>Ga0265295_1000007_pt1 | contig 483622 bp, 417 predicted proteins | sample Munlansysbiofilm_FD_192503 | JGI IMG/M metagenome (GOLD analysis project Ga0265295, IMG submission 192503) | Leachate microbial communities from a municipal landfill in Southern Ontario, Canada - Methane capture system biofilm | ecosystem: Engineered > Solid waste > Landfill > Unclassified ... | reverse complement strand
GCGCGTCAAAGACGCCGCTGAGAAGTTTGGTGGTGAGAACGTAGTGGTGATTCTCGGTTCTTCCGACCCTGAAGGGGCGGAAATCTATGCCGAAACTGTCACCCTGGGCGACCCCACCTACGCCGGATCCTTGGCTGGAGTCCCGTTGGGACTCTGCGTGTACCATGTTCTGGAGCCCGAACTGAAGCAGGAAGCCGATCCCGCCAAGTGGGAAGAGCAGATCAGCATGATGGAAATGGTGCTCAATGTGGACGCCCTGGCAGAAGCGGTGCATAAAATGCGCGATGCCAACAGCAAATATGCATTGTAGGCAGTAGGAAAAATTGCGGCATGGAGTGGATCCATGCCGCAATTTCATTATGATGCTGGTGTAAAACTGATCTCGATTTACAATACTGTAAAACGCATCTGTGAATACGATATGATGCTGTCCAATTCCGCATCTGTTGCTCTGGCCAGCCCACGAGAGGGCTAATGCGCTGAAAAGGATCGCCGCAGGCAAGTGTGCCGCGTTTTTCGTGTGCTCCGCACACCGCCAGTGATGACCCTGTGGCAACGTGGCGGCCCTGCCGGAATATGCTAACGCCTTGCCCGGCGAGGACAGAGCGAGAACAGTGCGGCGAGGCCGGAATGTTTCTGCCAAGCCTGGTGCGCTGCTTCGGGTGGCGGTGTCGGGCCGTTGCACAGGACCACAGGCCCGCTGCACAGGCCCGCTGCACAGGACTTGGCGTGGGCGCGGGCGGCCATGCTTTTTTATGCGCCAGGCGCAGTTATGCCCGCGACGGGCTTTTTACCTGAAGCTTGCGAAAAAAGGGGGATATCCTTTCAGGATATCCCCCTTTGGCTCAACAGCGGCACTGCTGTCACTTCAACTCACAGGCGTCGAAAAACATGCCACTTGTGGCCCTATTTCGCAGGAGCGGCAGTGGGCTGCACCAGCTTAAGGAACTTGTCGGTATTGATCTTGGCGTCCTTGAACTTCTGGATTTCGGCAGGCGAGAAACGCTTGATGCTTCCAAAGAATTCGGCCACCTCGTTCTGCCACTTGTCAGCCTGGGACTCTCCCTTGGAGCTGTCCAGCAGGGCAAGCGTTTCTTCATAGGTCCAGCGGGGGTGGATCTCGATATCCTTTTTGGCTTCTTCGTCGGTCATGCGGATACCGGCGAACTCATTCATGTACTGGCGGTATTCCTTGATGATGCGGGGGCTTGTACCCTCTTTGCGCAGCATGTCGGAAGCACGCATGTACACGCGCAGGAACTTGGCCACCAGTTCGGGGTTTTCATCGCACCACTTTTTGTCGCCCACGAGGGAGGAAACCGTGATGGAGTCCATGTCGGTGGCGGAACCGGCGCGCACCCAGTCACGGGAGTCGGCCACGAAGGTGAAGGGAGCCCACAGGCACACGGCGTCGCCAATGCCTTTTTCAAAGGCGGGCACGGCAGAGGGCTGTTCCATATTCACCAGGGTGACGTCATTTTCGGTCAGGCCGAGGATCTTCAGCCATTTGCCGATCATGTAGTGCACGGTGGTCTGCGAGGTGTACAGGATCTTCATGCCCTTGACGGTCTCGGGGCTGCCATACACATTGGGGTACTTGGGGTTGTAGCCCTTGACCTTGGCCGCCGGGCTGTCTGGGCGCAAGTAAAGCACATGCACTTCACCTTCGCTGATGATGGGGGCCACGGCGTAAATCTTGTAGCGGATGCCGCCAATCAGCTGGCCTCCAACACCGGTGGAACCAAGCACCCATTCCTTGGCAGGAAGGGCTTCCATTTGCGCAGGACCGCTGCTGAACAGCAGCATGTTAATATCCAGACCTTCTTCTTTGTCCCAACCCATTTTTTTGGCATACCAAATGTTGAAGCCCGGAGATTCGTCCATCCAGCAGGTAGAAATTTTCACTGGTTTGTCGGCGGCCTGGGCAGCCCCAGCGCCGAACAGCATCGCAAAGCAGCAGAATACGGCAGCCAAAAGGCACTTCTTCATCGCAAACTCCTTGTTGTTCCACGTTGTGTATGGGTTACAGAACAGCATTCCGTTTTTCTAAAAAAAGCCGAATCTCTTGCGGGATCCGGCCAAAAAATGAATCAAAGGGTCAGCTTCTGTTCTTCCGTGATGCGCGCTCGCAGCTCCAGAAATTCCGGGTCCATCGTGTCGCGGGGGCGCGCCAAAGGCACGTCGTACGACGATTTGACGTGGCCGGGCAGCTTGTCTTCCATTGTCACTATCCGGTCAGCAAGAAAGAGCGCTTCGTCAATGTTATTGGTAACAAAGATCATGGTGCGCTTGTCCATCTGCCAGATGCGTTCGGTTTCCTGCTCCATAAAAAAGCGCGTCTGTGCGTCAAGCTGACCAAAAGGTTCATCCAGCAGCATGACCTGGGGGTTGAGCGAGTAGGCGCGGGCAATGCCCACACGCTGCTTCATGCCCCCCGAAAGCTGGTGGGGATAGTAGTTTTCAAAGCCGTGCAAGCCCACCATGCCCAGGTAGTGGCCAGAAACCTTGCGTACTTCGTCTTTATCCAGGCCACGTACTTCCAGGCCTATTTCCACGTTCTGACGAACGGTCTTCCAGGGGAAGAGCATGTAGCTCTGGAACACGAGGCCGATATCAGGGGTCGGCCCATTCAGCGTTTTGCCGTTCATGGTTATGGTGCCGGAGGTGGGCGTTTCCAGCCCGGCTATGGTCCGCAGCAGCGTGGTTTTGCCGCACTGGCCGGGGCCAAGGATGACCAGAAATTCCTGCTCGTGCACCTCAAGGGAAATATCCTTGAGCACGTGGACAAGCTGGGTCCGCTTTTGCACAAATGTTTTGCAAACTTTGTCACAGACGATTTTGGGCGGCGTGTTTTTCATGTTCTTCTCCAGGAATTCTAAAGATTCTCGATTTCACGCTGCCACGGGCAAAGCTTGTTCGTAAGGAAAGTCATGCCCTGGGTGAAGATCAGCGACACCACGGTGATGATGAGCATGCCGCCGATAATCATGCCGGGGTCGGACAGTTTCATACCCTGGATAATGATATAGCCAAGCCCCGAGCGGGAGTTGACCAGCTCGGCCGCGACCACGCACGTCCAGGCGCTGGACATGGCGATCTGAAGACCGGCGGTGATGGCGGGCAGAGCGCCGGGAATGCACACAAGGCGTATTTCGTCCCAGCGTTTGCCGCCGATCATGCGCACGACGTCAAACAGTTCGGGTTCGATAAGCTGCATGCAGCTGTATGAGTTCAGCACCACAGGCACGAACGAGCCGATGACAATGATGAAGATCTTGGGCGCTTCGCCGATGCCGAACCACAGGATGGCTACGGATATCCACGCCAGGGGCGGCATGGGCTTGAACATGTCGAAGAGCGGCTTGACGATGGCCTTGAACGTCTGGTTGAAAGCCATGAACAGGCCCAGGGGAACACCCAGAAGCACGGCAAGAAAAAAGCCGATGATGACGCGCTGGGTGCTGATGAACACATGTTCCACCAGGGTCAGACCTGAAAGTTTTTGCGTGCTGAGGTCACGCAGGCTTTCCAGCACCTGAAAGGGGGTAGCCAGGGCGCTGGTGTGCCCGAATACGTGGGACGTAGCAGCCCACTGCCAAAGCCCGAAAAAGGCGATTATGGATATCACGTGCAGAAAATATTCGCTCTTGAGGGTGCGGATCAGCGAAAATTCACGTTTGCCATTGGACTGTATGGTTTCGTTACAGACACTCTGCGTGTCTGCGGATTTGTTGTTGGCCTGCACGGCGGTAGGCGCAGATGTCTCTTGCATGCCTATCTCCTGATACCGGCCAGCAGCCGGGATTCAATTTTGTCGATGATGAAGCCGATGATGGCGCCGGCAATGCCCACGCTCACCATGCCCACAACAACAAGGTCGGTGCGGCCAAGCATACGGCCGATGGTGATGAGGTAGCCAAGGCCCTGGTCGGAAGCCAGCAGTTCGGCGGCCACAAGGGTAACCCAGCAGTAGGCCAGCGCGATTTGCAGCGCGCCGAACACCATGGGCAGGGCAGAGGGCACGCAGATGGTGGTAAATATCTGCCAGTCGGAGGCACCGTAGGTTCTGGCCATCTGGATATGCACGGGATTGGTCATCTTTACGCCGGTATAGGTATTGATGACGCAGGGAACAATGCCCGAAAGCCAGATGATGAAAACCTTGCCGGGCAGACCGATGCCGAACCAGAAAATGGTCAGCGGAATCCACGCCACGGGCGGGATGGGGCGGATGATTTCAAAAATGGGGCGTACAAGGCCGCGCACGGTGGTGAACCAGCCCATGGCCAGGCCCAGGGGCAGGCCGACGAGCAGCGCAAGCACATAGCCCAAAAAAGCTTCCTGCATGCTGACCCAGGCGTGCTGCAAAAGCACTGCGCCGTCAGGGGCGGCGTTGGTCAGCTTGTCAATCATGAGGCGCAGCACGTCCAGCGGCGATGTCAGCAGGGTGCTGGGAATGCGCCAGTCTTCAACATCTGGCGGCGCGATGCAGATCTGCCACAGGATCAAAAAGCAGCAGACGCTGAGCACTGGAAGAATGCGAAGCCGAAAAGGCTTGCGAAACGCGGCGTTATCGTTGGTTTCCATGAACAAAATCCTTTCTTGCTTTGCCTACCACCAGCGGATGAGGTCAGTGACCTGCCGGCGAAGTTCGATGAATTTCGGGTCCCTGAAATCCCTCGGGCGCGGCAGGTCAACAACTACCTCCGCGCGAACCTTGGTGGGCTTGGGGCTTAGAACGAGAATACGGTCAGCCACGTACACGGCTTCCTCAATATTGTGAGTGACGAAAAGCACGGTGCTCTTCAGGGTCTGCCACAGCTTCACCAGTTCGTCTTCAAGGTAGAAGCGCAGCTTGACGTCGAGCTGACCGTAGGGTTCGTCCATCAGCAGCAGGTCGGGATTGACGGCAAAGGCGCGGGCCACGGCGATGCGTTGCATCATGCTGGCCGAAACCTGGTTGGGGTAAAGATTGGCGGTATCTTTAAGGCCCACAAGGTCAAGAATAAAGTCCAGGCGTTTTTCCATTTCCGGCTTGGGCATTTTTTTAATGCGCATGCCGTAGCCCACGTTTTCAGACACGGTCAGCCAGGGAAGCGCCGTGGGTTCCTGAAAGACGAAAGCCAGATTGTGTTTGCGCGGGTTGGCCACCTCACCGTCAATATAAATATTGCCGGAAGTGGTCTCAGTGAGCTTGGACATGCAGTTAAGAAACGTCGTTTTGCCGCATCCGGTGGGGCCAACAATGCTGACCAGCTCTCCTCGCTTGATGCTGAAGTTGATCTTGTCCAGAACAACAAGATCCCCATACGTTTTGGTAAGGTCCCGGACGGCAATTTTCGCGTCGAAACCGGTACAGTCAGCACTTTGCTGCACGGTGGCACTCCTTGCATGAAAAAGTAACAAAAGCGGCGGAATACACGCCGAATAATCGTTTCCACCCTGCGCGCCAGCTTTTAGCGCATCCGAGAAAATACCTTCGGCAGAGGCAGCACAATGGTTGAATACTGGGTGACTTGCATTTTATATACCAAATTTCACAAGCAAAAGGAGGTCAGGATTGTTGGGCGGATTTGCTTGCTCTTTGGGGGTATACAGGCCGTGTAACATCGCCTTTGGCCGTATTTTGCGACACCTGTGTGGCAGATTGCGACAAATGTGACATATTGTACAAAGTAGGGAGGATTGCAGGATTTGAGGGCAGAAAACCATAGAAAAAAGGGGAAACATCCCCTGTGGGGGCAAGCGGGAAGCGCGTTGGGATTGAATCTTGCGACAATATTGTCGCATTATGCTCTGCGTCCCCTGAACTGCGGTGGTTTATGATTGAACAATCAATCACAAACATTTTTGTGCAAACGTAGTTTTTAGAGCAATTTCACTTTGAAATTGCTCTGCTGAGGCGAAGACGGCAGCCGCCATGAAGTGGCGTGGATTCTGGCGAAAACCATGTTTTTCGCCAGAGTGATGCGTTGAAACAAGGAGTGTTTCAAAAGCAAAATGCTCTAGGTGGGTTTGGTGTGGCAAAAGCCAAGTATGAAAGCCCGTGCTGGTCGAAGAATGCAAAGCTGCGGCGAGCTGGAAAAGGGAGGGTGAGGGGATAGATAAACCCCGTTTTTTGCACGGGGTTTATGTCAGTCAGTAATAACTATAAATATTTTTTTACGCGCCTTTCGCCATCGACACAGATGATATATGCCGTATCAGGATTTGCATTTTGCGTGTCATCTCGCTCGGCTACAGCAAGAATGCCCACGGCCCGGAGCGCCTGTAGGTGGTTTTCAAGGTTGGGCAGATTGAGCTGCTTTTCACCGTCATATTGGGGGGTAAGCTCATTGCGCACATCCTCAGCGGAGCGGGCTTTGCCATCAAGCATGAGCTTTCCTATGGCAAGCCGCATGGGCGGCTTTATTCTGGTTTTCATGCTTCCGCCGCCGCGCGCAGGTTGATCATTTCACGCGGATTGCCAACAACCAGAATGATTCCGGCAAATATGCCCAGCGCGCCCAGGACAAGGTTTTCGGTAATGGTCACTTCGGCGAAAAATACGCTGAAAAGCACCCCCCACAAGGCATAGGTCACATTGAGGGCCATGGCCCGGCTGACGCCGGTCATGTTCATGCCCGCATACCAGCACCTGTAGGAGAGGCAGCCGATGAATCCGGCCAGTGCGAAGGATATGAGGGCCGGGCTGCTGAGGAAGGCCCCGGCCAGTTCAGCCGGGGCCTCTATGCCGACCCCGTGGAGCACAAGCGAGGCGTAGGCAATTGGTATGATAATTGTGAAATACAATAGGCTTGAAATAATCTGGTACACATTGAGTGCGACACCAGGCTCGATGAAGTCCATGCTAGAAGTAACGCAGACGCCTTCAGCCGCCCAACCGAAAGCGGCCAGAAAGGCAAAGGCGATGCCCGCGTAAAAAGCCGGCCCAGAACCGCCGCCTGGCGGCGGGGTCCAGCCGATGGCAAACGCGCCAATGACGCAGAGCACAAGACCACATGCGCCTCTAGGGGAAATGTGTTCCTTAAGGAATATGCGGGCCAGCACGGCGGCCATGGCCGGATACAGAGTGGTAATGGGCAACGTGTACGCAGGCCCTGCCAGAGAGAGGGACATAAGATAGCCCCCCATGCCCAGAGGAGCGCCAAAACATGCCCCAAGAATGCACAGTTTGCCCGGTTTACTGAGCAGGGTGCGCTCTATTTCCCGAATTTTGCCCTGCCTGAAGTTGATGACAGCTGACATGACGGCAGCGGAAAGATCGTGAAATCCGGCGGCGAACAGGGGAGCCAGCAGCCACAGGGCGGGCGAGTTGAAAGGCTCCGTCAGGAGTCCTTTTTTGAGGACGATGCCGTCCCAGCAGAAAATCACTCCTGTAAGAGTCGCGAGAAAAAGCCCCTTGCGTACGAATGCCAACTCTTTGTTCTGGCATGACGTGGCTGCGCGGGAAAGGTTTTTCATTAAAGCGGCTCCTGAACCAGGAATCTAGTTTTTCTGCAACAGGGCCCTGTAGGCGGCGCTGTCGGCAAGGGTGGCGGCATCGGCGGTGCTGTCAGGTTTGATGCGCAGCATCCAGCCCTTTTCATAGGGTGAAACGTTTACAAGGGTCGGGATGGCTTCCAACTCTTCGTTGGCGGCCAGTATTGTGCCTGCCACGGGCATGTACAAGGGGTTGACAGACTTGAGGGATTCCACTGTGCCAAATTCGTCGCCAGCGCCAAAGTGCGCGCCTTCCGCAGGCAGGTCCACAAAGGCAATTTCTCCCAGCTGGTCCTGGGCAAAGTCGCTGATGCCCACCAGCGCTTCCTCTCCTTCAATGCGGAGCCACACGTGCTCGTCGGTGAAACCCACATCCTCGGGCAGGATGATGTCGTTCAGGTCTTTCATGATGATCTCCAAAAAATGGTATGGTGCCCATCGTAAAAAAGTTTTCTGCCTAAATTTTTTAAGCTTGCAGCTGTGTCTGCTGGTTCGCGGGCCGCGAATCGGCTCTGGTTCCGCCGAGGATTACGGGTTTCGGCAGAACCAGAGCCTGGAAATCCCGTGCGTGTTCAGGCCTGTCTGAGCTACTCCAGTCGCAGAACTGCTTCACCCAGAGCTTCAGCCAATGTGGGGTGCGCGTGGATTGCCTCGGCCACATCCCTGGCAGAAGCGCCCATATGCAGGGCAAGCACGGCTTCAGCAACAAGGTCCGTGGCGTGGGCCCCGGCCATATGCACGCCCAGCAGTGCACCGCTGTCGGCATCGGCCACCACCTTGCAGAATCCCGGCAGGGCGTCCATGGCCTGGGCCTTGCCAAGCTCACGCACGTGGAGCAGGGACGTCTTTACTACAAATCCAGCGTCACGGGCCTGGCGCTCGCTCATGCCCACGCACCCGATTTCGGGTGAGGTAAAAATGGCCGAGGGCACGTGACGGTAGTCCATGATGGGGCCCTGGCCGCCGCTGAGGCAGCCCTTCACCGCGCACATGGCCTCCATTGAGGCCACATGGGCCAGCATGACGCGCGAAGGGCCAAGTGCGTCGCCAATGGCGTAAACATTGGGCACCGAGGTACGCATGTGCTCGTCCGCCCTGATCCAGCCGCGTTCGTCCACGGCAACGCCAGCTTCCTTGAGGCCAAGGCCTTCGGTATTGGGCGTCCGCCCCACGGTGACGAGCACCATTTCGGCGGAGATCGGCTTTTCAGGCCGGGGTTTGGCGTCAGGGCCAGCAAAGGGCGACGTGGCAAGAACGCCATGCACGCCGTTTTCGTCCACACGAATCTGAGTGAGGGTCTGCCCCAGTTCGCAGGTGATGCGGCGCTTTTTCATTTCGCGCTGCAAAAGCGTGCTGACTTCTTCGTCAATGGAGGGCACGGGGAGAAGGCGGTTCTGCCCTTCAACCACAGTGACCGTAGAGCCAAAAGCCTGATAGATGCAGGCCAGTTCGCAGCCAATAACGCCCCCGCCCACAATGATAAGGGAAGACGGCACATAATCCAGTTTGAGGGCGTCATCGCTGGTGAGAATATGCTTGTGGTCGGCGCGCAGGCCGGGCAGATCGACAGGCCGTGAACCAGTGGCAAGAATGACGTAGTCGGAGGCGATTTCCCGCTTTCCATCGGCGCAATCGGCCTGGACCATGCCGGAATGCAGAAGCCGTCCGCTGCCGCGCACCAGGGTGACGCCCAGGGCTGCGCAGGTTTTTTCAAGGCCCGTGCGCAGGGTGTCGCACACGCGCTCTTTTCTGGCCAATACGGCCGCCGGATCAACGCTGACGCCGCCTTCAATGCGGAGGCCGAAGCGGGCGGCGTTCTGGGCGGTTTCAAGGGCCTCGGCTGAGGCCTTGATGGTCTTTGTGGGGATGCAGCCGTTATTGAGACAGGTGCCGCCCATGGCGCGGCTTTCCACCAGGGTCACGTCCATGCCTGCGCGCGCGGCTTCAAAGGCTGCCGTGTACCCGCCGGGCCCGCCGCCGATAATGGTAAGCTTTTTTTTCTGGTTGGACATGATCATCACCTAGTCGTCGGCTTCGGCAAGCTTGAGATTGTAGGTGACGGGAAAGGCCTGGTGCAGTGAGGAGGTCACAAGGCACCCCTGACGCATGATTTTTTCCACGCGGTCAAAAATAAACTCGTATTCCTCATCCATACGGACGGTCACATCAAGGGCAATGCCAGTAACGCGTCCACGGCCCATATCGTCCGTGCCAGTCTGCAATGTGGCCTTGCCTTCGATGATTTCGTACTTGGCGTTACGAGTGTCCAGAGCCTTGTCCAGAGCCGCGCAGTAGCAATACAGCGCGGAGGCGGCCAGAAGCTTCTTGGCCGTTCCCGCCTTTTCATCAGCGGAGGCGGCGCTGCCGTCAATGGAGAGCACGCCAAGGACGCCGGACTGCATGTCCAGATCTACCTTGCTGCCCTGACGGGTGAGAGAAACGCTGAGTTCATGAGACATAAATAATCCTCCAATTCGAAAAAGCGGGAGCCCGGCGGCTCTGATTGGTATTGGCCTACCTATTGCAGTATTGGTGCCATAAATTGTGGTGCGTGAAAAAAGCGCTTTTTGTGTTGTGTTTTTTGGCACATGGGTACAGGATGCATTTCTATCACGACAAAAATGTCGCGTCTTGCGACACAATACGCAAGGGTGGTGTGGTATGTTCCCAGTCGCCGCTTTTCCTGTTCTGGACGTTGAAAAAAGTTATCGACGCTTGCTCAATCACCTCCCAGGGATGGCGTACCGTTGCCGTATTCTCAACGGGAGCGACGAACCACTTGGTTTTCTGGTAAATGAACTGGAGTTTATAAGCAGGGGCACGTACGAGTTTTTGGGCGTTACCCCGGACGAAATGATGGGAGGACACCACAACACCATCGAGCGCATGACCCACCCGGACGACCTGGATTCAAGCAGGGCCGCCATACGCGACAGTATTGTCGCCCACAGGCCGTACCAGGTTATGTACCGCCTGCTGCTTCCCTCTGGCCGTGTGAAGTGGCTGTGGGACCAGGGCGAGGGCGTGTATGACGAAAACGGCTGTCCCCGGTATCTGGAAGGGCTGATAATGGACGTCAGCGAACAGAAATTTCAGGAACTTGCCCTGCTTGAAGAAAACCAGGCCCTGCGCACGTCAGTGATCAACCTTTACGGCCTCGGCAACATTGTGGGAAAAAGCGAACCCATGCGCCGCATATACAATCAGATTCTGAAGGCGGCTGAAACGGATTCCAACGTCATCATTTATGGCGAAACCGGCTGTGGCAAGGATCTGGTGGCGCAAAACATCCACGAATACAGCGGGCGTAAAGGCCGCTATGTGCCGGTCAACTGCGGGGCCATCCCCGAGCAGCTGCTTGAAAGCGAATTTTTCGGGCATGTCAAAGGAGCCTTTTCCGGGGCGCACGCCAACAAGGAAGGCTACATCGGCGCGGCGAACGGCGGTACGCTCTTTCTTGATGAAATAGGTGAGTTGCCCCTGCACCTTCAGGTCAAGCTGCTACGCGCCCTGGAAAACAAGATGTACACGCCTGTGGGTGGCAATACCCCCAAAGAATCTTCCTTTCGCCTGATCGCCGCCACCAACCAGGATCTCTCGCGCATGGTGCGTGAAAAAAAGATGCGCTCAGACTTTTACTACCGCATCAACGTGCTTTCTCTGACTCTGCCGCCCTTGCGGGAACGCCATGGAGATATCCCCTTGCTGGTGGAGGCCTGGCTTGAGAAAAAAGACTGTAACATGGTGCTGCCGCCGCACGTTCGCTTGATTATCGAGCAGTACGATTGGCCCGGCAACGTGCGCGAGCTGCACAACTTTCTTGACCGCTTTCTCGCTTTTGGCGAAGAGGCGCTGAACTCGCTTGGCGATGCCGGGCGGGCTGATCTTTTGTTGGCGACGCCGCAGGGCATCACGCTTGATGAAGCCGTGGACCAGCTTGAAGAAAGGATGATCCGGCAGAGCCTTGAGCGATGTCGTTGGCACAGGGGTAAGGCCGCCGAGTCCCTTGGTCTGAACCTGCGCACATTTCAGAGAAAGATGAAGCGCCTTTGCATGAACTCTGACCGCAAGCAGGGAGTTTCCTAGAACAGATTACCTTCTGAAATATTTAATATTTCAATTTGTCATTCTGCCCCAAAATGCGATTTCCAGCATAATTCACGCCACGTTGCGGCGCACGTGCAGCTTGGCTGCGCACGATTTTTCGCCGATGACTTCAGGCGATCCGCTCCTGGCGCGCTTCGGTAAAGGCCGCCCTTGCGTTCTCTTTGACCGCGAAACCGCGGAAAATCCGTAAAAGAAAAAGATCAGGATCACATGGGCCGTGGGGCCTGAACCCAGAGCAAGTTCACTAGCGATGCTGTCGTCAGCCGTAAGGATTCTTCGTCGCCTAACGGCTGCCGCAAAAATACGCCCGAAGACAGTAATTGGTTACACGACATCTAAGTGGAAGAACCGCTGTCGCTATCCGTAGCGATGCTGTCCTGCCCCGTAAGGCGGTTCCCGCCAACGGTTCAGGCAAGCCCGCAGGAGCGGGCAACGGTTCCGCGAGAATGGATATTCTCAATGCGAAAATGCTCAAAGCGTCAGGCCATAGTACAGCTCCACTGTCATGCCAAGTAGTATGCCAGTGGAGCTGTATCGTGTATGAACGCCGTTCACGAAGACGGACAGTCCACCGGATTTTACCGCGTTGCTGGAAAAAACGCGCGGACGCCCGGGCGGCAGTTCCGGGCGTCCGTCATCGGCATGGGAGGAGGCTGGGTATCGGCTGCCGGAGCAGATGCCGCCGTGGGGCGCGGGCACAACGTCCATGGAATGTTACACTCTATAAGCCGGTGTCATGCCGTTGAGAGCGGCCATTCCCCATGGCGTCCTGCTCCAGACGCAGCGCGGCAGGCGTTTTTCGCCATCTTTGCGTTGCGCTTCGCCTTGTGCCGGGTCAGGCCCGGACTGACGCATGTTTCGTAGAAAAACTGGTGGTATGCCAAAACTCGAGCATGCGTCCCGCAGGCGCAGCGCCTAGGCGCAGTCGTGCTTGTCCCAGGGTTCGCGGTTGTCGCGCTGGATGACAGATTCCATACGCATCAGCGCTTCTTTGAGTTTTTTGATCTCGTCGAGCTTCAGGTTGGGGTTCTTCATCACCTGATAGATGGTGGCGCCGGTGCAGTTTCCGCTGACGGGCAGGTCGGTGATGGTGGCGATGGTCACGGCAATGTCCTGAGCGCTGACCTTGCGGTCAACGGAACCGGCTTTACCGTTGATGGCCAGACCGCTGAAAGCCACACCGTCAGCGGCGGCAACCACGATAAGGGTACGGCGGTCGGCGGCTTCAAGAGCGGCTGCCAGAGCGGACTCATCGCCATGCACCACCAGCAGAACGTCTTCGGCGCCTGCAAGGGCGGCGCTGTCCACGGTCTTGCCTTCAAGGCCTGCGGCCAGATCTTCCAAGCCAGCGGTATTGGCATTGGGCAGAATGGCGGCCTTTTTTTTCAGAGCGTTCAGAGTGTCGGATGAGCCGCTCAGTTGCAGCGTGGGAAGCAGGAGGAGAATGGATTTTTTTTCAGCCATGATGTTTTCCTTGTATTCCGCGGCCTCCCCACGGGGAGGCCGCAGATTTTTCCGGCGCTATGCGCATTGTCGTTGTGGAAGTGGCAAACCTTTTCGGCCTGGGCGGACGCCCGGCGGCAAGCCGCGTGCGCAGGCTACATACTGTTACTGTGGATTAGGAAACCAGGTTGGGGTCTTCCATAATCTGGTAAATGGGCGCGCCCTCGGCATCGGCGGGAATGGGGTTGCCCGTGATGTAGCAGAGTGTGGGCACGATGTCGGCCAGCCAGCGGGGCCGGGTATAACGGAAACCCTTTTTGATGTTGGGCCCGCGGAACATGAGCAGGTTCTTGAGGCTGCCGCAACCGGATTCACCAGTGGGCAGGCCGTACCCATGCTCAGCCATGTATTCGGGCTTGAGTGCGTATACCACATCGCCAGCCTGGGCGCCGCCCATGCCGAAGACGTGGGCGTCTTCCTTGCGAACGGCCAGCAGAACCGGGCGTTCACCGGTGTCAGGGTGCTTGTAGTCCAGCAGGGCGTCGATGATCTGGTCGCGCACCTTTTCGTAATCTTCAGCTTCCACGATGCCGCCGGGGTATTTGCCCTTGAGGTTCACGTAGACGAACATGTAGCGCTGCGGCACTGCCACGGACTTGCTCACGTCCATCACGTAGTTGACGCCTTCGGTTTCTTCGTAGATGTCCCAGTAGTTTTCAGACTTGGTGGGTTCGTAGGAGCAGAGGCCCGCTTCCTTGAGGGCGTGGGCCGTGTTGAGAATGGGGCCCATGGGCGTTGCGCCGTGGTCGGAGCAGACGCACATGATTGTTTCGTCGCCCAGGAGGTTCATAAGGCGGCCAAGCAGGCGGTCTTCCACTTCATAAATGTGGCGTTCCATCTTTTCAGCACGGGTGCGCACGGCGTCGTCCTTGCTGTCGATGTCGCTCAGCCAGCCATGGTAAAACCAGTCAATGGGGTGGGAGTGCATGTACAGCAGATCCCAGTCGGCATTGGCTTTGATAAGGGATTCGACGGTGTTCCAGAGCCATGAGCTGTGGTAATCCACCAGTTCACATACGGTATCGGTGTCGATAATGCCGTGCATGTAAGCCACAAGACCGATGTCGTTGGCGGTGATGTCCTTGGAAAAGTCGATGAGGCCAGCGGCTTCGGGCGGGGCAATGAAGCCGCAACGGCCAGCGATGCCCGAAACGTACAGCTTGAATTCTTCAGCGTCGTCAGAAAGCTGCATCAGCTTGCAACGAAAGACGCCCTTTTCAGTGCGGCCGTCAGCCTTGATGGTAAAGTCATGCTGAACGGGATCGCTCCATTCACCCAGCTTGAGGGTGAAGAATGCCTTGGAAAAATCCTTCACAGGGCACAGGGCCATACGGTCATAACCGTCATCTCCGTCCTGCCATACAAGGCAGTGCCAGGTCTGGTCTTCAAGGGGCTCCATAGACTCCTTGAAATGCATGGCCACGGTCATTTCCAACGGTTCATCACTGTCCGGCAGGTTGGCCCAGCCTTCGGCGTCGTCAAAGCTGCCCTGAGCGCCCATGGGATAGAAGTCGGTTGATATAACACCCTCAGAGCACAGAAACTCCCTGTGTTCGTTGCCGTGCAGGGGCCAGCGGGTTTCAGCCGGGCTCAGGCCCTCACCCATAATCATGACGCCGTTCTTCATCTTGGATGGCCAGGACATGGGGTAGTTGACCACAATGCACTTCTTGCCAGCCGTGTCCCAGGCATCCCAAATGGTTTGGGCGGTGAGAATCTCAGAGCCGAAAGCCTGCGTGGTTTCCTTGTAATCAAGGCTGCGGCCTTCATGGTAGTAATAATAATCTTCAACACCATGCGTACGCGGCCACGCACCAGTGCAAATCGTGGCCCACGAAGGCGGTGTGACCGTGGGCAGATTGAAACCCTCGGGGATAAAGCTGCCTTCGCTCATGAACTTGCGGAAGTTGACGAGCCCCCCCTGAGCAAGCAAGGCTTCAAGCCTTTTGGGGATAAGGCAGTCATAGCCAATGAGGGCGGCGCGTTTCGCTTTTGCGGCCATAGAAAGAACTCCTTGCCGTGTTCGGGGCACACGGGCTGTAGTGTGTTTTTCTCCCTCAGTTCAATTTGCATGCCATATCTGCACAACCCATCAATTTTTTTGTTAAAATTGGGGTACTGTGGTTTTTTGAACAAAGCCGCAAAAGCAATTCCCCCTGGGTAATCAACCACTTTGCGACTATAATGTCGCGATTTTATATCTTACATTATAATATTCTGATATTATTTGTATTTTTCAAAGTTTTTTTTGTCGTCACCAACGACATGAATGTCGCGATATTCATGTTTTTGCGACAGCATTTCAATTATATTCAATAATTTCAGCCAGGTGATTTTTGGCACGACGACTGCAATTCATATCCAACACATAAAATTCTGCAAACCACGAGACCCATTACCTGAGGCCCCATGGCAAAGCACCGTTTTCATTCGTTTTGCATAGGTCCGGCAAGGCTTGCGCAGATTGGCAGAGGCAGGCGGGCCGTATGGCATTGCGCCTCTCCGCGAGCCAACGTCCAGACCAGGCGTTGCCCGTCTGATTTGCCACCCTTTATAGCTGCCGGACATTCTGGTCGGTGGTTTCAGGTGTGTTGCGCCCCGTGCCCTCGTGTGACAGGACTCCTTTAATGCTCCAGGATTCTTAAGATATCTGGTTTGTGCAGCCAAGGCAGGCTGGGATTTGCAAACAATACATCAGGAAGAAGGTTCTTATGCAAAAAAAGAGTAGGGTGTTATGGTGCGTTATGGCCCTGGCGCTGCTTCTGGGGATGGGCGTTGCCGACAAAGCGCAGGCCATTGACTTCAAGGCAAGGGGGATCTGGTCCATGGGGTACGGCATTGGCGACCCCAGTCTGACCGAGGATGTGACCACCAAGGGGGACAAGAAAAAAGTAAACAATGACGACAAGTTTGTAGCGCGGCAGCGCGTGCTGCTTTTCCTCGATGCTATTGCTTCGGAAAACCTCATGGGCAGTGTGCAGTTCAAGCTTGGCCCGCAGGATTGGGGCAAGGCCAGGCAGGGGTCTGCCCTTGGCGCTGACGGCACAAACATCAAGCTCACCCAGGCGTACATGCAGTGGGCCGTGCCGCAGACAGCCTTGAAGATGAAGATGGGCTTGCAGTATTTTTCCATGCCCAATGCCGCTGGCGGCTCTGCCGTATTTGACACGCAAGCTGCTGCTGTGGTGGCCAACTATGCCTTCAATTCCAATGTGGGGCTTACCGCTCTGTGGATGCGCCCCTTCAACGACAACTATTCGGGCGGCAGCTACAACGGCATACTCAGCTCTGATAAGGCCAACTATCTTGATAACATGGACCTCTTTGCCCTGACCCTGCCGCTGACGTTTGACGGCATCAAGATCACCCCTTGGGTCATGCCCGGCATGCTGGGACGTAATGCCAACAAGTTTGATGGCTTCTGGCAGAATGGCCTGGGTGATGGCTATCCCGCCGTGACCCTTTACCCCTATCTGAACAAGATGGGCGGCGGCCACGGCCTGAACGTCCAGAAGCTTGGCAGTACCTCCAAGACTTACGGCAATGTGTTCTGGGCTGGCATTCCTTTCAAGATTACCGCCATTGATCCCTGGAACTTCGAACTTGACCTGAACTACGGCTATGTGGAGGAAATGGGCCGCTTTGACGTTCTCAAGCGCAATGACGCCAATGACGTGGTGCGCGGCAGCAGCCAGCGACAGGGCTGGCTGGCAAAGGCTCTTGCGGAATACAAGCTGGATTGGGGCGTACCCGGCATTTTCGGCTGGTATGCTTCGGGCGACGACGGCAACGTGAAAAACGGCTCCGAGCGTATGCCTTCCCTCTGTCCTTACGGCAGTTTTACGTCCTTCTTCGGTGACGGCAACATGGCCTGGAGTCCGGCCCTGAACTTTATGGACAAGTCGCTGAGCTATGCCGGAACCTGGGGCATTGGCGCTCAGATCAGAGACATCAGCTTTGTGGAAGATTTGAAGCACGTTGTGCGCGTGGCCTACTGGGGCGGCACCAACAGCCCTTCAATGGTCAAGTATATGGACCATGCCAATGCGTGGGATTCCACATCCGGCCTGGCCGACGGTCCCTATCTGACCACCAATGACGGCATGCTGGAAGTGAACCTGATCTCTTCCTACAAGATTTATGAAAACCTCGAAATGAACGTGGAACTTGGCTACGTGGCCAACTATATGGACAACAGCACCTGGAAGAAGAGCTACAACGACTTTGGCGGCTACTCCAAGCAGGACGCCTGGAAGGCGCAGGTGGTCTTTCAGTACAAGTTCTAGGGCAATCGTACTTTGAACTTGTACGGACGATCACGAGAGCAGACGCCCACCAAAACGGGCGTGCCGCAAACCTTGAGAATGTATACTCGCAAAGGTACTTTGCTCTGGATCAGATTGACCTTGAAATGCGTGCATTTCAAAGTTGGCATTCAGCCGAAAACCGTAATTCCCGGCTGAATGCGCTTGGACGTGCGGCGGAAGGTTCGAGCTACTCGCCGTACACTTTAGTAACGTTTTCTATACTCAAATGCATTAGTTTTTAATCCGTGTTCCAGCCTGCCAGCCTGCCATAAAATGGGAGCCGACGTCAGAAGACGTCGGCTCTCTTTATGTAAAACAGAAATGCCGCTGCGCGGTCGTTTCTGGAAAACTGAAGGGGTATCAGGGCGGTTCAGGAGCCGTCAGGGGCAGTATCAGGCGAACAGCGCGGGTTCATCCTGACGCAGGGTGTCCAGTCCCTCGTCGCTGAGGACGCTGAGGGCGTAGATGTTCTTAAGTCCGGCGTTGTTGAGAAAGCGTGTGGCGCGCTCAATGGAAGCTTCGGGCATATCCGTCTTGGTGATGATGCCCGCCACATGGCGATTGAAAATACGGGCAAAGCCGGGAGGAAAAGCCGAGGTGCACCGTGTGGCGTCCTGTACGAAGAGTAGGGTACTACAGTCCATCGACACGGTGATAAGGGCGCGGTAAAAGCGCCTGTTCTCCAGAAATTCCGGGGGCGGGATGACAAACCGCCCGGCGAACTCCACTGCCATTGGCTGCGGCATGAAGGCTGGCGCATGGCCGAGGGCGCGGGCAAGACTTCTCCTGCCCGCGCCTCGTTCGCCCAAAAGCATGATGCGCCCCATTATGGCCTCATGACCTGGTCATGTCGGTAAGGTCATAGTGCAACACATGGCCAAAATAGTGCAGAACCTCGCGCAGGGCCGCTTCAACGCTGGCCACGTCGCCCGTTATCAGCAGGGAGCCGCCAAAGCGATCCAGAAAGCCGATGTCCACGCTGGCGGCCTTGGTGGCTATGTCAGCGGCTATAATGACGCCCTCGCAGGGGGTGATGGTCAGTATGCCGATGGCCGTGGCGCATTCGTCGTCCAGACCCAGCTTGAGGTGGATGCCTTTTTGCGGGCTGGCGATAAGGTGGGCCAGAGTGATCTGTCTGCCCGGCACATACTCCTGTATGATCCGTTGCTTGGTTTCTTCCATCCGGCCCTCCACGTGGTGCTGTTTGTAGCGGCCCCTGTGCCTGCCCGCTTTTTACCTGTCTTCAACCGATATTGCTTGATCGGGCATTCCTGCCAGCTGGGGATTTGCGGGCGGCTTATAGCCTGCGGCTGCGCAATCTGGCGGCAACAGGCAAAGCGTCTGGCCTTGCGTTTTTTGCCCGCGAGTGCGGCTACAGCAGGTGCTTTTTCAGTTCCTCGCTGGGCGAGGGAATGACAATCTTGCTGACCACAGGGCCGCCACCGGCGACGTTGACCGCCCCGGCATCCACAGAAGACTGCACCGCGCTGACTTCGCCAGTCATGACCACAAAGGCCTTGCCGCCAAGACCGGCGGAAAGCCGCAGATCCAGCAGGCGAACGTCGCCGGCCTTGGCCGCGCCATCGGCAGCCAGCACACAGGAGGCCGCCGTATAGGTCTCGATGACGCCAATGGCGTTGATGCGTCCCTGAATGGCGGTGCCGTTCATAGCCGGAATCACGTCTTCATGCACATTGGGGATGATGAAGCTGTCCACCACCAGATCCGCGCCCAGCGCAAGGCCGGTGTTCACAGAGCTGGTGACGGCTCCGGTGTCGCCAGTGACGATAATAAGGTATCTGCCGGGGCAGGTGGTTTTGGCCAAAACCAGTTCCACATTGGCGGCCTTGACCATTTCGTCCGCCGTCTGCATGCCCATGCCTATGCTGTTCAGTTCAACACAGCCGATAGTCCGTAATTTCATGCCGCTACCCCTCAGGCCCTGATGGTGATTATGCCGTTTTCAACAGCGCTGACGGTGCCCCTGATGCTGGCGTGAACGCGCGCGCCCATGGTCCCTTCGGGGATTTCGCCGATAAGATCGCCCACAGTGACGCTCTGTCCCACGCTCACCACAGCGGCAGCCGGAGCGCCGATGTGTTGGCGCAGGGGAATGCGCACTTCCGTAGGCTCAAAGTCGCCCGCAAAGGGCGGGTGGGCCTCGTAGCCCGCAAGGCCAAGGCGGCGCACAAGGCTGCTGGTGGGGATGCGCCTTTCGTCGCGGAAGCGTGAGGCTGCCAGAGGGCGACCGTCGTATTCCCATTTGACGCCAGCCTGCATGAGTTCCTTTTTCAGCATGGCGTTGACTTCGCGCGGCGAAATGCCCATGGGACAGGCGAATTTTTCGCAGATGCCGCATTCGGAGCAGAGCAGCGCTTCCTTCGCAATGGGGCTGTTGACGGTCTGGCCGTCCAGCACGCGCATGAGCTTGTGCGGATGCAGGCTGTGTCCGAGCAGGCTGCGCGGGCAGAGGTCCGTACACTGCGAGCACTGACAGCATACCGTATTGGTGAGGCGCTTAAGTGTATGGGGGTCCATAACCTTGCGGGCCACCACATTGTGGTCAGGCGGCAGCACCAGAAGGCCGCTTGTGGTCTTGGTGACGGGCTGATCCGCATCGGGCAGCACACGCCCCATCATGGGGCCGCCGTCCACTACGCGGTATTCGCGGATGGTGGGTCCGCCCGCGAAATTGAGCACCTCGGAAACACGCGTGCCCACGGGTACGCGCACCACCATGGGGCGGGCCACTTCGCAGCCTACTGTAAGGTAGCGGTGCGTCACGGGCTTGCCGTCCAGCGCGTGGGCGATGTTGTAAAGGCTTTCCACATTGCTGACCACGGCCCCGATCTGCAAAGGAATGCCGCGCTCGGGCACAATGCCGCCCAGCACTTCATAGACCATGACCTGCTCGTCGCCGGCAGGGTAAAAATCGCCCATCTCAAAAGCCTCAAAACGGCTTCCGCGGCGGGCCACAGCTTCGCGCACGCATTTCATGGCCGCGGCGTGCTTGCCCTTGAGGCAGACAATGCCCTTGCTTGCGCCAGTGCATTCCATCATGGCTTCAAGACCGCGCAACATGACGTCCACCCTCTCTTCCATCAGATAGGGGTCGCTCATGAGCAGCGGTTCGCAGCTTGCGCCGTTCACCAGAACTGTCTGCGCCGTGGCGTCGGCCTTTACATGGGTGGGCAGTCCCGCCCCGCCTGCGCCCACAACGCCGGCCTGGCGTATGGCGTCAACAATTGCTTTTCCCATGATATCCTCTTGGAGTATTTTAGAGCAGTATCATTTTGACACCGCTCCGGCACTGTCTTGAGCATTTAAGGAAGCACTGATTAAAGAGCCTCCTGGAAACGCGCAGTTGTTTCGTTTGGCAAGGCGCGATCTTTTTTTGAAGCAAGAGTGGACTCTTCCGTCCTCGACTGTTTCAAAAAAAGTGACGCAACGCAGCCAAACGGAATAAATCAGCGTTTCCCCATGACCCGGTTTTCGCGGGGGTTGTTCCCGCAGTAAAATTACGTCAATGATATCAGCAAAATTTATGTCTTTCTGTGCAGAACTACCAAACACTTTCCAGCAGTTTGACGATGTCGTCATGCGAGGGCATACGCGGATTGCTTTCAGTGCATATGTCTTCAAGCGCGTTGGCCGCCATTGCGTCCAGGCTCTTGCGGTATTCACTTTCATTGACCTTGAGTTCGCGCACGTGAGCCGGAATGCCCATGGAGGCATTGAGGTCGCGCACAGCGCTTACAAGGTTTCTGGTGCCTTCTTCCACCGTGGCGGCGGGCAGGCCGACCATTTCGGCGATTTCACGGTATTTCACGCCAGCATCAAAGCTGTTGAAATCAATGACCACAGGCAGCAGGACGGCGTTGGCCAAACCGTGAGGAATATGGAACAGGCCGCCCAGGCTGTGGGCCATGCTGTGCGTGATGCCAAGACCGCTGTTGGTAAAGGCAAGGCCAGCCATGCACGACCCGATGAGCATGTTGTCTCTGGCAATCATGTCGTCGCCCTGCGCGTAGGCGCGGTGCAGGTAGGAAAAGACGTTGCGGATGGCCCGTTCGGCATAAATGGCCGTAAAAACGTTGCTGTGGCGGGAGGTATAGGCCTCGACCGCGTGGGTGAGCACGTCCATGCCCGTGGAGGCCGTCACCTGCGGCGGCACCGTGCGGGTGAAGCGCGCGTCAAGAATGGCGGCATCGGGGATGAGCAGTTCGTCGTTCAGCGGGATTTTGACCGCATTGACCTTGTCGGTGATGACGGCGATGGAGGTCACTTCCGAGCCTGTACCGCTGGTGGTGGGGATGGCCACCAACAGGGTCTTTCTGTCCTGGTCGGCCTTGCGGCCAAAGTAGGAGATGGCCTTGGCCATATCAATGGCTGAGCCGCCGCCAAGGGCGAGAATCATGTCAGCCTTGCTGCGCAAAAAGAGCCCCGTGGCTTCCACCACGGCTTGCAGGGTGGGGTCTGGCTCCACACCTGAAAAAATGTCAAATGTTATGCCCTTGCGCTTCAGGTGGCTAACCGCCTGATTGGCAAAGCCACTCTTGACCATGAAGGGGTCGGTTACCACAAAGGCGTGACTTGCCGGAAAACTTTCAAGAGTTTCCAGTGCGTAGGGGCCGTAGCAGATCTTTGTTTTTCCGTAAAACTGGGTCACGTTGTCCTCCGGGGTATTCGCGGGGGCGGAGCAGCTCGCCCCCGCGTCACCGTCGTGTAAGCTTGGTCCGTAAAGCCGTGCACGGCCTTACTTGCATTTGGGCAGAATCATTTCCACTTCTTCGTGAGGGCGGGGGATCACGTGCACGCTCACAAGGTCGCCCACGCGCGAAGCGGCAGCAGCGCCAGCGTCGGTAGCGGCCTTCACAGCGCCCACGTCGCCGCGCACCATAACGGTCACAAGACCGGAACCAACCTGTTCGCGGCCAATCAGGGTTACGTTGGCAGCTTTCACCATAGCGTCAGCAGCTTCCACAGCGCCCACCAGACCACGGGTTTCAATCATACCCAAAGCGTCAGTCATCATCGCCATTGTCGTCTCCTTACCTCAAGGGGTTGTTTTTCGGGGCAGACCCGAAAAATTGTTTACAGCGGGCGCTGCGCGCCGCGCCGGAATTTTTAGCGCCGGTTGTTGACCCGGAACGCCCTACTGTTAATGGAACCCGCCGTTGATGGCGGCCACGGTTTCCAGCGTGACCTTTTTCAACTCTTCGGGGTCGGTAATATTGTAGTGCTGCTTGATAATGGCGGCCACGCCAATAAGCAGTTCTTCCTGTTCCGGGCTGTGGCAGGCAGTGGCGTTTTCAGCCTTGTGATCGCCGCAACCGCAGCCGCAGCAGGATTCCGCCGGGGCGTCGGCCCAGGTGACTTCAATGCCACGTCTGGTCAGTTCGTCACGGGCTCCGGCAGTAAGTATTTTGGAACCGTCCATTGTCAGGCGGTTGCCGGTGACATAATCCTGCAGATTGTCCACAGTTATCAAAGTCTTGCTCATAAGTACCTCTCAGGCCCGCGCGGGGCGGGTTTTATGGTAGCCGCCCTGGAGCAATTCAACTTTTAAATTGCTCTGACGGCTGCGTGAGCAGACGTTCGCTACGGAGGCGTAAGCGCAGTTTATCTGCGCGGTTAAACGCCGAAGTGAGCGTGCCTTTAACTTTGAGAATGTATATTCTCAAAGTTAATCTGCTCTAGTGGCCCGTGCCTGTAAATGCCTTTATAAGTTCCGCATCGGGCTGGGGTATGACCACCATCTGTTGCAAACTCTTGCCCAGCGCGTCGGCGGCGGCTTGCGCAGCTTCGCGCACAGAGGCCACATCGCCCGTAAGCACAAAATACGATTTGCCGCCAATGCCCTGGCCCATGACCAGGCGCATCAGGCTGACGTCGGCCTTTTTAACGGCTATGTCAGCGGCCATAATGCCGTCGGCGGCATTGCGGCATTCTACCACGGCCATGGCCCTGCCAGCGAGCTGTGCGGGCTGGCGGCGCAGGGCTGCCTGCACCTGGGGCGAAACAGGGGAAATGACGTAACGCCCGGCCAGATGAAAACCCGTGGCCTCGGCGGCGCGCACAGACGTTTCCACCGCTTCGCGGTCGCCTTCCACCAGAATGATCAGGCGTCCGGCGCAGATCACCGATGCCCTTATAAGAGCAACGGGCGCGGCCTTGAGCATGGCGTCGGTAATTTCGGCTCCGGCGGCTATGCTGCGGCTGTCCACAATGCCAAGAGTATCCATGACCTAGTCGCTCTCCGGCTTTTTGCCCATCATTTCTTCCTGATCGAGAATGCCCACTATGGCGGCGTCAACGGGCGATTCCTGATTGTAAAGCGCCTTGCGGGCAGAGCTGCCAGTGGTGATGAGCACCCGCTCGCCAATGCCCGCGCCCACACAGTCAACCGCCACAAAGCTTTCAGCCAGCTTGTTGTGGGCAAGATCAAGCCGCTGCACGACCATGAGCTTCAGCCCGTTGAGGGAATCTTCCTTGCGGGTAGCCCAGACGTTACCGACAACAATGCCTATAAGCATGTGACACCTACAGATTTTTCAAAATGGTCATATGGTGGTTGGCCGCTGCCTCTTGAGCCAGGGGCGTTACCACCGCCTGACGGGGTACGCGCAGGGTCTGCGCGCCTGTCTTGGCGGCCTCGGTCACATGTTCTGCCGTTACAAGGCTCTGGCGCAGCCGTGCGTCCGCCGCAGGCGGGGCAAGCTCTGTCAGGCCAAAATTGGCAAGCGCGGCCTCGTAACCTTCATACAGCTGCAACAGGGCATAGGGAGCCGTTTCAGCGTAGGCGCGGTAGGCAAAGCCCAGCACGCGCACTTCCCTGCCCTGAAGCAGAAGTTCCAGCACCTTGCGCAGGGCAAGGCTTGAGGCTCTGCCCTGAGCCAGATCTGCCATGTCGGAACAGGCCAGTTCCGGCAAGACGTAAAATGCCGCTTCTTCAGTTTGGCCCGATGTTTCAAAGCGTACCCGCGCTTCAGGCAGGCGCGCCGAAACTTCGTGGCTCAGTTTTTCGTCAGCCGGAGCCAGAATTTCAACCACCGGCCCGCTGGCAGGCTGGACACTCTGAGGGGTAGAGGCCAGCTTTGCCAGTACGCGCTGCACCACCGCGTCCACAAGGGACTGCGTGTCCAGTGCTTGCGTGGGCCGTTCAGGATTAACGGCAATATTTTTTGCGTTGGCTTCCATGTCTGATCGCTAGTCCGTGCAGTTGAGAGCGATGCCAAGGGGCGTCACTAAAAAAGGGTTGGCAGGTTTGAACGTGGGCACGCCAGTGTACTTCTGGATGATCTCTTCCATACCGGGCAGGCAGCAGGTGCCGCCGACCAGATAGAGGGCCGACACGTTGCGCCCCTGCACATGCCTGTGGATGATGGACCCCATCTTTTCAATGACGGGCCGCACCACGGGCAGGATTTCTTTTTGCCGGGCCTTGTCCTTTTTCAGGTCTTCGGCCTCTTCAAAACTGATGTCGTAGTTACCTGCCAGCACAAGACTCACATGGGTGCCGCCAGTGGCCTCGTCAGCCACATAGACGACCTTGCCGTCTTCAAGCACCGCAATGCCTGTGGTGCCGCCGCCGATGTCCACAATGGCCCCGTCGCGCACGCCAAGCACGCTGTTGGCCGCCGTGGGCTCGTCCAGCAGGGCGGTAACCTGATAGCCTGCGCCTTCTGCCACATGGCGGTGGGTGGCGCAGTCACGTTCACTGGTGCCGGGGGGCACGGCGATGGCGGCTTTTTCAAGCTTGCGGCCCAGTTTTTCTTCCAGTTCCTCGGTAAGCTCGCGCACAATGCGCAGGCCGCCCGTGTAGTCGACGATAAGGCCGTCCTTGACCACCTGGGCAAAGCGCATGGCGCACGCCACAGGCTGTTTTTTGGCATTGACCGCCACCACGACAATATAGGCCGTGCCGAGGTCCACGCCTACATAGAGCGGCTCCGAAGGTGTGACCTTGCGGGGCTTCTTGCGGCATTTCTCAAGGGTATCCATAAGCTTGTCAGCGGCGGTAAAGTCCATATCTAGCCTCTGCTCATTCCGATGATGGTTCCGTTGGTGCCGGGCTTCCAGCCGGAGCTGTTGCCTTCGTCGGCATCAATATGCATGGCCAGCTTGAAGTCGTCGCTGACACGCACCAGCACGTTTTCCAGAATCATAGGACGTTCGGTTTCAAGCCGCACATCGACCATATCTTTGTCTTTGAGGCCAAAACGGCGGGCGTCGTCCGTGTGCATGTGGATGTGGCGCGAAGCCACGATAACGCCGCATTCCAGCCCCACAATGCCTGTGGACGACGCCAGGATGATGCCCGGCGTGCCGTCAATGTCACCGCTCTGGCGGACGGGCGGATTGATGCCAAGGGAGCGCGCGTCCGTGCGGGAAATCTCAACCTGCGAAGTGCTGCGGGAGGGGCCAAGCACGGCCACGTTATCCATAACGCCCTTGGGGCCGATGAGGCGCACACGGCCGGTGCTCAGAAACTGTCCAGGCTGCGAAAGCGGCCTGTCGGGGCGCAGGGCCTCACCAAAAAGCGTCATGGCGTCGGCCACGCTCAAATGGGCGTGACGGGCGGAAATTTCTACCGGAATGGGCCCGGCATTCATTGTGGCGGCAGGGGAGCTTGCACATTCCTGAGTCAGCACCTTGCGCACCACGCCAGCCAGAATATCTTTAAGGACTTGCTCGTTCATCTGCGTATTCATTTCGGCTCCACCGCCCGGCGGCGAACGGGGTAGGGAATCCGTCGCCGCCGGGATCGGGTGTGGGGGGGTAAGGGGTAAACTAGCCTTCGCGGTGGGGCAGAATCATCTCTACTTCGCTGTGGGGGCGGGGGATGACGTGCACACTCACGAGCTCGCCTACTTTCTTGGCAGCGGCAGCGCCAGCGTCGGTGGCGGCTTTCACAGCGCCCACGTCGCCACGCACCATCACGGTGACAAGTCCGCCGCCCACCTGGCTGCGGCCGATAAGGGTAACGTTGGCGGCCTTGACCATAGCATCAGCAGCTTCAACAGCGCCGACGAGGCCACGGGTTTCGATCATGCCAAGGGCGTTGGATGAGTTGGTCATAGCGGTATCTCCTTAGATTTTTACAATAATTTTTTTAATTGCTGGTTTGGCGGCTGCGGCGTGGCCGGGCCGGGGCTTATAAAACTTTTTTCAGTTCCGCCACGATCATTTCCGTGACGGCGTTGATGTCCAGACCGCCCACGGCCGCTGCTGCGGCAGCTTGCGGGGCCACCACGGCCTCATGGCTGGCGCCGTGGTGGCAGCAGCCTGAAAGTCCGGCGGAAGGCGGATAGCCCCCCGCCGGAGATCCAGAGGGGGAGATGCCCGCCACGGTGGAAACGCCGCACGAGGCGGGGGTTGCGCACGAGCAGCCCTGCGAGTGCAGGTCATAGGCCACGCGGCGCACGTTAAGAAGATTCAGGGGCGTCACGTTGTCGGACGTTGCGCTGCCGCCCACCGCGCCGCAGCCCAGGGTGAAGGAGGGGAAGAGGCCGGTGGAAATGCCCACGGCTCCCTGGGTCGAGGGAGTGTTCACAAGCATGCGTGACACGGGCTTTTTGAGTCCGAATTCACGGATGACTTCTTCATTCTGCGAATGGATGGCCAGGGAGTGTCCCACGCCGCCGTTGTGCAGAAGGGCGATGCACAGTTCGCAGGCTTCACGCCAGTCTTCAACCACATAGAATCCCAGCAGGGCAGTGAGCTTTTCCTTGCTGAAGGGATACTTGGGACCAACGCCCTTTTCGTCGGAAACCAGCAGACGGGTGCCCTGCGGCACTTCGATGCCAGCGACACGCGCGATGCTCAGAGCGTCGCGGCCCACGATGGCGGGGTTCATGCTGCCGTTGCCGCGTTCCATAACCTGCTTGACCTTGGTGAGCTTGTCGCCCGTGAGGAAGTAGCAGCCCTGAGCTTCCATGGTGGCGCGCACCTTGTCGGCAATGCAGGCATCAGTGACGACGGACTGCTCCGAAGCGCAGATGGTGCCGTTGTCGAAGGTTTTGCTGCTCATGATCTTGGTCACGGCGTCTTCAACATTGGCGGTACGTTCGATGTAGGCAGGCACGTTGCCAGCGCCCACGCCCAGAGCGGGCGTGCCTGAGCTGTAGGCAGCCTTGACCATGCCGGGGCCGCCGGTGGCCAGGATGAGGTCGCTGATCTTCATGAGTTCATTGGTGCCTTCAATGGAAGGCATGCTGATGCTGCTCACAAGATCGGGGGACACATGGCAGGAACGCAGGGCGCTCTGGATGATTTCCACGGTTTTGGCGATGCAGTTGCGGGCGCTGGGGTGCGGGGTGAAGACAATGGCATTGCCCGCCTTGAGCGCGATAAGCGACTTGTAGATAACTGTGGACGTCGGATTGGTGGAAGGCACGATGCCTGCAATGACACCCACCGGCACGGCGATTTCCACAATCTTGCTGACCGGGTCGGAATGCAGTTCGCCTATGGTCTTCATGTCCTTGATGCAGGCATAGACCTTTTCGCTGGCCAGCAGATTCTTGATCTTTTTGTCCTGGGGCTTGCCGAAACCGGTTTCCTCAACAGCCATGTTGGCCAGGGTTTCAGCCTGGGCAGCAGTGGCCTCGGAAACGGCCCTGACAACCTCGTTCACGCGGTCCTGGCTCAATTGCGCGAATTCGGGCTGAGCTTTGCGCGCCGCGCGTACAAGGGCGCGGGCCTCCTGAATGGAGAGTAAATCCTTATCAACCATGTTTTACTCCTTTTCCTTCCGTGCCGCCCGGTCGATGGCGTTCATCAGGGTTTGCCTGTTGGCTGAGGCGATCTGCTCACGGCTGAGATCAACCTTCATGGTCAGGGCAAGCTGACGAAGTTTGTTCATGCTCATGGTTTTGCATTTTTCGGGATCATAGGCTTCCTGTTCTTGGGCGGCTGCCTTTGTTCCTGTATCGGCCTTCGCGCCTCCTATCGGGGCTGCGGGGGCAGGGGTTTCTTCCACTATTTCCACAATTTCAATGGCTTCGGTTTCAATGGTTTTGGCCCAGGCCGCATTTTTGGCGGCGGCAGGGGCCGCGCTGGCCGGAGCCGCCGGACTTTGGCCGCCAGGTTGCAGCAGCAGGATGCTCCCAAGGCCGCTGTCCGGACGGGGAATGACGTGGCAGGACACGCACACGACCCCTTCAATACGGGAAAGGGAGGCCCGCGCCGCATCCACCGCCGACTGCACGGCGGCAACCTCGCCAGCTACGGTGATGGTCACAAGACCGCCGGTTGCCAGGGATTTTTCCAGCAGGCGAACATCCGCCGCCTTGAGCATGGCGTCAGCCGCCTCAATAGCTCCTATGAGCCCCTTGGTTTCTATGAGTCCCAGTGCCAGCATGGCTTTCTCCTGAATTTGGACCGCGATTAGTGTTTGATGACCTTCACGGCCAGGCCGTAGCCTTTGAGAATATTCTCAATGCGCTGCAAGTCGGTGTCGTCCAGAACGGGATTGTCCTTGATGGGATACTCCACGTCGATCTGGGCGTACTTGCTCACTCCCATCTTGTGATAGGGCAGCAGGTCGATGCCCTTGAAATTTTTTCTGTGGGCATGCCCGGTCAAAAAACGGCCTACGGCGTGTATTTCGGCATCGTCATCATTATAGCCCTTGAGCAGGGGCATGCGGATGTTCACGTTACAGCCGTTTTCAAGCAGCCACTTCAGGTTGGTCAGGATGACCTCATTGCGCACGCCGGTGAGTTTATAGTGCCTGTCTGCGTCCATGTGCTTGATATCGAAGAGAAAAATATCGCACACATCTGCCATGTCGCGAACCACGTCAAGCTTGGCGTAGCCCGAAGTCTCCATGGCGGTGTGGATGCCCTTGTGCCGACAGGCCAGCAGCAGGTTTGCCACAGCCTCATGCTGCGCCAGGGGTTCACCACCGCCCACCGTGACGCCGCCGCCGGAGTTTTCGTAAAAAAGCCAATCCTGTTCCACCACTTCAAGCAGTTCTGAAATGCCCTTCTGTTCTCCGGCTATGGCCAGGGCCGCTTCGGGACAGGCATGCACACACTTGCCGCAGTTTATGCAATCCTTGGTCCTGTCCACAACGTGGCAGGCACCGGCGTTGGTCATGCTGTGGATGCCCACGGGACAGACGGCCACACAGGCGCCGCAATTGATGCACACGTCCTTCTTGAACATGACTTCGTAGCGGCGGGTCTGGCTTTCAGGGTTGGAACACCACTGGCAGCGCAAGGGACAACCCTTGAAAAAAACCAGTGTACGTATGCCCGGACCGTCATACATATTGTATTTTTGTATGTTGAAAATTTTGGCTTTTCTTTCGATCACGGTGCTACCCTTGCCGTCTGTCCTGTCGTTTCACGATTGCTGTCTTTTGGGCCGCGCCCCCTCCACGAGAACAGGGGGGCGCGGCCTGCGCCAGAATTCTAAAAGTGGCGCAGTACTGTTCTGCTGATGATTTCGTCCTGCACGTCCTTGCACAGCTCCACAAAGAAGGCGCTGTAACCGGCAACGCGCACCACAAGGTCGCGGTAGTCCTTGGGGCTCTTCTGGGCTTCAAGCATGGTCTTGTTGTCCAGATAGTTGAACTGCATTTCGCCGTTGCCGAGGATGCTGGCCGAGCGGATAAGGGTGATGATGCCCTGTTCGCCTTCGGGGGTGTCCAGCAGGCCCGGCAGAAGCTTGAAGTTGTGCACCATGCCGATGTTCATGTTGTCGTTGGACATCTTGGACACGCTCTTGATGATGGCCGTGGGGCCCTTGTAGTCCGCGCCCTGGGTGGGGCTGATGCCGTCGGAAAGCGGCAGCCAGGCCTTGCGGCCGTTGGCTGACGCGCCGAGCAGCTGGCCGAAGGGCGTGTTGTTGGAAATGGAGAGCGTACCGTGGCTCAAAACGGAGTAGAGCGTCTTGTATTTGCGGTGTTCGCGTTCGGTAAAGGCCACGAGGTCGGCGGCGATGCTGTCGGCGTAGTCATCGTCGTTGCCGTACTTGGGCGCGGCAAGGCAGTCGGCCAACATGGCGTCGTAACCCTCGAAGTTGGCCTTGAGGGCCTCGTTCATCTGCTGCAGGGTGTATTTTTTGTCGTCGTACACAAGCTTCTTGATGGCGGCCATAGAGTCCGCATAGGTGGCAAGACCGCTCCAGATCACGCCGGGGCCAAAGTTGTACATGGCGCCGCCGGAGGCCACATCAAGGCCTTTTTCCATGCAGCCTTCGTACATGATGGACATGAGCGGCTTGGGGGCCAGGTCGCGCTGAACGCGCTGGGAAATGACCGTGGCCACGCTGGACCATTTGGTGATGTACTTGATCTGTTCCTTGACGGCGGCGTCGAACTTTTCATAGGTGTCGAACTGGCTCAGGTCGCCGAGGTCGGGGCAGACCTGCTTGCCGTACCAGAGGGGCACGCCATGGTTGAGCACAAGTTCGATGCAGATGGGCCATTGGGTGTAGGCGGTGGAGGTCCACTGGTAGAGACGCCCGGCTTTTTGCGGTTCCACGCAGCCCATGAGGCAGTAGTCGCGGGCGTCTTCCATGCTCACGCCCTTGGCGAGCATCATCTTTATATGGGTGTCGTCAAAGTGTACGGCGGGAAAGCCCATGCCGGAACGGATGACGGAAACGATCTTTTTCAGGTACTCCTGCGGCGAGGAGTTATGCACGCGGGTGGCCAGCGAAGGCTGGTAGATACGAACGTGGCGCACCGCATCCATGAGCAGGAAGGTCAGCTCGTTGGTGGCGTCGCGCCCTTCGCGGGTGACGCCACCCACGCACATATTGACAAAGGGCTGGTAGCCCGCGAAGAACTTGGAGCTGCCTTCGCTGGTCAGCCACATCATTTCGGACATCTTGATGAGCATGCAGCCCGCGAGGTCAAAGGCCTCGTAGGGGGTGATGCGGCCAGATTCAATGTCGGCCTTGAACAGGGGGTACATGTACTGGTCAACGCGGCCGATGGACATGCCGGTCTGGTTTTCTTCAACCACCAGCAGGGATTCCACCGTCCATACGGACTGGATGGCTTCCCAGAAGTTGGTGGGGGCGTGGGCGGGCACGCGGGCGTTGACTTCTGAAATCTTGAGCAGCTCGGCCTTGCGCTTGGGGTCATTTTCGCGGGCGGCCAACTGGGCGGCGTATTCGGACATGCGCCGGGCGTAGATCATGACGCCTTCGGTGGTTTCAATGACCGATTTGTAGAAGTAAATCTTGTCGATATCCTCAGGGCGTTCGTAGTCCAGATGCTCCAGGTGTTCGCGGGCTTCGCGCTGAATGTCCAGCATGCCCTTCTTCATCAGGATGACGTCGTAGCCGGGGTTGGAGTCGCCGCCGCCGTTGAGGGCGTGGTAGGAGCAGTCGGACACATAGGATTCGCCCGAAAGTTCCCACAGGCCGGCTTCGCGGTACTGCGCCTCGCAGTATTCGTCCACGGACCTGCCTTCCCAGTAGGGGAAGACTTCTTCGCGCAGGATTTTTTTGTCTTCTTCAGCAATATGGAAGGGGTCCTGGGGGCGGGTGGCGATGCTGTCCATCTCGTCCCGCAGCCAGCGCCAGGAAATGTCGGGCGAAAAAGCCCCGGCGCGGGGAGCGCCGTTGGGAGCGCCCACGATGAGTTCATGATCCTGAATGACCAGGGGCGCATTTTCGCAGCAGTGGCGGAAAGCCGTGGCCCGCAGCAGGATGCGCGGCATGCCGGGGTTTTCCTTGTCAATCTTGGTGATGGTGCGCGCGCGGTGAATGGTGATGCGCGGCACCTGCTTGAGGTAATTTTCTTTCAGCAGCACGTGGCGCTGGGTGGGGCCTTCAGGCACGCCAGGGCCGGACTGGGCGGCGGGAGCCGCCTGAACCGCAGTGGAGGCAGTATTGTGCGAAGGCAGGGTGGCAGTGGCGAAAATCTTGCGCAGCTGCTCACGCTCCTGGGGTGAAAGACTCTTTGTTACTTCGGCTATTTTACTTGAAAAATCATGAAGATCCACGTTGTATCCTCCATATTGTGCAGTCAGAGTGGCCTTGGGCATCTGGCTTCGACCCGGGCTACCGGGCCTGGGGCAGAGCACCCAGTGCTTCGCGCAGCACACGCCTGAGCAGGTCGTAGTTCTGCTCGTTGCTGGTCGCGCCCCGGTCGGGGGCGGACTGGGCGGCAAGATCCGCCAGGGGGGCGAAATCGCGCACGCCATAGCCTATTTTTCTGCGGTAAATGAGATTCATTGGCGAAATACTGTCCGAGGTGATGCCGTAGCCCGCCAGACCGCTGCCCTGGGTCATGGCTGGTGTGAGATTTGTTGTCATTCCCATGCCGCCAAAGGCCGCCCCTGTGTTCACCAGCAGGCGCGCCACGGGTTTTTTGAGGGCGAACTGGCTGATGACCTCTTCATCGCGGCTGTGGATGGACAGCGTCTGGGCGTGGCGTTCCTGCAGCAGCAGTTCCACGCATTTTTCACAGGCGTGCATCCAGTCCGGCTCCACATAGTAGCCAAGTACGGGCGAAAGCAGTTCCCTGATGTAAGGGTCGCGTCCTGCGACATATTTGCGTTCGGCCATGAGCACGCTTGTTCCGGCGGGAATGGCGAAGCCGGCTTTGGCGGCCAGGGCTTCGGCGGACTGGCCCACCATGTGGCGGTGGCGGCGGCCATCTTCGTAAAAAAGCACGCGGCAGAGGGCATGCGCTTCGTCGTCGCTCATGAAGTACGCGCCCTTATCCTGAAACGTGCGGCGCACCTGACGTTCAATGCAGCCGTCCACAATGACGCACTGCTCCGCCGAGGGGGCCAGCCCGTTGTCGAAGGTCTTGCTGGCAATGATGTGCCTGACGGCGGCGGGGATATCCGCGCTGCGCTCGATGAAGGCAGGGCCGTTGCCCGTGCCGCCGTAGATGAGCGGCTTGCCGCTCGCCCTGGCGGCCTCGAACATGCCGAGCACGCCTGTAACCATGACCAGGGCCACTTCGGGATGGCACATAAGTTCTTCGGTGCCGCTTTTGGCCACGATATCGAGGTAGGATATGGCCCCTTCGGGCAGGCCCTGGGACAGCCCGGCGGCAATCATGATATCAAGGGCGCGGCGCATGCTGTCCACGGCGCGGGGATGCAGGGAAAGTATGACGGCGTTGCCGGACTTGATGGCCAGCAGTACAGTATAGACTGCGGTGGACACGGGGCTGGTCACGGGGCAAAGAGCCACGATGACGCCCAGGGGAACGCCCACATCGAACACGCCTTCCTGCACCGGATCGTTGAGGCGTCCTACGCAGCGCATGCCGCGCAGGCTCTGGCGCACGCGGCGGCAGACAAAGAGGTTTTTGACCATTTTGTCCTGCCAGCGGCCACAATCGCTTTCTTCATGGCTCATGACGGCAAGGGACTGGGCGTGGGATTCCACCGCGTCGGCCATGGCCTCCACTGCGGCATCCAGGCTTTCCTGCGACATGGCGGCCAGCTTTTTGCGCGCCTCAGCGGCGTTTTCAGCCAGAATACGCGCCTGCTGTATGGAAATGAGGTCCTTGTCGCCGATCATGCTTTTGGCTCCGTAGTTGTGCCCTGCTAGGCCAGGGCGTAGCGCCGCACCAGTCTGACCAGTTGGCGGTGGGGCGTGGGGATGACGCATGAGCTGTACACATCTGCACCCATATTTTTTACGGCCTTGACCCCGGCTTCCACGGCGGACTTGCAAGCCGCCACATCGCCTTGCACCAGAGCCGAGCAGTAACCGGAGGCCACGTTTTCATAGCCGATGAGTTCCACGTCGGCGGTTTTGATCATGGCGTCGGCCGCTTCCATAAGATAGATGATGCCGAAGGTTTCAATCATGCCCAGCGAGCGCAGGCCAGGATCGTCTTCAGGCACGGAATCAAGGGCGTGGGCCATGGCGATGCCGCCCACGCCGCGCACGGGACGCGGCATGACGTTCTGCGCCGTGAGCTTGCCCACGCTGGCAGCGGCAGCGGCCCCGGCGGCCACGGCCGCCTGCACGGCCGCCACATCTCCCCTCACCATAATGGTTACGAGGGTGGAACCGACGTTTTCGTAGGCCAGAAGATCTACGTTCGCGGCTTTGAGCATGTAATCCGCGCCATAGATGGCGGGCACCATGCCCAGCGTCTCAATGAGGCCCATTGCCTCCTCACCTGCATACTGCATACATGCTCCATGCTCTTCGTATTTGTGCCGCAAGCCATTCTTGACAGCAGTGAAAATAGTGCTTGTTTAAGTTGTAAGCTTTCCCCTGTAGGGCAAAGTCAAGCCCTTTTCATTTTTTTGTTTGAAAAGATTTTTGTCGGAGGAGGAAAAAAGCAGAAAATCTAAAACAAACTGATTAAACAATCAAAATATGGGGCTGAATTTACAGGCGATTTTATTTATCAAATTATATATAAAATATAATAAGTTTTTATATATAGAGAAAAAACGCGACAATCTTGTCAGAAAAAATACACTTTTTGACGGTAACAACTGCAAACCCTGTTGACCTTCCCGTTCGGGGTAATCTTATGCTTATGCAAAGGCGGGCGAGGCGGTCTTTGCCGGGGCAAGGGCATTTCCTTCGTCATTTTCACACATCTTTTGCGAGAGAAGGAGTTATGCCATGGAGCACACGGCAAAACCCGTCGCGGTACCGGATCTGCGCGACATCCCCGCAGCGGAGGCCGCCAAGGACAAACTGGTCAGCAGTTTCAGGCGGCGCGGCATTTTCACGGCAATCATGTCGGGGATGACCTACGGCACGTATACGGCCTTTATGACCCTGGCCATGACCATGGGCGTCTGGTCTGTATGGTACGGGGGGGAGTCGGGGCTTTCCGAATTTTCAACCCTGTTTCTGCTGGGCGCTCTTGGCGCTGCCACCACTGACACGTGCAGCGCCCTCTGGGCCGTCCTCATAGCCACCTTCAGGGGCAAGATGGGCGACTTTTTCCGCTGCGTGAAAAGCAAGCCAGGGCTTATCCTTATCGGCGCGGCCGTTATCGGCGGCCCTCTGGCCAGCACGTGCTATGTGCTGGGCCTGAAGAGCGCAGGCTCCATCATTGTGCCCATCAGCGCCCTTTGCCCGGCCATCGGCACTATTTTGAGCCGGTTTCTCTTTAAGCAGCCCCTCACGCCGCGCACCCTGCTTGGCATCTTCATCTGCTTCGGGGCCAGCGCGCTTATCGGCAGCACCGGCCTTGCCGAAGACGCGCCGCCGGATCTTTTTCTGGGATTGGCTTTCGGTTTTCTGGCCGCTTTCGGCTGGGGACTTGAAGGGTGCGTTGGTGGATACGCCACGTCCATGATTGATCCTGAAATCGGCATCACCATCCGCCAGGTTACTTCCGGGCTCACCAACCTTTGCGTGCTGGTGCCTATCTTTGCCTTCTTCGGCGGCGACAGCGCCTTTACGATGATCACCACGGCCTTTACCGATACCACTGCCATGCCGTGGTTTCTCGTTGCCGGCCTGGGTGCATGGTTTGGATTCATGCTGTGGTACAAGGGCAACGCCATGTGCGGCACCGCCCTGGGCATGGCCTGCAACGGCGCGTTTTCTTTCTGGGGGCCGTTCTTCTGCTGGATCGTGCTTGGCCTGTGGTTTGGCCAGGACGGCTTTGCCTTGGCGCCCATCGCCTGGCTGGCCGCTGTGATCATGGTGATCGGCATCTTTATTATTGCGGTTAACCCGCTGGAATATTTTAAAAAGAAGGGATAGATCGCCATGAAGCCATTGAACTATGCTATCCTTAAATATATGACGACGGTGAGTGAAGCCTGCACCGAAGATGTGATGGATGCCCTTAAGGGGCAGTACAGCTCTTTTCGGGCCTTTACCAAACCTGACATCCTCACGGCCCTTATGACGGCGCAGGCCAACGGGCTTGTTGAAGAGTCACGCTATGACCTGGATGAAAACAATGAGGTACGCATGTATTTTCGGGCCAATGCCGAAAGCGTTGCGACCATAAATCGCTATATACCTGACTAAACGGCACGCATGTCTCCGGGGGAGGGTTTGCCTCCTCCCGAGGCACGCGGATTTGATGTGAGCGCAGCCGCTCCGCCCTGTCTTCTGCTCCGGCAGCGTTGCCCACGCTGGGATCATCTGCAGATGACTTGTTCCTCTCCCCCCTGCGTCACGTTGTTATGAATCAGGCCTTTCCCCATGCCAATCACAGGAAATTTCGGGTGATGCCATGACCAAACGCGGCTATACCATCAGCCAGATGAGCGATATCTCCAAGATATCCAAAAAAGCCTTGCGCTTTTATGACGATCTTGGGCTTATTTCATCCAAACGGCACGGAACCAACAATTACCGCTATTATACGCAGGAAGATCTGCTCGCTGTACCGCCCCTGAAGTATTACAAGCAGATGGGCTTTCATCTGGGAGAGATTCGCGCGGCTTTCGAGGTAGGCAGCAATACGTCGCTTACCGCTCTGCGTGAAATGTTCATGGACAAGATCGGCGCTCTGCGTGAAGAAGAAAAAGTCCTGCACCTGCGGCTTACTTCTGTGCGCGACTGGCTTGAACTGCTGCATGAGGCGGAAATGGTGCTTGAAAACTGCCTCCAGAGCGTGTCGGTGAAGTATATGCAACCCGATAAGCTGCTTTTTCACGATCAGGTTTTTACTCTGGACATCAAGTCGGCCATCATCAACCTTGAATTTACCAACTATGTCGAGTCAGTGGAAAACAGTATCACCGGGCCTGTCATCATCAATTTTTCTTCCATTGAGGACCGCATAAGGGATGTGGAACAGAAGATGCAAGTATTGCAAAAAAACATTTTCCCTTGCCCGCAGGAACAGACCAGGGATTTTGGCGGTTTTCTGGCCGCCAGCTGCTACCATATCGGGCCGCATGAAACCATCAGGGACACGTACAGGAAAATCCAGCGCTGGTGCACCGCCAATAACTATATTTGCGATAAAAGCGCTTACGAACGCTATGTCACGGATTTTTGGACCACCAGCCATGAAGACCTGTTCGTTACCGAGGTCATCGCAAAGGTCAGCCGTCCCGGCAGTGTGCGCAGGCCTTTGGAGCAGGAATAGCTTTGTGGGGGCGTGTGACCCTTTTGCAAAAGGGTCTCCCCCCCACGCCTCCACCCCCTGAAACTTTTATTATGGGGCAATGTAAAATGTTCTGTGGCCTGTGAGGGGCCAGAGACAGCGTCTTTGCGACGGCACAGCGTTTGAAAGCCTGTTTGCCCTGACTGGTCCGGACGGGCCCTGAAGCGTGCGGCGCTACAATGGCGGCAAAAGATGTTCTCAATGACACTACGTCCAAAGATTGAAGCGGTCGCAGCGCAACAACCTACGGAGTGCCTGACGCACGCCGTTCCATAACCGGAGAATAGCCATGCAGGGACTTGCTCTGGCCAAAGCCTTCTATGCTGTCTGTCGTCCCATCCTGTGGCGGGAACTGCCCGATGTCATGCCCAATGCCGCCGCAGGACTTGTGGGCGAAGGGTCTGAATGCTTCGGTTGCGACGACGAGGCTTCGCGCGATCACGATTTCGGCCCCGCGTTCTGCCTGTGGCTGCCCCGCGAAGAACTGCGCCGCAACACAGCCCGTATCGAGGCGACCATGGCCTTGCTGCCCCACCGTTTTGAGGGGTTTGAAAGCAGGCTTGCTCCCGAGTGCCGTATTGGCCGGGTGGGGCCGTTGGCTCTGGAGGATTTTTACGGATTTTTCACCGGCCTGACGCACCTTCCCGGCACATGGCAGGAGTGGTTTGCCATCCCTGAATACCAGTTGGCGGCCTGCACCAACGGCGAGGTGTTCGAGGACAACGCAGGCGAGTTCACGCGGTGGCGCACGGTGTTGCAGGGGGGCTGCCCACGTGATGTGCGGCTGAAAAAAATGGCGGCCCGCTGCATGGTCATGGCGCAGGCGGGGCAATACAATCTTCCCCGGTGCCTTATGCGCGGGGACGGACTCGCCGCCATGCTGTGCGCGGCCCGCTTTGCGGAGGCAGCGCTCTCCATGGCGTATCTGTGCAACGGGCGGTATATGCCATTTTATAAATGGGCAGGCCGCCTCGCGGCCTCTTTGCCCGTGCTTGGCGCGGAAACAGCGCGCGTGCTGACGGCCCTGGCCGCGCAGCCCCTGCGCGGCAGTGAAAATATGGAAGCAGCCCGCTTGGTGGAAAGTCTTTGCGCCCAGGTGGCCAGTCACTTGCGCAGCGAGGGACTGAGTCAGGATCCTGGCGACTGGCTCTGGGCGCATGGACCGCAGCTCATGCGTCATGTGCAGGAACCTGAATTGCGGCGCATGGACATGTTGCAGGGATAGGCAGGGCAGCAGCGAGACTTCCGCTTGATCCGTCCTGACAAACTGGAACATGTTACCTTTGAAAAAGTCCAAATGCTCCAGCGCTGTACGGGCGTGCAGCTTGCCGTAGCGTGGCGTAACTTCTGCCGAAAAAGCGAAGTTTCGGCAGAATGTCAAAGTGAAATGTAAATCAGTTCAAAGGTCCTCTGATCTACAGACGTTGCGGAGCAGTGCATGGGCTGGTTGGATTGACGAAGCTGGCCGGGGTTGACGGCCATGCCTTTAGTCGCAGGGTGAAAGCTTTTCACCGCCAGGAGTTCTCAGCCTGAAAAGGCCGTATAAGGAGACAAGCATGGATGGCAACAGGCATTGGAATGAAGAGTTGCAGGCCGCACTGGATCTGCTGGCGCAGGGCCGCCCTGAAGACTGCACCGCCAAATTGCGTACCCTACTGCGGTCTTGCGACAACGCCCCCTTGTGCCGGGCGATGGCTCTTGAAGGATTGGCGCGCGCCCTGTTCGCACAGCGTCAGGCTGCCGAGGCTGTGGCTGCCCTTGAAGAAAGCCTTGCCTTGCTTGGTGTTGCTGCCGGGCCTTCCTCTCCGTTGACGCTGGGCGTCATGCAGAATCTGGCCCACCTTCGGCTGGAATTGGGTGATATGGAAGGAAGCGCGGCCTTGGGGCAGGAAGCCGTCAGGGCCTGCAAAGCGGCCTTTGGCGAGCGGTCTCCACGTGTGGCCAGCGCGCTTTTGCATCTTTCCGCAGCGTATTACCGCAAAAAGGATTGGCATACCGCCGAAGATATCCTTTTGCAGGCCAAGGGCATCTGGGAAGAACTTGCCCGCGCATCAGGCGTGCCCGATCAGCAGTTGGGAACGTGCCTGAACAATCTTGGACGCCTCTATGAGGAGCGCGGCCTGACCGATCAGGGCATTGCCCTGCACCGCCAGGCTGTGGCCCTGCGGCAGAGCGTTTTGGGCGATCACGAAGACACGGCTTTTTCACTGGGCAACCTGGGCGTGGCGCTGGCCTCTGCCGGTCAGTGGGACGAGGCCGTCAGTATGCTGGAAGCCGCTGTGGCCTGTTATGGCCGCCTTGGCAAGGGAACTGGCTCGGAGGTTGCAAGCTACAGGAAAAACCTTGATCTGTGTCGCCGTGCCCTGGCGGAGCAGGCCGGAGCTGCGCAGATCTGCCAGGCTGAACCGGATGACCGTGCGGCCTTGCTGGCCGAGATCATTGAAAGAGAGCTTGTCATGTTTCTGGCGACGCCCAATGAGGGCGGTCCCGCCTCGTGCCAGCAGCGGCCCGACAGTTTCAGGCTCATGCGGCGCATGGCGCACGAACCCCTGAGCCGGGCCACGCTTGCCTCGTATCTGGAAGACCTGCGCCATGCTGAAGCCGAGGGGCGCAATGTCATGATTGAAAAATACGCCCGCATGGATAACCGCCTGCCGCCGCTGAAAGACGGCCCCCTGCTGGACGCAATCGCCGATGCCGAGGCCGCCTTCATGCGCGAGGCCTCTGCCAGATATCCGCATGTCATCATCTCTGACGGCAGTGCGGCCTTTAAAAATTATCTGCGCTGCGAACTGGAAACCCTTTCGCCCGCAACTCTGGAACTGTATGCGCAGGATCTGGAGCGCGCCCGGGGTGAGGGCCGCAATACTGCAATGGAGCGGTATTCCTGTCTTGCTCGCCTGCTGGGCAAGGGCAGCCTGGAAGACTTTGAAAAAGCCGCGCAGGCCGCTGCCAGACGCTGATTGCAGAAGTCATGCAAAAGGCCCGGAGGCCGCTGGCATACAGCGCCTTTCGGCATGAAAAAAGGCCGTGTCCCCGAAAGGGGCGCGGCTTTATACATCTCTCCAGGTTAGTGCTGCTGCCGCCTGTCGCGTATGATGTTAATGCGCCGGGCGTTGAGGCGTCCTTTGCCGTTGACGGCGCGGAGCTTGACCGCACGCTATCCGCCAGCGCCGCAGTGCTTGGGGCGCTCCAACGTGGGGCATATCTGCGCAATAACCTTCACCGTGCGGCCCTACATACGCTGCGGCAGTTCCGCTATGTGAGGTTTCTAAAGGCTGACTGGCGACGCCGTTTAAGGTTGCCCATAGAGCCGTATCCCAAGCCGGACGAGGTGTGCTGATAATAACACAAAAGCGGGGCTAAATGGTTGTGAGCCTCCTATCAGACATTACCACCCCAAAAGTCCGGTTTGCTTGGCACGGCAACCCGTACCAGTTGCGGCTTGTGCCCTTCATGCCCGGTGGGAGCCGGGTCTGTGTCATATACTGCCCCCATTAACAAGGCTGCCATGTTAATGGGGGCAGTATATGATTCTCCCGAAGGCAGGTTCCCATGCTGTAAAAGCATGCCAGATAGTTGGATCGTTTAGGCGATGCGGAGTCAGACTGGCTGCGTTTACCCGCGCGTTTCCAGCACGTCCTTGATATCAATACCCATGCGTTGCATGCGCGAGAGCAGGGTTGTGCGTTTGAGGCCAAGCATGGCCGCCACCCCTCGCGAACCAGCCATGACGCCGTTACAGGCCAGAATGGCGGCCACAATCCGGTCGCGCTCGCTGTTGGTCTCGCCGGGCTGGTGGTGGGTATCCGTATGGGCAGGGCGGATGGGATGCGCGGGCGCAGCCTGAGCAGAAGACTCGTGCCTGCGCTGAAAATGCGCTGCAACAGGCGCGGGAACTTCCAGCGGGCAGATATTCAGGTTGGGGCCACTGGAGAGAATCACGGCGCGCTCGATAACATTGGCCAGTTCGCGCACGTTGCCGGGCCACGGCTGTTCGCAAAGCCAGCGCAGAGCAGCTGAGGGAATATTTGTGATGTTCTTTTTCATTTGCCGCGCCATCTGCTGGGTAAAGTGCTTGGCCAGCAGAGGAATGTCCTCGCGACGCTCGCGCAGCGGCGGAATGGCGATAGGAAAAACATTAAGGCGATAGAACAGGTCGTCCCTGAAGGTGCCGTCGAGCACCATTTCCTGAAGGTTTCTGTTGGTGGCCGCCACCAGGCGCACATCCACGGGTATGATTTTATGACCACCAAGGCGTTCAATTTCGCGCGATTGCAGCACGCGCAGCAATTTGGGCTGCAATTCCAGCGGAATATCCCCCACTTCATCCAGCATCAGGGTGCTGCCTTGGGCCAGTTCAAAGCGGCCCTTGCGTTGCGCGGTCGCGCCAGTAAAAGCGCCTTTTTCGTGGCCGAAAAGCTCACTTTCCAGAAGGCCGGCAGGAACTGCGGCGCAGTTCATCTTGACCATGCGTTTGGATTTGCGCGGGCTGCGGTTGTGGATAGCCTGGGCGAAAAGTTCCTTGCCTGTACCGGTTTCACCCAGCAGCAGCACGGTGCTGTCGCTGGCGGCCACCATGTCCACTTGTTGCAACACGCGTAGTATGGCAGGGCTTTGCCCAATGATGACCCCAGGATCCGACTGGTGCAGTATCTGCTCTGAAAGATACAGGTTTTCTTGGGCAAGATGATTTTTTTGGACAGTAACCGTGGTGTAGTCGAGGGCGTTGCGCACGGCAATAGCCACGCGCGAGGCTATCTGGGCCAGCAGGCTGACAGATTCGCTGGTAAAAACATCGGGGTGGCTGTGCGCAAGCAACATGGCCCCAAGGCAGTACTGCCCAAAATACAGGGGAAAAAGCCCCGCAGCCTGGTTGCCGTTGCCAAGAATGAAATCCGAGGCCGGGTCTTTGCGCGAAAGTTTTGCAATGTCGCCCTGCCGCACCAGCAGCGGTTCGTCGATGTCGTTGCAGCGGTTGAACAGGCTTCCCGACAGCGGAAACGTTCCTGCTGGCGCTGTGGGGGATGCCTCGGACAGCGGCAGCCGCGCGCAGTGGAAGGAAAACATGTCGTCGGCTTCGCGCAGCAGCAGGGCAAAGTCGCGTATGCCAAAAAATCGCCGAATCTCGCTGGCGACCACTTCCACCATGTCATTCATTTCAAGTGTGCCGATGGCAGTGTTGGTCACGTCCACAAGAATGCTGAAATGATCCCGCTCGCGGCGCAGGTTTTCTGTTTCCAGGCGCACGCTTTCCATGTTGATAATGGCTGTTACGGAAGCCGTGACCACCCCGGCCAGCACCCTGAAAAAAACAAGCGAATCAGGGCTGAAAACGCTGCCGTCTGTTTTGAGAAAATCCATGACGCAGTGGGAGCCACCCAGCGTGGAAACGGGTACAAAAAGACAGCCGCTGGCATTACGGTACTGGTCAAGATTTGCAATGGCGGGAAAATCGCGCTGCAACTGCTCTGCATCAAGGCAGGCCACTTCGGTCTGGCTCCAGAATTCACGCTGACCCTTTTGGGGAATCAGGTCTTCTTCTGAAAGGGCAGAGCGGCCAGCGCTTTCATCAAGCATAAAGAGCCGCGCTCTTTCCTGCATGGGGGCTGCAACGACGATGTGGATGCGCTGGAAGGCCATGAGTGAATCACAGCAGTGCTTCAGCATGCGCAAAAGGCTGGGAATGTCTTTTTGCAGTGGCAGTATGCGGCTGGCGGCGAGCAGGGCTTCCTGCCAGACAATGGCTGTGTTTTTTACCATTTCAGTGGTGGTGGCTGTAAAGAACCCGGCTGGAGGCGTGCGCCCGGGGGGGATTGGGGGCGGAGTAACCACAACATTCCTCCATGCAACATAGGGCATGATTTTATCTCTGTCTACAGACAGCGCCTGTGCGGATCAGGCCACACGAGGATCAGGGCAGAATGATGTCTACCTCCATGCCTTTGCGCACCGGATTGCTGCCAGCGGGAATATCCACAAAGCAGTTGCAGTCGTCGCACAGGGCCGGTTGGCCCATGCGCCGGGCGTCTCTGGCAAAGTACACGTCCTTGCCCTCAAGGCGCGCCAGCACGATGCGCCGTTCGTCCTTGCGGAACGAGCCAAAATCGTTGCGGGCCACGGCCTTTTGCCGCACCGGCGCAAAGCGTGTCGCCCCGCTGATTTTTTTCAGTACCGGAACAGCCAGCAGTCCAAAGGTGGCGGCTGCCGCCACAGGATTACCCGAAAGCCCCAGCAGCAGTGTTTGCGGCAGGGCCGCGCCCAGCGTCATGGAGCCAGGCTTGAGGCGCAAACCCTGAAACAGCAGGCTGCCGCCCTGTTGCGCCGCAAGCTCTGCGGCTATGGCGGGCACAAGATCTCTTGGCCCCACCGAGGCGCCGCCGGTGGTGATCACAAGGTCGCTCCCGGCCAGCATTTCTGCCAGATATGCCTGCAGTTCCCGCCGGTCGTCGCCCTTTGTCGCCATATGCACGATGCGCGCGCCCATTTTGCGCAGGCGCAGACCCAGCAGGGTGCTGCTGATATTGTAAATGCCGCCCTGCGGCAGCGGCGCGCCGGGCAGAACAAGTTCGCTGCCTGTTGCCAGCAGGCTGACCCTGGGGCGGCAAAAAACGCGCACATGGGCATGCCCCTGACCAGCCAGCAGGCTGAGCGTGCCGCTGTGCAGCACGTCGCCGCTTTCGGCAAGCAGGCTGCCAGCTTCCATGTCCTGCCCACACATGCGGCAGTTGCGCAGGGCGGCCAGGCTGCGTGAAATAACCACGGTCTGGCTGTCGGCCAGGGTGTCCTCCTGCCACACGACGCAGTCTGCGCCCTGCGGCAGCACAGCGCCGGTGGTGACCCGTGCCGCCTGACCGGGTTCAAGAGGGAGGCCCGGCGCGTCCCCGGCATAGAGGTGCTGGGTCACCAGCAGCATGACGGGGCGTTCCGGCGAGGCGTCGGTAATGTCGGCACTGCGCAGGGCATAGCCATCCACCTGAACCCGATCGTAAGGAGGTTGGGGCAAGTCGGCGCGCACATGGGCAAAACATATGCGGCCATCGGCGTCAAAAAGGGGGACTTCTTCCGACGCGGTCACCGTGGGCGCGTGCCGCAAAAGCAGATCAAGGGCTTCTTCCAGCGGCAGACTTTCCCGCTCTGGCGCAAAGACGGCAAGTCGGGCATGCCCGCTCGACGTAACAAGTTGCCGGGTTTGGCTCATTTCAGCATATCCTTTGCGGGCACGTGTAAATATTGATGTTGTCGCGGCGCACAAAGCCCAGCAGGGTAATGCCGCAGGCTTCGGCCATGTTCACGGATGTGAGCGAGGGTGCGCCCGGAGCGATGAGCAGCTTTACCCCGCAGGCCACGACCTTTGAAAGCATGTCCGAGGCGAGCCGACCGCTGAAGATGAGTATTTTGCCGTCCGGGGCCAGGCCCTGCAGCAGCATGGCCCCTATGACCTTGTCCAGCGCATTGTGGCGGGCGATGTCTTCGCAGAAAAGCAGCAGGCTGTCGGGTGTGGCCAGAGCGCAGCTATGGGCTGCGCCAGTGGAGCGAAAAAGGTCGCAGCGATCGTTGAAAGCCTGTTGCAGGGCATGCACCTGCGCCGGGGCAAGGCGCACATCGCCGGAGGCTCCGGCGGCAGGCGCAGAACATGCCGCCACCGAAGCCTCAATGACGCAGTTTTTTTCGTCCACATCAAGCGACTGCAAGGCTGAAATTTCATGCAAAAGGCCAAGGGTGCGCAGCCGCCCCACGGCCAGTTCGCGCAGCAAGCTTGGCATACAGTGCATCTCGGCCACGGCAGAGCCATTGCAGACAAGTTCGTAGCGTTCTTCGCGCAGCAGCACGTCTACAACCTCGCGGCGGCCCGATGCCCCGATGCGGGTGATGGTGCGGTCAACGCTTATGGAAGGAACAATGGGCTGCTTCATGAGTATGGTTCCCCCGCGCGGATGTGGCATGGGCGCATCCGCACGGGGGATTGCTGAGGGTTATATCAATCAGGCAGGGACTTTCTGGACTGAACCGTCGGCCTTTTCTTTGCGCAGGCGCTGCTTCAGTTCGCTATACACCTGCACAACATAGCTTTCGGCCCAGGTTTGATCCTCTATTTTTTCAACACGGACAGGCACATACTTGTATTCCGGCGTCTTGGTGATGGGGCTTAGCACCTCGCCCACCAATTCGTTGCATGCGCCGACCCACCACTGGTAGGTCATGTACACCGCGCCCTGGTTGGTGCGTGGGCTGACCTGCGCCCGGGTGATGACCTTGGAGTGGTGCGACTGCACCCATACAAGTTCATGGTCGCGGATGCCGAGGGCTTCCGCATCCTTGTCGTTCATCTGCACAAAGCCGGGTTCGTCCGCCAGTGCCGCCAGAGCCTTGCAGTTGCCAGTCATGGAGCGGCAGGAGTAGTGGCCCACTTCGCGCACGGTAGAGAGCACCAGCGGGAACTCGGAGCTGGTTTTTTCCACCGGCGAAACCCAGTCCACCGTAAACAGGTGTCCCAGACCGTCGGGGGTTTCAAACTTGATGCTGCCGTCAGGCTGGGCATAAAGCACCTGGGTGCCGTTGGGGGCATCCTTGGTGCAAGGCCACTGAATGTAGCCAAGCCCGCCGTCTGCATCGAGTTTTTCATAGGTCGCTTCCGCATACTTGGGCGAAAGCGAGATCAGTTCGTCCCAGATCTCCTTGGTGTTGTTGTAGCGCATGGGATAGCCCATGGCCGTGGACAAGCGGCAGATGATGTCCCAATCCACCTTTACATCGCCCTTCGGTTCCACAGCCTTGTAGAAGCGCTGGAAACCACGGTCGGCAGCCGAATACACGCCTTCGTGTTCGCCCCACGTGGTCGTAGGAAAGATCACGTCGGCCACGGCTGCGGTCTTGGTCATAAAGCAGTCCTGCACGATGAGCAGGTCAAGCTTGCTGAAACCACTGCGCACGCCGGGAAGGTCAGGTTCTGTCTGCAAGGGGTCTTCACCCATGCAGTAGAAGGCCTTGAGCCTGCCTGAGGCAGCGCTTGAGGCGACTTCGCTCAGGTAATGGCCAACCTTTGGCGACATGCGCTCGACAGGAACGCCCCAGGCCTTGGCGAATTTCTCGCGCATGGCTGGGTCGAGCACACTCTGGTAACCCACAAACACGTTGGGCAGCGCGCCCATGTCGCAGGCGCCCTGCACGTTGTTTTGCCCGCGCACCGGCGCAACGCCGGTGTGGGGTTTGCCCAGGTTGCCGGTAATCAGAGCCATGGAGGTCAGTGCCCGCACGGTTTCCACGCCCTGATAGAACTGGCATACGCCCATGCCCCAGTATATGCCTGCCCCATCGGGGGCAGTGGCATACATGCGGGCGGTCTTGCGAATGGTTTCCGCGTCTATGCCCGTTACTTCCGTAACCGTTTCGGGAGCATAGTTGTCCACAATGGCCTTGAGTTCTTCAAAACCCGTGGTGTGCTTTTCTATGAACTCCGTGTCGGCCAGACCCTCATGGATGATGACGTGCATCAGGGCATTGACGAAGGCCACATTGGAACCGTTTTTCAGGGGCACATGCAGGTCGGCGATGCGCGCAGTTTCAATCTTGCGCGGGTCACAGACAATGATGGTCGCCCCTTTTTCCTTGGCTTTCACCACCCTGCGGGCGATGATTGGATGGGAATCTGCCGGATTCCAGCCAAAGATGAATATGCATTTGGTATCTTCAATCTCCACAATGGAGTTGCTCATTGCGCCATTGCCGACGGATTGTTGCAGACCTGCAACCGATGGGCCGTGTCAGACCCGCGCGCAGCAGTCGACATTATTGGTGCCGAGAGCCGCGCGGGCGAATTTTTGCATTATGTAGTTGGTTTCGTTGCCGGTGGAACGCGAGGACCCGGATACCATGATGGAATCGGGGCCAAAGTCATTTTTGATGGCCGTGAGGCGCGATGCGGCGTAGTCGATGGCCGTATCCCACGAGACGGCCTCAAAATCGCCGCCGCGCTTGCGGCGGATCATGGGGTTCTTGACCCTTGGGGTAAGGATTTTTGTGTCGTTGATAAAGTCCCAGCCATACAGACCCTTAAGACACAGAGCCCCCTGGTTGGTCAGGCCGTTGGCGCCTTCGGCGCCCACAACCTTGCCATTTTCAACCAGCAGGTTGATCTTGCAGCCCGAAGCGCAGTACGGGCAGACTTCTATTACTTTTTTCATGATGTCCTCTTGTATTCATTTAAACAGCGGCGGGCACTCCGCTGCTCCGGCAGACATGTGGGGCTGCACCGCAACACGACTCTGGCGTGCGGCCCAGAAATTTTTCATTGAAATGCGACAGTTCCTGCGGGCTGCACCGTTTCATCCTCCACCACAAAGAGCACGTTGGTGGGGCAGGCCCGCACGCAGGAGGGGCCTTCGGGCACGCTGGCGCACAGGTCGCACTTTTGCGCCAGGGCCTTCTGGCTGTAGCCCAGCGGTTTGCCGCAAACCGTGCGGCGTACCCTGTGGCTTGTGACCCGCATGACCCCGTAAGGACAGGCCATGATGCAGGCCTTGCAGCCTATGCACTTGTGACGCAGCACAGTGACGCTTTCGCTGTTCACCACAATGGCCCCGCAGGGACAGGCGGCGGCGCAGGGGGCGTCCTCACACTGGCGGCAGGCCACCGGCGTGCTGATGTCTTCGTACTTCAAAATCGCAACCCTGGCCTTGAAGTCAGAGGCGGTCATGTCTTCGATACGCAGTTCACTGTGCGCCAGGGCGCAGGCTATCTCACAGGTGCGGCAGCCTATGCACCGCCCCGGGTTGGCCGCTATGCGTTTTTTCATGGAAAGCCCTTGCTTGTTTGTCCGACACGGCGTGTTGCCATGCGGTTTTCATTAATTTGCAACAAGGATGCCAGAGTTTTACAAAAATAGTCTGGTATTCTATGGTCTTACGATTGCAGCACAAAGCACGGTTGTCTTCGCTTCGTCAAAATTGACGAAACATCACAGCGCAGGTTGGTGCGGAAGCTGTGCAATCGTTATTACGCTGGATAGTTAGCCATTTTTTTCTGTTTCGACATTTTTGACGAAGCGTCAGGCCAGCCAGGGAATGTCAACAAGACCTTCTGCCAGCCCGGCGTGGATGCGATCCACCGCCTGCTGCACGGCATCGGTCACTGGCAGGCAAAAGCCCACCTCCTGTGGCTGAATGCCCAGAAACACAACCTGTTCTATTACCTGTTCCAGTTCATCCATAATGAATGAAAGCGGCATGTTATGTGTACTGGCTATGCCCATGCCCCGGATGCGTTCCTTGTCCACAAAGCGTATTTCACCGGGGGCCAGCCCCAGCGCGGCAACGTCCACAATAAGCAGGCGCTGCGGCTTCATGGCCTTGACGGCATAGGTGACGTTTTCGGGCATGGAGCCGCCGTCTATGACAGTCCAGCCCGGCACGGGCGCAGCCTCCAGGCGTTCGCACAAAAGCGGACCTGCGCCGTCGTCGCCCATCAGGCTGTTGCCCACGGTCAGCACCAGGCTGCAGGTCTGGGGTGCGGGGGCGGTCATTCCATCCTCCTGGGCAGCTGCACCATGAGGTAGAGTGCTGGCTCCTGCTGGATGGCGGCCAGCTGTTCCATAAGGGCGGCGCTCCAGCCCCTGTACGGCTCGTCCATGTGGGGCATGGCTTGGGCAAAAGCCTTGCCCAGCATGCCCGCATGGTTCGCGTCTATGTGTATTTCGCCAAAGGTCAGCAGGCCCGACATCTTGCGGCGGGCCTCGCCCTGCGGCAGCAGGCCCACCCATGTTTCATAGCCGTCTTTGGGGCATTCCAGCACCTTGACGAGGCAGTCGATAACCCCCACGTGATGCCCGATGGCAAGGGAGTAGTACATGACCTGCTTTGTGGCGTCCGATTCGGGAAGATCCTTTTGGGTATCCAGAAACTTTCGCCGCAGCGCGTGGAAACGGACCATTTCAGTCATGGCAGATCCCCTGATCCTGATTCATGTTCAGGCTGTCGAAAAACATCTCGCGCAGACGGAAGAGAATCTCCGTCAGGCGTGGGTCATCGGCATCGCGAATCCACTTTTGCAGGTTGCCTTCAAGGGCCGCCGTGCTGCCTGCCTCCAGGCAGGTGAAGAAGCGGTCGCTGATTTCCCTGCCCTGACGGTAGCCCGCCAGCAGGCGCGCCTCACGTTCAATCCGCACGCGGATGTCCAGCGGAGCGTCGGGCAGCAGAGGGGCGGGGGCTGCTGCGCCGGATTCCTCGTGATTGTGTTCCTTGAGTTTCTGATCCAGCAGACCGAGGGCCATGGCAAGGCCATAAATGGTGGCCTGCGGGGTGGGCGGGCAGCCGGGAATGTACACGTCGATGGGCACGATCTTGTCGCTGCCGCCCCATACGCAATACATGTCGTGGAATATGCCGCCGCTGCACCCGCACGCGCCGTAGGATACGCAGATCTTGGGATCCGGCGCGTTGTGGAAGGCGCGCAGGGCCGGCATGCGCATGGCGCGGGTCACCGCGCCCGTAAACAGCAGAATGTCTGCATGACGGGGCGAGGGAACCACCTTGATGCCGAAGCGCTCCGCATCAAAGATGGACGTGATGGATGCGAAGATTTCAATTTCACAGCCGTTGCAGCCGCCGCAGTCGATACGGTAGACATAGGCGGAGCGCTGAATGCGCTGCAAGAGCGCAGCCTTGAGCGCCGCTACGGAATCCTCCACGCTGACAGGCTCGGTTTTATAGTGTGAAACACCGGTCGCGTAGGCATAGGGTACAATGGACATGGCTATACCTCCTGCCGGGGCTTGAGGCCGAGGGTCTGCTTGCGTTTGCACTGGGGGCAGGTCTCGAACTGCCGCCGCTGGTCGGGGTCTTCTTCCGTAATGCCGTCCGCCTGCATGGTCAGGGCCAGGGCGTAGTCCACTTCCTTTTGCGGGGCAAAGGCCGTGCCGCACTGGCTGCAGTGGCACAGGCTGAAGGTGCAGCGTTCGTACAGATCGTCCTTGCGCATGACGGCAAGTTCAAATTCCTGCGAGAGGTGCAGGGCCCTGGTGGGGCAAACCTCTTCGCACCGGCCGCAAAAGATGCAGCGCCCGGCGGAGAACTGCCAGGTGCGCACGCCCGTTTCCAGATTGGTTTCGATGGTCAGGGCATTGGGCGGGCAGGCGATGGCACAGGCTGCGCAGGCAATGCAGCGCTTGGGGTCGTATTCCGGCTTGCCGCGGAATGTGGGCGTGAATTCGGCAGGCGCGAACGGATACTTGATCGTTGCCTCGCCCGCTTCACGGATTATTTTGAGTAATTTCAGCATGACAGCGCCTCCTCAAGCATGTTGCGCAGATGCGTGGCCTTTGCAGCGGCGCTGTGCCGGGCCGCCATGTCGGCAGGGGCCGTGCTGCGCTGCTGCGCGCGGTTCTGGTGAAGATTTATGGTTTTCATACGCTTTGCCACATGCTTTAGGGCAGGGGGGAATGTTTGCGGTCAATGCCGTACTGCTCAAACTCCTGATACGGAACGGTTTTGACCTTCTTTTTGCGCACATCCACAAGGGTTACGCGGTCGGTGCAGGAGTAGCAGGGGTCAAGGCTGCCGATAATGAGCGCGGCGTCGGAGATCGTGTTGCCACGCAGGGCGTAGCGCAGCACCGGCCAGTTGGCATAGGTGGCCGCGCGGCAGCGCCAGCGGAAGACTTTCTGGTTGTTGCCGGTCATGCTCCAGTGCACATCTTCGCCGCGCGGCGCTTCGGTAAATCCCAGGGCGAACTTGTGGGGCGTGTAGGTGAAACCCTCGGTCAGCACCGGGCCGCCGGGCATGTTGTCCAGCACGTAGCGGCACTGGGCGATGGAATCGAACACTTCCTTCACCCGCACAAGGGCGCGGGAAAAGATGTCGCAGCCATCAAAGGAGAAGACATTGACGGGGATATGCCCGTAGGCTTCAAAGGGATGGTCGCCGCGCACGTCGCGGGCAAAGCCGCTGCCCCGGATCATGGGGCCCACGGGGCTGTAGTCGCGGGCAACCTTGCGATCAAGAATGCCCACGCCCCTGGCGCGCTGGTCAAAGTTGGTGGTGCTGAGGAGCATGTCCACCAGTTCGGCCACTTCTTTTTCTATGGCATTGAGCAGGGTTGTGGTGGTTTTGCGCGCATCGGCCAGGATGTCGTTGCGGATGCCGCCAATGAGGTTGAGGCCGTAGGTCTTGCGCGAACCGGTCAGCAGTTCGGCAATGGTCATGGACTTTTCACGCACACGGAAGAACTGCTGAAAACCCGCGTCAAAGCCCGTAAAGTGACAGACAAGGCCGAGGTTCAGCAGGTGGCTGTGCAGGCGTTCCGTCTCCAGCAGCAGGGTGCGTATCCAGCGGGCGCGCATGGGCACGTCAATGGCAAGGGCGTTTTCCACCGAATTGGCATAGGCAATGCTGTGGGCATAGCCGCAGATGCCGCACACACGCTCGGCAAGAAAGGTGACTTCGTTATAGCCCATGCGCACTTCTGCGGCTTTTTCCATACCGCGATGCACGTAAAACATGCGGTAGTCCGCATCTACTATATTTTCACCGTCCACAAAGAGCCGGAAGTGGCCGGGTTCGTCAGAAGTGACGTGCATGGGGCCAAGAGGCAGGATGCGGTTCTTTTTGTTGCCCAGCTCGTTGATGAAGTCGTAGGTTTCCGTGTCCGTAGTGGGCGCGGGACGCTGGCGATAGTCCATGCTGTCCTTGCGCAGGGGGTACAGGTTGTCCGGCCAGTCGTCGGGCAGCACCAGACGGCGCGTATCGGGCAGGCCCACGGGGGTGAGGCCGTACATGTCCCGAATCTCGCGCTCGCCCCACACGGCGGCGGGAACCCTTGGCGTTACGGAAGGGAACTCCTGCCGATCGGCATCCACAAAGGCACGCACCACAATCCAGCATTTTTCGCCTTCTTCCATAGAAAGGGCGTAGTAGATGGCATAACTGCCGTTGAGCGTGCGCTCGTCGTTGGCAAAAACCACCGGCAGCCAGCCGCCCTGGTCGTAGTATAGATATGAAACCACGTCGGGCAGGGCATCCAGCTTGACCGTGATGGTGAGCTGGTTGCTGGTCTGGCGTTCTTCATCAAGGACGGCGTAGGGAAAACGCTGCCGCACGTTTGCCACATACCCCGTGCCGCGGTTATCGCTGGTGGGGTTTTGGGTCTGTTTCGTGGTAGTGCTCACGTTATATCTCCTGACGGGAAGAAGTTTGCCTGGCTGCGTCGGTTTGGGCAGCCTCCTGAGAGGCGGATCGCACCATTTCACGCAGGGCGGGCTGTATCTGGGCAGTGGCGGTATCCCTGTCCAGCACGATGTTGGTGGCTGCGTTGAGCATGTTCACCACCGGGGTCGGCGTGCATGTGCCCATAACAAGCAGCAGGCCCAGCAGCGCGGCTGCGGGGATAAGGGTCATGCAGCCCTGTTCGCCTCTGGCGATGGATTCCGGCGGCGGGCCGGAAAGCGTCACCGCCACCAGATGCACCAGCGCGCCCAGGGCGACCATGAGCAGCACGGCCAGAGCCGCCACCAGATACATGTGCCCGGAGCTGATGCCGGAAACGACCACCATGAATTCGCTCAAGAACACGCTGAACGGCGGCAGGCCGCCCAGGGCCAGGGTTCCCGCCGCAAGAAACACGGCGGAGACAGGCATGATCTTGAGCATGCCGCGCACGGTGGTCATGTCGCGTGAGCTGTATTTGAGCAGCACATTGCCCGACACGCAGAACACCAGACCCTTGGCAAGGCTGTGGCTGATAACGTGGAACAGCGCGGCAAAAATGCCCAGCGGGCCGCCAAAGCCAAGCCCAACGGCGATGATGCCCATGTTTTCAACACTGCAATAGGCGTAGCGGCGTTTGATGTCGTTTTGCGAGACCATGCTGAATGCGGCCACAAGTATGGAAAGCAGTCCAAGGGCCAGCAGCATGTTTTGCGGCACAGTGCTTGAGATGCTGCGACTGATAAGTATGTAGTACCGCAGGATGACCAAGATGGCCGCCTTGAGCAGCACGGCGGAAAGCAGGGCGCTGGTGGGGCTGGGGGCTTCGCTGTGGGCATCGGGCAGCCATGCGTGCATGGGGAACAGCCCGGCCTTGGTGCCAAAGCCGATAAGCACAAAGACAAAGGCCAGATACATGAGGGTCTGGTCAAGGCCGCTGGCGTAGCGCAGGGCTTCAGTCCAGAAAATGGCGTCCGAGGGGTCGAGCCCCTGGGCGCTCATGGCCGCAGAGGCATTGGAATACACCAGCACTGTGCCATAGAGGCCAAAGGCCACGCCCACGGTGCAGATGATAATGTATTTCCAGGCCGCTTCGAGTGAAGAATTCTGGCCGTAAATGCCCACCAGAAAGGCCGATGCCAGGGTGGTGGCTTCTACGCCCGCCCACATGAGGATGAGGTTGTTGGTGGTGATCACCGAAACCATAGTGAAGATGAACAGGTGAAAGAATCCGTAATAGTTGCAAAGTGTTGCTACGGAAACTTCGCCGTGGTCCACTTCCTGCTTCATGTAGCCGTATGAGTACAGGCCTGTGATCGTCCCCAGCACGCCAAGTACGGCAAGGAAGATGGCCGAGAGGCTGTCGAGGTACAGCCACTTGCCGGCGGCAAAGAGCGCGCCATGTTCGTAAACCGCGCTCACCAGGCCAAAGGCGGTGACCAGAAGGGCCGCACAGCCAGCCGTGTTAATGATGTTGACCACTGATCGTATGCCGCGCCCGCAAAAAGCGCAGGCAAAGCACAGCAGAGATGTGACCAGTGGCGCTGCGAGCAGCAGGCAAAAAAGCATGGGGCTGCTGTTGGTCATGGCATTCATGGCTCACCCCTTCAGCGCGGAAAGATCATGCGCGCGCAACGTGTTCATGGTGGTGAAAATGCGGCGTACCATGTAAACCATGATGATGACCGCGAAGATGGCGTCTGTGGAAATACCTATTTCCACAAGGTGCGGGGCCTGATTGGCCAGCAGGGCCAGGGTCATGTGCGCGCCGTTTTCCATCAGGCAATAGCCGAATATCTGTTTGATGATGTTGCGCTGCACAACAATGCACATGACGCCGATCATGAAATGGCCGAGCGAGACGGCCAGTACAGGTTCAAGCCCGTGCTGCGTGATAATGGGCACCTGCACAGTGCTCACCACAAAGTGACACAGGAGCAGAAGAACTGCGGCAAGAATGACAACCACGGATGTGGGAATGACCATTCCCTGCGCTTCAGGGTCGTTCATGGCGCCAAGGGCCTTGTACATGATCAGCGGCACAAGGATGACCTTGGTCAGAACGGCGGTTCCGGCCCAGGTATACAGCTCGTGCGCCTGCATCAGGCCAGCCAGCGCAATGAACGAGAGCACCAGCACGGCAGACTGCACGGCATACAGCAGCGCGGATGTAGTGGCTTTTTTGCAAGTGACCACCATCAGCGATGTGACCACCAAAAGCCCGGCGAGATTGTTGATGATTATGCTTGAACTCAACATGCTTAGCCTCCGTGGTTCAACCAGTAAACGGCCATGATGCTGGAAGAGAACGACATGAAAACAAGGATGGCCAGCACCAGCTTCATGGCGGCGGGCACAGGCTGCGCCTGCGCCACAACCTCAGAGGGTTTGCCGGGTACTGTCTTGCCGAACCAGTAAAGGAACCAGGCAAAGCTGCCCACGGATTCGATCATGACCAGTATGGTCAGCACCATTACAAACCAGTGGCTCGCTCCAAGAGCAAAACCTGTGGTGAAAATGGGGTATTTGCTGAAAAAGCCGTTGAGCGGCGGCACGCCGGTGATGGCCAGTGCCGCCACGCAAAAGCCTACGCCCAGCAGAGGCAGGCGTGACAGGATTCCCTGCAACTGGGTGAGGGTGCGCGTGCCGCAGGTGTAGCTGAGCGCTCCAGCCACCAGGAAAAACAGGCTTTTTGCAAAGGCGTGGTTGAAAATGTAGGCGATTGCGCCAAAAAGCAGCACTGTGTTGCGCAGAACAGGATCCGTGCACAGGATGGCCAGTGAAATGGCAAAGAAGATGTACGAAAGCTGGGTGATGGTGGAATAGGCCAGAAGGCGCTTCATGTCGGTCTGCGGCAAATACATGATAAAGCCGTAGATGAGGGTTATCACGGCCATGACCATGCCCACATGACCCACAACCGGGGGGACATCCCCTGCGGCCATGACGGCGCGGGCAAAAATGAACACGCCCACCTTGACCATGGAGGCCGCGTGCAGGTAGGCGCTCACCGGGGTGGGCGCTTCCATGGCGTCTGGCAGCCACATGTGCATGGGAATCTGGGCTGATTTGCCCCAGGCTGCAAAGAGCACGCCGCCCACGATGATGATCTTGGCGGTATCCCCAAGCCCGGCCATGCCGGAGAGGGCAAAGGAGCCGGTCTCATGATACAGCCAGGCTGCAGCCACATAGAGGCCCAGCGCGCCAAGGTGGGTCACCAGCAGGGCCTTCATGCCCGAGCGCAGCGCCTTGGGGGTCTGGTAGTAGCCGATGAGCGCCCAGGAACAGCCGCCGGTGATTTCAAAGAACAGCAACTGGCCAAAGAGGGTGGAGGAAAGCGTAAGCCCGGCCATGGCGCCGATAAAGGCCAGCATGATGGCGTAAAAACGGGTAGTGCCCTCATGTGGGTGTTCACGGTTGCCCTTGGTCAGGTAGGCCGTGGAGTACAGCACCACCAGAAAGCCGAGAAAAACCACGGCAAAGCAGATGAGCGTGCTTACCCTGTCGATGAGTACGCCAAATATTTCCACTGTGTGTCCAGTGCCGCCAAGCAGGGTGGAGCTGTAACTCACAAGGCTGAATGTGCAGTTTTCGGGCATGCCTGCATTGAGGTATGCCAGGCCAAGGGCCGCGCTGCCCGCCGAAGCGGCAAGGGCAACCACCAGCGCCAGCGCCCGTGCCGCGTGATACGGCAGACAGGCGGCGATCAACGCGCCGATGAACGGTATCAGGATTGTTGCCAGTGCAATTTTATCCATGACTTCTTCCTCGACGCCCTAGAGCTTGCTGAAGTAAAAGACGAATGCCAGGGCCGCCACGCCAAAACCGGACCACGTGACGCGCGGCGTCAGCAGAAAGCGTCCGCGGGCAAGGCTGTTTTCGTACAGCGATGCCAGCACAAAGATGACCAGCAGCTTCAGAGCGAAGATGACGGCTGCGGCCAGCAAGGATACAGCGTTGAGGCTCTCGGGCGTTACATTGCCAAAGGGCAGAAACACGCTGATGAACACGCTGGCAACCACTGCCTGCTTGAACTTTACGCCCAGGCTGACGAGGGCAAGGCCGGGGCCGGAATATTCGGTCAGCGGACCTTCCTGAAGTTCCTGTTCCGCTTCGGGGTAGTCAAAGGGGATCTTGCCCATTTCAATAAACACGGCAAAAGCGCAGGCAGCCATGGCCAGTGCCGCCGCCGTGGGCATGGAGCCTCCCCAGTTCTGGCGAAACACCTCGCTGATAACGCCGAGGTTGGTTGAACCCGCAATAAGGGCCGCCACCAGCAGGGCCAGCATGAGCACAGGCTCCACCAGCACGCCCAGCAGCATTTCACGGCTTGCGCCCATACCGGCAAAGGGACTGCCCGAATCCAGCCCGGAAAGGGCAAAGAAAAAACGGTAAAGAGCAAAAAGATACAGCAGGGTTATGAGATCCGCCGCGCTCGCCATCTGCGAACCGGTCACGAGCACGGGCAGCGTCATGGCTATGGCCGCGGCGCTGGCAATGAGCACAAAGGGCATGATGCGGAAAATGATGCCCGACTGCGCAGGAGTCACTTCCTGCCGGGTCATGAGCTTGGCCAGGTCGCGGTAATCCTGCAGCACGCCTGCGGCGCCCAAAGGCCCAAGGCGCGAGTGCATTCTGGCCCGGATTTTACGGGAAATGCCAGACAGCAGAGGGGCCAGCAAAAGCAGAAGCAGTGTCTGCACGGCGGCCAGCAGCAAGGATACCGGCCAGGACAAGGATTGCATGGTAAACATGGTTCCCCCTAGGCGGCTTTGATGAGAAGCAGCGTGATAAGCGCGATGATGATATACAGGCAGTAGACGCGGAAATCGCCCTGCTGCAGCCGCTGCACGCATATGCCGGTCTTTTTCACGGCACGGACAATGCGGGCAAGAATGCCTTCGTCCCACATGGGTTCCACCCGCCGTGCCGTGCGTATGACCGAGTCAAGCGCGCGCGACATGGCCGGGGCGGGATCAAGCGCCTGCCGCAGGCGGTAAAGCCCCGCAAACACGTGGCGCAGCCCCTGGGTAAAGCTCCCGGCGGAGAGGGCCATGCGTTCTTCGTAGCCGTAGCCGCAGGCCCACGGGTCATTTTTGCGGCGCAGGGGCAGGCGGTCGGCCTTGCCGATCATGAAGACCAGCAAGGGCAGCAGCATGCCGCCCAGCAGCAGGAGCATTACCAGCGTGGGAGAAAGGCCGGTGGCGGCGTCCGCACCGGGAATGAGCACGCCCTGGCGCACGGCTTCAAGATGCTGCTGGCCAGCGGTGAGCGAGTCGGCCACAGCGCTGACAACAGGGGCCACACAGGCCGCGCCCACGCCCAGCGCCACGCACAGCGCGGCCAGCCCAAGCATGGAAAGCGTCATGGCAGCCGGAACTTCCGTGGCTTCCGCAGCCTTGGCGCTGCGCGCCTGACCGCAAAAACTGATGCCGTACACTTTTACAAAACACATGGCGGCCAGAGCACCGGTGATGGCCAGCATCACGATTGCCACAGGGCCGGAAAGCCGCGCGATGACGGAGGAATGCTGGCTGATGCTCACAAGCCCCTGGTAGGTGTACCATTCACTGACAAAACCGTTGAGGGGCGGCAGGGCGGAAATGGCCATGCAGCCCACCAGAAAGGCCAGGGCCGTGCGCGGCATGCGCTTGGCAAGGCCGCCCATCTTTTCCATATCCTTGGTGTGCACCGTGTAGATGATGGCCCCTGCGCCAAGGAACAGCAGGCCCTTGAACACGGCGTGGTTCAGCAGGTGGTAGAGCGCGCCCAGAAAGCCCAGTGCGGCCAGCAGCGGGTTCTTGAGGGCAAGGCCCATAAGGCCCACGCCCACGCCCATGAGGATAATGCCCACGTTTTCAACCGTGTGGTAGGCAAGCAGGCGTTTGATGTCGTGTTCCGCCAGCGCGTACATGACGCCCAGCACGGACGAAACAGCGCCAAAGGTCAGCACCACAACGCCCCACCAGACAGGCATATCCGCGCCGCCCAAAAGGTCGGCGCTCACCTTGATGATGCCGAACACGCCTATCTTGACCATCACGCCCGACATCATGGCAGAAGCGTGCGAGGGCGCAGCCGGGTGCGCTCTGGGCAGCCAGCCGTGCAGGGGCAGCATGCCAGCCTTGGCCCCAAAGCCGAAAAATGCCAGCAAAAAGGCGATGGAAGCCATGAGCGGCGAAATCTGCGCCTGACGGAAAGCCGCAAAATCAAGGCTGCTGTCAGGGGTGTGGCAGTACATGATGAAGAACGAGGCCATGATGAGCACAGATCCGGCATGTGCGATGAAAAAGTAGAGCAGACCAGCGCTGACCGCTTCGCTTTCCTGATCGGCAATGACCAGAAAATAGGAAGAAAGCGACATGACTTCAAAGAAGATGATGAAGTAGAAGGCGTTATCCATAACCATCAGCGCCACCATGGAGGCGATGAAGGTATTCATGAAAAAGCCCATGGCCGCAGCGCCCTTGCCTTCGTATTCACGTACGTAGGCCAGGGAATAGATGGAGGCGGCAAGCGCCAGCAGGGAGATGACGCCCGTCATGAAGGCTCCCAGCATGTCCAACCGTACGGCCAGATGCGCAAAGGGAAACGGCCCCGCATAGACATGGCTGAGGACGTCGGCCCGTTGCAGCAGAAAGGGCAGGACAGCATACAGCCCAAGCGCGCCGCCAAGCGCGCCAAGCAGGCCGCTGACAGTGATGGAGGCCCTTTCATTGCGGCTCAGCAGCAGGGACAGCACGCCACCCGCCATATAGGCCAGCACAGCCCAGAGCAGGATTTCAAGTGGATCACGCATGCTGCACCCCCGACATGGTTGTTGCCGCCGGGACGGCTTTGTCGTCGTGTTTTTCCATCTCAAGCGTGGCAACACGTTTGCTGTTTTGCAGTTCGGCCAGGGTTTTTTCGTCCACAAGGCGCAGGGCCATGGTGGGGCAGGCCTCCACGCAGGCCGGGCTGGAGCGGAAGTAGCAGAGGTCGCATTTTACGGCCACAGTGCGGCGGCCCACATTCCAGGCCAGAAAAGGCGGCATGGAATAGTTGCTGCCCGGGGCGTCGGCCAGTTCTTCTTCCGGCACATAGTGCTCGTACACTTCCGGGTGTCCGGCGGGCCTGTCGGCCGCCGGGGCAATGGCCCCGAAAGGACAGGCAAGACCGCACAGTTTGCAACCAATGCAGTTGCTTTCGTTGATGTGCACTGAATGTCCGGTGGCCGTGATGGCGTTCACCGGGCAGACCTTGGCGCAGGGCATGTCTTCGCAATGGCGGCAACTCACAGGCGCTGTGCCGTTGCCGTAGCGTATGACCTCAAGCCGGGGTCTGCCGAGCAGCCCCTGCTGCTCATGCACCAGCGAACACGCCGCCATGCAGGTATTGCAGCCGATGCATTTGACCGGATCCGCGAAAATGAAATGGTTCATAAGCTTCCTCATTACACAAGGGATCGTGATAATGGCCCCCTGTCAGCAGAATGCGTGCCATTATGCACAAAGCTAGTATTCATGCGCATTTTTGGGGATGTCTCGACCAGTTGCCCACGAGGTGGGCTATCCACAGGGCTGAGTTCGACACTTTTGACGAAACCCCTTCGACAGCATCGACACTTTAGTCGACAGTGGGGGAATGTTTGTGCTGTGCGGCCATACTGGCGGGCCGCTGGGCCTCGTGGCCGTGCCGCAGGTAGATGAGCCAGTGGAAGAGGCCCACGAACACGCCCCCGCCAAGGATGTTGCCCAATGTCACGGGGATGAGGTTCTTGAAGATGAAATTCTGCCAGTTCAGCACAGAGGCTATGTGCGCGGGGTCGGCCAGTTTGGCCGCCACTTCGGGGGGCATCATGTGGCTGCACAGGATGCCAATGGGAATCATGAACATGTTCGCCACGCTGTGCTCGAAGCCGCAGGCGATAAAGAGTCCCACGGGGAACAGACAGGCAATCATTTTGTCAAACAGCGAGCGGCCTGCGTAGCTCATCCACACGCCAAGGCAGACCATCAGGTTGCACATGACTCCCAGAAACAGGGCTTCAATGAAGGTATGGGTCAGCTTGTGCTCTGTGGTGTTGATGTAGAAAAGGGCAATGCTGCCGCCGTTTTCCCACGGGTGACCGCTGAGCAGTATAAGCGCCACAAGAATCAGGCTGCCCACAAAGTTTCCAGCGTAAACAACACCCCAGTTGACGAACATCTGCCCCCAGGTGATCCTTTTGCTGGCACGGGGAATAAGGGTCATGGTTGTGGAGGTGAACAGATCCGCGCCCAGAACAATGACCAGCATGAGCCCAAGGCTGAACACAAGGCCGCCCACAATTTTTCCGGCACCGCTTGCATTGGCTATGGCGCAGTAGACAAAACCCAGACCGATAAACACGCCCGCCATAACAGCAAGCAAAAACGCCTTGCTCGCAGGCTTGATGGCCTTGCCTTCCATGACGGCAGCCGCCTTGTCACACATTTGATACGGATTCAGTGCTTCGAAGGAGGAGGAATCGGCCATAACTATCTCCTTTGCAGTGATAAAAAGTGATTGAGAATATTTGCACATGTTGCAAAGACGATGCCAAGTAAAAGGCATTATATATTAGTGTGTTACAGGTATATTTTGAGGGCAGGTATTTATTGAGGTGTGTCGAAGCGCACAATTGAACCACGTGACGATGCGTGGAAACGGGGAAGCAATGGCAGGGAAGATGCACAGCAAGCCAGAGCAATTTCTCTTTGAAATTGCTCTGGCAAATGCGGGAGCAGACGCCCGCCGCGGAGGAGTAAGCGAAATTTATTTGGGCAGTTACGCACCGGAGCAGACGTCATGGAAGCATTAAGAATAGATATTTTCAATGCGAAAATGCTCTAAATCCGCAGACAAAATGCACTCGAAAGGCAAATTGCTATCCGGCTGCGAGCGTGTGCAAAAGGGATGTCAGTTGCACGTATATTTGTGAACAGTGGCGCAATCTACTCGGTGGCCCAAGGGGCCATTCGCGCATCCGCATCCAGACTACCACATAAATATAAGTTATGCCGAATAGATGGAGTGGCAACGGCATAAAAAATGAGCGTGCCAGATATGTCTGGCACTGATTTTACCCCACTGCGTATACCAGTTGTAAGTGAGTGATTCCCAATGGGTTGCAGGTTGTATTTTTCACGGGACTCTTCAAGTGTTAGCTAGCCCAATGAACTGTGTGCTCGCTGTTGGTTGTAATCTTGCCGCCATACTTCAACCGTTCTTCGGGCATCATGCAGGGACAAAAACACGTTCTGGTTTAAACACTCATCCCGAAATTTCCCGTTACCACTTTTAGAGCATTTTGCTTTTGAAACACTCCCTGTTTCAAAGCATCATTCTGGCGAAAAACGTGGTTTTCGCCAGAATCCACGCTACTTCTTGGCGGCTGCCGCCTTCGCGTCAGCAGAGCAATTTCAAAGTGAAATTGCTCTAGTATGCCCATTATTCCTCCTCAGAGGCTTCCCCGATGTTGCATTTCACCTGTCCAGCGAGAAAGCTTAATTCGCGAAATGGCTTTGTCAGCCACAGGAATTTTATCAATGCGTCTTGGAAGCACATATTCATTGCTTTTTCCCGGCAGCGCAATGGAGCATGCGGCTCTGCCGCGTTCCTGAAAGGCATTCAGATAGGGCAGATCATAGGCTATATCTCGTGCTTGTTCTTGAGTTATAGGCTCATGATATTCAATAATCACCTGCAGATGCTGGAAGTCCAGCAGAAGTTTTGCCCGGTACACAAGGCAGGTGGTATCTTTGGCAGCGACTTGCAGAGGGTGAAAAGGGTCGGCATCGGCGGTAAGCGTATACAGCGTTTCGTGCAATGTTTCGCCCTTGTAGGGGGTTGTCCCGCCTCTCAGCACCGGAAAGGGGGGATGATGGGCCGCCTCCCAGAGCCACGGGGCTTCAGTTTCAGCCAATGCCGTGATGAGCAGGCCAATATCGTTCTTGTAAGCGGCAAACCATAGCCGACCGTCCCCTGGCACGGAAAGACGTGTTGCTGGACTCAGGCTGCACCACCCAGCGGCGACCAAGCTCATATCCTTGGCTGGTGCAAAAGTGACGAATGGCCGCGCTCGCGAAATAAGTACAGGTAGATCAGCCGTGCCATTCTGTCCCATACCACGCAACGGAGGACGATCAAAAGCGTATTTTGACAGATAGACTCCGCAAAGCATCAGTGCGGCGATGCACAGAACAATTTTCATTGCACGATCCTGCCGATGCGACTAATAGTCCATGTTTTGCCACAGGTTGCTGCGCGTGCGCTTTGTGGTTTCTTCTTTGGAAAATTTTTCAGGGCCATATTTCCCCTCAGAGGCGCCATCGTCCTGTCACTTACGAGTCGCCTCGTGCTCTTCATGTTCAGGGCCTGCTATAATAAGGCAGCTACAGATTCAGCAAACGCAACAGCTGTAAGGTCAGACCGAAGTATATCCTCCATCAGGGCGAGAGTCAGCAGATCACCTTCAACATACTTGCCTTCTTTTGCTTCGGCAGTTCGGTTGTCCGAACTGCTGCGCACTATGATGGAAGTATGCTGCGAATGATAAAAGAGAGCAACAGCACCAGTACGTTGGAGATGACCCTCCCCCCGAGAAGTATGCCATTGAAAAGTTGGTGTTCCTGACATAGGAGCACAAGAATGAAACGTAGCAGATTCACCGAAGAACAAATTATTGCGATTTTGCGGCAAGCCGAGGCTGGAGTGCGCGTTGTCGATCTGTGCCGTCAGCATGGCATCTCGGATGCGACTTTTTACAAATGGCGCAGCAAGTTCGGTGGGATGAACATTTCTGATGCAAAGCGGTTGCGCCAGTTGGACGATGAGAACGCCCGGCTAAAAAGACTCGTAGGCGAGCAGGCTCTTGACACTGTCGTTCTGAAGGTTGTGCTCTCAAAAAACTTTTGAAGCCCGCAGCTAATAGGGCAGCCGTGCATAACATTCAGGCTGCGCATGGCTACTCAGAGCGGCGGGCTTGCCGAGTAATCCAGTTTAATCGCTGTTCAGCCAGACGGCCACCATCTGAAGACCGTGATCTTCTTTTGCGGACTCGGATGCTGGAACTGGCAGAAGATCGGCGGCGTTTCGGTTCTCCCCGTCTGCATGAATTATTGCGCCGGGAAGGGTTGGTGCAGAATTACAAGCGGACGGAAAGGATTTACCAGGAAGAAAACCTTTCACTGCGTACCCGGAAACGAGTGAAGCGTCCAAGCCATGCCCGTATTGTCCAGGCTGGCCCTGATGGCCCAGATGAACAATGGGCGATGGATTTTGTAAGCGACTCCCTTATGGGAGGGCGACGCATCCGGATTTTGACAATTGCTGATCTGTGGGATCGTTCAAGCCCGGCGCTCGAAGTGGATATGTCGTTGCCTGGAGTTCGAGTCGTGCGCGTCCTTGAAAAACTACGCCTCCAAGGAAGGTTACCGCAACGTATCAAGGTTGATAACGGTCCAGAATTTAGCGGTAAGGCCTTGGATGCGTGGGCTTTTGAGCATGGTGTGCAGTAGTGTTTACTCGTCCGGGGAAGCCCCCGGATAATGGGCATATTGAAAGCTTTAACGGGAAATTTCGGGATGAATGCTTAAATCAGAACGTGTTTCTGTCCCTGCACGATGCCCGCAGAACAGTCGAAGCCTGGCGGCAGGATTACAACCAACGGCGACCGCACAGTTTCTTGGGCTGGCTGACACCGGAAGAGTTCCGCGTAAAAAATATAAGCTGCAACCCATTGGGAGCCACTAACTTACAAATGGTATACGCAGTGGGGTAAGGTCACAAATCCAGTTGGTGACGCCAAATTACTAAGACACTTACAGCGTTAGCTGTAAGTGTCTCTTATTTTGTCAGGCCTGCTTTCAGCTTTTGGCTCTTTACGGACGAAATTGTTAAAGAATACCAGGGCGCATTTGCGCAAAGCGCCCATACAGGCAACGGCTTTTGACAGCCCAGACCAAGGGAGCGCGGGTTACACTTTTGTCCAGCTTGACGCACGCATGGTTAATATGCGAACAATTAATCGCATTATGTGGCGCTGCCAGTAAGGGCATTTCATTCACAATATCAACACGGCACACCAACATGAATATTGACAGACACCCTCAGATCGCCTCGCGCAAAAAACCCCAGCAGACACGATCAGCAGAACTGGTTTTAGCCATTCTGCAAGCGGCGGCTCTGGTTCTGGCCGAGGAGGGCGTAACCCGGTTTACCACGGCGCGCGTTGCGGAAAAGGCTGGGGTCAGCGTTGGCTCCATATATCAGTACTTTCCCAATAAGGTGTCGATTCTTTTTCGCCTGCAGGTGGATGAGTGGATACAGACGACCAGGATGATGCAAAGCATATTGAAAGACGCCAGCGCACCGCCTCTGGAGCGCCTGCGCACGCTCGTGCACGCCTTTTTACAGTCTGAATGCGAGGAAGCGGAGATCCGCAGTGCGCTCAATGATGCGGCCCCCCTGTATCGGGACAGTCCTGAAGCGCGCATGGCGCGTACAGAAGGCAGCGAGATGATTGATACCTTTATGGAGGGGGCACTGCCTGGAGCGCCCCTGGCAGCCCGAAAGCTTGCTGGGGATCTCATATTTGCAACGCTCAAATCCATAGGCAACAGCTTTTCACTGGCCAAGCGGACAAAAGCGGAAATCACCGCGTATGCGGACGCAACGGCAGATATGTTTTGCGCCTACCTGAAAAGCATTGAAGGGCATTCACCCCTGTAAGCGGGGCCGCACGGTACGGCTGCCCCGATTTCAGTACGCGGTCATTCCCTGCCCTGCGTAATCAAACGGCACCAGCCATAATGACAGATCAAAACGGCAACCTGACTGCTGATGACGCCTGGATTCCGGTGTCGTGGTCATGCCGGTTGCCGATCCATGTGAAAATGCCCGGCCGCATCGGGCAAACCCCAAGAAGACGAACGCCCACTTCGGGTCTGCCCGGTACAACCAGGCGTTTTTGCCCGCCCGCGCCGGGGAGCGGCAGCACCGCCGATACAGTTGGCTGTGGGATACGGACTCGCAGCGTTTTTGGCGCTGTTGCGTTGGCGCAAGCCATCCGAAGGTTTGCCCCACAGGGTTCACTGTGCTTCAAGCTGCACCGTTACTCGGCAGAATGCTCTTGCCAGCCGCCGCCCAGGGCTTTGAAAACATCAACCCGCGCCGTGCCGACCTGCTGGTCTGCCAGCGCCACCTGCAATCGCGCGTTGACAAGGGTGTCCTGAGCCACGAGTACGTCCAGGTAACTTATGGACCCGGCCCGATAGCGCTGCTCGGCCATATGAAAGGCGTTTTCGGCATGCGCTTGCGCTTCGGCCAGGGCGTTGCGCTGGTTGACGGTCCCCGCATATCTGCTCAGGGATTGTTCCGATTCCTTGAGCGCAGTCAGCACCACGCCATCGAACCGCGCAAGCGACGCCGCGCTTTGCGCCTTGCTCTGGGCAATGCGGCTGCGTGCCTTGGTAATGTTGGGGAATGACCAGGTAATCAGCGGCCCGAAAGAAAACGACCATGTATGATCGTCTTTCAGATAATCGTTGCGCAAATAGCTGAGCGAACCGCCAAGCGTGACGCGGGGATAGAGGTCGGCAACGGCAACCCCGATGCGAGCCGTGTCCGCAGCGAGCGTGCGCTCGGCCTGGCGTATGTCGGGACGCCTGCGCAGCATGGCAGTGCCGTCTCCCACAGGGATTGCGCCGCTCATTTTTGGGATTTTGCTGCAAATACGCGCGGCCTCAGGAGCCTGTGCGGGAGTGCGGCCCATCAGGGCGGCCAGCTCGAACACGGCTGCGTCCTTTTGGGCCTGAAGCCGGGGCATGGCCGCTTCTGCCCGGGCCAGTGCGCCGCTTGACCGCTCCACGTCAAAGCGCGATGCGGAGCCGAGACGCTCCTGATGTGAGACGATGTCCAGAGACTGCCGCGCAAGTTCGGTGGAGGAACGCGCCACTTCAAGGGACGCCCCATTGGCGCAGGCGTCCATGTAAGCACGCGTCGTCTCGGCCACAACCAGCACCCTGGCCGCGTCATACGCGGCGTCGGTGGCCTCGGCATCGCTGCGGGCCGCTTCCATGTCGCGGCGCACGCGCCCGAAGAGGTCCAGCTCATAGGCGACGTCCAGCCCCCCAACATAGTTCCACTGCACAGGCGCTTGCCCCTCGCCGCTCCACGTCGTCTGGTCGCGGCTGCGTTTGACGCCCCCAACCAGCGTGGTCGAGGGCAGCATCTGCCCGCGTGCCTCGCCGCTGATGGCCCGAGCCCGATCGAGGTTTGCCAGGGCAATGCGAAGATCGGTATTGGCCGCCAGAGCCTCATGCACGACGGCATCGAGCGCCGGATCGTCATACAGCCGCCACCAGTCTTCAGGCGGAGCAGCGGCAGCCACTTGCGGCGACTGGCTGACAAATGGTCCCATGGCGGTGTCTGGCAGCTTGGGTGCGTGATAGTCCGGACCGCTGGCGCAGCCCGCAGTTGTCAAAAATAAAAGCAGAATCATGGGCCGCACTGTGTTTTTAAGACGCACGGTACACCTCCGTTGATGAAAATTCACGCTGGCGAGCGCTTTTTGCGGATTCACGGTGATCTTTGGCTATAAAGCTGTAGATGGTCGGCAAAACAAAGAGCGTAAACATGGTGCCGACCAGCATGCCCATCACAACCACAATACCAATGGAAAACCGGCTGGCAGAGCCAGCGCCGTCAGCGAACACCAGCGGCAGCAGGCCAGCGACCATGGCTGCCGTGGTCATCAGCACCGGGCGCATGCGGACTGCGGCCGCCTTTTCGATGGCTTCGATCCTGCTCAGGTTTTCCTGTTGCTGAATATGGTTGGCAAACGTGACCATCAGGATGCCGTGCTTGGAGATCAGGCCGATCAGCGTGACAAGTCCTATCTGCGTATAGATGTTCAGGGTGGCGTAGCCAAGCCAAAGCGGCACCAGCGCGCCGCATACCGCCAGCGGTACAGTTACAAGAATTACCAGGGGGTCGCGCAGGCTTTCAAACTGCGCCGCCAGCACCAGAAAGATGACGACAAGCGCAAAGCCAAAGGAGAGCAGCAACTGATTGCCTTCCTGCACAAACTGGCGGCTGTCGCTGAGCCAGTCGACGCCCGTACCGGGGGGCAAGGGTTGGGATTGCAAAAAGGCCACCGCCTCGCCCATGCTGACGCCGGGGCGCGGCATCATTTCCAGGGTGGCCGAGTTCATCTGGCCAAACTGGGTCAGACCGTTGGCCTGCGGACCTGTGTGCACAGTCACCACTGTGGACAACGGCACAAGAGAGCCGGAACGTGTCTTGACGTAAAAACGCCCCAGGTCGTCCGGCGTCATGCGGTCATTGTCCTTGACCTGGGGAATGACGTCGTAAGAACGGTCGTAAAAATTGAAGCGGTTGACGTAGTTTTCGCCCACCAACACCGCCAGGGTGTCGGCAATGGCCTGCATGGTCACGCCCATTTCATGCGCCTTGCTGCTGTCAATGGCGATGTGGGCCTGCGGGCTGTCGAAGGCCAGGTCATTTTGCACGTAGAGAAACAGCCCGCTTTTGTATGCGGCGCTCTTGATTTGTTCGGCCGTCTCAAACAGCGTGGAGAAATCATCGGGCGAGCGCAGCACCATCTGCACGGGCAGCCCACCGCTGGAACCGGGAAGCGGCGGCACCTGTACCGCTGTGATGGTTTCACCATCAATGCTCGCGCCCATGGCCTGAACCTGCCCCTGAATCGCAATGGACGAACGGGAGCGCTCAGACCAATTTTTAAGAATCGCCCCGGAGAGCATCTGGTTCTGGCCGCGCCCTGTCCCTCCGATGTGCATGAAACTGCTGTCGAATTCTGGCAGGGACTCAAATATCTTCTCGACCATTTTTGCGTACTTGGTGGTATAGCCCACGCCCGCATACTGCGGAGCCTTGGCGATAACGACAACTATGCCCTGGTCTTCGGCAGGCGCGAGCTCGTGGCGTATGCCCATAAACAGCACCGCAATGGTCCCCAGCACGGCCACGCCCACCAGCAGCACCAGTCGCCGCGCGGCCAGCGTGCGTGCCAGCAGTCGCTGGTAGCTTGCCGTCAGCTGCGTCATGTACTGCTCGATGAGTCTGGCCAGTCTGGTTTCGCCCTGTCTGGAGTTGAGCAGCATGGAGCTCATCACCGGCGACAGCGTCAATGCGACCACGCCGGAGACGATGACCGAGCCAGCCAGAGTAAAGGCAAACTCCTTGAACAATGCCCCGGTCAAGCCGCCCATCAGGCCGATGGGCGCATATACCGCCGCCAGCGTGATGGTCATGGCGATGACCGGGCCGACAATTTCGCGTGCGCCAAGCAGGGCCGCGCGTGCGGGCGATGCGCCTTCCTCTATATGGCGGTGGATGTTCTCCACAACCACGATGGCGTCGTCCACGACCAGCCCGATGGCCAGCACCATTGCCAGCAATGTCAGCAAATTGATCGAAAAGCCAAAGGCCAGCATAAGGCCTGCGGTGCCAACCAGCGAAAGCGGAATGGTGACCACAGGTATGATGACCGCGCGGAAGGTTCCGAGAAACAGGAAAATTACGGCAATAACAATCACAATGGACTCGGCCAGGGCGTGTTCCACCTCAGCGATGGACGCATTGATGAACTTGGCGACGTCGTAGTTCGGCATGACCGTCAACCCGGGCGGCGCCACGGCCCGTATGTCCGGCACAAGCTCCTGCGCCTTTTTGGCTATGTCCAGGGGGTTGCCGTCCGGCGTGGGAAAAATCGCCGTGAACACCGCCGGAACGCCAGAGGCGAACGAGGCGTTGTTATAGTTCTGGCCGCCGATTTCCACTGTGGCCACATCGGCCAGCCGCACGACCCCGCCAGCGGGGCTGGACTTGATCACCATCTGGCGGAAGTCCTCCACGTTGCGCAGGTCGGTCGCGGCGCTGATGTTGGTGATGGTCATCGAGCTTTTGAGCTGGCCGGGCGCGGCCTGCACGTTGTTGGCGCGCAGGGCTGCCGCTATCTCGCCTGCCGACAGCTTGCGGGCCGCCAGCTTGAGCGGGTCGATCCAGATGCGCAGGGCCAGCGTCTGACCGCCGTTGATGTCAACGGAACCCACGCCGGGTATCCCTGCAAACAGCGGCTGGGCGACGCGGCTCACAAAGTCCGTAACCTGCGGTATCGTCAGGGTATCGCTGAAAAAAGCCACATACTGCACGGCAGTGCCGCCCTCGGTGGACTTGCTGATGATGGGGTCGGTAACTCCTGCCGGGAGCTTGTACTTGACCTGCTGCACCTTGGCCAATATTTCGGTCATGGCCCGGTCTGCATTGGCGTTGAGAATAAGACGCGCCTTAATTTCGCTGCGGCCCTGCGTTGTTGTTGAACTCAGGTATTCAATGCCGCTGGCCGTGGCGATGGACTGTGCGATGGGTGTGGTGACAAAGCCTTGCATGACCTCCTGGGTAGCGCCCGGCAAGGATGTGCTGATATTGATGGTGGCATTTTCAAGGTAGGGATACTGCCGCACCGGCAGGGAAAAGACCGAGGCCATGCCTGCCAGCAAGATGAGCAGGCTCACAACCAGGGCCAGGATTGGCCGCCGGATAAAAATATCGGTGAAATTCATGGCCGTTTCCTCACTGAGCCTTTGCTGCTGAAGTGGGGTCGGCCAGGGCGCCCACTGTTTTAGCCATGGCGCTCGCAGACGAGTCCTGGTTGACTCTTACCCTCCCGCCGGGCTGTAAGCGGTTTTGACCAGCAACAATAACGAGGTCGTCAACTTCCACGCCCTGCGTCACCAGCACCTCTTCACCAAGCCTGCGGCCCGTAATGACCGGAGTTGCCACCGTCTTGCCGACGCCCTGGGCGTCAACATCCTTCACAAGCAGGATGCTGTCGCCCGAGGCGGATGTCTGGATTGCCGTCAGCGGCAGCACAATGGCGTTGGCCGCTGTCGGCAGGGTGAGTCTGACTGTGGCGTACATGCCGGACTTCAAGACGCTACCGGTGTTGGACAGTGTGGCCTGAACGGCAATATTGCGCGTTTCCTCGTCTATGTGCGGGTCAATGGCATTGACTCTGGCCTCAAATACCTGATCTGGCACGGCATCCACCGTCACCAGCACCTGAGTGCCCAGCGCCAGCTTGGGAAGCTCCTGTTGCGGCAAGCTAAAGTTGACGTACAGGGGGTCAAGCTGCGTCAATGTGGCTATGACATCGCCAGCATTGAGGTATTGGCCCACATTGACGCGGCGGATGCCAAGCTGCCCGGAAAACGGCGAACGGATATGTTTTTGCTGGATGCGCGCATCCAGCTGTCGGACTGCGGCCATCGTCTGGGCGGCTTCCGCCTTGCGCTGCTCCAGCAGTTCGCGTGGCTCGGCCCCGCTTGGGGCAAGTTTTCGGGAGCGCTGCAACTGCAATTGCGCAAATTCCGCTTTTGCCGCTGCGGCGCTTCGCTCCGCCTGCTCGGGGGCGTCATACAACTGAACCAGAGTGGAACCTTCTTTTACGACCTGCCCGGCCGAAAAGTTGATGGCAGTGACACGACCGGAGGTGTCGGGAGCGAGCAAAACCTCACGCACCGCCTGCAGGCTGCCGACCGCCTGCAACTCGCCAGCAATGGTGCGCGGCTCTGCACGCACGACGGACACCAGTGCTGGCGGCCTGGTCGCAGGCGCGGCACTGACCTTATGAACAGCGCGCCATGCGCACAGCCCAGCCAGAATGACTGCCAGAGCGCTTACGCACACGATGGCTGTCCTGGCATTTTTAAAAAAACTATACATTGCAAAATCTCCTTTGGAGAGGGGTTCGGCCCAGCCGGACAAACAGCTCGATGGCATCGTCGAAGGGCATTCTCGGGTGGCCGTTTTCTATGGAGCGCAGGACGGCCGCCAGATTTTCCCCGGAAATTCCAGAATAAGTGCCTGCCCTTGCGGTATGCCGCGCACGCACGCTGCGTGTCAGGCGGTGTGGCGGCATGCCGGGATTGCGCGAAACGGGCGGCCACAACCCGTTCGTGCGTTCGCAAAGCGCACACTGTTCAGTTTCACTGCACAGCAGTCCATACTCTTCGGGTGAGCCAGCAATCACTGGGGCCGCTGCCCTGGTCGGCCTGTTCGAGCAGGCGGTTACACAGCGGCGCAATGCGGGCAGCGCTCAGTGTCGTGGTCATGTGGCGTCCAACTCCGGGTCGCGCTTTGGCGGCAAGCGAATTCCGCTCACGTTTATTGGAGATGCACAATACGACGAATTATTCACATTAGAAATTCGCATCAGATTCCGCGTTGGCGGGCGTGCAGTTATAAATAGGTAACATGCTGATTATACAATGAAAATTTTTATTTAGTAATCAGTCAGTGATGGCATTGAAGGACTGGCCTGACGACATTGCTCAGGTTTTTCGTCAGTAGAAGAGGCGTGGACGGTCATGACTGGATTGACCCGGTGGGCAACTGAATATCTGCGCGAGAATCGGCGCCGCTTTGTCACTCACGGGTCGTTGCATCGGAACAAATAAATTTAGTTATGACAGTATATTGCAGTCATTCGGTACCCCCGCGCCGGAATCTTCACACAGACGTTCAGCTCTCGTATTGCCACTCCTTTCTTCCGTTTGAAAAGCTGCCTCCCACCTGTTTTTCCTTTCTGTGCTTTTTTACGATTAGAGCAATTTCATTTTGAAATTGCTCTGGCCTCTGCGTCTGCCTGAGCAGACGCAGAGGCGCAAGCACAGCTTCAGCCGTTACCCGCAGGACTTGTCTGAATCGTTGACGGAAACGTCTTGCTGGGCAGGACTATAATTGAGACGGGCCGCCAGTTGCTTGCTGCAACTTGTTTTGCCGCAGCCCGTGGGGCCAAATACATAGAGCGGTTTGTCAGCCCCTTGGGGGCTGACAAACCAAACTACGATGTCCCGGCTGGATTCATGAAAGATGTAGCCATGGTCAATGGCCGGGCTGTAGGCCGAAGGTGCGGCATAGCCCCTGACCATGGTGCCAGAGGGCTTGCCACTGAAAACCTGCCCGGCGTCAAGGTCAGCGAGCTGAAGGCTGGCTTGTCCCAGGCTTGGGCCAGCAGGCCGATTTTTCCGTGTAGTTGCAACAGATGAGAATCGTGCGGCGTGTCGGACAGCTTGTCCGTACTTTTTACTTCCAGAATTCGAATAGCGTTGACGGGCGCACCCCAGATCCGCACGAAGTTCAGATGGGCCTTGATGGGCACACCCTGATGTTGCCAGTTAATTTCAAGCTGGGGCAAGACATGCAGGCCCAGCGACGCCAGCTCCAAACCAATGGCCCCGTTGCAAAACCAAAAGACGCTCCAGGCTGTCAGCAGTGGGCAGCACCTTGCGGGCCAGAGCAGCACGAGGGCACTCCCCGTGTTGGCGATGTCGCTCATGCCCACATAGGCGGCGCGGTCTCCAGACGTGCGGTGGTGTTTTGTTGCGAGACGGCCTGCAGCCCCTGACGGATTAATGCCCGCAAGCCTTCCGTGCGGTCGGTGTTTATCATGATTGCATCCCTATAAAAGTAAGAGGGCCGCCATCAGGCAGATCTCTCACGCATTGTATTTTTTATGGCTCGGTTTACTCTGCGGCATGGATATATTTCCACCACAGTTTGCGTTGCGCATTCCAGCGAAAGCCCGCGCCTGTGAGCAGTTCCTTCTTGGGCTGTGTGTTGTCGGTGGCAATACAGGGACGTCCATCCTGAGCCGTCACCTGCTGGTAGGCGATGCCCTCTACCGGCCATGTGCCAGATGCATGCTGGTGGAACACGCCGAATGGAAGAGAAAACACCGCGCCGATAAGTATACCAAAAGGTATTCGTAATAACCGTGAATAAGCAAACTGAGGAGAAGGACGCCATGATACTCGTTTTGTTTGAAGTGACGGTAAAAAAAGAAGGCATGAAAGAGTACCTTTCGTTGGCTGAGGGGCTGAAAAAGGAACTTATTCAAACGGACGGCTTTATCCGAGCGGAACGCTTTTCCAGCCTGACCCATGAAGGAAAGTTGCTCAGTTTGTCAGTTTGGGAAAGCGAGCAGGCGGTGGAAAAGTGGCGGAACGGCATGAACCACCGGATGAGTCAGCGGCAGGGGCACGATGCCCTGTTTGAAAGCTATACGATCACAATCACTTCAAAAATCAGGCAATATACCAAAACCGACAGGACGGAGTCTCCTGAAGATTCCAAAGATTTTTTTGCTTCGACTCCACAAGGTAAAAAATAGCGAAAGTTTTCGGTAATGGCATGTCGACAAAAGGCCGACCGGTTCGTGTAAACCGGCCGGCCATATGTTTCAGATTGGACTCAAGATTCAGAATGCCAAGTTTCTGAAACACTCTCATGCCGTCTTCATCGGTGAACTCTTCGAGGATCTGATTGGGCAAGTTGTTGCATGCATTCGTTTTGCTGTTATCTGGTAACTCCAGCTTTGCCGATTTGGGTGGATGAATACTCTATGGGGAATTACATCTAGGCACTCACGCCATCAGACGAAAATATTTTCATGAATTGCAAGCCATTGTGAGGCTGTTGTGGTTTTTATTCCCTGCTGAAAGTTAAAAGTCTTTGCCATACTCCATGCCACACCATCAGGACGCGCGAAAGCAAGTCGATATTTTGCAGCCATGTCATTGGGAAACTTGCTTACGCAATCAAGCAGCATTTCTTTGGTCAGCAGCTTTCTCTTAACCCTCCCTCCCCAGTGATTATCCATCAACTCTGCTACCTCGCTGTATTTCAAGGTATCTCCAGCAATATATATAATTCTATTGCGAATTTCTGGCTGATAAAAAAATATTTCAGCCGTTAGTAAGCCAACATCTTCTGGGGTGGTCAGAGTCACAGCATATTGCCAGTCGCCGAGTCCATATACAGTGTGATTTTTTATATCAACAACACCAAAACTGGGTTCAAACAGATAACTAGTAAAAATACCAGTGGAAATAATAGTCCAATCAGTCTTGCATTGCCCACGCAAAATGTGGCGCACATCAAGTTGTTCATCCCATACCTGTTGTCCGCTTCCTTTCCCAACGATGTCGTAATCAACGCCAAATTGCCAAGGAAAATAGCGTTTTACGCCTGCATTAAGTACCGCCGTGGTGATTTTAATTTGCGTTCCTGGTCCACCGACAAAACCGCTACAGTTGATTACAGCATCAAATGGCCGAAATAGGGTGCTCAATTCATCAATATTCTGCCGCTGCAAATCCCCTTCTATGACAGAAATTCCTAGCGCTTGCATTTCATCAAGCCGCGCTTTTCGCGGACCAGAGGCAGCGCGAATAGCATCTGTTTTGAGTAATACGCTGATTTTTGTAGACGGATTTTGGTGCGTTTTTTTGCTCATAGCACGCAATACTGGCATGCCGAGCTGACCAGCCCCAAGCACAAGAACCGTATTTGTGGATTGTTCTGGTAAACACGTCATATGCTCCTCCCTTAATTTTGCACTTAATTAACATAAAAAAAATTTTAACCGCAACTAGGCACATTAATGATACTGTGCCTCCAAAAAGGTGCGCCATTGAAAATTTGATATTCCTGGAATAGAAGCACAAAGATAGAAGGGCAGACTTAACAATGAACAGATTGTCGGGATGCTGGGGCAGGCCAAGGCCGGAGTTTTCATTGCAGGCCTGAGTCACCCAAATAGAATCTCGAGGATGGCCATTTACAAATGGAGCAGGAAATTTGCGGAAGAATGTTACTGACACCAACAACCTGCGGCAGCTAGGAAAGGATATAGGCCTAAAAATGATTGTAGATAAGCAAACCAAGATTTATTCGGGAGGCGACATGGGTGACTGGGACGCAACGTTGAAACTTTCAAAAAAATTGTGTGACGGGCTAAGCGAGGACGACGATGGCCTGAAGCGAGAGATACTTACACATGCGGGGAACCGATGGTCATTGGGTGTGCTACACGCCCTGGGAACTGATGGGGCTTTGCGTCATGGAGAAATCCGTCGTTATTTTTGCGAAAAAATTACACAGAGAATGCTGACGCGTACTCTACGACAATTGGAGCGAGACGGTCTTATTTCCAGATACGATTACCACAAGAAGCCTCCCATAGTTGTTTACGAGATTACAAGCATGGGCAAAGAAATGCTTATCCATATCCTTCCCCTATGGCATTGGATTATTACATCATCTGACAATTTTCGCGAAGCAAGATATCGATATGAGAGGCGTCAAAATTAATAGCCTCTTTCAAACTGGTAATCCTCTCATTTTTAGGAGTGATTACAAATAGACGTCTATGACGTCTGAGCGAGCTTCATGACGGGAGTTATGTGTTATGATTCATAGGTATCATTTCAAGTTGCCGATACTTTTCTCTTAATGGAAAAAGAAGTCCCGCAACGTCTTCAATGGGTGAAACTTTACGAGAGTCAGGATCTGCCGATCTTGTTTGTCGTCGTTGTGGGATATCTCGCCTTTTCTTATGCTGCCAAGTTTAAAAACGCATAAACTTGCATGTTCTTATTTTTTAATCGTAACTAGATAATTCTATTCGCCATAATGTGTATTCCCACACTTGCCTTTATCAGCCCGACATGCAGTAGGGCACATGCAACAATACTGGCAACGTAATTTTGATCGCTCAGACAACTTGATCCGCCAGAGCATGGGCTCCGAGGCATTCTTTAGATCCTTGAACAAGAACCATCGCCTGTGGTCTCAAGAGCCGTGCTGTCAAAGGCCACGGGGGGGCTTATTCCAGCCAAAACACTCTCAAACGAAGACGCCTTGCGCAAAGGCCCCGCTGAGCGCGTATGGGTAGGATTCAAAATTGGGTACACGCGGGCTTCTTCCGTGGCGTATATTCGAAAAAAAATCAACTATTATGGCACGTTTGAGGCGATTATGAACGATTTTACCCCACGTAGCGCCAATCAGACTGCTTCTGACAAAGAACTTTGTTGCCAATGAGTTTGCTGAGCGACAGGGCCGTGATGCGGAAGCGCTTTGCTCACTATACTACCGTAAAGAATTTGCTGAGACGATGGCAAACGAGGCCAGCACCCACATCAACCTGGGCAAGGAGTGAAGAGGACTATGGGATCTAGTTCACTAGAGGAAGCCTCGTTAGTGATTTGTCCGGACTTCAGACCCCTAACAGCTTCTCGGCGGCATGGTCGCATCCGTGCGGCTGCTTAAATGCCACTGGGGTAAGTGCTGTAGATATGAGCCACTGTTACAAAATTCAAGAGAGAGCCAGAAAGAATATTATACCATTGCAAAACGAAGGCGAAAAATAAGGCCTTGACACAAAATTTTGGTTTGGCGAACACACCTTAATATGGAAATAATTAATGATGGTAGCATATTGAAATTTCTCGGAGTACACTAAACATCACATTGTCACCTCTTCATGAGCACTCATCGCCATCCCCAGATAGTCTCGCGCAAAAAAAACAACAAACACGGTCAAGTTGGTTGCTGCTATACTGCAAGCAGCAACTCTTGTTCTGGCCGAAGAAGACATCGCCCGGTTTACCATAGCGCGTGTTGCTGAAAAAGCTGGGAGCAGCGTTGGCTCCCATATATCAGTACTTTCCCAATAAGGTGTCGATTCTTTTTCGCCTGCAGGTGGATGAGTGGATACAGACGACCAGGATGATGCAAAGCATATTGAAAGACGCCAGCGCACCGCCTCTGGAGCGCCAGCGCACGCTCGTGCATGTTTCTCTCTGAATGTGAAGAAGCTGATGTTCGTAGTGCTCTCAACGATGCCGCCACGCTCTACTTCGACAGCCCAGAGGCATGTAAGGAGCGTGCCGAAGGTGACCATGTGGTCGACATTTTTATGGCGGAAGAACTGCCAGGGGTGAGCCCAATATCCCGAAAGATGGCTGATGGGCTTATATTTACAACACTCAGCTCCGTGGGCAATAGCTTTTCACTGACTATGAGAACAAAGAGAAAAATAAATTCTTGTGCAGATGCAATGTCAGACATGTTCTATACTTATATAAAAATTTTGAGGTCATGCACTGCGGCAAGTGGCAGCCCAATCAACGCAAATTTAACTTTGAAATAATATTAAACCTCTAGTCACAACGAATTGACAATTGCATGTGGCGATACTATTATAATTATGCAAATAATAGTTTTGTCGCAGGCGTTATCGTTATCCAACGCGCCCAATTCCGAGTGGGCCTCAGCAGAGGGAACTTGGAACATAGGCGCTACGGTAATGCCTCACGTCTTCTTGGCTGTATTTTCTGGATACTCGCCGAGGTTTGACCACTCACATCTCTGCAAAAAACTTGCGGCAGAAGATCATGGGGTAACCGTAGCCTTTTCTTTAACCTGTGCAATGAAAAGGCAACAACCATGCAGACAACCGAAAACACCATCCTGATCACCGGCGGCACTAGTGGCATCGGCCGCGCATTGGCCGAAGCATTTTACGATCGTGGCAACAAAGTCATTGTCGCCGGGAGGCGTCGGTCCAATCTTGAAGAAATTATGACAAAATGTCCCGGCATCGTAGGCTTGCCTCTGGATCTGGGCTGTCCGTATTCTCTGGCCCGCCTCAAGGCCGATGTGCACACAAGATTCCCCGATCTCAACGTTCTCATTGCCAACGCAGGTATTTCACGGCCAGAGGACGTCACCGCCGATCACTGGGACAGCACCGATACTGAAGCCATCATCAACACCAACATTCTGGGTGTCGTGCGCACAACGGCAGCGTTTTTGCCTTTGCTTAAAAAGCAGCCAAACTCGACGATCATGGCGACCGGCTCAGCCCTAGCATTTATGCCTCTTGCCAGTTTTCCTACCTACTGCGCAAGCAAGGCCTTTGTACACTCGTGGCTTACAGCATTGCGGCATCAGTTGCGCCATATCCCGGTGGAAATTTTGGAACTCTCACCGCCCTATGTGCAGACCGAGCTTACGGGAGCCCAGCAAGCTGGCGATCCCCGAGCCATGCCACTTAGTGACTACATCAGGCAAGTAATGCACATGCTTGAGCAGCACGACCACCCACGCGGTGAGATTCTGCTTGAACGCGATTACGCTCGCCGCTGGGCCGAGAGAGATGGCACATACGACACCCTTTTTGTCGCTATGAACCCAAACTAATCGATATTTATCGAATTATGCCTGCGTTGCACCATGGTTGAACAACACGCCTTGGCATGCGAAGCGCCAGCGCATTGGACAGCCTCAAAGTGGTCATGTTCCTTCTTTGGGGCTGTCCGGCATTGTCAGGCGTTTTTTTGTCTGTCTCAGAGAGGCCGTGGTTCAGCAGGCACAGAACGTTAACTGCGGTATATTTCGCGCCGTCGTCCTAGTCGCCATGCAATTTTCCAGAAAATTGAACATGGCTTTGTCCTGTGGCCTCTCTGGAGTCTGGACCGTGTGCTGGCGGGGATAGGCTTTTGTTTATGCATCAGACATGCCCCTCTGGAGTAGTCGTGTGGCATTGGGCTGTGGCCTGTCACTGGCTGCTTGGAGGCTGTCTGCTTCACCCAGGGCAGAGACCGAGCGTCCTGTGTCTGTCTTGAGGGTGGCTTTGCAGATGTAGTGACACGCTGTGCCTTGGCTGGTATGGCTGACCAAGTCGATGTCTATAGCCGAATATGAGTCGGGAAAGGTCGATGAGGGCATCTTGAGGCTCCGTATTTGACGTTGTCACGCCTACAGCGCATAAGATGCCTATTTTTCATATGCGTGTGCAGGAGGACACCCGTGAGCCTTTGGGATTGGACTCTTTGGTGCGAACCTTGGCCAGATAGCTGGCGGTATACACCACGTCATCCATCTGGGCATCAACGTCAGGGGAGTTTCTTTCGATGAATTTGCCCACTTTCCCATTGCTGCTGGAGAAGTTGACCAGTCCGTCATTGTCTGCGTCCAATTTCTTTTTTACAGCCCGGTTGAATGCTTCCTTGATGGAATAGCCATTTTGTATGGCGTTGCCATTTACAAAGATGTTGAGGTGGTAATGTGGATTATCGTCTGAGGTCGTTTTCTCTGATACCCAGACAACGTGGAGATCTGGATCGTTTTTTCCATTTTTAAAGCGTGAATCTGTCTGGCGTTTAACATTTTCAATGATTCTGGTCATATCCTTGTGGCTAAGTGTGCCATCACGATATCGCTCACTACGAATGTCTAAGCGTACAGACAATGACCTTACCCCACTGCGTATACCACTCGTAAGTTACTGGTTCCCAATGGGTTGCAGGTTATATTCTTTGCGCGAAATTCTTCCGGTGTCAGCCAGCCCAAGGAACTGTGCGGTCGCCGTTGGTTGTAATCCTGCCGCCAGGCTTCGACTGTTCTGCGGGCATCGTGCAGGGACAGAAACACGTTCTGATTTAAGCACTCATCCCGAAATTTTCCGTTAAAGCTTTCAATGTGCCCATTGTCCGTGGGCTTCCCCGGACGAGTGAACTCTATCTGTACTCCATGCTCAAAAGCCCAAGCGTCCAAGGCCTTACCGCTAAATTCTGGACCGTTATCAACCTTGATACGTTGCGGTAACCTTCCTTGGAGGCGTAGTTTTTCAAGGACGCGCACAACTCGAGCTCCAGGCAACGACATATCCACTTCGAGCACCGGGCTTGAACGATCCCACAGATCAGCAATTGTCAAAATTCGGATGCGTCGCCCTCCCATAAGGGAGTCGCTTACAAAATCCATCGCCCATTGTTCATCTGGGCCAGCCTGGACAATACGGGCATGGCTTGGACGCTTCACGCGTTTGCGGGTACGCAACGAAAGGTTTTCTTCCTGGTAAATCCTTTCTGTCCGCTTGGTCCCGGCGCAACAACTCATGTAGGCGCGGAGAACCGAAACGCCGCCGATCTTCCGCCAGTTCCAGCATCCGCGTCCGTAAAAGAAGATCACGGTCTTTAGATGGTGATCGCCTGGCTGAACAGCGGTTAAACTGAATCACTCGGCAAGCCCGCCGCTCTGAGTAGCCATGCGCAGTCTGAATGTGCTGCACGGCTGCTCTATTAGCTGCGGGCTTCAAAAGTTTTTTGAGATCACATCCTTCAGGACGACAATATCAAGTGCCTGTTCGCCTACAAGTCTTTTCAGCCGTGCGTTATCTTCCTCCAACTGGCGCAACCGCTTTGCGTCAGAGATGTTCATCCCACCGAATTTACTGCGCCATTTGTAAAAGGTCGCATCCGAAATACCATTCTGACGGCACAGATCGACAACGCGCACTCCAGCCTCGGCCTGCCGCAAGATCCCAATAATTTGCTCTTCGGTGAATCTGCTACGTTTCATTCTTGTGCTCCTATGTCAGGAACACTAACTTTTCAATGGCATACTTCTCGGGGGGAGGGTCAAAAGAATCTTATGTTTGATGAAAATGAGATTCGTAACGTTTTCAAATATGAAATAGAGAAAAAATCTATCTCCGATGATCCAAAACAGTACATGTTAGAGCGTTGTAAAGAATTGAAGGAAATTCATAAGGACAATGAAGATAATCTAAAGATAATTATGGCGTATATGTTGGCACTTGAGGGGATTGTGTGGAGAAAGATAAATGAAAAATTGTGGGATCATAGCAAAGATATAAATAATAATACGACTTTTGTAAGTCGGAGGCTAAAGGATTTTAAAGAGATAGCTGCAGAGTATAAAATTCCATTTATTGCAGCTAACATCTGGAATGGTAGGGGTAAAAGCAAGCGTGTAGATAGGGGATCCATTGTAAAAAACATGCTTGAACAGCTTGCATTTTTTTACGCAAAAAAGTGAGGTTGACCTCAAATTTTTTGAAGATTGTTTAAAGGCGGGTCTGGGTATGCGGCACATCTGACAGCGATTAAAGTGTCAAAAAGAGGAAGGGAGAGTTACCGGGCGTACGCTCGCGTTGGCGTAGACTCATATTTTTATTTTTCAATGGTGGTAGCCCGGTGGTAGCCCAACGAAAAAAGCCCTTACAGCGATTAACTGCAAGGGCTTGTTTTCTTTTGGCTCCCCGAGACGGACTTGAACCGCCAACCTAGTGATTAACAGTCACCCGCTCTGCCAATTGAGCTATCGGGGATCGTTCAGGCAAGGAAGTGTTTACGGAAAATACGGGGTAAGGTCAAGTCAAAAATGCAAAAATTTTTTTATCGGGCTAAAATCAGGCGTGCCAGCTTTTTTTCATAGCGCTCGGCTTCGCTATAAATACAGCCACAGTAGGGCTGGCGGTACAGTTCCATCGACTTTGATCTGTCGATGCCTTCCTGCCAGTCTTCACGAAAATCCCTGTACACGAAGTCGGGGCCCACGCCGTCCGGGCTGGACAGGCGTTCCCCTGTCTGCCTGATGACATCGTGGGGTTGATAGCGTGAATACAACAGGCTGCTGCTCACAAAGGCGAAGCCAAGCTGGCTGGCGGCGGCAAAGGCAGCCTCAATGCGGCTTGAGCAACAGTATGCGCAGCGTTGGGGCGCGACATCGCGGCCCGCCACTGCCCGCAACCATGTGGTGACGTTCCAGCTGGCATCGTCATAAAGAATGGGAATGCCCATCCTTTCGGCGCATTCGCCCGCAGCGTCCCTCCGGCGCAGATATTCGGAGAGCGGGTGTATGTTGGGGTTCATATACCAGGCTGTGACTGCAAAACCCTCATCCAGCAGCCGCGTGATGGGCATGACGGCGCAAGGGCCACAGCAGACGTGCAGCAGCAGGTTGCGCGCACGGGGCGTAGCGGCGGGGGAGGATTGCGGGCCGGAGAGGTCAGTGGGCACTGGATTTGCGGATATGGCTGCGGCAGCCTCCGGGAAGCCGGGCTTCCCGGAGGCTGTGCCTTGCCCGCCCATTACGGACGAACGGATATTTCCAGACATTTGCTGTAGCTTTGTTCCATTTCACGCAGACTGTCGCGCTTGTGGTTGAGCAGATACAGAGCCAGCTCGGGCGAGGCGTTATAGACGCACTTTTCTTTGTTTTCAGCGCGCAGCATGCGGTGCATTTCCCGCAGGGCCTGGAGGGCCTGCCACTCGATGTTGCGGCGCTGGCCCGTGCCGCCGCAGGAGGGGCAGGGTTCCATGGTGATGGCCAGGGCCGATGATCCGGTACGCTGACGCACGAGTTCGAGAAGGCCAAAAGAGCTCATGCGCCCCACATCATGCCGCGCGCGGTCATTTTTCATGATGTTGCGCAGGGTTTTTTCCACTTCAATGACGTGCTTTTTATCACGCATTTCAATGAAGTCGATGACCACCTGTCCGCCAATGTCGCGCAGCTTGAGGTGACGGGCAATGGCTTCGGCGGCTTCCATATTGGTTTTATGGGCCATGGCCTCGAAGTTGCCCTTGCCGGATATTTTGCCAGAGTTGATGTCAATGGCCATGAGGGCTTCGGTCTGGTCAAAGACCAGCCGGCCGCCAGAGGGCAGCAGCACTTCGCGGGTATAAATCTGGTCAAGCTGGCGGCGCAGGTTGAACCGTTCCCACATGGAGGTGCGCACGTCATTGTGCAGCCGCACGAGATCACTCTTGCGGGGGAAGAGCAGGTTGACGGTTTCGCGGATGCTCTGGGCCACATCCTCGTTGTCCACCCATATTTCGCCCACGTCTTCTGTCAGATAGTCGCGAACGGCGCGTTCCGACAGGCCTGGCTCCTGATAGATAAGGGCAGGGGCCGTGACCTCGGTGGCTTTTTTGCGAATGTCGCGCCAGACGCGCTTCAGATATTGCAGGTCGGTCTTGAGGGTCGTTTTGGTGGTTCCCGCGCTGACCGTCCGCACGATGACTCCCAGCCCCGGGCCGGGGTCAATGCCGTTCATCATTTCGCGCAGGCGGCTCCGTTCTTCATCATCGTCCACTTTGCGCGAAACGCCGATCTGTTCCTGTCCGGGGGTGAGCACAAGAAAACGTCCGGCCAGCGAGAGCCACGTGGTCAAAAACGCGCCCTTGCTGCCCGTAGGCTCCTTCACAACCTGAACAAGCACTTCCTGTCCGGCCTTGAGAACTTTCTGGATGGGCGGAAATTTTTTGCCCTTGGCTGGCTCGTGATGCGTCAGCCAGTATTCGGGATGGATTTCGTCAATCTGCAGGAAGCCGTTTTTGCCTGCGCCGTAGCTCACAAAAGCGGCCTGAAGATTGGTGTCTATGTTGTGGATGACGCCCTTGTAAATATTGCCCTTGATTTTGCGCTGATGCAGCATGTCCAGGTAATATTCAAGCAACTGTCCGTCTTCGGTCAGGGCCACCTCAACCTGCTCGCCTGGCAAAACGCTGATGAACATGCGGCGTCTGCCGGAGCTTGATTCGGATTTTCCCTTACCCTTGGCCGTAGGCGCTGCCGGAGCAGATTTCTGGTTGTTGGCAGTCTTGGCCGGTTCGGGGGTTTTCTTGTCAGGGCTGGCGGCAGGCGTGGCGGCGCTGGCCTGGCCCGTTTCGGCAAGGGCCTGGCTCTGACCATTTTGCGGGGCGTCGTCAAAAACCTCGTCGGCAGCAAGTCCATCGCTTGCCTGCATCTCGCCATTATCGCCATTCTGCTCTTTTCTGCGGTTGCGGCCACGTCCCCCGCGGCGTCCACGCCTGTTCTTGCGGCGCGGCGCGTCATCGGAGCCTTCAGGGCGTCCTTCAGTATCCTGGGTGTCGGTGACAGCTTCCAGCGCCAGGGTTTCGGAGGCCGTAATGGCAAGCGATTCGCGGCTGGCAATGGCCAGCTTTTCGCCGGAAGCCAGTGCCAGCACTTCTGTGGATGTTACCGTCGCAGTGACGGAAACCGTGGCGTCCTTGACCTCGGCAGCGGGTTTGCCAGTGTGCGCGGTCTGCGGCTGGCGCTGACCGGCTTCTGTTCTGGCCGGGGCAGGCCTGGCCTGAGGAGCGGCGGTGGAGGACGGAAGATTTTTCTTTTCAGGCTGTGCGGCGGCCTTTGGAGCAGGACTCTGGGCCGACGTTTTTGTGCGGGGCGCAGCGGCGCGGGCCCTGGCCGAAGGGCGGGCCCCGGCAGCGGTGGCCGGTTTTGCGTCAGGTTTTGCGTTGGGTCTGGCTTCAGATGTCGCACCCGCGCCCGGAGCGGCGTCGGCAGGCTTGCCAGCGGCGCTTGTGGCGGCATCCGGCTTGGCGGCCGTGCTTTTGCCAGCATGCGATCGGGCCGTGCCCCTGGCTGCTCCAGTTTTTGTGCCCCTGCTTCTGGCAGTGCCTTTTTCGTTGGCAGACATGTCTTTAGCCGTGGCTGTCGCTGGAGCGGCCTTGCCCTCTGCCTTGGCAGCGGTAACGTCGTCCTTGCCAGTCCTGGCAGCTGTCTGCCTGCCTCGGGCGGTTCTGGATTTTGCGGCGGACTTTTTGTCGCCGCTGGGCGTGGAGGGAGCGGCAGCAGCAGTGGCGGCTGGCGCTTTTTCCACACTCTTTTCCGCAGGCGTCTGCGCCGTGGTCGCGGCAGGCCGGGCTGTCTTTTCAGATGCAGCCTTTACCGCAGGCGCAGTGCCAGATTTTGCGGGCGCGTTGTCAGGCGTGCCAGCCTTGGGGGCGTCTGCCGTGCCGGAGCTTTTTTTGGCCGAGGCGGATTTGCCCGTCGTGTTTCTGGCAGTCTTGGGCCTGGCGGCTTTTGGCGCGGAATCCGCGCTGGCGGAGGAAGGAGAAGCCTTGGGAGAAGTCTTGGAAGCGGGGGAAGGGGGCGCGGTTTTTTCTGCCGTTTTGGCGACTGTTCCAGGGGCAGTAGCCGTCTTTCCGCGGGCAGAGGCGCGGGTCTTGGGTTTGGAAGGCTTCGGGCTCGGTTCGCCTGAATTTTGGGTCTCTGTCACTGGGGTTTCTTGGTCTTTGGTCATGAAAGTCCTTTGGCTGCGGGGCGGGTTCACCACCGCGAAAAATTTCAGCAGCATGCCGTAATCCCAAAAGGAATTTGCCGCAGCAGCACCGTGTGGCGCGCATTTGCGGCAGGCATACCAGTCTGCTTGTTGGAGAGTACGTTTTTTTGAAAAATATGCAAGCGTTCCTGTGCAGTGAAGAAGAGTAATACGTGTATGCCGTCGGTTGGGGCATTCATTGTGAATGTGCTTGACGACCGTGCTGGCAGGCGTCTGCCGCAAAGGCGTAAACAAAGCTTGAGCGGTGCCCGCAGAGCGATTTGAACTGTTGGGGGGGGCTGTCCTGCGGAGGGGGGAGCAGCGGCGCACTGTGCGGTATTCTATGCGAAAGACAGCACGCCGCTTCATGCGCTGAACGTTTTTGCGTGGAGCGCCATAGAGCTTTTGGCAACATACACTGTGCCTGCCGATATCGCAACCAGGAATCCTTACTGTCGCGACGGAAGAAAGCCTCATTCGACGATGGCATGAATCCACGTGCGCGCAGATGCAGGCATGTGGCAGGGAGCAGGGCTTTCACGCGCCACCGCCGACGTTTCCAAGCCTTTCAAAGAATTTAGCAGGGCAAAAAAGTGCGGTTCAACCTGGTGTGGCCGAAGGGCAGCCGCCCCTGCGGGCGGCCATCCTCCACATGACAGCACGCCATTATCCGGCATGCTTCTCTTTCAGGCTTTCGTGAGCGTCGCTTGTGGCGCGGGCTTCCCTGGTATTTTCATCTGCGAACACAAGCCAATGGAACAGGCCCACAAGCACGCCGCCGCCAAGGATATTGCCCAGTGTTACCGGGATGAGATTTTTCAGCACAAAGTTTTCCCAGGTGAGCAGCGAGAGCGTGTGAACAGGATCGGCCAGCTTGGCCGCTACTTCGGGCGGCATCATACCGCTGCACAGTATGCCCATGGGGATCATGAACATGTTTGCGATGCTGTGTTCGAATCCGCAGGCAATGAACAGGCCCACAGGAAAAAGGCAGGCTGCCATCTTGTCAAAGAGCGAGCGGCCGGAATACCCCATCCACACGCCAAGGCAGACCATAAGGTTGCACATGACGCCCAAAAACAGGGCCTCGATAAAGCTGTGGGTCAGCTTGTATTCGGTTGTCTTGATGTAATAAAGGGCAATGCTGCCGCCGTCGTTCCAGGGGTGCCCGCTGAGAAGGATAAGGGCTACCAGCGCAATGGCGCCGACGAAATTTCCGGCATAAACGATGCCCCAGTTTGCGAGCATCTGCCCCCAACTAATCCTGTTACTCGCGCGGGGCACAAGCGTCATGGTGGTCGAGGTGAAAAGATCGCCGCCCAGCACCACCACAAGCATGAGGCCAAGGCTGAACACAAGCCCGCCAACGATCTTGCCTGCCCCTGTCACATTGGCCACAGCGCAGTAAACAAAGCCCAATCCTATAAACAGACCCGCCATCACGGAAAGCAAAAAAGCCTGGCGGGGCGGCCGTGTGGCCTTGATTATCATGGTTTCCACAACCTTGCCGTACATCTGGCGAGGATTCAGCGCTTCAAAAGACGCTCCGGTCATGAACAGTCTCCTTATGGAGGGAACAGTGTGGATGGACTCTGAACAGTGCTGCGCGGGCAGAACCTGAAACAAAAAGTCCGTCACCGTACACCAGCCATGAAAAAATATCCATAAGGACAGGTGTTACTGTATATAAAATGATACAATAGGCCTTATGCGTTGATAAGGGTGGGTATTGAGTTGGTAAACGTACTTTTGAATATAAATATATTGTAGTTGTCGGGTATTGTTATATCTATGGCAAATGTATATTTTTTTTATTTGCACTGCGTTTCATGCATAATTTGCTCTAAGTTTTTTATATATATTTATGCTAGTTATTTTATTTTCTAAATATGCCAGCATATTAAATGATTATAGACAAAATTTGTCGCGGAGTATTGCCCGGTTATGTACAAAACCTGCCCTGCCTTTTTTGGGGCAAAACGGAAAAAAATTCTGTGCAGTAACACAGTAAATAACTGTACTATAAGGCGTATTTTAAAATTTATATTTTGTTGTCCGGGGATTGCTGAACAACAAAACAGTAATAAGGTTTGACCTGGATTCATTTAGCCCATAATACATGAAGAAATATCGTTGTATCTATTGTATCGCCCCGACCGCTTCAAATTGAAACTGAGGTAAGCGAGAGATGCATGTTGTTCTTATTTCTGAATGCACCAGGAAATCAGTTTCAAGAACGCAAAGAATTTTAGACAGCTACGCGCCAAGAGCCGGTATTCGCACATGGATAACGCCCATAACCCGTGAAGGGTTGGCAGAACTTCATGCGGCTCTTCGCAAAAGTGCAACCCGCAATACGGCGGTGGCCTGTTATCAAAATGACGGCCGCCGCCGTATGCGTTTACTGTGGATTGTGGGCGCGCGGGGCAGGTTTTCTGCCGATGGCGCTGTTGCCGTGCGAACATCGCGGCGCTTGGCCAGGCGCGCGGCAGAAATTCCGCTCTGGCTTCGCTGTGTCTGCCTGTTGGCGCAGGCTGCCGCCCTTGTTCATGACCTTGGTAAGTATTCAATATATTTTCAGAAAAAGTTGCGCGATCGCAAAATGCTGTGCGATGACGTGCGCCATGAGTGGATAAGTGTCTGCCTGCTGCGCGCTTTACGGCAAGGTGTAAGCTGGCAAGAGGCATGGCGGGTTTTGCATGACGATAAGGCGCTTGACGAAGTTATTAAACGTCCAACAGACCCAGGTTCAAGGGCGTTCCACGCCCCGGCCACCGCTTTGGAAGCCGTGGATTTTCTTGTGGCAAGCCATCATCTGCTTTTTTCTGGCGGTGAAGATGGCGGAAGGGTTCCTTCGGTGGCGGCTTCCCATGTCCGTTCAAAGAATGTTCCTCAAGACTACTGCCAGCCCCACGCGCCCCTGCCCGAAGACATATGCAAAAATTTTCAGCGGCTTGAATCAAAATTGAGCGCGCTGACCGAGGCGCTGCAGGGCCGGGAGCATACGGAATTCTGGTGGGCATGCCTCATCCTGGCCAGGGCCGCGCTCATTTTTGCTGATCACACCGTTTCGGCCAGAGCCTATCCCACCCCTCCTGATGACGGCACAAGCGCCGCCAATACCCGGTTTGTCGAAAACAAACGTGTCCTTAACCAGCCATTGCACTGGCATTTGACCGAAGTGGCCCATGTGGCTGCCAACGCCGCATGGCGCATGGGCCAACTGTCGCAGAGCACGGCGGGCCCGCTTGAAGGGCTGCAAGAGGCTTCAGTGGCGTCCATTGTGGAACCGGCGGACGAAGCCTCGCGTTATCACTGGCAAAACCTCGCTGCCGATGCCCTGGCCCGCTGGCGGCAGGATAACCCCGACACGCCCTGCCTTGTGTTCAATATGGCTGGTACGGGCAGCGGCAAGACAAGAATGAACCTGCGCGCGGCCTGCATTCTTTCGCGTGATGCCGCGCCGCGTTGCTCCATTGCGCTCAATTTACGCAGCCTGACCTTGCAGACAGGGCACTCCCTGCAATCTGACCTTGGCATTTTGCCCGCCGACATGGCCACGGTCATCGGCGATGGCGTCACCCAAAGGCTTTTTGACTGGGCCAGTCGAACAGAAACCGTTGACGACAGAGACGTGGTCGAATCCGAGATCCTCTGCAGCGGCGATTCCGGCCCATTGCCCGCATGGATGGAACCCTTCTGGCGCACGGCGCGTGAAAAGGTGATCGTCGGTTCGCCCTTGCTGGTATCTACCATTGATTTTCTGGATGCCGCCGGCCGTCCTGACCGTCAGGGGCATCACGTCAAAGCCCTGCTGCGCCTCATGACAGCCGATCTGGTGCTGGACGAGGTCGACGGCTATGAGCCGGAAGCCCTTGTGGCTGTCTTGCGGCTGGTGCAACTGAGCGCTTTTTTCGGGCGCAATATCATCTGTTCTTCGGCCACACTTTCTCAGGCCACGGCTGACGCCGTCCATGCCGCCTGGATTTCCGGCCAGAAGCTCCGGCGCGCATTGATGCAGGAGCCAGACGCGGCCCCTGCGCGTTCGGGCATTGCCGTCATTGATGACAGTCTCGCGCCGGAAGTGCTGGTTTCTGACAACAAAAGCGCTGCATTTTCAGAATGGTATGCCAAACGCATGCAGGATATGACGTCCCATTTGCAACGCATGCCCTGCATGCGACGGGCTTTTTTGCAGCCGGTGGAGCCCTCCATACAGGGATTTCAGAATGCGGTGCTGGAAGCAGTGCAGCGCCTGCACGCTGAAAACGCCTGGGAATTTTCGCCGGGCAGGCGGATTTCTTTCGGTCTTGTACGTGTGGCGAACATCAACGGCGCTGTTGCCACGGCGCGCAGCCTGGCCCAGGCGCTGCCCCATGCCCATGTGGCTTGCTATCACTCTGGCGACTGGCGCATCAGCCGGTTTCATAAAGAGCGCCGCCTCGATCATCTGCTGACCCGCAAAAGAGGGAATGCCCATATCCTCGCAGACAAGGAAATACGGGTGCTTGTGGCCCGCGCCACGCAGCCGCAAGTGCCTTTTATTGTTGTGGCCACGCCCGTGGAAGAGGTGGGCAGGGATCACGACTTTGACTGGGCTGTCATTGAGCCTTCCAGCGCGCAATCCATTGTTCAGGTTGCAGGACGTGTCAACAGGCACCGTCTTGTTTCCCGCGACAACGCACACAATATCGCCATACTCAGACACAATTTGCGTCATTGTAAAAATTGCGAACAGGGCTCGAAAGATACTCGTGCTTTTATTTTTCCTGGATACGAGGGCAAAGGTCAGGTGAGGCTATACAAGGGGCATGACCTTGCCCAGCTGCTGCCCTGGCAGGCGGAGGCGCTCACCATTGATGCCGGGCTGCGGCTTGGCGGAGGAAGTGCCTTTGCCGTTGCTGACGACAGGGCCATCGCCACGAGGGTTACGCGGTTTTTTGGCGCAGACAGCGATGGAAGTGAGGGGCTGTTCAGCCGTAGTCCCATAGATGCCTTTCGCATGTCGGCCACGCCCTATGAGCAAACGCCTCTGCGTAGCATATCTGGCCGCAAGCAGCTTTGGCTAATGCGGGTCGAGGGTGAAAATGCGCTGTATTTCCGTTGGGATGAGGATTCTCACGGCGCAAGCTGGGTATGTAACGAGCATGAAATGCGCAAAGAAAAGGCTATGCCCAATGCCTGGCTGGCGCTCAGCCCGCCGGAAATGGAACGCTTGTGTCATGAGGCGGGCATATGGCCGGAAGAAGGCCTGCAAGCCGAGCTGACCTCATATAATAATGACAGTTTTATGTATGATCTGGGTTTTGGCATACGGCGAATAACTTGAAACCAGCCGCAGTAGCGGACGGAAAGGAGCGCCATGAGCGAAGAATGGAAACCATACCCTCCCCAGAAATACCGAGAGGAAACGGAGCGTCTTGTCCATTTTAATTCAAAGACAGTCAATTCTAACGCAAGCCTTGTGGGCATACGCCTCGGGCCTGATGCCGCGCTGGACTTGCCCTATATTTCGTTGCGTACCCTTCTGGGGAGTGGTCTTTCCTTCCCGTTGGACTATGCGGAAGGCGGGGCAGCCAAGGCGGGCATCGTCAAGCAGATCAACTGGGTTCTCGCTGAAGCGCCAAAAGCGAAAGACGCGGGGGCTGACGAAAAAAAGGCAATCATTGAAGGCATCGCGGCTGCCAATGCGTCCGGCTACAGTATTGGCACGGACTTTGTGGATCACCGTCTGCGCCAGTTGCTTATTCCCAAAAAAGACGCGCCGGGCGGCTATGTGAGTATGACGCCAATAACGGCAAGCAGCATTTGCCCGCTGTTTTTTGACAGTGAGCAGGGTCTTGTGCCGCGTCATAACGAGGCAGCAACGGAAGAATCGGAAGGGGCAAGGCGAAAGCTGCGCCAGGCCCAGTTCGGTATTGGCGGATCCAACCCGCAAAACGTCGGCAGTCTGGTGCGCTCCATGCAACGTCCCCTCATGGTGTCGGCCCCAGGGGCGTCGGCGTCCACCCGTGATGCCTTCGCGCTCTATCATAAAGGCCTGCCGCTTGATGTGCATGTCCCCGGTCCCTTCAGGGAAGCTGTCCAGACATATGCCGCATTTCGTGAAGAAGTGCTGAGGGCGGAACCGGATGAAAGCACAATTACCTTGAGGGAAAGAGAGCGGGAAGAAAAGCTTGTTGCGGCCATTGGCCGTGCCGTGCTGGATATGGCGGTAGAGGCCCAGGAACTGCTGGTGCAGCATGAGCATCTTCTGCCGGAAGATGAGCTTTTGCCCCACCTGGACCCGCCGCGTCACGCCCGCGTCTCGCCCCATGTACGGCCGCTGGAAATCCGGGGATTGCTGGACCCGTCGCTATGCGGGCTTTGCGATAACTGGGCACGCCGTATGGCACGGCTGGTAGTCGCCAAAATGCTGATGCCCCACAAAGGCACCGGGCACAGCCTTTTGAAGCTGGATTCGTCTGCCCGCTTTAGCCTTGAGGTTATTCTGGAGGAGGCGTTTCGATGACATCCTATCTTGTTCTGTCGCATATGCGGGTTCAGGGCGCCAACATGTATAATGCCGCCTTTCTTTTGGGCGGACCGCCCGTGCTCGCAGCCTGGCTCATGGCGCACGCTCTTGGCCGTAAAGTAGATATGGCGGACGACGTGCTTTCAATGGCTTTTGTGTTGCACAGTTACACGCCGCTTGGAGATTCATTTTACGGTAGATTCAACCCACAGTTGCGGCGAGGAGCGGCCTATACTTTTATGTCTTCAAGGAAACATTGGGACTATTCCGCCAAAAATGACCATGCATTGTCCCTCCAGCCGGTGGCCCGTGCCCATATGGAGGTTTCTCTGGTTATTGGCATTCGGGATCTCGCCACCGCCGAAGATATTGATGCCCATGTTGCAACAAGCCGACTTGCTGGCGGCGCGATCACCCGTAAGGGAAAATCACGTTTGTGCAGTGATGTCAGTGAGGCTCTTGAACATATTGGCACTGGCTATGTTGTGATGGATCGCCGCGACCTGCTGGAAAGGGAAGGGGCAGGCAACCGCGCGGAGCAGTTCGTGGCCGCTCTGGGCCACAAACCTGTGGAAGGCGACGGCATGGGCTGGCTTTCAGCCACCTGCCTTGGCTATGCCGCCACCACCCCGTTTGAAAAACGCTCCGGCGTGCGTGAAGGGTACGAGCATGCCTTTGCGGAACCGCTTGTGGGGCTTGTGCAGTACGTGCCCATACGCCGCTGCCTTGATGAAGACAGGGCGGAACAAACTTTGTGGAGATCAGAGTGGGCAACGCCCGACGTGTACAGAATATATCAGGATCAACGCTAACCCCCAGTAAAAGGAAAATATCATGGCAAAAGCTCTTAAAAAACTGCCCGGTGTTCTTTCATTTCAGCGTTGCCTTATGGTTACTGACGCCCTTTTTTTCAATGTGTTTGCCGATGGCAGTATTTCGCCGCTCCCCGTCGTGCGGCATGGCATCAGGGGTACACAAAATATCAATAAACCTGATACGAAAGATAAAGAGAGCGCCAGCGCAAAAAGCGCCCCACGCGAAGAAGTTTCCAACATCCAGACCACAGATTCAGCCAAACTTGACCCCATGGCCGAAAAGTTGCGCGTCCGTTTTGACGTGCGTTTTCTTGATCTTTCTTCAGCGCTTTTTGCCTGCGCTCCTGGAAAAACAGATGATATGGAAGACCTGACTGCCTTCAGGGAAGGGCTGACTGCCTTTATCGACAAAGGCAAAGAGAGCGCAGGCATGACAGAACTCGCCTGCCGCTATGCGCGCAACCTGGCCAATGGCCGGTTCTTGTGGCGCAACAGAGCCATTGCGGAGCATGTAAGCGTTCGTGTGCGGGACAGGGCGGACCTGGATGTTCATTTTGACGCTCTGCAAGTACCCCTGAATACGTTTGATTCCTATTCCGAGGCGGAAAAGGCCGTTGCCGAACGCATCGCAGCCGGACTGCGGGGACAGCGCGACGTGTCTTTGCTGGTAGAGGCGGATGTGGACTTTGGCGTGCGCGGCGCACTGGAAGTCTTCCCCTCGCAAAACTATCTGGAAAACAAGGCCAAGGGCTTTGCCCGTCCTCTGTATTGCGTTGGCGAAGCGCCGAAAAATCAGGACAAGCACAGTGTTCAGGAGCGCGGGCAGGCGGCTTTGCGCGACCAGAAGGTGGGCAATGCCCTGCGCACCATTGATACCTGGTATCCGGGCTATGGGGAGCGCGGCCTTGCTATCCCTGTAGAACCCAACGGCGCAAGTCTTGATGCACAGCTCTTTTTCCGTAATGAGAAAAAAATCTCTGGTTTCGGCTATATGTTGCGGGCGGGCGATATGGACCCCGATACGCCCGAAGGCATGTTTTTGATGGCCTGCATCATTCGCGGCGGCGTCTTTTCAGAGAGTGCATAGCCATGATGCCGCGCGTGTATTTTGACATCGAGGCCTTGGCCGCCGCTGAAGACACGGGCATGAGCGCTCCCGCATTACGGGGGCGCATGCTGACCCTGCTGCATCCCTTGTTTGCGGCAAAGCCGCATACCTATGCTCTGGCAATACCGACAGGACGTCAGGCCGTATGCGACAGAGGTGGAGGAGCATTACGGGTATTCGCCTCCAGCAGGGATGATCTGGATGCCCTGGCGGCCTCGCTCTCTGGCCTGCCCTGGATGCGGGATTATGCCAGACTGCACTATCCCGCATCAGTTCCTGAAAACTATGCGGGAGCCTGGGTGGCCTTCAGACGGTATCGCGTACCTAGTTTGAAAAGCGACCGCAGAACAGGGGCAGAGGCCGGGCAGCTGCGCCAGCGCCGCATGCAGACCGTGCAAAAGGAGAAGATGGACTACTTTATTGTGAGCAGCAAAACCACGGAGCAGCGCTTTACGCTGGCGGTGCGTCGTGAGTCCGGGTCGCCGCCGCAGGCCGAGTGCCTGCCGAACAGCTATGGTCTGTGCAGCGCCCATAACGTTTTCTGCGTGCCGGACTTGCCGTGATCTGCCATGAAGGAGAAAAAACAGGTCAATCCCCGGCCCGTGATGCTCTCCAAGCGCGCCAATGTGTTTTATCTGGAACACGTGCGCGTTATGCAGATGGACAACCGCATCGTCTACGCAACGCAGGATGGCGGGGAGATTGAGTCGTATTTCAATCTTCCGGAGCGTAACACCGCCTTTGTTTTGCTGGGCAAAGGGTCATCCATAACGGATGCGGCCATGCGCCGCATGGCCGAGTCCCATGTGATGGTCGGGTTTTGTGGTTCAGGAGGGTCGCCGCTTTTTGGCGCTCTGGATATGGCTTTCATGCCACCGCAAAGCGAATACCGCCCGACAGAGTATATGCAGTCATGGATGGTCAAATGGTTGGACGAAAATGAACGTGTGAAAATTGGAAAACAACTGCTGAAAGAACGCGCCAGTTATGCTGATGCTCAATGGCGAAAAAATGTGGATCTGCAAAAGGCTGGCATTGGCATCCCCAATGCTCTTCACGAGTCATTCCTTAAAGATGTGGATGGCGCTGAATCCACCCAACAGCTATTGCTTGCCGAGGCCAGATGGGCCAAAGCGCTTTATGGTATATTGGCAAAAGCGTTCGATTTCAGCTTTACACGTGAGGAAGGCAAAAGGGCCGGAGCCACCCGCGCCGATGTGTGCAACGCTTTTCTCGATCACGGGAACTACATAGCTTATGGGTATGCCTCCGTTGCGTTGTGCGGGCTTGGAATAAGCTTTTCCTTGCCCGTATTGCACGGAAAAACACGGCGCGGAGCCTTGGTTTTTGACTTTGCGGACGTTGTAAAGGACGCTCTGGTCATGCCAACGGCTTTTACCTGCGCAGCGGGCAAAAAAACACATAAGGATTTTCGGGAAGAACTGATTGAACGTTGTCAGCAACAGGAGGTGTTGGACTATCTTTTCGGGTTCATTATTGGCCTGTGCGAAAATAGTTAATAGTTCAAGTGTAATAAGTGTGGCTTGAAAAAATGAAGCATACTGCTGCAAAAAACATATAACATGCTTTATGTGTTATATTTTTAGCGGGAAGTGTCTAGTTATCCGCCGCGTAGGCGGCTTAGAAGCGCTGACCAAGGCCCAGGTGGCCCCGTACTTCGTTATCCGCCGCGTAGGCGGCTTAGAAGCGGGCGCTGGCGCACCCAAAAAAGAAGAAAAAGTTATCCGCCGCGTAGGCGGCTTAGAAGTGTTGATGTGGCAGAGCTGGTTAGCAACCTCTGTTATCCGCCGCGTAGGCGGCTTAGAAGTGGGCGTGTGGCCACGCTGCTGCCCTGGGACTGTTATCCGCCGCGTAGGCGGCTTAGAAGTCAAAGACAACCCTGCTTTTTATGCGGTAGTTGTTATCCGCCGCGTAGGCGGCTTAGAAGGGGCCGCTGACCTCTTCCCCCTTGATATACTCGTTATCCGCCGCGTAGGCGGCTTAGAAGAGGTAGACCATAAGGTCGGCCTGCCCGCAGGAGTTATCCGCCGCGTAGGCGGCTTAGAAGTCTTGGCTCCCAGCCGCTGACGTGCTCATTGAGTTATCCGCCGCGTAGGCGGCTTAGAAGATGCCAATTTGAACCGCAGTGTCTTTGCCGGAGTTATCCGCCGCGTAGGCGGCTTAGAAGGGTACGAACAGTTTTTGATGCGGCGTAAGCACGTTATCCGCCGCGTAGGCGGCTTAGAAGGTCATGCACTTTCTGCTGCACTGACTGGATTTGTTATCCGCCGCGTAGGCGGCTTAGAAGAATTCTCGGCCTTGTGCTTCGCTTTTATATTCGTTATCCGCCGCGTAGGCGGCTTAGAAGCATGGTCCTTTCCAACGACGCTTCTGTCATGCGTTATCCGCCGCGTAGGCGGCTTAGAAGGCCATCGCCATCCCCGGCGGCCAAAAGCATGCGGTTATCCGCCGCGTAGGCGGCTTAGAAGACCGGGTAGATCACACCAGCGCCCATCTGCGGGTTATCCGCCGCGTAGGCGGCTTAGAAGACTACGGCGTGGTCAAATGCTTTTGGGATGAAGTTATCCGCCGCGTAGGCGGCTTAGAAGAGAGTGTGTTTTTAGCGGTAGCCCCCCACCCGGTTATCCGCCGCGTAGGCGGCTTAGAAGTATGCTCAACGATATGGAAAAATGGCAAAATAGTTATCCGCCGCGTAGGCGGCTTAGAAGATGATTAGCAGTCATGGCGGGCAGATTTAAAAGTTATCCGCCGCGTAGGCGGCTTAGAAGTATGAAATGCTGGCCCCCCTGCTGGGCGATCAGTTATCCGCCGCGTAGGCGGCTTAGAAGTTGACGGCTCTTCTCGCTCAACTGGCGAAGGAGTTATCCGCCGCGTAGGCGGCTTAGAAGTATCATGCGTGTGTGGCTGCACGGTCTGCCATGTTATCCGCCGCGTAGGCGGCTTAGAAGTTGAGCGTCGTGTTGTCCTTCGTCACTGTCATGTTATCCGCCGCGTAGGCGGCTTAGAAGAAGGTGAGCCTGTTCAATGGCGGTCTTTACGGGTTATCCGCCGCGTAGGCGGCTTAGAAGTTGCGCACACCAGCGTTCACGGAATCGGCAGAGTTATCCGCCGCGTAGGCGGCTTAGAAGATGGCGAGAGCGTAAACTATGGCAACGAACAAGTTATCCGCCGCGTAGGCGGCTTAGAAGCGCTACAGGACGACGACCCCGTGGAATACATGGTTATCCGCCGCGTAGGCGGCTTAGAAGTTCGAGAAAATCAAAGACTACATCAAGAACTTGTTATCCGCCGCGTAGGCGGCTTAGAAGCATATCGAAGGCGCGATTACAGATTCCAGTGAGTTATCCGCCGCGTAGGCGGCTTAGAAGATGATGCCCCTGCTGCAAACCCTGCGCGAATTGTTATCCGCCGCGTAGGCGGCTTAGAAGCATGGAAGATGCCCTGCTCAACAAGATGCTGAGTTATCCGCCGCGTAGGCGGCTTAGAAGACGATGCTAAGACCCGCAACGCTGCCCGTGCGGTTATCCGCCGCGTAGGCGGCTTAGAAGGGCACGGAAACGGGGATCGCCGTTGATGGCGAGTTATCCGCCGCGTAGGCGGCTTAGAAGGGCATGAGTGGCGGCGCGGAAGACAAGCCGCTGTTATCCGCCGCGTAGGCGGCTTAGAAGTTGGCCTGCGTGTATGCGGGAACACCAGAGCCGTTATCCGCCGCGTAGGCGGCTTAGAAGATTGCGCGTGAACGCATGACGCCGAAGGAAGAGTTATCCGCCGCGTAGGCGGCTTAGAAGAAAAAAACAAGGCAAACACAATTTGCAATAAGGTTATCCGCCGCGTAGGCGGCTTAGAAGCTATGCATCGGTCTACTGGCTGGGCTTTGGCGGTTATCCGCCGCGTAGGCGGCTTAGAAGAGTTGAGGGCTGGTAATTATACGTGTCGGTATGTTATCCGCCGCGTAGGCGGCTTAGAAGACGTCAGGGCCGGGCAACGCCCACTCCGTCAAGTTATCCGCCGCGTAGGCGGCTTAGAAGGTCAACATAATCGCAGTAAGCTGACGCGCTATGTTATCCGCCGCGTAGGCGGCTTAGAAGATGCCGGGATACATGTCCGCATAGCGGCCTTTGTTATCCGCCGCGTAGGCGGCTTAGAAGTTAAAAATGGACAGCGCCGTATCGTTCAGAGGGTTATCCGCCGCGTAGGCGGCTTAGAAGTGGTGATGTGCTTGTTGTCGTGCGGCTCGACCGTTATCCGCCGCGTAGGCGGCTTAGAAGTTGATAACAGGGTTTCAGTGTTGCAGTCGCACGTTATCCGCCGCGTAGGCGGCTTAGAAGTGCATGTCTGTCCTGGCCAGGCGGCCGACATAGTTATCCGCCGCGTAGGCGGCTTAGAAGCACCAGCGCTTCAACGCCGTCCACATCGTATAGTTATCCGCCGCGTAGGCGGCTTAGAAGTGCAGCAAACGTGGATAGGCGCAGACGACGCTGTTATCCGCCGCGTAGGCGGCTTAGAAGACCATAGGTGGCCCATCAGGAGACGTCTTTTAGTTATCCGCCGCGTAGGCGGCTTAGAAGACCCCCGTAAATGTCACCGTCACGGAGGTTTCGTTATCCGCCGCGTAGGCGGCTTAGAAGCAACCTCGTACACCTGGCCCAAAGCGTCAAGCGTTATCCGCCGCGTAGGCGGCTTAGAAGGCGTCACCTGTCCCCACCGTCCGCGCCTATTTGTTATCCGCCGCGTAGGCGGCTTAGAAGTGTCAGCCACGTCCAAAATGACTTCAATGTCTGTTATCCGCCGCGTAGGCGGCTTAGAAGCAAGTGCCGTTTTTCTTCAAGAGCTGGGGCGAGTTATCCGCCGCGTAGGCGGCTTAGAAGGGCATGTTTGTCGTGTCGGGCCGCATGAGAGGGTTATCCGCCGCGTAGGCGGCTTAGAAGGAGTGGAACAAGCTTGTTGACGATATCGGCAGGTTATCCGCCGCGTAGGCGGCTTAGAAGAAGCTGCGGATTACCAAGCAGGCGACCATTTCGTTATCCGCCGCGTAGGCGGCTTAGAAGATCGTGCAGGTGCGTTCGGCCAAACATGATCGGTTATCCGCCGCGTAGGCGGCTTAGAAGTCAAAGGGGGCGACTATGAGGGAAAGGATTTAGTTATCCGCCGCGTAGGCGGCTTAGAAGTCACCAGTGAGCGCGTGGCGCGCTCCTGCAGTGTTATCCGCCGCGTAGGCGGCTTAGAAGGTCACCCTCACCAAAGCTGACGGCGGTATCGGGTTATCCGCCGCGTAGGCGGCTTAGAAGTCTGAAGTGACCAGCTGCAGCTTGAAAAGCAAGTTATCCGCCGCGTAGGCGGCTTAGAAGTGCAGCCGGGCAATGTAACCGCGCCAGCATGGGTTATCCGCCGCGTAGGCGGCTTAGAAGTGTTGGTGTGGCAGAGTTGGTGAGCAGTCTTTGTTATCCGCCGCGTAGGCGGCTTAGAAGACATTGCCCGGCTGCAGGGCCACATTTTAAGCGTTATCCGCCGCGTAGGCGGCTTAGAAGGTACTGGTGCCGGATTCCCTCAAGTGCATCTTGTTATCCGCCGCGTAGGCGGCTTAGAAGACGGCAGGACGCAGAGGAATGGAATCGAGATTGTTATCCGCCGCGTAGGCGGCTTAGAAGTTGCCCTGGGCCTGCTGCTGCTCCTGAAAGGCGTTATCCGCCGCGTAGGCGGCTTAGAAGATGAGGTCGGTATCGGTGGGGGTCACGGTGAGGTTATCCGCCGCGTAGGCGGCTTAGAAGACGTCTTGAGGCGTCTCGCTGCTGGTGGCGGGGTTATCCGCCGCGTAGGCGGCTTAGAAGCTGCCGTCGATGGCGTCACCGTTGCACACCAGGTTATCCGCCGCGTAGGCGGCTTAGAAGTGGAGCTTGTTGTGCAAAACAAGCCCCTTTCTGTTATCCGCCGCGTAGGCGGCTTAGAAGAGACAATGGACGCCATTGCCAAAGACCCCGGCGTTATCCGCCGCGTAGGCGGCTTAGAAGTCTGTGCGATGCCAACGCGCGCCGGAACTGGCGTTATCCGCCGCGTAGGCGGCTTAGAAGCAGATTCGCCAAGCGCTACAACGAGATGGCCAGTTATCCGCCGCGTAGGCGGCTTAGAAGCTACAGGGACGCCGCTATGCGGCGACACGTGAGTTATCCGCCGCGTAGGCGGCTTAGAAGTAGAAAACACCGCCCGCTCCAGGGCAAATAATGTTATCCGCCGCGTAGGCGGCTTAGAAGTTGCAGACGTTGAGGATAACAGCAAGATTCTTGTTATCCGCCGCGTAGGCGGCTTAGAAGCAGGCCGCCCGCAACATGCTCACCCTGCCAGAGTTATCCGCCGCGTAGGCGGCTTAGAAGTTGCCGGAAAACGGCGCTATATCCATTGCGGTGTTATCCGCCGCGTAGGCGGCTTAGAAGTTGGACGGGTGAAACTTTTAATTTTGACATAAGTTATCCGCCGCGTAGGCGGCTTAGAAGAGTTGTGTGCGTAGGCTGCGAGGTTAATGCGGGTTATCCGCCGCGTAGGCGGCTTAGAAGCGGTGCGCAGCCCTCCGGGCTGTTGCCATCAAGTTATCCGCCGCGTAGGCGGCTTAGAAGTTAATGGGGGTGTTGCGACCTTGTCAAGCGACGTTATCCGCCGCGTAGGCGGCTTAGAAGACCGGGGGGTGGGCCGTGGCGCGTACTGCAGGAGTTATCCGCCGCGTAGGCGGCTTAGAAGCTTTCCTGCCGCTGCAACTGAAGCACATGATGGTTATCCGCCGCGTAGGCGGCTTAGAAGGAATTGAAACCGTGCCCAGCGTGCCGTGATAAGTTATCCGCCGCGTAGGCGGCTTAGAAGATGCTCAAACGGTCAAGGGCCGTGGCGTCCGCGTTATCCGCCGCGTAGGCGGCTTAGAAGGCCCTGGTGGCGGCATATAATCTGCACGGCACGTTATCCGCCGCGTAGGCGGCTTAGAAGCTTCTGCATCGGAATACCAAAAGTAATACACGGTTATCCGCCGCGTAGGCGGCTTAGAAGAAGCGCGAAACCGCCCCCCAGGGGCAGGAACCGTTATCCGCCGCGTAGGCGGCTTAGAAGTGCGCGGGGAGCGCCACAGGCGCGGGCGAGGCGTTATCCGCCGCGTAGGCGGCTTAGAAGCCCTTAAAGACAAGCCGTCGTGATAATCCAGTGTTATCCGCCGCGTAGGCGGCTTAGAAGTTGGGCGCATTTTGCATGGGCGTCGCGGCCTAGTTATCCGCCGCGTAGGCGGCTTAGAAGTTCTGTGGGATGTCCGAACAGCGTGATGCGCAGTTATCCGCCGCGTAGGCGGCTTAGAAGTGTATGACGTGCGTGTGCGGGCGCTCGACCCGGTTATCCGCCGCGTAGGCGGCTTAGAAGATATTTGGTATAAAAAAATCACGCCGCATGAAGTTATCCGCCGCGTAGGCGGCTTAGAAGAGCCATGCCAGAACTGAAACCCTGCCCAGCGTGTTATCCGCCGCGAAGGCGGCTTAGAAGTAGAGCCGCAGCTATCTCCGAATATCTCTTGCGTTATCCGCCGCGTAGGCGGCTTAGAAGTCGGCGGACATGCCGAGCTGGTTGCAGACGTAGTTATCCGCCGCGTAGGCGGCTTAGAAGCTGCCGATGCCGCGTGCCGTGGTGGTGGCGGAGTTATCCGCCGCCTAGGCGGCTTAGAAGGATACTGCGGACGCGATCTGCTATCACAGCCAGTTATCCGCCGCGTAGGCGGCTTAGAAGGCAAGCCTCGGAGGCCTCGGCGCTCCGCTGCCGTTATCCGCCGCGCAGGCGGCCCAAGCCGTGTATTCCGTCCCGCATTATGTATGTGCTGGTTCCCGGCTGCACAGACGATAGTAGAACAGCAAAATATACAGCGGGACGAGATACGCGGCAGCCATAAGAGCTTCTGTGGCGCTGAAGAACTCCATACAGACGATCATCAGCAGGACGTTGTTGATGACGCCGAATGAAATGAGAAACGCCAGCCGTGTCTGTCGCGTCATGTGGCGGGTGACGGGCAGCGCTGCCAGCGTCATGAGCACGCACAGCAGGCAGGCCGCGCCCAGCGCCTGAAAAATGAATGAAGGTGATTGCCGCAACAGATCACCATAATTGCTGAAAATGGAAATGTTGGAAACAGCAATGGCGACTGTCAATAAGGGAAACTGCTGTCGCAGCAAGGTGTGGCGCAGTTTGTTCCAGTAGGTACGGGTCAGATGGGCAGCGGCGAAGGGCAGCAGAATGGTCACGGCGAGAGAAAGCCCCATATGTCCGAGTTCCAGATGCGGGGGCAGGCTCAGCGGCGTGAGGCCGAGCATGCGCAAGGCGCTGTCCGTGAGCGAAAGCATGGCAGGCAGGCTCAGGGGCAGCAGCAGTGAGGTCGCGATATTGGCCACAAGAATGAGGGCGGTATTGGCCCTGAGCATGAGCGAAAAAACCGCAGCCATGACGCCCACCGGCGACGCGCCCAGCAAGAAAGCCCCAAGGGCGAATTGCGGCATGATCAGGCGAAAGACAGCCAGGCAGAGTATCGGCAGCAAGGCGAGCCGATAAATGGTCAGCAGACACAGCGGCACAGCCATGGTGCGGGTTTCCTGCCGCAGTTCCTCTACGCCCACGGCCAGAAAACTCATGTACAGCATAAATATGAGGATAAGACGTGGCATGGCCGCCAGAGGATCTGCCAACTGGGGTAAAAAAACGCCAGCCGCCATGGAGGCCAGCGAAGAAAATACCATGACGAGATCACGAGGATTCATTAAAGCCCCAATTTTTTCGCCACCCTGCCCAAATCGGACATAAAATTCAAGAGGGCGGCAGACAGTGCCTTCCCCGGATTCTTGCAAAACCGTCCAAAGCGTAAATGCCGCCTTGGCGCTGCACACATCCTTTTTTTACGGGCGGGTGGAAGTTTGCGGCGGTGAAGGCAGGCAAAAGCCTTCCGAGAGGAAAGATTGTTGAAACAGCAAGGCCCCGACGCATGTCGGGGCCTTGTCGGCAGAAAATTCTAGGAAGCACTGATTAGAGCATTGTAACTTTGAAAAAGTGTAAATGCTCTAACGCTGCACGAAGGTGCAGCGCGCCACTACGTGGCGTGGATTCAGCCGCAAATAGCATTTTCGGCTGAATGAAAACTTTGAAATGAGAAGCATTTCAAAGTTGATCTGCGCTAGTGATCCACCCGGATGTCCAGCGAGAGCTTGTCCTTGGACAGGACAAAGCGGACATTGGCCGGCTTGCCGGAAAGATCAATGACAACTCTGGTCTGGCCGTCCATTTTGCCCAGCCGCACATTGGTCACCGCGGGGTTTTTGGGCACACCCGGCGCTTTGACCAACCACTTGCCGTCCAGATCAACCACAAGCCTTTCAGGATTGTTGAGGGTCATGTTCTTGTAGTTGAGGGGAGCCGTACCCACGAGGCGAATGGTTGCCCCCTTGTCGCGGGCAAAAACCACAAATCGCGTGATTTCCAGCTTTTGAGGCGCGGCCTTTGCGGCCTTTTCCGTATTGCTGGAAGCGGGCTTTTCCGCAGGGGCGGTTTTTTCCGGCGTTCTGGCTTTTTCTGGAGCGGCGGCCGCGCCAGATACGGCAGGAGCGCCAGACGCGCCAGACGCGCCAGACGCGGCAGAAGCGGCGGTGCTGGCCGTTTCGGGCCTGGCGGCGTCTGAGGGTTTTTCAGGCGCGCCGGAAAGATCGGGTTTGTGCTTCACCGGTTCAGGCAACGGCGGGTGCACGGGAACGGCTTCAGCCTTGTACGGGGTTTTGTCGCCCAGGCGGGGAGCGGTGTCGGCCGGGGCCGGGGTATGCCCGGATTCCACGGGCAGGGGCGGAAGATAGGGCTGCGCGCCGCCACTGGTTTTGGGTGTCTGCGCGATGTCGCCGAGCGTCGGCAATGCCGCCTCCGGGCCTGTCTGACTGTCCACGCCGGGAGCGGTGGCCTGCTGATTCATGCTCGACTGAGCAACGGGGGCCTGCTCCGGCTTGCGCATCTTTTCATTGAGCATAATGAGGGCCATGCCCAACACGCAGACTGCCAGAAGAAGACTTAAAATCACTTTATTCATGCCAAAAGGCTCCTGCCGAAACGAGTTTGTCCTGAATATGATCAGCGGTCACGGGAGGCGGATTGTTCCCGTTTTTGCAGCATTTCTTTGCGAATATGCACCAGCATACGAAAGTACAACGGTTCTTCGCCACCCATGTTCATGGCTGTGCGTACATGGGCTGCGGCTTCATCAAATTGGCCCATCAAACAGAGAATCCGGGCCAGGTTGAAGTGGGCATGGTCATCATTAGGGGCCAGTTCCACCACTCTACGGCTGAACAAAAGGGCCAGTGCGAGTTGCGAATTCTGACGCAGACTGACGCCGAAATCTCTGAACATATGCTTGTGCGCGGTGCAGATGTCTTCAGTCGATTGTGCAAGCTGTTCAAGGGCGGTCAGCGCGGCCTTGCGTTCGCGCGGGCGCTTGAGGCGCAGCAAGGTCTGACGAAAAGTTTCGCGCAGGCGCGTTTCCGTCCTCTTGGCTTTGCGCATGGCCGCCAGATCCATCGGGCGACTCGTGCCCATGGGGCTTGTGTCCGGCAGGGGCAGGCGCGCCGACATGTCCGTTATATCTGTCGAAAGATCTTTTTCCACCGGTTGCAGGCGCAACTGGGGGGTTCGCGCCGGAGTGGCGACCTCTTTTTTCGTTGGAGCGTCTGTTCGCTTCAGGCTTTCTGGCTCATCGGCGTCCACAGGGCGCAGCGACTTGGAAGAAGGCTTGCGCGCTTGCTGCGCGCCAGGCGTTGCGGCTGAAGCTTTAGCCTGGCCCATGGGCGCCGCGCCTGCGGGCGACGCCAATGGAGCGGCGCTTTGGCGCACGCTGGCGGCAAGGCTGTCAGATTCATTGGCAAAAATTTGCGAATCAAGGGATTGCGGCCCAGCCTGCGGGGCGGGCTGGGCTCCACCTTGCGCGCGGCTTTTCTGGGCAGTCGGTACTTTGCCAGTCGCGTCGCCGGAAGTTCCGGCCGAAGTTCCGGCAGGTGTTCCGCCAGACGTGTCAACGGCTATGCCGCTGGAAGCGCCGTCGGGCGTGATGGCGTCTGGACGCGCGCTCGTCGCAGCCGGAGTTTTGGGTGGCGGGCTGGTTTTGTCAGACGGCTCCGAGACTGCCGCATCCGTTTGCCCGGTCTGCTGTGCGGTATCGGAACCGCCAGCGGATTTTCCTCTGGCTTCAAGACGTGAAAGATCCGGGGTCATGACGGGCATTGCCAGGATTTCTGGCTCTGCCCTGAAGTTTTTGGCAAATGAACTGGCGCTGATTCTTTCTGGCTCGGCTAACGGCTGGAACGCTTTGTTGAGTTCCTGTACCGCAAAGGCTCCGTCAGGCAGTTCCCAGACGAAGTAGTGGTTCTTGCGGTTATTTCCCGTCCAGTCGGTGGAAAAAGAGTACACGCCTGAAAATTTTGAGCGACGCATGGCAGAAATGTACATTATTTACGCCGAATGGCAAGAATGCCTTCCAGCCTTTACCTTGCCGGGGGTTTGCGTTATTGTGCCGTATGCACGAAATGGCAATTGCACAAAGTCTGCTGAAGATGTCGGAAGAAGAAATCTCCCGGCAGGGCTGCACACGTATCGAGGCCGTGAACGTCAAGTACGGGGCCCTCGCCGGTATTGTGCCCGAATCGCTTCAGTTCTGTTTTGAGACCATGATTCAGGGCACGCCCCACGAAGGCGCGCGCCTTGAACTTGAAGAACTTCCCCTGCAACTGCACTGCCCCTTCTGTGGCGCGGATTTTGGCGGCGAGGGTCAGGAAGCCCTTATCCAGCCCTGTCCGGGATGCGGCGAGCAGTTCGGTCATGTGGTCAAGCAGGGCAGGGAACTGTACCTGAACCGCCTTGAGGCCAGCTAGAGCAATTTCGCTTTGAAATTGCTCTGGCGGATGCGGAAGCAGACGCCCGCCGCAGAGGTGTAAGCGCAGTTTATCTGCGCGGTTAAGCACCGAAGCGAGCGTATCTTAAACTTTGAGAATGTACATTCTCAAAGTTTATCTGCTCTAGGGTATTTTACCCTTAAAAAAACATGCTTGAGCGACGCACGAGAATGCGGTGCGCCGTAGCGTGGCGTGCACACTAGAGGGTTTCAGCCGGGAATCCATTTTTACTGTGAAGCATTCCCAAGGTAATCTGCTCTAGATCCGCCCGGATGTTCTCATATCGCCCCATACTTCAAGACCAGGGACTCCGCACGGAGTCTGACAGGAGACAGGCATGCAAATTCCCGTGGTTCGCAATGTGCTGGAAGCCAATGAAAAAATGGCGGCCCATGTGCGCAAGCGTTTGTCTGACAGTGGGATTCTGACGCTGAATCTCATCAGTTCGCCAGGCGCAGGCAAGACGACGCTGCTCGAGCGCACGCTGACCGATCTGGCGGGTGAGTTTCGCATGGCCGTGGTTGAAGGCGACCTGCAAACGGATAACGACGCCCGCCGTGTGGCCGCCACTGGCGCTCAGGCCGTGCAAATCAATACGGACGGCGGCTGCCACCTCGACAGCAACATGATTCTGACCGCTCTGGACAGCCTTGATCTCACAGGCGTGGACATCCTTTTTATAGAAAACGTGGGCAACCTCGTGTGCCCGGTGGAGTTCGACTGCGGCGAAGACGCCAAGGTCGCCCTGCTGAGCGTGGCCGAAGGTGACGACAAGCCCGAAAAATATCCCCTTCTTTTCAATCTGGCGCGCGCCCTAGTGCTCAACAAGGTCGATCTTTTGCCCTATGTGGACTTTGATATGACGCGGGCCCGCAACTTTGCCACCAAGCTGAACAAAGACCTGGATATCTTTGAGGTCTCCTGCCGTCAGGGACAGGGACTTCAGGCATGGTACGACTGGCTGCGCGACAAGCGTGCGGCCAAAAAGGAAGGACGGCCTGTTTAGGGCCATGTCATTCTGAAATGTTTTGTGGGTGAGAAAATTTTGCGGGAAAGAGATATTTTGTGGGGGAGGGAGATTTTGTGGGGGAGGGACCCTTTTGCAAAAGGGTCTCCTCCCCCACGCCCCCACCCCCTAAAACTCTTATTGTATTCTGTGATTGTACAAAGTGTGCTGTGAACTGAAGCGGGGATGGTATTACATCCAGTCAGCTTGAGACAAAAACCCGGCCCGGATTTATCTGGGCCGGGTTTTTGTCTCAAGATTTATGAACCGTACGCAGCCAAAGAGCCGGATCAGCGGCCGCCTTCGCTGGCCTGATACGCAGCCACATCCACCACAAGGTTTTTTGAGCTGTGACGCAGGGTCAGCGTAAACAGCTGCACATCGCTCTGTGGCTTGTCGGCGTCAGCCAGTTGGGGCAGCATGGACGCGGGGGCCAGCATGATTGTGGCTTCGCCCTGACCGGCAGACATGAAGTAGTCCAGCACTTGCTGCAGTATTTCCCTGTGCTTGGCTGTATCTGTCTTGGGCATTTCAACAAAGTTCATATCCAGGCCCGGCAGTTCGGCCTGCCACGGGGCGTAACCCTGCGCGTACAGGGTTGTCAGCAGTTTGTTCAGCGTTGCGGCGTCCAGCTTGCGGCGCAGTTCCATATGCTCAAGGCGGTCAGGCCCGCTTGTGCGGGCAATGCCGGGTTTGCCGTTTTCCACCTGGCCCGGCAGCAGACGTGCCGCCCACACCATGCCCGCGAAACCCAGGCTGGTGAGCACGGCGTCATTGTCGTCATGCGGGGGGCTTTGGTCCAACAGGGCGCACACGTCCTTCATGCGCATGCCAGGGCGAAACTGATCCAGAGCACAGACCGGCCCGCTGTTTTCATCCGGCAACAGGCTGCGCATGCGGGCGCGAAACTGGAGGCTCTCGCCCTTGCCCGTGGCCACGGTCAGGACGTCGGGCTGCGGGCCGAAGGTCAGACTTTTTGCCTGCCCAAGGGGGACGCGGCTGAACGTCCACAGGGCCAGCCCCGTGTCAAGGCGCAACTCGGCCGTGCCGCCGGGATTTTCAATTTCTTCGCTGTTGCCGGGCGTCATGTCCAGCCGCATGAATTGCGTGACCTTGCCCTTTTGCAGGTGGATATTGAGCAGATCTTCGCCTGTCTGGTTGACGATGGTCAGATTTTGCGGCGTTGCCGCCATAGAGGCGGCGCTCCACAAAAAGAGCATGAGGCAGGCGAGAATTAGAGGCAGATTGCACCGTGAGCTATTGCTGATGGTCATGAGCGTACTCCCAATGTCTTTGTAAGACACAGCATATATACCAGAGCGCAGGCCGTGCCCGCAAGTCAGGACGCGGGCGCGTTGCCGCCGCTCTTTACGCTTGAAGCAGCGCCTGTTATGTTATGGCAGGTTTAAAGATTCGTATAAAAAACATAAATGATTCAGTGAAATTAAGGAAAAACCATGCCTCCAGTGTCACGTAACTCTCCGTCAGACCAGCAAGACCCCCCCAAAAGCCTGTGTCTGCGGCCTTCTTCACTGCTGGCGGCCTGTTTTCTTGTTGTGGCAGCCGTAGCGCTTGCCTATGTGGGCGGCGTCATGAGCGGCAGAGCCTACTGGCGGGGGCATCCGGCGCAGGTCAGTGTAGCCGGTGGCGCGCTGAAAAAGGGTGTTGTTGTGGAACCGGCGGAAGAGGACGTTCCCAAGCAAAAAATTCTTGCCGCCGAAGAACTGCGCTTCGCCCGCGTGCTGCGTGGCGAAAGCCTGCCTCCCGGCATGACTGACGGGCCTCAGGCGCGCACACCCGCCGCTGCGGCCATGCAGCCTGTCGGGGCACCGACGGCTCAGGCGGCCGGGCAGCGTTCGCAGGTGCCCGCGCCCGCAAACGCGCCCACAGCAGGCGCAAACGCGGGGCAAGCTGCACAGCCTGTCCCGGAAAACCACCCCGTGGTGCTGAACAGCCTGCAGCCCGTGGGCAATATGTTTGATTACGTGTTTCAGGTTGGAGCCTTCAAGGATGAAGAGAGCGTCGACAGCCTGCGCCAGCGCCTTGAGGGGCGCGGCTTGAGAACGCGCTTGCAGCGGTCGGGCAAACTGCTTGTTATACTGGTACTTTTGAGAGGGAATGAAGCCAGAGCGGCGGAAGTGGTGCATGCCTGCGAAGGTTTGAACCTTGGCAAGCCCATTTTGCGCAGCAAGACTCCGGTGAAGCAATAAGTTATCCATAAAGTTCAAAGAGTTTGAGGGGGTTTAAAGGATTGTTGGTAAATAGTAACAATTACTATTTACAATAGGCTCTTTCCATGTCATCGTCTTGTCAGGGCAGGCAGTAGCGCCCCTTGGCCCGCACAGACAAACCAAGGAGAAGACCACAATGCCGAACGATCAAAACAAACTCACCAACAATGCCGGTGCACCGGTGGCCGACAACAACAGGGTTCTCACCGCCGGGCCGCGTGGGCCCATGCTTTTGCAAGACGTATGGTTTCTTGAAAAGCTGGCCCATTTCGACCGCGAAGTCATCCCGGAAAGGCGCATGCACGCCAAGGGATCGGGAGCCTACGGCACGTTCACAGTCACCCACGACATAACGCGTTTTACCAAGGCTTCGCTTTTTTCCAAGGTTGGCAAAAAAACTGATCTTTTTGTTCGTTTCTCCACCGTGGCTGGCGAGCGCGGCGCGGCCGACGCCGAGCGCGACATTCGCGGCTTTGCCATCAAGTTCTATACTGATGAAGGCAACTTTGACCTTGTAGGCAACAATACCCCTGTCTTTTTCCTGCGTGACCCCCTCAAATTTCCCGACCTCAACCATGTGGTGAAGCGCAACCCGCACACCAACATGCACAGCGCCCAGGACAACTGGGATTTCTGGTCCCTCCTGCCCGAAGCCCTGCATCAGGTCACCGTGGTCATGAGCGATCGCGGCATCCCGGCCTCATACCGGCACATGCACGGCTTCAGCAGCCACACCATGAGCTTTATCAACGCCAAGAACGAGCGCTACTGGATCAAGTTCCACTTCAAAACCCAGCAGGGCATCAAAAACCTCACTGACGCCGAAGCCCAGGAACTTATCGGGCGCGACCGCGACAGCCATCAGCGTGACCTGTTCGAACATATCGAAAAGGGCGATTTCCCGCGCTGGAAGCTCTTTGTACAGGTCATGCCCGAGCTTGACGCCGAAAAGCTGCCCTATCATCCCTTTGACCTCACCAAGGTCTGGTACCACAAGGACGTGCCCATGTATGAAGTGGGCGTGATGGAACTGAACCGCAATCCCGACAACTACTTCGCCGAAGTGGAGCAGGCTGCCTTCAACCCTGCCAACATCGTGCCCGGTATCGGCTTTTCGCCGGACAAGATGCTCCAGGGACGGCTCTTCTCCTACGGGGATGCGCAGCGCTACCGTCTGGGCGTGAACCATCATCTTATTCCGGTCAACAAGGCCCGCTGCCCCTTCCACAGCTACCACCGTGACGGCCAGATGCGGGTGGACGGCAACTATGGCGGCCACACCAATTATGAACCCAACAGTTACGGCGCGTGGCAGGAGCAGCCGGGCGCGGCCGAGCCGCCGCTCAAAATCAACGGCGATGCCGATCATTGGTCGTATCCCTGCGATGACGCTGATTATTACGAACAGCCCGGCAAGCTCTTCCGCCTTATGACGCCCGAACAGCAGGAAGCCCTTTTCGGCAATACTGCACGCCAGCTGGGCGATGCTCCCAAAATGATCAAACTGCGGCACATCCGTAACTGCGCCAAGGCCGACCCGGCATATGGAGCGGGTGTTGCCCGCGCCTGCGGCATCGATCCTTCTGAAATATGATAGCTGAGGGCCAAGCGCCCTCTGCCTGCCCTTGAGCCTCACAGGTCTGTATACGCCCCAATTCCGCCCCCGGCAGCAATGCCGGGGGCGGCTCGTTATGGCGCCGTTCATGTGCAACGCTGTGGACAAGGCGCGCGGCACTGGGTATGTTTTGTACAGGTCGCTTTACGTGGTATGCGGCGGCCGGTCATAGAGCAGATTAACTTTGAAATGCTTCACATTTCAAAGTGTTCATTCAGCCGAAAATGCGATTTGCGACGGCCATCAGCAGGCTGCACGCTCTATTAACCAATTGCTTTTGTCCGTAGCTTCCTTCGTCGCAACGGCCAAAGCTCGGCTGAATCCACGCCACGTTGTGGCGCGCTGCACTTTCGTGCAGAGTTAGAGCATTTACACTTTTTCAAAGCTAAAATGCTCTGGAAGAGGCGGGCAGACAGCGGCGTTAGCCCTGAGGCCGCCCTCAACTACTGCGGACGCTCACTCAAGGCGTCTTGAAATATCGGGAGGCCCATGCAAACTTCTCGCAAGGTTGTAAGTGTGGCTGCCGTGGCGGTTCTGGTACTGGCAGCCCTTTTTTTATGGCGCTGGCTGGACGGCCGACACGCGGGCAGCCTTACGCTATACGGCAATGTCGATATCCGCCAGGTAGACCTGGCCTTTCGCGTTGGCGGGCGTATATCCGCCGTGCTGGTGGATGAGGGCGACAGCGTGGCCGAAGGGCAGGCCTTGGCCAGACTGGACGCTGATCTGCTGACCCAGCAGCGGGATGAGACCGCTGCCCGTCTTGAAGGCGAAAAGGCCGCTCTGGCCCGCCTTGAGCGCGGGTACCGGGTTGAGGAGATTGCCCAGGCCAGGGCTGCGGTAAACGCGGCCACGGCCCTGTCTGAAAATGCCGCCATCAATCTGCGCCGCGTTGCGGCCATGCGTTCTTCCAACGCCGTTTCCCAGAAAGAGCTGGACAATGCCCGCGCCCAGTCGCGCGAAACGGCGGCAAAGCTCCGTTCTGCCCAGGATCAGCTGGATATGCTGCTTTCCGGCTATCGGGAAGAAGACGTGCTGGCGCAGCGCGCCGCCGTGGCTGGCGCGCAAGCCGCCCTGAAGCGCGTGGAAATACAGTTGCACGACAGCGTGCTTGCCGCGCCGCAAAAGGGCATTGTGCTTACCCGCGCCCGCGAGGCCGGGGCCATCGTGCAGGAGGGGCAGACCGTATACACGCTGACTCTCACGGATCCGGTCTGGCTGCGTGCCTATGTGGACGAGCCGAACCTGGGGCGCATCAAGCCGGGCATGGCTGTGCGCGTCATGGTGGATGCGGCTCCGGGCAAGAGTTTTCCCGGCACGGTGGGTTTTATTTCTCCCACGGCGGAGTTCACGCCAAAAACCGTGGAAACCCGCGAGGTGCGCACCGCGCTGGTGTACCGCCTGCGGGTGCAGGTCGCTGACCCTGAAAACCTCATGCGCCAGGGCATGCCCGTCACCATTGTTGTTGACGAGGCCGCCGGATCATGAGCGCGGCCACAGCGGTTCAGAGCCCTTCCTCCGAGGGTGAAACTGCCGTGCAACTGCGTGATCTGGGCATGACTTTCGGCAAGGGCGCCCACCGCGTGACAGCGCTGAGCGGCGTTTCGGCCACAGTGCCCGCCGGACGCATAACCGGGCTTGTGGGGCCGGACGCGGCGGGCAAAACCACCCTTATGCGCATCCTCGCGGGGCTCATGCTCCCAACGAGCGGCGAGGTGCGCGTTTTTGGCAAAGCCCCGGACAAACTTTTGAGCGAGAGCGCCAACAGCATTGGATATATGCCGCAACGCTTCGGCCTGTACGAAGACATCAGCGTCATGGGCAATCTGCGTCTGCACGCCAGTTTGCGCGGGCTGGAAGGGCAGGCCCGTCAGGAGCTTTTTGACCGTCTTCTTGAGTTTACGTCCCTGGCCGCGTTTACGGACAGGCTGGCCGGGCGACTTTCAGGCGGCATGAAGCAAAAGCTTGGCATTGCCTGTGCGCTCCTGGGGTCGCCCCGCCTGCTGCTGCTGGACGAGCCGGGCGTGGGCGTGGACCCGCAGTCGCGCCGCGAACTGTGGCGGATGGTGCAGGATCTGAGCCGCGACGGCATGACCGTGATCTGGGCCACCGCCTATCTGGATGAAGCCGAACGCTGCCCGCAGGTGGTTGTTCTGGACAAGGGCGGGGTTCTTTATTCCGGTACCCCGCAGGAGTTCACGGACAGGGCGCGGGACAGGGTTTTTCTGCTCAAAGCGCCCCCCGGGGGCCATCGGCGTGAGCTGGCCATCTGGAGTATGCGCCCCGGCATTGAGGACGCGCTTGTTCAGGGCAGCCGTATCCGTCTTGTGCTGGCAAAGGATGCCCCGCCGGAGTTGCGGCGCGAAGTTCAGGAAAAAGGCGGCGAACCCGTGCCACCGCATTTTGAAGACGCCTATATGAGCGCTGTGGGCGGCATTAACCAGAAGCCTTCGCCGTATGGCAGGCTGTATGCGATAAACGGCTCCGGCGCGTCAGGAGTATCCGGCGTTCCCGGCCCGGCGAATTCGCCCGGTACAGGGGCAGGACTGTCAGGCACAGGGGCAAACCCGTCAGGCACAGGGGCAGGCCTGCCCGATGCCGGGTCTGGCCCGGCCAGTTCATCCGGCGCGAAGGCTGGCGCGTCAGGCTCGTCCGGCGCACCGTCTGTCTCCGCGCCCGGCGTAAGGGGTGACGCCCCGGCAGAGTCCCAGCCCTCACCAAGTATTGAAGCCAACAACCTCACCAAAAAATTCGGCGACTTTACCGCCGCGCGCGACATCAGTTTTTCCGTGCGGCCTGGCGAGATTTTTGGCCTTCTTGGCCCCAACGGGGCGGGCAAATCCACCACCTTCCGCATGCTTTGCGGCCTTTCACGGCCCACATCGGGCCAGTGCGCGGTCGCGGGCATGGATCTGCTCACGGCGGGCAGCAATGCCCGCGCCCGCCTGGGCTACATGGCGCAGAAATTTTCTTTGTACCCCGACATTCCGGTGACGGAAAACATAAAAATATTTGCGGAACTGTACGGTCTGAGCCGTCAGCGGCGCGACGAACTCTTGCCCATACTGGCTGACGCCCTTGAATTGCAGGATTTTTTGCACAGCCGCACCGCTGACCTGCCCCTGGGCCAGAAGCAGCGCCTGGCCCTGTTGTGCGCCACGCTGCACGAGCCGCCCGTGCTTTTTCTGGATGAGCCCACCTCCGGCGTGGACGCCCGCACCCGCCGCGACTTCTGGAAGCATATTTCGGCCATGACCACAGCCGGGGCGGCCGTTCTGGTCACCACGCATTTTATGGAAGAAGCCGAATACTGCGACCGCATAGCCCTCATCTACCGTGGGGCCATGATCCATATGGGCACGCCCGACGAACTCAAGGCCTCCTGTAAAACAGTGGAAGACCCCACGCTGGAGGAGGCCTTTATCGCCAGTATTGAAGAATATGACAGGCAGCATCCCCAGTAGGGCATGCGCGATACTGGCGCGATACTGGCGCGATAATGGAATGTCCGCGCTGCCCTCAAGGCGCGGCACCGCCCTTTGTTTTAGAGCAATTTAACTGGCGATGCTGTCGCCATTCGTAAGGCTTCTTCGTCGCCTAACGGCTGCCGCTTGAAATTGCTCTGCTGACGCGAAGGCGGCAGCCGCCACGAAGTGGCGTGGATTCTGGCGCAAACCACGTTTTTCGCCAGAATGATGCGTTGAAACAGGGAGTGTTTCAAAAGCAAAATGCTCTAGGGTGAAAGGCATATGAAGCAAAACCTCTGGCTCCGACAACTGCTTGCCCTTGTCCGCAAGGAGTTTCAGCAGATCGTGCGCGACCCGTCCTCCTATCTGGTGGCCGGGGTTCTGCCTTTTGTCTTTCTGCTGCTGTTCGGGTACGGCATCACGCTGGATGCGGGAATACTGCGCCTTGCGGTGCTCAATGAAAGCGGCGGCAGGCACTCCCTGGATCTCGCGGCGGATTTTGCGCATTCCCCCTGGTTTTCCACGCGCGGGGTCAGCGGTATGGACGAGGCCGCCCGCCTTATGCGCAACTCTGAAGTGCAGGGGATTCTGGTGTTCAGGCAGGATTTCGATGCGGCGCTGGATCGCGGTGGGGTAGGGGAACTGCAGGTTCTGGTGGACGGTTCGGAACCCAACACGGCCCAGTATATCCAGAGCTACAGCCAGGGCCTTGTGACCAGGTGGCAGACCACAGCCCTGCCCGGCGGCGTGGCGGCCGAACCTCCCATCAACGTGCAGCCCCGCTTCTGGTTCAACCCGGCGGCCAAGAGCGTGCAGTTTCTGGTGCCGGGGGCCATTACGGTTATCATGACGCTCATCGGCACCCTGCTGACCTCCCTGGTTTTTGCCCGCGAATGGGAGAGGGGCACCATGGAGGCCATGTTCGCCACGCCTGTGAGCCGCATGCAGCTTTTGCTGGGCAAGCTCATTCCCTATTTCTGCATGGGCATGTTCAGCATGGCTCTGTGCGCCGCAGCGGCGGTGCTGCTCTTTGCCGTGCCGTTTCGCGGCTCGTTGTGGATACTGCTGCTGCTGTCATCGGTATTTATGCTCAGCGCGCTTGGGCAGGGGCTGCTTATTTCCGTCAGCTTGCGCGGGCAGCTTGTGGCCGCTGAGGCCGGACTGTTTTCCGGCTTTCTGCCCGCCCTGCTGCTGTCGGGCTTTGTTTTTGACATCAACAGCATGCCGCCTGTGCTTCAGGCCATTACCAGGCTGCTGCCCGCCAGCTACTTCAACACCTGCCTGCGCACCATTTTTCTTACGGGCGACGTTTGGGCGATTTTCGGCCCCAGTCTGGCCTTTATGGGGCTGCTGGCCGCCATATTGCTGGGGCTGGTGTATAAAAACCTCGTCAAAAGGCTGGATGTGTGATGGCGCGGCGCTTGGGAGCTTCTTCCACCGAGGGTAGGGGGTTGGTTGCAAGAGGGGCGGCCCGTCTGAGCCAGTTTTTCCCCCGCCTGAACCTGCGGCGCATGGCCATCATTGTGCGCAAGGAACTGTTGGTTCTTTTGTGTAACAAGGTTTCGCGCCTCCTTATCATTGTGCCCCCGCTCATGCAGATCGTCATCTTTGGCTGGGCGGCCACCATGGAGGTGCGTAATGTGGATGTGGCCGTGCTGAATCACGACAGCGGGCGCTGGAGCAAGGACATCATACACGCCCTTGAGGGATCGCCCACCTTTCGCAGCGTGATGCGTTTGCAGGGGGAGGGGCAGATACGCCCTGTGGTGGATCGGCAACAGGCGCTTTTTGTGCTGGTTTTTGACGAGGAATTTTCGCGGCATATCGAAAAGGGCGAACCGGCGCAGGCCCAGGTTATCCTGGACGGACGGCGCTCCAATGCCGCGCAGATCGCTGCCTATTATTTCGAGCGCATCGTGGCCCAGGTGGCGACTGCCACGCCACGCGGCCAGGCCATGCAAAGCGCTGCCGCAGAAGTGCCCCGGCTGGACATACGCATGCGCTGCTGGTTCAATCCCAATCTGGAATTTCAGTGGTTTTTTCTGCCCAACCTCATTGGCATGCTGAGCTTCATGCTGGGGCTGGTGGTTACGGGGCTTTCAGTGGCGCGCGAGCGCGAGGTGGGTACGTTTGACCAGTTGCTGGTGTCGCCCGCCATACCCACAGAAATTGCCCTGGCCAAACTTGTGCCGGGCTGTCTTGTGGGCATGGTGCACGGAACCATATTTCTGGTCATATCGGTGCTGGGGTTCGGCGTGCCCTTCACAGGCTCCGTGGTGCTGCTCTATCTGGCCATGCTGGTGTTTGCGGCGGCTTCGGGCGGGGTGGGGCTTATGGTGTCCTCCCTGTCAGCCACGCAGCAGCAGGCTTTTCTCGGCGCGTTTACCGTGGGGGTGCCCTGCATTCTCATTTCGGGCGGCGTGACGCCCATCATGAACATGCCGGTTTTTTTGCAGCATGCCAGTCAGTTGAATCCCTTGCGGCACTTTACGGCCATCATTCAGGGCGTTTTTCTTAAAGACATAACCGTGGCCGCCGCGGCTGTCAGCCTGGGCAAGATCACCTGCATCAGCATTGTGACCGTAAGCGTGGCCGTATGGATGTTCAGGCGCAAGGCCTAGAGCAATTTCATTAGCGATGCTGTCGCCATCCGTGAGGCTTCCTCGTCGCCTAAAGGCTGCCGCTTCAAACTGCTCTGGCGGCGGCATGAACGGGCGTTTGTCATAAAAGGCGCAGCATACGTATGTGCGCGGAGAATTTGCGTGCTTCCTGCACGAGTTATGTGCGCGGCGTATGTGCGCGGCGCAAATATGCGTACATGTGCACAGTTGCGCCGGTGTGGGCGTTTTTTTTGACCCTTGAAGAGCTTATGCCTGATGACTCGTGGAGTCAGCGTGGGGCACGTGCTGCGTTGTCTACTGCGTCTGCTGGCCCGCCTGCGGGTCGACATGCGGGTCGACATGCGGGTCGACATGCGAGGCAACATGCGAGGCAACAGGCGGGTCAATTTGCGGCCCGGCCGGAGATTTGGCCAGCGGGTTGGTCTGCCCATCATGCTGCGGAACCGCCAAATGCGTCGCCGGGTGTGCAGAAGGGTGGGGCTGTGCAACAGGTATGCCCGTTGCCGGTCCGGCGGGTGAGGAGTGCGGCGTGCGCTGTACCCTGCCCACAATGGTGGCTATGACCACAATGGAGTAGACGTAGGCGATAAAGGCCACCAGCACGACGGCGTTTTTGGCGATCCAGGTGTGTGGCGTGATGTCGCCGTAGCCAATGGTCAAGATGGTGATGTAGCTGAAATAGAAAAGATCGTTAATGGCGTTTTCGCCTGCGCCGAGGCCATTGAAGGAGCCAGGGGTGGAGAATTCGATGGCCAGAAAGAGATAGAATCCGCAATAGGCGATGAGCATGAGGCCGCAGATGGCCGCGAATATCATACGTGTGCCGACCATTTGCACGTGGGCTATCTGCCGGAAAACCTCCAGGGTAACGCTGCCGAAAAAGCAGATGTAGAGCAGCAGTACTTCGGCCAGCAGGCTGCTGGCAAAAAAGAGGTTCAGCGATCGGCAGATCATCAGCAACACGCCAAAAAGTACCACAAGCCAGATGACGCGCTTCTTGAATTCAAAAAGCACCAGGCCAGCCAGCAACTGGAAGGGCAGGTAGATGGACTGGGCCATGCCGCCATAGATATTGTCGGGAAAAAAGATATTGAAAACAAAGACGCACAGAAGGGATGCCATCAGCAGCTCAAAACGGTAAACGTAGAGCTTTGAACGAAAAGAATTCAGTTTTTGCAGCATGGTACCCCTCACTGGAACGCGATACTACAAACATTGTCCTCGCCGGGCAAGGGGTGGTAAAGCCCTTTTTATAGACATGGAAGCTTGCGGGCCGTACACTGATCCATGTGAGATTTTTTGTAAAAAATCCCTTTAAACATGTGCTGCCGCAAAAGGCGAAGGCGCTCACCACGTTGGGGGCTGGCGCAAATCAAGGGTAATCTGTTTTTTCTGTGCTACGTGGTCTTGCGTTGGGCGGCCCCGCCCCGCAAGGCCTGCGGCCCCGCTCCGCAAGGTCTGCGGCCCGCCCCGTAAGGCCTGCGGCTTGGCCCTGCAAGGCCTGCGGCCCTAAGGGCCAGGCTGAAACCGTTTTTGCAACTGCGCGCCGTGCCTGCCCATGCGTTTGTCAGGGCATCTTCATCATGAAATTACTTTGGAAAATACTGGAGAACGCCATGCAGTCTTTTTGCCGCTTCAAAATGTCATGGGCAATGCTCTGCCTGTTGGCCGCGATGGTTCTGCCTCCTCTGGCTGGCAGCGCCCATGCCGTGCCTGTGACGACAAAATATTACAGCATCGAATTGCCTGCCGACTGGGTCGTAGTCAACGGGCCAAGCAAGGTCAAGGATGCCATTCAGGTTCTGCTTGGGCAAAAGGAGCATAAGTCCTCGATACTCATTATCGTGGGGCCCGCCAAAGCCGGAGAAGCCGAAGCCGCCGCAAGGGCCAATGCGCAACGGCTGGGTGGCAGCACCCCGGTGCTGCGTCAGGGGCAATGGGAATTCACTTTCGAGCAGCAGGGCGTCAAGGGGTATGGAATTGTGCGCGAGGACAAATCCTCTGGAGTGCTGCTCATGATGCTGGCCAGCGGCGACCTGAAAATGGCAGACTTTATTTACAAAATGCGTGGCCCCTACAAGGCTCTTGTGCCTTTGAAGCCGTAACAGGCGCGCCGGATACATCTTGCACACAAGCCCGGAAGGCCAAAGGCCTTCCGGGCTTGTGTGCGTTCTGGCCGCCACCTTGGCATTGCTCTGACTCCGTTCTGGCCGACGCGCTTTGTGCTCTGCTACAATACGATAAGAGTTTTAGGGGGTGGGGGCGTGGGGGAGGCGACCCTTTTGCAAAAGGGTCCCTCCCCCACAAAGCATATCACCGTAACAGTACAGTACGGTTAGCGGATGAAGTTGGTGGCTTCCCAGGCTTCAATGGCGGGTGGGTTGATTCCGGCGGCCTTGCCGGCGGCAATGCACTTGATGAGCCAGGCCATGTTGTCGCCTAGGGTGCGCATGATCTGCATGCCTTCCTTGTCCTGCACAACTTCCTCGGCATTGTTGCCATGCACGGAGTTCCAGTACTGGGAGGCGACCACGGGCATGCGGGCAATGGTGAAGTATTTGTTCAGTCTGTCAAAGGACGCGCTGGCCCCGCCACGGCGGCAGCTTACGACGGCCGCCGCAGGTTTGAAGGCGTAGGGCGCGGACTTCATGAAGAACGCGCGGTCCAGCAGGGCGCAGAGGGTGGCATTGGGGCCAGCGTAGTACACGGGCGAGCCCACGACCACACCGTCGGCGGCGCGCAAAAGGTCAATGACTTCATTGACGGGGTCGTCCTTGAAAACGCAGTAGCCCGTATCCTTGCATTTTCCACAGGCGATACAGCCGCGTATGGCCTTGGAACCGATCTGGATCAGTTCGCTTTCAACGCCGTTTTTTTTCAGTTGCGCCGCAACGGTGGACAGCGCCGTAAAAGTACAGCCCTTGGGATGGGGGCTGCCGTTGATAAGAAGCACCTTCATGAAGAACTCCTTCTGTTCTCTGCTCAGGCGGTAGGCCTGGGCGGCAGGTTTTTTAAAAAGGTTATCAAATCCGGCGTATCGTGGCTTTTGCATGCCAGATAGCAGCTCGTGTACTGGGCATGGGTCAGGCTGGTCTGGTAGACGGGGTAGCGCCGTGCGGGGCTGGCGAATGGCAGGCCCAGCAGCGCGCCCGCTTTGGGGTGTATGGGCAGCCAGAAGTCCTCAAGGGGATGGGTGTAGGCGCGGCGGGCGGCTTGTGGCAGGCCGCCAAGCCCGAGCAGGCGCAACAGGCTGTCGGCCATGTGGAACATCAGTGTGCGGCCCGGATGGTTGACGGTAATGAAAAGCTGCTCCTCTTGCCACAACTCGCGCAGCAGGGGCGCGCAGACAATGGGGCTTTGAGCCTGTTTTTCTTCCTCGCGGCGAAGGCTTTCTTCCGCCACGGCGGCTACGTCGCCCATCAGGCCCGGTGTCGCGCGCAGGTAGACATGCAGCGCTTCTTCCGGGTTCAGCCCACGCTCCAGCAGGCTTTCCAGCAGGCTGTCGCCAAAATTGATGGATGTTTTGCTGGTCCAGAACGGCCAGTAACCCTTGAAGAAAAGGTTGGGAATTTCAATAGCCTGGCAGTTTTTGGGCAGCCGGGGAAGAATCTGCTCCGTGGAAATGTCGCCCCATTTGGGGGCCAGCCTCTGATACAGAAAGAGCGCGCACTGGCTCAAATCCTGGCTGTCGATATGCTCCCGCGTGTAATTGACGTAGTGGCGGAGGGCAAAGCGCCGCGCAAAGGCCGGAGCATTCTGCAGCAGCGGCAGCAGGGCTTCGCCCTGGCAATTGGCGTGCAGAAGACAGAGGGCCTGTGGCATTGGAGCGCTCCGCGAGGGCGATGCCGCTAGTCCGTTTCCAGATAGGTGGCGCTTTGAGCGCCCTTTTCTGAAACAGTGACGCTGTGCAGGCGCACCAGTCGGGCCTGGGGATCGTCGTGGGCGGCCAGATGCGCCTGCATGCCCTGCCAGATATGGCGCGCCAGATTTTCGGACGAGGGATTGATGCGGTCAAAGGGCGGGGTTTCGTTGAGCAGGCGGTGGTCCAGGGCGTCGAGCACGGCCTTGAGGCCCTTTTTCAGGACTTTGAAGTCCAGCAGCATTTCCGTGCCAGCGGCAAGCTGGCTGCCCTCAACGGTAAGCTCCACGGCAAAGTTGTGGCCGTGCATGCGTTCGCATTTGCCTTCATAGTGGCGCAGGGCATGCCCGGCGGAGAAATCATCACGCACAGTAAGACGCCAGAGTTTTTTTGACATCAGGACAGTATCCTGTAGACCACGAAGGCCGAGATTATGACGATGATAATGGCCAGCACGATACGGACGTTCTGGTTCCACTGAAGACCCTGACCCCCGCTATCGAGGTCATGACCGCCAGTGGAAGGAGGTGTGAAGACGCGTTGCAGCCATGAAAGAAAAGACATGCAATACCAAGGTGTTTAAAGTTTTATCAGTATGGTGCTCTGTTGAGACAATAGCAATTGCATGAAATTTGTCAAAACAAGCTTACGGCGTCCCCCCGTGTCTGCCGTGACGGCGTCGGGCAGGGTACCTTTGTGCGGTCGGGCACCACGTTACCCCGCCCCGGAGGGGCGGCGGGCGGCGCGTGGAAGCCTGCAGGACTCCGGCGGCGGCACGCGTGACATCTGGCGGCTCCCGCATGCGCGTATGGCAGCGTGCCCGTCGGCAGGGCATATGTGCCCCCGGCATCCCTCGCATGCACGTATTGACGGCCGCCCGCACCCTTGACACACTGCCCGCATGAAATGGCCTCTTGTCACCATCACTGCCGCGTCCGGCCCCGTGCGGGCCGTAGCGCCCACCCTGCTGGCGGTGAGCCGCGCCACGGACATTCCCGCCTTCTATATGCCCTGGTTCATGAAAAGGCTGGAGGCTGGCTATGCGTGTTGGGTAAATCCCTTCAGCGGCAAGCCGCAGTACGTCTCCATGGTGCGGGCGCGGGCAGTGGTTTTTTGGAGCAAAAATCCGCTGCCCCTCATTGCGCATCTGCCTGCCGTGGAGGCGCGCGGCCTTGCCTCTTACGTGCAATACACGCTCAACGACTACGAGGCCGAAGGCTGGGAACCGGGGGTGCCGCCGCTGGAGCGTCGGGTGGAGACATTCCGGCGTCTGGCGGAAGCGGTGGGGCCGGATCGTGTGGTGTGGCGTTTCGACCCTCTTATGCTGGCCGCCAATCCCGGCGGCCGCATGCTTTCCTGCGAGGATTTGCTGGAGCGGGTGGAGCGGCTGGCGCAAGCTCTGGCGGGTTGCACCACAAAGCTCGTCTTCAGTTTTGCCGACATCGCCCCCTACCGCAAGGTGGCGGAAAATCTGCGGCGCAAGGGCATGGCCTGGCGCGATTTTACGCCCGATGAAATGCGCCGTATGGCGGCGGCCATAGCGGCAATCTGCGCGCGGCACGGCATGCGGGCCGCCACCTGCGGCGAAAAGGCGGATTTGTCAGCCCAGGGAGTGGAGCATAACCGCTGCACTGATCCTGAACTCATACTTCAACTGACCCGCCGTCATCCAGACGTGCTGGATCTTTTCGGCATGAGCGTCAGCGAGCAGATGCTTTTGCCCGGTGCGTCGGGCGTTTTCGGCGCCGCTCTGGGGACGGAGTACCCCCGTGACCCCGGCCAGCGGCCCACCTGTTTGTGCGTGCCCTGCAAGGATATCGGCCAGTACAATACCTGCCCCCACGGCTGTGTGTACTGCTACGCCAATACTTCGGAAGCGGCGGCGCGCAGGAGCTATCAGGCCCATTCTGTAGACGGGGAATCCATAGCCGAACTGCCGGGAGGCAGAGAATAAATCAACGTTTCCAGGAGGCTCTTTAATCAGAGCTTACCTAGAGCATTTAACACTTGAAATGCTCGCGTACGGCAGGCAAAAGCCTGCCTACTCGCATTTCGTGGCAAGGATTTTCAGAAAAATCCTTGCAGAGCAGTTAACTCATTTCATTCGTAAACTGCTCTAAAATAAGCCGTGGCCGCGCGCCTATATTCTGGTTCCTTCCGGAGCCTGTTACCTTTGAAAAAGGTAGCAGGCTCCGGAAGGGAATAAAAGTTTTAGGGGGAGGGGGTGTGGGGGAGGAGACCCTTTTACAAAAGGGTCCCTCCCCCACAAAGCATTTTAAACAGTTGCCCTAAAAAACTGCCAAAAAACAAGCGCGGCGTTCGTAATGAACGCCGCGCTATATTTTTATCCAGACAGCCGAAGCTGCTGTGCGCTACATGCCCAGATAGGCTGTGCGCACTTCTTCGCTTTTCAAAAGATTGGCGGCGCTGTCGCTCATGACAATACGGCCGTTTTCCATCACATAGCCGCGCGTGGCGATGCGCAGGGCCTGGTTGGCGTTCTGCTCCACCAGAAAGACCGTGGTGCCGTTGGCATTGACTTTCTGAATGATGGAAAAAATCTGCTGAATGATAATGGGGGCAAGCCCCAGCGAGGGTTCGTCCAGCAGGAGCAGCTTGGGCCTCCCCATGAGGGCGCGGCTGATGGCCAGCATCTGCTGTTCGCCGCCGGAAAGGGTGCCCCCGGCCTGCTTGCGGCGTTCCGCAAGGATGGGAAAAAGGCTGAACACGTAGTCCAGGTCGTCCTTCACCGCTTCCTTGTCCTGCCGCAGAAAAGCGCCAAGATCCAGGTTTTCGCGCACGCTCAGGTCGGGAAAAATCAGGCGGCCTTCGGGAACCTGCGAAATGCCGAGGGCCACGATTTCGTGAGGGGGCAGGGTATGTATGGGTTTGCCATACCAGAAAATCTCGCCCTGACGGGGGCGGTTGATGCCGCACACGGTCATGAGGGTGGTGGATTTTCCCGCGCCGTTGGCCCCGATGAGGGTTACGATGTCGCCTTCTTCCACCTTGAGCGAAATATCGCGCAGGGCCTGAATATTGCCGTAAAACGTATCAACATTACGCAGCTCAAGCATCGCTTTCTCCCAGGTATGCCTTGATGACGCGCGGGTTGGCGCGTATTTCTTCGGGTTTGCCGGTGGCGATGCACGAACCGTATTCCATAACGTAGATGCGATCCGAAAGGGACATGACCATGCCCATATCGTGTTCAATCAGCAGGATGGAAAGCTGCTGGTCGTCACGAATGGAGCAGACCAGTTCCTTGAGTTCATTGGTTTCCTGTGGGTTCATGCCTGCGGCGGGTTCGTCCAGCAGCAGCATGTGCGGCTCGGTGGCCAGCGCGCGGGCAATTTCAAGGCGGCGCTGCGCTCCGTAGGGCAGGTTGCGGGCCGCTTCGTTCCAGAAGTCCTGCAAGCGCACCAGTTCCAGCAAGGCGTAACTGGCGTCGATGCTTTCTTGCTCTTCACGCCGGGTGCGCCCGTCCCGCAGGATGGCCCCCACAACGCCAGCCCTGGTGCGGCAGTGACGGCCTATCATGACGTTTTCGAGCACAGTCATGTCGCCGAAAAGGCGGATATTCTGAAAGGTGCGGGCCATGCCCATGGCGGTGATGGTGTGGGGCTTCTTGCCGTTGAGCAGTTGCGGCTCGCCCTGGCTGTCGTGCAGAAACATCTTGCCCTCTGTGGGGGTGTAGATGCCCGTCACGCAATTGAAAAACGTGGTCTTGCCCGCGCCGTTGGGGCCGATAAGGGCCACAATCTCACCGCTGTTGACCGTGAGCGACAGCTCGTTGAGCGCGCGCAGGCCGCCAAAATCCTGAGAAAGCTCCTGCACTTCAAGTACGGGTTTCACTGGCGGCCTCCTTCGGCGTCGTGGAGGGCGCTGATGCGGTATCTGCGGCGTTCGCCGCTGATAAGACCCTGAGGCCGGAAAATCATCATAATAACCATAATGGCCCCGAAGATAAGCATGCGGTATTCCGAAAAGGCCCGCAGATATTCCGGCGCAAGAATGAGAATGAACGCGGCTATGGCAACGCCAGTGATGGATCCCATGCCGCCAAGCACCACCATGGACAGGATCATGGCCGATTCCATAAAGGTGAAGCTTGACGGATTGATATAGGTGGTCTTTGCCGCAAAAATCACTCCGGCAAAGCCTGCCCAGCACGAACCGAGGGCAAAGGCGGAAAGTTTGACCCGCATGATATCGATGCCCATGGCCTCGCAGGCGATCTCGTCTTCACGCAGCGCTTGCAGGGCAAGGCCCACACGCGAGTTCTTGAGTCTGCTGATGACCACAATGGTAATGACCACGGCCACCAACACGAGATAGTACACGTAGGTGGTGCTGGTGTTGATGTCCATCTGCATGCCGAAAAGGCCGGGGCGGGGAATGTCGCTCACGCCGCGGGGCCCGCCGGTGAGGGTGGTCCAGTTTTGCAGGGCCAGACGCACTATTTCGCCAAAACCGAGCGTGACAATGGCGAGGTAGTCGCCACGCAGACGCAGCACGGGAAAGCCCAGCGCCAGACCAAAGATAACGGCCACAAAGCCGCCGATGGGCAGACACATCCAGAAGCCAAAGCCGAAGAACTGGTGCAGCAGCCCGTAGGCGTACGCGCCCACGGCGTAAAAGGCCACATAACCCAGCACAAGCTGACCGGCCAGACCCACCACGATATTCAGACCAAGGGCCAGCATCACGTAGAGCAGGGCCGAGATCATGATGTTGGTCTGGTAGAAGGAGCTCACCATGGGCATGATAATCATGACGGCCGCCAAAGCAGCCAGACTGGCCGCCATGAGCTTGGGCTTTTGCGAAAGCGCGGCCATGGCGGGGCCAATGCCGAAACCGGCAGGCAGTTTGATGATGGCCAGGCCTCTTGCCTTGCGCGAGAAGCACCAGTCCCACAACAGGGCGAGGCCAAAGATGGCAATGCCCAAAAGCGCAATGCGATCCAGCCGCCAGGTGACGGTGCGTTCAATGGTGTTCAGCTTGAGGCCAAGAACGGGCAGGGTGAGCAGCATGAACCAGAGTGCCGCAATGGCGGCCTTGATGACTCTTTGCATGGCTACACCTTCTGCACTTTGGCTTTGCCGAGGATGCCGTCGGGCCGGAAAATAAGGATGAGGATAAGAATGGCAAAGGCCAGCATGTCCTCATAGTTGCCTGAAAAATAGCCAGTGGTGAAGCTTTCGGCCAGTCCCAGCACAAGGCCGCCGAGCATGGCGCCGGGGATGGAGCCGATGCCGCCGAGCACTGCGGCCGTGAATGCCTTGAGCCCCGCAAGAAAGCCGATGCCGAAGTTGACCTGCCCCATGTGCGAGGCAATGAGCACGCCGCCCAGGGCCGCCAGTGAGGAGCCGATGATAAAGGTCAGCGAAATGATGCGGTCGGCGTTGATGCCAAGCAAAAGCGCCATCTTGCGGTTTTGCGCCGTGGCGCGCATGGCTTTGCCCATGCGGGTGTAGCGGATAAAGAGCGTAAGGGCCAACATGGCCAGAGTGCTGACCAGCAGAATAAGAAAGTCGCTGGGCCCCATGACGTTATCGATATAGTCAAGAAAACTCATTTCGGGAAGCAGATTGGGAAAGGGCACAAAGTCCGCTGTCTGGGCCAGCAGCACATAGTTCTGCAAAAAGATGGACATGCCAATGGCCGAAATCAGCGGCGAAAGGCGCGGCGCGCCGCGCAGAGGCTTGTAGGCTACCTTTTCAAGGGTGAAGCCATAGGCCGCACACCAGACAATGGCCGCAAGGGCGGCAACAACCAGTATGCCCCCGGCAGGAAAGCCGTAAACGCCCAGAGCTCCGGCGACCAGAAGGGCCGTGAAAGCGCCAAGCATATAAATTTCACCATGCGCAAAGTTGATAAGCTCAATGATGCCATACACAAGAGTATAGCCCAGAGCTATAAGCGCATAGATACTGCCTCTGGTGAGTCCACCAAAGAAAAGTTCTATAAAAAATTGGATGTCCATGCCGTCCCACGCGCCAGAGCGGGTGCGCCTCTGGCGTAAGTTCCGTTATTGCCGTCGACCGGGGCCGAAAATGCGTGTGAAAACGGGGGCGCGACCTAGGCCGCGCCCCCCATGATCATTTATTGAAGAACGATGCTGTGGTCGAGTTCCACAAACTTGCCGTCCTTGACCTGGTAAATGGAAAGTCCCATACCGGCGGCGTCGCCCTTGGCGTTGAAGCTGATCTTGCCAAGCGGGGTGTCCACCTTGTTGTCGCGCAGAATGTCCTTGACCTTGGCGGTGTCGGTGCTGCCGGCCTTTTCAATGGCGGCAAGCAGGCACTGGGCGGCGGCATAGGCATTGTAGTAGCCAAAGCCAGGCTCGCTGCCGAAAGCCTTGATGTGGGCTTCACGCGCGGCTTTGTACTCGGGCAGGGTACTGGTGTCCTTGGGATAGGAGGCATAGGTGCCTTCGCTGTCCTTGCCGGTCATCTTGAGGAAGGTTTCATCCTTCACGCCGTCGGGGCCGATGAGCGGGGTCTTCAGGTTGTCGCGGCGCATCTGCTGCAACAGCTTGGAGGCCACGGGCTGGTAGCCGCCGAAAACGATGATGTCGGGCTTGGCGCGGCGCAGTTTGCGCACCACAGCGGAAAAGTCCACGGCATCGGGGGTAACGGCTTCAAAAAGCACGGTTTCCGTGCCGCCTTTTTCCATGATTTCGCGGTTCTTGTCGGCAAAACCCTTGCCGTAGTCGCCGTTGTCATGCAGGTAGGCGACCTTTTTGACCTTGAGCTTTTTGAGCATGAAGTCGCTGGTCAGCGCGGCCTGGGCATTGTCATTGGCCACGGTGCGGAAGAAGAGCGGGTTCTTGCCTTCTTCAGTCAGGCCGGGCGTGGTGGCCGTGGGCGACACCGCGATAAGGGCTGCTTCCTGGAACATGGGCAGCGAAGCCTTGGTGGGGCCGGAGCAAATGGGGCCGACAACAGCGTTGACTTTTTCAGAAATCAGTTTGGTGGCCGCGTTGGTGGCCATTTCGGGTTTGCACTGGTCGTCCTGCGCCACAACTTCAATGGTGCGGCCAAGCAGACCGCCCTTGGCGTTGGCCTGATCCACAACGATTTTTACCGCGTTCAAGCTGGGAACGCCGTAAGAAGCCAGGTCGCCGGACTGAGCCCCCTGCACGCCGATCTTGATGGGATCAGCAGCCTGAGCAGGCGCGGCCAACGTCACGCAGACAGCCATTGCGGCAAGCCATGTCATACCTTTTTTCATCTGCCCCTCCTACGAGAAAATTGTGCGCGCAGACTTTGCACGTCATATTAGATGAAGGATTTTCTATTGCCTTATTGCGGGCATTCTGTCAATGCGAGCCCGCCGCGTTTGTCAAGTGCCGCATGGGGGATGGGCGGAAAAAAGGGGTGGCTGCGGCGGGGTAAAAACAGAAGTCCGAAGCGGATGTTCCGCATTCGGACTTCTTGTATGTTTGCGCAGTGGCACGCCGGTAAAGGCGAACTGCCCGTGCAGGCTTACGCTGTTTTCTTTTTGTGGCTTGAGCGCAGGTGGATACGCATGGGCGCGTGCGAGATTTCGAAGATTTTGCGCAGCGCCCGTTCAAGGTAACGGGTGTAGCTTTCAGGCACACGTTCCGCGTCGCTCACAAAAAAGACAAAGGTCGGCGGCTCGGATTCGGCCTGAGTGAGATAGAAAAATTTGGCCCGCACGCGCTTGACCACCGGAGGCTGGTGCCGCGTGAGCACTTCTTCCATGGCGCGGTTGAGCTTGCCCGTGGTGATGCGGACGCTGCATTCATCATGAATTTTCTGCGCCAGAGGCAAGATCTTGTTGATGTCCTTGCCCTTGAGGGCGGAAACCAGCAGGACGGGCACATGGGGGCAGAATGACAGCAGTTCGCTGACGTTCTTTCTCAACTGGTCAAGCGCGTTGCGGGGGGCAAGGTCGCACTTGTTGATAAGAACCATGAAGGGAGTCTTGCGGGTGTTGAGCATGTCCATGAGGCGCTTGTCCTGCTGGCTCACGCCTTCGGCCGCATCCAGGGTCAGAAGGGTCACGTCCGCCTTGGTGGTGGACTTGATGGCCGAGTTGACCGAATACTTTTCCACGTTGTCCGAAATCTTGGTGCGGCGGCGAACGCCTGCCGTGTCCACGAAGACATAGTCCTTGCCATTCTTGGTAAAGCGCACGTCCACGCTGTCGCGGGTAGTGCCCGCCACGTCCGAGACGATCATGCGGTCTTCACCCGACAGGGCGTTGATAAGCGAGGATTTGCCCGCATTGGGGCGGCCCAGCATGGCCAGGCGCAACGTGGGAGGGGCCGGGGGCTCCTCCGAGCTGTCTTCGGGCAGCAGGGCAATAAGGTCCTCGACCAGGGCGTTCATGTTGTGTCCGTGCTCGGCGGAGACCGCCAGCAGGGGAAAGCCCAGGGCGTGAAATTCCGCCATGTGCTCGTCTTCGTGTTCCGCGCCGTCAACCTTGTTGACTACGCAGAGGGTCGGCAGCCCCTTGCGCCGCACGTGGGCGGCCAGATGCTCGTCCAGCGGCAGCAGGCCGTCACGGCCATCCACAACAAAGGCCACGGCTGTGGCGTCCTTGAGTGCGGCCTCTGTCTGGTTCAGGATGTCCTGCTCAAAGCCGCGGATGCCCTCCGGGCCTTCCACCACCATGGCATGTGCGTCAAGGGTGATGCCGCCTGTGTCGACAATGCCGAATACGGGCATGTCCTTGCGGCGCACCACGCCGTCCATGCGGTCACGGGTGATGCCCGGCCTGTCATGGGTGATGGCGCGATTGCTGCGGATAAGGCGGTTGAACAGAGTGGACTTGCCCACGTTGGGGCGGCCCACAAGAATGATGCGCGGCGGATTTTCAGCCATGTCTATAACCTTGTGGCGGCCTGAAAACAAGGCCGCGTGCAGTGCGCGGGACGCTTTTTGAAAGCCCCGCCAGTGCGAGTTCTAATGTAAAAGAGAAATTGTAGCACCTTCGGCGCCCAATGGGAATACCCCACACAAGAGGGGTGGCGGCGAGGGCAGGTCGTCGCCGCAGGCGATGGGGTCGGGCAGGTCTGTCACGGCACGCGCGCCTCCCCAGGGGGGCAGGCTGGCAAAGGACGCGCCTTCCGGCAGGATCATGCGCAGGGCGTGCAGATACAGTGGGCTTCCAGGCCTGGCCTGGCCGTACTTGGCGTCGCCAAGCACCGGATGCCCAAGGCTGGCAAGCTGGGTGCGAATCTGGTGGGTGCGGCCCGTGAGCAGGCGCACCTGCACAAGGCTTGCCCCGTCCTCCACAATCAGAGGGCGCACAAGGCAAAGGGCTTCTTTACCGTCGGCCGCGTCCGCGCCCACGGTGCACATTTTTTCAAAGCCGTGTACCGCGTCCTTGCGCAAAAAATGCCGCACAAGGCAGGTTTCTTCGTGGGGCCAGCGTCCGGCTACCCATGCCACGTATTCCTTGACCATGCGCTGGCCGCGAAGGGCTTGCTGGGCTTCGTCCAATGCCGCATAGGATGCGGCCACAAGCAGGATGCCCGAGGTTTCCTTGTCCAGCCGGTGCACGGGCGTGGGCATAAAGCTTGCGTTGGCAAAATGCCGGGCCAGGCGGGTTGTCAGGCTGTCTTCATGCCCGGTTCCGGGATGGGTGGGCAGGCCGGCGGGCTTGTCAAAAGCCCACAGGTAGCCGCTGGAGCCCACAAGAGGAGGCAGCGGAGGGCCGCTTGCAGCTTCTTCATCGTTACGGAGTTTGCGTGCGGGCGCTGGCAGCGGATCGTCGCACTGCGCGGCCATTTTTATGGCAAAGGGGGGCAGGCGAACGAGGTCACCGGCCTGTACGCGCGAAAAAGGTTTGCATCGGCAACCGTTTATCCTCACTTGTCCCGTGCGCACCCAACGGTGCAGCATGGCTTGGGGGAGGTTCAGACGGCGCTGCAAAAACTGAAGTAACTTCTGGCCGCTCTCGGTCTCATGCACAACGGGGCATTCCGTTGCGGAAGAGTCGAGGGCCATTGTAGGGGGAGGGTTATCATCCGACATGGGCACACTTTGTCTCAAAGCGCGGGCCGCGTCAAGAGGCATGCGCCAGGAGGCATATGTCAGGCGCTACATATAGCGGCTGTCTTCTATCTGCACAATCTTGTTTGTATTTTTTTCAATCCACTTTTTTATGTGCTTGCGCCACCGGGGGCGTTCCTTGTGTTTGCCACGCAGCATGTTGCGATCCGCCATTACCTGAAGCTGGTCCAGCGAGGTGCCCATATCTTCAGCACAGGCACCGCCGAGAGACATGCGGATGGGGATGTTGTCCGGGTCGGCATTGTGGGTTTCAAAGGCCTTGCTGATGCGCGCAATGGCTTTTTCAAGCTGCTCCTGCGTACAGCCGGGCAACAGGGCGATGAATTCGTCCCCTCCCATGCGGGCTATGCAGTCGGGGGCGTAAAGGCTGGTGCGTAGAATAAGCGCTGCCTGGCAAAGCATTTGGCTGCCTTCAGGGTGGCCGAGGTAATCGTTGATAAGCTTGAGCCCGTCCATATCACAGGCGATAATGCCCACGGGGCGTATTTGTTGCTGCTCCAGCCTCTCGACCGTCATGTCATAGTAGGTTCGGCTGCGCAGCCCGGTGAGCGGGTCATTGCGCACAAGGTCTTCAAGCTGCGCCCGGTCTGCCTGGCCTGCGCTTACATCAGTGTGCAGACCCACGATGCGGGTGGCCTTGCCGCTGGCGTTTCGCTGGGTCACATAGCCGCGGCCCAGTATCCAGGCCCACGTGCCGTCAGCCCGCAGAAAGCGGTAGGTACATTCAAAGCTGTCTCCGTAATCGGGGCTTTCAACAATACGTATTTGCATGGGCACAATGTTTTCAAAGTCATCGGGATGCACCCTGCTTGTCCACGACTCCACCACCTGGGGGAAGGCATTGTGGGTATAGCCTATCATGGAAAGATAGCGCGGGCTGTAATATACCGAGCCGTCAATGGGGTTCCAATCCCATAGGCCGTCACTGGCAGCGTTGAGGGCCAGCAGCAGACGGCTTGCGTCGGAGCTTGGGGCGGGGGATTGATCAGGGAACGGCTGTTCAGAACAGGAGTGAGGGTCGGTTCGATTCTTTGCCTGTCGATGGCGGCCAGTGCGCCCACCACAATGGTGCCACGGCCAAAAATGTCGCGCTGTAAAACCGTCATCTGGGCACGCACCATAAATTTGCCCAACATGTAAATAAGCTCAAGAAAAGGGCCCTGTGAGCCATTAAGAATCTTTTCCACCGACTCAAGGTAGGGTACGAGGCCCTCCAGAGGACAATAGCTCAGAAATTCCTTCATGCTGCGCGGTAGGTTTTCTTCAAATTGCAGCAGCTTGATTGCTCCGGCGCTCAGGTACAGCTTGTCTGAAGGAATATGCCATTCCCATATGGGATCGCGTGTTTCAAGCTGTATAAACTGAGAGCCAGAGTATGGCAGTTTTGACATAACAAAGCCTTTGGCATCGTTTTTTTCGCAAAAAGCGAACGCATTGGGGCGAGGTTTCAGGTGCAGGTTGACCAGCGCGGATACTGCTCGGGATTACGCAACTTATATCAAAAATGAATGGCGCCCCAGGAAAAATATCTTATACCTGTACGGAAATCTAGTGCCGGCCAGGCGGCGTATTCGCAGACGCAGTGGTAATAGTACAAAATTGTTTATGAATCATGTTTGGAATTCTCAGAAATTTTTGTGGCATGCCGGAATGAAAGCCGGTGTTGGTGTGGAATGTTCCCGCAGTATTCCATGGAGCTATTGTGTAATCGTTCTGCGGTCTTGCGGGCTGTCCGGCATTGCCGGGCCCAAGGCTGGTCGCTGCCTCTGCCCCCCCCACATCAGGTCAGAAAAACCTTGAAACGCTATAGAGCACACCAAGAGTTTTAGGGTAATTTCACTAGCGATGCTGTCGCCATTCGTAAGGCTCGTAGACTCGCCAACGACTGCCGCTTGAAATTGCTCTGCTGACGCGAAGGCGGCAGCCGCCACAACGTGGCGTGGATTCTGGCGAGCTTTAGCCGTTGCGACGAAGGAAGCTACGGATTAAGACAGCAATTGGTTAATAGAGCGAGCAGCCTGCTGATGGCTGGCGCAAACCACGTTTTTAGCCAGAATGATGCGTTGAAACAGGGACTGTTTCAAAAGCAAAATGCTCTAGGGGGTGGGGGCGTGGGGGAAGGACCCTTTTGCAAAAGGGGCCCTCCCACACAAAAGCCTTTCAATTTGAAAATAGCGTTGCCCTGGACAGTGTCTAGAGCAGTTTACGAATGAAATGAGTTAAATGCTCTGCAAGGATTTTTCTGAAAATCCTTGCCACGAAATGCGAGTAGGCGGGCTTTGCCTGCCGTACGCGAGCATTTCAAGTGTTAAATGCTCTAGTGGGCGTGGGGTTCGTCGCCCAGGGGGTGGGCGTGGGCGTGCGTGTGGCTGAAGCTGGGGGCGCAGGCGTCAAGGCGGCCGTGAGCGAGCGTCAGATAGGTGGTGGATATGCGGGCGAGAAAGTCCCAGTCGTGCGAGATGGTGATGCGGGCTGTGGGAAGTTTTTGCAGGATATCGATGATGCGTTCACGGGCCTCGTTATCAAGGCCGTTGGTGGGTTCATCAAGCAGCAGGGCTTCAGGCCGCATGGCCAGCACTGCCGCGAGGGAGACCAGTTTTTTTTCACCGCCCGAAAGCCGGTGGGTAAGGCGGTTTTCAAAACCGTCCAGTCCGAGGTTGCGCAGGGTTTCATGCGCCCGCTCGCGTGCAGCTTCAGGCGACAGGCCCAGGTTCAGCGGGCCAAAGGCCACATCTTCAAGCACGGAGGGAAAGAACAGCTGATCCTCGGCATGTTGCAGCACAAAGCCCACGGCGCAGCGCAGGCTGTGAAAGTCTTTTTCGGCGCGCATTTCGCGGCCATGAAAGCGCACACAACCCTGCTGCGGGGTTATCAGGCCTGTGATACAGCGAAAAAGCGTTGTTTTGCCGCTGCCGTTGGGGCCGTAAAAACCGATATGCTGCTCCGGCAGGAGGGCCAGGTCAATTCCCTTGAGCACCTGGCGGATATTGCCATCCCGTTCATACTGAAAATGGATGTTTTCGAGGCTGAAGATGCAGTTGTTTTCTGTATTACAGTCCATAGATTTGATCCCGGTACTCCATAAGCACAAGTCCTGCAAGGCAGAGCAGCATCAAGAGGGCAAAAAGGCCGTCCACAGGACGCGCCTTAAATACCGCCACCGAGTGGAACTGGCCTGAAAATCCCCGCAGCAGCATGGCTTCGCGCACTCTTTGTGAACGTTCGTAGCTGCGCACCAGCAAAAGTCCCAACAAGGAAGCCACTGTGCGGTAGGTGTGCATGCCGGTGCGCGGGCGAAAGCCGCGCAGCCGCGCGGCAACGCTCAGGCACTGCCATTGCCGCGCGATGTCATGCACCTGCCGGGCCGTAAACAGAAAAAGAAACACCAGCTTTCGCGGGCAGTGCAGGCATTCCAGGGCATGCCCTGCCGTTGGCGTGTCCATTGTGGCCACAAGGGCCAGAAAAACACAGACTATGGCATTGGACTTGATGGTGACGAGCAGGGCCAGATGCAGACCCTCGGCGCTCAAGCTTATGAAACCCCACCGCGCCACTTCCTGTCCGGGCATGGTCAGCGGGGTGACACACCACAAAAAGGCCGCAAACATGTTGATCACCGCCAGACGACGTAACAGCGGCAGCAGGGGTGGACGGGCCAGAAGCAGCAGCGCCAGGCCCAGGCCAAGCCCCGCGCAGCTGGCGGTCACGTCCTGCAGCGTCGAAAGGCACAACGCGGTCAGCGCTGCAAGGGCCATACGCACACGCGGGTCAATGCGCTGTATGGCCGAAGGGCGTACAAAGGGCTGGTCAAACATGCCGACAGTTACCGCCGCCGGGAACGGAAGTAAAGGGCCAATCCGGCCAGACCCACAAACCAGCCCATGCCGCCCACGATTTCGCGCATGCCCGGTTCGTCTGTGCGCATTTCGGCAAGTTGCCGCTTCACGGGGGACAGGCGGGAGTCCAGCAGGGCGGAGAACTTTGCCTCCTGCGCCTCAAGGGCGGCATCCACAATGGCCTGTATTTCTGCGGCGCTCACAGGGCCGGAAGCTGAAATTTCCGGGGCGGCGGCGGGAAGCCCCGTGCTTGCGGGCTGCGGCCCGGTGCTGGGGCCGCCAGCGTTTTTCGCCGCTGCACTGGCGGTGGTTTCGGCATGGCGGGGCGCAGCCGGAGCCGCAGCCGAAGCCGGAGCCGGAGCAGAGGCCAGTTCGGCCGCTTCCAGCAGCCATTCGTTCTGATGCCCTTCGCCAGCATTGATACGTATGCGCAGGCCGTGCTCCCGTCCCCTGGGCGGAATATCAAAGCGAAAAAGTCCTTCCGTATCTGTCTGGCCTGTGAGCAAAACCTGGCCGTCAGCCGCATCATATACCGTGACCTCTCCGTTCCTGACGCTGTTGCCGCCGCTGAAGCCGCATTTGACGGCAACCTGCGGGCCTTCAGTCCAGGCGAAGATGTTCACCCGGTGCGCCAGGGCGGGCGTCTGCAGCACAAGCAGAAGCGCCGCGGCAAGCAGCAGGGCAGCCAGAGGCGCGGATAACGGCAGCGCCGGGGCAAGCGCTGGAGCAAGCGCTGGGGCAGGCGCCGGGGCAAGCGCTGGGGCAGAGGGTCGCTGCGCAGGCAGGCAAGCGGGTGCGGCACCGTCAGCCCGTCCTGCACGGATTGTCCGAAATAAAGTGGCATTGCGGAAAAACATGAAAACTCCTTTCCGGCTGCTCAAGCCTTGTCCGGCTGAAGGGCGGCACGGGAAATGTGCAGCATTTCCGGGCGGACGCGGGCAATAAAGCCCACAGTAAACATGGTGATGAGCCCTTCGACCAGCATGATCGGCAGGTGAGCAAGAAAAATGAGCCGCGCGGCGGTAAGAAAGCCCTCATTGCTCCACGCCAGGGCCAGAGCGGTGAGCAGCCCGGCGCCCAGCACGCCGACGGCTCCCCCGCAAAAGGCGGCGGCCCGTAAACCCTTCATACCGGGCCAGAGGTGGACAAGGCTGCGGAAAACGTACCAGGCCACGAGCCCGGAAAAGCCCATGGTGAACGTATTGACGCCCAGAACAACAAGGCCGCCGTACTGAAAAAGCAGAGCCTGCAAGGCAAGGGCGGCCAGAATGGCGGGAAAGACGGCCCACCCCAGCAGTACGCCCAGAAGGCCATTGAGAATAAGGTGCGCGCTGGAAGGGCCGATGGGAACATGTATGAGCGAACCCACAAAAAAGGTCGCGGCCAGGATGGCCACTGTCATGAGCTTGTCATAGTCCAGGCGGCGCAGGCCAAGGGCCGTGCCCACGGCCGTCAGGGCGTATCCTGCGGCCAGAATGGGGGGAGACAGAACACCTTCGGCAATATGCATGGATCATCCTTGTCTGGAGCGTCGTCTGTTGGGGCGCGTTCCGGGATTTTTCACAGTCAGCTTTCGCAATCCGGCCCCATGCCGTGGCGTACGGTATGGGGCCGGAGTCTGTTTCTCAAAAGGGCGCTGCCAGGAAGGCGCGCACCTTTGCCGCACTGTGCAACCGTCTTTTATTTTGTGCGGGGAGCCGCAAAGTTGACCCAGATAACTGCGCCAAGCTCAACGGATTTGGCTTCGCCTTCATAGTTCATTTTTTCTTCAGCCGTGTTCAGTGCGGCAAAGCCCCACCAGCCGGCCCAGGGCACGCCGTAGGTGAATACGCCGTTCTGGTCGGCCTTGACAACCTGGGTGACGTAATATTCGTTGGGGGCGGTGTGGCCCTTGCCCTTGTTGTAGCTTTCCACCTCAACTTCCGCGCCGGGAACGGGCTTGCCGTCAAGCAGCACCTGGCCCTGAAAAACATTGCCGGCGTAGTTGCCGAAGGGCCGCATCAGAGGAACGATTTCGGTCTTGAGGCCCAGCGGCTGCCCCCAGTTTTCCTCTTCGCCAAAAGCGGCGACCACGGTCTTGGTATAGTGGATGATGAAGCAGTCCTCGGCAGGTTCAAAATAGGGCTGCGGCTCGACCGCGAACTGATAGACGCCGGGCTTTTTGATGGCGTATGCGGCTGTCCAGGCTTTGTTGCCCATAATGGTGGCGGGCTTGAGCAGGCTTTTGAGATCTTCGGTCGTGCCGTCATGAGTGACGGTGAATGCCTTGGGTTCCGCCATGGGCATGCCTTGCAGCTCCATTGGGTGGGCAAAGGCTATGTCCAGTTTGAGCGGAGATTCTTTTTTGTCCGTGACTGTGGGGGTGGAAGGAATGACCATGCCAAAATGGGCCTGAGCCTGGGTTCCCCAAAAAAGCGCAAGCGCCAAGCACGCGCAACAGAACTTCCACATAATCGCATCCTTCCGTTGAATTTTATGGCCGTGACAATGTTTGACGGCGTTATGCCTCATGCGATGTATGTAGCACAAAAAAATAAAAAGTAGCAAGAAAATTGTGGGCGTCTACCTGGATACGGTGGCCCTATGTTACTGCCGTAACAGGTGTTCGCACATGCTTTGAAGGGGCCGTTTGCGCGTTCGCGGCAGGGCAGCGATGGGAAGCAAGGGATTTTTTGCCACGACGTATACTGCCATGATGTCTACTGCCACGGCGTATATGCCGGGGGATATTTATTGCCAAATGAAAAACGGCCATGTCGCAGATGACATGGCCGTTTTTTCGTCAAAACAGACGAAAACTTACTTGGGCAGCAATGCCGGATAATCGGCGCTCTTAACGTATTTTTTTACAAAGGCCGCGGCAGATTTACGGTTGCCAGCCATGACCGTGAGCATGAACACGTCGCCCTGTGAGGCGACCCATGCCTGACTTGTGATGTCCTGCTGCACAAAGGTGAAGGTATACTGACCGCCCTTTTCAACAGGGGGCTTGGTGGCCTTGAACTGGTCGGCAAACATGTCGGCGATGGTTTTGGTATCCGCGCCGCTGTTGGGGCTGATCACAAGCGTCACCGAGGCATCCCCGGCGGAATTGGCGAAACTGGCGCTGGTGGTGCCCTGCTTTTCGGCGGGAGGCATGACGGTCTTCCATCCTTCGGGAACAGAGACAGTAAAATATTTGGTGTTCAGCTCTTCCGCCAGAGCTGGCATGGCCAGAAGCATGACAAACACAAAGGCCACAAACTTTTTCAACATGAAAATTCTCCTCAGAGGGGTGCGCAGTATACGCTGCGGCGCGCCGCGTCTGCGGGAAAACATTTTGCCCGCGCGGACGTGACGCCGCCTCAGGCACTCTATGCAATGCCCTTGTAAAATACAATGGATTTTGCCGTGGCCCGCACGAGGTGGCGATTTTTTTACGTAAAACCGATATATGGCAGCAATAAAAGTTCGCTTGCGGCTCAGCGCGGCAGAAAAATCCATGCGGCGCGGCAGAGGAGCAGGCCAGAACGCCAGGGATAGCGCAAACGTAAAAAGCCCCCACACGCGTGGCATGGGAGCTTTTGGGAGGAGGCTTTGTGCAGTGATTACAGGGAGGCCAATGCCTGATCCAGGTCAGCCAGGATGTCGTCAATGTGTTCGATGCCTATGGAGAGGCGCACGGTATTGGGCCAGATTCCCGTAAGCGCCAGTTCGTCTTCGGTCATTTGCGAGTGCGTGGTGGACGCAGGGTGGATTACCAGCGATTTGGCGTCAGCCACGTTGGCCAGCAGCGAGAATATGCGCAGTTTGTCAATAAAGGCTCTGGCTTCGGCCGCGCCGCCCTTGACCTCAATGGTAAAGATGCTGCCGCCCCCGTTGGGGAAATAGCGCTTGTACAGGGCGTGGCTGGGGCTGTGGGGCAGGCTTGGGTGATTGACGGTCTGCACCTTGGGGTGGTTGTCCAGATGGCGCACCACGGCCAGGGCGTTCTGCACGTGGCGCTCCACGCGCAGCGACAGTGTTTCAAGCCCCTGGAGGATCAAAAATGCGTGCAGGGGGGCCATTGTTGCGCCAAGATCGCGCAACAGGATGGCCCGTGCCCGCACTATATAGGCCGCCGCCCCGACGGCCTTGGTGAAGCTCAGGCCGTGATAACTCGGATCTGGCTCACTCAGGTGGGAAAATTTGCCGGACGCGGCCCAGTCAAAGCGGCCGCTGTCCACGATGATGCCGCCAAGGGCGGCGCCGTGTCCGCCCATGAATTTTGTGGCGGAATGCACGACGATGTCCGCGCCGTATTCAATGGGGCGCATAAGCCAGGGAGTGGCAAAGGTGTTGTCCACCACCAGGGGGACGCCGTGGCGGTGAGCCAGGTCTGCCAGCGCTTCCATATCCACAATATTGCTGTGGGGATTGCCCATGCTCTCCACAAAGATGGCGCGTGTTCTGGGCGTGATGGCCTGTTCAAAGGAATCCATCTGGGCGGGGTCCACAAAGGTCGTCTCAATGCCCCAGGTTTTGAGCGTATGGGCAAGTAAATTGTAGGTGCCGCCGTACAGGGTTTTGGCGGCAACTATGTGGTCCCCGGCGCTGGCGAGATTTTGCAGGGCGTAGCTTACGGCAGCCGCGCCGCTGGCCGTGGCAAGAGCCCCCACGCCGCCTTCAAGGGCCGCCACCCTTTGTTCCAGCGCGTCCTGCGTGGGATTGGTCAAACGGCTGTAAATGTTGCCGGGGTCGGTCAGGTTGAACCGGGCCTCGGCATGGGCACAGTCGTCAAACACGTAGGAGGTCGTCTGGTAAATGGGCACGGCCCTGGAACCGCTGGCTGCGTCCGGCTTCTCCTGCCCGGCATGCACTTGCAGGGTTTCAAACCGCAAGCCTTTTTCATGATTCATTGTGATTCCCCTTTGCGGCGGGCCGCTTTATTACTTGCATTATAACGGTTTTCTGTGCCGTGCGATCATTACTTATTGATTTGCTAGGTAATACCATGTCGCAAGCGATTCCCTTTGTCAACATCTGGCTATGGCCAGTACAGGCCCTCCGGCTCTTTGTCAAAAAGTGACCGTGCCTATGGCTTTGGGCAGGCGTGAGGCAAGGTCGCGCGTCGGGCTGCAGGGCGTAGCCAGGACGCATCCTGACTGACGCGCCGTCGCGTGGCATGCTGGCAAATTTGTGGCTTGAGCACCGCCTGCCATGGCGCAAACCCTGTTGCATGGCATGCGGGCAAGCGCTACCATGATCTTCCTGCCGACTTCCGGGGCGGCAAGATTGTAAGGATGCAAGGAGGCCGCATGAGGGCGGAAATCATTTCAGTGGGTACGGAACTTCTGCTGGGGCATACTGTCAACACCGACGCCGCCCACGTGTCCAGAGCGCTTTCTGCGCTGGGTTTGGATCTTTTGCAGGTGCACACGGTGGGGGATAATGGCGGACGGCTGGAATCCGCCCTGCGCGAGGCCCTCGGGCGCGCGCAGATCATCATTACCACCGGCGGCCTTGGCCCCACGGATGACGATATGACCAAGGAAACCGTGGCGCAGGTCACGGGTTGCCCCCTTGAAGAAGATGCGGACAGCCTGCGCCGTTTGCGTGACTATTTTGGCGACCGCCCCATATCGGCCAATCAGCTCAAGCAGGCATACCTGCCGCGCGGTTCGGTGGTCTTTCCCAATGACGCGGGCACTGCCCCCGGCTGCGCCGTGCCGGCGGCCTGCGGGCAATGGGTCATCCTGCTGCCGGGGCCTCCGTCCGAACTTCTGCCCATGCTCGAAAACAGCGTTGTGCCCTTTTTGCAGAACATGACGGATTCGGTCATAGCGTCCTTCATGGTGCGCACCTTTGGTATTGGCGAGGGGACGGCGGCCTTGCGCATCGCTGACCTGACCGAAGGCGTCAACCCCACGGCCGCCCCCTATGCCGGCGACGCGGAAATGTTCGTGCGGGTGACGGCCAAGGCGGCGAGCGCCGAGGCTGCCGAAGCCCTGGCCATGCCAGTGGTGAATGAGGTGCGCGCGCGCCTGGGCGACGTGGTCTATGGCGTCAATGTGACGGGCCTGGAGGCCGTGGTGGTGGAGGGGCTGCGCTTGCGCGGGCAGAGTCTGGCCACGGCGGAATCCTGCACCGGAGGGCTGCTGGCCAAGCGTATTACCGATCAGCCCGGTTCTTCGGAAGTCTTCGGCTACGGCCTGATCACCTATGCCAATGAAGCCAAGACCAGGCTTTTGGGCGTGCCCGAAGAACTGCTGGCGCGCCACGGGGCCGTAAGCCCGGAAGTGGCCCGCAGCATGGCCGCAGGGGTGCGCGAGCGCTACGGGGCGGATTACGGCCTTGGCATTACCGGCGTGGCCGGGCCCGGCGGCGGCACCGAAAGCAAACCCGTGGGTCTGGTATATGTGGCGCTGAGCCATGGCAAGGATGTCTGGCTGCGTGAACTGCGTCCGCATGGGCGCTACCTTGGGCGGGAATGGACACGGCGTCTGGCTTCAAGCCATGCGCTGGACATGCTGCGCAGGCATATGGCGGGCCTGGATGTGGAAGCCCTTTGGACGGTTGCAGCCCTTTAGAGCAATTTAACTTTTAAATTGCTCTTGACGGCTGCGTGAGCAGACGTTCGCTACGGAGGCGTAAGCGCAGTTTATCTGCGCGGTTAAACGCCGAAGTGAGCGTGCCTTAAACTTTGAGAATGTATATTCTCAAAGTTAATCTGCTCTAGGGCAATTTCACTTTGAAATTGCCCTGGCAGGATGCGGAGCCGGTTTTTCAAAGGCCGGAGCGGCTATGTCGCTCCGGCCCTTGTATTTTTAGCCAACACACGGTTTTACAAGGCTTTTTGCACAGCGCTCCATCGGTCAATGGCGCACCCACAGGGCTCTCGTGCTCAAGGGCGCAGAGACGTTGGCGGCATCAGGCATTGAGGGATATGTAGCGCTCAATGCTGGTGGTAAAGACAATGCCGCCCCCCGGCTCGCTGAAGACCGGCTGGCTGCCCAGCGCCTGTAAAATGGCGTCTGTTGCGGCGTTTTCGCTTATGATAAGCAGAAATTCCTTTTCAGGCGTCAGGCTGATGCCGAAGAATTTCACGTCTTCTTCAGTACCTGTTCCTCTGGCCCCCAGTATGGTGCCGCCGCGCGCTCCGGCCTGTCGGGCCACCACCATGAGCTCCTCGGCCTGTCCGTGATTGATGATGCTGCATATCATGGTGTAGCCGGATTTCATGTCTTCTCCCTCGATGGTATGTAAGAAAGGCTCGTTGCTGGCTGTCTGGCTGGCGCGCAGCATGGCCTTGGGCACGTCCAGCACCATGGCTGCGCTCGCACGGCATTTGGGGTTTTTCAAAGCCCCTTCCACAACGGCTGTAATAACGCTTTCAGCCTCATCCTGCATGAGGATGAGGATAATATCCTGATCAACGCAACCGGGGCACGAGCCGCAGCCGCAACCGTCTTCGTCCAGACAGCGGCCATGAAGCCTCGTGCCGCCGCGTGCGCCTCCTTCCTTGGAGGCGTCAACGATGGCCATGCCGCAGCCGCATTCGCCAAAGACCACAAGCAGCTTGGCGGGCGTAAACTGTATATTCATCGGTATGTTCTCCACATATATGGGCCAGGATCGGGCGGCTACAGGAAAAAGTAGATGCAAATGGCTCCGGTGGCCGTCATGGTCACGGTATAGGGAAAGGCCAGCTTGACCATCCGCATGTACGAGAGCTTGATGAGCGGCGCCAGCGAAGACGTGAGCAAAAAGAGAAAAGCCGCCTGCCCGTTGGGCGTCGCCACAGCGGGAATATTGGTGCCCATATTCACCACCACGGCGATTTTTTCGTACCAGTCGCTGGAGAACAGGCCAGCCGTATGGGCTTTGTCCATTTCGGTAATAAAAACAGAGGCGATGAAGACGTTGTCGCTCACAAACGACAGCGTGCCGTTGACCAGATACAGCGCCAGCAACTGGGGTTTGCCCTGGAACTGGAACACCCATTCCACCAGCGGCGTCACCAGATGCTGGTCGTGCACCACCGAAAGAATGGCAAAAAAGACGATGATAAGGCAGACAAAGGGCATGGCGTTGTTGAAAGCTTCAGAAAAGTCGTGTTCCTTGGTTTTGCCTGTCATGGCCGAAAGCAGGATGATCAGCGTAAGGCCAAGCAGGCCGATTTCGGCCACGTGCAGGGCCAGGGCCAAAATCAGCAGTATGCCCACCACGCATTGGGTGATGTAAAGAAAGCGCGTCTGGTCTGAAAGCTGGCGCGCTTTTTTGGCGGCGTCCTTGACAATAAGCTCGCGGATGGCCTCCGGCAGCTGGTATCCGAAACCGGGAAAGCGAAAAATTTCAAGCAGGGGGCAGAGGGTAAAGCCCACAATGGCCACAGGCACGGCAATAACGGCGTTGTGCATAAAAAATTCCGCAAATGACCAATTCATCATGGTGCCGATCATGAGGTTCTGCGGTTCCCCCACAATGGTCATGGTGCCGCCAAGGGCTGTTCCCAGAGCGCCGTGCATGATGATGTTGCGCAAAAAGCCGCAAAATTCTTCAACTTCCGGGGCTTCTTTGCCGTTGGTCGGGGTAAAGGCCCCGGCCACTTTGCGAAAAATGGCGTAAAAATTGAAGCAGACGGCAATAATGATGGCCATGAGGGTCAGGGCGTCCAGAAAGGCGGAAAGCGTGGCGCTGGCAATACAGAATGCCAGCGACAGCCAGTGTTTTTTGCGAATGGCGATAAACAGTCGGGTAAAAACGACAAAAACCACATCTTTCAGATAGTAGATGCCCGCCACCATAAAGATGAGCAAAAGCACTGTGGGCAGGTTGGTGACCACTTCCTGGTACACGGCGTCGGGCGTGGTCATGCCGATGATGATGGCCTCCAGGGCCAGCAGACCGCCTGCGGGAATGGGGTAGCACTTCAGCGCCAGCGAAAGAATAAAGATAAACTGGAGCAGCAGCAGCCAGCCCGTTATAAATGGGCCGACCATAATATTGAGAACAGGGTTGGCCACCAGAAAGGCCAGCACCGTATATTTATACCAGAGTGGCGATTTGCCTAGAAAGCTGCTGAAAAAAATATGCTGCATAGTCGTCTCCCTGTACCGCTCAGAATTTAGTGGAAAGAAAATCGCGAGATACTGGCTGTGTAGCAGGAAATGCAGCCTTGGCGCAACCTCTGGCAGTGCTGCGAACTGATTTTAAGCGATGAGGGATAGCTGCCGTCAGGCGACAAAAATGAAAGGAGGCTGGATGGGTTTGAAGAGGTAAGGGGACAGGGTTTATGGATTATAATTACTTGAATCAGCTTGCCTCTGAAATGCTTCACATTTCAATTCGTCATTTTTCCGAAGTTGCAATTGGGGCAGAACCCGCACCATGTCGCGCGACGCTGTGCTTGTGTGCAACGATAGAGCATCTGACTTAAGTAAAAGGCAATGCACTAGAGTACTTTGAAAAATGGGTGGAGCGGCGCGAGAAGATTGGTTGAAGATCAAAGAAGATTGTGGTCAAGCCTGTAGATCATCTCAATAGGGTTGAGCAGCACAATCTTTCTGCCGTTGCCGACAATAAGACCGTCCATGCGAAAGCGCTGCAAGGTGGCGCTCACCGTGGGCTGAGTCGAACCTACCATAGAGGCCATCTGTTCCTGAGGAATGTTCAGTGGGATTTCACAGGGCTTGTCCCAGTCTTCGGTGGTGCGCAGCGTGTCGTAGGCCAGTGAAATAAGCAGGCTTGCCAGGCGGTTGGCCACGTCATCATTTTGCCTGCGCACCATATCGCCCATATAGCGCAACCTGCGGCCCAGAAGAGTGATGACGCGACGTGCCAGCGGATAATGATCACGCAGCAGGGTTTCAAAGCTTTGCTGGCCGATGGAATACAGCACTGAAGGGCTTGCGGTCTGCGCGCCTGCCTTGCGCGGCGAACTGTTCAGCACTTCAGAAAGACCAAAAAACTCCCCCCGCATGCGCAAGGAAAACGTCATCTCTTTGCCGAAACCAGCCGTGCCGAAAATGCGAACCAGGCCGGATTCAATATAAAAACAAGTATCTCCGGCATCGCCTTCCAAAAAAACAGTTTCATTCTTGGGCAATTCCTGGCGATGGGCGTTTTCCATAAAAATGCTTTTTACATCATCAATCCCTCTGAAAAAATCTTCTTTTTCGAGGTGCCAGAATGTGTTCATACCCATATCCTTGCTGCAAACACTTTTGTTTCAGCCTGGGCCGCAAGGTCGAAAATCCTGTGGCCCAAGGCCCTTCCCTCTCCACCGCGAAGCATGGAGTTCGCGGTGGAAAGAGGTTACGCCCGCTGCTCGGCAGACGCGGCGGGCGTAATTTGATGTAATGTCGTTTTAGGCCTTGTCCAGCCGGTTCACATAACGGTAGGTCTGCTCCTGCCCGTAAATATCGCGGCATTTCCAGATAATGAAGTTGGACCCCATTATGGGTTTCAGCGAAGCTTTGAAGTAGCCGAGCTGATAGGGCATCTTGATTTCAAGCGCGCCGGAAGGGCATGCCTTGATGCAGGACATGCAGTCCCAGCAGTCGCGGGGGTTGCGCAGAAAAGCCTTGCCGACGGCCTGATCTAGGGCCATGAGGTTGCCGGGGCACGCCTCTTCGCAGTGGGTTTCTTCGCGCCCTTTACAGCCATTGCATTTATGTACGTCAATTTTTGGCGGCATTTTCGTTCTCCTGCATTAGGGCTTGTACCTGTCGCCAGGGAGCAACTGCTCGTAGGGACGGGTAAATGTGACTATTTCTCCGGTGGCTGCATCCCGGCGTGATTCCACAAAGCAGTCGAAGTTGGCGTCGTCGCGTTCCGGATAGTCCGATCGTGTCTGCCAGCCCGCCCAGCGGGTTTCCTTGCGGGCCTTGAGGTGATGCACCACGGCTTCGGCCACATCCACACGGTCCATGGTTTCGTTGGCCTGCATCAGTTCGTGCAGATCCTGCGCGCGCAGGTGGCAGAACTGGCTTTGCAGCATCTTGATATGCCTGAGGGCGTAGTCCAGTTGCTGCTCATTGGTGCGATAAAACTGGCTGGAGCCGCCAGCGTATTCGTCCATGAGCCTTTGCAGGCGTTCTTTCATTTCTACCGGACGAATGCCTTCGGCTTCACGAGTCAGCAGCGGGGCATAGACCCGTTCTTTTTCACGCTCAATCTGCGCTGCGTCAGGGGCAGGCGTGCCCACGGCAGCCATGAAGGCAAGCGCTCCGCGCGCGGCCAGTTTGCCTTCGGCGCAGCAGCCGCCCACAAACTTGTTGGGGTTGCCGCCTGCGGTTTCACCCGCCGCAAACAGGCCGGGCAGGGTGGTCATGCGCTCCATATCCACCCAATAGCCGCCCCCGGTGTGACCACCAAGGATGTAGGGATCGGAACCGAAAATTTCGATGGGTTCCTTGCTGGGGTCCTGCCCCCGACTGGCGAGAAAGAGCACGAATGAGGGGCGTTCGTTCAGGTAGTCTTCCATCATGGCCTTGGTCTTTTCAGGCGTCATGTGGGTGGTGTCGCAGTAGCAGGGGCCGCGTCCGGCAAGCCATTCTTCCATGGGCGCGTTGGCGCGGATGTACCGGGGGGCCGCGTCGCCGCCAAGACTTGCATAGCGGCTCATGACGCGCTCGCCGTGCGAGTTGATGATGGGCGCGCCATAGCCCACGGAAATGGTGTCCACGGGGCCGCAAAAATCCTTGGTGCGGGTGGCGACCCAGCGTTGCTCAAGGCTCGTGAGTTCTGCGCCCTGCCTGAAACCTATGGCATAACCTGATCCCACACAGTAGGGGCACATCCATATCTGCGAACCACTGTCCGTGGAGTCTGCGGTGTACGACTTGTAAAGCGTACCTGCGCCGCCCGTGCTGACAACCGTAGCCCTGGCGCGGAAAACATAAAACTTGCCGTCGCGCACGCCAAAACCCGTTGCGCCCACGCAGCGCCCGTCCTGCATCAGCAGGCTTGTGGCCGCTACCCGGTTGTAGACGTCCGCGCCGCTTTCAAGAGCCTTTTCAGCCATGATGGGCTTCAGCTGTTCGCCGTGGATGGAGATGTCCCACTTGCCGCGATAGCGAATCTTTCCGTCTTCGTCCCGCAGGATGGGCAGGCCCCAACGTTCAAGATCATCCACGCATTCATTGAGCTCTTCGGCATTGGAGAGCGCCAGATCTTCACGCAAGGGGCCGCCGCCCACCTGCGAGCGACTCCAGCGAACGAGATCCTCGGGCGTCTTGCCTTCGGGGATGTAGGTGTTGATGGCGTCCATCCCTGCGGAGCAGGCTCCGGAGCGCATAATATCCGCTTTTTCCACAATGACGGTTTTTATCTGCGGGTTGAGCCGTGCGGCTTCGGTGGCCACAAAGCACCCGGCGTTGCCGCCGCCTATGATCAGAAGGTCGGCTGTGACCTCGACGGTTTCAATGTCGGCCAGGCTTGCGGGCCGAAAATCAACCGTATGGCCTGTTTTCATGCGTGCCATGGTTTCCTCTCAGAAGAAGGGTTATGAATTCCTGAAATCCATATGTTCTGGATGGGAGTTTGTTTTAGAGCTTTTTAACTTTGAAAAAGTGTAAATGCTCTAACGCTGCACGGAAGTGCAGCGCGCCACAACGTGGCGTGGATTCAGCCGAGCTTTAGCCGTTGCGACGAAGGAAGCTACGGATGCTTAAAGCGTTGTGACGCAGGAAGCTACGGATAAAGACAGCATGAGTAACTATACATTTTGTTCCATGCAATCGCTGTCGCCATTCGTAAGGCTCGTAGACTCGCCAACGACTGCCGCAAAGACAGCAATTGGTTAATAGAACGTGCAGCCTGCTGATGGCCGTCGCAAATCGCATTTTTCGGCTGAATGAAAACTTTGAAATGTGAAGCATTTCATAGTTAATCTGCTCTAGAAAGGCCAGGGCGCGGAAGGGTTCCACACCGGAAGCCCCAGAAGCGCATACCAGGGGGCCATGACGCAAACGCCGTAAGCAATGGCGATGAGCACGGCGACCCAACCGGCCTTGGCATAGTCCGCGGTAGAAAATGTTTCGGTGCTGTGAGCTATGACGGCCGCGGTGATCTGGGTCGGCAGCAGGTATGCGAAGGTGTCGGTATCGCAAACCAGCATGGTGAAGGCCACGGGGTGCAGCCCCAGTTTGGGCGCCATGGCAAAAACCACCGGGGCCAGCATGGCCACTGCCGCCACGTTGGACAACATGCCAAGCCGGATGACGTGTGTTCCGGCCATCATGACCAGCAGGGTCTGCCACCAGTTCAGGCCAACAACCATGGCATGGATATGGTCGGCTAGCCATTGCGCCACACCCGCCTGGGTCATGGCTGTGGTCATGGTCATTGCGCCGCCCAGCAGAAGAAATGTGCCCCAGATGGTTTTTTGCTGCACTGCCCGCCACGAGCAGGGCATAATGCCGGGAGCAAAGAGCAGCAGCATGCCCAACAGGCCAATAACGCCCAGCGGCTGCCTGTGCAGTTCGCAGATAAAGCTGCCCTTGCCCGTAACAAACATGAAGCCCACCAGAAGGAAGATGCCAAGAAGCACCTTTTCAGGAGCGGTCATGGGGCCGAGGTCACGATAGCTTTTTTCAAGCGTGGCTGCGCCGCCCGCAATGGACACCTTTGCGGTTTTGAAATGGTACTTGATCCAGAAGCTGGTAAGCGCAAACATGCCAAGATAGGGAAATTGGAGCAGCATCCAGTTCAGAAAGTTCAGGTCCTGGTAGCCATTTTTTTCAAAAATGCCCACCAGAATCATGTTCGGCAGGTGGGCCGTCATGATGAACATGCCGCAGATCATCGAACCATAGACCAGCGACTGAATCACGATGGCCTTTTTGGCAGCCCGGTCTTCGGGCGTATCGCCCAGCAGATTGCATATGCCCTGCACCACGGGCAGCAGGGTGGCGGCGCGGGCGTTGGCCGCAGGAACAAGAAAGCCAAGGATGATGTTGACGAAAAACATGCCCCAGATGACCCGACCAACGGATGACGCCTTGAAGCGCGCCAGAATGCCCAGCGCAATACGGCGGTCCAGCCCGATAAGCTGCATGACGGCGGCGACCATAAAGGCGAACAGACACAGCCAGATGACGTGGTTTGTAAAGCCGGCAAAGATGACGGCCATGGGCGGTTTGCCGTTGGCCCAGGGCAGAGCCTTGGTGATCAGCAGCATGGTGGGAATGGAAATGCCGGTTATGCCTGCGGGCATGGCCTCGCTGACCCACATGATGCTGGCCCAGACGACAATGCCGAGAACGGCCATTCCGTCAGGCGTGAGGCCAGAAAACGGTTCAAGCACTCCCCAGAAAAGTACGAACGCCAACCACGCTATGCCAAAGCCTGCAAAGGCCCTGCAGGGGGTGTTGCCAGATTTACGAACATTTTCACAAAGGTAGGTAAATACCGGCAGTCGTGATGCACAAAAATCCTGATTCATAGCTCACCCTTTCTTGTACGTGCGCAAAATACGTTTGATTGCGCATGCTAGGCGGGGTGAAGTTTTGATTCCATCATCTGGATGATAATTTGAGAAAAAAATCATTTTTATTCTGGCTGCTCACCATGCCGCTGATTTCGGGTGGGCAGGCATAAAGAACGCAAATAAAACAGGCCCGGAGCATACTTCTCCGGGCCTTGGTGTTACTAACACAGTGTTTATAAAGATTTTTGCACAGCAAATCCGGTTTTACCGCGCATGCCGCAGCCGTGCAGACAGACTGTCCAGATGCGCCTGCACGGCGGGCGTCTGCTCGTAGCCGTCAGAGCATTTCAAAATCGAAATGCTCTGGCACTATGCCAACAGCCAACAAAGATTTCAGGGGATGGGCGTGGGGAAGGAGACCCTTTTACAAAAGGGTTCCTCCCCCACAAAGCAGCTCAACGGCATTTGGCGTCCCTCCCCCACAAGGCAGCTCAACGTAATAAACCCTAACCGGGTTTTTTTGCGGTCACCACAGCGGACATGCTGGGTACGTCAACGGCGTGGACAACCTGGGTGAAGCCTGCCAGTTCGAGGTCTTCCCTGATTTCTTCATAGGTGTAGACCCTGCCGTCCCGGGTGTTCACAAGCATGTTGATGCCAAAAAGGGCGCCGTCAACAGGGCAGGTGCGGTCCTCACGCATGACGTAGTCCCGAACGCCCACACTGCCGCCAGGTTTCAGCGCATCCAGGGCCTTGGCGTAGAGCATGCGGCTTGTTTCCCGGTTCATCTGGTGAATTATGGCGCTTATCCAGGCAAAATCAAAACCAGAGGGCAGGGCGTCCTTTGTAAAGTCGCACTCAATCAGGCTGACGCGCGACTCAAGGCTCGTGCCCGTAAAACGGTTTTTGGCCTGCGCAATGGCCACAGGCAGGTCGATGATGGTGGCGGTGCTTTTCGGCAGATTCTTGAGAAAGGCTTCAGTATAGGTGCCCGATGCGCCGCCGATGTCCAGAATACGCAGGCCCATGCTTGCAACAGACAGAACCCCGGCACTGAACAGCGATGCTACGGCCTTGTCCACCAGCCTGACGGCGATGGAATTCATGGCCATGATGAACGATACCCTGTCCTGTTCTGCGCCGAGAATACTGGGGATTTTATCCTGCGGCTTGCCGTCGCGCACGGCCCAGGCAAGGCGCGCCCACGAGCGCTGCAAGCCTGCCATGTGCCGCATCATTGGAATTAATGTTGACGGGTGGCGGCTGTCCAGAGAGCTTTTGTATTCTTCTGCCACGGAATACCGGGCTGCGGCCCCTGTTCCTGTTTTGGCGAAATAGCCCAGGGCGGCAAGCGCGTCCAGCAGGGCCTCGGCTCCCCGTTCATCGTATGCACACAGCCGGGCAAGCTCGGCAGCGCCGAGGCTGTTGCCGTTCTGGAGGATAGTTGTGCCAAGATCAAGTTCGGCCAGGGCCCCAAGAACGCTGGAGCGCATGAAGCATGTCATTTCTTGGCTGAGATGGTCAAAAGGCGCTGTGCCCATAACGGTTCTCCTGAAAGGTGTTGAGATTGCCGTCATGCCGCCTGGGGCGGCACCAGGAGTGATTGCTGAGTGCAAGCGCTCTGTTCTCTGTGGGAGCAGAGGGGGCAGGCCCCGCAAACAAAGCAGACATTTCAGGGCATCATACCCGTACCAGACCATGGTGCCAACCATGCTTTTGCCATACGCGCAGAGGCCGGTGACGGAAGTGCCCGTTGTTTTTGCAACAGCTACCCATCTGATTTTTTTGTACGAACATCCATATGCGATGATGCAGGAATGGCAGTAACAGGCAGGTGCCCGTGGCTGCCTCTGTTGCCCACTGCCGCCGGGTCGCCGCCGGCCGGCAACAGTGGCGGCAGCAGGCGCAGCGACGGCCTTTGACGAAAAAATGTGGTGATGGACATAAGAAAAATCATGAATATTCTTCTCTGACATCGGCTGGCTTTGTGTCTGTGCGCAGGGCCTTTGCGGATGCTTTGCCGTCCGCCGTCGGCTTGTCTTATGGGATAATCAGCGGCATGCTGTGTTGCCGCCGCCAAGGCGGTACAAGCATGCCGGTGTGAACAAGAAATACATTTCTGGTTAAAGTGATTCCGCAGCCGGGGTAAAGTTGTGTAAAACCGGCCAGGCAAAAGTCGTGCGCGGTGTTTTGGCCACGCGCAGGTGCTGCTCTGCCTGAAACTCCTGCTTTTTCAAAAGCGGTTTTTATTTGAAAGTACAGGAAACCAAGCATGTTCATACATTTGATGGGCGGGGTCGTCTTCATATATCTGGCGGCCCGGCTTGTGCTGCCCTTGCGGGCAGGCTGGAAAACAAAAGCCGGGCTGGCCGCGTTGCTGCTTTTCATCACACAGCAGCACTTTATCAACCGCATGGCTTTCGGGGGGCTGGCGTCTCCTGAAATTCCCCCCTTTCTGCTGCTGGCGCAGGGCTGGTGCTTTCTCTTGCTGGTACTGCTGCTGGTGTTCACGCTTTTGCGTGATCTGGTCTGCATCATTGGCTGGGTCGGCCGAAAAATTCGTGGCAGCGCAAAGCCCGTCGCTCCACAGCCCGCCTTTTCATCTGGCAGACGGCAGGCCATAATGGTGGCTCTTGCCGCAGGCACGGCCTTTTGGGGCCTGCGTGAAGCCGTTGGCGTGCCAGAGGTGAGGAATGTTGAGGTGCTTGTGCCAAGGCTCCCCAACGCTCTGGACGGGCTGAGCATCGTGCAGATCAGCGATATGCACGCAAGCCCGCTTTTGCAGAGTGTATGGGTGAACGCGCTGGTGGATCGCGTCAATGCCCTGAAGCCGGATCTGATTCTGTTCACAGGGGATATGGTGGATGGCAGCCCCGCGGCCAGGGCTGCGGATGTGGCTCCCTTGCGGCGGTTGCGGGCGAATTACGGCATTTGGGGCTCTGTGGGCAACCATGAGTATTACAGCAACTTTTCCGGCTGGATGAAGGCATTTCCCGCCCTGGGCATACCCATGCTGCTGAACCAGCACACGGTGCTGCGCATACAGGAGCATCCGCTGGTTCTCGCTGGTGTTACGGATGTGGCTGCGCAGCGCTTTGGTCTGCCTGGGCCGGATCTGGCTGCGGCGCTTCAGGGCGCGCCCGAAGACGCGGTGCGCATCCTTATGGAGCACAGGCCCGCCAACGCGCCTGCAAACGCCCGATGCGGCATTGATGTACAGCTTTCGGGCCATACCCACGGGGGGCAGATACTGGGCATGAACGCCGTGGTGGCGCAGTTCAACGGCGGTTATCTGTACGGGCGGTATGCGGTTGACGCGCTGAACATGTACGTTACCTCCGGGGCGGGGGTGTGGAACGGATTTCCCGTGCGACTTGGCGTGCCGTCGGAGATTCCCAGGATAATTTTGCGCAGCGCCTGATGCCCGGCAGCAGGGTACTGTGGCAACGCGGCATGGGCGTTTGCAACGCGGTACGGCGTATGCGACGCGGCATGGCGTATGCGATGCTGCACAGCGTATGCGATGCGGCATGGGCGTGTGGCAACGTGGCATGGCCTGCACGTCACATTCTGTGTTTTTTCAACGCAGGCTGAGGCCATAAAAATGCTGTAAAAATTTATAGTTAGTTGATTTAAATACCTACCTGTGCAGGGGCGGCGTCAAAAACTGGCGCTGCCCTATTCTTTTTTTTCATAAAACCGAAAATACGTTATAGATTATTAGTTGCAATAAAGGGAGATTTTGATAATAAGAAGCTAGGGATAATGGCAGCACAGCAACGCCAGCCTTACCCCTTACACCCTTGCTTACTTTGTCCGCCCTCATCACAAGAGGCAACAAGGCGGACGTAATTCCTGCCACTATCGCGGTTTGAAACAGGCAATCATCCACGTATACGCATACGTCCTTCATATAGATTAATGAATATACCTTGTCATGGCCAAGATATACTGACGGCCAGCATTGCGGAAAAACGGCACGATTGTAGCCAGCCAAGGTTATGTATCAGCACCGCAGGCGAATGCATCTTCAACCTCTCTATGGATGCCAGCATGACAACCAAGTACAGAATAATTATCGGATTCGCATTTATGGTATTGTTGCTTGTTTCTATGGCATTCTTCGGCCATAGAAACATCAGCATGTCTACAGCGAATTTTGAGGAATACCAAAAAATTGCGCAGTTGAGTGTACTCTGCAGCGAGGCTTCCAGCGCACTCAATGCAATAACGTCCGATGTTTTTCGGTTTCAGCACGATACAAGGAACAAGAACGCCATCAAGGTGGCGCATGATTCCGTGAACGCTCTGATCTCGCAGGTCAAGCGTTCTGAGGTGCTGGTCAAGAGCGCCGAGCGCACTGGACTTCTCAAAAAAATGCTCGTGGCCGCGCAAAATCTTGGTGAGCAGATCAACGTGGTTACAAATAGTCTGACAGGAGCCAGCGATCTGTTTGACAAAGATGTACAGCCCGCCATGAGAGCCATGGTTGAAGACATGCGCGTACTGGGGCAAAGGCTGCACGATGCTGGCACTGCGGAAGCCCTTGCGGTTCTGGCCCAGGCCTGGCCCTATCTGGCCTCGGCCCAGGGAAGCTTTGAGCGTTTTGCAGATTCGCGTGATATGGAAGAAGGAAAAAAGGCCCGTGGCTATCTGGAATCTCTGAAGGGGAGCATGGAAATGATGGCGCCATACCTTTTCACGCAGGAGGGCCGCGACCTCTATGCCCATCTTGTGAAAAGCAGGGACGCCATAAGCGTAAACCTTGCCAAGCTTGAAAAGATGTTTGAGCAGGGCAATACCGGCATGTCCAGCCTGTTTGCAGAAATAGCCAAGGGACGCGAGGCCCTTGGGGCGCTCAATGACAGCGTCACTACGGAACTGACAACGCTTGGGCCACTGATACTGGATGAAAATCGGGACGCCCAGCAGTACATGCAGATCACAAGCCTTGCTGGCATCTTTTTGGGCGCAGTGCTTGCGGCAGGCATCGTTATTGGCTTTGTGCGCCTGCTTGCCGATCTTTCAGGCTACGCAAGCGCACTGGCACACGGCGATTTCTCCCGCCAGCTGAAAACGCGCGAAAAAGGCGAAATCGGAAGAATGGTTGGAGCCATGAAGATGGTTCCCACGGCCCTCAACAGAATTCTTGAGGAATACAAGTGGCTGGAACGAAAGGTCGAAGAGGGCTATCTGAGTTCAGAAGGCGACGAGGGCAAGTTTGAGGGCGAATTTGGGGTGCTTGTTCATGGCACAAACAATATTCTCAGACGTTTTCATACGGTTCTGGAAAATATCCCCTCGCCCGTCATTGTGCTGAACAAGGATCTCAAGGCATCGTATATCAATGAAATCGCCCGTAAACTGGTTGGAGATAATTGGCAGGGCATGACCTGCTACGAAATGTTCCACCGTGATGATTACGGCACCGAGCGCTGCGGTCTCACCACATCCGTGAATACCAAGGCTCCGGCCAGCGGCGAAACCAGGGCCCATCCGCAGGGCCATACCATGGATGTGGCGTATACCGCCATTCCCATGCTTGACGAGCAGGGCAACATCACTTCCGTCATGCAGCTTTTGACCGACCTTACCGAAATCAAAACCCAGCAGCGAACCATGCTTGAAGTTGCCAATCATGCCTCAAACATCTCCGACCGGCTTGCGGCTGCTTCTGAAGAGCTTTCAACCCAGGTGGGTGAAATTTCACGCGGAGCCGAAATTCAGCGCACGCGCGTTGAGTCCACGGCCAGCGCCATGGCGGAAATGAACTCCACCGTTCTGGAGGTAGCGCGAAACGCGGCTCAGGCCGCCGACCAGAGCCAGAACTCGCGACACAAGGCCGAGGACGGTTCCGGCCTGGTCAACAGGGTTGTCCAGTCCATCAATGCCGTGAACAACGTGGCGCACAACCTGCAAGGCAATATGAGCGAACTGGGAGGCCAGGCGGAAAATATCGGCAGCATCATGGGCGTTATTTCCGATATCGCCGATCAGACCAACCTGCTGGCGCTCAATGCAGCCATTGAGGCCGCCCGTGCTGGCGATGCGGGCAGGGGATTTGCCGTGGTTGCCGACGAGGTGCGCAAGCTGGCGGAAAAAACCATGAGCGCTACTCTGGAAGTCAGCGCCGCCATCACCGCCATTCAGGCTTCGGCCCGTACCAATATCGACGAGGTGCACAGCGCAGTGCAAAGCGTGACAGAAGCAACAGGGCTGGCCAACGCTTCTGGCGCCGCCCTGGATGAAATCGTGACGCTGGCCTCGGACAACTCCACTGTGGTCAGTTCCATTGCCGCGGCGGCGGAAGAGCAAAGCGCCGCGTCAGAGGAAATCAGCCGGGCCATTGAAGAAATCAACCGCATTGTCGGCGAAACCTCCGAAGGCATCGTACAGTCTTCTGTGGCCTTGCAGGAACTGTCGCAAATGGCTCAGGAACTGCGAACCACCATGGAAGAACTGCGGTAACAGGTAGTTACGGGGAAGAAATGCTTTGTGGGAGAAGAACGTTTTGTGGGAGAAGAAACGTTTTGTGGGAGAAGAAACGTTTTGTGGGAGAAGAAACGTTTTGTGGGGGAGGGACCCTTTTGCAAAAGGGTCTCCTCCCCCACGCCCCCACCCCCTAAAACTCTTGTTGTATTCTGTGATAGTGCAAAGGTTTTTTTGATCTGAAGCGAGGTCAAAAAACAACACCTTCAAAACAACACCCTGTCTCAAAGTCTGCCTGCTGTTATTGGGCATATATTGCATAGGCAATCTGCCCAAAAATGAAAGACCGGGGCCCTGCAGCGTTGGAACGTCTGCAAGGCCCCGGTCTTTCATATGAGCCACGCATGGAAAGTCTGGTCGCTAGTGAATACGGGAATGTCCGATGTTTCGTTTAAAAAGCGCCTGTGTAAACCCGCTGAAACGTCAGCACACTCGTTTGAAGCGCCTGTAGCGCGTGCCCGCGATCTTACCAGGCGGCCTGCATGGCCTTGACCGCCATGTCCACCACAGTTTCAGGCATAATGCCCAGCGCGAGCGTTATGGCCACAAGACAGACGCCAGCAACGCGGGTTCCGGCCGTTGTCACGGGAACGTCCGCCGTTTCGTTTTCGTCCTCGGCGTACACGGCGCGAACCACCTGCAGGTAATAATAGATGCCAATGGCCGTATTGATGGCCGCAATGACCACCAGCAGCACATAGCCGGACTTGAATGCGCTTGTGAGCAGCATGAACTTGCCCATAAAGCCCGCGAAAGGCGGAATGCCCGCCAGAGCGAACATGCTCACGGTCATGATGAAGGCCAGCAGGGGCGAACGGCGGGAAAGCCCGTTGAGATTCTTGACGTTTACATTCGCTCCATTGGGGGCCACGGTGTACAGAACCAGAAAGGCCGCCAGCATCATGAAGAGATAGCCGATGCCGTAGTACAGGGCAGTGGCGAAGCCCCCGGCTTTGAGGGTGACCATGCCCAGCAGGATGTACCCCGCATGGGCTATACCCGAAAAACCGAGCATGCGTTTGACGTCTTTTTGTACAAGGGCCGTCAGGTTGCCATAAAACATCGAGCAGACGGAAAGCACGGTAAGCAGGGTTGGCAAGGCTATGGAATCCGGGGCCGCCAGCGCGCAGAACCGCGCCAGAACAGCCACAGCCGCCACCTTGGGCAGGGCGGAAATAAAGGCAGTGGTTTCATTGGACGCGCCCTGGTAAACATCGGGCGTCCAGAAGTGGAAAGGAAATACCGCCAGCTTGAAGAACATGCCGCACAGCAGCATGACCAGCGCCATGACGCCCACGGGCTGGGATGAAACCGTATGCAGCACGGGCAGTATGCCGGACATGTAGGTGGTTCCGGTCAGGCCGAAGATCCAGCTTATGCCAAACAGCATGATGCCCGAACTGGCAACGCCGAAGAACAGGTATTTGACGGCCGCCTCCACGTGCCATGTCTGCCCGTCAGGCGCGGAGCGCATGGGTACGAGAAGATAGAGGGAGTACGAGGACAGCTCCAGCGCGAGAAACAGGGTCACAATCTCGACGCTGCTGACAAGCAGGGTCAGCCCCAGCAGTGCCGTCAGCAAAAAGAGGTAGTATTCGGCCTTCACGTCGCCATCAATGCCCTTGACCTCACCCCCGAAGAACAGCATGAGGCAAAAGCCGAGGCCCATGGCGCATTTTACCATCTGGGAAAACAGATCCACACGGTATGCGTCGTAAAAAAGGCTGCCCTTGAGCGGCAACGTCCATATGGCGGCCAGGGTGTAGACCAGTGCGGCGCAGAGTATTGAAACGCGCATGGCGTTTTTTCCAGCCTTGCCGATGGTCATGCAGAAAGCCGCAAGGCAGCCTGCCAGAAGGGCCAACTCAGGAAGAAAAAGGTGTATGTTCATGCGTGCGCCTTGTCTCGAAGTTTCGTGTCAGCGGGCGAAAAATTCCGCCAGAGCCTGCGTTTGGGGGGCGTGGTAGCCCGTCTGTACCAGAAGGTGGGTAAGGCTCGGGCGCATGACGCGCAGAAAAGGCTCGGGAGCCAGGCCAATCCAGAAAACAAAGACCATCAGGGGTGCCAGGGTCACGGTTTCACGCCAGCCCAGATCCCACAGTTTTGACTGGTCGGGATTATGGGTGCCGCCCCATATGACCCTTTGCAGCATGCGCAGCATGTAGGCTGCGGCAAGCACCGCGCCGGGTATGGCGCAGGCGGCCACAATCTTGTTGTTGAAGAAGGCCCCGGCCAGAATCAGGAATTCGCCCACAAAGCTGTTGGTGCCGGGGAAGGCCAGTGAAGAAAGTGAAAAAATCGTCAGATAGGTCACGTAGATGGGCATAAACCGACCAAGCCCGGCCGCTGCTGAAAGCTCGCGGCTGTGGTTGCGCTCATAGATCATGCCCACGCACAAGAACAAGGCCCCAGTGGTGATGCCGTGATTGATCATCTGCAATAACGCCCCTTCCAGCCCACGCGCGTCAAGGGCGAAGATTCCCAGCGTCACAAAGCCCATATGGCCCACACTGGAATAGGCAATGAGCTTTTTCATGTCCTGCTGGGCCAGGGCGGTAAAACCGCCGTAGAGGATGCCCGCGATGGAAAGCCATTGCAGGGCGGGCATCAGGCTTACCGTGGCGGCGGGGGTGATGGGCAGGCAAAAGCGCATAAAGCCGTAGGTGCCCATTTTAAGCAGGACAGAGGCCAGAATGACGGAGCCTGCCGTGGGTGCTTCCACGTGGGCTGCCGGCAGCCAGGTGTGAAAGGGGAACATGGGCACCTTGATGGCAAAGGCCACAAAGAATGCCAGAAAAATCAGCAACTGGAAGTTGGCTGCGTATTGCTGCCCCATAAGGGTGGGAATGCTGAAGGTTCCCTCGTGTATGTACAGGGCCACAATGGCCACCAGCAGAAAAACCGAACCCGCAAGGGTGTAGAGAAAGAACTTGATGGAGGCGTAGGTCTTGCGCGGCCCTCCCCATACGGCGATGAGCAGGAACATGGGGATGAGCATGGCTTCCCAGAAAATATAGAAGAGCACAAGGTCAAGGGCCATGAACACGCCCAGCATGGACGTCTCCATAATCAGCAGGCAGATCATGAACTCCTTGACCCGGCTCTGGATATACTTCCACGAACCCAGAACGCACAGGGGCATGATGAGCGTGGTCATGAGCACCAGCAGCAGGGATATGCCGTCCACCCCAAGCGTGTAGTTGATGTTGAAAGACGCGATCCACGAATGGTGTTCGGCGAACTGATACTGCGCCGACGCCAGGGAAAAGTCGCAAAACAGCGGGAGCGACAGCGCGCCGTTGACCAAGGTAATCAACAAGGTCCATATTTTCGCCTGTTTTTCACTGCCGAGCAAAGGCACAATGGCGGCCCCTGCCAAAGGCAGGAAAATCAGCACGGAAAGAATGGGAAAACCTGAAGTGTTCATGCTCAAAAATTGCATGGCTGCCATCTCCTCTGGTGGGCTCAGGCCAAGGCCAGGAACGCGAGTGCAAAGGCCATCAGGACGGCCATATAGGTGATGCTGATCTGCAACCTGCCGCGCTGCACGAGCCGCAGTTTGCCGCCCAGCGCCCGCACGCCGCGGGCAGTGCCGTCAACCACGGTATCAATGACGTGCCAGTCAAACCATGACCAGAAGCGGGCCGTACGCATGAGCGGCACAATGCCTTCCTTGTTCCAGGCTTCGCCCACTGCCGTGTCGGCCGTTTGTACGGGCTTGCGCGCAAGCCAGTAAAAAAGCCTGCCGCCCTTGCGGTAAAACCAGTCCAGATCCAGGCTGATGGTGGGTTCCGGCGAAAGCTTTTTGAGCAGCAAAAAGAAGCCCAGAGCCGTAAACAGCAGGATCTGAAGCGTTTCCGCCACATGGTAGGCAGTGTAGGGGTGATATGCGGCCGCAGCCTGCGGGAAGGGCAGCATGTCATAGAGATACGGGGTGTAGCAGCCCACAAAGATACACAGGGCAGCAGCCATGAACATGGCCAGCTGCATGTTCTTGGGCGGATCGCCCGCGCGCTGCCACGTCTTTTTTGAGCAGTTGTTTTTGCCGAACCAGATAAAGTAGGGAACCTTGAGTCCGGTGTGCAGGAACGTACCTGCAGAGGCCAGCGTGAGCAGGAACGCGGCCCAGTAATTGTGCACTTCGTACCCGGCGGCCACGATCATGGCCTTGCTCACAAAACCGCTGAACAGGGGGAAGGCGGAGATGGAAAGGCCGCCAACAAGGGTATAGAGGAAGGTTTTGGGCATTTTTTTGTACAGCCCGCCAAGCTCCGTGAACTTGCTGGTTCCGGTCATCTGCAGCACTGCGCCGCAGCCCATGAAGAGCAGGCCCTTGTAGAGAATATGGGCAAAGGCGTGAGCGCATGCGCCATTGATGGCCAGTTGCGTGCCTATGCCCACACCGGCCACCATGTAACCGACCTGGCTGATGATGTGGTAGGCCAGCAGCCGCCGTGCGTCGTTTTCAAGCACGGCGTAGACCACGCCGTACAGAGCCATGATGACGCCGAGCGGCACCAGAATTTCCATGCCCGCAAAGCCTCTTGCCAGGGCGTACACGGCTGTTTTGGTGGTAAAGGCGCACATGAACACCGCGCCGGCCACTGTGGCTTCGCCATAGGCGTCAGGCAGCCATGCGTGCAGCGGCGGCACAGCCGCGTTGAGCAGAAATCCGGCCAGGATGAGCCAGGTGTAAAGCTGCGGTGAATCCACGCCAATGGGGCCGAAGGACATGTCGCCGCCAGTGGCCTTGTAGCGCAGCACAATGCCCGCCAGCAGCATGAGGCCGCCAGCCGTATGCACCAGCAGGTATCTGTAGCCTGTGGCCAGCGATTCCTTGCGGCGGCGGAACCAGACCAGAAATACCGACGAAAAGGCCATGATCTCCCAGAAAAGGAAGAGCGTCAGGTAGTCGCCGCAGAAGATGACCCCCAGCGATCCCGCCACATAAACCCAGGCAGCGGACTGCTCCAACGGGTTTTCCACATGCAGCCCGTAGACCGTGCCAATAATGCACATGAGCGACATGATGTAGGCAAAGACCATGCTCAGGGCGTCCACCCTGCCGAATATCATGGTGGCGTCCATAAAGCGCAGGCTTCCGAACACGCCATTGTGACCCTGCATGCTCACCACGTCCGCAAAGGCCAGCAGGGGCACCATAACCAGGAAGATCTTGCGCCACGCCTTGGGCAGACAGGGCAGAATGACGGCTCCAGCCAGCAGGATGGCCGAGGGATGAATCCAGGTATCAATCATCATAGTAGTCCTCGCGGGTCATGATGCCCAGATGGCCGAACCATTTGGAGACAATGATGATGAGCACGCAGGCCAGAAAGCCGAATCCGGCCCAGAATCCGGGTATCCGCTCCACCAGCGTGTGCGCGTCACTCTTGTCGACCAGCAGGGCGTCCCACAGCACCAGCAGTACCAGCACGGCAAGGCACGCCGTGATAGTGGCAGCGAGCCTGTCACGTAAGAAATCAATGAGTTTTACGATCATCCTGTCACCGCCTTCACAAAAACCATGATGATGTCGGGATAGATGCCCAGAATTACGGATATGGCCGCCGCGACGAGGATGGGAATAACCATGGCCATCGGGGCTTCGCGCATGCCGGTTTCAGGCTCTCCCTCCGGGCGCTTGCCGAAAAAGGCCTTGAAGGTCACGGGCGCGAAGTAGGCCACGTTGAGCAGGGTACTGGCCAGCAGTACGAGCAGAATGCCCATGGCGTGCGTGGGCATTTCCATTGCCCCGGTCAGCAGCTTCCACTTGGTGACAAAGCCCGCTACCGGCGGCGCGCCAATCATTGAAAGCGAGGCCACGGCAAACGCGGCGAAGGTGATGGGCATGGAACGGCCAAGGCCGCTCATCTCGGAAATGCACTTTTTGTGGGTGGCCACATATACAGCGCCAGCACAGAAGAAGAGCGTGATCTTGGCGAAAGCGTGGTTGGCCATGTGCACCACGCCGCCCTGTATGCCGTCCACGGTGAGCAGAGCCACACCAAGTATGATGTAGGAAAGCTGGCTCACTGTGGAATAGGCCAGACGGGCTTTGAGGTTGTCCTTGCTCAGGGCAATGATTGAAGCCATCAGAATGGTAAAGGAAACAAAGTAGGCCGTGGGCACGCCCAGGTTGAGCCTGGTCATGAGGTCGGTGCCAAAGACATAGAGCATGACCCGCGTGGTGCAGAACACGCCCACGGTAACAACTGCCACGGCGTGCAGCAGGGCGGAAACCGGTGTGGGGGCCACCATTGCGCCCGGCAGCCAGTTGTGGAAGGGCATGATGCCGTTTTTGGCAAAGCCCAGCAGGCAGCAGACGTAAAGAATGGTCACGAGCGTCGTGTTTATCTCAGGGGTAAGAACGCTCAAATGGCTGTTGTGGGTGAAGTCCAGCGTGCCGGTGAGCACGTAGATGAGTATCATGGCAGGAAGCACAAGGCCCTTGGCCGTGGTGGTCAGGTACACGATGTACTTGCGCCCGCCGCTGTAGCTTTCCTCATCCTGATGGTGGGCCACCAGGGGGTAGGTGCAGATGCTCACCACCTCGTAGAACAGGTAGAGCGTAAAAAGGTTGTCCGCAAAGGCCACGCCCATGGCCCCGAAAAGGGTCAGGGCAAAACAGGCGTTAAAGCGCGTCTGGGCGTGTTCTTCCAGGCTGCGCATGTAGCCTGCCGAATAGAAGATGGTGATGACCCACAGGAATGAACCCACCAGGGCAAAGACCATTGAAAAGGCGTCGGCGCGAAAACTCACCGAAAGGCCGGGGAGTATGGGAAAGAGCGTCTGGTGCAGCGTAAGGCCGCGCCCCACGGGCTGCGGGGCCACATCCGGCACCATTGAAAGGATAATGCCGAACATGACCAGCGCCGCTACCAGCGACCAGGACTCACGCACGTTGGGGGACCGTCTGGAAAGCATGACCATGCAGGCCCCTATCAGGGCCGAAAGCACGGCTGCCAGCGGTTTTACGGATGCAACAATCTCCATCTGTTCCTCTCCTGTTCGTCGGAGCGCGGGATTGCGGTACGGAACCGAAAATTCCGTTCAGCCCTACCCTTTGAGTTCCTTCGGGGCGTCAGCGTCCACCGTGCGGTAATTGCGGTAAACAACCATGATGATGGAAAGCGCCACCACAGCCTCTGCCGCGGCGATGGCCATGACAAAAAGGGTGGCTATCTGCCCGGTGGTCTGGTCTTGGGCCACAAATCGGCCAAAAGCCATGAAGTTCACGGAGGCCCCGCTCAGGATAAGCTCGGAGGCGATGAGCATGCCGATGAAGGTACGCCTGAAAGCCATGCCCATAAGCCCCATGCAGAACAGCACTGCGCCGATGAACAAATATGTTTCAAGGTACTGGCTCAGATTGAGAATATTCACTGTCTGTCCCTCCCTTCGCGGGCCAGCACAAGCGCGCCGACCATGGCTACCAGCAGCACCACGGAAATGAGTTCAAAACTCATGGAGTAGGTGGAAAGCAGGGATTGCCCGATGCGCTCAAGCGAACCGTCAGCCTGTTTCAGCGGAATGTCGCTCCAGCGGGCAGTCATGGACGTGGCCAGCAGGGTAGCCGTAAACACGCTGCCGCCCAGAGTGCCCAGAGCCAGGACCAGCGGCCCTTTTTTCACCTCTTGCGCACGGTATGACCGCTCAGCCAGCATGATGGCGAAAACAAGGGTTACACAGACGGCCCCGACGTAGATGAGTATCTGCATGAAGGCCAGAAAGGGGCTGGACAGGAAGTAGTAGAGGCCCGCCACACCCATGAGGCACAGGGCCAGACCCGCCACGCTGCGTATGAGCCGGCGCGTGGTCACGGCTACCGCAGCCCCGAAAAAGGTCGCCGCCACAAAGACCAGAAAGATGATCTCGGCGATGGTCTGCATCAAATCGGAAGTGGGCATCACGGGCGCTCCTTGAGTCTTTTGACAAGATCGAAGCGGTATTCATCAGCGTCAAAGCCAGCCAGGTTGTAATCCCTCGAAAAAGCCAGGGCATCCGTGGGGCAGGATTCAACGCACAGTCCGCAAAGGCTGCACTTGGTGAAATCCAGTTGATAGGTGGTGAGCTTTTTCTGTTTGGCGCCCTCGGGTTTCTCGCCAGCAAGGGAAATGCAGCCCGAAGGGCAGGCCTTTTGGCAGGAGCCGCAGACAATGCATTTGTCCGAACCGGTTTTTTCGTCGTACACAAGGTCGATGTGCCCGCGATAGCGTGGTGGAATGGGCAGTACCTCATAGGGGTACTGCTTGGTCACCACGGGCTTGAAGAAATAGCGCAGGGTGATGGACAGCCCCACTACCAGGCTCCATGCGCCGCCCAGAATGTCTTTGAAATAGGCAGTCATGATTACAGCACCTTGAGCAGCGCGCTCGTAAGAATGAGGTTTGCAAGGGCTATGGGAATAAGCACCTTCCATGAAAGGTTGAGCAGACCGTAAAATGTGGTGCGCGGAAAGGTCCAGCGTATCCAGATGACCGTGAAGATGACGGCGTAAAGCTTGATAAGAAACCAGTGGACGCCGGGCCACAGACCCAGGGGGCAGCCCCAGCCCCCGAGGAAAAGAATGGTGAGAACGCTGCTGCCCACCACCATGTTGGCGTATTCACCCATAAAGAACACGCCAAATCCCATGCCGCCGTATTCGGTAAAGGCTCCGGCAATAAGTTCGCTTTCGGCTTCGGCCATGTCAAAGGGGGCGCGGTTGGTTTCAGCCAGCATACAGATAAAGAAGATGACAAAGGCCACGGGCATGAGCGGGCTGGCCGAAAGCCGCAGTATGTTCCAGTTCCAGAAGCCGCCCGCCTGGGTCATGACAATGTCGTGCAGGTTCAGGGAACCGGTCACCATCACGAGGCTCACCACCACCAGCAGCATGGGTATTTCATAGGCCACGTTTTGCGAAACAACGCGGGCGGCCGATATGATGGCGTATTTATTGCGCGAGCCCCACGCGCCCAGCAGCAGCCCCAGCACGTTGATGGAGGCAAAGGAGAATATGGCCAGCAGGCCCACGTTCAGGTTTCGCGCGCCCAGGTTCTCTGCATAAGGAATGGTGACAAAACTCATGAACGCCGGGGTCATGACCAGCACCGGCCCCACAAGGTACAGCACCCGGTCGGCCCCCTGGGGGATGAACACCTGCTTGCTCATGAGCTTGAGCGCGTCGGCCAGAGGCTGAAGCAGGCCGAACGGGCCAACTTCTTTGGGGCCTATGCGCCGTTGTATATGCCCGGCTTCCTTGCGTTCAAGCCAGACAAGATAGGCGGCGTTAAGACCCACAAAGGCGAAAAAACCCACCAGATAGGCAATAAGGCGCAATACTTCGGGATCAGGCAGCTGCATGATGTCCTCACCTGTCGATGTCGGGAATAACCAGATCCAAACTGCCAAGCATGGCAAGGGCGTCAGGCAGCAGCATGCCCCGGCTGGCCTCGCCAAAAACCAGCAGGTTGGCAAAGCAGGGGGTGCGCAGCTTGAGCCGCCAGGGGGTAGTGCTTCCATCACTCACCGCGCGCATGCCAAGGAGGCCCCGCGCCGTTTCAACAGCATGATAGTAGTCGCCCTTGGGCGGCTTGATGTTTTTGGGAACCTTGGGCGCCATGACGGGGCCGTCGGGCAGTTGATCCAGAGCCTGCTCAATGATGCGCAGGCTCTGCTCGATCTCGTCCATGCGCACCATGTAGCGGGCCATGGAGTCCGCCTCGGTGTAGACCGGCACGTCAAAGGTAAAGCGATCGTAGACGGAATAGGGCTCATGGCGGCGCACGTCGTACTCAATGCCCGCGCCTCTGGCCACCGGGCCTGTGGCGCCGTATTTGCGGCACATCTCTGCCGGAACAAAGCCGATGTCCTTCAGACGCTTCATGATAATGATGTTCTTGGTGACAAGGTCATGGTATTTGATGAGACGCCTGCGCATGCGCTTGATGAAGGCGCGCGTGCCCGTGATGAAAGCGTCGTCGATGTCGTTGGCGACGCCGCCGAAGCGGAAATAGCAGTAAGTCAGGCGCGAGCCTGTGACTGATTCGAGAAGGTCAAGGATGTGTTCGCGGTCGTCAAAGGCGTACAGCAGGGGCGAAAATCCCCCGAGGTCCAGCACAAAGGCCCCGAACCAGAGCAAGTGGCTGGATATGCGGTTCAGCTCCGCCGTGATGACGCGGATATATTCGGCGCGTTCCGGTACCTCGATGGAGGCGGCGCGTTCCACAACACAGGCGTAGCCGTGGTTGTAGGCCAGGGCGTGCAGGTAGTCCATGCGGCCCGTATTGGGAAAGAACTGCGCCCAGGTGCGGTTTTCAGCCATTTTTTCGTGCATGCGGTGGATGTAGCCCAGCACCGGCTCCGCTTCGAACACATACTCGCCGTCCATGACCAGCTTGATGCGCAGCACGCCGTGGGTGGCAGGATGCTGCGGCCCAAGGTTCAGGACGAAATATTCGTCAATGGGGCATTGTGGCAGAACGTTCATGCGCCGTAATCCTTGAGCAGAGGGTGAAAGTCCGCATCTTCGGGCAACAGCAGGGGGACAAGGTAGTTGTGTCCGGTAAAGACGATGCCGAAAAAGTCGTGGGCCTCGCGCTCGTGCCAATGGGCAATGGGGTAGATGGTCTGAATTGTGGGAACCTGCGGCTGGCTGCGCGGCGTGCGTACACGCAAAACGACCCTGTGGCGCGACTGGAAGTGGTTGAAGTCGTACACCACTTCTATTTCGTCCTCGGGCAGCGGGGGCTTGTCTGCGGGTGCCGTTTGCTCGGCGGGCGGCGCGGCACTGGCAGGGGCAGGGGCGACGGGCGCGGTTTCTGCGCCTGAGGCTTCCGTGGCTTCCGCTGCTGCTTCGGCCTGTTTTGCCAGCGCTTCTTCACGCTTTTTGGCCTCGGCTGCTTCAGCCGCTTCAGCCGCCTTGCGCAGCTCTGCCTGCTCGCCAAACCAGTCAACGCCGGTGATGGTTTCAAGAAAATATCCGGCAGCATCCAGAACATTGACAGCTGGAACAAGCGCTTCCGGGGTCAGGCTCACATCGAGGTCATAGCCTTTGGCCGCACGCTCTGTGGGGCGCACAAGGGCTCCCGGCAGGGCGGCAAGACTTGTGGCAAGGGCCTCAGGCCGCGTGTTTTGCTGGCTCATGGCTTGACCTCCGCAGCAGGGGCTGTTTCGGGGGAGGGTTCGGCGGAAGCCTCGCCAGACGGCGCGTCCGGCGTGTGCAAAGCCTGCGGCTCGCTGGATGCAGAAGCCGCCGCCCTGGCTTTGGCCGCAGCGGGGCCGGGCAGAGGGATCGGGTCCACGCGGGGCCAGCGGCGTTTGCCCGTGAGCTTTTCTTCAAGCTTGAGAATGCCCTCTATGAGGGCTTCAGGGCGCGGCGGACAGCCAGGAACAAAAACATCCACGGGAAAGAGCTTGTCCACACCCTCAACAATGCCGTACTGCCCCTCGTACGCGAAAGGCCCGCCCGAAATGGCGCAGTTGCCCATGGCGATAACCCACTTGGGTTCGGGCATCTGGTCGTACAGCGTCTGCACGGCGGGAGCTATTTTTTTATTGATGGTGCCCGAAACGATCATTACGTCGCTTTGACGCGGAGACGGGCGAAAAACCTCAGCCCCGAAGCGCGCCAGGTCAAAGCGCGAAGCGCCGGTGGCCATCATTTCAATGGCACAGCAGGCCAGGCCAAAGGTCATGGGCCAGAGCGAATTGGCCCGGCACAGGTCCAGAAGCTGATCCAGCTTTGAGAACTGGACTATTGATCCGAGTACGTCTTGCGTTGCCACTGGAACACTCCCTTTTTCCATGCGTAGACAATGACCAGGGACAGAATGCCCACAAATATGAGTATCTCCACAAATGCCTGCAAATCGCCCACAGGGCCGGGGCGGTTGTATACAAGCGCCACAGGCATAAGAAAGAGAATGTCAACGGCAAAGGCCACAAACATCAGTGCATAGAGATAGTAGACAGCGCTGAATTTGATCCAGGCGTCACCAATGGGCGGCATGCCGCATTCCACCACCTGAAGCGTTTTGCCAACGGTGTTTCTGGTGGATCGCGGCTGGAGGAAGTACACTAGAATAAAGGGACCAACGGCAAAAGCAATGCCGCCCATGCAGAACACAATAATATAAACGAGGTCAATCAACTCTTGAGAGGTCACGTTTGACGCCTCCTGGCATAAAAAGACCAGTACATGTACCCGGAAGTATGCAAATGCCCTTGTCGAGCAATCCGGATTCAATCCAATGTATATTGTGCAGCAGAAGTAAAAGCTGTGTCAGAATGATTTTCTTTATGGCTATGCCATTGGAACTATTATGTCAATACCCTCTAGAAAAAAGGATCAGGTGGATGTGCATATACTCACAATACAAGAAAAGGTGTGAATTTTTTTTCTTATAAAAATTACATATTGATATGTGTAATATGAAGTAATGAAGAGATAAAAACAGCGCAGAGCCTTCCAAAAAGCCTGATGATAAAGATTTATTTCACATTTTTTCCAATAATTCGTAGTGGATCCCTGTTGTTTCATTTAAAATGGTCGCGGTACTGTCCGCCGCAGTACGTCCTGGCCTTCGTTTTGGCGAAGGGCTGGGCATTCGCGTGTTTGCCGTTCACAGACGCCAGGTTTTCCGGCGCGCGTGGCACGGCTTACGCTGCCCATCGACGGACGCATCGAAGGGATCCAACCGGCTGGCTGATTGCCGGGCCGGTTCATATGGGCAAGAAAAAATTTATGTAATACGATTATAATATTGAATAAACATTAAAAAGTGAAATTGTTCACAAATGGTTTTGCTGTGGTTTTGTCAACGCCAGTGAAAACAGGCATGCGCAGTGTTTACAGGCTTGGCCGCCTGGATGGGCCTCATTATTCGCCCGCCGTGTTGCAATCAATTATATGCTTCACAATTTATAGCTGTTTCCTTGTCTCCCTGATCGCGAAGTGGGTTCGGGAGACGGGATCACGAGCTATGGTGGACGTACGAAGCCAAGGGAGGTTTTTTATGTCCACATCGAGAAGGAAGTTCGCCGCCAAATTCAAGACGCGCGTCGCCCCGGATGGATGGATAGCGTGATAGACGAACGTCTCTGGTGCTTTCTGAAGTATCAATGCCAGTATTTGCGGGTGATGGAGACAGGAAGCGAGCTTCGTCGCATCCTGGTCTGATGGTTTGACTTCTACAATAACCCGCACCCGCATAAGGCCTTTGACGGCCGAAAGCCGATAGAGAGATATTAGCAGTGCAAGCCAGAGGGGGCTCTAACCAGCCCCAGAAAGGTGGCGTAGTCCATGAAACTGTCCGCCTTAGTTTGGTCGTTGATTGGTTCGAAGTAGTGAATTCACTTCTGAATTTGAAAAATTTTAGTACGTCAGAGTATGCTACAAACAAACGATGCACCATTTGTAACAATTGAATCTTGTTATTTGTGTTCGCAGGGTTGGGCTGACAAAATGTAATCTAACTGTTTCTTGTAATTTGTGTAGTTAAACTTACTCACGTGTTCATTTGAAGAGATGTAAAACTACAAAAATCAGCAATTAAGCCAGAACTAGTTACTGTTGCGTAAGACATGTGCCCCTTTCCATTGTGGGAAGGGGCACATGTCTTACGCATTAAAACTGTTCTTTTCTGCTGCTTGCGGCGGCAGCATCTTGCTGGCGCTGTAAGCGGGTGGCGTTTGCAGTATCAGTCAGAGTTTTTTTGGCTTCGTTATAAGCTTTAAGGTAAGCGCCGGCATCGATCAAAATTTGTGTAAAACCTTGCGCTATCAGAGGGTTATCAGGAGTGCTCTTAACGATCAGCTGAAGCGTAATGGGCTCATTTGAAGATATTACACGGGGCATAAGTGAGGAAAGGCTGAGCCAGCTTAAATCCTGTGCAGAAGGTGTATGTGAATACACTCGTTCAAACTGAGGTCTGAATGAAGAGACAATGAGCCCTTCGGACCATGCAGTAAAACTTCCCCAATCTGGTTGGCTGTTTTGATTTATTGACTGTAACGCAACTCCTTTGTTGTTAAAGCACCACATTATGTACTTTGTTATATGTTTATTTCCAAAATTTTCATTTTTGCTTACAGTTGGTTGTACTCCAATTTTTTCTGAAAGTCCTTTTACTATTTGTCCAACTTGTGGAAAATCAGAGAGATACGTTTTCCAACGAAGTACGGCAACGACTTTTTCATTGTTACTGTCTTGTTCCTTTAAAGGTGAAAAATATGTCCACACTTCTTCGTAACCGTCTTCTGTCTTTATCAGTGCTTCCAGCCCACAAAGAAGTCCTGGGGGTGTAATGTCAGTGGCTATTTTTGATTCTATTGCAAAGACACCCTGCAGTGGAGACCCCTGAAATTTTTTAGTTATCTTAAAACCTGAATTAAATTTTGCTAAAGCCTCCTCAGCTTGTGTTGGAGACATTCCCAATTTAACCCCAGCTACATCAAGATCTAAGGGGCCGCTTATGGAACTATTGCTGCTAATCAATTGGAGAAAAAACATAGCTACCACTAAAAAAAGGATTCTTTTCAGCATCTGGTTAACTCCTTAATAACTAATGATTTTAAGTTTAACATAAAAGAATCACTTTCTTGCCACCATAATTATAATCTTTATGTTCATTGCCATATTTGTAAGGGCATGCCAAGTGCGGTTGTAATTGAGGAGATTGGCGTTCTACATTCCTTTTTGTTCCTGCCACTTCGCCATAAACATGCGCATTAAAACGCTCGTGTCCCTTGTATCGAAGCGCACGGATGAAACATCGCAGATCCATCAACGAGTAGTCCATTGAGGCAAGACAACGTTGGAGTGAGAAATGGGCCCACTTCTGCCCTACAAGCCCCGATCTATATGGGGTGGCACAGAATGACTGTTTCGGCATTGATTTTCACCTCCTTAAGGCAGAGGAACCAAGAATCATACTACGTTCTTGGAGTAGCACCCATTTGGACAGGGCACCTTTCTAACAAAGGAAGAGGGCAATTGTACTGTTATTTAGCAGAGGTGTTGAAAGTGGTGTTTGGAAAAAGAAAGAGGGGTTGCAGCAAAAGCTGTAACCCCTCGATGTATTGGTGGGCAGTACAGGACTTGAACCTGTGGCCCCCGCCTTGTAAGGGCGGTGCTCAACCAACTGAGCTAACTGCCCGAAATCTTCAACCAAGAAAAGCCTTATAGGCTATTTTGATGCTGTTGTCATCATCAAATTGCGCGCCTCTTTTGCTGGAAAGCTGGCTGGTTGTGGCGCTTTGGCCAAAACGCGGCAGCGCAGGTGCGGGCATGCGGCAAATAGACGATGAACCTGTTGTCGCCAGTACCGGTGTGTCTGGCCTGCACAGCAGAATCTGGCGGGAAACGCAAGACCACGGCAGCCAAGGGTGAGAAGCCGATTGCGCTCAGGAGACACAAGACTACGGCAACCTTGACTGTAGCCAATTGTGTTCGGGAGTCGCAAAATCACGGCGACCTCGTTACGGTTGCATTGCGTTCGGGAGTCGCAAGCCATGTCAGCTAGGGTGCGGAAGCCCATTCCGTCCTGCAGGATTTCCCGTTTGTGTGGCTCCGTGGTTCCGGCGGCGTGCCCCCACGATGCCACGCTGCCACGATGGCATGGACCATGCCTGCGGGCCTGAGGCGGCGCGTCACGGCCTATGGCTGGGCGATGTTGTGCCACGAGTAGAAGCGCCGGGCCCCCAAGGTGTTCCCAAGGGGGCCCATGGGTCATTTATGGCTTAAGCTGATTGATGTAAACGGCGATGTCCTTTATCTGCTCCGCGTTCAATGTCTTCAGGTTCTGTTGCATCTTCAGCAGCGGGCCTGAGGGCGAGCTCATATTTTTGACTTTATCCATACCAGCTGTCAGGGCTTCCACAGGTTTGCCCATCATCTTTGCAGGGGTAGGGGTGTGACAGGACTCGCACAAACTGGCGTACAGTTCCGCGCCTTTTTTCTGCGCGGCGTCCTGGGCCACAACCGTTTGCACGCCAGCCACAAGCAGGATTGCCGCCAGCATGAGAATTCCGTGTCGCAAATATCTGGTCATGGTTTTCTCCTTGTTTATACGTGGTTCGCCCGCGTGGGGCGAAACAGGGGCTGAAGCCGCCTGTGGCTCCATGCTAGCACAGAGAAGAAAGACATACAGCAGATTTATGCACGAGCCAAAACACGATGAGCCTGCGCAAAAAAGAAAAGGCCCCGGCTTTTGCCAGGGCCTGCAATGGGCGTAGTCTGTATGGTGAACGCGGCGGCTATTTGCCCATGGCGTTCATGAAATCCTTGTTGGATTTGGTGCCGCGCATCTTGTCCAGCAAGAACTCCATGCTGTCGATGGACGACATGGGAGCCAGAATCTTGCGCAAAATCCAGACGCGGTTGAGTACATCTTCGGGCAGGAGGAGGTCTTCCTTGCGTGTGCCGGTGCGGTTGATGTCGATGGCAGGGAACACGCGCTTTTCCGAAAGGTGACGATCCAGATAAATTTCCATATTGCCGGTGCCCTTGAATTCTTCAAAGATCACTTCGTCCATGCGGGAGCCGGTGTCGATGAGGGCCGTCGCAATGATGGTCAGGCTGCCGCCTTCTTCAATGTTGCGGGCCGCGCCAAAGAAGCGCTTGGGGCGTTGCAGGGCATTGGCGTCCAGACCGCCGGAAAGCACGCGGCCGGATGACGGGGTCACGGCGTTGTACGCGCGGCCCAGGCGGGTGATGGAGTCCAGCAGAATGACCACATCCCGCTTGCGTTCCACAAGGCGCTTTGCTTTTTCAAGCACCATTTCGCAGACCTGCACATGGCGCTGCGGCGGCTCGTCAAAGGTGGAGCTGATGACTTCGGCCATTTTGACCGTGCGCTCCATATCGGTAACTTCTTCGGGCCGTTCGTCAATGAGCAGCACGATAAGGTATACTTCGGGATTATTGGCGTTGATGGCGTTGGCCAGCGATTGCAGCAGAATGGTCTTGCCTGTGCGCGGCGGAGCCACGATGAGGCCGCGTTGCCCGCGCCCGATGGGGGCCATGATGTCGATAACGCGGTTGGAGAGATTTTTTTCGCCATTTTCCATGACGAGCTGGTGGTCAGGATAAATGGGAGTGAGGTTGTCGAAGAGGACGAGATTCTTGGCGTGTTCCGGGGGTTCAAAACCTATCTCTGTCACCTTGAGCAGCGCGAAATACCGTTCACCCTCCTTGGGGGGGCGTATCTGCCCTGAAACGATATCGCCCTTGCGCAGAGAAAACCGGCGTATCTGCGAGGGCGACACATAAATATCGTCAGGCCCCGGCATATAGCTGCACAAGGGGGAGCGCAGAAAGCCAAATCCGTCTGGCAGGATTTCCAGCACGCCATCGCCGTAAATGGCTCCGTTCTGGGAAGCACAGGTGGAAAGCAGAGCGAAAATAAGCTCTTGTTTCCGCATGGAACTGGCATTTTCAATTTCATACTGCTCGGCCAGATCCATGAGTTCCTGCATGCTGCGGGTCTTCAGATCCGTGAGACTCAAGGCGCTGTCTGTCAACAGTGTGGGAGTAGCTTTCTTTTTACGCATAACTGTCCGATCTTTTGAAGAAGACAAACCAAAACTATACAGTATCAAAGAACACTGTATTGCAGATGAGCGGATGTAAGGAGACTAAATAGGTGTGCGAGATTGCGATTAGCTTATCTTTTGCATTATGGCAAGGGAAAAATGACGTTCACACCATAAAAAAATACGTCATCTGGTAGTTCGAGCCATGCGCGGGGCTGGCAGACCGTGTGCCACACGGCACATCTCACAGTATGTATGTGGAGGTTATAAAAGGCATTCGGCAGTTATTTAAAGCGGTTGCAGCTTTAGTGCTTCTGCCGGGCATAAAGGGGCAATCTCGCGCCAGCAAAAAACTATTCTTTGGCGGCTGCTTCCGGCTGCGGCGGAGGCGCGTACAGCTTGAGCAGTTCGTCCCGCAGGCTGTCTTCCTCAACTTGCAGCACTTCGGCCAGTTCGCCGGTAACAAGGCCCATGGCCTGTTCCTGCAGGCGGCGTTCGCCGAAAGAAAGATCCTTTGTGCGGCTGATCAGCAGCAGTTCGCGCAGAACTTCTGTAACAACGGCCAGGTCGGAGCTTTTGAGCCGTTCGGAATATTCACGAAAACGCCGATTCCAGTTCTGCCCCGTGTGTACGATTTTTCCGGTGCTGTTGCGCAGACCTTCGAGAATGCGCCCGGCTTCTTCATGAGGGGTGAGCGTGCGCAGTCCCACGTGGGCCGCATTGTTGACGGGAACCATCAGCGTGACATTATTGGCCTGAATGCGGACAATATAGAAATCGCATGCGATACCGCCAATGGTCTGGCTGTCAATGCGTTCTATCTTACCCACCCCCTGGGCCGGATATACCACAAGATCGTTCGGCGTGAACATGCTGTCACCACACGCCCCAAAGGAGCGCCACTGTACGAGACCTGGAGCGAAAATAGCTGGAAGTCACGAAATTTTTTTGAAAAATAGATGAGTGGGAAACTTACTCTTCAAACATAGTAGTCCAAATGTGTTGAAGAGTCCAGCCGAAAAAGCAAAAATGCACAGTGTCCCGAAAGGGACAAAGATGCTCTTTTTCGCGTGCCTCTTCACCCGTCACAGTCGATCGGGCATGCACCATACTCTGAACCGCCCCCGGTTCATTTCTGTTCACGCCCGTCTGCTGTCACCAGTGCAGGGCAAAATTGTCACTCGGCCCGATCTGGAACCTGCGCGGCTTCAGGGGCGGGTTTTTTGCGTGGCTGCGCCGTTTTTTTTGCCGCGCGCAACGCGCCGTCCAGGCCCTTGTCGGCAAAGGCAAACAGGGTATCCAGGGCCGCGGGCACAGCCTGCAGCATCTGTTCGGCATCGTCGCCCTGCGCGCGCCCCAGCACCCAGTTGGTCACGTCACCCTTGTGCGGAGGGCGGCCAATGCCCAAGCGCAGGCGGTAAAAATCCGGCGTGCCCAGTAGTTCGGTAATGGATTTCAGCCCGTTGTGCCCGGCGTTGCCCCCGCCAAGCTTGAAGCGCATCTCTCCTGCCGGGATGTCCAGTTCATCGTGGGCCACCACAAGATCAGAGGGACGCAGTTTGTGCCAGGCCAGAAGGGGCTGGACGCTTTGCCCACTGAGATTCATGAAGGTTTGCGGCTTGGCGGCCAGCCAGACCCCGCCCAGCTCTTTAAGGCGTATACGCCACAGCTCGCAGGAGAACTTGCCGCCATTGAGCGATTCCGCCGCGCCATGGCGCTGTGCAAAATCCACCAGCGCGTCAACAACGGCAAAGCCGTAATTGTGCCTGGTGCCCTCATACCGCGAGCCGGGATTGCCCAGGCCCACCAGAACGCCGTTATAGTCCATAGTCTGCGCCTCCTCGCGCCGCACTGGCTTCCATCTGCAAGGGCAAACCCTGCCCCGCGCACACGGCCGCCGCATGACGCGCGATAAACCGGCAGAGCGGGGGATTCATGGCAGCCAGATGCCCGCCGCCGGGCAGCCAGAGAAGTTTCTTGACGGGCGCGCGCAGCATTTCAAAGGTGGCCTCGGTGTTGACCGGTGTAAACAGGGCGTCGTTGACGGCGCTGAACAAATAGAGCGGGCAGTGCATTTCTTCTGACACGTTGGCCGAAAACAGACTGGCCAGATACGCCAGCGGATAGGTCAGCCGCGCACCTTTTCTGTCATAGACTATGCGCCGCGCACCGGACGTTATACGCCGTACGGACAAATAGGCCAGCAGGGGCAGGGGAAGACGCGGCAGCCAGGCCGCAGCCGCGTTGATGTGTGCAAGAAATTCGTGTCGCCTGTTTTTCCAGCGCCTGAACCGTGTGAGGTCCACTGCATCATTGTTTTGCGGCAGCGTACCGGTAATGGGGAACGCCGCCGTAAGCCCCTGCGACGCGGCAGCGTGAGCCATGGTCAAAATGCCCCCCTGGCTGTGTCCACTCACGGCTATGGCATTGAATCCCTCTTGCCGCAACCAGCGCTCCGCAGCAAGGCCGTCCCGCAGCAGATCTGCAAAGGTGAATCCCGTCCAGTGGCTATTGCGGCCATGCCCGGTGAGGTGCAGGGCCGCCACGGCAAAGCCCGCCTCGTGCAGCGCCGCAAGAAGAGGGCGGTACTGCCGGGGGGAGAGCATGGTTCCCGGATAAAACAGCATGACCCCGGCATTCCGCTTGGGCCAGAATTCCAGGCTTGCCTTGCTGCCCAGGGAGCGCAAGGAATGGTAGGTCACGGTTGGCTGCCACATGTCCGGTACGGGGTGCGGTGAGAGGTTTTCGGGCTGGCGTTTTCAGTCATGCCAGATCCGGCTTTATCATTGCAATAGCGTGCGGCCGGGGAAATCTGCAAGGGCAGGCGCAGGGCGCAGCCTCGCTGGAAAAACCGCTCTAAAAAGGAGGCCGGTCCCCTGCGGAACCGGCCATATATAAGGCAGAATGGCCGTAACCGGGCTCGCCCGGTCATGCAGGCCGCGAACAGTCTTAGGCGTTTTCGCCTTCGCCCTCTTCGTCCTTGCTCTTGGAGATAACGCTGACCAGAGCGTAGTTCTGATCAAACACGGCGCGGACATTTTCGGGCAGCTTGAGATCAGACACGGTGACGGTGTCGTTGATGCCCATGTCGGTCACGTCAACGGTGATCTTCTGGGGCATGGTCAGCGGCTTGCTGCACAGGCGCACGAATTCGCGGTACGTTTCAAGGCGGCCGCCCAGCTTCACGCCGCGCGAGGTACCCACGAATTCCACGGGCACATCAACGGTAACTTCCTTGTCCAGATCGACGCCGTAGAAGTCGATGTGGGTGAAGGCGCGTTTGTAGGGGTGGAACTGCACCTGCCAGATGAGCACGGGGTGCAGGGTCTTTTTGCCGTTGTCTTCAATTTCAAGATTGAACACAGTGGTGTGGCCCATTTCACCGTAGATCTTTTCAAGGGGCAGCACGGGGGCCTGCACGGAAATGTTTTCACCGCTGGCGGTGTAGAACACGCCGGGAATCAGTTTCTCGGCACGCAGGCGACCGCTGGGGCCCTTGCCGCAACCTTCGCGCTTCTGCACGCTCAAAGTCTTTTCAATATTCATGGTCCACTCCTTGGCTTACCGCCGCCTGATACGTGCGGAAAAGTTCTTTACTGTAAACTTGCCATTCCCTTGCGGGAGTTATGCCGTGCGGTCATGCGCGAAGGCTTTGATCCGACGGTTTTTGCTAAACAAACAACACGCTGACCGACGAGCCGGTATGGATGTTGTGGATGGTTTTGCCCAAGATGGCGGCCACAGAAATGACCTTCAGCTTGGGGCAGCGTTCCAGCTTGTCGCCCAGCGGGATAGTGTCGGTAACAAAGACCTGCGAAAGTGCCTCGGTGCTATTGATGCGGTCAATGGCAGGGCCGGACAGCACGGGGTGCGTGGCGCAGGCCACAATTCTTCTGGCCCCGTTTTTCAGCAGAACTTCAGCTCCGGCGCACAGGGTGCCCGCAGTGTCTATCATGTCGTCAACCATAATGGCCAGGCGGTCTTCCACGTCGCCGATGACGTGCATGGCCTGGGCCTGATTGGGCTTGTCGCGTCTTTTGTCCACGATGGCCAGCGGGGCGTTGAGGCGCTTGGCATACGCCCTGGCTCTTTCCACACCGCCGGCATCAGGTGAAACAATGACCATCTTTTCGTCGTCGAGCTTGCGCAGGGCGTCCAGCATGACGGGCACGGCAAAAAGATTGTCCACAGGGCAGTCAAAATAGCCCTGAATCTGGCCCGCGTGCAAATCTATGGTAACCACGCGCTCCGCCCCGGCCACGCTGATGAAGTCGGCCACCATCTTGGCGCTTATGGGCGCACGGGGGCTGACCTTGCGATCCTGACGGGCATAGCCGTAGTAGGGGATCACGGCTGTGATGCGCCCGGCGCTGGCCCTCTTGAGGGCGTCCAGCATAAGGCAGAGCTGCACCAGGTTACGGTTGACGTTTGGCGGGCACGTGGGCTGCACCACAAAAACATCATCGCCACGGACATTGTCACCGATTTCAATACGCAACTCCCCGTCGCTGAATGTCGTAGACAACGTCGGGGTGAGCTGACAGCCCAAATGGTCGCAGATTGCCTTGGCCAATTCCGGATTGGAAGAACCGGTGACGATCTTTAGATCGCTGAACATGAACCGCCCTGCCTTGTGCGCGTCAAAGAGCAATTTGGGTTATAAACCTTTGCCCGCCAGCCAGCGGTGCTGACAATCAGACAGCCGCCGTTGCGGCGCCGGATGCGGACAGTGCCCGCACGGCAATGGAAGCGCCCGGATACTTTCCGGTCACGTCCTCCCGGCAATCAAAGCGCGGCCCGGCAATATGCTGTGGCTGGGATGGAAGGGTTCGAACCTTCGAATGACGGAGCCAAAACCCGTTGCCTTACCACTTGGCTACATCCCAGTGCTGTTACAGCACATGCGCGTAGACGCGCCTGTTCTCTCCCTGAAGCATGGCCGTGGCCGCCTGTGTTTCCACAATGGCCTCGCACCCAAAAAGCCCCAGTATGCTGGAACCGCTGCCGCTCATTGAGGCCGCCGTGGCGCCGCAGCGCAGCAGGGTGGCCTTGATGTCGGCAAGTTCGGGGTGACGTGCAAAGACAACAGTTTCGAGGTCATTGTCCAGGTCAGCATCAAACCGCCCTCGGGAGAGAAAAGTTCCATTAGCCTTGCTTTGGTCTCTTGTCAAGTTGTTTTGGCTTTCGCGGCCTCCCACGGAAGCCATGTGGGCATCGTAATCGGCAAAGGCGCGCGGCGTGCTCACAGAGATGTCGGGGCATACCAGCACAAGGCGCAGGCCGGACAAATCGGGCCGGACAGGCTCGACGATTTCGCCTATGCCGCGAACACGGCAGGGGCCTTCATGAAGAAAAAAGGGCACGTCGGCGCCCACGGACAGCGCCACCGCTGCCAGCGCCTGCGCGTCCAGCGGCGTGGCCGCCCTGCTGTTGAGCCAGCGCAAAAGGGCTGCCGCGTCGCTGCTGCCGCCGCCAAGCCCTGCCCCGGAAGGGATGCCTTTGCGCAGGCGTACTTCAAGGCCGGGCGTGGGGCTGGCAACAGCCGCAGCAAAGGCCGCGTAAGCCCTGGTAAGGGTATTGTCGCTTTCATCCAGCGTTGCGCTGGCTGGCCCCTCGCAGCGCACCACAATGCCGGGGGCTTCCGTAACGCGCAACTTCAGCTGATCGCAGGGGCGCGCCAGAGGATAGAAGAGTGAATCTATTTCGTGATAACCGTCCGGGCGCACGCCGGTGATGCGCAAGCCAAGATTCACCTTGCAGCCTGCAATGACAACACTCATGGCTTATCCTTGTTTTTCAGCCGTTGGGGCCTGCAGGGTTTCAAGCGTCACGTGGTCGTTGGTGTACACGCAAATCTCGGCGGCAATGCGCATGGATTCGCGCGCTATGGTTTCAGCGTCAAGGTCGCTGTGGCGCGACAGCGCCCGCGCCGCCGCAAGAGCATAGGGGCCGCCGCTGCCGATGGCGGCCACATTGTCGTCCGGCTCAATGACGTCGCCCGTGCCCGTAAGCACGAGTATGTGCTCGGTGTCGGCCAGAAGCAGCATGGCTTCAAGTTTGCGCAGGTATTTGTCCTTGCGCCAGTCCTTGGTCATTTCCACGGCGGCGCGCACCATATTGCCGCGCACTTCCTTGAGTTTGGCCTCAAAAAGTTCAAACAGGGTAAAGGCGTCGGCCGTGGCCCCGGCAAAGCCAGCCAGAATTTTGCCGTCATGCAGGCGGCGCACTTTTTGCGCCGCGTGCTTCATGATCATGTTCTGTCCCATGGTCACCTGGCCGTCGCCGGCCAGGGCCACCAGGCCGTTTTTGCGAACGGCGAGAATAGTAGTGGCATGCGTTTCCATCAATTTTTATCCCAGATTTCCTTGCGTTCTTTATAGACGGTTTCAAGGCGCTTGAAGGCGGTTTTGTCCGTGGTGCGGGCCGACATGCTCTTGGCCTCGTTAAAATAGCGCTCGGCAAGTTTTTTGTTGTGTGAGTAGATGGCGCTGTAAGCCATGTGAATGTAGGCGTCGGGCGTGTTGCCCGTCTTGCCCAGCGAGCGGGCGTAGGCTTCGTGCACCTCGGCATCCTCGGGCACGTAGCGCAGCACCTGTTTGTAGTAACTGACCGCTTGCGCCTGCCTGTTTGTTTCGTCCAGCATGCGGGCATAGAAAAAGGCGGCCATGTAGTCCTTGGGATCAATGCGCATGGCCTTGGACAGCAGTCCGTCAGCCCGGCCCATGTCGCCCTTGCGGTAGTGGAAGGCCCCTGCCTCGCGCAGCACCAAAGGATCGTCCGGGGCGGCCTTGAGGGCCTGGTCAAAGGCCGTGCTGGCCTCGTTTATGCGGTTTTGCCTCGCGAGCACAATGCCCCGGCCCATGCTTGAAAGGCCGTCGCTGCCCGAAAAACGCTGCAGGGCCGCCTGATCGTCGCCGTACCTGGCCCAAAGCAGGGTCTTTACGCGGGTGAAGCGCTTGTTGTCCTGGCTGCGGTTCTGGACGGACTTGCCCATGGTCTGGATGCGGGCCTGGAGCCCGTTGATGCGGTCGCCCAGGGCGGGGTGGGTGGAGAGATAGGTGGGCACGCTGATGCCGCTCATCCAGCTTTTCTGGCGCAGCACCTTGAAGCCCGCCACCATGCCCTCGGGCGGGTAGCCTGCGGCAATAAGGTATTGCAGGCCGATTTGGTCAGCCTCATTTTCATCCAGGCGGCTGTAGTTGAGCATGGCCGATTGTCCGGCCCCCAGAGCGCCCATGGCCAGAGCCCCGCCGCCCGCGCCGCCCGCCGCCACGCCCGCCACGGCCAGCAGCAGTGAACCGAGGGTGACGAACTGGGCCTTTTGCAGGCGCGAGGCCACGTGGCGCTGGGTGACGTGGGCCAGTTCGTGGGCCAGCACGCCCGCCAGTTCCTCTTCCTTGTCCAGATTCATGATAAGCCCGGTGAATACATATACGTACCCGCCGGGAACGGCAAAGGCGTTGAGAGAATTGTGCAGAATGGTGGTGGCCTTGAAGGTGAAGGGCTGGGGCGGTATGGCCTTTACCAGCCGGGCCAGCATATAGTCCACATACTGCTTGACCTCAGGGTCTTCGATGATGGGCAGGTTGGAGCGCACCATGACATCGAATTTTTCTCCCATCTCCTTTTCGTCTTTAATGGTCACACCGCCGAAAAAGAAGGCCTGAGCGGGCGCGGGGCATATCTGCGGCAGCAGAAAGGCCAGCAGCACGATCAGGGCCGTCCATCGGCGGGGAGCACAGTAATGCAGCATAGGTTCTCCTGAGTGCCCGCGCTGGGTCTACTCGAGATCCCAGTCCTGCCCTTCAGGGGTGTCGCGCACGCTTACGCCGAGATCAAGCAAAGCCTGGCGCAGGGCGTCGGAGGTGGCAAAATCCTTGTTGGCGCGGGCAGCCTGCCGTTCTTGCAGCAGGGCTTCCACACGGGGCATGTCAATGTTCTTGCGGCTGGCGCGCATGCCCCGCAAGGCGGTCAAAAACGCGTCGGGTTGCTGGCCAAAAAGGCCCAGCCGCGCGTTCCACTGCTGCGCACGGGCGAAAAACTCCCGCAGAAGGTCACGCCCGGCTTCGCTGGCGCGCAGGTTTTTGTCTTCAAGCAGGCGGTTCACGATACGCACCTGGGTGAAGATGTGTCCCAGAGCCTGCGCGGTATTGAGGTCATCGTCCATGGCCTCGTCCAGCGCCTTGGGCTGCGCGGCCCATTCGTCGGCTGTCTCCTGGGGCAGGGGGATTTTTTTCCACTTTTCGCGCTGGAGGGCCTTTTCCGCTTCGCGCAGGGCGGTGTACACCCGGTGCTGGGCTTTTTCGGCCTCATCCATGCTGTCGGCGGTAAAATCTATGGGGCTGCGGTAGTGCTTGCCCAGCAAGAAGAAACGCAGGGTTTCCGGCAAATAGCTTTCAAGAATGTCGCGGATGGTCTTGAAGTTGCCAAGGGACTTGGACATCTTTTCCGCGTTGACCTGCACAAAGCCGTTATGCACCCAGTAGCGGGCCAGATGGCAATGGCAGACGGCCTCGGTCTGGGCGATTTCGTTTTCGTGGTGCGGGAAGACAAGATCCTGCCCGCCGCCGTGAATGTCCAGGGGCAGATAGGATTCGCTCATGGCCGAGCACTCGATGTGCCAGCCGGGTCTGCCCTGGCCCCAGGGGCTTTCCCACGAGGGTTCGCCGGGCTTGGCGGCCTTCCACAGGGCAAAGTCCAGCGGATCTTCCTTTTCTTCGCCAGGGGCCACGCGCGCGCCGGAAAGCAGTTCGTCCAGGCTGCGGCCGGAGAGCTTGCCGTAAGGCGCATAGGAGCGCACCCTGAAGTACACGTCGCCCGAAGGGGTGGCATAGGCCTTGCCGCCAGCGATGAGCTTTGCGCAGAGATCCTGGATTTCCTTGATATAATTCGTGGCGCGCGGCTCTACATCCGCACGCAGCACGCCCAGTCTGTCCATGTCTTCGTGAAAGGCGTCAATATAGGTCTGGGCCACTTCACGCCAGTCGCGGTTTTCCTTGTTGGCGCGGTTGATGATCTTGTCGTCCACGTCCGTAAAATTGCGCACAAAGGTCACGTCCAGCCCAAGATGGCGCAACTGGCGCACGAGCACGTCGAACACCAGCGCCGAGCGGGCGTGGCCTATGTGGCAGTAGTCGTATGCAGTGATGCCGCAGACATACATGTTCACCTTGCCGGGGTGGACCGGCACAAATGTTTCTTTCTGGCGGCCAAGAGTATTGTAGAGCTGCATGATCTTCCTTTTATGCTGGGAGGTTGAGCATATCCAGACGGCGCTGGTGGCGGCCGCCCTCAAAGGTGTTTTCCATAAAAGCGTCTACAATGGCTTTCGCCAGTTCCACGCCGGTTATGCGCGCGCCAAGGCAGAGAACATTGGCGTTATTGTGCTGACGCGCCATGCGTGCGTGCAGTTCTGTGGTGCAGAGGGCGGCGCGGATATCGGGATGACGGTTGGCGGCAATGGAAACGCCCAGGCCCGTGCCGCAGATGAGGATGCCCGGTTCGCCCGAAGCTTCCACGGCGGCGCAAAGCTTGTGCGCCAGCACGGGATAGTCGCAACTGTCAGAAGAGTCTGTGCCGTGATTGATAACAGTGAAACCCTTTTTACCCAAATGCTCGGCCAGGGTGGTTTTAAGGTCAACGCCGGTGTGGTCCGAAGCGATATGGATGGATTGCATAACAACTCCTTCAAGGGTGAGGGCAGGCTGACCGGTTGCGCCGGTCAGCCTGCCAGAGCTTTTTCGCGTCATGAATGCGCGTTTTCAGTAAGCTGTAGAGCCGCCGTCACCCGCTGCTCCGTCGCGCCTGTCAGTGCCGTGGCAAGACAGGTCGGCGGGTGGCCAGAGAAGCGCGCTGTTCATGCGAAATCGGCTCGCCGCCAATGCGGAAAAGCGAAACTTCAGGCGGCCTGAACCGACGAAAGCAGACGCCGGTGTGGCCCAGGGAAGCACTGATTAAAGAGCCTCCTGGAAACGCGCAGTTATTTCGTTTGGCAAGGCGCGATCTTTTTTTTGAAGCAGGAGTGGACTCTTCCGTCCTCGACTGTTTCAAAAAAAGTGAAGCAACGCCGCCAAACGAGATAAATCAGCGTTTCCCTAGCGCTGCTGGTATTTGGACAGCGGCAGCAGGGGAACGCCCTCTGGTATGGATAAGGTCATCTGCTGGTCTGTAAAGGGCGCAGCGGGCTTTTCCCTTTCCTTTATAAGCACGATGGCGCGCTTGCCGTTGTCATGAGCCAGGTTCAGGCGCTGGGGCAGGGGGGACGCCGCATCGTCAAAGGCCACTTCCATCTTCCAGCCCTTGCCCTTGTCGCCTTTTTCAGCCCAGGCCACGGGCAGGCCAGATGCGTCGAGGGTCAGCTCGCCGCCGAGTTTGCCGGACAGCGTGTACTGGGCAAGGTCGCCTGACACAAATCTGGCGGAGGCGAAATCTTTGCCGAAAACCTGGCTGTAGCGGCCGTTGAGCAGGTCAGCCAGATGTTCCAGATTGAAGGGCACGGGCACGCCCACCTGGAGCAGAGGTTTGGAAGCGCCCTGGTAGAAATACGCCTTGTTGTCTGTGGGGCTGTAGACAAGAAAATGCTGGCCGTCTTCAAGGATTTTGGCAACGGTGGCGCCGACTCCGGCCATGACGTCCATGCGCAGCCTGCGCTGGCTGTTGCCCCAGAAAAGGGCGGTAACGCGACGGGTATCGCCTTCAGTACCGAAGCGCAGGCTCATTTGCAGGCGGTAGGGGGCCATGGCGGCGTCCTGTCCTCTTGCCGCGAACTTCTGCCAGCGTTCCTCAAGCCTGGCCTGGGCTTCAGGCGTCATTTCCAGGGAGGGCTGCTTGGCGCAGGCGGTCAGCAGAACAAGGCTGCAAAGGCAGCAAAGAGCAAGAAATTTTTTCATAACTGTGAAAGCCTCTGCCGTAATGCATCCGCATTGGCGGGTTTGAGATCCAGCGCCTTCTGATAGGCGGTGCGGGCCTCGTCTTTGAGCCCCATTTTAAGGGCTATGTCGCCATAGTGCTCCCAGATGGAAGCGTCTACGTGCTCATCGAGTTTGACGGCACGGCGTATGGCCGTGAGGGCCTCTTCATTTCTGCCCAGCCTGTAAAGAGCCCAGGCCAGGGAATCCACAATATAGGACTGATCGGGGGAAAGCTCGTCAGCCCTGATGAGCAGACTCAGGGCTTTTTCAAGATCGCGGTTTTCTTGCGCCAGCGTATAGCCCACGTAGTTGAGGGCCTGATAATTTTCCGGATGCAGGGTGATTATGTGTTCCATAACCTTGAAGGCTTCATTCTTGTCGCCGGTTTCGTCCAGCAGGGAGCCCAGAAGAAAGGCCATCTCCGCACTGTCAGGCCACTTTTTGGCGGCCTTGCGCGCCACCTCAAGGGCCTGGGGCAGTTGCTTCTGACGCGCCAACAGGCGGATTTCCAGTTCCCAGAACTGGGGCGCGTCCTCAAACTGTTTTTGGGCCTGCCGTGTCACGGTCAGGGCTTCCTGCTCCTTGCCCGCTTCGCCAAGCAGTTCTATGCGCAGCGCCGCCGCTCTGGGCGCGGCCTTGCTGTTGGGCGGGATTTTGTCCAGCCATGAAAGGGCCATGGGCAGATCGCGGCGCTGTTCATAGTTCAGATCAGCCAGCAAAAGATATACGTCATCAGGGGCGTTGTCCTTGGCGGCAATCTGCTTGAGCAGCGTTTCGCCCTGAAGGTAGTGGCGCGAGCCGATGAACAGGCCCGCCACAGTAGACTTGAAGGGTATGGTGTCCGGCCCCTGGCGCATGTATTTCAGGGCTTTTTCGGGCTGGTTCATGCGCAGCGAAAGGCTGATGAGCCGCAGCAGCACGTCCTGGGGAGAAAAATTGAGCTTGAGCAGTTTTTCGTACAGGGCGCGCGCGGGCTTGAATTCTGAGCGCTGTTCGTGGATGAAGGCCAGTTCGGCCATGGCCTCCACAAAGTCCGGCATTTCTTTGATGGCCTTCTGGAGGAAGGGTATGGCGTCAGCCTGACGGCCCATGCCGATGAGGGCGCGGGCGTGGTAGTAGTCCACCAGCGGCGTGCGCTCTTTGGAACCCACACTGTTGAGCAGGGTTTCGGCTTCGGGGTATTCCTTGCTTTTCACCAGCAGCAGGGCCAGTTCCAGGCGGGCGTCCAGAGAGCCCGGATGCTTTTTCAGATAGGCCCGCATGAGTTCCACGCCGCGCTCCGGCGTGCCCTGTTCCATAAGCGCTTCGGCGTGGAGCAGGTTGAGGGACATGTCGTCGGGCGCAACGGAAAGCCCCTGCTCCAGATAGGGAATGGCCCCTTCGGACTTGCGGCTTACCAGCCAGACGCCGCCCTCAAGCCAGATGGTGGGCGGCAGTTTTGCGGCAGCCATGAGTGGCGCGGCCTGCAAAAGGGCGGCTTCGTCCTCGGCGTTGAGCGCCTGTGAATAGAGCAGAAAAGCATAGGTGCTTCTGGCATCAGGCGAAAGGTGCTCTTCTGGCTGGCGCACTTCGACATTGCGCAGTGCTGTTGGGCAGGCGTCGCCCACGGCAGCGTTTTTTTCGGCGGCAGCCTTGGTGCCAGCACAGCCCCCGCAGCCAAGAAGGGAAAAGGAGGTAGCGGCGGCCAGAGTCAAGGCGCAAAAGAGCGCTAGGTGCTTACGTTTCATTGCGGACTGTATCCGTGATGCTTAGGATTGAATCCAGTGATCGGAGAAGTCTTCTATATCATTCTTCATGTGCTGGCCGATTTTTTCCACCAGTCGTGCCTCAAGCTGGCGCACTCTCTCTCTTGTTATATTATACCGTTCGCCTATCTCGCGCAAGGTAATCGGCTCATCTGTCAGCAACCTGTTGTGCAGGATGTACAGCTCTTTTTCATTGAGCTTGGGTATGATGGTTTTGAGTTTTGACCGCACAAGCCCCGCGATTTCGTCAGAGGCCAGGCTGTCTTCAATGCCAGGGCCGAGAGCAGGCAGAAAGTCCATGCGGGTGGCCCCGCCAGACTCCTCACCCACTTGCGCGTTCAGCGACATGTCGGATGAAGCCAGCCGCTGATCCATCTCGTTGATCTGGTCTTCGGTCACGCCAAGGCGCTCCGACAGCATGGCCGCGTCAGGGTCAAAACCCTGCATGACAAGCTTCTGGCGTTCGCGGTTCAGATTGTAGAACAGTTTGCGCTGCACCTGGGTGGTGCCGATTTTGACCATGCGCCAGTTGTCCATGATGAACTTGAGAATGTAGGCCTTGATCCAGAACGAGGCGTAGTAGGAAAACTTGATGCCCTTGTCCGGGTCAAACTTGTTGACCGCGCGCATGAGGCCCACGTTGCCTTCCTGCACAAGATCAAGCACGTTCTGCATCCAGCGGCGCTGAAAATCCATGGCAATGCGCACCACCAGCCGCAGATGTGACGACACAAGGCGAAAGGCCGCGTCCGCGTCGTTATGGTCGCGCACGCGCAAGGCAAGCTCGTGCTCTTCATCGGGCTTGAGCATGGGAAATTTGCTCATTTCCCGCAGGTACAGGTGCAGACTGTCGCGTGTGCCTACCGCAGGCAGACGGGTGGACGCGGGCGCAGGGACGCCGCCTTCCGGGCCTTCTTCAAGGGGCAGGGGGGGCTCGTCCATGTCCACGTCCAGAGCGGTATCAAGGATATCATCCTGATCGTCGTGGGACTCAAGTTCAAGTTCATCGTCGTCGTCGTGTTCGTCGGCGGGTTCCAGTTCGTCCACGTCAAGCACCGGGCCGTCATGGAGGCTTTCGTCATCAGGCGCAATGGGCGCGAGCTTTTTTTTCCTGTTGCCTTGATGGGGGGCGGCGTCCGGGCTGGAAGCCGTTTTTTCCGAAGCCCTGGCGGAGGGCCGGGCGCTGGAACCGCTCCGGGCCGAACCTTTGGAAGCCTTGGGTTTTTTGGGCACATCAAGAATTTCTACAACCCCAACCTGGGGCGTATTTTTTTCGCCCTTCACCGTCTTTGGGGCGGCCTTGGCCGTGTTGAAGGCTATCTTGCTATTTTTTTTCATTTTATCCATACTCAGTCATTGGCGCTCTAAAAAGGCGCTGCAATGTCTGTATGCTATAGTTTTGGTTTGTTCTTTTCAATATTATTCAGTACTGAAAGGCCAACCATATCCCCTCTGGGTGTGCGACCATGTCAAGGGATCTGTCCGGCACGCCGTCTCAGATCCTTCTGGATGTTGTGCGGTTTCCGGAGGTCACGAAGGCTTTTGTCTGTCCGGAACGGTCTGGAGCCTTGGGGACATGTTTACAGCATACAGGCATTATGTCCGGAAAGCAAAGACGGGCTTTGCACGGAAACAGGGGCTGACGCCCCTCAAGTTTTTTTACATATGACGGCCAAGGTGGCGGCATCCATGACATTCAGACAAGCGCTCTGCGCGAAACGTCCTCTTTTTCTGGACGGGGCCATGGGCACCATGCTCCAGGCTTCGGGTCTTCCCGCAGGCACAAGCCCCGAAGAATTCTGTATGGAAAACCCAGATATCCTGCGGGGGATCCATGCTTCCTACCTCAAGGCCGGGGTTGATATTCTGACCTCCTGCACCTTTGGCGGGAATTCCTACAAGCTTCCGAAAGGAATGGATGTTTTTGCATTCAACAAGCGCATGGCCACTGTTGCGCGGGCTGCCGCCGCAGACGTGCCCCGTCCGGGGGATCGCCCGGTTTTTGTGGCTGGCAATGTGGGCCCCACCGGGCACTTCATAAAGCCCCTCGGCCCTGTGGAACCCCGTGAGCTTATTGAGGCATTTGCCCAACAGATCCGGGGCCTTGTGGCAGGCGGGGTGGATCTCATCTTTATTGAAACCCAGTTCGATCTGGCCGAGGCCAGAGCGGCGGTGGTGGCCGCCCGGCAGGAATGCGACTTGCCGGTAATGGTTTCAATGACGTTTGAGCAGGGCGTCAGCCTTACAGGCTCCACGCCCACCATCTTCGCCGAGACCATGCAGAATATGGGTGTGGATGTGGTGGGAACCAACTGCAGCCTCGGGCCGGTACAGATGGAACCCGTGGTGGCGGAACTTCTGGGCGTCTGCGCCTGCCCCGTCATGGCCGAACCCAATGCCGGGCTGCCCGAACTGCGCGGCGCGCAAACGGTATTTCCTCTGGGGCCGGATGGCTTTGCCCAAAAAACAGCCCCCTTTGCCCACATGGGCGCGCAGGTGCTCGGCGGCTGCTGCGGCACCACCCCCGACCATCTGGCGGCGCTGACGCAAGCCCTGCAGGGCCTGGGCGAAATCCGCGCGCCCAAGGTCGAGCGCAAGGGCATCAGCCTCACGAGCCGCTCGCAACTGGTGCGCATCGGCACGGGGCAGCCTCTGGCCATCATTGGCGAGCGCATCAACCCCACTGGCAAAAAGCAGCTTACCTTGGAATTGCAGGAAGGCCGCTTTGACACGGCCATGCAGTTTGCCGATGCCCAGCTTGAGGCTGGCGCAAGCGTGCTGGACGTCAACGTGGGCGCGCCCCTGGTGGATGAAACAACCCTGCTGCCGGAACTGGTTCAAAGGCTCGTGGGGCGGCTTACCGTGCCGCTTTCTGTGGACTCGCCCAATGCGCAGGCCATTGCCAATGCCCTTCCGTACTGTCCCGGTTCCTTTCTGGTGAACTCCATCAGCGGCGAAGCCGACCGTATGGAACGGCTGGGGCCGCTGTGCCGCGACTATGGCGCGCCCTTCATCCTGTTGCCCATTGAAGGGGCGACCCTGCCCGAAAAGGCCGCCGACCGCATTCGCACTGTGGAAAGCCTGATCCGGCGCGCCGAACTGCTGGGCATACCGCGTCGCCTCATGATGGTAGACATTCTTGCCCTGGCGGTTTCATCCAGCCCGGACGGCGCGCGCCAGTGCCTTGAAATGACGCGCTGGTGCTCCAGTGAGGGGCTGCCCACCACCCTGGGCCTTTCCAACCTTTCTTTCGGCCTGCCCGCGCGCGATCTGCTCAATGCCACATTTCTGGCGTATGCGGCCGGGGCCGGGCTTTCCTCCTGCATTGCCAATCCTTCGGCGCAGCGCCTGCGTGAGGCGGCTGACGCGCTCAAGGTTCTGGGTGAGCATGACCCGCACGCGGCTTCCTTTATTTCAGGATATGCCGGTTGGAAACCGGGCGAGGGCAGTGTGCTGCAACGCCAGGGCGGCGGGGGAGCGGCCAAAAGCCTGGGGGAGGCCGTACTTAACGGCGACAGGGAAAATGTGCTGCCCCTGCTTGAGGCCGAACTCAAGAGCGGTGCGGAACCTTTCAGCCTTGTGCAGAATGTGCTTATCCCGGCCATCACAGAGGTGGGCGCGCGCTATGAAAGGCGCGAATATTTTTTGCCCCAGCTTATCCGCGCAGCGGAGACCATGCAGACGGCCTTCGCCCACCTGAAACCCCTGCTCGAAGCCGGGCGCGGGCCGGAAGAAAGGCCTGTTGTCGTTATGGCCACGGTGGAGGGCGACATTCATGATATTGGCAAAAATATTGTGTCCCTGCTGCTGGGCAACCACGGTTTTGACGTCGTCGACGCGGGCAAGGACGTGCCTGCGGAGACCATCGTTGCTTGCGCCCTGGAGCATAAGGCGAGTATTATCGGGTTGTCGGCCTTGATGACCACCACCATGGTACGTATGGAAGACACCATACAGATCGTGAAGGAAAAAGGACTGCCGATCAAGGTCATGGTGGGCGGCGCGGCCGTTACCCAGGCTTTTGCCGATTCCATCGGGGCGGACGCATACTGCGCCGACGCGGTTGGGGCTGTGCGGGCTGCCAAAAATTTTATGTAGACTGACTTGATGCGTGGGCGTAGTCATGCCGGGCGTCCGCAGGCAGTCATGGGCGGCATGTAACTGTTGACGGTATATATGGGTTCAAAACTCATCAAGGTATCATATGAAAAAAATTATCCTTCCCCTCTTGCTTTGCCTGATGTTGCCCTGCGCAGCCTTTGCGGCGGCGCAGGTCACTTCATCTGCTCCTTCTTCATCTGTGCCTTCCCTTAACCTTGCCGGATTGATGGATCTTCTGGCCAAGAACAAGGGCAAGGTCGTTATGCTCAACTTTTTTGCCACATGGTGCCCCCCCTGCCGGGTGGAAGTGCCCGATCTTGTGGCCGTGAACAAAAAATACGCAGACAAGGGCGTGGTCATCATCAGTCTTTCAGTGGACGAAGACTCCAAGGTGGTTGCTCCCTTCATGAAAACAATGAATATGGATTATCCTGTGTATATGGCTGGGCGCGACATCACCAAGGCATTCCAGGTCAGCAGCATCCCGCACAATGTTTTTTACGCCAAAAGCGGCCAGAGGGTCATATCCGAACCCGGCATAGCCGATACCGAGATGCTGGAAATGGTATTTAATAAGCTGCTTGAGCAAAAATAGGAAAATTCGGGAACGGTTTTCATGTTCACGATGGTGAAGGGTTGCGCCGTCTGCGTTGCCCATTTTGAGGCCAGGGCGTAATGGCACTTTTACAAGGAATGGCAGAAGCGCATTGCGTCTGCTGTTCCGGCCGCGCGAAACGACGCGGATATTTTGCACTGGAGCCGGCAAACGCCACGGCCCCTGAAAACGGGGTCGCCAGCGCGGCCCGTGCCGGAGGATCAGATGTCGAAGGGTGGGCATGAGATCAAAGTCAAAGAATTGAAAATCGTATACAGCGCGGAACTGATAGCCCAAAGAGTAAAAGAACTGGCAGCTGAAATTGACGCCCATTATGGCCAGGAACCCTTGGTGGCCGTATGTGTTCTCAAGGGCGGCTTTGTCTTCTTCAGCGATCTGGTACGCGCTTTGCACAATAAGAATCTGGAGCTGGATTTTGTGCGCCTGTCCAGCTACGGCAAGTCAGCGTCCTCCACCAAGCATGTCATTTTCAACAAGGATGTAGAGATTGACATTTGCGACAAGCATGTGCTGATAGTGGAAGACATAGTGGACAGCGGGTACAGCATGCGCTTTCTGCTCGGGCAGTTTGCCGCCCGCAAGGCCCGCAGCCTGCGTTTGGCTGCCCTGGTCGACAAGAATGAAAGGCGCGAAATTGACGTACACGTTGACTTTGCCGGCTTCAAGCTGACAGAGGGTTTCATTGTTGGTTATGGCCTCGATTATGCAGAACACTATCGTAATCTGCCCGGTATTTTCGAGATCATACCTGAATAAAATCCTGTTGTTATGACTGCCGGATACGGTTTTGGGGAGTAACGGCATGGAAGTAAGATGTCCCAATTGCTCAAGCCGCTTTAACCTGCCGGAGCAGTTTGCCAAAGCGGGTACAAAGCTGCGCTGCACGGTGTGCAAAACTGTTTTTGCTTTTGACCCGGCGGAACAGCTTGCGACTCAGGGCCCGTTGCCGGACATGCCGGTCAAGGGGCGGGGTCGGCTTGGAAAAATCTTGGGAGCGCTGCTGCTGGTTCTGGTATGCGCTGGCGGCGGCTATGGGTATTTCAAGTATTTTGCCGCCGCCCCGGCTAGCCCGCCCACAGAGCAGGAACTGGCCAAAAAGGTGGAATTGCTCACCATGCGCAATGTGCGCCAGTACTATGTGGATAATGAAAAAGTCGGCAAGGTCTTTGTCATTGAAGGCAAGGTCGTTAACGAATTTCCTGATCCCAAGGAACTGGTGTCTGTTGAGGCGGCCATTTACGACAAGGATAAAAAACCGCTGGCCACCAAGAAGCAGCTGGGCGGCGTACAGCTTTCACTTTTCCAGTTGCAGGTGTTGAGCGAAAAGGAAATGGAATCCTTCCTCAACAACAAGGTGGAGATTCTGACCAACAATACCAATGTGCCGCGTGGCGGCGAGGTTCCCTTTATGGTGCTGTTTTATGCGCCGCCGGAGGGCATCGCCGAGTTTGGCGTGCGGATTGTTGACGTCAAGGATGTGCCTGCGCAGGATAAGGAGGCGGCGAAAGCCCAGTAGACGTCTGACAAGCCCGGCAGCTTGAGGGCTGCGGGTGGCTTGCAGGCCGTATTCTTTTTGCGCGGCCCGGATGTAGCATCCGGGCCGCGCTTTTTTTACGCTTTAGCCATTTTGAGCGGGCCCGTGCGCGAAACAGGAAGCTACCCGCTATGTGGGTGGGGATAAAGGGTATGTGGCGGCATGCCGCCAGCTTGCGCCACCTGGACTTTTTCCGTAGTCTTGAATCATGGCGAAACTACGTGAAATATATGTATGCTCCTCATGCGGAGCACAGACCATGCAATGGCGGGGGCAGTGCCCCGGCTGCCATGAGTGGAACACTTTGCAAGCGTCCGTACAGGCGCGCTCCGTAGGCAAGGCGCGCGCGTCTGTATCTGCAGGTGGCGAGCCCGCTGCCGGGCGCCCCGTATCCCTGCGCGACGTGGAGGATTCCGGCTACGAACCCTACGGCAGCGGCCTGCAGGCACTGGACAGGGTGCTTGGCAACGGGCTTGTGCCCGGAGCGGCCATCCTTGTGGGCGGCGAACCCGGCATAGGAAAATCCACGCTCTTATTGCAGGTGGCAGGGCTTGTGGCCGCAGAGATGGCCGGCAGAGACCGTCCCGTGCTCTACGCCAGTGGCGAAGAGTCCTTGCCGCAGATCAAGGGCCGGGCGGAGCGCCTTGGCATGCTTGACGCAAACCTGCTGGCGCTGGCCACGTCCCGTGTGGAAGACGTGGTGGAGGCCGCCAACGCGCAGAATCCGGCCCTGCTTGTGGTGGACTCGGTGCAGACCCTCACCAGCCTTGAGGCCGAGGGCCTGCCGGGCAACGTCAGTCAGGTGCGCGCTGTGGCTACCTCCCTGCTGGAAGTCTGCCGACGCCTCGGCTGCACACTCATTCTGGTGGGGCACGTGACCAAGGACGGCGTGCTCGCCGGGCCGCGCCTGCTGGAACATATGGTGGACACGGTCATTTCGCTTGAAGGCGACCGCCGTCAGATGTTCCGTCTGCTGCGCGTGTTCAAGAACCGCTTTGGCCCCAACGAGGAACTGCTGGTTTTCCGCATGGGGCAGCAGGGCATGCAGATCGTTGACGATCCTTCCACATTCTTTCTGGGCCAGCGCGACGCCTCGCTTTCCGGCACAGCCGTGGTCATGGCCGTGGATGGCCAGCGCCCGCTTGCCGTCGAAGTGCAGGCCCTTGTATCCCGAACCTTTTTGAGCATTCCGCGCCGGGCGGCCCTCGGTTTTGACGTGGGACGGCTGCACCTGCTGCTGGCTGTTCTGGAAAAACGTCTTAAACTCAATTTCGGGCAGGTGGATATTTATGCCAAGGTGGGCGGCGGCATGAAACTCAACGAGCCAGGGCTGGACCTTGCGCTGGTGGCCGCCGTGCTTTCGTCATATTATGACGTGCCCCTGCCGGAAAAGTGCGTGTTGTGGGGCGAGGTGGACCTCAACGGTCAGATACGCCCTGTGGCCGCGCAGGAATTGCGCCTCACCCAGGCCCGGCGGCTGGGGTTTGACCCAATTGTGCACCCTGGCGACGACAAGGGCGGCATTGCCACCATTGCAGCCCTGCAGCAGCGTCTTTTTCACCGACGCCAGAGGCCGGAGGAATAGTCATGGCTCTGGAAGTGGAACGTAAATTTCTGGATGTTGATCTGGACGATCTGCGCAATCGGCTTCGGGAACAGGGCGCGCGCTGTCTTGGCGCGCATTTTGAGAGCAATACGGTTTTCGACACGCCGGAGGGCGATCTTTTTTCCAGCGGGCGGCTGCTGCGCCTGCGCAGCCAGGAGTGGCCCGACAAGACCTGCTGCGTACTGACCCTCAAGCTGCCCGTTGCGGCCCCCACCGGGGCGGAACACTGCAAGGTGCGCGATGAGCGCGAGGTTGGGGTGGCCGATGCCACAGTCATGCGCCATATCCTTGAAGGCCTTGGCTACAGCCCTGCCGCGCGTTATGAGAAGGTCCGCGAGCCCTGGCGGTTGCAGGGCGTGGAAGTGGAACTGGATATTCTGTCCTTCATGCAGGGGGCGGAACTGGAAGGCCCGGCAGAGGCCATCAATGCCGTTCAAAAAAGCCTGGGCCTTGACAAGGTGGCGATCAGTACCAAGAATTATCATCAGCTGCATCAGGATTGGCTGCACCGCAACAACCTGCCATCCAGTCGATCCTTTGTGTTTGACGAAACGCAAAGGCGGGCATGGCGGCGGCAGCTGGGGCTGCCGGATGGAGACTGCCCCTTGATCCCTGAACAGTGCTGAATACTTGTGCCGTGGAGCAATTGCATGCCCGTTTCTAACGAGAACCAGAATGGCGGCGAAAGCCAGGTCATTGTGGAAAAAAAATTGAAGGAGCCCGACCGCTATCGGGTGCTCCTGCACAACGATGATTACACCAGTATGGACTTTGTGGTGGCTGTGTTATGCAGCATCTTTTGTAAGTCCACGGAAGAGGCCACCGTCATCATGCTGAAGATACACCAGCAAGGCGTGGGACAGTGTGGTGTATACACCCATGAAGTAGCTGAGACCAAGGTGAAAAGGGTTCATCAGGCAGCCAAAGCTGCGGGATTCCCCCTCAAATGCACCATGGAAAAAATTTATTGAGATGCCTATGTTGAGCAAGAGTGTTCAAAGCGTCATTCGTGACGCCCTTATGGAAGCGCACCGGCGTCGCCACGACCTGCTGACCGTGGAGCATGTTCTTTTTGCTCTCACCAACAGCATGCGCGGGCGTATTCTGCTTGAGGGCAGCGGGGCCAGTGTGGCCGTGCTGCGCGAGCAGCTTGAAGAATTTTTTAACCGCGAAATGGAAGTCGTGCCTCTGGCCGGCAACTACGAGGTGGCCCAGACAGAAGGCGTACAGCGCGTGCTTGAACGCGCCTTGAACCATATCCGTTCCGCCGGTCGCGACACCGTGGAACTGGGCGATCTGCTCATTTCCATCATGGACGAAGAAGAAAGCTATGCCCACTACTATCTGCGCAAGCAGGGTGTGGAGCGCCTGGATGTGCTGACGTTCGTGTCGCACGGCATGGACGAAGGCGGCGGCTCCACGGGCGCTGGCCAGGGCGGCGACGCTGATGACAAGGAAGGCAAGGCCGATCCTTTGGCCCAGTATGCCGTTGACCTTACCGCCCGCGCCCGCGAGGGCAAGATAGACCCCCTGGTGGGCCGCGTGAACGAGCTTGACCGCGCGGTGGAAGTGCTGTGCCGTCGCCGCAAAAACAATCCGCTTTTTGTGGGCGATCCCGGCGTGGGCAAGACTGCCCTGGCCGAGGGGCTCGCTTTGCGCATTGTTGAGGGCAACGTGCCGGAAATGTTCGCCAAGGCCCAGCTGTTCGCCCTGGACATGGGGCTTTTGCTGGCGGGCACCCGCTACAGGGGCGACTTTGAAAGCCGCCTCAAGGCTGTGGTGCAGCGTTTGATGGAAATCCCGGACGCCATTTTGTTTATTGACGAAATTCACACCATTGTGGGGGCAGGCTCCACATCAGGCGGCTCCATGGACGCCTCCAACCTGCTCAAGCCCATGCTGGCCAACGGCGATCTGCGCTGCATCGGCTCCACGACCTATGAAGAGTTTCGCAACCATTTTGAAAAAGACCGTGCCCTGGCCCGGCGGTTCCAGCGCATAGACCTTACGGAACCGAACATTGAGGAATGCCTCGCCATCCTTCAGGGGCTTGAAAAGCGCTATGCCGACTTCCATAAGGTCAAGTACAGTCCGACGGCCATCAAGGCCATGGTAGATCTGACGGCCCGGCATGTGCGCGATCGCCTGCTGCCTGACAAGGCCATTGACGTGCTGGACGAATCCGGCGCTGCCGTCCGTCTTGGGCGTGGCGTACAGACCGGCGCTCGCAAACAGCCTGCGAGCGGCAAATCCGCTGCGGGCGGCAAAACGGCGCGCCCCACGGTGGGCGTGGCCGACGTGGAACGCATTGTGGCGCGTATGGCGGGCATTCCCGTGCGTACCGTATCCGGCACGGAACGCAACCGTCTTGCGTCGCTTGAAAAAGACCTCAAGGAGCTTGTGTTCGGTCAGGATCCGGCCATCGAGCTTACGGTGCGGGCCATTCTGCGCGCCCGTGCAGGTCTTGGGCAGGAGCAGCGCCCGGCAGGAGCCTTTTTGTTCTACGGCCCCACTGGCGTGGGCAAGACGGAAGTGGCCCGCAGCCTTGCCAAGCTCATGGGCGTGGAATTTTTGCGCTATGACATGAGCGAATATATGGAAAAGCATTCGGTGTCGCGTCTTATCGGCGCGCCTCCAGGCTATGTGGGCTTTGACCAGGGCGGCCTGCTCACCGAGGCCGTGCGCAAGGCTCCGTATTCCGTAGTGTTGCTGGACGAAGTGGAAAAGGCGCACCCCGACATCTTCAACGTGCTGCTGCAGGTGATGGATTACGCCACCCTGACCGACAATACGGGCAGAAAAACGGATTTCTCGCACGTGATCCTGATCATGACCTCCAATGCCGGGGCCTTCGACATGTCGCGTCCGGCCATGGGGTTCGGCGGCGCGTCGCGGCAGGATGCGGCCCACAAGGGCCTCAAGGCTGTGGAAAATACCTTCAGCCCCGAATTCCGCAACAGGCTCGACGCCCTCGTGCCTTTTGGCAGCCTGACCGAGGACATGATGCTGCGCATCGTGGACAAGTTTGTTGGGGAGATCACCCACAGCCTTGAACAGCGGAACGTGCAGCTTGATCTGAGCACGAGCGCCCGGCAATGGCTGGCCCGCAAGGGCTTTGACCCCACCATGGGCGCAAGGCCGCTGCGGCGTCTGCTGCGCACGGAGCTGGAAGACAAACTGGCTCACGAACTGCTGTTCGGTTCGCTCGCCAAGGGGGGCAGCGCGCGGCTTGATGTTGTGAATGACGCGCTTGTGCTCGAAGCGATTGGTGCGGCAGCAAAGACGCCCGCCAGGGCGGCCACTGCCAAAAAGGCCAAAAGCGCCAAATCCGCCGCTGCCGGCACGACTGAAAAGTCCGTCAGCGCCAAGGGCACGACTGGCACATCCGGTAAATCAGGTTTGTCGGCCAAATCGGGACAGTCCGGTAAGCCCGGCAACGCCAAGGGCAAGGCTGGCAAGCCCGGTAAATCCGGCGGCAAGTCCCGCGCCAGGAGTAAAGCAGGCTCTTCGACCACGACGGAAACCCAGGGCAAGACTGAAACCCAGGGCAAGGCTGGCGCTGCAAAAAGTGAAAAAGCAGCCAAAAAGCCGCCCAAGAGCAAGGTTTGATAAGGGGGCGGCCGGCTGTGGAGACCATCTTCGCGGCACTGGCCGCCCAGTTTCCTCCGCTTGAAGCGGCCCGTGAAGACGGCCTGCTCTGCTTTGGGGGCGATCTGCGGCCTGAGCGCTTGCTGGCGGCCTACAGCCGGGGGATTTTTCCCTGGTACGAGACCGGGCAGCCCATACTCTGGTGGTCGCCAAATCCGCGATGCGTGCTGCCGCTGGAGGATTTTCGCCTTCCTGCCCGCAGTGCCCGCGCCTTACGGCAAAAGCCCTTTGAACTCACCCTTGACGCGGCCTTTGGCAGGGTCATACGGGCCTGCGCCCAGGCGCGCACGCCCCACGGCGGCACATGGCTCACGCCTGCCATGATTGAGGCCTATGACCGCCTGCACGCCTTGGGTTTTGCCCACAGCGTGGAGGCCTGGCGCGATGGAGAACTGGCCGGTGGCCTGTACGGCGTGGGCTTTGGCAGGGTGTTTTTTGGCGAATCCATGTTTCATGTTGTTTCCGAGGCCTCGCGCGCGGCCCTGGGCGGTCTTGTGGGCCTGCTGCGCCTGCGCGGCGTGACCTTGCTGGATTGCCAGCAGGAAACCCCGCACATCATGAAGATGGGCGGGGTTCTTCTGCCTCGAGAGGTCTTTATGCAAAGGCTGCGGCAAGCTCTGGCGCCCCCTGCGGATGCGGAACCCGGCGTCGGACTGCCCTCAACGGAGCATGTCATCTGCGGGGATGCACTCCACAAGGTGACTGACGAGCAGGTCTGGCAGCCCTGGCGTGAACGCTATGACTATTCGCTGTCCAGCGGAGCGTGGGCTTCCAGATCGTAATACCCGTGCGCCACGAAGGGCAGAGGGTAGTCGCGCACGGTTTCAAAACGGATGAAGCCCGTGCTCTTGCCTTCGGTAATGCCCGCCAGGGGCGCTACGCCCATGGGAACGGGTATGTCCATCGGACAGACGGTGATTTTTTCGATATGATCGGCGTAGCGCTGCTCAAGGTAGTCCGCCAGGGCGCGGCTTTCTTCGGCAGTGAAGGCTTCGAGAATACAGCGCAGGGCGGCTTCTTCCGTAGCGCCCTGAAGCACTTCGGCCGGAATGGACGGGTCGGGGGGAGCCACCAGGCCAAGGCCGCGCAGGGCTTCCATCTCTTCATCACTGCCGTTGGGCCGAAAAACCTGCACGTCCACATGACGGCGGCCCTTGAAGGTATTAAGCGTAACAGCCACAATGTAGAATCTGTCCAGCGGCAGGTCATACTGCGTGGGCACGATGATCTTTTCCATAGCACTTCCCGTGGTTAGCGTATTATTTCACACCCTCTTACCCCAAAACAGAACATGATGGAAGACAAGTCCTCAACCCCTTTCAGCCTGGAAACATCCTATGTTCCCACAGGCGACCAGCCCACGGCCATTGACGAACTGGTGAGCAATATTCAGGCAGGGGTGCCCGCGCAGGTGCTTCTGGGCGTCACGGGCTCCGGCAAGACCTTTACCATGGCCAATGTCATTGCCCGCTGCAATCGTCCGGCCCTGGTGCTTGCGCCCAACAAGACCCTGGCCGCCCAGCTGTACGGCGAATTCCGCGCGCTTTTTCCGCGCAATGCCGTGGAGTACTTTGTCAGCTATTACGACTATTACCAGCCAGAAGCCTATGTGCCTGCCTCTGACACCTATATTGAAAAAGACTCTGCCATCAACGACAACATCGACAAGCTGCGCCACGCCGCCACCCACGCCCTGCTCACGCGGCGCGACGTCATCATCGTGGCCTCTGTCTCGTGCATCTACGGCCTTGGCTCGCCCGAATACTACGCCAAGATGGTCATTCCCGTTGAGGTGGGCCAGCATTTTCCCATGGACAAACTCATCTCGCGCCTTGTGGAAGTGCATTACGAGCGCAATGACTACGACTTCCACCGCGGCACCTTCCGCGTGCGCGGCGACGCCCTTGAAATCATCCCGGCCTACCATCACGAACGCGCCCTGCGGCTGGATTTTTTTGGTGACGATATCGACGCCATGCGCGAAATTGACCCGCTCACTGGCGAAGTGCTGGCGGATGTGTCCAAAACGGTGCTGTACCCGGCCAGCCACTTTGTGTCCGCGCAGGACAACCTCAAGCGCGCCGCCAGCGACATCCGCGACGAACTGGCGGAGCGGCTTATTCTGTTCAAAGAGCAGGGCAAGCTTGTGGAGGCCCAGCGCCTTGAACAGCGCACCCAGCTTGACCTTGAAATGATTGAAGAGCTTGGCTACTGCAACGGCATCGAAAACTATACACGCCACCTTGACGGCCGTGTGGCGGGCGAACCGCCCTCATGCCTGCTCAACTACTTTCCCAAGGATTTTCTTCTGTTCGTGGACGAGTCGCACATTACCGTCCCGCAGGTGGGGGCCATGTACAAGGGCGACCGCTCGCGCAAGACCACCCTTGTGGACTACGGCTTTCGCCTGCCATCGGCCCTGGACAACAGACCATTGCAGTTCAACGAGTTCACGGCCCTGCTCAATCAGGTGGTCTATGTGTCGGCCACGCCGAGCAAGTACGAACGCGATCAGGCGCAGGGCATTGTGGCCGAGCAGATCATCCGGCCCACAGGGCTTGTTGACCCCGTGGTGGAGGTGCGTCCCACCAAGGGCCAGATGGAAAACCTGCTGGGAGAGTGCCGTGGCTGCGTCAGCCGGGGCGAGCGGGTGCTAGTGACCACCCTGACCAAACGCATGGCCGAAGACCTGACGGAATACTGCTGCAATATGGGGGTGCGCGCGCGCTATCTCCACTCCGACATCGACACCCTCGAGCGCATGCAGATTATCCGCGCCCTGCGCATGGGCGAGTTTGACGTGCTGGTGGGCATCAACCTTTTGCGCGAGGGCCTGGACATCCCCGAAGTGTCTCTGGTCTGCATTCTGGATGCCGACAAGGAAGGCTTTTTGCGTTCCACAGGTTCGCTTATCCAGACATTTGGCCGCGCCGCGCGTAATGCTCAGGGCCGGGTCATTCTGTACGCCGACAAGATGACGGATTCCATGAAGGCCGCCATGGACGAAACAGCGCGCCGCCGCGCCAGACAGACGGCGCATAACGAAGAACACGGCATCACGCCGACCAGCACACGGAAAAGCCTTGAATCTCCGCTGGATAGTTTGTATGTGGAAGATGGCGCTTCACGCGGGCGCGGCAAGGGCCGTGGCAAGGGCAAAGGGCAGGAACCGGACGCCGTTCCTCTTACCGCCGAGGATACGGCCCTGCTGGTGGCCAGGCTTGAAAAAGAAATGCGCCAGGCCGCACGTGACCTGGAGTTTGAGCAGGCCGCCCAGCTGCGTGACCGCATCCGGGTGTTGCGGGCGCGCTTGATTGCTTTGCCCGATTAGAGCATTTAAGAAAACACTAATTAAAGAGCCTTTTGGAAACGCGCAGTTGTTTCGTTTGGCAAGGCGCGAACTTTTTTTGAAGCAGGAGTGGACTCTTCCGTCCTCGACTGTTTTAAAAAAAGTGAAGCAACACAGCCAAACGGAATAAATCAGCGTTTCCTTTGAAATGCTTTGTGGGGGAGGGCCCCTTTTGAAAAAGGGTCTCCTCCCCCACGCCCCCACCCCCTAAAACTTTTACTGGTTTTGGGTTTTAGGCGGTTGGACAGGGCATACGCGTCAGTCAGGCCGTAAATCGCCTGTAATAACGGCGGGGCGCGATGCCCACCGCTTTTCCCCCGTTTATTATGGAACCGCGCGAGCGCTGACGGCGCGGACAAAAAGGCTCTCGCAGCATCAGGCTTGCCAGCAGCCGCACAGGGTTTTTCATGTCGCAGCATACCAACGATCAGGGCGGGCAGTCCCAATACAGCCTCTTTTCCACCGGCCCCACAGCCGAAGAGCGCCGCCGCGTCCAATGGCTCACGGCGGAGCTTGAACGGCACAACTATCTCTATCATACTAAGGACAAACCCGAAATCAGCGACGATCAGTTCGACGCCCTGTTTCGCGAACTGCAGGCCCTGGAAGACCGCTGGCCCGAACTGCGCTCGCCCCATTCGCCCACCTTGCGCGTGGGCGGCAAGCTCATCGACGGGCTTGCCAAAAAGGCGCACAGCCGCCAGATGTACGGTCTGGACAACGTGTTCTCCCTGGAGCAGTGGCAGGATTTTGCCGAGCGCATGCGCCGCGCCTGGGATGCAGATAGTAACGGCCCCCTGCCGTCAGGCTTCTGGTGCGACCCCAAGCTTGATGGGCTGGCTCTGGAAATCATCTACGTTGACGGCACCATGCAGGAGGCCCTCACCCGAGGTGACGGCGAGATAGGCGAAGTGGTCACCGAGGCCGTGCGCACCATCCGCACCGTGCCCCTGCGCCTTGCGGGGCCTGGGCCTTTTCCTTCCCGGCTGGAGGTGCGTGGCGAAGTTGTCATGTACAAAAAGGATTTTGCCGCTCTCAACGAAAAGCAGGAGGCCCTGGGACTGAAAACCTTTGCCAACCCCCGCAATGCCGCCGCCGGAACCCTGCGCCAGCTTGACATTTCCATCACCGCTTCACGGCCCCTGCGCTTTCTGGCGTACAGCCTTGGCGAGGCGAGGTGGCAGCCTGCCCCGGCCTGTACGCTGCAATCTGAAGCCATGGCTCGGCTCAGGGAATACGGGTTTCTTACACCGCCCGACGGCAAATTGTGCGAGAGCGTCCAGGCTGTGGAAGACTATGCCCAATGGGTCAGGGAGCACAGGCCGCAGTTCAGGATGGAGATTGACGGCGCAGTGGCAAAGCTGGACAATCTTGAGGCCCAGCAGGCTCTTGGCTTCACGGCGCGCGCGCCGCGTTTTGCCGTTGCCTTCAAGTTTCCCGCCGAGCAGGCGCAGACCCTTTTGAAGGATATTGAAATCCAGGTGGGCCGCACAGGCGTGCTGACGCCTGTGGCTGTGCTTGAGCCCATAGCCGTGGGCGGCGTTATGGTCTCCCGTGCGACCCTGCACAATGAGGACGAAATACGCAGCCGTGATGTGCGCGTGGGCGATACAGTCATGGTGCGCCGCGCTGGCGACGTGATCCCCGAAGTGGTGGGCCCTGTGCTTGATAAACGCCCGCAAGGCACGGAAGAATATGCCTTCCCGCACAGTTGCCCTGCCTGCGGGCAGCCCGCCTACCGTGAGGAAGGCGAAGCCGCCTGGCGTTGCGAAAATATGGCCTGTCCCGCCATCCGCCTGCGGGCCATCAGCCATTTTGTCTCCAAGGCAGGGCTTGATATTTCCGGCGTCGGGCAAAAGTGGATAGAACAGCTGGTCACCAGCGGTCGCGTAAAATCCCCGGCGGATCTTTTCACCCTGACGGTTGAAGAACTGCTGGGTTTTGAGCGCATGGGCGAGGTGCTGGCGCAAAAATTTGTGGGCGCGCTAGAGGAGGCCAGGCATACCGCCACCTTGCCGCGTCTGATCAGCGCCCTGGGCATCCGCCATGTGGGAGAACAGACCGCCCGCACGCTGGCTGTGCATTTTCACAGTCTGGACGAACTGGAAAAGGCCAATGCCGAGGCATTGCAGGGCCTGCCTGATGTGGGGCCGGAGGTGGCGTCCTCCATCCGCAATTTCTTCGACAGTCCCGCCAACAGGGAGCAACTCGCCCGCTTCAAGGCCCTCGGCCTGTGGCCGCTGGGCGCCCGCGCGGGAATAAACGGCGGGCACGAGGCAGAGGGCGGGGCAGCCGGAGAGGGAGCATCCGTATCTGGCCCGCTGGCCGGAAAAACCGTACTTTTTACCGGGAGCCTGAGCGTGCCGCGCAGCCAGGCCGAAAAGCTCGCCGAGGCTGCCGGGGCCACGCCCCTTGGCGGGGTCAGCAAAAAGCTCAACTATCTTGTGGCTGGCGAAAAAGCTGGCAGTAAACTTGAAAAAGCGCAAACATTGGGCGTAACCGTACTCGATGAAACGGAGTTTATGGGCATGTTGCGTGAAGCCGGTGTGATTTTTGAATAATTTGAATGCAAAGTGAGTGAAGCATGAGCACATCCATCATCGTGGTAGGGGCTAACGGACGCATGGGCAGAACCATCAGCCAACTCGTAGACGCAGAACCGGCGTTCAACCTTGCCGGTATGGTGGACAGCAAAGAGCATGTGGGAAAGCTCGCTGGATCGCCGTGCCCCGTGGGGGACAGCCTGGCGGCCGTGCTGCCTCAGGCTCCGGGGGCGGTAACCATCGACTTTACCGCGCCAGCCGTGAGCCTGCAGTCGGCGCGCACCGTGGCTGAAAGCGGCCGCGCCCTCGTTATCGGCACCACGGGCTTTACGGATGCAGAAAAGGACGAACTGCGGGAACTGGCAAAGCGCGCGCCCATTTTCTGGTCGTCCAACATGAGCATCGGCATTAACGTGCTCTACAAGATTCTGCCGGAACTGACCCGCGCCCTGGGCGATACGTACGACATTGAAATGGTGGAACTGCACCACAACCACAAAAAGGACAGCCCCAGCGGCACGGCTCTGACTCTGGGCGAATGCCTGGCCGACGCGCGCGGCTGGAAGCTTAACGATGTGCGCTGCTCATCCCGCGACGGCATCATCGGCGAAAGGCCCAAGGCGCAGATAGGTATTCAGGCCATTCGCGGCGGTGATGTGGTGGGCGTGCACACAGTGTATTTTATGGGGCCTGGCGAACGCATTGAAGTCACCCATCAGGCCCATTCGCGTGAAAATTTCGCGCAGGGCGCGCTGCGTGCCGCCGCATGGCTGGCCGGGCAAAAGCCGGGGAAACTGTACAGCATGCAGGACACGTTTTAGGGAAACGCTGATGTATTCCGTTTGGCAGCGTTGCTTCATTTTTTTGAAACAGTCGGGGGCGGAAGAGCTTACTTCTGCTTCAAAAAAAGATCCCGCCTTGCCAAGCGAAATACCAGCGCGTTTTCCGGAGGCTCTTTACTCCGCGCTTACCTGGAATTGATCTGTCTGGCGGCCATTGGCGGTTTTTGCAATACGGTTTTGCCAAATGAAAAAGCCCGGCGGGAATATCCGCCGGGCTTTTGTGCGTTGCATGCCGCTGAATCCTGGCTGTCAGCGCCTGTTCAGCACCAGAACCGAGCCAAGAATAAGCACGCCACCCACGATGATGCGCGGGCCGGGCACGTCGCCAAGCACAATCCATGCGGCCACAATGGCGTACACAGGTTCCAGGGTAATGATGAGCGCTGCCTGCCGCGCCTTGAGCACCGTGAGGCTGCCGATAAAAAGAACATAGGCCAATGCGGAACACAAAAGGCCCAGGCAGGCGATCCACAACCAGTCCAGGGCCCGTACCTCGGCGAACTGCCACCATGTGAAAGGCAAAAGAAAAACAACAGTGACCACATTTTGCCACCATGTGGTTTGCAGGCTGGGCAAATGCGCGGCAAAACGGCGGTTGGCAATGGTCACAAGCGCGTAGGCAAGCCCGGACATCACCCCCAGCAAGAGGCCAGCCGTGCCGTCATGGGCCAGGGAAAAAGAGGGCGCGGTACACACAAGCCCCAGTGTAACAAGGGCCAGACATTGCAGTTCCCTTCTGCTCGGGCGCTCCCTGAACGCCATGGACTCAAAAAGCATGGTAAATGCGGGAAAGCAGGCGAAGCCCAAGGTGCCCACCGCGACCCCGCCGACCTGAATGCCCATAAAAAACGTCACATAATGGGCGGCAAGCAGCACACCGGTTATCATGAGGCCCAGCAGTTCGCTTGTATTGAGACCGTGCCAGGGTATCTGCCCTTTTTTCACGCCCACCAGGGCAAGGGCAGCCACGGCAAAACCAGCTCTGCCGCACACGAGCACTGATGCCGAACATTGGCATAACCTGCCAAACAGGCCGGATACGCCAAAAAGCAGCGTGGCCGCATGGGCGCGGAACAGCGCGCGGTGCAAGGCATTGCCGGGCTCTGCTGTTGGTTGTGAAACTGCTGGTAGTGCCTCGGGCGCGGCAGCCTTCTGCGATGTACGTTCTTGAACAGGGGGAGGTGCCATTATTTGTCCTTGCGGATGGGTGTACTCAGGTTGCCTTTACGCCAGTGCAGGCAGATGCGCAAGTTGACTGTCAATAAAGGAAATTGCCTACTCAGGAATACGAATCGGGGGATCGTATTGAACTGCTTGAAAATATTTTTGAAAAATAAGTCTAGATTTTATCTTGAAACTTTGCTGTAACTAGTGTAGCGCAGTAGAGAAGATGGCGTAACACGATGTCCGGCAGCCTGTAGCCGGGCGCATTGCAACAGCACAGCTATTTTCCCGGGGGCATCATGCCGCAGGTCGCAGCACGAATTAATGACGAACAAGAACGTTGGCTCAAAGACTATTTTCGCACAAAAAGTGCCGGAGCGGAGTTTATTCTGCCCTGGGCTGTAGATACGTTTTTTCGGGCTATTACAAGCATTAAGCACATGTTCAGCGGTCCGGAACTCAAGACCATTGTTGAAGCCCACAAGGACATGAAGCTCATGCCCGATCACACGCGGCTTTCCTATCTTATGTTGCGGGTTTCTGACGCCTGCGACGTGGGCGGCGTGCATCTGCGCCATGGGGCCAGCAAGTCGAGCCTTGAGTCCAAGATAAAAAGTCTGGACGATACGCAGGCAACGGCCCTTATGGTTTGGGCTTCGGCCTTTTGGGTCAGCCGCAATTGCTCGGCGGAAAACCTGGATGAGTACATCAAGGCATATTGATCTTTTGGTGTGAAGTTCGTAATTTTCAGGCCGCTTGTGCGGCCTTTTTTATTGGGATAATGCCGACCGCCGCCAAGGCTTCTGTAAGCAGCCCGGCCTGTTTGCGGCCTGCTCACCTTGGCTTGCAGGCAAAAGATCATTGGCGCAGTTTACGAATGGAGTGAGTTGACTGCGCTGCAAGATTTTCCTGAAAATCCTTGCCACGAAATGCGCGCAGGCAGGCTTTTGCCAGCCGCACACGAGCATTTCAGGTGGTAAATGCTCCAGTCGCCGTCGTTGAACGGGGGAAAGAAACATGCTCAAGATTCTACGCGCCAAGCTGCACGGCATTCGGGTTACCCAATGCGCGCTCGACTATCACGGCTCCATTACCCTTGATCCCGAGGTGTGCAAGCTGGCGGGCATCATGCCGCTTGAATTTGTGTACATATGGAACAAAAACAGCGGGCAGCGCATATCCACCTATGTTATTTACGGCGAGGCCGGGTCGCGCTGCTGCATCCTCAACGGCGCCGCAGCCCGCACCTGCCAGATAGGGGATGAGGTCATCATCGGCGCATTCGAGTACGTGGCCGGCCCGCAGGACATCTGCCAGCGCGAACCCATTGTGCTGACCTTTGATGCCCAGAACAATATTGAAGAGCGGCTGCGCTATGTGGTTGCGCAGGATGGCGATGATATGGCCTTCAGCATTGTGCCTGACCCCTTGTAATGGTTTACGACAATTTTATTTTGCAATGCTTTGTGGGGGAAGGACCTTTTTGTAAAAGGATCCTTCCCCACACCCCCTCCCCCTAAAACGTTTATTGTGTTGTGCTAATCGGGGATGGGCAGAGACGGTTTTTTGCGGGCATCACACTTTCTCAGTTTTATCTTTTCCAGCCCGTGCTGAACAAAAGACCCGGCAATGCCGGGTCTTTTGTTTTATGGTTGTGCAACAGGGGTTACTTTATGCCATTACCGCTTGCTGACGTGGTTCTTGTGGCTCATGAAGTAGCCAATGCCAAGAATAATGAACCAAATGGGCGTGGTGAACATGGCCATGCGGGTGTCGGCCTCAAATGTCAGCAGCACGAGCACCACAGCAAAGAATATCCAGCATATCCAGCAGGAGAAGACTCCGCCGGGGAGCTTGAACTTTGAGGTCTCATGACGTTCGGGGTGACGCTTGCGGTACACCACGTAGGAATACAGAATCATGGACCACACGAATATGAAGCAGACCGACGAGATGGTCGTCATGACGGTAAAGGCCGCCATGATGGTGGGCATGATAATGAGCATGGACGCGCCGATCAGCAGGCAGAGGCAGGAGAACAGCAGGCCGTTGGCCGGCACCCTGCTTGAAGAGAGCCGCCCGAAGGCCTTGGGAGCAACGCCCACCAGCGAGAGGCCGTAGAGCATGCGGCTTGTGGAGTAAATGCCGCTGTTGGCCGAGGACGCCGCCGATGTCAGCACCACAAAGTTGACGATGCTCGCCGCAGCAGGAATGCCCACTGCCACAAAGGTGTGCACAAAGGGGCTGGTTTCGGGGTTAATGTCCGACCACGGCGTGATGCACATGATGGCCACCAGGGCGAACACGTAAAAGAACACGATACGGAAGGGGATGGTGTTGATGGCCTTGGGCAGGTTGACTTCGGGGTCTTTGGCCTCGGCGGCCGTGGTACCGATAAGCTCAATGCCCACAAAGGCGAACATTGCTATCTGGAAGCCCGCAAAGAAGCCGAAAGCCCCCTTGGGGAACCATCCTCCATATTCCCAAAGGTTGGACACAGAAGCCGCGTGTCCCGACACCGAGGATGTGAAGCCCGTCATCACCATTGCGATTCCGGCAAGAATGATGGCTACGATGGCCACAATCTTGATGGAAGCGAACCAGAACTCCATTTCGCCGAACAGATTCACCGAAACAAGGTTAAGAATCATGATCAGCAATACAAAGAGGATGGAAGGAATCCATACGGATAGGGTCGGGAACCAGAAATGAAAGTACGAGGCAATGGCGATAACGTCCGCCGTACCTGTGACAATCCAGCAGAACCAGTATGTCCAGCCGACAAAAAATCCTGCCCAGGGGCCTACGATATCCTCCGCCATGTCGGTAAAGGATTTGTATTTAAGGTTGGAGAGTAGCAGTTCGCCCATGGCCCGCATAACGAGATACAGGAATGCCCCGATAATGGCATAGACGAAAATGATTGATGGGCCGGCAAGGTTGATGGTTTTGCCGGAGCCCATGAACAGACCCGTACCAATGGCGCCGCCAATGGCTATGAGCTGAATGTGCCTTTGACTTAGTCCACGCTTGAGAGTGTGCGATTCTTCTTGTCCCACGGGGGGTGTGGGGATCTCGCTCATGATACGTCTCCCTGTTTTGGTTTTAGAGCAATTTCAAGGTGAAATTGCTCTGGCGACTGTGTGAGCAGAAGCCCGCCGTGAAGGTGTAAGCGCAATTTACTTGCGCTGTTAAGCACCGAAGCGAGCGTATCTTTAACTTTGAGAATGTACATTCTCAAAGTTAATCTGCCCTAGTGCGCCGATTTTCGTGACATCAGGCAAGGTTGCTTCACAGGCAGAAGCTTGCCGCTTCAGGCAGAGGTTTCTGCAGTGTCATTGCAAAAGTTCTCCTCCTTGTGCTTCAATGTGTTAATAAACGGCGCTGACAGCCTCATTACGGCCAGTACTGACACAGTAAAGAACAGACTGCTGGCTGTCCGTTTGAGGTGGAACGGCCAGAAAGTCTGTTGCGGCAGGTGAATTATAAAAGATCTTCAACGCGTGACCCACCCGTGCAAAGGGTGGAATGCGCACCAGGGACGTCTCATGCTGCAATGTCGGTGCAGGGGCGAAGCTGGTTCGCCTTGCGGACATTTCACGACGCGTATTTTTATAAAATAACGCGCAGAGCGGATGCCCCTTTATAAGGATAATCCGCGTCAGAAGATGGCGTCCAAGGCCACAAAGCCAATGGCTGAAGCAGGCTGGGCAAGAAGAGAGGTGATGCCAGATTTTGTCGGTACGGCTGGCCGCCCGCAGAACCTGCGGGCGCGATCCGACTTGTGGTCAGTGATGGGTATTGTACCTTAGAGAAGCCACGCACCGAGGCGGAGCCATAGAATAGAACAACGCCATGACAAGTCATCCCGTCAAGAGAGTTAACTTCTGTCATTAGCGTTCGCCAACTTCAGAGTGCGTCCGACCATGATCCTTTTGCCTGAGAGTTTCGATTGCTCTTGCCCCTTCGGCGTGCTGTCAAGCAGCAAGCTCTCTCATGGTCGTCATTCGCGTTGGGCTGGATATTTGCAACATTGTTGCAAACTCTTGTGAATATAATTTCATGCTAATACAAACATGTCAACCAGGTTTTATGATTGACAATGATTATAGCCAAGCCGTTTGGGGCAAAAGAGCGGCGCACTGCATGTAGGATGCGGAATTGTAGAAGAGGGGCGAAAGTTGCCTTGCGGCAAGAGCAAAATAAAAGATAAAAAGCCGGGCAGCGTGAAATCTCACGGCCTGACTGCGTATGACGCTATTCAGTATACAGCGTCAGGTAAAGGTCGCCTTGCCATGGCCCCACGCGCTTGCCCAGACCGCGCAGGCGAACGGGCCTGCCCACAGAAAAATCCGGCGGCAGGGTTATTTCAACAGTTTTGAGCTCTGCCTGGAGCCCCTGGCGGATCTGCAGGCGCACACGGCAACCCGGCGCAAGATTGCTTGCGGGCAGGGTAAGGCTTTGTTCCTCGTCAATCTGGCGGCGCAGCCAGTCCTTGACCATGCCGGTGACGCCACGGGCCATTTCAGAAGACCATGTGGCGGTGCTCCCGGCCAGATTCTCTTTATGCAGCGCGGCGTTTTTCTTTACTTTTGCCGCCTTGGGCTTTGCGCGATTTTGCGGGGCGGATTCCGCCTCCTGCTGTCGCGGTTCTTCCTGCTGCGCTTTCTCTGCCTGCTGCTTGTTCAGTTCGCTGTAAATATCTTCAAAAACACGGCGGGCAAAAGGATCATTGAGCAGATCGCGCAGCACGTCCTGCTCGGCATATGCCGTTCCCGCAGTGTCGGCGCGGGAATTTTCGGCCTGCTCCCCGGCAGCGGCTTTACCCTCTGCGCCGTTCTGACCGCCTTGCGCCGTGTCTGCCTGCCCGGTGTCTTGCTTCTTTTCCTGGCTTCCAGGGGCTTTTGCGGTTTCTTCGCCGGAGGGCGGGGGCTGGGACGTACCTTTGTTTTCCTGTTTGGCATCGGCCGGGTCAGAGTCTTTGGTGCCCGCGCTTTCCTTTTTGTTTTTGCGCGCTTCCTGGCGAGCTTCTTGCCGCGCTTCCTGGCGCGCTTCGCTCTTTTTTCTTACCTCATCCTCATGTGTGAGAATGCCGGAAAGAGCGACATAGGCCTCGTTAAGCAACTGAAAATCCCGGCTGGCCTCGGCGTTTCCGGGGTTCAGGTCGGGGTGCAGTTCAAAGGCGCGCCTGCGGTAAGCCCTTTTTACAGCAGCAAGGTCGGCGTTTTTCTCAAGTTTGAGAATGGCGTAGCATTCCTTGAGCGATATCTGGCGGGTGCGGCGTCGCATGACTTACTTGAGGATAAGGGCGTTGGCTTCGCAACTGCTGTCATTGGCCAGCAGGCCATTTTGCAGCAGATAGTCGCGCCCGGCCTGGGCAAAGTCGGCGTGCCGGGTTTCCGGGCGGATGCCGGGGCAGAACTCCTTGGCCATGGAAAGACTCGCGGAATCTTCAATGTTGCCGCGAAAGAAAGGCCATGCGCGGCATATGGCGGGTTTGCCCCCGTGTACGCCGCAGCCTTGCCCCTGTTTGAAAAAGACGCAGTAGCCGTCGGAACCGCTGCGTATCTTCAGCTTGCCCCCGACATGGTAGCAGTAACGCTCAACAACGCTTTCCGGGCTCTGGCCCATGTGGGCAGCCAGGCGCGCAAGGTCGGTGGGGCTGACCACAATACCGCCGCGGCCTTCGCAGCAATGGCCGCACATGCGGCAATCGAAAACAGTCTCCGGTGCAACAGGCATGAGTTTATCCTTGAGTCTTGGCAGCGTTGGGCAGCAGGCGGGCGTGTTCCACCATGATGCAGGCGTCTTCAACCACGGTGATGTCTGTGGAGTTCAGCAGCGCGCGTGCTTCGGGCGACCGTATGCCCAGTTGCATCCAGAAAAGTGAAGGCCGCCAGGGTAAGGCCAGTACTTCGCGGGCGTGACCCGGGCAATACTCTGGAGCGCGAAAAAGGTTGATGATGTCCACGGGGCAGGGCAGGGCCGCAAGATTGGGGTAGGCCGTGAGGCCCCATACCGTCGCGCGCACGGGGTGCACAGGGTAGACCTCGTAGCCCGCGTCCAGAAGGTAGCGGCCCACGCGGTCAACGGCCTGGCCAGGTTTGTCCTTGGCGCCCACTATGGCAATGCGCCGCGCCTGCTCAAGCAGCCTGCGCAATTCAGTATGATCCTGCATATGGCCCTCAAAAAAAAGATGTCAGACCGCCTGCCCCGTTGCAAAAGGTGGTCTGATATCCTAGACGGCTACGGAAAAATGCGCAAGCTTTCCTGATAAAAGGAATTGAGCCGCTCAAAGTGCCGGTTGGATATGTTCCTTGCCACTGCCCTTGCCTTTTGCCGACGGCCGCACCGGGCCGGAAAACAGCGGCGTGATGGCGATGATCTTGTCCGTTTTGCCAAAAAGGTAAACAACGTCGCCAGGTTCAAACACGTCGTCCGCTCCGGGGGAGGCATGGGTGATCCCTTCGCGCAGGATGGCGATGACCGTGACCGCATGGCGGCGGCGCAACTCGCTCTGGGCAAGGCTCTGCCCGCACAGGGGCGAGGCCGCCCCAAGACGCACGGCCTGCACGCCCATGTCCGGCAGGCGGTTTATGGTGCTGCTCAGCGAGTCTTCAGGGGAGCTCATGCGGCGGATCATACGGTAGTTTTCCTGACGTATGCGGGCCGCAAACGTATCAATATCCTGTCGGGGCACAAGATACTGGGTGAGAACACGGGTGAAAATCTCGATGGAGGTTTCAAATTCTTCGGCAATGACTTCGTCTGCGCCCAGTTGCCGCAATGCCGCCACCTCGGTCACAAACCGCGTGCGGGCAATGATGTGCAGGTTGGGGTTGAAGCGGCGGGCCTCAATGGTAATGGCTCTCACGGCCGAGGGATCGGAAATGACGATCACAAGCACCCGCGCCCTGGTGACGCCAAGGTGTTCCAGCACCACGGGCTGCGAGGCGTCGCCGTGGGCAATGGGTTCTTTGTTGCGGTAGCGGCTGACGGTTTCGGGGTTCATTTCCAGAATGGTGTATTCAATGCCCGATTCCTTGGCCACGTGGGCCAGATGCTTGCCGCTGATGCCGAAGCCCACGATGATAAGGTGATCTTTCAGATGACTCTTGCCGTCGTCGGCTTCCGCCGTCTGCGCGGACGCGCTCTGCTGTCCGGCCAGTTTGTCGGCCAGGCGCGGGGCAATGAGCATGAGGCCTGGGGTAAGCATCATGGTCAGCACGCTGACATCCAGAAAGTTCTGATAGGCCTCCATGTCGAAAAGCCCTGCGGCCAGGCCCGATGCCGCCAGAACAAAGCCAAATTCACCCACCTGCGCCAGCGAAAGAGAGGTAATGATGGCCGCGCGCAGGGGATAGCCCTGCACCAGAACGGCGGGCAGGGTGAGCAGGCTTTTGACCACGATGAACAGAGCCGTGAGCCCGATGATGGAAAAGAAGTGCTGGCCGAAAAAATCCACGTTGAGCATCATGCCCACGGAGATGAAAAAAAGGCTCATGAAAACGTCGCGGTAGGGCAGAATGCCCGAAATGACGCTCATGCTGTATTCGGATCTGGCCAGCAGAAGGCCAGCCATAAACGCGCCCAGCGACAGCGAAAGGCCCAGCGTGTTTGTCAGCAGGGCCATGCCGAGGCACAGGCCCAGGGTGGTGAGCAGCAGGATTTCTCTGGTGCGGGTTCGCACCACCGCTTCCATAAGGCGGTCAAGGCCGAAGCGCGCGAAAAGCAGCACGCCACCCAGCGCCAGAACCACCCACAGGGTGGAAAAAAGGGCGTCTTTGAGCGAGAGGTCGAGGGTGCCGGAAAGCAGGGGCACACACAGCAGCATGGGAGCCACCATGATGTCCTGAAAAACCAGAATGGCGAGAGACAGGCGGCCCGTCGGCGTATTGGTTGAACCGCGCTCCTGCATGATGCGCAGCACAATGGCCGAGGACGAAAGCGCGACCAGGCACCCCATAAAGATGCCCTGCTGATAGGTATAGCCGCCAAAAAGGGCAAGGCCCATGACGGCCAGAACCGTAAGCCCGATTTGCAGGCTGCCGCCCAGAAAAACAGGCCGTTTCAGCCGGTTGAGGGCCTCGCCTGAAAGCTCCATGCCTATGGTGAACAGCAGCATGGCCACGCCGATTTCGGCCACATGGTCAATGGCGTCACGGTCGCTGACTATGCCGAGCAGCGAAGGGCCGCACAAAACGCCCGTAAGCAGAAAACCCACCGTGGCGGGCAGCTTGATTTTATTGCAGGTAACGGTGACGAAGATAGAGAGCAGAAAAATGGTGACTATTTCATAAAGTAAGGGCACGTCCATGGGGCCTCCGTGGCCGAAAAATAGCATTGCACCCACTGGCGTGCAAGTCTCTTCAATGAATACAGCTAAGTAGCTTATTTTTAAAAGGGCAGAGCCTGAGAGGGAGGGCGGTTTCAGATGCGAAAAGCAGAAATTATGGCCCGTGTGCAGGTCTTGCCGCACCTGTCGTGCGCGGGGAATCGGCGTCACAAACAAGCAACCGGGATGCAGCAAATGGTGAGCAGAAACTGGAGCGTCCTAGAATGAAATACGGGAGGGCACCTCTAGCGCGGGTTGAAGCATAATAACTTTGGGCTGGTGTGCTGGAAGGGCCGTCTCTGGTCTCTAGAGCATTTAACACTTGAAATACTCGCGTACGGCAGGCAAAAGCCCGCCTGCTCGCATTTCGTGGCAAGGATTTTTCAGAAAAATCCTTGCAGAGCATTTAACTCATTTCATTCGTAAACTGCTCTAGCTTCGGTACAGAGAACACCTTGCGAGACAAAAAAGAGCGACAGGAGTTTTGGGGGGTGGGGGTGTGGGGGAGGAGACCCTTTTGCAAAAGGGTCCCTCCCCCACAAAGCGTTTCAACGTTAATCTGCTCTGACGCGCTAAATTTTTACAAGATCGTATTTGCGGCTGCCGAGGCCGATTTCTTCGCCGTACTTGAGCTGTACCGGGCCAAGGGTGTGGGGCCAGCGTGCCGTGAATTTGTCCTGCTTGCCTTTTTTATCGCAGCATTCGCCGCTCAGGCTGGGGGCCTTGTTCACGAGGTCGAAGCAGGCCTGATCCAGGGCGACGGGGTCGGTGGAGGCCAGTATGCCGATATTGGGCACCATGGGCATGTCGCTCCAGCCCACGCAGTCACAGTCCGGCGTGACATTGAGTACAAAGTTGATGTAGCAGATGCGCTTTTTTCTGCCCTTGACCACGCCATAGGCGTACTCGGTCAAGCGCTCCATGAAGGGTTCCACTTCCGTATCCCAGTCAACGCTGATGGCAGCGGCGGGACAGACCGTCATGCATTCAAAGCAACCCACGCAACGGGATATGTCCACCTTGCTTTTTTTCTTTTGCATGCTCAGGGCGTCCTGAGGACAGGCGCGCACGCACTTGCCGCAGCCGATACAGGTGTCTTCGTTCACGCTCACATGGGTGGCGTGCTGTTCCCTCTTGCCGCGTACCGAAGCGCCGCCCATGGCAAGATTTTTGATGGCGCCGCCGAATCCGGCCATCTGATGGCCCTTGAAATGGCTCAGCACGACCAGGGCCGGAGCCTTGTTGATTTCGGTAGCGATGTGGACTTCTTTGAAATGCTTGCAGTTGATGCGCACCGGCACGTCGTTGTCGCCAAACAGCCCGTCTGCGATAACCACAGGAGCGGCCACCACGGATGGGGCAAATCCTTGCAGATATGCGGTTTGCAGATGGTCAACCGCATTGTGCCTGCTGCCGGAGTACAGTGTTGTGGTGTCTGTAAGAAAAGGCTTGCCGCCAGCGGCGGTGATTTTGTTGATAACCTGGCGCACCAGGGTGGGGTTCAGGTGCGTATCGTTGCCGTATTCGCCAAAATGCAATTTTACAGCAGTTAACTCATTTTTTTTGATGAACTTTTTGAAGTTAAGGGCATCGCACAGACGAGCCACTTTGGCGAGATTGCTTTCTTCATGGGAGCGGGATTGGCTGTCTGTATAAAAAACTTTGGCGGGCATGGGGTTCCTCCGAATAATTTGCGTTTAGGAAACGCTGATTTATTTTGTTTGGCGGTGTTGCTTCACTTTTTTTGAAACAGTCGAGGACGGAAGAGTCCACTCCTGCTTCAAAAAAAGATCGCGCCTTGCCAAACGAAATAACTGCGCGTTTCCAGAATACTCTTTAATCAGTGCTTTCTTTAACATATTTTGTCACCATCTGCCGCCACACGCAAGAGGAAGTAAACGGCAAGAGGAGCATGGCCTATGGGCACGCATATTGCTTGACAAGCGGCCGTCTCAAGAATAACCTTATTCAGTTTTATATCTCAATAAAACAGCACGTTAGCCAATGCCCATAAGGAGGCTCCATGGCAGTTTATGTTGTAGATCATCCTCTTGTTCGCCACAAGATTGGTATTTTGCGTATGGAGTCCACCTCCACCAGCGAATTTCGCAGCGTATCCAATGAAGTGGCAGGTCTGCTTATTTATGAAGCCACCAAGGGTTTTCGCACTGAAAAGCACACGGTGCAAGGGTGGGCCGGGCCTGTTGAAATTGAGGCCATTTCCGGCAAAAAGGTCACTGTTGTGCCCATCCTGCGCGCGGGTATAGGCCTTATGGACGGCGTGCTGGACATGATTCCCGGCGCCAAGATCAGCGTTGTGGGCCTGTACCGCAATGAAGAAACCCTGCAGCCGGTTGAATACTACGTCAAGCTCGCCAGCGACATGGATCAGCGCCTTGCCATTATTCTTGACCCCATGCTGGCCACGGGCGGCTCACTCATCGCCACCATAGAACTCTTGAAGCGCCACGGGTGCCGCAACATATGCAGCCTCAACCTGGTCTGCGCGCCGGAAGGCATAGCCAAAGTGCAGGCGGCGCACCCTGATGTGGATATCTATACCGCCGCCATTGACGACCACCTCAATGAAAACGGCTATATCATCCCTGGTCTCGGCGATGCCGGGGACCGTATTTTCGGTACCAAGTAAGTCCGCATCCACCCTGTAAAACCATCGAGGCCGCATATGAGCTCAGCCAGCCCACGGCGGGAATATCTGCCCACCGACTATAACCTGCGCTTCAGGGACTGCCTGATCGGCGCGCAGATGCTTTTTGTGGCCTTTGGCGCATTGGTGCTGGTGCCCATTCTTACCGGCCTGGACAGCAATGTGGCCCTGTTTACCGCTGGCGTCGGCACGTTGCTGTTCCAGGTATGCACAAGGGGCAAGGTGCCCATCTTTCTTGCGTCGTCCTTTGCCTTTATTGCGCCCATCATTTACGGGGTACAGACCTGGGGCATGGCCCAGACCCTCGGCGGCCTGGTTTTTTCGGGTTTTGTCTACTTTATCCTGAGCGGCCTCATCCGCTGGCGCGGCATTGATGTGGTGCTGCGCGTGCTGCCGCCAGTGGTTACCGGGCCTGTCATCATGGTTATCGGGCTGATTCTGGCCCCGGTAGCGGTGCACATGGCTCTCGGCAAGACCGGCGACGGCGCGGTGCAGCTTGTGCCCGAAGAAACGGCTCTGTGGGTATCAATGACATCCCTGCTGGTCACGGTGCTGGTGTCCTTGCTGGGCAAGGGCTTTTTGCGCCTCATGCCCATACTGTGCGGCATTGCGGCCGGTTTTGCGGTTTCACTGTATCTTGGCCTCGGCGACTGGACAAAGGTGGCCGCCACCCCGTGGATGAGCCTGCCGCATTTTACCTTTCCCGAATTTGCCTGGGAACCCATCCTTTTCATCATGCCCATAACCCTGGCCCCGGCCATTGAGCATTTTGGCGACGTTGTGGCCATCAGCTCCATTACCGGCAAGGATTACCTCAAGGATCCCGGCGTACACACCACCATGTTTGGCGACGGCGTCGCCACCATGGTAGCGGGCATGGTGGGCGGGCCGCCCTGCACCACCTATGCTGAAGTTATCGGCGCTGTGAGCCTGACCAGGGTGTTCAACCCCGCGGTCATGACCTGGGCGGCGCTGACGGCCATTCTGCTCTCCTTTGTGTCCAAGATCGGCGCGTTTCTGTCGTCCATACCCGTACCGGTCATGGGGGGCATCATGATCTTGCTCTTCGGGGCCATCATGGTGGTGGGCCTGAACACCCTTGTGCGCGCCGGAAAAGACCTGATGGAGCCAAGAAACATGATCATCGTGGCCCTCATCATCATCTTTGGCGTTGGCGGCATGCAGTTCAGCATCGGCAGTTTCAAGCTGGGCGGTATAGGCCTTGCGGCTGTGACGGGCGTGGTGCTCAACCTCTTTTTGCCGCGCAGCCGGTCCTAGAGCATTTTGCTTTTGAAACACTCCTTGTTTCAACGCATCATTCTGGCGAAAAACGTGGTTTGCGCCAGAATCCACGCCACTTCGTGGCGGCTGCCGCCTTCGCGTCAGCAGAGCAATTTCAAAGAGAAATTGCTCTAGACCAGATTACCTTTGAAATGCTTCACATTTCAAAGGTCTCATTCAGCCGTAAATGCGATTTGCGACTGAATCCACGCCACGTTGTGGCGCGCTGCACTTTCGTGCAGCGCTAGAGCATGTATACTTTTTCAAAGTTAAAATGCTCTAGCCAGTACCGGATCGCTTACATCAGCCCGCCCGATGGCTTTTGGCCGTCAGGCGGGCTGTATCTTTTGCAGCAAGTATGGTAGTCTGAATTACCAGTAAGCCGAAAAAGGAGGACTCCTATGGCTGAGAAAAAAAAGACCGACGATTACACCACCTGTCCCGCCTGCTCCGGCACGGGAAAAAATCAGGATAATACCACCTGCTTTGAGTGCAACGGAACCGGCAAACGTCAGGAAGCATGCACCGTGCCCGCCGGGGCGGAGCATGACGGAGTATGCGACTAGAGCATAAGAGCCTGTTGAAAACGCGCAGTTGTTTCGTTTGGCAAGGCGCGATCTTTTTTGAAGCAGGAGTGGACTCTTCCGTCCTCGACTGTTTCAAAAAAAAGTGGAGCAAGTCCGCCAAACGGAATAAATCAGCGTTTCCCCAAGTTTCCCGTTCACTGACAGAAAAACCCCGGCCATGGCCGGGGTTTTTCTTTTGCGCATGAACTTTCGTATTCTGCTACAGATTGCGCTCTTCCAGGCCGCCCTTTACGGGGCCTTTTTTGGGAGGTTCGGTGACGGGCTGCAAACCGGGCACCACATCATGCACCTCGGTGGGCGGCACAAGCGGATTGGACGCCGTGCGCTCAATGATCTTGCTGTCGCGGACAAAGATCGTGCAGGACAGGCCAAAGCATTCATTGATGGCGGCCACGGTGCCCTTGAGTACTTCGCTGCTGTTCTGCGGCGGCGGCACGAGCAGGTAGTAGGTGCGTGTTTTTCCGCCCATGCGTGGTTCCACCAGGCAGGAAACTATCCATTCATCCTGTCCGTCATTATTCCAGTCGGCAATGGCCACCATGTTGACGGTTATGGTCTGCGTGGCGTGCCTGATGCTAAAACCATTGTCCCAGTGCTTGACGCGGCTGTCAGGAAGTATGGTTGCGGCAAAGGTGGCGCCCAGGTACACATCGTGCGCGGTCTCGCCAAACATGAATGAAGGCGAAAGCCGCTGGAAGAGCACATCGCCATAGCTTTTATAGCCTGAAAACGACATGGGGGCTACATAGGAACCCTGGTCGTCAAGCAGGTTGCGAGCCTTGAGTTCCTTGGGCATGGCCCTGGCCATGCGGATAAACTGATCTTTTTCTACCACAACAACGGGGCGGGTGGAGCAGCCAAAAAGCAGGCCGCCCAGACAAAGCAGAACGCAAAAACGCGCGATGGACATGACGGTGTGTTCTCCTGGCGGAGTTTTGACATTGAAGCCGGGAAATGCGGCGTTGCAGCCTTTGTATGCGTAGGCACCGTCCTTGTAAAGTGCGTTTTCCATAAACATGCTGTAAAATCTGGTACGGTATCTGCATATATTTTCTAGGGTCAAATGCCACGCTTCAAGCCAAGGAATCGTCATGTCCGAAGCCCTTTATATCGAAATGCCCGCCCGTAAAAAGGGCAGCCCACGGCCTTTGTGGCTGCGCCTCATTCCTTTGTGGGCGCTTTTATTGTTGCTCGCGGCAGGCGTGCTCTGGTGGCTGGCCCAGGGGCGTGTGGCCAGCGAGCGGGCCATGCTGGACGCCATGGTGCATGTGGTCGCACCGGAATTTTCCGCCCCGGTGGAGGCTTTTTATGTCAAGGAAGGGGACAGGGTGCGGCGCGGGCAGCCCTTGCTGCGCATGAACGCCAGGGCCTATCAGGGCAGACTTGGCGAGGCGGGGCGGGAAGCCGCAGCCTTGCGCGGCATGGCCGGGCCGCCCACCATGGAAGAAACCGCCGCCAGACTGAAAGCCGCGCAGGATGCGGAACAGGATATGGTGCGCCGCCTGGCTCAGGCCAGAAATGAAGAAGACGTCAAGCAGCAGTTGCGTCAGGAGCGCGTGGCCACGCACGTACGGCTGCAATTGCATCTGCGCTCCATTGACAGTCAGGGCGGTGAACGCTCCGTCGGCAAGAGCAGATATGCCGAGGCCAGTCAGGCCGAGGCGCAGGCGCGCAGACATATGGAACAGGCCAAGGTGGAGTTTGAAGAAGCCAGCCGTATGCGCGCCGCCATGGAGCAGGAGCTTGGCCGCATCCGGCAGGAGATGCTGCGCTTCAAGCAGATGGCGTCGCAGCAGCGGTACGCGCCCGTGCCTTCACGTGCCCAGGCGACGCCGCCTGTGGTGGTGGACGCCAATCTGTACGCGCCCGTTGACAGCCGTGTGCTGCGGGTTTTGGGCGTTGCCGGTCAGCCGGCGCAGCGTGGCGAAGCCCTGGTTCTGCTTTTGCCCGAAGGGGCTTCGGTAACGGAAAATTACTGGGTTCAGGCATATTTTATGGGCGAAGGTGCGGATTTCATCCAGCCCGGACAGCCCTGCCGTGTTGAACTTGAGGATGGGCAGAACCTGCGCGGCGTGGTGCAGGATGTTCTAGCGCCGCAGGCGCTCCCCACTGGCCAGCAAGGCGCGCAGGGCTTCAAGCCTGCAGATGGTACGGCCAAGCCCGCAATGTACGTTCCGGTGCGCATCAGCGTTGAGCCTGGGGCCAACCCCTTGCCCGCGCCAGGCACGTCGGCCCGCTGCGTGGTGCTGACGCGCAGTATACTGGGATTTTACGGTTTTTAAGGAAACGCTGATTTATTTGGTTTGGCGGCGTTGCTTCATTTTTTTTGAAACAGTCGAGGACGGAAGAGTCCACTCCTGTTTCAAAAAAAATTCGCGCCTTGCCAAACGAAATAACTGCGCGTTTCCAAGAGGCTCTTTACTCAGTGCTTCCTAAAGGCAGATTGTTGAAGATATGTATCTGCCTGACTAATCTCCTCCCCCACGCTCCCACCCCCTGAAACTTTTATTGTATCTGGGTAGTAGGCGGCGTGCTTTCTGGACTGAAGAAGGGGCAAAAGCAGCGTTTTTTCGGCAGCACGCCAGCGTAACGCCTGCCTGGTTTGGACAGACGGCGGCATGGATTACATACAACGAACAGCGGCGCGGATGTTTAATAATCCGCGCCGCTGTTTTGCTGGCAGAGCATAAAGTTTTTCGGTGGGTATTGAATGAAGCATACTAAAAGTTTTAGGGGGAGGGGGTGTGGGGGAGGAGACCCTTTTTCAAAAGGGTCCCTCCCCCACAAAGCATTCCACGGTGAAATAACTCCAGCTGTGTCAGCCGGGTTATCCCTCCAGCTGGGCCAGATGCTGCCGGGCAAAATCCAGACCGGGATCAAGCTCCAGCGCCGCGGTCAGATGCCGCCGGGCCTCTTCATTCTTGCCCATGAATTTTTCGCACAGGCCAAGGTTGGCAAGATCCATTGCAGAGCCCTTGTCTACGCGCAGCACGGCGGCAAAAGCCTCGGCAGCACTGGCGTAGTTGCCGGTCTTGAAATGGGCCACGCCCAGAAGGTTTCCGTATTCCTTCATTTCCGGGCACAGTTCCACAGCCTTGGCCAGCGCGGGAATGGCTTCGGCCCACTGCCCCTGAAGGGTGTCGGTATAGCCCTGATAAAAGGCCGCAAGAGCCTGGGCGTCCGCATCGGGTTGCAGGGGCATGGCCTCGGCGAACAGATCGCGGGCACCGGCCCAGTCCTCGGCGCGCAGGGCCAGCATTCCCCTGAAAAAGGGCAGAAAATGCGCCTTGGGGTAGCATTCTTCAAGAACCTTGAGGCCGTCCAGGGCGGTGGCGGCATCGGCCTCTTCCACCAGCTTGCGGCCCACAAAAAGGCCCAGGCTCTGATTGCGGTCACGCTCCCTGAAGGCCATGCCGGGCACGATGGTATAATGCGTGGGAATGCCAAGGCGTTGATGGGTCGTTTCCACCGCGTACATGGTCATGGGGCGCAGGCCGTCGAGAGCCGTAAGCAGTTCCTGCCGGATGTCGCTGTCTTCCACCGTGGGCAGGCTGTCCAGGCTGACGGAGGGGCCTTCGAACAGCCACGCAGCCTCCTCAAGGGTGTTGAACTTGGACAGGCCGGACGCCTCGTAGCAGGCATTGGTGCAAAAATCTCCCGCAAGCTGGGCAACTTCGGTGACGGCGCGGATGGCCGCCTTGGCCGGAGAGGCCGCCGTGCCCGCAGTGAACACGATTTCCGAATTCTGACCCAGTGTGGAGGGATCCCAGGCAATGGCCGCCACCGTGGGCAGGGGCATGTTCAGGGAAAAATCCTTGAGCATGATGTGCACGCCTTCTCTGGCAAAAGCTTCGAGCAGCTGGCAGAGCACGGGATCCTGGCAGGTGGCGGGGTCGATAGTGGGGGTGGCGAGGCGTTCTCTGTCCACCAGGCAGCAGACATGGCGCTCGATCAGTTCGCTGAGGCCCTGAAGCAGGGATTCCTCCGCGCTGTTGCCCGCCGAGGTGCCGTTGAATTCGCCCAGCAGCTTGAACCAGTCAAGGGGCAGCCATACCGTGCTTTCATCGGGCAGGCGCGTGGCCGGGTAGAAGTTCCAGCTGATAAGGTCCAGCACCCTGCGCGCTTTTGTGGCGTCCAGCTGTTCGTTGACAGAGCGCAGCATTTCGTCCAGCGGCAGCAGGGCCTCGCCGAAGCGGGCTTCAGCCTCGCTCCACGTGGCGCGCACCATGTGCGGGCGAGCCTGCCAGAAGCTGAAAAAGGCAAAGCGTTCCATCAGTTCCATAAGAGCTGATGCTTCGGCCTGCTCCGGGGATGAACCCTTGCCCATCTGTTTGCGGGTGGGCATGACGCGCCGGGCATCCGCGCCGCACACGCTCAAAAATACGGGAATGCCCAGCCGGTTCACGTCCACCCTTGTGGTACGGGCCAGAATGTCCAGGTCGGCCTCGGCCAGACGCTGCTTCACGCGCGCAATGGTCTGCGGCGGGCTCATGGTCTTGTCGAGGTCGCGGGTATAACCCTTGGGGCAGGGGGCCAGATGAATACAAGGCAGGTGGCTTTTCATGGGCGCTCCAGAATCAGGATGCTGTAAATACGGCGTTGTTCCTCGCCGTTATCATCGTGAGTTTTAACGCCGATGCGGCCTTCGGTCACCTTGAAAGTCTTCGCGGCCAGCTTGGCGAAGTGGGGTTTGGCGCGGGCCATGTCTGTGCAGAACAGGGCCTTGCCGCCTGGGGCCAGATGGCGGTCAACAAACTTTACCAGCGGTCTGTGCAGTTCTTCAAGGTAAAGAATTTCCGAAGCGGCCATGATGTCAAATCCCTGGCTGAAACGCGGGTCGCGGCCGGGGGCGGTCACATCCACGCGAGCGACTTCCACGATGTCCTGAAGGTCGTTGCGCAACACGTTGGCGCGGGCAAAGCGCAGGGCCTCCTCAACCACGTCGCTGAGCACAATGCGGCTGAAGCCGTAGCGGGCCGCCACAAGGCTGAGCACGCCGCAGCCAGCGCCCAGTTCCAGCAGGCTTTTGCCCTGCGGTTCGTATTTGCGCAGCAGGCGACCCAGCACAAAGGAGCCGGGCCAGACCTTGGCCCAGAGGGGCAGGTCTTTCAGTGGATCGCGAATGGCGCGTTTTTGCAGCAGTTTGTCCAGGTGGGACTGCATGTTATGGATGGACAGAATTTGCAGGGGATTTTCATCAACCTGCATGGGCTCGAAATCCACATCAAAATCGGCGCGGATCACGGCGAGAAGGTTTTCCAGTTCTTCCGTGCTTGTGGGCATGTGCTTTCCTTGGAGCAGAGTACCTTTGAAAACGTATATTCCCAAAGTTTTTGACACGCCGCCTCGGCGCGTAACAGCGCAAACAAATAGCGCTTGCGCCTTGCGGCGAGCGCCTGCTCCCGCAGTGTGAGAGCCGTTTCAAGGTGAAATGGCTCCAGAAAAAAAGCGGATTACAGCGGGCTTGCAATCCATTTTTTTACTCGGAATCGCCCTGCATGGCAATACGCCATGTGATTCAACGACAACCAGCCATGCGCGGCCAGAAATGGGGCCAGGAACAGGGCCATGCATTGGGCCATGCATTGGGCCAGCCATGCGCGGCCAGAAATGGGGCCATGCATCAGGCAGGGCGCGTCGCCCGGATTGCGGGCCGCACCGAAAGGACGCACTCGACCGCAAAGGCAAAATCTGGCATGCTAAAAAGGATTTTCGACCTGTCACAGCAAAACAGAGATGGAGCATGAACACTATTTTTCAGCTTGAGATAATTGTGGGCGAAGATGCCTATGACCTTGCCGTGGGCCTTCTGACCCTTGAAGTTTCTTTCGGGTGGGAAGAAGAAAGCCTGCCCACGGGCGAAAGCCGTTTTCGCGTGCATTGCGAGAATGCCGACTTTATTGAGGGCTTGCGCAATGTCATTGAAGGGCGCATTCCCGGCGCAAAATGTACTGTACACAAGCTTGAAGCGCAGGACTGGCTGGCGGCATGGCGGCAGTTTTTCACGCCCGTGCCCTGCGGCAGGCGCTTTGTAGTCTTGCCCCCCTGGCTGGCCGACAGTGAGGAATTTCCTGACCGCACCAAGGTGCTTATTGAGCCCAAAAGCGCTTTCGGGACGGGGCATCATGCGACCACGGCCCTGTGCCTCATGGTGCTGAGCGACCTCATCGATGCCGGGCGCGTGTCACCGGGCGAGACCTTTCTGGACCTGGGCACAGGCTCCGGCGTGCTTGGCATCGCCTGCTGCAAAAGCGGACTCAAGGGCGAAGGGCTCGACATCGATGTTCTCGCGGTAGAAAACGCCCTGGAAAATCGCGTGCTCAACCATGTGGAGGACTTTGAAGTGCGGCAGGGCAGCATAGATGCCGTGCCGGGCAAGACCTATGATCTCGTGCTGGCCAATATTCTGGCCCGGCCGCTGATCGAGCTTGCGCCGCTGATCGTGCGCGCCTGCAAGCCCGGCGCATGCCTTATTCTTTCAGGGTTGCTGGAAATTCAGGCCGACAGCGTGGAAGAAGCCTATACGTCCCAATGCCTGCCCAAGCCCCGTCGCGTTCTGGACGGGGAATGGTGCGCCCTGGTGTGGGAATAATCCATGCCTGTCAGCCCTGTAATGGCGGGTGCCGCTGAAAAACTGCTTCATGGCTGCGGCCAGGGCGCTTCGGCCGCAGGGCAGATTCTGACGGATCAACCTCTGGTTTACTGCGTGATTCCAGATGACGCTTTTTTATGGTCCTGGGGCCTGATGCTGGTTTTTGGAATTGGCGTTCAGGCCCTGGGCCTGTATTTTCGGCGCAGACTTCTTATGGCGGCGGGGGCGGCGCTTGTTTGCGGAGCAGCCGTTATGGACCGTGATCCCACCTTATTTGCGGGGCAGATGTTGCTCACGCTCGGTCTGGCAGTGATGATCGCCCGCAGGCAAAAAACGCAAAGCCCGGGCGCAGCCCGAAAACGGAGCAGAAAAAATACCCGGGCATAGTGCGCCGGGCCGAATTGCTCTGGGCGGAATTGCGCAGACCGCATAACGCCGGACTGAATTGCGCCGGGCCAATTGCTCTGGGCTTAATTGCGCAGACCGAATAGCACCAGGCCGTAATCCCACAGGCAACAAGCGGTTACACAAATGGCTGTCAGCGCCGTTCCTTCCAGAGGGGGATGGGCGGCGGAGTAAAATCTTCAAGCGCCTTGAGATCCTTGAGGCTGCGACCCGCCCGCGCCGGACGGCCGTCAGGCCCCCGCGTCACAGGGCCGCAAGTCTGCGGCGTGAGTTGCTCCGGTATGTCTTCCGGGGCCGGGCGCAAAAGGTCTTCGCCCCTGCTCAGAAAGGGCAGGGGGTCCACAAGCTTGCCCGAAGCGTCCCGCAGGCCGAAGTGCAGGTGAGCGCCGGTTGTGCGGCCTGTGCAGCCCACCAGTCCCACGGGCGTCCCCTGCGTTACCTCCTGCCCCTTGCGCACCAGCGCTTTTCCCATATGGGCGTAACGCGCGGTCATGCCGTCATCCTGGCGGATGTCCACCACAATGCCCCACATTCCCTCATTGCCCGCGAGGATGACCGTGCCGCTGCGAAAGGCCACCACCGGCCAGTTCTGGTGGGCGCGCAGGTCGATGCCTGTGTGATCCCGCACCACCATGCCACGGCGGCTCAGCCATGTGGGCATGCGGCGCGGGCCAAAGCCAGAAGTTATCATTTCTTTGAGCGGCGGCAGTTCTCGCGGGCGCAGCGTGGACGGCAGGGCCTCGGTGGGTGTCTCTGGCGGCGTGGCGCTCTTTGTGCTGTTTGTATCGGCGCCCTCGCTGCTGCCCCCCGCCTGCTCCTGAAGCGTTTTTTCGGCCTGTTCTTCAGCCTGCTTTTCAGTGGAGGCCGGTTCGGATCCGGACGGCGTGGCAAGGGGTTTTGCGGCGGTTTCGGCTGGCGCGTCAGCTTGCTGTTGATCGGGCGTGGAGTGGTTGTCTGCGGCATTATTCGCCGATCCCGTCACGGGGCAGAAAATGGCGAACACGAGCAGCAGAACCGGGAGTGAAAAAGGGGTAGGCATATTTTTGGGCTGGCGATGAACGCCGGGTAGATATTTCAGGAAACGCTGATTTATTCCGTTTGGCGGACTTGCTTCACTTTTTTTGAAACAGTCGAGGACAGAAGAGTCCACTCCTGCTTCAAAAAAAGATCGCGCCTTGCCAAACGTAATACCAGCGCGTTTCCAGGAGGTTCTTTAGTCTGTGCTTCCTTAAGGTTCAGGGCACATGCGTGGCGAAAGCGCCCGCAGCTGCGTGAGCAGGCATTGTCGTGGAGGCCCAGGCGCGGACTGATTGTGCTGTTGCGCTCCATAAGGGGCTGCATAAGCTTTGCGAATATGCTTTTCAAAGACTGATCTGCTCAGGACGCCTGTAAAAGCTATTTTGCGACACAATGCACTGCGGGTGGTTGCCCCCGTCGCTGTTTTCTGCTTTGCTGAAAAAGAGAAGCTGGGCTTGCAGGCCATAAAGGCGGAAGCGTGCCTTTTCAGGTACAGCATTCCATCAGTATCGGCAAGCTTTTCACATCCGCGCAAGCCTGCCCAAAGGAGTTATTATGAAAAAACGATCCATTGCCGAGCTGGTCACGGGCCGAAAGGCCATTGACGGCGCAGGCGTACATTTGGTGCGCGTACTTGGTTCACCCACAGTACGCAAGTTTGATCCTTTTCTTATGCTGGATGCCTTTGATTCTGAAAATCCTGACGATTACACCAAGGGCTTTCCCACCCATCCGCACCGGGGCATTGAAACCTTTACCTACCTCATGCGGGGCCGCATAGACCACGAAGACAGCCTCGGCAATGCCGGAAGCATTGTGGACGGCGGCTGCCAGTGGATGACGGCGGGCAGCGGCATTCTGCACCAGGAAATGCCCCAGGCATCACGCCGCATGCTGGGCCTGCAACTCTGGATAAACCTGCCGCGCGCCCGCAAGATGGTTGATCCCGAATACAGGGACATCCGGTCTGAAATGGTTCCCAGAGTGGAAGACGGCGGGGCGCTGGTGACTGTGGTGGCCGGAGACTATAATGGCGTTGCCGGAGCCACCAGGGGCGATTACGTCGATATAATCTTTCTGGACGTGACGTTGAGACCCGGCGCGCTCTGGAACATAGCCACCAGACCGCAGGATACTGTCTTTGCCTATATGGTTGAAGGGGAATGCGAGCTTGCTGGTGGCGGCGAGATTCCCCATCGCAATGCCTGCCTGTTTACGCCGGGGGACAGCCTGAGCCTTGTGGGCGGGCCTGAAGGCGCGCGTTTTGTCCTGGTTTCCGGTGCGCCCCTGCATGAGCCGGTGGCCTGGGGCGGGCCCATTGTCATGAACACGGATGAAGAGCTGAGACAGGCCTTCTTTGAACTGGAGGACGGCACATTCATTCGCCACGCGCCCCGGGGAAAAGCGGGATAGAGCCGTGTTGCTTTGAAAAGGCCCTGGCGTCTGCCGGAGCAGGCTTTCGCTGTGAGAACCTAACCGCAGTTGATCTGCGCTGTCGCGGGCCGAGGCGGGCGCGTCAATACCTTTGGAATGTATATTCTTCAAGGAAATGCTGATTTATTCCGTTTGCCGGACTTGCTTCACTTTTTTTGAAACAGTTAAGGACGGAAGAGTCCACTCCTGCTTCAATAAAAGATCGCGCCTTGCCAAACGAAATAACTGCGCGTTTCCAGGAGGCTCTTTAATCAGTGCTTCCTTAAGGTAATCTGCGTGTGCGCATTGATTCATGCCGGATATGACGGGAGGCCGCTCTGGAGGGGCTTTCCGTCATGCCTCTGTTTGTCGCTATGCCAGATTTGGCGGCCTTGACAGGGCCATAGTGGAAGCATAACCAAGAATGCTGACTTGGTGAAATGGAGTAATACCATGAAAAAAAAGATATTTACGCTTTTTCGATTCAGTGCTGTCGCCATCGTGATGGCAGCCTGCCTCGCCAGTGCCGGTCTGGTTCTGCCGCAGGCCGCTTCGGCAGCGGCAGGCCAGGGCAAATTGCGCATTCTTGCAACAACATATCCCGTATACCTTCTGGCGCGTAATGTGGTTCAGTCCAATCCCGGCGCGCAGGTTGATCTGCTTATCCCGGCCCAGACAGGCTGCCCGCACGACTACGCCCTGACCCCCAAGGACATGCAGAAGCTGGCCCAGGCAGATGTGCTGCTGCTCAATGGTCTCGGTCTGGACGATTTTATGCTCAAAGCCTTGCCCAACGCCAAACCGGGCCTTGTTGTGGTGGACAGCAGCGCGGGCATCACCCCCCTCAAGGAAGGCAATGCCCACGAGGACGGGGATGCGGATCACGACGGGCACGATCATGCCGCACGGCACGGGCATGAAGAAAGCGCCCACGGCCATGACGGGCATGACGGACATGAACACGGCCACCACCACGACCACGGCGGCGTCAACCCCCATGCCTTTGCAAGCCCCCGTCTGGCGGCCGTTATGGTGAAAAACATGGCTCAGGGCCTGGCCAAGGCCGACCCGCAGAACGCCGCGTCGTATGAATCCAACGCCAGCGCGTACGAAAAGGTGCTGTCAGGCCTGAGCGAACGTCTTGCCACTATGGGCGCCAAGGCCCCCAACAAGGGCATAGCGCTTATGCACGACGCCCTGTCCTATATGGCGAGTGACGGCGGCCTTGAAGTGGTTGCCGTTATTCAGGAGGACGAGGAGGCTCAGCCTTCGGCAGGACGCCTCATCACGGTGGCCAAGATACTGCGGGAGCACAAACCCGCCCTCATAGCCAGCGAACCGCAATACTCGGACAAGGCCGTGCAGACGCTGGCCCGCGAGGTGGGCATACCTGCGGCCCAACTGGATTCCCTGGCTTCTGGCCCGACCAGTCCTTCGCTGGATCACTATGAAAAGACCATGAATAACAACATCAACATTCTTGAGAAGTATTTTGAGCCGCGCTGACACTACCGCTCCTGACCTTGTTTTTGACCATGTCTGCGTGTGCCGTGGTGGAAGGCTCATCCTTGAGGATGTGTGCGCCACGGTGCCCGCAGGCAGCAGCACCGTGCTTGTGGGCCCCAACGGCGCTGGCAAGACCACGCTGCTGCTCTGTCTTATTGGCGAGATGAGCTATTCGGGCCGTATTGAGGCGGCAGGCCAGTCCGGCCTGCCGCGCACGGCCTATGTGCCGCAGTATCTTCATATGGACGCCAGCCTGCCCCTGCGCGTGGGAGAGTTTTTGGCGCTCAACCGCCAGCGCCGCCCCCTGTGGTTCGGCCTCAGCCATTCTGTGCGCGCAGAGGCGCGCAGACTGTTACACATGGTGCAGGCCGAACAGCTTGAGGACAGGCGGGTGAGCGATCTTTCTGGCGGTGAAATGCGCCGGGTGCTGCTGGCTGCGGCCCTTGGCCGCGAACCCCGGCTGCTGGTGCTCGACGAGCCTGCCGCCGGAGTCGATGTGCAGGGTGAACGGCTGTTCTGGGAAGTGCTGGACAAAGTCCGCATGGAGCAGGGCTTTACCCAGATAATTGTCAGCCATAACCTGTCCCTGGCAGCCCACTATGCGACCCACGTCATATGCCTCAACAAGAAGGTCTGCGCCGAGGGCGCGCCCCATGAGGCCCTTAACGCGTCTATTCTCATGCAGCTTTTTGGCGTGCCCATCCATCTGTATCCCGATCAGTGCGACCCTGCTGATCCTGCCTGCCCCCAGTGCGGAGCCGTGTGCGCGCCGGAACGCCTGCTGCCTGCCTATGCCAGCATACAGCGCCGTGGCGGCGTGAAGGCGGCGGCGGAAGGTTTGTTGGCGCAGAAGGGTGGCCCGGACGGGCACGCGGGCAAGGGCACGGGCAAAGGCGCGGGTGACGGTTCAGCCGCCGGGGAGGCCGGGCATGCCTGATCTGACCTTAATCTATGATCTTTTGGGCCGCCTGCCGCTGGACTGCCTGCAAATGCGCTTTATGCAGCAGGCCATGTTAGGCCTGCTTTTGCTGGCCCCCATGGCATCGGTGCTCGGTGTGGAGGTCATCAGCTTTCGCATGGCCTTTTTTTCCGACGCCATCGGGCATTCTGCCTTCGCCGGGGTGGCCCTTGGCCTTATTCTGGCCATAAACCCGCGTATTTCCATGCCGATATTCGGCGTGCTGGTGGGGCTGGGCATCATGGCCGTGCGGCGGCGCAGCAACCTTTCCGGCGACACGGTCATAGGCATTGTGTTTTCTGCTGTGGTGGCCTTTGGTCTGGCTGTGGTCAGCCGTGCCCCAGGAGTGGGGCGCGACATGCAGCGCTTTTTGTACGGCGATATTCTCACCATTACTGAAGGCGAGACGGGCTTTCTGCTGCTGCTCTTTTTCGCCATGCTGCTTTTTCAGGTAGTGGGCTACAACAGGCTGCTGTATATTGCCCTGAACCCCGTCATGGCCCGCGTGCACGGCGTGCGCGTTGCTTTGTGGCAGTATGTTTTTGCGGCGCTGCTGGCCCTTGTGGTCATGTTTTCCGTATGGGCGGTGGGGGTGCTGCTTGTGACGGCCCTGCTCATCGTGCCAGCGGCCACGGCCAGAAATCTGGCCTCCACGGCTGGCGGCATGTTTTGGTGGGCGCTGGTTGTGGGGCTGAGTTCGGCCTTTGTCGGCCTTGTGCTTTCAGCGCAGGAATGGATGTCCACGGCCAGCGGGGCCACCGTGATTCTCGTGTCGTGCTGCTGGTTTGGCGTGAGCGCCCTGGTGGCCGGCCTGCGCGGAGGTCGAAAAAGCGCCTGACGCGGCGGATGCTACGCGCGGCCAAGAGTGTGTTTGCAAGAAAGCCTCCCTGTCACGACAGGGAGGCTTTCACTATGCGCTGGCAAGGAAGGGCAGTGTGCCCGCGCAGTTATGCAAGTTTTTTCACGGCAGCCAGGGCCGCGTCATAATCCGGCTCACTGGCAACTTCAGGAACAAGCTGGGTATAGGCAACCGTGCCGTCAGGGGCCACAACCACGATGGCGCGGGCCAGCAGGCGCAGTTCGTCAATAAGCAGGCCATAGTCCTTGCCGAAGCTTCTTTCTTTGTAGTCAGAGAGGGTTTCGACAGACTGAACGCCCGCAGCGCCGCACCAGCGGGCCTGGGCAAAGGGCAGGTCGCAGCTTACGGCCACGATGCGCACCTTGTCGGAAAGGGCGGCGGCTTCCTTGTTGAAGCGGCGCACTTCCATATCGCATGTAGGAGTATCAAGGGAGGGCACGCTTACCAGCACCAGCACCTTGCCCGCATAGTCCTTGAGGCTGCGGGGGCTGAGGTCGTTGGCGGCCAGGGTAAAGTCCGGGGCTTTTTGCCCGACCGCAGGCCGGTTGCCCATGAGATGGAGAGGTGTGCCCTTGAAAGTGACTGTATTCATACGGAACTCCTTGTGCCTTTGTTTGTGGAACCAGTGTGCTACAAGTGCCCTGGATAGTCAATAATTGTTATCAACAAGTGCGTGCCAAGCCATGCTTCACCAAGGAGACGCCGCCCTTCAGAACTGCATCATTGCAAATACGTGGCATACCGTCGAGGGAATAATGGCGACATTTTTGTGTCATGCGGCAGGCCCGGCCGCGCAAAATTTGCAGTGCACCATTGCCAGATCGGTTGCAGTGCCTATATGGACAGATAGAGCAAACTTATCAGGAGCAATTGATGAGCACCTTGACCCCCCGTGAGATCGTGTCCGAGCTGAATAAATTTGTTGTGGGCCAGGAACAGGCCAAGCGTATGGTTGCCGTAGCCGTGCGCAACCGCTGGCGCAGGCAGCATCTGCCGCTTGACCTGCGCGACGAGGTTTCGCCCAAGAACATCATTATGATGGGGCCGACCGGCGTGGGCAAAACCGAAATAGCGCGCCGCCTGGCCAAACTTTCGGGCGCGCCCTTTATCAAGGTGGAGGCCACCAAGTTCACAGAAGTGGGCTACGTGGGGCGGGATGTGGAATCCATGGTGCGCGATCTGATGGAGATCGGCATAAACCTTGTGCGCGACGAGGAAAACGCCCGCGTGCGCAAAGCCGCCGAAGCCGCTGCGGAATCGCGCCTGATGGATCTTTTGCTGCCCAGCTCCTTTGGTTTGGAAGACCGCTCCTCCACGCGCGAAAAACTGTTGCAGCAGTTCCGCCTCGGTTTTCTGGATACGCGCGAAGTTGAAATGGAAGTGACGGAGATGGGCGGCGGGGTGGATATTTTTGCCATCCCCGGCATGGAGCAGATGGGGGGCCAGGTCAAGGACATGTTCAGCAAGGCCTTTCCGCCCAAGCGCAGCCGCCGCAAGATGAAGGTTCGCGACGCCTTCAACGTGCTTGTGCAGGAAGAGTCCGGCAAGCTGGTTGATCAGGACGCCCTGGTCGAACGCGCCAAGGAAAGGGTGGAGCAGACCGGCATCATCTTTATCGACGAAATAGACAAGATCGCCAGTTCATCACAAAACCGTACCTCGGATATTTCGCGCGAAGGCGTGCAGCGTGACCTGCTGCCCATTGTGGAGGGCAGCTCCGTGAATACCAAGTACGGCATGATCCGCACGGATCATGTGCTGTTTATTGCCGCGGGCGCGTTCCACTTCAGCAAACCCTCGGATATGATTCCTGAATTACAGGGGCGTTTTCCCTTGCGTGTGGAGCTTCAGGCCCTGGGTCGCGAAGAGTTTTTGCGCATTCTTACCGAGCCGGACAACGCCCTTACCAAGCAGTATGAAGCCCTGCTGGGCACAGAGCAGATCCGCTTGAGCTTTACCGAGGACGGCCTGGAAGAAGTTGCCGCCTTTGCTGAAGACATCAATTCCCGCACGGAAAATATCGGCGCGCGCCGTCTGTACACCATCATGGAAAAAATACTGTCCGACATTTCCTTTGACGCCCCGGACATGCCGGGCGCGCAAGTCGTGGTCAACAAAGCCTATGTGGCCGAGCACCTCAAGGACGTGCGCAACGATCAGGACCTGACGCAGTACATCCTTTAGAGCCATTTTACTGGCGATGCTGTCGCCAGCCGTAAGGCTTCCTCGTCGTCTGACGGCTGCCGCCTGAAATTGCTCTGGCGGCAGCAGGAGCGGGCGCAGGCAGGAAAGCCCGCACATTCGTAACCATCTCAATCAGGTGAGCCTCTCTGTTAGAGCATTTAACACTTGAAATGCTCGCGTACGGCGGGCAAAAGCCCGCCTACTCGCATTTCGTGGCAAGGATTTTCAGAAAAAATCCTTGCAGAGCATTTAACTCATTTCATTCGTAAACTGCTCTAGCGGAGAGGCTCATTTTTTTGTGCCATCGCTTTTTTGTAACAAGCCCGGCATGCCGGGCAGTTGTTATTGGGGCACTGCGCTGGTGGTCTGTCTGTCTGTCTGTCTGTCGAGGCAGCAGGCTCTGAAACTGAAGGTTCCGGTTGCCCGTATGGCGCTGGCAGGCATGTAATCAGTGGGGGCGCTCCGCGCAGGGCTCTGGCAGCCATAAAAATACGGTTTTTCGGGACGCCGCCGCGCCGTAAGACGCGGACGTAAAGGAAAGATGGACTTGCTTTTCCAGTAGGGATAAAATCTCACTAATGCTGAGATGCTTAACGTTTTCCCTCTGGGGTCACATGCTGTCTGTTGTTTGTGGGATCGTTCGTGTACTAACGACGGGCAGTACGCTTGTGTCCTGTCGCTACCGTATGTCTGCCAGAAGCAAAAAAACAGCTCCGGTACAGTCTGCGCGTATGCAGCAGTACTGTGGCAGCGTTGTTGCATATGTGGCTTTTGACGCAAGCGTGTCGTATATGGTCGCGGCATGCGCTTATGCGCTGCGTTGCGTCCTTGCAGGTGTTGCGATGCTGTATTGCAAATACAAAAAAAGGTTCGTGGCTTGTAACCACGAACCTTTGATTTTTCTGGTGGGCCATCAGGGACTCGAACCCCGAACCAACTGATTAAGAGTCAGCTGCTCTACCAATTGAGCTAATGACCCGCATTGCGTGAAAAGGGGTTTACGCTGATGGGTACCCACTGTCAAGCGAGTTTGAATAAAAAATTGGAAAGAAAGAGCTAATATAGTGAAAAATAACAATATTTTTTTAAAAAAGCTTTTTAACCCAAAAAACGTCCCCTTGGCCCTGTGGCTGATGCCACTGTGTATGGCCTTGTGTCTTCTTGTTTTTTCAGGTCATGCAAGCGCCAACCCGCTGGGAGCGCGCCTTGAAACGGCTCTGGACGGTGATGCCGTTGTCGGCGCCCTGCGCCTTACGTTGCCCAAGGATGTGCACGCCTACGCCCACGACCCCGGCGACGCGGGACGTCCCACCACCCTGCGCTTCAATGTCGCCGATGGGACGCCGCAGTCCGTGTGGTATCCGCAAGGGGCGGTGCAGCGCGACTTTTATGATCCCTCGGCCACCATTTTCGTTTATGAAGGCGAGGTGACCCTCTATGTGCTTTTGTCCCGTGAGGACCAGGGCAAGCCCTATACGGCGGACATAAGCATGCTTCTGTGTTCCACGCGCAACTGTATGCCCGTCAGCCAGCAGGTGAAGGATGTGGTGCCCCAGGCAACGCAGCCTCTTGAGTCCATGCCCTGGGCAGCCCAATGGCGCAGCCTGAAAAAGCAGCCGCCCCGGTCTGTTGCGGACGACGCGGCCGAGGGCGTGCAGCTTTTTGGCGGGGCTCCGGCCGTAGCTGATACGCAAGACGCAACGGAGGGCGATCCGGGGGCTGGCAAGTCTGCAGGCATAGCCCGCTGGCTTGATGCATCGCAGGGAGAGACTGCGGGGTCTGGTAATGAACCGGCCGTGGCGGAAGGAGGGCAGGTGCAAAAGCCCTTGCCCCCCATGGATGATTTTGTGAACCTGACGCCACGGTATGTAAATGAATCCATGGAGATAACCAGTCTTGGAAAGGCGCTGCTCTTTGGCATACTGGCAGGCTTGCTGCTCAATGCCATGCCCTGCGTACTGCCTGTACTGACATTCAAGGTCAGCGGCCTGCTTATGGTGGGCGGCTGCGGCAAGGAGGGCCTCAGGCATTTCAGGCAGCATAACCTCTGCTTTGCGGCGGGCGTTATGACCCTTTTCAGCGCTCTTGCCCTTGTTCTCGGCCTTGCAGACCTCATGTGGGGGCAATTGTACCAGAATCAGGCCGTGCTGCTGGTCATGCTGCTGCTCGTGTTTTTGATGGGGCTGTCCATGCTTGGAGTTTTCACCCTGCCCGTCATTGACCTCAAAACAGGAGCACACACGAAAAATCCCTGTCTTCAGGCGTATTTTACCGGGCTTGTGTCCACGTTTCTGGCAACGCCCTGCAGTGGGCCGCTCCTGGGCGGCGTGCTTGGCTGGGCCTTTACCCAGCCCCTCATGGTGGTCATGGTCGTTTTTTGGGCCGTGGGACTCGGGATGGCCCTGCCGTACGTGCTTTTCAGCATCTGGCCCGCCCTGGCGAACATCTTGCCCAAACCGGGAGCCTGGATGCACATTTTTGAGCGCGTCGTGGGCTTTTTTCTCATGGGCACGGCGCTGTACCTGCTTTCCATCCTGCCGGTGGAAAAACACATGCAGGTGTTAAGCGTACTGCTGGTTGTGGCCTTGTGCGCCTGGCTCTGGGGGCAGTACTGCGGCATATCCGCACCGCCTTTGCGCCGCAGGCTTGTGGGGTTTGCCTGTCTGGGACTTTTGCTGGCTTCTTTCATGTGGGTGTTGCGCCCTGTGGCCCCCCTGCCGCAATGGCGCGAGTTCAACCCGCAGACCTTTGAGGCCAGCCTGGGCAAAAAACCCATGCTGCTGGAATTCACCGCCGACTGGTGCCCCAACTGCAAATTTATGGAGGCTACCGTTCTGACGGACGAGCGCCTGCGGCGCTTGCAGGCCCGTTACAATATGGAGCTTGTTCGCGTTGACCTCACCAATGCCAATGCCTATGCCGTGCGTCTGCTGGAGGCCCTGGGCAGCAAGAGTATTCCTCTCACGGCGCTTTTTCCGGCTGGCGACATGGCCACAGCCCCTCTGGTGCTGCGTGATGTCTACGGCAGCGAAAGTCTGGAACAGTCCATGCACGACGCATTTGGCAGATAGCGATTTTTTTGGCAGACCTATGGAGCTTTACCAATTTGCCGATAAGCTCTATAGTAAACATCGGCAGGCCCAAGGCTGATGATGCCAGCGGCCCTTACAGGTTGAGCGGCTGGTTGCAACAAGGAGCGCACATGGATGTAAATCAGAGAAAACAGGAAGACGAACTTCTGCAACTGGTGACTTTCAGCATCGGTGAGGAGGAGTTCGGGGTCAATATTCTGAAAGTGCAGGAAATTATCCGCACTATGGAGATCACCAGGGTACCCCGCGCTCCCGAATTTGTTGAAGGTGTCATCAACTTGCGCGGAAAGGTGATCCCCATCATTGATCTGCGCCGCCGCTTTGGCCTTGTGTCAAAAACGCACGACAAGAACACGCGGATCATTGTCATCGAGATCAACAATATCATTGTAGGCTTTGTGGTTGACGCGGTTTCCGAAGTGCTGCGCATTCCCGCCAGCACGGTTGAGCCGCCGCCGCCCGTGGTGGCCGGAGTGGATTCGGACTACATCAGCGGCGTTGGCAAGCTTCAGGATCGCCTGCTCATCATGCTTGATCTGGACAAGCTGCTTTCCAACGACGATATGGAAATGCTCGGCGGCATATAACCGCACCGGGACAACAGGTTTTTCAGGGCGAAGGCTATGAGCTTTCGCCCTTTTTGTATGTAGAAAATCCCCCGCTAGTGCTGTGACCCTCATCATGTTTTCAAAGTTCAAGCCTGGTGGGGCTTTTTTGCTTTGTCTACCTGATGGGGGGCATGGCACTATGCCAGGGGATATTTTTGCAAGACATGATCTATCTGCAAAAGAAGCTGTGAGCTTATTTTTTTGCCATGCCTGCCCGGATTTTCCGGCAGGCCCCGCCTACTTGGCTTCGGGCCGGGTATTTATGCGGCGGCTGGAACGCAGGGTCAATTCTTCCACAATGACTTTCTCATAGTCTGGCGCCAGAGAAAAATCGGCATGCAGTTCCGCACAAATCATGTTTTCGATTTGCTGAGTTTCTTCCCATATTTCAAGCAGTTCGTCATCAGCCAGAGTTTTGACGCGCTGCGCAAAGGGTTCTTCGTCAGCAAAGGGTATACAGGAAGCCATATGTTTTCTCCCGTGGGCAAAGACAAAAAGCCTATATAATGAGCCAGAGGACGTTGGTGTCCCCAAGAGGGGCCGTTCCTATGGATACAGTTTTTCGTCGGCGAATATCTGCGCAGTTTTCACCAGTTTCAGCCTGGGCCGCAAAGTATCAGGCATTCCCACAGGCTGCAATATGGCCATGACGAAAAGCAGGGGCGACAGATAACCACTACTCCAGTCAGCTACAAATGTCACGGCCTCAGGGGCATTTTCGTGCTGCTCTGGCGCAAGGGGTTCCCATTGCCGCAACATGGCCCTGATATTGGCGGTACGGGGGCCTTTTTTGGTGTCGCGCGTAAAATTCAGTTCGGGCAGTGCTGCAAAATCCTCAAAACACTGGACAACCTGCCTGTTTTCTTCAGGGGTTGGCAGAGACAGGCAAAAAGCCTCGGCAATGGCCTGCTCGGTGCGGTGGCTTTTGTCCACGAACTCAACACGCACGACTTCCATGCCCAGCGGCAGAAGAGGGTTCAGGCGGTCGGCGATTTCCTGCGGCGGCAGAACCTTGTGCAGGGTCAGGGCAAACCATTCCGCCCGGCTTTCCACGCCAACCGGCAAGGCCCGGCCAAAGGACATGAGCGGCATGGGGTGGAAACCCTGAGAAAAAGCCATGGGCAGACCGGCCCGGCGCAGGGCGCGGTCAAGGACGGCTTGCAGTTCCAGCTGGCTCAGGTAGGCGCAGCCGCCAGCCTTGCTGTGCCAGATGCGGTATTGCGCCGCCTTGACGGTCAGTTCTGCGGTTATTTTGGGGGGGCGGCTGGCGGGCGGGCGGCACACCAGGCGGCCTTCTTCATCCCGGCTGGGCTGATGGGCGCGCTGGTCGCGCTGCGAAAAAATAAGCCTGTTGCGGTGCTGGTGGCTGTCCGGCAGGGGCGTGTCTTGCAGGGCACTGGCCGACGCGGACTGTTCTTGCGCGTTGTGCGCAAGGGGGCCGCAGTCTGTGGTGGTAGCGATCTGCGCGTCCACCGGAGCCTCGTTGGCGCTGGCCGCGCCATTTGGAGATCCGCTGTGGGGGGCCGCGTCATTTGAAGATTCCATGTGGGGGGCTGCTTCACCCAGAGACCCGTTCAGAGGGGCGATGCAGCCAGGCGAGGGCGTGTGCGGCATGCGCGACGGCCCGGCCTTGGTGTCGCAGGCTCCACATTGGCGGCAGGCCCCGTAGCGGCAGTCGTCGGTAATTTTTTCCCCAAGGGCGCGCTGCCATTCACGCAGCAAAAATTCCTCGGAAATGCCCGCCTCAAGATGTCCCCAGGGCAGGGGGCTGCCCGGTTGGCGTTCCCCCGTGCATTCCTGCGCGCTCAAGCCGCATTCTTCCAGCGCTTCCAGCCAGGGAGCAAGCGCAAAGTGTTCCATCCAGCTGGTGAAGATGGAACCCTTGCGGTAGGCCTTTTCCACCACATCGGCCATGCGGCGGTCCGCGCGGGACAAAATGCCTTCAAGATGGCTCATGGCGGGTTCGTGCCAGCGCAATTTAAGGAATTTTACCCCCTTGAACTGCTGTCGCACAAAATGGACCCGCCGCTGGATCTCTTCCTGGCTGATCTGGGGCACCCACTGAAAGGGCGTAAAGGGTTTGGGCACAAAGGGCGAAAGGGCCGCCGTGACTTGCAGGCGCGGGCTGCCGCGTCCGGCGGCGTCACGAACCTTGAGGCACGTTTCGGTAATGGCGGCCAGGTCTTCGTCCGTTTCGGTAGGCAGGCCGATCATGAAATAGAGCTTCACCTGACGCCAGCCGTGCTCAAGCAGCTTCTGGGCATGCAGCAGCAGGTCTTCTTCAGTGACGCCCTTGTTGATGACGTCGCGCAGGCGCTGGCTGCCGGCCTCAGGGGCCAGCGTGCAGCCGGTGCGGCGCAGATCGGCCATGCGCTCGATGATTTCGTCGTCAATGGAGCCCACCCGCAGCGACGGCAGGGAAAGGCCGATCTGTTCACGGGCGCAACGGTCCAGCGCGTTGAAGCACAGGGTCTTCAGGGCTGAAAAATCGCCTGTGCTGAGCGACAGAAAAGAAATTTCGTCAAAGCCGGTTTCGCTGAGGCAATTGTCCATCAGGGTCTGGATGGTCTCTAGCGAACGCTCGCGCACCGGGCGGTAGACCATGCCCGCGTGGCAAAAGCGGCAGCCGCGCGTACAGCCGCGCGCGATTTCCAGTGACAGCCTGTTGTGAACGGCCCCCACGGGCACCACCTGCTTGGCGGGATAGGGGGTGTTGTTGATATCCGCCACGATGCGGCGGGCGGGCCGCGTATAGTCGTCCATCAGGGGCACGGGCGGGGCGGTGGGGGCTTCAGGCCGGGCAGTGAAGAGAGAGGGCACGTATACGCCAGGAATATGCCTGGCCTCAAGCAGCAGGCGTTCACGAGTCCAGCCGGAATCCAGCGCTTTTTCAAGCAGTTCAAGAACGTCAGGCAGACTTTCTTCGCCATCGCCCAGCACCATGATGTCAATAAAGGGCGTCAGGGGTTCCGCGCTGAGCAGGGCGCCGCCGCCTGCAATAACAAGAGGACAGGCCGTAAGATCCTGCGGCCGGTCAGCCGTGCGCAGGGGAATGCCAGCCAGATCAAGCATGTAGAGGACGTTGGTATAACAAAGCTCATGCGTGATGGAAAAACTCAGGCAATGGGTCTGCCCCAGTGGGGTGTCAGATTCCAGCGTGGCCAGGGGCGTATTGTGGGCGCGCAGGATATCGCCTGCCTCGCGTTCCGGAGCCATGACCCGTTCAGCCCACCAGTGGGGTCGGCTGTTGACGATATTGTACAGAATTTTTTGCCCCAGATAGGACATGCCGACGTCATAGGTATCAGGAAAGGCCAGAGCCACACGCAAACGCACGTTTTGCGGGTCTTTTCGGCAGACGTTGTCTTCAATGCCGGCATAACGGCTGGGTTTGGGCAAAAGCGGCAGAAGGGAACGCATGGTCTTCCTTATGGGGGGCAAAAGGCGGCGGGTACGAAAAGGGCGGCCTTGCGCGCCGCCCTTGAAAAAAGCCAGAAAAGGAAACGGACTTACTTGATCAGGCCGCTGCCGGAACCGCCGAGCGGATCGGAGCTGAACTGCATCCTGCCCAGGCCGCCAGCCACAGTGAGGTTGGTGCAGGCTTCGATGTACTTGTCCTGAAGTTCCTTGGGGGTGCTGGCGTAGCGGTAGAGGAAATTTTTTCCTTCAAGGCTGCCGCTGAACTCGGGTTCAAAGGGGTATCCGTAAGGCAACATCATCATCTGCACGCCCTGTTGCGTGGGAATGCTCTGGATGGCGGCCACATCATTGAGGCAATCTTTTTCGGCATCGTACTTGCCAATGACAAGTTCGCCCGTTACCAGCTTCATCAAACGAATATCGTAAGCCATGCTTTGCTCCTGAGTGTTGATGGCTTTAGGTAGGCACTGGAGCAGCACATGTCAAGGCATTTTCTGTTGCCTTGGCTGTCGAAAACGCTAAAATAACGCCATGCAGAATTTTGACGTTACACCAGAAAAAACTTCGGATACGGCCTTTGAACTTGTCAAAAAACGGCTTGGGCACAGTTTTGCCCGGCGGGAACTGCTGGACCTGGCCCTGACGCACAGTTCGTGGGCCAATGAGTACTCTTGTGGTCAGGAGCACAATGAGCGGCAGGAATTTCTCGGCGATGCTGTGCTGGAACTTTGCGTCTCGTGGGAGATCTACAAGCGCTTTCCCACCGCGCGTGAAGGCGAACTCACCAAGATGCGCTCAAATCTTGTGAGCGCCGTGAGCCTTGCTGAAAGAGCCCGCGACCTTGGCCTTGATGTCCTTCTCAAACTGGGCAGAGGAGAAGAAAATCAGGGAGGGCGCAAGCGCGACGCTGTACTCAGCGATGCCCTGGAGGCTGTATTGGCGGCTGTTTATGAAGATGGCGGCTTTGCGGCGGCCCAAAAAGCCGTGGCGCGTATATTCGCCGGGCAGTGGCCCGACAGGGCCGGGGACGGAAAAGCCTCAAAAGACTATAAAACCCGACTGCAGGAAGCCTCGCAGCAGCGTTTTGGCCAGGCGCCACTGTATACGCGCTTGGCCAGTCACGGCCCCGAGCACTCCAAGGTTTTTGAAGTTTCTCTTCGTCTGCCTGATGGCAGCCAGTTTGTCGCCAGCGGCAGCAGTTGCAAAAAAGCTGAACAGCAAGCTGCACGCGACGCATTGAAAACGCTCGGGCACTCGGAATAAGCCCTGCGGCGGCTGTGTGGGCAAAATCTCTGATTTGGTGGGAGAGCCAGTTATTTGGCCTAGTCCGGGGGCACGGCCCCCGGACTTCCCATATCTTTGGTCTTCCACAACCTAGAGCACTATACCCTAGCCGCCGATGAGCTTCATGGCCATCTGTGGCAGCGAGTTCGCCTGCGAGAGCATGGCCACCGCAGACTGGCTCAGGATCTGGTTGCGCACGAACTGCGTCATTTCGGTGGCGACGTCCACGTCTGAAATGCGCGATTCGGCAGCCTGCAGATTTTCTGCCTGAGTATTCAGGTTGGTAATGGTATTTTCCAGACGGTTCTGCATGGCGCCCAGGTGAGCGCGTATCTTGTCCTTGGAAATAATGGCATTGGTAATGGCGTCCAAGGCCTTCTGTGCGGCCTCCTGCGTGGAGACTGTGCCGCCAGCGCGCAGGTTGCCGCTTTCATCAAGGGCCTGATTGCCGACGCCAAGGGCCGAGGCCGTGCTGGTGCCTATCTTGATGTAGTAATAGTCTTCGGCAGAGTCGTTGCCCGTGCCAAAGTGGATCTTCATCTTGCCCGAGGCACTCATGCCGCTGCCGTCATGCGTGTCGCTGGACAGAGAGCCGTTGAGCAGATGTATGCCGTTAAAGTCAGTGGCATTGGCGATACGGGTAATTTCCGAAGCCATGGCCTGATATTCGGATTCGATCATCAGGCGCTGGGTGGAATCGTACGTGCCCGTGGCCGCCTGTTCGGCCAGTTCCTTCATACGGGTGAGCTTTTCGTCAATAACGCCCAGAGCGCCGTCGGCGGTCTGAATCATTGAGATGGCGTCATTGGCGTTGCGCGCGCCCTGTTGCAAGGTGGCGATGTCGGCCCGTTGCAGTTCGCGAATGGCCAGACCTGCGGCGTCGTCCGCAGCGCTGTTCACGCGCAAACCTGTTGAAAGGCGCTGTACCGACTTGCTCAACTGAGAATAGTGAGCATTCAAATTTCTGGCCGTGTTTGCGGCCATCATGTTGTGGTTGATAACCAAAGACATGGGGCACCTCCTGGTGGTTGCTAAGCTGTTGGGCATTTTGCAATCTGTGTGCCACAAAAAAATATCATTTTATATTAGTGTGTTGTGAGCCTGTTTTGCCCCTGGGAATTTTTTTCCGACCTGCGGTGCGAAAATTTTGACGCTCTGAAGCAGAAAATGTGGCGTCAAAAGGGCAGACTTTGACCGGTGCCAGACTTCCCCTGCCATACGACCCCTTCATCAGTGCAGTCGCGCGACACGGCTGCGGCGGCAAGGTCTCGTGATTCGGCGTTGCCGAATCATGGCTCGACCGTGCATCGGGTGCGGGCCAGCCCGGTCGTGATGGTGGGCAGGCCGGGCAGCAGGAGGCAGTGCATCGGCCACCTGAGCAGCGCGCCATTCTCTGCGCAGTTTGGCCAGGGCAATTTCTCTTTGGAATTGCCCTGCTGGCGCGAAAGCGGCAGTCGCCACGAAGCGGCGTGGATTCTGGCGAAAACCACGTTTTTCGCCAGAAGGATGCGTTGAAACAAGGAGTGTTTCAAAAGCAAAATGCTCTAGGTGTTGCTTGTGAAATTGTTTCTCAGCCAACCCGGTAGCCTGCCAGCACGGCAGTGATTAAGTGCGTCGTGCAGGCCGGGCGCAGAGCGCTTCATCACCCAGGGCGGCAGAATCGCGCAATGCTTCACAATGACAAACGCAGTGCCACCCGTGCCATCGTTACAAGCGGCATGGTGCTAACGACGCAGGCGGGTTGCGCACGCAGGGTTTATACATAAATTGATTTTTAAAAACACGTAGTTAATCTGCATTCGTGCCTTTGTTTCATGTGCTTGCTGTTTGCAGGCGGAAACAACTGGCTGTAATTCTTGTACAAGACAAATGTGTGCAGGGCCGGCATATTCATGCAGGTGAATCTCGCCAAAAGCGGGGAATTTCAGAGTATACTACTGACAGCGTTTGTCAGGTTGCGTGCAAAAAAAATGGATAGCTGCCGCCTTTGCAGCTTTGTAACAGCGAAAGTAAGTTTTGAGCACGAATGCCCCCATAAAATGTACTAAGCTGGTATTGTTTGATGTGTCCCAATACGCATATGTTCTTTTTTGCGCATACGACGCAATTTTGTGGCACCCTGTCCAAGTCTTTTTATGTCTTCAATTGAATTGGATAATTGCCGCAACTTTGTAAAATACACAATTTTGCTTTCAGAATGACAGTTGCATAAAGCCGAAATACATAGAGATTTGGCTATAAGTACGCATTGTTAAACTTTGAACTAAGGCTTGACAATCGCGACCAGACGGGTAACTTAACTCACGGTGTCGCAGGTTTTTTGTAAGGCGGCACCTTTTGGTATTGGTATTCCTCATCCGATGCTACGGCAAATTTTGCCTTTTTTGCGCGATAGTGCCAATTAGCACAAGCTCGCGAAAGGGCATTAGGCATCGGTGGGGAAGGTGTGTCAGTGATTACTTGCATCATTCGCATGGAGGACTATGGGTATGGCATCACCAAAGGCAGCATTTAACGAGGATAAAGTAGCTCTGCTTATAGGCTGCCTTGTCTTCGTTTTAGCGCTCGGAAAAATGGTTGGCCTGGATATCATGGGCTGGGTCGTGGGCGTCGGCATGTGGGTCGACAACCCGCTTAACGCCTGGAAAGCTGCAACTTGGAAGTGGCTGCCCGGTTGGGCCTCGCTGCTGGTAAGCTATGCGGTTATTACAGCCCTGATGGCTATGGGCATCAAGCTTATCAAGGGCAATGTGGCCAACTTCGTGCGTGGCTTCACCATCATTTTCTTTATCGCCATCGCTTGCTATACGCTTGGGGCCAACGCCTATATTGCGGCCAACCCCACGCAGCTTGCCAAGTTGGGCATTCCCTGGGCACTGGGCCTCAGCACTGAGGCTGGCCTTATCGTGGCTCTTGTTGTGGGCATTCTTGTGGGTAACATTACCCCCCAGTTTGCCGAGAGCCTGCGCGAAGCCTGCCGCCCCGAACTTTTCGTTAAAATCGCCATCGTCATCATGGGCGCCGAACTGGGCGTGAAAGCCGCTGATGCCGCCGGTTTTGCCGGTCACATCATTTTCCGCGGTCTTTGCGCCATTGTTGAAGCGTATCTGCTTTACTGGTGCGTTGTTTACTACGTTGCCCGCAGATACTTCAAGTTCAATAAAGAGTGGGCCGCTCCTCTTGCCTCCGGTATCTCCATCTGCGGCGTTTCCGCTGCCATCGCCACGGGCGGCGCTATCCGCGCCCGGCCTGTGGTGCCCATCATGGTTTCTTCGCTGGTCGTGGTGTTCACCTGCATCGAAATGCTCGTGCTGCCTTTCGTGGCGCAGCACTTCCTTTCCAGCGAGCCCCTGGTGGCCGGCGCCTGGATGGGCCTTGCCGTCAAGTCTGACGGCGGCGCCATCGCCAGCGGCGCCATCACCGAATCCCTCATTCTCGCCAAGATGGCCGGTCAGGGCATCAACTGGGAACCGGGCTGGATCGTGATGGTTACCACCACCGTCAAAATCTTCATTGACGTGTTCATCGGCGTGTGGGCCCTGGTGCTCGCTTACGTGTGGACCGCCAAGTTCGACAAGACGCGCGGCGAACGCACCATGACCTGGGGCGACGTTATGGATCGCTTCCCCCGCTTCGTGCTGGGGTACATCGCCACCTTCCTGATCCTGCTGCTCATGTGCCTGTCCTCGCCCGAACTGCACAAGCTCGGCAAGGGGCTGTCCGGCACCATCAACGGATTCCGCGTGCTGTTCTTCCTCATGACCTTCTTCACCATTGGTGTTGTGTCCAACTTCCGCAAGCTGCGTGAAGAAGGCATCGGTCGTCTGGCTGTTGTGTATGTGGTGTGCCTGTTCGGCTTCATCATCTGGGTGGGCCTGTTCATTTCCTACGCCTTCTTCCACGGCATGACCCCGCCTGTTATCGGCGGCTAGCATATACGGAGTGAGATATGGAAAATAGCAATGAAGTAAAACTCCATGAAGAAATTGAAAAAATGGAGTATGAACCCCTGGATCCCGTGGAAATGAAGCTCATCAAGGGCGGCGTGGGTCTTGGCATCTTTCTGCTGGTGGTTCTGTTCCTCGTCAGCAAGTTTGTAATGACCACGCACTAGGCACTGCCATCGCGTAATAGACAACACACCGGGAAGAGCCAGCTCTTCCCGGTGTTCGCGTTAATAAGGATCTGCTATGCCGCGCTATCATCTGCGCTTTATGAAGGGCCCCAACTACACGCTCAATCTCGAATATGAAGCTGTGGTTGAAGCGCCTTCCTTTGAACAGGCACTGGCCCCGCATACTGACTGGCCCATAACTGAAAGTTACGACCACGCCACGGCCACTGCCTGGAATCCCGGTACCTGCGTGTATTATCAGGAAATGTGGGAAGCTGCGCTCTTGCCGGAGAACACGTCGGAATGACGCGACCACGCTATATTGTCAGCGCCTGCCTGGCTGGCATTGCCTGCCGGTATGACGGGCGCGCCAACACGTGTGCCGCTGTTGTGCAACTGGTGGCAGAGGGCAGGGCGGTTGCGGCCTGTCCCGAGTGCCTTGGCGGATTGCCGACCCCCCGCACGCCGAGCGAGATCGTGCACGGCAAGGTTTTGACCAGGGACGGGCATGATGTGACCCGGCATTTCGAGCTTGGGGCACAGGCGGCCACCGAGCTTGCCAGGCAAGAGGGCTGTACGGCGGCCATACTGAAAAGCCGTTCCCCCTCCTGCGGATTAGGGCAGGTTTATGACGGCACCTTCAGCAAATGCCTGTGTGAAGGGGACGGCATGTGGGCGGCGCAGTTGCGTCAGGCGGGGTTTGCCCTGTTCAGCGAAGAGTGTTTGCCGGAAGAGTAAGGTGAAGGAACAACTGAATCCAGAAACTGTGCAGGTACATCAGCATTCCTGACTGGTGACGAAACAGCAGTTTTTTTATGAATAAAAGCCCGGATCAGCGTGAGTCGCCGATCCGGGCTTTTTTGTAAAAATGGGCCAATCGTCAGATTTTTTCAGCGCAAATGCCCTGAAGAGCCAGCTCTGCTACAACTTTTTCACAGAATTCCGGCAGTTTGGCCTGAATTTCGGCAGTGAGGTTCAAGTCCATACTTTTGTAGTCGAGAGGCTGAATGCCAAAGACCACGGCGGCGGGGCGATGGCCCGCCAGTTCGCAGGTCGCCAGGGTGTCAAGCAGGTCGGTCTGGTGCATCGAGTCTCTGAAGCTCAGGCTCTGCCGCAAATTTTCGCCTTCAAGCCTGTAGATGGTGCCTGGCTCCTTGGGGCCGAGCACGACATCCAGCACGACCAGAAAATCGCAGTCCATCAGCTCGCTCATGAGCATGAGACCCTGCGTGCCGCCATCCATAAGGGTCACGTTGTCAGGCCAGTGATAGTGCTCTTCAAGATATGCTGCGGCGCGTACGCCGAAGCCTTCGTCGGTCAACAGGATATTGCCTACCCCAAGGATAAGCACTTTCTGATCGCTCATGTGTCAGCTCTTTTGCTTGAAGAGAAAAAGGGCGGGGGATTTGGCCCCCGCCCTTTTGCGTCATGCTTATTGTATCTTACAGGACCTTGAATTCATTGACTTCGTTGGTTTCGCCGTCAATGACGTGCACCGAACAGGCGATGCAGGGGTCAAAGGAATGGATGGTGCGCAGAATTTCCACCGGGCGCTTGGGGTCGGCCACAGGCGTTCCCACAAGAGCTGCTTCGGCGGCGCTGGGCACGTCCTTGTCATCCCGCGGTCCCAGGTTCCAGGTGGTGGGAACCACAAGCTGGAAGTTGTCGATCTTGCTGTCCTTGATGGTCATCCAATGCGACAGACCGCCACGGGGCGCGTCCACAAAGCCCACGCCACGGCCGGTGACCGGCACGGTGTAATTTTCAACGATCTGCTTGTCCTTGCCGATGTTGTTTTCATACTCGTTGAGCCAGTTTTCCATCTGCTGGGCGATAACCAGGGTCTGGATACCACGGGCGGCAGTACGGCCAAGGGTGGAGAACAGGGCTTCGGGGCCCACGTTCAGCTTGCCGAGCACGGCATCAATGGTAGGCTTGATGGTCTTGTGGTTGTGACCATAGGCCACGAGCATCTGGGCAAGGGGGCCGGTTTCCACGGCATGGTTGTCGTAGCGCGGAGCCTTGTTCCAGGAGTACTTGGCCTTGTCGCCCATGAAGGTGAAGTGAGGATTGGTTTCGCCGTTATAGGGCTCACGGGTCTGGCCTTCGTACCAGCTGTGCTTGACGTGCTCGTTGATCTTGTTGGGATCAAAGGGCTGCACGGAACCGACCTTGCGGTCATAGATGACGCCGGGCTTGTACCAGCGGCTGTTGAGGTCGCGTTCGCCGCCGACAGCGGGGAATTCGCCGAAAGCCATGAAGTTGCTGGTGCCGCCGATGCCGGCCCAATCCTTGTAGTAGCTGGCCACAAGCAGCAGGTCAGGAATGTACACTTCTTCAATGAACGCGCGGGACTTGGCGTAAATGTCGCGGAATTCCTTGATGCGTTTGGGGGTCAGGGCATCGTAGCAGGTCACGCCGCCAGCCACAGTGAACTGGGTGTGCGGGTTTTTGGCGCCGAAAACTGCCATGCCCTTGGCCACTTCAACCTGCGCGCGCAGAGCTTGCAGATAGTGGGCCGTGCATACGAGGTTGGCTTCGGGGTCCATATAGTAACCCTGATGCCCGCCAAGGAAGTAGGCGTTGGTGAAGGGGCCCAGCTGGCCGCTGTTCACGAAGGTCTTCAGTTTGGCCTGCACGGCGGCAAAGTCTTCAGCAGTGGCCTTGCGGGGCGAAATGGAAGAAGCCAGTTTGGCGGCCTTGGCCGGGTCGGCCTGAAGGGCGTTGGCTACATCCACAAAGTCCAGGGCATGCAGGTGATAGAAATGCACCAGATGGTCATGCATGAACTGGTTGGCAAGCACGAGGTTGCGGATATAGGTGGCGTTGGCCGGAATGGGCTTGTTGATGGCGTCTTCAAGGCAGCGCGTGGAGGCCAGGGCGTGGGTGTAGGTACAGACGCCACAGGTGCGCTGGGTGAAATGCTGCGCGTCGCGCGGATCGCGTCCCTTGAGGATGGTTTCAAGACCACGGAAAAGGGTGGCGCTGCTGCGGGCTTCCTTGATCTTGCCGCCTTCAACTTCAACTTCAATGCGCAGATGCCCTTCGATACGGGTCAACGGGTCCACAACAATGGGGCCAGTGTAGCTGCTCTGGGGCGTTTTGGTGACTTGGCTCATTTTTTATCCCCTTAGTTCTGGTAGAACGGCGTCATATCGTCCCAGAAATTGGGCTCACTGCAACCAATGCAGGGGTGCCCCGCGCCAACAGGCCAGTTGGTCTCGTTGAAAAGAACCTTGGGACAGTTGTTGTAGGTCTCCGGTCCTTTGCAGCCCACATCGTACAGGCACCAGCCCTTGCGTGCTTCTTCCGAATTGAAGGAAGGCGCAAATTCGCCAGCGTCGAAGTGTTTGCGGCGTTCGCAAAGGTCATGCACGGTCTGGCCGAAGAACATGACGGGACGGCCCACTTCATCAAGCTCGATCTTCTGACCCTTCAGGAAGGCCACAAGCGCTCCAACCATGTTGATGGGGTTGGGGGGACAGCCAGGCACGTTGATGGCTTTGATGCCGATGTTGCCGTAGCAGTCGTTGACGCCCTTGGCGCCGGTGGGATTGGGCTTGGCGGCCTGGATGCCGCCGTAGCAGGCACAGGTGCCCACGCTGACCACAGCCTTGGCCTTGGGCAGAATGTCCTTGCAGATGTCATACATGGTGTGGCCGGCAATGTAGCCGTACTTGCCGTCCATGCCGGTGGGAATGGCCCCTTCGACAATACAGACAAAACCTTCGGGGCTGTTGACGGCGGCATGAAGCGCTTCTTCAGCGGCTTCACCGGCGGCGGCCATAATGGTTTCGTGGTAGTCGAGAGAAATGGTGTCGAGAATGAGAGTATCGATGAAGGGTTGATAGGTGCGCAGCAGCGCTTCAGAACAGCCCGTGCATTCTGCGGCGTGCAGATAGACCACCGAGGGACGACGCCCGGTAAGCGCGGCTGCCACCTCGGAGGCGAAAGCCGGGCCCATGCCCATGGCTACGGCCACTGCTGTGCAGAATTTCATGAAATCGCGGCGGCTGATGCCCTGGCGCTCCAAACGCTCCAAACGCTCTTCTCCGCCTTCTTTGCCCAGACCCACGGCAATACGCATAATAGCCTCCTGGCAAGAGTGAATGAACAACTGCGGTGCAGTCCCCCTGCCACCGGGGCCTGCTGTGCGGCGCGAAAAAAATCACGCCGTTCCGTGTCAGGACAGCGGCGTAGCAACGTCCGGCTCAAGGCCGTGCGCCCGGCGGCGCTGTCAGTGAATAATTCAGGAATAAACTTGATGCGGGAGACCGTTGACCTTGGCATGTGCGACATTCATGCCCCTCATGTTTTCGCACAATCAACTGGTCATCATTTGCAAAAAATTATACGCCGTAACCTGTGCGCGGTCAATAGGGTTATGGTTTTTTGCGTGCGCATGACCGAGCGACAGCCATGCGAAATATGGTGGGATTTTCTCCCATGCCGCAGCCTGAAAGCACTTGCGGGCTGCGGCCCTTCGCTGCTCGCCTCAATAATAAATTGGCATACGCACAAGGTGCAGCAGATAGTATATACTGAAGAACTGAAAATTGTTGGTTCAATAGAGCATTTTCGCATTGAGAATATCTATTCTCGCGGTAGCCGTTGCCCGCTCCGGCGGGCTTGCCTGAACCGTTGGCGGGAACCGCCTTGCGGGGCAGGACAGCATCGCTATGGATAGCGACAGTGGTTCTTCCACTTAGATGTCTCGTAACCAATTACTGTCTTCAGGCGTATTTTCCTGCGTCACAACGCCTGAAGCAATGCTTCCAGGACGCTCGCTCCGGCGTTTAACCGCGCAGATAAACAGCGCTTACGCCTCCGCAGCGGGCGTCTGCTCCCGCATCCGGCAGAGCAATTTCAAAAAAAATTGCTCTGGATAAACGGCGCAGCGATCCTGCAAAAAGTGCGGTTGCCAGCAGCAAGGGCATGCGCTATTTTTCGAAACCGCGTGGCCTCAGGCCCAGGTAAAACACCTTCTTTACCACCGCATACTTCGAGGATGGCATGAAAACGGAATCCCTTTGTCTGCACGCAGGGTATGAGCCCAAAAACGGCGAACCCCGCGTTGTACCCATAGCACAGAGCACCACATTCAGATACGAATCCACGGCGGCCGTCGCGAGACTTTTTGATCTTGAGGACGCGGGTTTTTTCTATACCCGCCTTGGCAACCCCACCGTGGACGCGGTGGAACGCAAGATTGCTGCTCTTGAAGGCGGGGTAGGCGCGCTGTGCACGTCATCCGGCCAGGCCGCCAGCATGCTCTCCCTGCTCAATGTCGCGCAAAGCGGCGAGCATGTGGTCAGCGCGTCCAGCATCTACGGGGGCACCTTCAATCTTTTTGCCGTCACGCTGAAAAAACTGGGCATTGAAGTCACCTTTGTGGACCAGAACGCCTCGGACGCGGAGCTTGAAAAGGCTTTTCGGCCCAATACCCGTGCGGTTTTTGGCGAAACGCTGACCAATCCGTCCATGGACGTGCTGGATATCGAACGCTTCGCGCGGCTGGCGCACAGCCATCGCCTGCCGCTGATCATCGACAGCACCTTTGCCACGCCCATTTTATGCCGTCCTTTTGAGTACGGAGCGGACATTGTTGTGCATTCCACCACAAAGTATATGGATGGGCACGCCCTGCAGATGGGCGGGGTTATTGTGGACAGCGGCAATTTTGACTGGACCAGCGGCAAATTCCCCGAATTTACCGAGCCAGACCCCTCGTATCACGGGCTTGTGTATACCAAAACCTTTGGAAAAGCGGCCTATATCGTCAAGGCCAGGGTGCAGCTCATGCGCGACATGGGGTGCTGCCAAAGCCCGCAGGGTGCTTTTTACATCAACCAGGGGCTTGAAACACTGCCGCTGCGTATGGAGCGGCACTGCCGCAATGCCGAAAAGGTGGCCGTCTTTCTTCAGGGACACGACAAGGTGGAATCTGTCAATTATCCGCGCCTGCCGGGCAATGCCAACAAGGCGCTGGCCGACAAGTATCTGCCCGAAGGGTGCAGCGGCGTCATTTCCTTTGCGCTCAAGGGCGGGCGGGATACTGGCGCGCGTTTTATCGACAGTCTGAAGATGATTTCTCTTGAGGTGCATGTGGCGGATATCCGTTCCTGCGTGCTGCATCCGGCCAGTTCCACGCACCGGCAGCTGAGCGACGAGCAGTTGCACGATGCCGGCATAGCCCCCGGCACCATCCGTCTGTCAGTGGGGCTTGAGCATGTGGACGACATCCTTGCCGACCTTGCCCAGGCTCTGGAACAGGCATAGCCCAAGGCAAAAATAGGGTTTGAGAACAGACATCCTTGAAGTTAAAAAGACGCCCGCTTCGGCGTTTGACTGCGCTGACAGCGCCTGTGTCTTTATGGCGCGCCCCGTTCATGCAGTCGTCAGCGTCATTGCGTTTTGAAACGGCCCTTGCGCTTGGGCAGAGTAACGCTGAAAAAATGTACATGCTCAACTGTGCTGTTTGCCAAAAAGTAAAGGCGGCGGAAGAAATTCCGCCGCCTTTTATGGTGATGTGGGGTCTGCGTCAGCGCCTTCTTTTGCCCGCAAAAATCTGCTGAACCTTCTGTGGGGACGTGGGATACCGGAATCCGACCTCAATGAGCCTGCGCGCCGCGTTGTCGCGTCCCACCCTGCTGGTGCCGCCCATAACCACGGCCAGCATGCGGGTTTTCCCTCTTTGGGCCGTCACGATAAGATTGTAGCCCGAGGCCACGGTCCATCCTGTTTTGAGTCCGTTGACGCCAGGAACCTGCCCCAGCAAGGCGTTGGTATTGCGCGTCATTCTGCCTCGGTAGGTGAACAGGGGCACGTTGTGATAGCGCAGGGCGGAGGGATGCGCGCGAAGATAGGCGCGCGCCATGGTGGACATGTCCCTGGCCGTGGTTTTTTGACCGGCGGCGGGCAGACCTGTGGGATTTTTGAATGTGGTGCGCTGCATGCCGACGGCCTTGGCCTTTTCATTCATGGCCCGGACAAACTGGCGCTCATTGCCGCCCACACGGCGGCTCACGGCCGTGGCCGCGTCATTGCCCGAAACAACGGCCATGCCGGTAAGCAATTGCGACATTGGCACCCGTTCGCCTGCGCGCAAATACATGGATGAACCGCCAACAGAGGCCATTTCAGGCGTAATCCTGATTTTTTCCTCAACCTTGATTTTTCCGGCCCGTATTTGATCCATGGCAAGGAACATGCTCATGACTTTGGTGAGCGACGCAGGCGGTATGGCCATGTCCGCATTTTTGGCATAGAGCACAGCGCCCGTGTCCATATTGATAAGTATGGCGGCCCGGACGGGCATGGCCGCCAGAGATCGGCAGGGCAGGACACAAAGCAAAATGAAGCAGACCAGAACTGCGCTGGTCATGCGTAAAAAGCTGCGTCGCTGCGTGGCGGAGTCGTGTCCCCCGTCGTCTGTAACATGCCTGATGTCCCGACGAAGCGTGGCGGCAATCGTGGGGATGGCGCAAGAGTCTGTTTTAAACATTATACCTGTATGCGCGGTTGGCTTCCTCCACCGCCTGCATGGCAAAAGCCAGCAACACAGGGCCGACGATAAGTCCCACTGGCCCAAAGCTGGAAAGTCCACAGAGGATGGAGATAATCAGTACAAAGAACGGGGCCTTGATGCCCTGCCGCAAAAACAGCGGGCGCAGTACGTTGTCCACGCCAGCAACAGCCAGTAAGCCCCACAGCGCCAGGGCGACAGCAGCCATGGTCTTGCCTGTGAACCAGAGTGAAATGCAAAGGGGAACCCACACAAGCGCCGTGCCCACCATGGGGATGGGAGCCACAAGAGTGGCAAGCAATCCCCAGAACGCGGGCTGGTTGACGCCAGCCACGGCAAAGGCGATGCCGCACATAAGCCCCTGGGCAAGAGCCACCAGAACAATGCCGAGCATGATGCCGCGCAGCGCTCTGTGAATGGCGGCAATAAAGCGCCGGAGCAGGGGCTGGGAAATGTGGAGAGTCCTGCCGGTAATCTTGCGGATGTGGCGGGAATAAACCGTGAAGATCACAGTGAGGCTTATGAAAAGAAAGCTGGTCCAGAGCACGGTCATGGTGCCGCCCAGAAAATCCACGCCGCGCGACAGCAGCACGCTCATGGCGCTGTCAAAAAAACTGTCCAGTTTCAGCAGCAGGTCGTTGAAAATGCGCTCCAGGCGGGGATATTCCGTCAGGCTTTGCCGCCACTCCTGTATGTAGGCTACCCATTCCAGCGGCAACTGAAAGTTGTTGGCCTGCAGTTCACGCAGGCGCGTAAACCCGGCCGCCGCCTGAGGCGACACCAGAAGTACCAGTACGGCCACAGGCACCACCAGTGACGCCACCAGCATGCTGATATATGCGTACAGCGGCGTGGAGTGCGAAAGGGCAAGCAAGGTGCGACGTTTGCGGGAGTCTGGCGTGTTTCTTTCAATCTGCATGCGCCAGTACCGCGCTTTTTGGCGAAGTCTGTGGTACTGCGGCAGGGTCAGGCAGGACAGGCAGGCAGCCATGAAAATAGTGACGGGATTGGGCATCAGCAACAGATAGCAGGCCAGTACAGCTAGCAGATAGAGCAAACGGGGCAGTGTCTGTGTCATGCAATAAGCCTTGAGTTGCGTGCGCCATGGCAGATATGGCCGAAAACTGGCCAAGCGGCGTAAGCCTAGCAAATAGATGTAGGGTCTGCCAAGTCTTGCTGGCAAATAAAAGCGTCCCGGTTGTTGCATTGCGCCGCTTGAGGGGCTGGTATATAGACAAAACATGTCTAGCCCTCCTTCAGATCGTCCATGGTTGACCGTGCTTCTAACCTGCCTGCCGGAATTTTCGGCCCGGCCCGCTCTGGATGCCCTGATCAGATCTGGCGGTCGGGGGCAGGTGGTTTTGCTGCTTTGCGAAGAAGCCGAGCGCGAGTCAATGACCGCCCTGGGGCGGGATATGGTGCGTTGTGGCAATCTGCGCGCCTTTCGCTGCCAGTGTCCGCAGGCTGGCCAGAATCTTTGGCATGTGCGCAATGCCGCGTCAGCCCTGGTTCGTACGCCATGGCTCCTGCTGCTTTCATCTTCGGTTCTGCTGCAAGAAAATGCCTTGCCGCCACTACGGCGCGCGCTGGAAACCCACAGGGATCTGGCAGGCGTTAATCCCTTTTTTCTGTATCCTGCCGGAACTGGCCAGCCGCCTGCGGGATCGGACAAACCTCTCCATATCGGGGCCGCAGTGCCGCGAATTGCCCACATGGGCACAGTGGTCGATTACCTTGGCCAGATGCACTATCTGTATGAAGGGCTGCCCCTGGGCCATACGCTTGCGCGGCGTGAGCGGCGGTTCCAGCTGGCGCATACGGCGGCGCTGCTGTTGCGCACGGCCGATGTGGCGGCTGCTGGCGGTTTCAATCCATCTCTGGACAGCCTTGCCGATGCGGACTTTTGTCTGCGCCTTGGGGCCTTGTTGCACCAAACGGCTGGAGGCGGCGCGGCGGGCGCTTTTGGCAGTATCCCCGGATCGGTGGCCCGCCTGGGGCATTATTTCGATTCATGGCAAACCTGCGGCCTGTGGAACAGCCTGCTCCAGCGGGAGCGCATCGAGCCGGGTGTGCTGCACCCGGACTATGCGGCCCATGTGGCGGCCGACGGGCTGGACTATGGCTGCACTGACTGGCTCTGGCAGGGGCCATGTCCGCAACCGGGAGCGTGGCTTGACGGAGGGAAGGAGCCGGAGTCGAGCGAAGCAGGGGAGCGGGATACGGATTTTCCGCTTGAGGCATGGCTCCGCTGGCGGTGGCGGCCACAGCCCGACACCCTCCTGGGTTTTTTACACGCCCTGACGCCCCATCGGCGCGTCCAGGCCGTGCAGATGTGCCGCGATCTGCCGGTGAGCCTGCCCTACGCGCATTCCTGGTATGTCTCCACGGCCAGAAATCTTCTGAATTGCGGCCGCCGCGATAAAGTGTCTCCGCTGGTACGGGATGCAAGGCGGTGGCTGGACTTGGCGGAAGGGTTTCAGCGTAAGCATCTGCAGCCGGGCATGCGGGCATTGCAGGCGGAGGGCATTTACGACAGCGGCCTCGATGACTGCCCGGCCTCTTTTGACGCCTGGGTGGAACTGGCTGAACCCGCACTGCAAAAAGGACAGGACTGCACGCCCGACGGCACCCAGTTCGATCGGCTGCACGCGGGAGCCGACTGGCCCGCCATAGCTGTGGTCATGCCTGTTTATAATCCCCGGCCAGAACACCTGCGCGCGGCTTTGGACTCGGTGCTGGCGCAGGAATATCCTCACTGGCACCTCTGCATTGCTGATGATGCTTCTACCAAAAGTGAAATTCCTGAAATTTTGCGTAGCTACGCTGCTGATGACAAAAGGCTGCGCCTCGTGCTGCGGGAAAAAAACGGGCACATCTCCCGTGCCTCCAATTCCGCACTGGAACTGGTTGATGCCCCCTGGACCGGCTTTCTTGACCATGATGATCTGCTGACGAGCCACGCCTTGAGCGAGGTGGCGTCGCTTGTACGGCAAAGGCCTGATCTGGGGCTGATGTATTCTGACGAAGACAAGCTGGACAGCCGTGGGGTTCGCCGCACGCCGGTCTTTCGTGCGGATTTTGATCCCTGGACCTGTTTTACAGGGCATTTTTCCGTTTACGCCACAAAGGAACTGCGGGCGGCGGGGGGCTTCAGGACAGGTTTTGAGGGATCGCAGGACTTTGACCTCAGCCTGCGCGTCATCGAAAGACTGGCTCCTGGGCGCATCGCCCACATACCGCGTATTCTCTATCATTGGCGCGTACATGACGGAAGCACCAGCGGTTCGCTCGGGGCCAAGCCCTATGTGCTGGAGGTCACTCGCAAAGCCCTTGAAGAAAGCGCGCGTCGCCGGGGCTTCAAGGCTGTGGCCGAGGCAACGGCGCTCAACAATTTTTTTGTGCTGCGGCATGAGATTGATCCCGGCATGCGGTGCAGCGTGGTACTTCTGGCTGGGGACGCCACGCCTGTGCCAGCGCCCCTGTGGGATGATCTGCTGCGGTTGTCGCGCCTGGTTTGCCTGGAGGTTCTCTGTCAGCCCCTGAACGTGGCGGCAGCCGAAGCTTTTAAATATTCATCCCCGCCCCCTTCCCTGAACGCGCGCCTTCTGCTTCCTCCAGGGGGAAAGGAAGAAGGGGACTGGCATGCAGCCAGCAATGCGGCCGCCAGGGCTGCTTCAGGGCAGGTGCTGCTGTTTCTTGATGCGCGCCTGTTCCCTCTGCCGGGCAACCAGCCCGAACAGCTTGCCGTTCTGGCACGGCTGGAAAATGTGGGCGCTGTGGGCGGAACCCTGTGGCGCGGCAACCGCCTCTGGCACGCCGGGCTTATGCCGGATGTCACAGGGCTGCCTTTTGCCCTGCACAGGGGTGCCGACAAAGATCTGTTTTCGTCCATTTGCTGGGGACAGCTTTTGCTGACACGGCGTGCGCTGGCCGCGTCGGAGCAGGCCATGGCCGTGCGGCGTGCCGTTTTTCTTGAGCATGGGGGGTATGATACTGCCATGGGGCCCTGGGCCGGAGCCGACCTGGGGTTGCGGCTGGCCGCAGCAGGAATGCATTGCCTGAGTTGCCCGTGGGGACAATGGCATGTTCCGTCAAAGCCAGGGCGCGCCCTTGAAAATGTGGTGTGCGCGGAAGACGTGCTTTGGCAGCAACGCAGTACGCCCCAGACGCGGGAAAGTTTCCTCGCGCGCTGGGGCGGGATTGTGCGCGGGAGCGGCCTGCGCAATGCGCTGGTGCATGCGGCCCCCGATCAGGGCTGGGCCCTGATGCTGAAAAGAAATTTCTAGGGAAGCAAAAAGCCTCCTGGAAACGCGCCGTTATTTCGCTTGGCAAGGCGCGATCTTTTTTTGAAGCAGGAGTGGACTCTTCCGTCCTCGACTGCTTCGAAAAAGTGAAGCAAAACCGCCAAACGGAATAAATCAGCGTTTCCCCAGCTCGATGGCTATTTGAGGGCCTTGCTGCCTTTAAAGGTGATGCCAGTGATTTCATAGGTGACGCGACCGCGCGGAATTTCCACGGAAACTTCATCGCCCACTTCCCTGCTCAGCAGGGCTTGCCCCACAGGCGAAAGAAAAGAGATGGAACCCTTGGTGGGGTCGGCCTCGTCGGGGCCCAGAATGGTGTAGGTCTTGGTTTCGCCGTTGTCCACATTTTCCATTTCAACGGTTGCGCCAAAAATGACCTTGTCGCCACGAAGCGTGTCGAGGTCGATAACCTGGTAGAGAGCCATGCGCGATTCAATGTACTTGATGCGCGCTTCGGCCATGCCCTGGCGCTCGCGCGCGGCGTCATAGCCGGCGTTTTCGCGCAGGTCGCCTTCTTCTCTGGCTTCTTTGATGGCCTGAATAATGGCCGGGCGCTCGCTCTTCAGGCGGGCCAGTTCGTCTTCCAGAGCCTTGTAGCCTTGTACGGAAATGGGGATGCTAGTCATGATGAACCTCACAACGCAAAAAAAGCGCCGCTGCCCAGGCAGCGGAGCATGCGTTATCCAAAAAGTGTTTTTTACGAGTAAAATCTGGCTGCCCGGCAAAAACCCAGCTGTGCCCGCAGGAACGTCTAGAGCGCTTGAGCTGCCGCCTTGAGGCAAAATATCTGGCCTTGCGACAATCTCGCGGCGTGAATTTTGCCGGAAAATACACGCCGAGCAGCTACCGTATATAGCGAAACCACTCTGGCCAAGGCTGGAAGGGAGTAAAATCCCTTACCAGGCTTCCACATTACCCTCTGCTCAGATTTCGGTCAAGCCCTGCAAAAAAATTCCAGCCCTGTAAGTAAGATAACGATGTTAATGGGATGCAGTTGACACTTGCGTGGTGCTGGCACAGCGTATATGGTTAAAAAATGTTTTCAGAACGCTCCGGGCATCAGCCGCATTTATGCAATAGCAGGTTATGAAAAAATACTTACGATATATCGGGCCGTTATTGATCTCCGCCGTTTTTCTGCTGGCGGTATATCTTTTGTATCACAAGCTCAAGAGTTACAGCGTCGCCCAGATCCGCGAAAGTCTCAACCAGATATCCAGTGGGCGCATCGCCCTGTCGCTGGCGCTGATGGTGGTAAACTACATAATTCTGGTGGGATATGACTGGCTGGCCCTCAAGGCCATCCACAAAAGTCTGCCCCTGCCGCGCGTGGGCCTTGTGTCCTTTGTGGGGCAGGCCGTGAGCTACAACTTTGGCGCCCTGTTGGGCGGCACCAGCGTGCGCTACCGGTTTTATTCGGCATGGGGCTTTTCGCTGTCGGATATTGTGCGCCTTGTGCTCATGCTGGCCGTGACATTCTGGGTAGGGGCGCTGGGGCTGTGCGGCGTCATCTTTATGGTTTCGCCCCCCATTATCCCCGATGAACTGCTGGTCAGGATGCCCCTGAAAGACGTGCGCATCCTGGGCGTGATTCTTTTTGCCTTTGCCTGTTCCTATCTGGCCCTCTGTTTCTTCATCCGCAAGCCTGTGCATATTTTCGGCAAGGAATTCGTTTTTCCGCAGCCACGCATAGCCATTGCGCAGGCTCTGGTGGCCGGCGTTGACATTGTGGCAGCCGCCGCCTGCATGTATGTGCTTTTGCCCAGCGATATGGGCATAAGCTTTATAGACTTTTTGCCAAGCTATCTCATGGCGCAGGTGGCTGTGGTGCTGACGCACATTCCTGGCGGGGTGGGCGTTTTTGAACTGGTTATCCTGCATCTTACCCACACATCGCACGAGCAGATGGTTTTTGCCGCCGTGCTGCTGTTCCGGCTCATTTATTTCATCATTCCCCTGCTGGCAGCGGCCCTGCTGCTGGCTGTCTACGAAGTGCGCCAGCGGCGCGACATGCTGCGCAGCACGGGGCGCTGGCTTTCGCTGCTTTCACACACCATTTCTGCCTATATGTGTTTTTCGGCAGGTGTCATTCTGCTCATATCGTCCACATTGCCCCTGGGGCGTCATGCCCTTGCCATGCTGCATATGATGGGCCCCTATCATGTGACGACCATAGGACATTTTGTCAGTTGTCTGTCGGGCGCGGCTCTGCTGTTCGTCTCCTACGGACTGGAACGCAGACAGGCGCGTGCTTTTCGCATGGCTGTAGTCTTTTTGTGCCTGGGTATTGTGGGCGCGTTGCTCAACGGTTTTTCCTGGCTGACGGCCTCAATGGTGTGCGTGGTTCTGTTGGCACTGTGCGTGGCCAAGAGGCGCTTTTACAGGACGTCCTTTTTCTGGCAGGAACCCATCCCCCTGTTCTGGCTGGGAGGAGCTTTTGCCGTACTTGTTCTGGTTGGCGCTCTGGGGTGGACCTTATACCATACGGCATGGAGCCATTCGGCCAACTGGTGGGCCAATGCCGCTCCCAACGCCACGCGCAACACCTATGCCTTTATTGGCATTGCGGTGGGGCTGGTGCTTTCATGGATGTGGCGCTCGGCTTTACGCGCTCGCGCGCGGCGGCATAAAAAAACGTGATCAGCAGGCGTCTTGGTTGAGTGATACGAAAAGGCCCGTGGCTGTTGCCACGGGCCTTTTCGTTTTTATGATGGGGGCTGGAGCAAATAGGCTCGAGATGGTGTGATGCCCGGAAGTCGCGGCCTCTGGAACCTCCGCTCCAATTCAGAAGGCCTTAGAGCATTCACCGCTTGAAATGCGCGCGTAGAGCGGGAAAAAGCCTGCCTGCCCGCATTTCGTGGCAAGGATTTCCAGGAAAATCCTTGCAGAGCAGTTAAATCATTTCATTCGTAAACTGCTCTAGTGTGATGCGTAGATACACTAAGATTTTTAGGGGGTGGGGGTGTGGGGGAGGAGACCCTTTTGCAAAAGGGTCCCTCCCCCACAAAGTATTTCACAGTAAAATTAGGCTATTGCGTCACCGATGGAGCCGCTGGCGCGTCATTCTTCCCTGGCGTCGCCATCTGAGCCGGAAGCATTGACGCAGAGCAGCCTGGCTCCAACCTGCGCAAAAGGCTGACAAAGATCTTCATCCGCGTCCGTGACAAGGGTCCAGTCCAGCGGCAGTTGCGCCCAGATCGGCTGCGACGCGCAGCCCAGTTTGGAGGAGTCAACCAAGACGAATGTTTCCTTGGCCTGACGCATCATGAGAAGCTTGAGCGATATTTGTTCCAGCGTGGCTTCACACAGGCCACGGTCGGCGACGAGGCCATTGCCGCTGGTAAAAGCCCTGTCGGCCGTAAGGCAGCGCAGGGCGCTTTCGGCAAAAGGCCCGTACGCGCTCATGCTGATTGGCCTGATGGAGCCGCCCAGAAAGATGGTTTTTATGTTGGGCGCATCCGCAAGAATGGCAGTGAGCTTAATATTGTTGGTAATGACGGTAAGCTCTTTGTCATACAGAAAGCGGGCCATGGAGGTAATGGTGGAACCACCGTCCAGGATGATGGTTTCTCCGTCCCCAACTTGAGCCGCCGCAGCCTCGGCAATGGTCTGTTTAGCCGCGCGGTGCTGCCATTCGCGGACGGGATAGTTTTCTTCCTGAATACAAGGCGCAAGCATTGCGCCGCCATAGGTACGGGCCACGGCTTTTTCTTTGGAGAGCCTTTGCAAATCGCGCCGTACAGTGGAAAATGAAACTCCAAATTTTTCAGCCAATAATTTTATGTCGTTGGCTCCACTCGCGATGGCTTCGAGCATGGCCGTACGCCGTTCTCTGCTTCGCCGCATAGTTATCCTTCCTGTACGTGGTTATATCAAAACATACCTTGAAGCGGGAATAAATGTAAGACTTCCAGAAGTAAATAATATGCGTGAATTGCGCAAAAAAGTAATTAAAAAGTGTGTCATTCCACGGAAAATAAAAATTCTTGCGCATTCTGCTTAATCTGCTATGAATTTTTGTGGGGGCCAGAAAACCGCATGCTTCGCGTTTTCTGCGTGTTCCGTTTGGTTTTTTGTGTCGTTTTATTGCGCAGATCAATCATTTTTTTTCTTCCCCCGATATGCGGGATGCGGTGACGCAGCTGGAGGGTTCAGTCATGCAGATCAAAAAGACTATGGAACGGGTTCCTGGTGGGCTTATGGTCATTCCGCTGTTGCTTGGCGCGCTTTGCAACACCTTTTTTCCCAATACGCCCAAAATCTTTGGTTCTTTTACTGGCGGCCTTTTTACCGGAGCCACAAGTATTCTGGCCGTTTACTATGTCTGCATGGGTGCGACCATCAGTTTTAAAACAACCCCCTACATTATCAAGAAGGGGGGAGTTCTCTTTATGGCCAAGGTGGGCGTGGCCGCGATCATCGGCATTGTCGTTGGGCAGTTTCTTGGCGAGGCCCCGGTGGAAGAAGGCTTTTTTGCGGGCATTTCCACTCTGGCCATAGTGGCCGCCCTTAATGACACCAACGGCGGGCTGTATATGGCCCTCATGGGGCAATACGGCAGACCCAAGGATGTTGCCGCATACTCCATCATGTGTCTTGAGTCCGGCCCATTTCTTACCATGGTAACACTGGGCGTAGCCGGGCTTTCGGCCTTTCCCTGGCAGATGATGGTTGGCGCTATCTTCCCCCTGGTTCTGGGCATGATTCTTGGCAACCTTGACAAGGACATGAGGGATTTTCTCAAAGCTGCTCCTGCGGTGCTCATCCCGTTTTTCGCCTTTGCGCTCGGCACCGGGCTTGATCTTTCCAAGGTCTGGAATGCGGGTCTGCTTGGCATTGGCCTTGGCGTCTGCGTTGTGCTGCTCACCGGCATAGTTCTTTTTATCGGGGATCGCCTGACCGGAGGCACTGGTGTTGCCGGACTGGCCGCCTCCTCAACCGCTGGCAACGCCGCTGCCGTGCCTATGATCATTGCCCAGGCCAATCCCGTCTATGCGCCTGCCGCGCAGCAGGCGACAGTGCTTGTGGCGTCCTGCGTGGTGGTCACGGCCATTCTCACCCCCATTGTCACCGCGTGGGGAGTCAAAGTTTTTGGAGCTCCCAAGGATTTGCCGGATGAAAATGAGGCTTAGCCGAGGATGCCTGCGAGCGGTCGCAAGGGCGCATCCGTCGCAGGTTCGTAACAGGGGAACGCTATGAATCCATCTTGGTTTATTGTCGCGGATGATCTCACAGGCGCGGCAGATTGCGCCATCGCCTTTGCCAAAAGCGGCATGCCCGCGTCAGTGATTTTTGAGGGCGGCGAGGCTGCGGACGTGCCCGGCGGAGTCGTGGCCGTGGATGTGGCAAGCCGGGCCCTTTCGGCCGCGCAGGCGGCAAAGGCGCATGTTTGCCTGCTGGAAAAGCGGTTTGTCCGGCCCATGCGGCTTTACAAAAAGCTCGATTCCCTCATGCGCGGGCAGCCCATGGCGGAAACCGCAGCCACCATTGAAGTGCTGCGCAAGCTCGGCGGCCCTGCGTTTCTGATTATGGCTCCCGCCTTTCCGGCCACGGGCAGAACAACGGTCAATGGCTGCGTTCTGGTCAACGGCGAGCCCCTTGAAGCCACTGAGGTTTGGGCAAGAGATCACACCTACCCCAGCGGCAATCTGGTGGAAAACCTTGGTGCGGTCGGCGTAAAAACGTATGGCATTACCCTGGATGTGGTGCGGAGCGGCGCTGACGGAATCATGAATCTGGTGCGTGACTGCATGGATAAAGGCTTTGACGGCGTTGTTTGTGATGCGCAAACGCCCGATGATCTTGCAATCATTGCCGAGGCTACCTATCCTTTGGCAGAGAGGGTTTTCTTCGCGGGAACAGGGGGCCTTGCCGTGCCGCTGGCGCGTATGTCCGCTCCGGGTCGGGGTGGCGTGACCATTTCCGTTCCACCAACGGAGCGCGGCATCCTTATGGTGGTGGGCAGTCTGGTAAAGGTTTCGCGCCAGGCCTTGCGGTTTGTGCTGGATACGAAACCCGCGCTCCACGTGCCCTTTACGCCCGCCGAACTGGCAACCGCCAGTGATGCGGCACTTGAAGCGCGCGGGCAGGTAATCCGGGAGGCATTGCTTGCTGGTCGTGACGTTGTGGCGGAAATTGTCGAGGTTGACGATCCTGACCTCTCCAAGGGCGGCGGCCTCGCCAGCCGTCTTGCGGCAGCCCTGCATGGCGTTCTTGAGGCTTCAGGCGGTCTTGTGGCCACCGGAGGCGAAACGGCCGCCATGCTCATGGCCCGCGCCGGCATTCACGGCATACAGCTTGTGACCGAGGTTGAAAGCGGCGTGCCCGTTGGTCTGACCCTGGGCAGGCACGCCTTGCCCGTTATCACCAAGGCCGGTTCGTTCGGTTCCGAGCATACCCTGGCCAGATGCCTGGAATATATACGCGCTGCTAATTATAAAGGAGAACTGGCTTGAATCTTCCAATTGTGGCCATTACCATGGGCGACGCCTCCGGTATCGGGCCTGAAATCATAGTCAAGGCCATGACCCGGCCCGAGATGGCCGCATGGACCAGGATACTTGTGGTTGGCGACGCGGAACGACTGCGTGAAGCTGCGGAAATCACGGGCAGCGCGGTTACTGTCAATGCGCTTGCCGACCCGGATGCGGCGCGGTATGTCGCTGGCGTCATTGATTGTATTGATGTGCCGGTTATTCCCAAGGGGCATCCTTTCGGCGTGGTGTCGCCCATATCCGGCGAAGGAGCCTACCAGTTCATCAAGAAGGCGGTGGAACTTGTGCAGGCGGGCAAGGCCCAGGCCATCTGCACCGCCCCCTTGAACAAGGAAGCCCTGCACGCGGCAGGGCGCATGTTTCCTGGGCATACGGAAATGCTGGCCCACCTGACGGGCACGCCCGAAGTCTCGATGATGCTCATGACGCCCACGTTGCGGGTCGTGCACGTGACCACCCATCTGGGGCTCATTGACGCCATCAACAAGATAGAGCCCGCCCTTGTGGAGCGTACCATAGCAAGGGCGCACGACACGCTTGTGCGTACGGGTATTGCCAATCCGCGTATCGCGGTTTGCGCCATTAATCCCCATGCCGGAGAAAACGGCCTGTTTGGCAATGGCGAAGAAGAAACAAAGATCCTTCCTGCTGTGAAAGCCACGCAGGCCAAGGGCTGGGATGTGGAAGGCCCGCTGCCGTCGGATACGCTCTTCTTCCGAGCCGGAAGAGGCGATTTTGACATTGTCATTGCCATGTACCACGATCAGGGCCACGGGCCCATCAAGGTGATGGGCATTGCCGATGGCGTGAACATCACCATAGGCCTTCCCGTGATCCGGACTTCCGTGGACCACGGAACTGCCTTTGACATTGCCGGAAAGGGCATAGCCAGTGAAGACAGCCTCATTGAGGCCGTGCGCCAGGCGGCCTTGCTGAGCGCCAGGTAAAAGCCGCCGCCCGCCATGACGGCAGGCGAAATAATACCCCGATTTCGGCCAGCGCCGGATTCGGGGTATTATTTTGTATGGAGGTGTCTGTTGCCGCAGACCTCAGGCAAGTTGACGTTAAAACTTCTTCAGCCCGTAAGAAGCGCCTGCACCGGGCGGATGCCTTCATCTGCCGTAATGCCAAGCTTTTTGTTGCATGCGGGGTCAAAGACAAAATGAACGGGCTTGTCCCATGTCTGGTCGCAATAGAGGTACAGCGCTTTGACGAAAAGCTTGTCGGCCCCGCAACGGGCCTCCACCCATTGTCCGCACGTAAAGAGCGTTGCTTCATCAGCCGGGGGAACAAATTCGTCCGTTGTGCCCAGAAGGTGGCTGGTGGCATCATTGTACGGAAGAATGTTTTCTTCTGTCCACAGCGCGCGCCTGTCCAGCGTTACATGACCGTTGCGCTCGGCATGCGAATAAAATGTTGCTGTCCACGGTTCGGTCTTGGCAGGGCGTACCAGCACCTTGTTGAAAGGCTTCAGCTTCATCATCGTGCCCTTTGTCAAAAGAGTGTCTGTGGGCAATCCATCGCGCATGCAACCGCAAAAGCGGACTGTCGTTAAGAATGGACATGCACGACGGTTTTGACAGGCCCGCTTGAGCGCATAAGTGCTCAGATGCCTGCGCTTCGCCTTCACGGCGAAGCCCTTTGCGAACGTCTTTCGCGCAGTGGCCAGAGCATTTTTACGGTGAGAGTGCTCAGGTGCGCAAAGAATCTGCCCGGTTATGAGCAGTCGCGTCAAAAAAAGCAGCCAATTGTGCGCAGCTTCATCAAAAGCCCTGCCCATGTTCTCGCAACAACGCTGGTTAACGATAGCTTTCTTGCAAAGTTGTGGCAGTGGCTGCAACTGTGATGCTTTCTATCAGGCCGCAAAAAAACATACAACTGATTAGCATTATTTATAAACGATTCGAAGATGTGATGCTGGCCCAGCAATTTGGGGAGTGACAATCCGTAACACTTGGTGGCCATGCCAACGGGGCGAACCGGATGTTTGGCACATTGCATTGCCGATCAACAAGCGCAGTGGTCACAGTGTGGGCATTGAACGAGCCGCACAGAGCGCAAAAAGTCCTTGGCCGCATGAACCTGAGAACAACGGAAATATCCCTTCACAACCTTGGGGTTGATACCGAAGCCGTGGTTCTTTTTGAGTCTATCACACAAGAAATCACACATAGTGACGCGCATGGCCAAAAAGAAAAGGGCTACTGTTTCCAGTAGCCCTTGAAATCTGGCGGAGAGGGAGAGATTCGAACTCTCGGTACGCGATTAACGTACACACGATTTCCAATCGTGCTCCTTAGACCAGCTCGGACACCTCTCCGCATTGCTTCGTCGTGCAAAGCCGAACCTGTATATGGCATATGCACAAAGAAGGCAAGAAAAAAATGCTAAAAATTATGGGCTACTGCCGTTCAACCCTATGCCAGCCGCCTAGGGTTTGTTCTCGGGCGGCGTTTTTTCGCTCTCAGGCTTTTTGTCGCTTTCAGCCGTTTTTTCATCCCTCCGCCGGAGGGGTGGCGGGCGAAATCCCATTCAGCAGAGGCCGCCGCCAGTCTTGGTCAGCATCCAGAACAGGCCCCCCACAATGGCCACAGTAAGCAGAATTTTTATAAACATTGCTTACTCCAGCCCCGGAGTCTTTTTCTTTTTGCGTTCTTCATCCGCCCGTTTTTTTTCAATCTTGGCCGAGCGGTAGAAAACCCACAGCGCCAGGGCAGACAGCAGCGTAATGGCTAAGGCGTTGAGCGTCAGAGTGCCCATAGTCTTTATCCTCAGGCGGTCGCGCCCACCTTGCTGAAGCCGCTGTCCACGTAAATGACCTGCCCCGTAACGGCATGGGCCAGGTCTGAAGCCAGAAAAGCCGCCACACCGCCCACATCGGCGGTAGTCACATTGCGGCGCAGGGGGGAGTTGCTCTCCACCATGTTGAAAATATCCTTGAGACTGGACACGGCCGAAGCGGCCAGCGTCTTGATGGGCCCGGCGCTGATGGCGTTGACGCGCACGCCCTTGGGGCCGAGATCATACGCCAGATAGCGCACGGATGCCTCAAGAGCGGCCTTGGCGACGCCCATGACGTTGTAGCCGGGGATGACCTGTGTGGACCCGTGGTAGGTCATGCTGAGCACAGAGGCGTTTTCAGTCAGGAGCGGTTCAAAAGCACGGCAAAGCGCGGTAAGGGAATAGGCCGAAACTTCGAGCGCAAGTTTGAAACCGTCACGCGACGTGTCCACAAAGCGGCCGCTGAGGTCTTCCCGGTTGGCAAAAGCCACGGAATGCACCAAAATGTCCAGATCGCCCCATTTCTCTTTTACAATGGCCGCAGCTTCGTCGATTTGCGTATCGTCGCACACGTCACACTGGAAGGTAAATTCGCCTCCCAATTCTTCACTCAGAGGTTCCACACGCTTTTTAATGGCGTCGCCCACATAGTTGAAAGCAAGGCGCGCGCCCTGAGCCTTGAGGGCGGCGGCGATGCCGTATGCGATGCTTCTATTGTTGGCCAGTCCCAGTATAAGGGCTTTCTTTCCTTGCAGCAGCATGAGTCCTCCTAAGAGAATACAGTCCGGCCATGGCCGGCAATGGTTGTTTTCACCGCCTGCCATCTGTCACGGCGCGGCTGTAATAAAAATCTGTCGGAAGCGCCAGCGGCGCTGTTGTCCGCTACGCCCCACGTGGGACGGCCTGGCCTGCCCATGGCAAACCGCTACGGCGGGCCTGAAGGGCCTGATACGGCACAGGCACGCCTGAAGCGTGTCTGCGCAGGATCGTGTTACGGCAAGAGCCGACGTGTACTCCCGGTTTTTGCCCGTGCTCGATGCAATATGCAGGTGCACACAGGCAAAGGCCGGGTCAGCCAATGCGCCGCAACAGGGCGGCGCGTTGGCTGAAGGAATTATTTTGTAAGAATTTCGTAAGCTTCTTTGTACTTATTGGCAGTAGCCGTAATGACTTCTTCAGGCAGCGGCGGCGGCGGCGGCTGCATGTTCCAGGGCTGCTTTTTCAGCCAGTCGCGCAGGTACTGCTTGTCAAAACTGGGCTGCCCCTGTCCGGGCTTGTACTGGTCAGCGGGCCAGAAGCGCGAAGAGTCGGGCGTGAGCACTTCATCAATAAGATGCAGCTTGCCGTCAATCATGCCGAATTCAAATTTGGTGTCAGCCACGATGATTCCACGGCCAGCGGCATACGCGCGGCCTGCCTCATAGATGGCCAAGGATGTTTTTTCAACCTGGCGGGCCAGGTCTTCACCCAGAAGCTGCGCAGCCTGGGCCACGCTGATGTTTTCGTCATGCTGCCCCAGTTCCGCCTTGGTGGAAGGGGTGAAGACGGCGGACTCCAGCTTGTCGGATTCGCGCAGGTTGGCAGGCTGGGCGTGCCCGCACAAAGAGCCGGTGGCCTGGTAATCCTTCCAGCCGGACCCGGTGATGTAGCCCCGCACGATACACTCCACGGGCAATGGGCTGGCTTTGCGCACCAGCACCGAGCGGCCTTCAAGCTCGTCTTTCCACGGGGCCAGTTCCGCCGGGAAGCGGTTGACGTCGCTTTCAAGCAGGTGGTTGGGGATGATGTGCTTGAATTTTTCCATCCAGAACAGGGTAATCTGATTCAGGATCACGCCCTTGTACGGGATGGGCTCGTTCATGATCACGTCAAAGGCCGACATGCGGTCTGTGGTGACGATGAGCAGGGTTTTTTCGTCCACGTTGTAGATATCGCGAACCTTCCCACGGGAGAGCAGGGGATAGGCGCTGATGTTTGTCTTGACAACAACTTTCATGAGGGCTCCTGATACTTGTCAGCCGGATTATTTTTTTGCGCGCGCTTCCACGCTGCGGGCGTGCGCTTCAAGCCCTTCCATGCGGGCGAGAGCGGCGATGGCCTGCATATTTTGCTGAATAAATGTCGATGACGTGGCCACGATGCTGGTCTTTTTGCAGAATGTCTGCACCGAAAGGGCAGAAGAAAAGCGTGCCGTGCCCAGGGTGGGCAGCACGTGGTTGGGCCCTGCAAAGTAGTCGCCCACGGCTTCGGGGCTGTGCTGTCCCATAAAGACGGCCCCTGCATGGCGGATATGCGGCAACACGCCCCAGGGGTCGCGCGTGCATATTTCCAGATGTTCCGGTGCCACCATATTGGCAACAGCCACGGCCACGCTCAGATTGGGCGTAACCACAATGGCTCCCCATTCTTCAAGCGACCGGGCGGCGGTGGTGGCTCTGGGCAGGGCCATGCACTGCTTGTCCAGTTCCAGCCGGATGCTTTCGGCCAGACGCGGGTCGTCAGTGACGCAGATGGCGGAGGCAAGGGCGTCGTGCTCTGCCTGCGAAAGCATGTCCGCCGCCACCCATGCAGGATTGGCGGAGGAATCTGCCAAAATGAGAACCTCGCTCGGGCCAGCTATCATGTCGATGCCGACCATGCCCTGCACCAGGCGCTTGGCTGTGGTGACAAAAATATTGCCCGGCCCGGCAATGACGTCAACGGGCGCGATGCTTTCCGTGCCGTAGGCCAGGGCCGCAATGGACCACGCCCCGCCCACGCGGTAGACTTCTTCAATATCCAGTAAATGGGCGGCGGCGAGAATGTGCGGGTTGACGCTGCCGTCTTTGCGCGGCGGCGTGCAGATGGCAAGGCGCGGAACCCCGGCCACCTGCGCGGGGATGGCGCACATGAGCAGACTGGACACAAGCGGCGTATTGCCGCCCTGTCCGCCGGGCACGTAAAGCCCTGCGGCGTCCATAGGCAAAACGTGCTGCCCGAGAATGCTGCCGTCAGGCCGCGTGGTAAACCACGATTTTTCCAGCTGTGCTTCGTGAAAAGCACGGATGTGGATGGCAGCCTGACTGATGACTTCCCTGTCTTCGGCAGGAACGGCAGCGGCGGCGCGCGCTATTTCCTGCTCGCTCACACGAAGCGGCGGTGCGAAATCCGGGCAATCAAAGTTGCGGGTATATTCCACCAGCGCTTCATCGCCTTTTGCGCGTACCGTCGCGACAATATCACGTACGGCGCTTTCCACCCCGTCACCGGGGTTGTGACGCCCTTGCAGCCATTGGGCGAGCTTGGGCCATTCCTGCTCGCTATGCAGTGTCAATGTCCGGCATGTCATAAGTATTTTCCTCACCTCAGTTGGGGGGAATATACAGAAGGGCCGGAGGAATGTCGAGGCTCCCCTGATCCGGCGCAGCAGCGACAGAGCGGGGTCGGTGGGCGAGCGAAAACGGGTGAGGGCCTGCGCGCAGGGGCAGACTGTCGGCTATCTGCTTATGGAAGAAGCGGGTGTGGCGAATCGAGACATGCCTGTGGTGGTGACGTATCCGTCATGGGGGGCGCCTTTTCCGATGGGGGGGTCCGGCAGGGTGGCAAGGTAGTCAAGGGCTGTAAGGCATCGCTCACGCAAGCGGGCCGTGAGCACGCCCCTGCGGGATCGCTCGGCGGCCATGTCCGTTTCTTTACGCTTCTGGAAGTTCCGCAGCCATGCAACGGCGCGGATGGTGGCCTCAGATTGATCCTGAACATCAAGCTTGCGTAATCCTTTGGCAAATTTTGCTATCTGGCTAAACTGCTTTTCTGTGTTGCTCAATGGGGAATGTGGGGGCATGAGCACGTACCGGGCATACCCAAGCACATCGTCAAGGGTTACAGGTTTAACGGTGGGCAGGGGCCTGCCGACCAGCAAAAGCCCGTTGTCCGACTCTTCAAGGGCACGGCCAATCTGTGTGTACATGTAGGCTTCTTTCAGGCGGGCCTGGGCATCTTCCGAAGCAAGTATCTCATACGTGGCGTCGCCGAAGGCGCGGGCATATCCTTGGTTCATGGCAATGACGAGGTACTTGTGTGCCAGGGCCTGGTCAGGAGAATTGGGCAGGGCATAACCGCACCTTTCTCCCCCAAAGCGGTACCAGCGCGATATTTCATGCGCGGCAGGGGCATAGCCGGCATCGGCCGCCAAAAGCAGCCATTGCAGGTTTGACCCCGTGTTCCAGCGCGTCGCGTAAGCGTGCATGGATTTGGGATCGCCAAGAAAGGCTCCCTTGGTAAAGGCGCTGCGTGTATGGCCGATGCCTTCGTCATACAGAGCCAGTCGCGTGTAGACCCAGCCTGGCGAAGTATATTGGGCAGCCCAGTCAAGCCAGAAAGCCGTGGAATGCATGAAGTCGGGAATGTTGGGATAGGTAAGGGACAGGGCGGACGATGTGCACTGTATGCGTATGATGAGGTCAGCCATGGCAACAGGATTGCCCTGCAAGGCTTCCTTGAGAACGAAAAGGTACTGTGCTTCCGCCCAGCAGCCCACATAGCGGGGTTTGAGTTTGTTGCTGCCTGGAGGCGCAACATACCAGTCCGGGTCTTCAAGAACGGGCGCAGTTACCTGAAGCGGTTGCGTCAAGGTCTGTTCGCAGCACTTGGAATTTTTGTCTACACAAATGAGCTCGGGAAGAAATTGAATTCCAATTTTTGGTGTGAACCCAGGCTCTTCAGCCTGGGCGGGTAGAGAGAACAGTAGAAAACAGAAAGTACAAATGTTGCGCCACGACATAATATTAGCCTCCAGGGGCAGAAGAAAGACAGATTTTGGAGTGTGCTAACTCAGGAACATGTCGGCACTGAATTTTCAATAGTAACTAATAGCATGGCAAGGAGCGACATTGCGTAGCTGAGGGGTAAAATCAAGCAGCAGGCTTGGTACAGAATTGGCGTGAAGGTGGTCGCGAATTTATTGATCTTTTAAATAACAAAACATCTATCTATTATCTTATATTTTAAAATGCAAAAAGGTCAAGTGCCTTTGCAGCCTTGACAGCCAGGGAGGGGGAACTTAGTTACATCTGATGAACGCGCCGCTGCTGGCGGAGCGACTTTGGGAGGAATCATGCAGCGTCACAAAATGCAGAAACCCTATGGAGAGACAGTGCCGACAGAAGACCAGTTTTCTGAGGACTGCCTGAACGTTAACAATCCTGGAGAATTTCAGGATCTGGATGGCGTGGTGGAGCCTGTCTCGCTGGACGATATGCCTGAGGTCCATTTTGGCCAGTCAGCCGAGCCTTCCGCCGCTGAAATAGAAGCGCGTTGCAAGGCTGAACAGGAAGAAATGCGCTTGCGCATGGCCGCTGAAATGGACAATTATCAAAAGCGCCTCAAGCGGGAACATGAAGAACAGGTGCGCTACGCCTCTGAAAGCGTTTTGAGCGATCTGCTGCCGAGCCTTGATAATCTCGATCTGGCGTTGCAGTATGGCAGCACCAATGAGGTCTGTAAGGATATGATGCAGGGTATTGCCATGACGCGCAAGCTCCTGCTTGAAGCCACAGGCAAGCATGGCCTGTGCCCCACAGGCCAAGAAGGGGAGGAGTTCAACCCTGCCCTGCACGAAGCCGTGGGGTTTGACGCGCGGCCCGACCTGGCCCCCGGCTCTGTCACACGTGTGTTGCAGCGCGGGTATAAATTGGGCGATCGCTTGCTGCGCCCGGCAAAGGTTATGGTCAATCCCTGACCTCACTGAACTGCGCGCGTTTTTTCGCATGTAATCCGCAGGTTGCGCAGATTTTTTTGTAGGGCAGGCATGCCCGTTCAGATGCAGACAGACATAAAATGTGCCCGCCGGACATATCCGGCGGGCATTTTTTATGTACTGCTGAAGCGAACCCGTTCAGTTTTGCACTGCCTGCAAGACTCTGTCTTCTTTGAAACCCCCGCTCCAGATCGGAAAAATCTTTAGTGTTGGCCAGATCAGACTACCGTTGAAATGCTGCACATTTCATCGGTAACATGCTCTCGACACCGCAAAAGTTTTAGGGGGTGGGGGCGTGGGGGAGGAGACCCTTTTTAGAGCATGTACCTTTGAAAAAAAGGTACATGCTCTAACGCAGCACGAGAGTGCAGCGCGCCACAGCGTGGCGTGGATTCAGCAGAAAATCGCATTTTCGGCTGAATGATAACTTTGGAATGTAAAACATTTCAAAGTTGATCTGGTCTAAAGAGGGTCCCTCCCCCACAAAGCACTTCAACGCGACATTCCCCTAATCGCTGTACCGTTCGGCAATGGCCTTGAATTCATCCTGAATTGCCAGAAACGCTTCCACCACTTCAGGGTCGAACTGTGTTCCCTTGCCGTCAAGAATGATATAGGCCGAAGTTTCGTGCGGCATGGCGGGCTTGTATACCCGCTGGCTGCGCAGGGCGTCGTAGACGTCGGCCAGGCTCATGAGCCGGGCCGACAAGGGGATGTCATCTTTCCCGAGGCCACGGGGGTAGCCCCGTCCGTCCCACCGTTCGTGGTGGCAGTAGGCAATGTCGCTGGCGACCTTCAAAAAGGAGTCTTCGCCCAAAAATTTGTCCGCGGCGGCAAGAACGGCCCTACCATAGGTGGTATGCTCCTTCATTGCGTCGTATTCTTCTTCGGTCAGCGGCCCGGGTTTGTGCAAAACCGTGTCGGCGATGGCGACCTTGCCCACGTCGTGCAGCGGAGCGGAAAGGTACAGCCATGAAATGACGTCGGCATTCAGCGTTTCGCGGTACTGGGGCAGGTTGGCCATGTGCAGGGCAAGCGCCTTGACGTAGTTTTGGGTACGTTTGATGTGCGCCCCGGTTTCAGTGTCGCGCCATTCCGCCAGTGTGGCCATGGCGTGAATGGTGGCTTCCTGCGTAAGGACAAGCTGGCGGGTGCGTTCGTGTACCAGATCGTTGAGGTGGTCGCGGTAGCGCTTGTACGTGAGCTGGTTTGCGACGCGGTTGCGAACAAGGGATACGCGGAAGGGTTTGACGATATAATCCTGCGCCCCGAGTGAGAGTCCGGTGGCCTCGTCTGTCTCTTCATTCTGCGCTGTAATGAACATGACGGGAATGTCGCGCGTGGACGGATCTTCCTTGAGGCGGCGGCAGACTTCATAGCCATCCATGCCGGGCATGATGACGTCCAGCAGGATGAGGTCGGGCTGCGGCGTGCCGATGGCCAGACGCAAAGCGTCCGGGCCGTTTTTGGCAAACATGATGGTATAGTCCGCGCGCAGGCTTTCGCTCAGGATGCGCAGATTCTCCGGCGCATCGTCAACCAGCAGTATGCGGCTGCGGTGTGCTGCCGCAGACATGTTCATCGTTTGCCGCCCGTGAGGGCGGGAAGCCGTCCGGCCAGGTGTTCAGCCATTTTCTGCACCAGGCGGCTCTCTGTGGCGGTCAACACGTCATAGCTCTTGCCAGCCACAGGCTCCTGGTCAACAAAAATGCCGCGCGCCAGCACGTCATTGAATTTGTTGCGCAGTGTCCAGCGCACGTCCAGCACGGCTTGTTGGTCAAAATTGCCGTCAAGGCGCTGCACATCAAGGTACAGAACATAGTCGGCGGTGGATTCGTCACCGGTGGGCAAAACATTGATTCCGGCTTCCAGCATGGGCCTGGTCAGCACTTCGCGTGTAACGCGGCGTATGCCGTGGCTCAGGGGTTCGCCCCAGTTGTGAAACTGGGCCACGATAAGCTGTGTTGACTCGCCCACCCGGCTCACTATGCCCTCGCGCTCCAGATACTCCGGTACGCTCACAGCGGCCACGCGCAGGCTTTTGGCGGGCAGGCTGTCTGTGGAGACGGGAGTGAGGCGACTTTCGAGCAGGTAAAAGTTGGTGGGCGTGCTGCGCGCGCAAGCGGCCAGCAAAACCGTGAGCGCCAGAAAAATAAACAGGGCTTGGCGTTGCATCAGCGTTTTCCTTGTCTGCCCATGAGCAGGGCTTCAGGGTTGCGTTCAAGCATTTGCGAAACATTGCGGATGGCCCGCAAGGTTTCTATGCTGTCCTTGATCAGCCGGCGAACGTCGTTGACGGTGGGTGAATCCCGGCCGAGCAGGCCCTGGGCCGAGGCCGTGACCACGCGCAACTGGTCCGCCGCAAGGCTCATGCTTTCAAGGGCGGAACGCAGCGTGGCAAGGGTAGCGGGCAGTTGACTGTCCACAGTGCCCACAGTCTTGTTAAGCTTTTTCAGAATGGTCTCGGCATTTTGGCGCAGTTCACTGTTCTTGAGAATATTGTCAAGTTCTTCAAACGACTGCGTAAAGGCTCTGAGCCCCCGGCCAAGACTGTCGTCGGCAAGGCCCTGAACCAGATTTTGCAGAATTTTGTCGAGGGATCTGACCATGGACTCCAGCGGCAACTGCGCGAGCGTGGTCTGCAAGGTGTCGATGGGGGAAGGTATGGTGGGAATTTCCGAATCCGGCGTACCGGAACGGAAGACCGCCGGAGTGCCGGGGAAAAAGTCCAGCTCGATGCGGTACTGCCCCGTGATAAGACTTTGCAGTTGCAGGCGGGCGCGCAGGCCGCGCTGCACCATCCTGCGCACGATTTCTTCGCGCACGGATTCTGAAATGGGGGCCGAGCCCCTGGCGCGCACAAAGCTTTGCTCGTCAATGCGGATATAGACGGGGATGGTGACGTTGGAATCACGCGTGTTGGCCACAAGGTTGATGCGTGTCACGCTGCCCATGGGAACCCCGCGAAACACCACCGGAGCGCCTGTGGAAAGACCGCTCACAGAGCCGTCGAAGTAGAGCACGTACTGCATGTCGTTGCTGAACAGACGGCCTCCGCCCAGCACGATGAATCCCAGTGCCAGAAGGGCCAGTCCTCCCAGCACAAAGGCGCCAACCGTGGTTTTGTATTTTTGAGAACTCATAGGGCCGTTCCTTTGCCCGGCTCGGAGTCGCCGGAGGTTTCCGTCTGATCGGTTTCGGCGTGACTGCGCTCGCCCCTGGTCAGAAAAAGCATGGCGCTGGGCGCTGTGCCGGGGTCGTGCAGCAACTGGTGCGGATTACCGCAGGCACCCACCTGGCGGGTCTGGGCATCCAGAAAGATAAGATTGCTGGCAATGGCGTAAATGCTGGCCAGTTCGTGTGAAACAATAACAAAGGTCGTGCCGAGGCTTGCGCGCAGTTCAAGGATGAGATCGTCCAGAAGACGTGAACTGACGGGGTCAAGCCCGGCCGAGGGTTCGTCAAGAAAAAGAATCTTGGGGTCAAGGGCCAGAGCGCGTGCCAGTCCGGCGCGTTTGCACATGCCGCCGCTGATTTCAGACGGGTAGTAGTCTTCAAAACCGGCAAGGCCAGCCAGAGCCAGCTTGAGTTTGGCCTGTTCGCGTATGGCCTCGTCGTTGAGGTCGGTATACTGCTGCAGGGGCAGGCCCACGTTTTCCGCCAGGGTCATTGAACTCCACAGCGCGCCGCTTTGAAAAAGTACGCCTGTTTCACGCACCAACTGGTGGCGCTCATCTTCATTGCTGCCCCAGAAGTCGGTTTTGCCGTACAGCACGTTGCCGGACTGCGGCGGCTTCAGGCCCATGAGTACGCGCAAAAGCGTACTTTTGCCGCATCCGGAGCCGCCCGTGATAAAAAAGATGTCTCCTGCATGCACGTCAAATGTCACATCGTGCATGAGAACGTAGGAACCATAGCCGACCTGCAACTGGTTTACGCTGATGCGCACTTCCCCCTGATTTCCCTGATTTGGCTGCCCAGGCTGCCCGGCCTGCCCTTGTTCCGCGTCCGGGGCGGAGCGGGCTTTTTCGGCAATCCCGGCTGGCAGGGGGGATGAGGATGATGTAATGGAGGTGCTGCTGGGCATGTCAGATGTCCATCACGTTGCAGATGACGGTTATTATGGCTGTGGACACGATAATGCCCACAATGGCCTGCACCACGGCAGTGGTGGTGGCCTGTCCCACAGCCTGGGCGCTGCGCCCGCAGCGCATGCCCTGAAAGCAGCCCGTCAAGGCGATGATAACGCCGAAAACCGTGCCATAGGTGAGGCCGATGAAGACGTGCTTGTAGGGAACCATCTGCATGGTGGCGTTGACGTATTCCATAGGATTGATTTTCAGCATGGTGATGGCCACAACATAGCCGCCGATAACGCCCATAAGGTCGGCGTACAACGTCAGCAGGGGGATCATGGCCGTCAGCGCCACCACACGGGGCAGCACCAGAAAATCGACGGGAGAAATGCCCAATGTGGCCAGGGCGTCCACTTCTTCATTAACCTGCATGGTGCCGATGAGGGCGGCATAGGCGGCACCGACCCTGCCCGCCATGACCACGCCCACCATGATGGCGCCCATAACACGCAGCATGCCAATGCCCACAAGCCCCGCCACATAGATTTGCGCGCCGAACTGCGTGAGCTGCACCGCGCCCACAAAGGCCAGAATAAGGCCAAAAAGCATGCTGGTTATGGAGATGATGGGCAGCGCCTGCACGCCGCATTCCTGCATGGCTGCCAGCAGGTCTTGCGGGCGCATCTGCGACCGGCCCACTATAAGACGGCCCACAGACAGCGTCACCTCACCCACAAAGCTCACAAAATCGGTTATGCGCGGCGGCAGGTCCAGGGTGGCCTGGCCCACACGCTGCACGAAACTGAGGCTTTCTTTTTTGCGGTCAGACCCTGCCTTGGCAGGCACGGCAAAAGCCAGTTTGAGAAGACGCTCAAGACCTTCGGGCAAATGGTTCTGGATGCGCAGTTTGCGATCCTCGGCCGCCTTGGTAAGCTGCACAAGAAAGACCAGCAGGCTGCTGTCCCAGGCTTTGAGACCATCGCTCTCCAGGCAAAGTTCGTGAATGCTCTGATTGGCCAGAGCCTTGAGGGCGGCTTCGGCTTCAGGGGGCCAGGCCGTATCTATATTCCAGCCGCCCCCCACGCTCACGTGCAGGAGCGGACCCTGAATGGAAGCTGTCACTTGCGGACTTGTTTCCATCACTATAGTATACGCATGGCTTGATTTATCTGCAAGGGCCGCGTGCGCAAAAAGCGTGCGGGCTTTTTCTCACCTTCAACCCACGGTCTGTCATGTCTTTAAAAAATCGCCTTGACCTTGCCGCCGACCCCGTTTTTCTGATGGATGGCTCCGCCTTTATTTACCGGGGATTTTTCGCCAACAGAAACATGCAGCGTTCCGACGGTTTTCCCACCAACGCCCTGGTGGTGGTGACCCGTGTGCTTCTGCGTATTCTGCGTGAAGAAAGGCCGCAGTATTTTTTGTTCGTCAAGGATGGCAGGGGCAAGAACTTCCGGCATGACATCTATCCCCTGTACAAGGCCAACCGTGACGCCACCCCCGAAGACCTGATCCGGCAGATGGAACCCATCGAACGCATGGTCACTGCCCTTGGCATGAGCCTTGAGGTTTCCGACGGCTGCGAGGCCGACGATTGCATAGCCTCCCTGGCAGCGCGCCTCTCAAAAGAGCGCCCCGTGGTCATTGTCAGCGGCGACAAGGACCTCAAGCAATGCCTTGGCCCCAATATTTTCATGTGGGACCCAGCTTTCAAGGAAGAAAAACTGCTTACTTCCGAACAGTTTACAAAAGAAAGCGGCCTGACCCCTGCCCAATGGGCCGATGTGCAGGCCCTTGTGGGCGACACCAGCGACAACATTCCCGGCGTGCCCGGCATTGGCCCCAAAACCGCCGCCAAGATTTTTGAGATATGCCCAACCCTTGAGGATATCCGCGACCATTTCGCCCTGCTGCCCCCCAAACTTCAGGACAAACTGCGCGACCATCTGGACGACATGTTCACCTGGCGCAGGCTGACCAGACTGTCGCTGGATGTCTGCACCGGCCTTGAACTGAGCGACCTTCAGGTGCGTCCCATCGACGCGGCCCATTGCGCGGCCCTGGCCGAAGAATTCGAACTGCACGCCCTGCGCCGCGAAATGGCGTCGCTGGAGCGCATGCAGCTTTCCGGACAGTCCGGCGCTGCCGCAGAAGGGGCAAAGCCCCGCACGCAAAACGGCGCTTCATCCGCGCCATCTGGCGCGTCCGCCGTATCCGCTGCATCCATTGCATCGGGCGCGTCCGCCACGCTTTTGGCAGAAAAAAACAACGGGGCCGACCCTGCCCCCGCGCGGCAGGGGTCGCAGTCCCAGCCGCCCAAGGGTGCTGGCGCGCAGATGAGTCTTCTTGAAGTGGCCGAAGAAAAGGCGGCCCCGCAAGTGCTTATTGCCGCAGATCTGCCAAACTGCAGTGGCCTTGACCTGGCCCTGGTATGGCCCAGAGGCGCGAGCGCCGCGCCCCATGCCGCTGTGACGGGCGGCGAGGATGTCTGCTGGATGGGCGGCGCGGACGAGCTTTGCGCCTGGGCCTCCCACGCGCGGCGTATCATTACGCCTGACCTCAAAGTCTTGCTGACCGCGGCTCCTTGCTGGCGAGAACTGGCGCGAAAAAAATCCCCGGATTTTTTTATGGATCTTGGCCTGGCCGCCTACCTTATAAATCCTGAAGAAAGTGATTACGGCTGGCCGCGCCTTGCCGTGCACTGGGGCGCGCCCCTGCGCGACGACGGCCCCGGCCCGGCGCTGCTGGCCCTGCGCATGGCGGCGGTGCTTGAAGCACGCATGCAGCAGGATGATCTGTTGCGGCTCTATAATGATCTTGAGCTGCCCCTCACCCCGGTGCTGGCGGATATGGAAGGCCGAGGCATAGCCATTGACGTTCCCGCGTTCGAGGCCTTTCTTGCCGATGTGCAGGCCGAACTCGACAAACTGACGGCCGCAGTTTACGCGGCGGCGGGCAAGGAATTCAATATCCGCTCGGCCCAGCAGCTTGGCGACGTGCTTTTCAGCACCCTTGACCTTCCCTCGCCGCGCAAAACCAGGGGCGGGCAGGCCTCCACCAGTCAGGAAACCCTTGAAAAACTGGCAAGCCGCCATCCTGTGGTGGAAAGTATCCTTCAATTCCGCAAGCTTGAAAAGATGCGCTCCACCTATCTTGATCCCCTGCCGCGCCTGATGGACAGCCAGGGCCGCGTCCACACGACCTTTAACCAGAAGGCCACCGCCACAGGACGCCTTTCATCCAGCAACCCTAATTTGCAGAATATTCCCGTGCGTGGCGAACTCGGCAAGCGCATGCGCTCCTGCTTCATCGCCAGGGCCGATCACTCCCTGGTATCCGCCGACTACTCGCAGGTGGAACTGCGCGTTCTGGCCCACATGTCGCAAGATGCCGCCCTGCTTGAAGCTTTTCGTAATGGCGAGGACATCCACGCCCGCACTGCCGCCCTGGTCTATGACCTGCCCCCTGACCAGGTGAGCCCCGACCAGCGCCGGAATGCCAAGACCATCAACTTTGGCCTCATTTACGGGATGGGCGCGCAAAAACTGGCCCAGGAACTTAAAATCACCACCAATGAAGCCAAAGAGTTCATTGCCCGCTACTTCGCGCGCCTCACGGGCCTCAAGGAATTTTACGAATCAATTGAAGCCACGGCCAAGCGCCAGGGCTACGTGGTCACGCTTGGCGGCCGCCGCCGCCTTCTGCCCGACATCCATTCGGCCAACGGACAGGCCTATGCCCTGGCCAGACGTCAGGCCATCAACACTGTGATTCAAGGCTCAGCCGCCGACATCATCAAGCTGGCCATGCTGGCCGTGGCCCGGGATGCGCAACTGCGGGACTGCAAAGCCAGCCTGCTGCTTCAGGTGCACGACGAACTGCTGCTGGAAGTGCCGCAGGACGCCGCCAAGGCCGCCGGGGCGCGCGTGGCCGAGCTTATGAGCGCGGTCATGCCCGGCAACGAACCCCTCTCCGTACCGCTGGTGGTCGACTGGGGCGTGGGCAATGACTGGGGTTCCGCGCATTAGTTTGGTGGGAAGAAAGGTTTTGTGGGGAGAAATGATCTGTGGGGGAAAAGGCTTTGTGGGGGAGGGACCCTTTTGAAAAAGGGTCTCCTCCCCCACGCCCCCACCCCCTAAAACTTTTATTGTGGGTTAACAGGGTGCTTAGGGTGTTTTGGCCCGAAGCGGGGTTCCTGAGAGAGTATCTTCAGGCGTCGCACCAACTTAAAGGTAGTCTGCCTACAGTGCCACAATTTGTGTTGAAGTAGCCGTTTCCGACTTTTCGGCTGCGGGGTCGCGCTTTTCTGCTATTTGGCACAGCCGTTTCGGGCGTCAGCGTCTGACCGCAAGCGTCCGCAATGGACGTTGGAGCTTGACGGGGCGTTTCAGCAAAAAATTGGTCAGTTTTTCTTTATTGTTGGTGCAATCATGCCGCATGAATCCCATTCTGCCGTACAGACGTTTGCCGCTCCGCAAGCCTTGCCCTTTGTGGAGGTGCGGACAACCCTGGACAGCGTGCAACCCTACGCAGAACACTTTCATTCCAGCTGGTCACTTGGGGCCATTCTTGAAGGGCGCACTCGGTTTCGGCTCCACGGCCACACCCACGGCCAGACCCACGGCCAGATGCACGGCCAGATGTACGAGGCGCAGAAGGGCGACCTTGTGCTTATCGGGCCGGGCGTCGCCCATAGCTGCAACCCCGTGGACGGGCAGTCCAGAAGTTACCACATGGCGCACGTGGATTGCCGCTGGTTCGCGCAGCGCGTCTGCCCGGTTTTGGGCCTGCCGGAAAACTGCGTGGCGGTGCTTCCCCTGATTCGGGACAACGCGCTCTATGCGAGTGCCCTTGAAGTCATACAGGCAATGCTGGCTGGTCAGGCAGGCAGCGAGCAGGCGCTGCTTGATCTGCTGGTTCAGTTGCAGCGTGGCTATGGCTGCTTCAGGCCCGCCGACGAGGACTGCGACAGCGCCGTGCGGTTTTTGCCAGCCGGGGAGGAGGGCAGCCTGTGCACGGAGCGTCACGCGGTGTCCCAACTGGCGGAAATATCCGGTCTGCGCCGCGAAAGCTATTCCCGCGCCTTCAGGCGTGGCACCGGGCTGCCCCCGGCAAGCTATCTGCACTGCCTGCGCCTTGAAAAGGCCCGCCGTTTGCTGCGCCAGGGCAAAAGCATCGCGGAAGCCGCCGCTGCTGCCGGGTACGCGGATCAGAGCCACCTGCACCGCATGTTTGTGAAGTTCTATTCTGTGACGCCAGGCTGCTATCGCAAGGGCGCGTCACATTCGTACAAGAAATAATCCGGCAGGGGGGTAGGGTCTGTGCAGGAGGCATCATCTCATGACACAGATTCTCGCGGAGTTCATAGCACCCACATTTCCCGCACTGGCGCTGGCGCACTTCATGGCTTTGCTCAGTCCCGGCCCGGATTTTTTTCTGGTAGTAGGGCACGCGGCACGGCGTGGTTTGCGCGGGGCCGCGTTCATCTGTCTTGGCATCGCGCTGGGCAATGCCCTGTATATTGCCCTGGCTGTTTCGGGCTGGTCGTTCATCCGGCAGTGGCCGTGGCTTTATCGCTGTATGGAACTGGCGGGCGCGGGGTATCTGCTGTGGGTGGGCTGGGCGCTTGTGCGTTCAGGGCGGCAGCCGGCGAATTTTCACCTTAATGCAGCCACACCTCTTGCGGCGGGCAAGCAGTTGCTTACCGGGCTGGCGTCGGCCCTGCTCAATCCCAAGAATGCCATTTTCTATCTCACGCTCATGACCACCATAATGGGATCAGCCGCCAGCCTGAAACAGCAGCTTTTTGCGGGCGCGTGGATGGCGGGACTCGTTTTTGCGTGGGACGCCGGGCTGGCCGCCGCCACTGGGCATCCGGCGGTGCGGAGCCTTTTGAGCAGGCGTCTTACGCTCATTGAAACCCTGGCCGGGGCCTGCCTCATGGGCATGGCGGGTCTGCTTGTGGCCGTGCCCCTGCTGTGAACGGACGTATGCTTGAAAGCTCTGGCAACCATGCCAATCAGGCATGCGCTTGTAGTAGGGACTCCACCACGCCATATGACGATAGCCCGCGTAGAACGGTATGACGCATGAGTCAGGAAGGGGAATCTATGCTGGTCAGGGCGGCAAGCGCGAGAGCAGATAATTTTGAGATGGTGTGATGTCAGAAAGACGTTATTTCTGAAACCCCTGCTCCAGATCAGAAAACCCTTGGCGCGTCACGTAATTACACCAAGAGTTTTAGGGGGTGGGGGTGTGGGGGAGGAGACCCTTTTGCAAAAGGGTCCCTCCCCCACAAAGCATTCCTCCCCCACAGAGCATTTTCCCCCCAACTCTTACTCTATTTCCGCAAAATGGTTCGCAGGGTCTCGGCCCTTGGGCCGGAAAGTCCCTTGAGTCTTTGCTGCACGCGTTCCTGGACGCCTTCGTGGCGCGGGCTCATTTCGTACAGTGAGGCGGCGGCCGTCTGGCTTACGGAAAAAGCCGGATCATTCTGCCTGCCGCTGGAGTTGAGGTCGGCGTAGCGAAGGGCCGCGTCAATGATGGCGTCCAGATAGGCCACATTGCCCGAAGCTGTATATGCGGCCCAGTACATTTGCAAAACGGTTTTTTCGCTGGTGATGTCCCATTGCAGCAGGGGCGTGGGATTCTGGTGGATCTGCTGCAGGAGTATGGCGTCCTGTTTGTCCAGCAACTGGTTCATGAGGGCGGCTTCGTCCGTCAGTTGTGCCAGGTGCACGGCCCAGGCCAGGGTGCGCTTGCCGTCCCTGCTCAGTGTGGGAAGCTGCGCCAGCAGGGTCTGGCGGGCCGTGGGCTCCGACTTGAGGGCCTCGGCAAGAAAAGCGGCCAGGGTGAGCTGTTTTTGCCTGTCATAGAGGACGTTCTGCGCGTCAAAGGTGCGGAGGATGCCCGGCAGTGTTTCGGGGCGTTTTTCCTTGTAATAGTACTCCATATCCCGGGCGTAAAAAGAAAGACCCTTGGAGGCGGTGAGGGCCAATGCCTCTGTGGAGGGCGCAAGCCATGCCGCCAGCGAGAGAAACAGGGCGAACAAAACGGCCCTGCCGGGCGACGCAGCGCCGGGTAGCGGGGTGGGCAGAGCGGTAGAAAGGCGTGTGCTGGTATGCATGGCGGTGGTGTGCCTGGCGGCTAGTCAAAGTCTGCCAGAAGGGAATCCAGCTTGAGGCAGGCGAGGGGGCTTTGGCGCAGCAGGGTCAGCAGGCGGACGCGGGCTTCGAGCAGGTGCGGTGATGAAACGCCGTTGCGGATGGAACTGTGGGCCTCAAGAAAGGCCGCGAGGTTGTCGCAATCCTTGATGAGGCGGCCGTCCTTGGGATCCAGCGTATCCAAGTTGCAGTCGTGCTGCAATGCGCCGAAGTCATATATTTTTTCAATCTTGCCGTTGCGCCGAACGCACTCCTGAAACTCCGACTGTACCTCAAGCCCAAGATAATAGGATATGCGTTCCACCAGCGCGGTGAAGCCCTGCTGGCGAAGCGGGGCAAAAATGCGTCGCTCCAGTTCTTTTTCTTCATATTCTTTAATAATCTTGGGCAGGTCTGCCACGGATCGCTTGACCGGCGAGATAATGTCTCGGGTGAGCACTTCGGGCAGGTCATGAAAAAGACCGCAGAAAAAATTATTGTTGGCTCGTGCAGGGCAGGCGTTTACAGACAGGCTGAAAAAATAGGCGAAGCTGGCCACGATGAACATGTGTCCAAGAACGGAGGTGGCCGGAATGCGCGGCGCTTGCGTCCAGCGTATCTGAAAGCGCAACTGTCCGCAAAGGTTGGCCAGGCGGATAAGCGCCGTACCCTGTTGGCGCATCTGGTCAAGGCCGCTCAAGTCGCTGAAGCTGTCCAGCCTGTCCACAAAGGACTGGCCGATATCGTCCATCTCTTCGTCAAAAGGGCTGTTGAGCGGCTTGATGAGGTTGAATTCCCATTGCGAGGCATAGAGGTGGGCGGCGGTGAGTATGCGGCGGGGCAGGCTGCCTTCGTCGGGGCTGCGGTGCCAGCGGCACATGCGCTGCCAGAAGTCGCCAAGGGGCGCGAGGGCCGGTTGCAGCCGTTCCAGTACGTGCTCGGTCAACTGTTGGTGCTGGTCGGGGTTTTCTTTGATTTTATAAAAGATGGGGGGCTTGATGTCGGTGATGATGAGGCGGTAAAAATAGTCAAACAGCCCGCCTTCAATGATGTCATTGGCAAGGCTCACCCTTTTTTCTTCAGACATGCCGAGAGAATTTTCATGCCACAGCACGCAGGCCAGCAGCATCTTGTGTGCCTGCTTGTCGATTTCAAGCAGTTCCACTGGACGGAGCTTATCGTTCCAGCGCAAAAGATATGCGCCTGAAAAAATTAGTTGAAGCAAGCTCTTGCGAATATCCGCCATACTTTCTCCGGGTACGGGTCGGAAAAACAGTTGGCAGTATATGGGCAGATGGGGTAAAGCTCAAGGGCTTCATGTCACTGCCCTTGGGTTATGGCCCGTGGGTGGATATTGGTGCGGCTGCTCTTGACAGTTTCTGGGGTTTGCCGTATTGAAGCCATCTTTACTGCGATAAATGTCGTCACCCCCGTTCGACGGCGCATCGCGCAATGAACTTTTTTGCAGCCTGAGGGCTGCTGATATTTGCAGATGTGAGGAGTCACTCCGATGAAGACGTTCAGCCCCACCCCCAAAGACATCAATCGCGAATGGTTCGTGGTTGACGCTCAGGATCAGGTGCTCGGTCGTCTGGCCAGCCAGATCGCCCACCGCCTGCGCGGCAAGCACAAGCCTGAATTCGCCCCGCATATGGATAACGGGGACTTTATCGTGGTAGTTAACTGCGAAAAGATCAAAGTTACCGGCAAAAAATTGACCGATAAAAAATACTACCGGCACTCCGGCTGGGTCGGCGGCCTCAAGACCTCCGTTCTCGGCGACGTGCTGGCTGACAAGCCCTCCCGCGTCCTGATGACTGCCGTGAAGGGCATGCTGCCCAAGAATCGCCTGGGCCGCGCCATGCTGAAGAAACTCAAGATTTACGCCGGGACCGAACATCCCCATACGGCCCAGAATCCCCAGCCGCTGACGCTGCCGCATTAAGGAGTAGAATGCCATGAGCGAGAAATTTGAATACGGCACCGGCCGTCGCAAGACCGCCACGGCGCGTACCCGCATCTATGCCGGTTCCGGCGGCATCACGGTCAACGGGCGTTCTTTCGAGGAATATTTTCCCCGTAAGACCCTGCAGATGATCATTCGTCAGCCTCTGGTGCTCTCCAAGCTTGCCGACAAGCTTGATGTGCGCATCAACGTGGCTGGCGGCGGCGTGACCGGTCAGGCCGAAGCTGTGCGTCACGGTATTTCCCGTGCCCTGCTGATGGTTGACCCGGCCCTGCGCCCCATGCTCAAGAAAGCCGGCTTCCTCACACGGGATGCCCGCAAGAAAGAACGTAAAAAGTACGGCCTGCGCGCTGCCCGCGCACGGTACCAGTACTCCAAGCGTTAATCGCTTTGCGAAAGCCCTGCACGTCAGGGCTTTCGTTTTTTTTATTGGCGGGCCGCTTGCGGCCCGCTTTTTTGTGCATTGCTGCGGCACTGCTTTTGGTCTGGCGTTTTCCCAGTAAAAGTGTAGGTTGGTCTGGGCATATTCTGTCCAACCACACTGGAGCAAGTTCTTTTTGAAATTGCTCTGGCGGATCGGGAGCAGACGCCCGCCCCGGAGGCGTAAGCGCAGTTTATCTGCGCGGTTAAACGCCGGAGCTGGCGTCTTTGGAAGCATTGCGAATAGATATTCTCAATGCGAAAAAACTTTGAGAGAGTTGACATGATCAGGGACGATGCTCCTTCTACCGACCACTTGCCAATACTCGACTACGCTTACACGCATGAAGAGACCCAGGCCACCACGGGATATTTTTCCTGTGTGCCGCCGTCTGATCTCGATTTTGCCGCTGCTCTGGTGCGTCTTGAAGCCGCGCCTATGGACGATTTTTTACACCAGCATCTTTTGCGTTTGCTGAGCGCTGAAAAAACTGAAGAGCTGGCCCGTCTGGCGGCTACCTGCTATGATGCGGCCAACGACGCCTTCACACGGCCGGTTCTGGCGGCCTTGCTGCTGGAGTGCGGCATTTTGCTGCCCCAACATGCGCAGGCTTGCGCCGATTTTCCCGCTGATGCGGGCATCCGTCTGGCTCATGCCAGCCCTGCGCTGTACCTTCGCGCGGCAAGCCAGCCGGACGCTGAAGCCAGCGCCGCCTGGAGCGAACTTTTTTGTACCAATATTTGTGAGCATCATGCCTTGCCGCGTCCGTCTGAAGCTGGCATTGTACCGCTGTTCCCGGATGAAGACATTGAAGCAGCAGCCATGGCCATGGCCGCCCATGCGGGCAGTATCGCGGACCAGCATGCGCGGCTGCGCGCTGACCCCGCGCCCGCCTGGGAACGTCCCGCAGCGCAGAAGACCTTTTTGCGCGCGCTGGACGCCCTGATGGAGTCGGGAACCATAGCCGGGCCAGAAATGCGGCACGAAGCTTCGCTTTCGCCCATAGCCCTGCTCAGGCCCTGGCAGGTGGATATTGAAGTGCGCAGCGGCGCTGTGCGCCACCGGCTGCGCGGGCAGGCCACGGCCTACGGGCGGGGGATGTCTCTGGCAGCCGCCAGGGCTTCCTATGCGATGGAAATTGTTGAAAGGGCCAGTGCCTACGTGAGCGTCGGCCCGGCGGAGGCTGGCGCAAAGGGCGAAGCAGGGCAGGTAGTTGGCCGCAAGCATGCCATGCCCCTCTGCAAGGCCCGGTTTTCTGAGCTGCAGGCGCAGGGCAGGGCGGCCCTTGCCCCCAATCTTTTGCCGGTTGAAGCGCCCTATATGGATGCGCCCCTGCACTGGCTCACCGCTGTGGGGGCCGATGGCCGCCCAATGCTGGTTCCGGCCCAGGCTGTTTTTCTGTTCTGCAATCTGGACGAACCGGCGCTCTTTCTGGCTGGCGGTTCAACGGGGCTCGCTTCTGGCAACACTCTGGATGAGGCCAGGCAGGCGGCACTGACGGAGATTTTTGAGCGCGACGCTGAAGCCACCACGCCCTTCAGCCGTTTGCGGTGTTTTCGCCTTAAAAGCCGTGACGAGCGCATACAGTCCTTGCTGGATGACTATGCGGCCTGCGGCATCAGCGTGCAGTTTCAGGATATTACCACCGAGTTTGGCTTACCCGTGTACCAGTGCTTTGTCATGGGGCGCGACGGCAGCATTGCCCGTGCCACGGGAGCCAACCTTAATGGACAGCGGGCGGCTCTGGCGGCGCTTACCGAGACGCCCTGGCCGTATTCAACGTCTCAAAGCACGCGGCCCCGGCCTTCCGGCCCCGGCCTTGCGGGACTGCCTGTGCGCTTTCTTGAGGATTTGCCGGACTACAGCCTCGCATCGCCCGAAGACAACTGCCGTCTGCTTGAAGCCGTGCTGGCTGACCATGGCAGAAATCCGCTTTACGTGGATATCAGCCGAAAGGATTTTGACCTGCCTGTGGTGCGGGCCATTGTTCCCGGTCTGGCGCTTACGGGCGAATGGGATCGTTTTTCGCGCCCCGGCAAGCGGCTTTTTGCGCGCTATGCCAGTCTTTTTGCCTGATTTTTATGAGTTCATGGGATTTCTGAATTGCAGGCTTCGTCCAAATTGTTTAGTATTCGGGTCTAGTGGCCCGCCCTTTGGCGCAGCCCTGCGAACACAAAAAAACCTGGAGGGAAAGGATGAAACTGGGAAAACTTTTTGCAGCGCTGGCCGGGCTGGCGCTCACCCTTGGTTTTGCCGGCCAGGCGCCTGCCGCTGATGCCGCTCCTGTTAAAATCGGTGTTTACCTTCCCCTGACCGGGCAGAATGCCTTTGGCGGTCAGCTTGAACTTGAAGGCGTCCGCCTGGCCCACAAAGAAATGCCCACCGTTCTCGGCCGCCCCGTTGAACTGGTTGTTGTGGACAACAAGTCCGACAAGGTTGAAGCGGCCAATGCCGTGAAGCGCCTTGTGGAACGTGACAAGGTCGTGGCCCTTATCGGCACCTACGGCTCTTCCCTTGCCATGGCTGGCGCTGAAGTCGCCGAAAAAGCCAAGGTCCCCGGCGTGGGTACCTCCTGCACCAATCCCCTTGTGACCCAGGGCAAGAAGTACTACTTCCGCGCCTGCTTCATCGACCCCTATCAGGGCGCCGCTGCGGCCACCTATGCCCGTGAAAACCTGGGCTTCAAGAAAGCCGCCGTTCTTATGGACATGACCAACGACTATGCCGTGGGCCTGTCCAGCTTCTTCTCCAAGTCCTTCAAAAAGCAGGGCGGCGATGTGGTCGCTACCCTCAAGTACAGCTCCGGCGACCAGGACTTCACTGCCCAGCTGACCGAACTGATTTCCAAAAACCCCGACATCGTGTTCATGCCCGCCTACTTTGCTGAAGGCGCCATCATCATGAAGCAGGCCCGCGAACTGGGCGCCAAGTTCCGCCTTATGGGCGCGGACGCCATGGATAACCCCGACACGCTCAAGCTCGGCGGCAAGGCTGCTGAAGGCTTCCTGCACACCACCTTCCCTTACGACCCCGCCATGCCCAACATGAGCGAAGTTGCCAAGCGCTTCACCGAAGCCTGGAAGGCCACCTATCCTGACAAGGAAACCAACGTTAACGGCGCTCTTGGCTACAACACCTACTTCCTCATTCTTGACGCCATCAAGCGCGCCAAGTCTGCCGAGCCCCAGGCCATTGCCAAGGCTCTGGCCGAAACCAAGGATCTGCCCACCGCTCTCGGCCTGCTTTCCATCAATGCCACCCACGACGCTGAAATGCCCGTGGGCATCATTGAATACAAAGATGGCAAGCGCGTTTACGTGGGTGAAGTGACGCCCAAGTAAGCTGGTTGTTTTTTTCGGCCCCGCAGCGCAAACGCTGCGGGGCGCTTTTCCTCTTTTTTGCTGCCGTCCGCGGAGGGGGCTTTGCGGCCTTTGATCCGCCGCTACCGTGAACGGCTGCCGAGGTGGCTACATGAGCCTTGACATGTTTTTGCAGCATTGTTTCAACGCCCTTACCCTGGGATCGCTCTATGCGTTGATAGCCATCGGCTACACCATGGTATACGGCATTTTACGACTTATTAACTTTGCCCACGGCGACATTCTGATGGTTGGCGCCTATTTTGTGTTTTTTGGCACCTTTGCCTTCGGCTGGCCCTGGGCTGTGGCCGCTGTGGTTTCCGTTGCAGGTGCAAGCCTGCTGGGTGTCATCATTGAAAGGGTGGCCTATCGGCCCCTGCGTGACGCACCACGAATTTCTGCGCTTATCAGCGCCATTGCCGTGTCCTTTTTTATCGAAAGCCTGGCTGTGGTGATTTTTACCGGCCAACCGCGTCCCGTGCTGCAACCCGACTGGCTCGTGTCTGAATGGCTGATCGGCGGTTTGCGCATCCTGCCGCTCACCGCGTTTGTGCCCTGTATGACCATCGTGCTTGTGGGCATTCTGCTGTATGTGGTCTACCGCACCAAGCCGGGCCTGGCCATGCGCGCCATATCAAAGGACATCGAAACCACGCGTCTGCTCGGGGTCAAGGTGGACAACATCATTGCCCTGACATTCTGCATCGGCTCGGCGCTGGCTGCTGCTTCGGGCATCATGTGGGCCTTGCGGTATCCCCAGGTGCATCCCTACATGGGCATCATGCCCGGCCTCAAAGCCTTTATAGCCGCCGTTTTCGGGGGCATCGGCTCCATCCAGGGGGCGGTTATCGGCGGCGTGGCCCTGGGCTTTGTGGAAATCATGACCGTGGCTTTCATGCCGGAGCTTTCTGGGTACCGTGACGCCTTTGCCTTTGTGCTGCTTGTGCTTGTGCTCTTTTACAAGCCCACGGGCCTGCTAGGCGATCGCACGGAGGAGAAAATCTGATGCGCCTGAACAGCAGCACGATCTTGAGCATACTGGCCATGGCCCTGGTGGGCTGTGCGGTATGGCAGGCGGAATTTTTTCTTGGCGACTACCAGATTTACATCGCCAAGCTCATTTTCATCAATGCCATTCTGGCGCTTTCGCTCAACCTCATCTATGGGTTCACAGGTCTTTTCTCCCTTGGGCATGCCGGTTTCATTGCCGTGGGGGCCTATGTTTCGGCTTTGTGCATTCTGCCGCCGGAACAAAAGGAAATGATGTGGATTCTTGAACCCATAATCTGGCCCTTCTCCGAGCTGTTCACGCCCTTCTGGGCGTCGGTGCTGGCCGGCGGAGTGGTCGCCACCATATTTGCCTTTTTTATCGCCGTCCCCGTGCTGCGGCTTGGGGATGACTACCTCGGCATTGCCACGCTTGGCTTTGCCGAGATCATCCGGGTGCTCATCGTCAACGCCACCCCCGTCACCAACGGCTCCCTGGGCATCAAGGGCATACCCTCGCATGCCACGCTGTTGGTGTGCTACGGATGGATGCTCCTCACGCTCATTGTGCTGGTGCGGCTTGTTTTCAGCAATTACGGCAACGTACTGCGCTGTATACGCGACAATGAAATCGCCGCCAGCGTCATGGGTATCAACGTGTTCTGGAACAAGGTGCTTTCGTTCTGCATCGGCGCGTTTTTTGCCGGAGTGGGCGGGGCGCTTCTGGGCAGCCATCTTTCCACCATTGACCCCAAGATGTTCAACTTTCTGCTGACATTCAACGTGCTCATGTTCGTGGTTGCTGGCGGCCTCGGCTCGCTGACGGGCAGCCTCCTTGGCGCGACAATCATCACCATTCTTCTGGAATGGCTACGCGCCATTGAAGAACCCATAGACATCTTTGGCCTGTTTGAAATACCGGGCATCCCCGGCATGCGCATGGTGGTCTTTTCGCTTGTGTTGCTGGGCATCATTCTGTTCAGGCGGGAAGGCATCATGGGCACAAGGGAATTGACCTGGAAGCGCATAGGCGCATTTTTGAGGAGGCAAAAGGCATGAGCGAATTCCATCTGCCCCGTCCCCCTCATTATGAAGGAGCGCTGCTGATCGCCAAGGGCATGACCATGCGTTTTGGCGGCGTCACTGCGGTGAGCGAGCTTTCTCTGGCCCTGCCCAAGGGGGGCATTGCGGGAATCATCGGCCCCAACGGCGCGGGAAAAACCACCGCGTTCAACGTGCTGAGCGGTTTTTACACACCCCAGGAAGGTGAAGTCATCCTTGACGGACAGAGCATCAAGGGATTGAAGCCCTATGATATCTGTCGGCGCGGCATGGCCCGTACCTTCCAGAATATCCGTCTCTCCCAGCATATGACCGTGCTCGAAAACATCATGGTCGGCTGCCACGTGCGGCGGCATTGCCCCTGGTGGATGGCCCCTCTGGGACTGCCGTCCTTTTACCGCGAAGAAGCTGAAATCAGGGAAAAAAGCCGTCAACTGGCCGAAAGGGTCAACCTTGGCGCGCACCTTGATGATCTTGCGGGCAGCCTGCCCTACGGCGCGCAACGCCGTCTTGAAATAGCGCGAGCCCTGGCCACCCAACCACGCCTTTTGCTGCTGGACGAACCCGCCGCAGGCATGAACCCCCAGGAAAGCCTCGATCTCATGCACTTTATTGGTCATATTCGTGACGAATTTGACCTGACCATTCTGCTTATCGAGCACGACATGAAGGTTGTCATGGGCGTGTGCCAGTATATCTGGGTTATGGAATACGGTGCCCTTATCGCTGAAGGCGGCCCGGATGAAATTCGCAACAATCCGGTGGTGGTTCGCGCCTATCTTGGCGAGGACATGGGCGCGGGCGGCATGTTCTGATGTGCGGCGCAAAAATTGCCACACGGGTTGGAGATATAATGGATATGGTGCAGTATGCTTGAAATTCGTGACCTTCATGTGCGCTATGGCGGCATTCAGGCCGTGCAGGGTGTGAGCCTCAAGATTCCGCGCGGCAGTATAGTGACGCTCATCGGAGCCAACGGCGCGGGCAAGAGCAGTATTATCCGTTCCATCGCAGGGCTGAACAAAAACGTGACCGGCGAGATTCTGCTCACCAGGCACGAAGGCGAAGCCCCGGCGTCCCTTATGGGCCTCAAGCCCGAAGATATGGTACGGCGGGGTATCTCGCTCTCACCCGAAGGGCGGCGCATCCTGCCGCATTTGACGGTGGAGGAAAACCTGATGCTCGGCGCGTACTCCCGCAGCGACCGCAAGGAAATCGCGGACGACATCGAGTGGGTGTACACGCTCTTTCCCCGGCTTAAAGAACGCAGCTGGCAGAAGGGCGGCACCCTTTCCGGCGGCGAACAGCAGATGCTGGCAGTGGGGCGGGCGCTCATGAGCCGTCCTGACCTGCTGATGCTTGACGAGCCGTCTCTTGGCCTGGCTCCTCTACTGGTGCGCGAGATTTTTCAAATCATCAAGCGCATCAATGCTGATGGCAAAACCGTGCTTTTGGTCGAACAGAATGCCTATGCGGCACTTTCCGTAGCGCACTATGCCTACATTCTTGAAGTGGGCCGGGTGGTACTGGAAGGGCCGGGCAAGGAACTGCTGGAAAACCCCAAGGTCAAGGACGCCTACCTCGGCGGCTAGAACAACGCACCTTGAAATGTTTTGTGGAGGAGCCTTTTGCAAAAGGGCTCCTCCCGCTCCCCTCACAAAAACCTTTATGGTCTTTCAGTTTAGCTCAAAAAGTTTCCAGATTTGACGCGGGAATTTTTGGAGCCGAGCTTCCTGACACCGCGCCATCCCGGAGGTTATCTGCACCGGATGGGGCAGGCTACGTCCCTCTAATCTTGCGCAGAACCTGGGGTCGGCCGTGATATACACGCTCATTGCCTTATGCGGCATTGCGGCCGGAGCCGTGAGCGGGGTTGTGGGCACTGGTTCATCCATAATTTTGCTGCCAATACTGAGTCTGGCCTTTGGCCCCAAGGCTGCCATCCCCATCATGGCCGTTGCTTCAATTGTGGGCAATGCCTCGAGGGTGGTCGCCTGGCGACGCCAGATAAACCTCAAGGCCTTTGCCTGTTATTCGCTGACGGCCGTGCCTGCTGCGGTGCTGGGTGTGCGTACGCTTTGGATTATGCCTGCGGACATTTCCAACCTGTGCATCGGCCTTTTCTTTTTTGCACTCATCGGGTTGCGGCGGGCCAGCCGTACGCACGGTATGCGCCTGGGGCCTTGGCAAGTGGCGTTGGCGGGGGGCATTGTGGGCTATCTCACGGGAGTTGTGTATTCCACAGGACCGCTGACCGTGCCCATTTTTGCCGGATTCGGGCTGGTAAAGGGCGCGCTGCTTGCCACTGAGGCGGCCGCCTCCATAGCCGTGTACCTTGCCAAGGCTCTGGCTTTTGGGGCTGTGGGTGGGTTGCCTCTGTCCGTACTGGGCAATGGCCTTGCGGTGGGGGCGGCGCTGGCGGTGGGTACTTTTCTGGGTAAACGCTTTGTGCTTGGCCTGTCTGAAGCGACCTTTCGGCTTCTTATTGATATCATGCTGGCCTGCGCGGGCCTTGTGATGACGGGTAACGCGCTGTTTGCGTAGCGCTGATGCCGCCGGAACCGGACTTTTGCCGCTTCACAAAACTCTGCATGAGGCATAACAATTCCAGAGCGAACTGCGTGATGGCAGAATCATCCCGAACAAGCCACGCGCTGTATTTGCGTACAGCAACTAACAGGACACGACTCATGGCACAGCATTACATGAAATATGGCGACAGGGAATTTTTAGTGGAGCTTGGCAACGGCCTTATAGCGGCTGAACTGCATTCCAATGCAGTTGCGCTGCCTAAAAAGAGCGCGCTGGAGCATATTAACGATGCTCTGGACAACCCCATTGGTTCACCCAGGCTTGAAGAAATGCTCAAACCCGGTCAGACCGTATGCATTATCGTGCCTGATTCCACGCGTTTGTGGCAGTCGCCCAATGTCTACGTTCCTGCCGTGGTGGCCCGCCTGAACAAGTGCGGCATCCGTGATGCGGACATCCGCATCCTCACGGCCACAGGCTCGCACCGTCCCATGTCACGTGAGGAACACATCGCCATTGTGTCCGAGGATATTTACAACCGCATTGGCGTTGTTGACCACAAATGCAGGGAATCGGCGGATATGGTCAAGGCTGGCGTCACCAGCCATGGCACCGAGGTATGGTTCAACCGCATTGCTATGGAATGCGACCATATCATTCTGACTGGCGGCGTGGTGTACCACTTTCTGGCCGGATACGGCGGCGGCCCCAAATACCTGCTGCCCGGCATAGCCAGTTATGAGACCATCCAGAGGCACCACAATCTGGCCCTGAACAAGGGCTTTGGCAGCGGCTCCAATGCCGCCGTGCGCAGCGCCAATATGGAAAACAGCAATATTTTCCATACTGATCTTGAAGAAGCCGCGCTGCTGGCCAAGCCCAGTTTTCTGCTCAACGTGGTGGTGGACGACAATTACAACATCATCAAGGCCGTGGCTGGCGACATGGTGCAGGCCCACCGCGAGGCCTGCGCCCTGGTTGACGCCATCGACGGCGTCAATGTGGCCGAGCGCACGCCTCTGGTCATTGCCAGCGCTGGCGGCGCACCCAAGGACATCAATTTTTACCAGACCATCAAAACCCTGGCCAACGCCCTTGCGGTGGTGAGTGAGGGCGGCACCATCATCATCCTGTCAGCCTGCACCGAAGGTTTCGGCAGCCCGGATACCGAGCGCCAGATTCGCGATTTTGACACTATGGAGGCGCGCGAAAAAGACCTGCGCGAGAATTTTTCCATCGGCAGCTATGTGGGTTTTCTGTTCGCGGAATCGGCGGAAAAGCACAATCTCATCATGGTCTGCTCCATGGCTTCGGCGGATTTTGCCAAAACAAAGATCCACACTGTCACAACCCTGGACGAAGCCCTTGCGCTGGCAAAAAAACTTAACGGCGGCATTGATATGCGCGCGACTCTGCTGCCCCACGGGGCCAATACCCTGCCCAAACTTCAGGCTGCCAGTCGCTAGCGCGGTTTTATTTTGAAATGCTTAGTGGGGGAGGGTCTTTTTGTGAAGCAGAAATACTTTGTGGGGGAGGGACCCTTTTGTAAAAGGGTCTCCTCCCCCACGCCCCCACCCCCTAAAACTTTTATTGTAACTTTTTGTGGTTCAAAGATATTTTTGTGTGAGGGGCGGGCAGCGCCTTCCGAGTATCACGTCATGTAACAACCACCCCAATGCGTCTTTGCTCGCCGCAGGCCTTTGTAAATACTCATCGCAACGGAATGTGGTTGGCCCGGTACGTGTTGGCGTGGGCTTTTACGGCGGGTGCAACAGGCCCCAGTGGCCGGTTGGCCTGGCAGCGTGGAGGGGTATAGTACCGTCCTTCCAGAAACGAGCCGATGGCCTGATACGCGCGTGAGGACCTTGGCGCTTGCTTCATGGCGCGTTGAGAACTAGTATAAAAAACGGGGCTGTGAAGTCCCGTTTTTTTTCATCCCTGCAAGGTTGTTCCTTCATGCCGCCCACAATGGGCAGCATGATGCTGAAAAGCCTGACATCAACAAGCGGCTGCGGCCGCAGCGCAGGAGGTTTCATGCGGCGCTTTTTCTCATTGGTGGTTCTGGCTCTCGTGCTGGTTCTGTCATCAACGGCCCAGGCGGCCAGTGGCGAGGCGGTTCGCAAGGACGACCGCATGCTCACACGCCTGCCCAACGGGCTTACAGTCTATATTGTCAAGGATGCGCGTTTCCCTCTGGTGGCCACGCGCCTTTATGTCCGCACCGGATCAGCCAATGAAAAGCCGGAGCAGGCGGGCATAAGCCATATGCTGGAGCATATGGTTTTCAAGGGAACCGAGCACAGGCCCAAAGGCCAGGTTGCCCGCGATGTGGAGGCCCTTGGCGGTTACCTCAACGCTGCGACCAGCTTTGACAAGACCTGGTACATGACCGACATGCCCGCCGCGCACTGGCGCACAGGCATGGACGTGGTCAAGGAAATGGCCTTCCAGCCCTCCCTTGATCCCAAGGAACTGGAATCGGAAAAAGAGGTGGTCGTTTCCGAACTGGAGCGCGATCAGGATTCACCCATGAGCAGGCTGTTTGAAAGCCTGCAAACGTCGGCTCTGCAGAACACGGTTTACGGTCGCCCCATCATCGGTTTCAAGGACACCATCCGCGCCATAACGGCGGACGACCTGCGCGCCTATGTGCGGCACTGGTATCAGCCGCAGAACATGCTGCTCCTTGTGGCGGGCGATATTGAGCCGGAAGCCGTGCTGGCCTACAGTCAGAAACTTTTTGGCGGGCTGACCAACAGCGGCGAACTTGCCGAAACACAGCCCATAAGCCTGGCCGATGCTTCGGGCGGCCCCCGCGTGGAGGTTGTCCACGGCCCCTGGAACAAGGTGTATATGGGAATGGCCTTTCCCGCGCCCGGACTGCGCGACCTGCGGTCTGTCGATCTTGACGTGCTTTGCTATCTTTTGGGCGGCGACGGCACTTCAGAGCTGTACCGCAAGTTCAAGTATGAAAAGCAGATGGTGGACAGCATCGGCATGGGCAACATGAGTCTGGCGCGGGCCGGGCTTGTGTACCTGAGCGCGCAGCTTGATGTGGAAAAGGTGGAACCTTTCTGGCGTGAATTGACCAGGGATATGGCGACGCTCAAGGCTGAAAGCTTCAAGCCAGAAGCCATCGCGCGCGCCAGGTTCAACCTTGAAGACAACATGGACCGCGCCGGTGAAACGCTTAACGGCCTCGCTTCGTGGCTGGGCACCGTGCAGTTTGAACTGGGCGGCGAACAGGCCGAAATGAACCTGCGTTTTGCCCAGCGCAATGTGGATACGGCCCAGTTGGCGCAAGCGCTGCAGCAGTGGATCAATCCCCGGCAGGCCCGAGTGCGCGTGTTGGCCCCAGAGGGCGCCAAGCTGCCTGACCTTGAGGCCATATTGCAGCAAAACTGGCCAGGAACCGATGGCGACCATGCGCAAAAGGCCCGCGCCATGAAGGCGGGCGAGCGCGAAGTGGTGCAACTGGGCGAAGGCCGCACCCTTATTCTCTTACCTGACGCAACCGTGCCCTATGTGGCCATGGATATGATGTTGCCCGGCGGAAACGCCCTCCTCAAGCCCAACCAGCAAGGGCTCGCCGGTCTCACTGCCCGCGCCCTGACAACGGGCAGCGGCAAGCTGGATGCCCAGGCAATGGAACGGTTTTTTGCTGACCGCGCGGCAGCCATCGACGCCAGCGCCGGACTGCAAAGCTTCACCCTGTCCGTCACCGGCCCGGCGCGCTTCAATGCGGACTATTTTTCCATGCTGACAGAAGTGCTGCGTAGCCCGCGCTTTGAAGAAAAAGAAATACGCCGTGAGGCCGACAGCATGAAGGCCGCCATCCGGCAACGTGCCGACAGGCCCACGGCATACCTGTTTTCCCGGCTCAACGGCTTTCTTTTCCCGGGGGGGCAGCCCTACGGTTATGACGGCCTCGGCAGCACGGAAATTCTGGATCGTCTGACAGGCAAGGAAGTACGCGCGTTCTGGCAGGAACAGCTGGGACAGCCGTGGGTTCTTTCCGTCTCTGGCGATTTTGACCGCGAAGCTGTGCTGGCCTTTGCACGTTCCCTGCCCGTGCCCAAAACGCACATTGCCGCGCCCGGCGCTCCAGTATGGGGGCAGGACAAAAAGCTTGATCTGCATTTGCCCGGCCGTAACCAGGCCCACGTGCTGCAGACATTCAAGGCCGTGCCGCCGACTCATGAGGACGCGCCTGCCCTCATGCTGCTCCAGTCTGTCCTTTCGGGCCAGAGCGGGCTGCTGTTCAGCCAGTTGCGTGATGTGGAAGGGCTTGGCTACACGGTGACGGCGTTTTACCGCAGCATGCCCGAAGCGGGTATGATGGCTTTTTATATTGGCACCACACCGGACAAGGTGGAGCAGGCCCAAAAAGGCTTTGCCAAGATAATTGGCGACATCAGGGAAAAGCCTTTGCCCGCCACGCTGCTGGAAGCCGGGGCCAACCGGCTGCTGGGCGCGTACTACCGTGACCGGCAGAGCCTTGGATCCCGGGCGGCGGATGCCGCCAGCGACGCCTTGCTGGGGCGGCCCTATGATTTTGAGCGGCAGCTCATAGAAAAGGCCGCAAAGCTGACTCCGGCCCAGGTGCAGGCAGTGGCGAAAAAGTATCTGGACGAGGCCAATGCCTACAACCTTGTGCTCTTGCCCTGACAGCATCCCCTGCAGGGTTGAGCGTACACGCGAACCCTGACACGCACACTGACAAAAAACCTCCGGCCCCAGGCCGGAGGTTTTTTGTCTGATGGCTAAGAGCGACCGTTTGAAGTTTTTTTGTGGGGGAGGGACCCTTTTGCAAAAGGGTCTCCTCCCCCACGCCCCCACCCCCCAAAACTCTTATTGCATGTTGGTATGGTGGAAAAGGGTATTTGGGAAGCACTGATTAAAGAGCCTCCTGGAAACGCGCAGTTGTTTCGTTTTGGCAAGGCATGCGGGTTTCTCCACGCGGGGCAGGCAAATCGGCGGGCAAGGCATGGGAGGGGGGACGCCTGATTGCCAGCCGCGCTGCACAGCGCATATCGGCGGGCAAGGCATGGGCGGAAAGCCCGGCCATCTCCGATACGTGCGGCAGACCGATGTTACACGGCTGGAGTAAGATCATTTTACCAGTTATTTACGCATAATTAGCTTAATTAATTAAATTTTGTGCGTTGCCTTGCCGCTTTTTGGTAATATTTATTGAAAAAATATGCCCCGGCAATAATGGCAAATGGTGCGGTTTTCCAGAGGCCGTATCTGCAAAGCCGCAGTTGCCAAGGGTTTGATCAGCCTTGAAATCGTCAGGGCAGTGCGCTAGATTGTTGCTCGCACCTAGGGAGTAATCAGCCAACCATATAAAAGGCTGCGGAACTTTCAATGGCGGTTCCGGCAGTGTATTTTCGGGCAGGGTATAGCTCGCGCCCAGCACTTTTTTGCGGCCTTTTTTTGGGTTTGAGTGGACGCTTTATAATAAAATTTATCATTAAAAACTGCACTGTTCCCACGAGACTAGGAAGCCTTTTTTGCTTGCCCCAATTGACATGATGCAGTTCTTTTGAGATTTTCTAGACATTGAAAGCGCCCTATGGGCTTAATAGAGAATCCCGTGAAAAACGGGAGCGGACCCGCCGCCGTAAGCCGCACAAACGCCGCCTTTCTTCATGCGCCACTGGGGCAATGCCCTGGGAAGGCCGAAAGGTGGTCGGCAAGCCGGAAGACCTGCTTTCAACAATACCCCAACGGCTGTCGGGTATAATCCCTAACAGTCATACTATGGATTGTCGGCACGGGGCCTTTGCCGGCCAATCCTTTGCGGGAACGACCTGTTCCCGGCTACAGGCTTGCCCCTGGGTTTACTTTACCGCCCCATACGTTACTGGTGTCCCCTTCGTTCGTTTTGCGAACGAACTTTTTTCACAGTTGTTTTCACAGTTGTTATGGGAGTCTTCCTCCATGCCCGCCAGCATCACTAAGCGCGATGGCACGGCAGTGCCTTTTGATTCTGTCAAGATTCTCAACGCCATTACCAAGGCCAATCAGGCCGTTGGCGGTGAGGATATGTCCCCTACAGACCTTTTGTTTGTCACCGAAAAAGTGTGCAAAAAACTGGATGCCCGCAGCCTCAAGCACGTTGAAGAAATTCAGGATCTTGTTGAAGAAACGCTGATCCAGTACGACTACGCCAAGACGGCCAAGGCATACATACTGTACCGCGCCGAGCATACGAAAATCCGTAATGCGGAATCGTATCTCATGGATATCTATAAAAAACTTACTTATTCCCCGGCCCTTCACGAAGACATCAAGCGCGAGAACGCCAATATTGACGGCGATACCGCCATGGGCACCATGCTCAAGTACGGATCCGAGGGTTCCAAGTACTTTATCGACAACTACATTCTGCCCAAGGATGCCTCGGCCGCGCACATCAATGGCGACATCCATATTCATGACAAAGATTTCTACATGCTCACGGAAACGTGCTGCCAGATAGACCTTATCCCGCTGTTTAAAAACGGGTTTTCCACCGGGCACGGCTATCTGCGCGAACCCAACGCCATTGAAAGCTATTCGGCTCTGGCCTGCATAGCCATCCAGGCCAACCAGAATGAAATGCACGGCGGTCAGAGTGTGCCGCATTTTGACTTTGCCATGAGCGAAGGCGTCATTAAAACGTATCGCAAGGAATACGAAAGGGCCTTTAGCTCCTTTGTACGTATTGCCATGCATATGAAAGCCCAGGACGCGGCGGCTTTTACCGAAAAACTGCTGGCCAGCGTTGATCTGTGCCCGCGCCTTGGCAATATGGAAGAATTTGGCCGCAAGCTTGATCAGGTCGTCGCAGCGGACCAGAAGGCCATGATGGGCGAAGCCCATGCCTATGCCGCTGAAGAAGCCCTGAAATATACCGAGCGGCGCACCTATCAGGCCATGGAAGCTCTTATCCACAACCTGAACACCATGAACTCGCGCGCAGGAGCCCAGGTGCCTTTCAGTTCCATCAACTATGGCACTGACACCTCCGCCGAAGGGCGCATGGTGACGAAAAACCTGCTCAAGGCCACCAAGGCGGGCCTCGGCAACGGGGAAACATCCATCTTTCCCGTGCAGATTTTCAAGGTGAAGTCCGGGGTCAATTACAATAAAGAAGATCCCAACTACGACCTTTTTCAATTGGCCATTGATGTTTCAGCCATGCGGCTGTTCCCGAACTTCAGTTTTCTGGATGCTCCGTTCAACCTGCAGTACTACAAGCCGGGCGACTACAACAGCGAAGTGGCCTATATGGGCTGCCGCACAAGGGTTCTCGGCAACGTCTATGACAAGGACAGGCAGGTGACCTGCGGACGCGGCAACCTGAGCTTTACCTCGATCAATCTGCCCCGGCTGGGCCTTGAGGCCCAAGGCGATGTCCAAAAGTTCTTTGCTCTGCTGGACGACAGGATTGATCTTGTTTTTCGGCAGCTTATGCACAGGCTCAAAATCCAGAGCTCCAAAAAGGTGCGCAACTATCCCTTCCTCATGGGCGAGGGCATCTGGCTTGACTCCGAAAAGCTGGGCTGGGACGACAGCATTGAAGAGGTACTGAAGCACGGTACGCTCAGCATGGGCTTCATCGGCCTGGCTGAAGCCCTCATGTCCCTGCTCGGCAAGCACCATGGCGAAAGTGAAGAATCACAGAAGCTCGGCCTTGAAATCATCGGCCATATGCGCAAGCGCTGCGATGACGAGTCGGAAAAGACAGGTCTGAACTTCTCGCTCATCGCCACCCCGGCGGAAAGCCTCAGCGGCCGCTTTGTCTCTCTGGACAAGGGCAAGTTCGGCAGCATTCCCGGTATTACGGACAGGGATTACTACACCAATTCCTTCCATGTGCCCGTGTACTGCCATATCAAGGCATTTAAAAAAATCGAGATTGAGGCTCCATACCATGAGCTGACCAACGCAGGCCATATCACCTATGTGGAGCTTGATGGCGATACCTGCAAAAATCCTGAAGCCTTTGAGCGCATTATCCGTTTCATGCACGACCATGGCGTGGGCTACGGCTCGGTCAACCATCCGCTTGATCGTGACCCCCTGTGCGGATATGTGGGCGTGATCAATGACTGCTGCCCACGGTGCGGCCGCAAGGAAGGCGAGGGCGTCAGCGCCGAACTTCTTGACGAACTGCGCAAAAAGTATCCCCATATTCCCCAATGGAGCTAGGGCTGTTCGCCCTGGAACCGCGCAGTCGCCTGCGCGGGTGAGCGCCCGCAGCTGGAATGCCGGTGCGGCGCGGTGGTAAAAAATTTGAGAGTGCAAATTCTCAAAACGAAAAATTCATGTTGCTTGCTGTTGTGGCGGCCGCTCCGGCGGCCTGCCTGAACCCCATACTTATTATTTATTACGTGCAAGGAGAAAGTCTATGTTGATGAAATCGCGTTTGTTTGACGAAGTGAAGCCCGCGCAGAAGCTGGTGGGCCAGGGCATGACCTTTGAACGTACCCGCCGCATCACCGGCTACCTTGTGGGTACGCTGGATCGCTTTAACAATGCCAAGCGCGCTGAGGAACATGACCGGGTCAAGCATGCCTAATGAGGCGTCTTCGCAACCCATGCGCCTGTCCGGCATTGTGGATGAATCCATAGTGGACGGCCCGGGGTTGCGATACGTTTTGTTTACTCAGGGTTGCCCGCACCGCTGCAAGGGGTGCCACAATCCGCAGACGCACAGCTTTGAGGGCGGCTTTCTCTTTACAGTGGAAGAGGCGCTCAAGCAGTTTGACGAAAATCCTTTGCTTGCGGGAGTGACCCTTTCCGGAGGCGAACCATTTGCCCAGGCGGCCCCCTTGTGCTCAGTGGCACAGGGGGTGCGCGGCAAGGGCAAGACCGTGATAACCTACACGGGCTATACTTTTGAAGATTTGTGGCGGCGCGCCCATGATGATATCTGGACAGCACGCCTGCTGGATCTCACTGACCTTTTGATTGACGGCCCGTATATGGAAGAATTGCGCGATCTGGAGTTGCACTTTCGGGGAAGCTCCAATCAGCGTCTTTTGAGTAAAAAAGACCGTGAACATATTGCGGCCGAGCTTGAAAAGCCTGATAAACCTCCCCTGTAGCACCAGAGAGTAGCAGCGTTTCGTTTCAATATTTGACCATGAATAAAGCCCGCCATTGGCGGGCTTTATTCGTGATTTTTAGTGCGTTTCAACTTTTTCAAAGCTAATCCGTTCCAGATGCTCCGGCAGATGTGGCAATGTTCAGTCCTTGCGCTCTGCGCCCTCTGCTGCGCTGTCGTCCGTTTTCAGCGCTATGCCGTGATGCTTCGCCACATAAGGGGCAAAGGGCACATCCATGCCCTGGATGTGCTCAATGAGCCATGTCTTTAAAAAATCCAGCAGGGTCTGATCCACATCAGCGCTGCCTTGCAGCAGCGCTTCGCGAAAGAGCATGATTTTATTTTTAAAAGACTGATGTTCCTCAAGATGTTTATTGCACAATGGGTAGTCGGTGTAGGTAAAGAAGACTTCTTCGGTAGTAAAGTGGGTAAAGGCGTACCCGGCCAGTGCATCGAGAATTTCCAGAAGAAGGGCGGAATCGCTGCCTTGCCGAAGGCCATTGTGCAGCCTGTTTACGTATGAAAGCAGCAGTTTGTGTTGACCGTCAATAACGGGAACCCCGGTGGAATAGCTGGGCGTCCACTGAAAGAACTCTTCTTCCCGCGCCGTTTCGTTCTGAACGGAGGAGGCAGGCGTATCACCAAGAAAGGCGTTCATCTGGGCCAGGTAGTTTTCGCAATATTCCAGTTCTGCCGCAACCTTGTTCAGCCATTGGGTGGTGAGTCCGCCAAAGAAAGTCGTTTCCGCAAGTTCCGGGCAAATACCGGCAAGCTTGCGTTCCTGCTCTGCCTGATCGGCCGACAGCAGGCGCAGTTTGCGTGCAGCTTCGCGCAGGCTGTCCTTGGTCATGACCTGGCCGGACATGGCAAGCGTGTATTTCTCATGGCATTCGGCGGCATCCTGCCGCATTTTGTCCAGGTCGCGCCTGGCAGAGGCGAGCTCCCTTGTATGGGCCTCGCCCTGTGCGGCCATAAGCTCGGCCATGTGGCACAGAGCCCCGCAATCTGTGGCAGGGGGTAGGCGGAGTGCACCGGGCTTTCTGAGGCTGCTGCAAATGGTCTTAAAAGGCTTGAGCAGGTTCTGGTAGAGTAGAAAAAGCCCGCCAAAACCGCAGGCAAGCCCTGCCGTGCCCGCAGCATAGGACAGGGGAGGGGAGAGGAGCAGCCCCAGTGCGCTGATGGCTGGCGAAACAGCTAAAAGAATAAAAAAAGCAGGCATGCTCGATCCTTGAGTCATGGCGGTTTTTGGCTGCGGAGGAATTTCAGAAGGCATTTCTGACAATGGTTCCAATAAAGCAGCCAGCCCGTTGGTGTAGCGGCCGGAATGCCCTGTTGTTCCAGGCTTTGGCGTGGGGACTGCCCGCCGTGACCGGTGAAACCTCACTGGCCACGGCGGGTGTGGAAAGGAACCTGCCGGGCGAACGGCTGGTACAGTCTTTGACAGAGCACCATTGAGAGTCTGCTTGCGGTAGAATCCACGCTATGTTGTGCCGCGCCGCCTCTTGTGCCAATTTTAGAGCATTTTAACTTTGAAAAAGTGTAAATGCTCTAACGCTGCACTTTCGTGCAGCGCGCCACAACGTGGCGTGGATTCAGCCGAGCTTTGGCCGTTGCGACGAAGGAAGCTACGGCCAAAGACAGCAATTGGTTAATAGAATGCGCAGCCTGCTGCTGGCTGTCGCAAATCGCATTTTTCGGCTGAATGAACACTATGAAATGTTAAGCATTTCAAAGTTAATCTGCTTTAGAGCAGTGTACCCTTTTTCAAGGGTAGCACGCTCTAATTCTTGAAGGGTGAAATGGCTCTGAGCGTTTCAATGACCTGCGGAAAATGCTCAATCACAAAATTCACATCGTCTTCGGTGGTGTAGCGTGACAGAGAGAGGCGGATTGAGCCGTGCGCATAGTTGAAGGGAACGCCCATGGCGCGCAGCACATGTGAGGGTTCCAGGCTGCCCGACGTGCAGGCCGATCCGGAACTGGCACAAATGCCCAGCCTGTCCAGCATGAGCAGGATGGCCTCGCCCTCCACATTCTTGAAGGAAATGTTGGAAGTGTTGGGCAGGCGGTTTTCCACATCGCCATTGACCATACAGTCGGAGATGCGCTCAAGCAGGCCTGCTTCCAGCTTGTCGCGCAGCATGGCCACCTGTACGCGTTCTTCCTGCATATGATCCAGCGCCAGTTGCGCGGCAACGCCCATGCCTACAATGTAGGGCACGTTTTCCGTACCGGCCCGGCGTCCCCGTTCCTGATGACCGCCGCGCAGGAAGGGACGAAAGCGCACGCCCTTGCGGATGTACAGGGCGCCTATGCCCTTGGGCGCGTGCAGCTTGTGCCCGGAAAGCGACAGCATGTCTGCGGGCAGATGGCTGAGGTCAATGGGGGTCTTGCCCACTGCCTGCACTGCGTCGGTATGGAAAAGCACGCCTTTTTCGCGTGCCATCTCGGCCATGCGCTGGATGGGATAGATATTGCCCACTTCATTGTTGGCAAACATGATGGAGACCAGCGCCGTGTCTTCAGACAGGGCCTGCGCATACTCGTCCATATCAAGCCTGCCCTTGTGGTCAACGGCAAGATAGGTGACGTGATAGCCGTGACGCTCCCAGTGCTGCATGACGTTGAGCACGGCAGGGTGTTCCACGCGGGTGGTGATGAGGTGGCGTTTTTCCGGCTGCGTCTGAATGGCCGACCAGATGGCGGAGTTGTCGCTTTCAGAGCCGCAGGACGTGAACAGGATTTCGTCCGCGCTGGCACCCAGAAGTCCGGCCAGGCTCTCTCTGGCGGCGTCCACGGCATCGGCCACCTGCCCGCCGAAGGTGTGCATGCTGGAGGGGTTGCCATAGAGGTCAGTGAGGTAGGGCAGCATGGCGTCCCGAACTTCGGGCGCCACCGCCGTAGTGGCATTGTTGTCCAGATATATGGTTCTCATGGCCTTATGCCTCCTCAACCACTAGGTCGGGTTCCACATGTTCACGCAAGAGGCGCTGCACCAGGTCGCGGATGGTCACATCGCTGGAGCGGCATTGAGCGCAACGTCCGCGCAGCGAGACCACCACGCGCAGGCCGTCTACATCGACGAGTTCAATATCGCCGCCGTCGGCCGCAAGAAGAGGCTTGATTTCTTCTTCAATGGTCTTGAGCACCAGTTGCATGCGCTGCACATTGGTCATCCGCGGCTTGGGCTTCAGCTCCACCAGGGGCTTCTGCTTGAGCTCGGCCGCGAGAATCTCGCCGATTTCATCCAGGCATTCGCCGCACGCGCCGCCAGCCTTGGTGTAGTTTGTGACCTCTTCAACTGTCTTGAGCCCGTTTTCCCGGATGGCGCGGATGATCTGGGCATCGGTCACGCCGAAACACTTACAGACGAGCTTGCCTTCCTCATGGGCGTGCGGCACGGGCGGTTCGCCCTTCCACTGCCGGATGGCGGCCTCAAGCGCCTCCTGTCCCATGACCGAGCAGTGCATCTTTTGCTTGGGCAGCCCGCCAAGAGCATTGGCAATATCTTTATTGCTGATCTTGAGGGCGTCTTCCACAGACATGCCCTTGATCATGTCAGTCAGTACGGAACTGGAGGCAATGGCGCTGGCGCAACCAAAGGTTTCAAAGGTTGCGTCCTCGATGATGCCCTGTTCGCTGATCTTGAGATAGAGCTTAAGAGCGTCGCCGCAGGCCAGACTGCCTACTTCGCCGACGGCATTGGCCCCTTCCAGAGGACCCACATTGTGGGGCCGCAGGAAATGGTCATGTACGGCTTCAGTGTAATTCCACATAATTACCTCCCGACGCGGAGTGTTTCTCTGTGTCTATGATTTCTTGCAGCGTTCGCTGTTGCAGAAAGCTGCGGATGTGTGCGTCCAGTTCACTCCAGAAGCCGCGTGTGGAGCAGTGCTTTTCCCGCTGGCAGGAACGGCCCTTGCTCAGGCAGCGTACTGGAGATATTTCGCCTTCAAGATGCTGAAAAACTTCTTCCATATTAATATCAGTGGGAGCTTTGGCCAAAGCGTAGCCGCCGCCGGAACCGCGTACGGCCCGCAGTACGCCCATGGGGCGTAATGCCCGGACAATCTGTTCCAGGTAGCCCGAAGAAATGTTTTCTTCGCGGGCTACCTGCCCCAGTTGCAAAAGACTGCCCTGGGGTTGGGCTGCCAGTCGCAATAGAAAACGCAGTCCGTAACGGGTTCTGGTAGAAAATCGCATAGGCTCCTCGTCTCCGGCAAGCGGTCGGTTTGGGTATTACAGAGACCGCGATTCGCGGTTCTGGGCAATGGCTGTAAGACTGAACGGAGTTTCCTGATACACGTAATAGTTGAGCCAGTTACAATAGAACAAATGCGCGTGCGCCCGCCAGTTCATGTGCGGCAAGGCGGCAGAATCGTCATTGGGGTAGTAGTGCTGCGGCACATCAGGGCTGAGGCCCCTGTCAACATCGCGGCGATACTCTGCATCAAGTGTTCCCCTATCGTACTCCAGATGCCCGGTCATGAAAACTTGGGAGTGATCCTTGCTTTCCGCAAGAGTGACTCCCGCTTCATCCGACTGGGCCAAAAGGCGCAGACGCGGTTCGTCAAGGATGTTCTGCGCCCGCACTTCGGTATTGCGCGAATGCGGCGCGGTAAAAGTATCGTCAAAACCCCTGAAAAGACGGCAGCCCGGATGCAATATGTCGTGATTGAAAATACCCGAAAGTTTGCTCGGAAGATTGAATTTGGGTATGCCGTAAAAATGGTACAGGGCCGCCTGGGCCGCCCAGCAAATATACAGGGTCGAGTACACGTGGCTGGAGGCATAGTTCATGATGTCAAGCAGTTCATGCCAGTAGTCCACATCCTCAAAGGGCAGGTGTTCCACTGGCGCTCCGGTGACTATCATGCCGTCAAAGCTGCCGTGCCGTATTTCGCTGAACGTCTTGTAAAAACGTTCGAGATGCTGGGCCGGGGTGTTCTTGGATTCGTGAGCCTCAGTGCGCAACAGGGTGATATTGACCTGAAGAGGTGAGTTGCTCAAAAGCCGCAGCATCTGTGTTTCTGTGGCAATCTTGGTGGGCATCAGATTGACGATGGCTATTTCAAGCGGGCGGATGTCCTGCGCCACGGCGCGGTCTTCGGTCATGACGAAAATATTTTCGTTTTCGAGATCTGCGCAGGCGGGTAAATCCGCGGGAATCTTGATGGGCATGGCCTCTTCCTTGACCCTGAAGTTATTATAAAGGCAGTGATTCTCTTACCTGGTTGTGTGCATTTTCAGCGTCTGGTCCCCGCTTTGTGCTCTCGCGGGGACCGTGGTTAAAACATAGCAATTTGCTATGTTTTGTCAAGACGCTATAAAGGCTATTTGTTTGTACAGACAGAAAGAGAGTCGCTGTTCATGTTACACCGCAACTATCTGGCACTCCACAGGAATATCGCTTTGAGCATCTTTCAGGGCTTGCTCCACCAGTCGCTCAAGCCCGCCACAGCACGGCACGCTCATGCGCAACACCGTGAGCTTGGCTATTTGCCCAGATTGTATAATGGCCGTGAGTTTTTCCAGCAAAGCCGCATTGTCTTCAAGCTTGGGACAGGCGATGATGGGAATGCGGCCCGCTATCCAGTCCTTGTGCAAATTGGGCAGGGCAAACCCCGCACAATGGGCGGCCAGCAGCACATGCGCGCCCTTGAGAAAGGCGGCAGTGGGCGGTACAAGGCGCAATTGTATGGGCCACGAGGGCAAATCTGTGACAAGGCCGGGATTGGCTGCCACAGCGGCGGGGCTCAAGGGCTTGAGGGCGCGCGCCATGCTTCCGGGGCACCCGCCGGGTTTATGCGGCATGCCGTGTGCAGGCCCGTGCGGGCCGTGTCCGGCAGGTTTGCCAGGCAGCCCATCGCGTTCAGCCTTGGCGGCCAGGGCTTCTTCCTCGTCAAAATCATCGGCCTCACGCTCTATAAGCTGTAAAGCGCCCTCGGGGCAGTTCAGACAGGCGCCCAGACCATCGCAGTATGAATCTTTTATAAGTTTGGCCTTGCCGTCAACAATGGCCAGCGCGCCCTCGGCGCAGTCCAGTATACACTGGCCGCAGCCAGTGCACTTTTCTTCATCAATCTGAATAATAAGACGCTTCATATGCTATTCCTCGTCTGCCAGTGTAGGCAGTTGGGAAGGACTGTCAATAATATGGTCGGCTCCGGCACTACGCAGTTCTTCTGCGCCACGGAATCCCCAGGCCACGCCTACAGAAACCACGCCCGCATTGTGTGCGGTCAGCACATCTACATCGCTGTCGCCCACATACAGAGTTTGTGGGACAGAAATATGCATTGATTCCATCATGTCCAGAAGGGCACGGGGATGTGGCTTCAGGGGCGCGTCCTTTCGGGCGCCGCGAACCAGGGCAAAGGGAATGCCGGAAAAGTAGTGCCGGACGATTTCCTGGGTATGTTCATCGGGTTTATTGGAAAGAACCGCCAGAGGGTGCCCTGCGGCCTGCAGGTTTTCCAGGGCTGCCATAACGCCGTCGTAGGGGCGGCTGTGTTCGCACATATGCTGCGCGTAGTAGTGGCGGGCTTCTTCCTCGATCTGCGTCATGGTCTGTTCGTCAAGGTTGGCGTCTGCGGGCAGGGTACTGCGCACAAGTTTGCCAAAGCCGTTCCCCACAAACTGCCTGTAGCTTGACAGTGGATGCGCGGGGTAGCCGTATTTCTCGAGGATGGCGTTGCAAGCGCCGCCTATGTCAGCAAGAGAATTGAGCAGGGTTCCGTCAAGGTCAAAGAAAAAGGCTTTCATCAAAACTCCCGTTGGTCCTTGGTAACAGTAGAAGTCCCACAATGGCGTTGTAAAACATTGTAGCGGAAAAGCAGTACAAATCACAAGTCTGCACCCATGCAAAAAAGCATCAAGGTGAATTTTACACACAGGATTGACTGCTGGCCCCACAGTGTCGGGCTGTTTTTTGTACAAAGGCTTTGCGTATGGTGTCAAATGCTTGCGCGACGCTTCTGGACAGAGGCACGACGCCTTGTTAGAGTCTTAGCACCAGGCTGAATTAACGTATGTGACCCTCGTCACGGAGGATTTATGGCACGACATATTTTAACTATCAAGAATCTGGGCGAAAAGGCATCCTGGCTCCTTGTGCAACAGGCCATGGGCATGCCGGACGCCAAAACCCGTACCAATTTTATGAATGAACGTGTGGCGATGCTCATGTTTGCCGACTATTCCCTGCCGGAACGGCTCTGCGTTTCGGCGGCGGTGCGGCAAATGGGCGGAGCTGTGGTGTATGAAGGCAACCGTAGTGTCTGGCGAAGAGAGCTGGCTGCCTTTCGTGAACAGCTTATGCCTATCTTCAGCTATTATGTGGATTGCCTTTATACGTACGGCTTGTCGGTGGGTTCCTGGGATCCTGATCGGCTTGCCTTGCGCTTTCCCATCATCAACGCGGGCAGCCCCGACGCCCACCCCGCGCACGCCCTGGCTGATATTGCCTGCATGCTCCGCAATTCCAAGGACCTTCGCAATGTGACCTGCGCCTGGATCGGCTGCCTCAATGGCACCCTGCATTCACTGGTGACGGCCACGGAGTGGTTCCGCTTCAACCTGCGTATTGCCCTGCCGCCACATGTAAACGGAACTTCCCTCAAGGAAGAAGCGGCGCGGCTTGGAAGCAAGATCGAATTTGTAGATACGCCTGAAGATGCCGTGCAAGGTGCTGATTACATCTCGGTCGGCAGCCGGGGCGGTCTTACCGCTGAAGAATATGATGACTGGAGCGTGAGCGACGATCTGTTGGCCAAGGCAAAGCCGCACGCCAGGGTCATGCTTGGCGCGGCGCCGGCCGATGCCATCATGGTGAGCAGCAACATCATGCGGAACGGCAAAACGTCCATGCTGGCGCAACAGTCCGAATACCGGCTGCGCATGCACAAGCGCATGCTGCACTGGGCGTTCCTGGATAATGACGACGATGCGTAAAAAGAACCGCCCGTTTTACGGGCGGTTCTTTTTACGTAGCGAACGTGTCAGTCCGCCAGGATTTCATATTGCTCCAGCTTGTCCCACACGGCGCTGATCAGCATGGCCATGATGGCCGCCAGGCGGGCCATGGACTGATTGTCCAGAGGCGTGGCTTCGCCACGAATCCGCGCCGTTTCCACAGCAAGGCGCTGGCAGAAAAGTTCGGGGCACTGTGACTGCTGCCCCTGGGCCAGCAAGGGCATATATTGGGCAAAGGGGCCATCCACAAAGGCTTCCAGCTTCGCGCCTGCGTCCTCTGTGCATTTGCCGGAGCCTTCGGCCTTGTCTGCGCCCTGGCCGTGCTGCGCAGCCTGACTCTGGTCAGCGTGCTGCAACAGGTTGCCTGTCTGGCGCAGATAGCCCATGAGCACGCTGTTGGGGGCGTACTGCATAAGGCCCGACGTGACCACAGCATGGGTAAAGGCGCGCCATTCCGAGCAAAAGCTGATGGCACCCGGGCCATCAAGATAGCTGGATGGCAACTGGGCGCTGTGCGCCAGCCGCACCATGCCTTCCACATCCGAATTGATGGCAAAAAGAATGCAGGCCGCTTCAATGCCCTGTGCGGCAGTCAGCTGTTTTTTGGACATACTCTTTCACCTTCGGCCCGGCAGGCGGCCACGTACTCGGCATAGCCCGCTGCCCGCAATTTGCAGGCCGGGCACTGGCCGCAGCCATAGCCCCAGTCGTGGCGGCTGCCGCGCTGGCCCGCGTAGCATGTGTGGCTTTCCTCCACAATCAGGTCAACCAGGGCGGAGCCGCCCAGACTGCGCGCCAGGGTCCAGGCGTCTTTTTTGCTGCGCCACATGAGCGGCGTGTGCAAGGCGTAGTTCGCGCCCATGCCCGTGTTCAGGGCCACCTGCATGGCCTTGATGCTGTCGTCGCGACAATCGGGATAGCCGGAATAGTCGCTCTGGCACACGCCCAGCACCATGTGGCGTATGCCCAGGCCGTACGCCCAGGCAGCCGCATGCAGAATAAAAATAAGGTTCCGGCCCGGAACAAAGGTGGTGGGCAGGCCGTCAGGGCCGTGCTCTTCAATGGGCGCGGATGATGTGAGGGCCGTATTGGCCAACTGGCGAAAGAGATCAATATCCAGAAGGCAATCGGGGCCAAGGCGCTGTTCCCATTGGGGCTTCAGAGCGGCCATGCCCTGCCGCAGGTTCTGGCGGCAGCCCAGTTCTACGGAATGGCGCTGCCCGTAATCAAAGCCAAGGGTGCGGACATGGCCGAATCGTTCCAAAGCCCAGGCCAGGCAGGTGGCGGAATCCTGACCGCCGGAAAAAATGACCAGAGCGGTTTGATCCGCCAGCGGCCCGTGAGCTGTGGTATTTTGTCCGAGGCTTTCGTTCATGGCGTCACCGGCCAGAAGGGGCAAATCCGCGCAGGGGCGTAGCCCGCCATGAAGGCGTCCATCAGATTGCCGAAATAGACGCGGTTTCTAGGGCGTATTTTTTGCGCTTCGGCACAGTCTGAGGGGAAGAAACGCAGGGACTCCTTGTTGCCAAGGTAGGTGTTTTTGGCCACAGGCTGCGAAAGCAAAAAGCCCCACATGCCCCGGCGTTCGGCAATGGCTTCGTGCTGCAGGTTGCGCAGGCGTTCCTGCAACTGCGGGCTCAGGTCGCGGTGCGGATAGAAATAGGCCGCGCCATTGCGCACCATGATTTCATTGAGGGATCTGCCGTCAGGCAACAGAACTTCGGCCAGGATGCGGCCATACAGGTCGCGGTGTTTGACGCCCGCCTGAAGGAGCTTTACCTGCTGGCCCTGGGTCAGCGTTGTGAGCTGGACCCTTGCTTCCCGCGCAAAAAGCTGGCCCTTGCGGTCGCCCTTGGCCAGTTCGGGCGCGTCAATGCCCGCCAGACGCACGATGCGCCTGTCCGTAAGCTTGAGGGTGTCGCCGTCAAAACAGGTAGCCACAAAACCAAGCGGCTGGGGCAGAGGCGGAGCATCGGGGCCTGGGCTGGGAATCGTCTGAGTCGAGGGCACCGCCTGCGTTGTGGGGGCTATCTGGGGAGCAGGGGCGGCTTGGGGCGCGGGGGTTGCCTGAGGGGCAGGCACGGCTTGGGGCGTGGGGGCTGCCTGGGGCGTGGGGCTTGCCTGAGGGGCAGGCACGGCATCGCTGGCGGCGGGAGCAGTGCTCACAGGCACTGCGGCGGCAGCCGGTTCAACGGGCGGAACTTCAACTTCAGCGGCGTTCGTGACCGTTGCTGTGGCGTCCCGGGGACTGTCGGCGATGTTCGGGATGGTGCTGCCAGCAGTGTCCGCAGTATCCAAAGCCGCATCTGCGGGCGTGGTGGTGGCGGTCTGCTGTTGCGTCTGAGCCCAGGCGCAGGCCACTGGTGAAAGGCTCAACAGGGGCAGGAGAGCCAGCAGACAAAGAAGGCCAAAAAATCTGGGCGCGCTGTACAGCCGCCCGAACCTGCGCAAAGCTGACACAATCACTATGGTATCCTGCTGCATGTGTGAAAAAGTGGCGGGATCATGCCGCCCTTTCAAAGTTGTGAGCACCGTAAACCCTGCTGTTCTGCGCGGCCATGAAGCCGGGGCGGCCTGACGCTTACTGCCAGACCGCCCCGCATGAATCAGTTTTCGTAGTATGAGCGCAGAGGCTGGCTGCGAACCGGGTGGCGCAGTTTGCGCAGAGCCTTGGCTTCGATCTGCCGGATGCGTTCACGTGTGACGTTAAAGAGCTTGCCCACTTCTTCAAGGGTATGGTCGCTCTTTTCAGCAATGCCGAAGCGCTTGCGCAGCACCTGCTCCTCACGCGGGGTGAGGTCGGCCAATACGGCGGCCAGCTGCTCGGACAGCTTGGTGTTGATGACTTCTTCAGCCGGGGCCACAGCCTTTTTGTCTTCAATGAAGTCGCCGAGGCTCGAATCTTCTTCATCACCAATGGGCGTTTCCAGCGAAATGGGTTCCTTGGCGATCTTGAGCACCTTTTTGACCTTTTCCACCGGATATTCCATACGTTCGGCGATTTCTTCCGGGGTGGGGTCGCGTCCCAGTTCCTGCACAAGGTAGCGCGACGTGCGGATGAGCTTGTTGATGGTCTCAATCATGTGCACGGGTATGCGTATGGTGCGGGCCTGGTCGGCTATGGCGCGGGTGATGGCCTGACGGATCCACCACGTGGCGTAGGTGGAGAACTTGTAGCCGCGCTGGTATTCAAACTTGTCCACAGCCTTCATGAGGCCGATGTTGCCTTCCTGGATGAGGTCAAGGAACTGAAGCCCGCGGTTGGTGTATTTTTTGGCAATGGACACCACAAGCCGCAGGTTTGAGCGGATAAGCTCCTGCTTGGCGCGCATGGCGGCGGTGTTGCCGCGCTTGATGCGCCACAGCACTTCTTCAAGATCCGTCACGTTGTGGCAGCATTTTTCCTGAAGGCGGCTGAGAATTTCTATCTTGCCGATGATCATTTCCTTGAAGGAAAAAAGCTCGTCCACGCTGAGCTTGAGATCGCGCGCAGCGTCAACGGGGTTCACTTCACGCTTTTCAAGCCCGTCAAACATGGCCTGGATTTCTGCCTGGGTGCGGCCGGTGGAAAGAATGTAGGCCGAAAGGTCGCGCTGGCAGTTGTGCATCTGGCGCACGTAGTCTTCAACCGTTTCAATGATGCGGTCGATGAGGGTCTTTTCCAGCTTGATGTCGCGCAGGCGCGTGACGATTTCTTCCTTGAAGCAGATGATTTCTTTCTGCACGGCAGTGACGCGGCGATCCATGCAGGCACATGTATCCAGCTTTTTGTAAATCTTGCGCTTTTTCTTGAAGGTCTGCTTGATTTCGTCAAGCAGCAGAATAACGCGTGAACGCTGGTTCATTTCGTCTTCGCTGGGGTCGTCCTCTTCAATGGTTTTGACCACATCCTTAAGCTTGATGCGGTTCTGGCGCAGGTCTTCGCCAACATTGATGAGTTCTTCAACCGCCACAGGAACTTCAACCAGGGCGTAGAGCACGTCCTGCTCGCCCATTTCGATTTTTTTGGCAATAACCACTTCGCCGTCACGGTCCAGCAGGGGAACGGCGCCCATTTCGCGCAAATACATGCGCACGGGGTCGGTGCTGCGCGACGAATAGTCGGCGGACTCTTCGTCTTCGGACAGATCCAGCGAGCTGTCGGTAATTTCTTCATCCGACTCGGTGGCAGCGGCGGAAATCTTTTTGCCGTCCTTTTCCGAGTCCACAATAACGATTTCCAGCTGTTCAAAAATGCCGATAATTTCTTCAAATTGCTCGGGCGTGCTCATTTCAACGGGCAGAGCCTTGTTGACCTCTTCAAAAGTCAAAAAGCCCGCGCCCTTGCCTTTAGCAATAAGCGATTGAATCTGCTGGATATCTTTAAGATTGCTCATGCCCTTTCTCCAAGGTTTCCTTAAGTGCGCGAAGATAGTCCAAATCAGCCTCAAAGTCACCTGTGCCGGTATTGGCTCTCAAGGCTGCGGATAGAGATGATTTTTGCGCTGAGGCGTAGTAATTGTTCAGATAATGCCGCAGTGATTCCAGTTCCCTGTCGCCGTTGTCACGCGGTGCGGCCTCCGGGCCGCAACATTTGCACCAGAAATTTTTTTCTCTCTGGTCCAGTTGATGAAAAACCGCTTCCGGGCCGTGCGTTTCGATCTTGTCCCACAACTGTCGGGCCACGGGGGATTGGAGAACCAGGTCGGCCCCCATTTCCTGCATGTCCGTCAGCCGGTGCGGGTAGCGCACGGCGAACATCATGACTTCACGATCGCGTATGTTCTGTCGCGCGCGCCCGGTCGAAGTTCCGCCAGTTTCGGCGCGCGTTCTGTCTGACCGTGAACCGCGCGACTGGACAAGCCCTTCGCGCAGGTCGGTCTCTGACAGTTGAAGATGATTGGCCAGCCGTGAAACGTAGGGGCTGACCAGTTCGGGAATCTCCACCTGACGCAGAAAGTTTCGCGCCCATTCCACGGTTTCCCGTGGGGCAAGCGCCTTGAGCACATCGACGCAAAACCTGAGGCCGTCCGGGGCCTGGGCCTGCAGTTCCTCAAACGCTTCCGGGCCAGCGCCGCGCAGCAGGCTGTCGATGTCTTCACCATCGGGCATCAGCACAACCGAGCAGGACAAGCCGCGCGTAAGCAGCATTTCGCACGACCGCAGGGCCGCCTTGCGCCCGGCGCGGTCGCCGTCAAAAAGCAGGGTCATCTGCGAAACAAAACCAGAAAGCCGTTTGATCTGCTCTGGCGTCAGCGCCGTGCCAAGCACCCCAACGGCATTGTCATAGCCGAACTGGTGCAGGGTCAGCACGTCCATATACCCTTCGGTCAGCAGTACCCGCCCCTTGGTGACCAGACCCTTGCGGGCCTGCGCCAGACCGTAAAGATGTTCGCCTTTTTTATAGATGGGCGTGTCGGCGCTGTTTATGTACTTTGCTTCGTCCTCATCGCCGATGATGCGGCCGCCAAAGGCTATGATCTGGTTGGACAGGCTCTTGATGGGAAAGATGAGCCGCCCCCTGAAGCGGTCATAGGCCCGCCCGTTGCCGGACTGCCCCAACAGACCGGACTCAACCGCCATACGCCCGTCAAAACCCGCGCGCCGCAGCGCATCCGCCAGGGACTGCCACTCTCTCTTGGCCCAGCCAAGGCCAAAGCGCTGCACTATTTCCTGGCTCAGGCCGCGCTTGTCTATGTAGGCCCGGCATTCTTGGCCGTCAGGGCTGTTGAGCGTGGCGGCAAAGTGCCCGGCGGCCAGCTCATACATGCGCAGCATCTGCTGCCGCGAGGAGCGGCGTTCACGTTCCTCACCCTGCTGGCGGGCGCTGCCAGGGCCGCGCTCAATGGTTATGCCGGCCTCAGCGGCCAGCTGTTCAAGTGTTTCCTTAAAATCAAGGCCATTAATGCGGCTGTAAAAATCAAAGATGTCGCCCGAGGCGTGGCACCCGAAACAGTAAAACAATCCCTGGTCTTCATTGACGGAAAAGGAAGGCTTGGTTTCCTGGTGAAAGGGGCAGGGCGCTACCCAGCGTGGGCCGTTGCGCCTGAGTTCCACATAGCGGCGCACGATGTCCACAATATTCATGCGCTCCTTGATGGCGCGTATGGCGTCCTTGGACTGCATTGCAGATTCTTTTCCTTGGCCAGAGAGCGGTGTGCGCGTGTTTCGGCACTGTTGCCGTCAGCGGTGGCAGCCCGTTACGCAAAAAAACTGTTCTCTCGCGGTAACAAAACATGTTTCGTCAGAATGCTGCACGGCTGCTTCCAACGCAAATTTTTGCAGCCCCAATCACGTGATCCGGGCGTATCGGCTACCGCAGGGTTACAATGGTCATGCCGTCACCCCCCTGATCTTCGGGGGCAAGACTGAAAGTCTCCACTGCCGGAAAGGCCCGCAAAAATTCGTGAACCTGTTTGCGCAAGGCTCCCGTGCCGCGCCCGTGCACAACTTCCACTTCCCTGAAGCCCGCCAGCAGCGCTTTGTCCATAAAACGCTCCAACTCCGCAAGCGCTACATCGGCACGATGGCCCCGCATGTCAAGACGTAGTGACGCTCCATCGGCCGCTCCGGCAGGCCGGGCTGATCCGCCGCTTTCAGGCACAAGGGGCTGTCGGGGCGTGCTGTCCAGAATGGAGGATTTGCCCGTGGGGCTTGGGGCAGCCTGACGCCCCGGAATGCGCAAGGCCTTCATGTCGGCCCAGAGGTTCACGCCGTTCATGTCCAGACGCACGCGGCTGCGGCGCTCGTCCACATCGGTGACGACGCCGCGCTTGTTGAAAATGGTGTGCAACACTTGCTGGCCCACAACAAAATGTTCCGGGCTGGGCAATATGGATCGGCTTTGCGTGGCTTCGCTTTCCGTTGCCAGCGACGCGCGCAACCGGGACATTTCTTTCAGGGCCTGCTTGTGTGTGGCGCGGCCTTCTTTCCAGGCGCGCATAAGCTCGGTGGCCTTGGCGCGTACTTCGTCATGCAGACGCAGACGCTCTTTTTCCATTTTTTCGCGCTCGAGCTTTGTGGCCGTGCGCGCCTTGTCCTGCTCCTGCCTGAGGGTAACAAGCTCTTCCTCACGCTGGGCGGCAAGATCATTCAGGCGGCCAAGCAGGGTCGTGGCGTCCTGGCCGTCTTGCAGCAAATAGTGTTCGGCCCGGCGCACGATGCTTTCCGGCAGGCCGTGTTCGCGCGCCACATCCAGAGCCTGACTGGCTCCAACTTGGTCGTAAGCCAGCTTGAACAAAGGCTTTTTACTCTGGGGATCAAAGAGCATCGAAGCCGCCCTGGCTCCTTCCCTGGTGAGGGCGTAGCTCTTGAGCGCGGGAAAATGTGTGGCCGCCAGAACAAAGGTATGTTTGTCCAGCAATTCGTCAAGTACCGCCTGCGCCAATGCCGCGCCCTGGGCCGGATCGGTTCCTGCGCCAAACTCGTCCAGCAGCACAATGCCGCTGGCGTCAAGATGCTTCCAGGCTTTGGCCAGGTGTTCTATCTGGGCCGTGAAGGTGGACACGTTGCCCTCAAGGCTCTGTTCGTCGCCGATAAAAGCGTCCATGCGGCTGAACCACGGCACATGCGAGCCAGCCCCCACAGGCACGGGCAGTCCGCTCAGCGTCATGGCAGCAATAAGGCCGAGGGTTTTCAGGCAGACGGTCTTGCCGCCCGCGTTGCCGCCGGTAATAACCAGGGCGCGCTCGCCGGGGCGCAGGATGATGTCCAGAGGGCGCACGGACGCAGCAGACGGGGCCGCGCCTTTTGCACCCTGAGCAGCGGCGCTGCTGGCCGCCTTTGCCCTGTTGAGCATAAGCAGGGGGTGCCGGGCCTCAAGCAGCTGTATGCCCTCGGCCACGGGAGTGAGCGGCAGGCAGCGCCCGTCCAGCAATGCGGCCAGACGGCGTTTGGCCTGCAACAGGTCAAGCTGGGCAAGAAGCTCAAGCGCCGCCAGGGCTCCCGGCAGTTCGGCTTCCAGCAGGCCGCGCAGGTAGAGCAGCACCTTGCGCTCTTCTTCGCGCTCCTCACGCTTGAGTTCCTGAAGGCGGTTGTTGATTTCCACCAGAAACATGGGTTCGAAATAGCAGGTTTCGCCGGTCTGCGACCAGTCGTGGATAATGCCCTGCATGCGGCCCTTGAAATTGGCCTTGAGGGGCAGCACGTAGCGGTCTGACGAAAGGGTCATGAACTCGTCCTGCAGGTAGGTCAGCATGTTGTACTGCAGGGCAAAGTCCTTGACCTTGCGCATACAGTTCTGGTGCAGGCGGCGCAGTTCGCCGCGCAGGCGATAGAGTTCGGGGGAGCTTTCGTCCTTCAGAAGGCCGTCATCGGAAATGCAGCGCAAAAGGGCGGCCGTAAGCTGCACCGGCAGGGGAGCGCCGTCGGCCATGGCCAGAAGGTGCGGCCACTGCCGCGGCGCGTCGGGCACCGCGATGGCGGCATGGGCGTCGCGCGCCAGGCGCAGCACTTCCCGCAGCGCCCAGAAGGCGTCCACGTCGGGCTGAAAGGCGTGGGCGCGCGAGGTTTGCGCCGCGTGCAGAAAGCCCGATACGTCGGGAAAGGCGTTAAGCGTAAAGACCGCGCCGCCAGGAGTCGGGCGCGAGGACCAGTCCGCGGCTTCCTCATAAACGCGCGCGGCAAGGTTCACGTCCTCCGCCGAGTCCAGCGGGGTCAGGTTCAGGGCACGTTCACGTCCGACGCCTGAAATGCACAGCGAGGAGAGATGGCTGGTAATGTGGTGATATTCAAGGGCCTGGAGCGTGCGGGTATGGATCATGCTGATGCCTCAAAAGCGCTGGTACGGCGAACCGCAGAAAAAAGGGCGCACGAAATGTCAGGCCTTGCAGCCCGGATAGTATGGAGGGCGCTTCTTCGCCAGGCACACAGTCTTTCCATTTGCGAGGCAACTCCCGGCTGGACGGTATATCTGGCCATGGCGATTGACGCTGGAATGCTGCGGCATGCCCACTTGCGGGAATGCGGCGTGAAAATGGCGCGCGACGCTGTGCGCCGGAGGATGTCGCAAAATATCCTTCGGCCGTGCGGTATGCTCAGGACTGCAGGCGCTTCTTGACGGCTTCGGACAAAACCTTGCCGTCCACCTGCCCCTTGTGTCCGGCCATGATGGCGGAAATAACCCGGCCCATGTCCTTGGGGGAGGTTGCGCCAAGTTCAGCCACCGTGGACTCGATAAGAGCCTGCAGTTCTTCCTGGCCGAGGGCCTTGGGCAGGTATTCCTTGAGAACGACCAGCTCTGCCGCTTCTTTGTCCGCCAGATCAGGGCGCTGCGCCGCAGTATACTGTTCAATGGAGTCCTGGCGCTGCTTGCCTTCCTTGACGATGACGTCAAGCATCTCTTCATCGGTAAGGCTGCCGCCAGGCCGCCGCATGTCCACCAGGCGGTTTTTGACCGCCGTTTTCAGCAGGCGCAGCACAGTGAGCCGCACGCTGTCTTTAGCTTTGTAGGCCAGGATGTAGTCTTTTTCGATCTGCTCAAAAAGCGTGGTGGTGACGGTCATAACAGTAGTGGGGTGGAGTGTGGAGTAATGCAGAAAATGCGGGAAACCCCAAGGGGCTTCCCGCATGACTGGCCGGATGAAGGCCCCGGGCGCATATATGCGCGGCCGGTTAAGCCATGTTCATCTTCCTGATTTTTTTCATCAGCCGCTTCCGGGCGGCGGCCTTTTTCTTTTTGCGCATAACGCTGGGCTTTTCGTAGTGCTGGCGCTTTTTCATTTCTGAAAGAACACCGGCCTTTTCTACCTGCTTCTTAAAGCGACGCAGCGCAATGTCAAAGTTATAATCGTCTTCGTTAAGAAAAACTCCGGGCAAGAAAATCACCCCCTTCGGCGGCAGGGCTGGCTCTTGGCAGCCCCAAAAATAACCGTCAACGGTCTTACCCGTACACGGACAGCGACAGAGTCGCCAAATGAGTGGGTTATATAGCCCGCAAACTGTAAAAGGGCAAGTTTTTTTTCAGGGAGACGGTGTGGTCAGAAAGCGGGTTGCGTCAATGCATCGCAGAAGAGGGGCTGAAAACCCAAGATAACATGTATGTTTTCGGCTCCCAGTGGCCTATGGCATACATGTTATCTGAGTTTTTTCCGAACGTGCCTTGCATCGGCCACTGCCGTGACGGGCATGTTCGGTTTTGGCTGCTTTGCCGTGCGGCAGAGCAGCGGAAGATCAATTCAAAGAATCTTTGAGCATCTTGCCGGGGCGAAATTTGAGAATTTTGCACGCTGGAATGGTAAGCGTATCACCGGTACGGGGGTTGCGGCCCTGCCGTGCTTTACGGTGCTCGACCGCAAAGGTGCCAAAGCCAGTAAGAGTGAGTTTTGATTCCTTGACGAGAGCGTCTTCGACGGAAGCAAGAAAAGCATTGAGGGCCCGCTCAGCAGCAGCCTTGGTCAGATTGGCCTTGGCAGCGATTTTTTCAACCAGATCAGCCTTAGTCATCAGCATGTCCTCCTGAAAAGTTCCCCGGCATTGTTTTCAAGTGGCCTTTTGCAGGTCCACTTGCTTGAAATACGCTAAAGTCGCACATTGCAGCAAGATAATGAATAGACAGAAAACTTTTTATGCCATGTTGTCAAGCTGTGACGCCCAAAAAGCGGAAATACGCTGAAAATCGTGATGAGAAAGCACTTCTGGACGCAAATCAGGTGCAATTTGGGTACTTTTGAATGCATCTTCAAGACCAGGTTGGGCCGCTCGGCGAAATATTCCGCCGAGTTGCTTGCGCCTTTGCTGAAAACAGATGCGCAACAGACGGGATAAAAGCGCCGGGTGCGCAGGGCGCTCACTGAGAGGCAAGGGGGTGAAACTCAGGACTGCGGAGTCCACCTTGGGAGGCGGACTGAAGGCTCCAGGGCCCACCACAAACTCCATGCGCGGGCGGGCATAGCTCTGCACCCATACGGAAAGCGCCCCGTAATGCCCGGTGTCCGGCTGTGCCGCAAGACGCTGGCCCACTTCTTTCTGCACCATAAACGCCGCCATCTGCCAGCCTTCGGAAAGGGATACGATGTCCCAGATAAGCGGAGAAGCCACATTGTAGGGCAAATTGCCTATGACCTTCCACGGCTCCTGCGGGCTGATGCGCCGCCAGTCAAACCGCAGGGCATCGGCGAGCACCGCCTGCGTGTTCGCGCCGCCCAGGCGCTGGCGCTCGGCGGCCCAGTGGCGGTCTTTTTCGATCAGCAGCAGCCGGGCATGCGGGGCAGCCTCAATGGCGCGGGTCAGCGCGCCGGGGCCAGGGCCGATTTCAACGATACGGTCATGGGCGCACGGGGCGATAAGGGCAGCAATGCGGTGGCAGATATCTTCACGGCGCAGAAAATGCTGGCCAAGACTTTTTTTGGCGCGGGGGGCATGCCCTTTGCCGCTGGTTTCTGTAGTGCGGTTCGTCACGGGTTCACAGCCTCAGGGCAGGTCAAAGCGGTCAAAGGTCAATACCAGCCCGGCCCGGCCCTGTGTGGCCGAGCGAAGGGAGGTGGAAAAACCGAACAGGCGGCGTAGCGGGGCGGTGCCGCTCAGGATTTTGCGTGCCCCGTTGTCTTCAAGGTTTTCAACCTTGCCGCCGCAGGTGTTGAACAGGCTGATTGAAGAACCCAGAAAATCGTCAGGAACAACTATTTCCACGCGCATGACAGGTTCCATGACCACGGGAGAAGCCGCGGCCAAAGCCTCGCGCAGGGCCTGGCCCGCTGCCATGCGGCTGCCGGGCAGGGTGGTCATGCCTTCGCGCCGTTCTACATTGGTGAGAACCACCTCCACATCTTCCACGGGATAGCCTGTGACTTCGCCGCTCTGCATGGCGTCGCGCACGCCCTCAAGGGCCGCGTCAAGATATATCTGGGGCAGCAGTTTGCGGGCCTCGGCGGGATCCGCAGGCAGAAAATCGCCCACAGTCACGAGGTTTCCGCTGCCGCGCGGGCGCGGCGACACACGAAGCTCAACCGCCCCCTGGTGATGCTCCTTGCCCAGTTCGCGGTCAAAAACCACGCTGGCGTCAGCGGACTTGCGTATGGTTTCACGCAGAACCACCTGGGGATTTCCCGCACGGGGACTGATGCCGTATTCACGCCGCATGCGTTCCAGCAGCACGTCCAGGTGCAGTTCGCCCATGCCGGAAACCATGCGCGCCCCCGTATCGTCATCCAGTTGTGCCCTGAGCGTCGGGTCTTCCTCAACGTAACGGGCCAGGGCCTCGTCAAGAACCTTGCCTTCATCGGCATTGCGCGGTTCAAGGGCAAGCGTGATGACAGGCGCGTTGGCCTCAATGCTTTCGAGGATCAGAGGCCGCTCGCGCGCGGTATAGGTTTCTCCCGTATGGGCTGATCGCAGGCCCACGGCGACAACTATTTCGCCCGCGCCAGCCTCTTCAAGCTGTTCGCGCCTGTCGGCATGGGGCCGGTACAGACGGCCCAGGCGGTCGTCCTTGTTCAGCGTTGCATTGCGCAAATTGTCCCCTTCATGAATGCGCCCCGCATACATGCGGATAAAGGAGTGCTTGCGGTTTTCTTCGAGCAGGACTTTAAAAACCAGAGCAACGGCCGGGGCATCTGGATCAGGGGCAACGGTGATTTCTTTTCCCTGGGGGTCAATGCCCACAGGGGCGGGCACGTCCAGTGGCGAGGGCAGCCAGCGGCACACGGCGTCCAGCACGGGCTGCACGCCCGCGTTGCGCAGGGCTGAGCCGCAGAGAACAGGAGTGATGTGACGCGCCAGGGTGGCCCGCCGAAGGGCCGCGTGGATGTCATTGATGCCGTAAGTAGCTTCAAGGTATGGCTCAAGAAAATCTTCATCGGCTTCGGCCAGTTTTTCCAGCAGCAGTTCACGCCAGGGAGCGGCCAGCGCGGCCTGCTCCGCTGTGAAGGGAGTGCGGCCTATGGTCAGGCCCTGATCGTTTTCATCAAAGGTCAGGCACTCTTCATGAATAAGGTCAAGGACAGCGCTGAAGTCCTCACCCTGCCCGAGGGGGACTGTAACGGCCAGGGCGTTGGCCTGGAGCCGCTGGCGCATGGCTTCAAGAACGGATTCAAAGTTCGCTCCCAGCCTGTCCATCTTGTTGATAAAGGCTATCTTGGGCACGCCGAAGTCTTCGGATTGCCGCCACACGGTTTCAGACTGCGGCTCCACGCCGCCCACGGCGCAAAACACGCCCACGGCTCCGTCCAGCACGCGCAGAGAGCGCTCGACCTCAATGGTGAAGTCCACGTGGCCGGGAGTGTCTATGAGGTTGATGGTGTGGTCGTTCCACTGACAGGTGGTGCAGGCCGACATGATGGTAATGCCGCGTTCCTGTTCTTCGGGCATGTAGTCCATGGTGGCGGCGCCGTCGTGTACTTCGCCCATGCGGTGGATTTTGCGGCTGTAGAAAAGCATGCGCTCAGACAGTGTGGTCTTGCCAGCGTCAATATGGGCAATAATGCCAATGTTGCGAATGCGGTTGATGTGGGACATGACGGCTCCAGAACACAGGGTTTATCACAGCATGCCAAAGGTCAGGCAATGCACGCGGAAAAAATCCGGCGTAAGGCCGGGGTGCAGCCAAAAGCCCTCGCAGCCCGGCGTCAGAATCAAACCGGGGCCGCCGGTGGAAAAGGCTTTGCCATGCAGCAAATCTGCCTGCTCCTGGTCGCCGGAAGTGAGATAAAGAGCGTCCGGCGGCTGCGCATCCCGTGCAAGCGGCGTGGTCGCGCCGCTGGGGCCGTCAGTGGACATTGGGGCCGTGACGCTTGTGGCCGTGACGCTTGTGGCCGTGTCCAGAGCTTCTGCCTGGGCAAAATACAATGCCTCAAGATCAATGCGGTTGCCGTCGTCCGCAGGGTTCTGCCCATTGACGGGGGGATCTGCTTCAACCAGGGCAAGCGTCGGTGAATGATGTTCCTGCCAGCAGGGCAGGCCCATGCTCCGGGCCAGTTCCACGGTGGGGGCCAGTTCCACGTTGGGGGCCAGCCCGCCCGCGTGCAGCAGCACCAGCCTTCCGCCGGGGGGGCTTTCTTCAAGCAATCTGTGAAGACCGGGGGAGTCCAGCACAAAGATGTCTTCAACGCCGCCCAGTTCAAGGCTGACCAGGGCGGAGCGGTGGGGCTGCCCGCCCACACAGACGGCTCCTGTCAGCGGAACCCCGGCCAGAATGGCCGGAATGCAGGCGGCGGCCAGCCTTGCGGCGGCCGCGTAGGCCGGGGTAAAGGCAACGATGGCCCACGGGGCGGCATGGCTTTCGCCGCGCCGCCAGAACCCCAGATGCCCGTCGCTTCGCATGTCCCACATCCGGCCGGGATCAGAACCAAAGTGCATATGGGCCAGGGCAAGCCCTGTCTTGATGGCCGCCCGCCATTGCGCAGGGGTGTCCTCATAGGCCTGGGCCGCAAGGCCGTCATCCAGACGGGCCTCTTCAACCCACTGGGGCCAGGAAGCGCCCTGCGGGGCTTCGGGGTTCTGATCCGTAAAAAAGGGCATGGCAGTCTGTCCCGGTTTAAATGGCCGTGCCGTTCATGCCGGCAAGCCACGTCCTGAGTTGGGCCACCTGCGCGGCAATGGACTGCGGGCCAGTGCCGCCGGGCGTCTCGCGCCGGCGAACAGCGGCCGCATAGTCCAGTATGGCGTACACATCTTTCTCAATGCGTGGCTCAAGCGCCTGCATTTCAGCCAGGGTGAGGTCTTCAAGCCCCTTGCACTGGCTTTCGGCCGCCGCCACGCATTGGCCGGTAACGTGATGGGCCTCGCGGAAGGGCAGGCCCTTGCCCACCAGATAATCGGCCAGTTCCGTGGCGTTAAGAAAACCGGCCTTGCAGGCTTCGCGCATGCGATCCGTGCGAAAGGTCAGCTCTTCCATCATGCCCGCCATGAGGCGCAGCGAGGCTTCAACCGTGTTGTCGGCGTCAAGAAAGCCTTCCTTGTCTTCCTGCATGTCGCGGTTATAGGCCAGGGGCAAGCCTTTCATGATGGTGAGCAGGCTCATGAGCGAGCCGTACACGCGCCCTGTCTTGCCGCGCATAAGTTCGGCCACGTCGGGATTCTTTTTTTGCGGCATGATGGAGGAGCCGGTGGAGTAGCTGTCTGGCAGGCGCACAAAGCCAAAGCCCGGATTGGCCCACAGGATGATTTCTTCACACAGGCGCGAGAGATGCATCATGATGGTGGAACCGCAAAAAAGCGCTTCCAGCACGAAATCCCTGTCGGAGACCGCGTCCATAGAATTACTGTAAACGCCGGAAAAGCCCACGTCCTCTGCCACGCTTTGCGGGTCAAGAGGGTAGGTTGTGCCCGCCAGGGCGGCCGCGCCCAGGGGGGATATGCGAACACGGTCAAGGCAGTCGGCCATGCGCATGGCATCACGCCTGAACATCCATGCGTAGGCAAGCAGATGGTGCGCAAGGCTTACGGGCTGTGCGGGTTGCAGGTGGGTACAACCGGGCAGGATGTCGGCGGTGTGTTCCGTGGCGCGTTGCACCAGCACGGAGCACAGGCCAGCGGCGCGCTGACGCCATGTCTCAAGCCTGTCCGCCACAAAGAGGCGAAAACTCAACCCGACCTGGTCATTGCGGCTGCGGCCTGTGTGCAGTTTTTTGCCCACATTGCCCATAATTTCTGTAAGACGCGCCTCAATGTTCATGTGCACGTCTTCAAGTTCCGGTTTCCAGACAAAGTTGCCGGAGCGGATTTCTTCGCGAACGCGGTCAAGCCCTTCAACCAGTAACTGAGCTTCACCTGGCGGAATAATGCCCTGACGGCCCAGCATGCGCGCATGGGCTTGCGAGGCGCGGATATCCTGGGCATACAGGGCCCTGTCGTAAGATTGGGAGTCCGTATACTGGGCCACGGCTTCTTTGGGGCCTTCGGCAAAACGCCCGCCCCAGCTCTGGTTGGTTTTCATGACAGTGTCCATTGCTTTTTAAAGTAATGATTCGGGGGCAGGGGCGCTTCATAAAACGCCTCTGCCCCCGAAATTCCAGTACGCTTGAGCGGTACAGGGTGGAGCCGTGCTCCACTGCGGGAGGCTTTGCCGGGCAGGCTGGTCCGATGACCGCCGCCTGCCCGGCGGAGGCTTTTGCTGGCCAGCCGGGGGCTTAGGGCATGTTACCTTTGAAAGGCCTGCACGCCCTACTACTGCACAAGAATGCAGTGCGCCACAACATGGCGTGAATTCTACTGACGATCACATTTTTCGGCTGAATGACAAAGCGAAATGCAAAGCATTTCAAAAATAGTCCGGTCTAGTCCTTCAGCTTGCTTTTAACGGCCGCATGCAGGCGCAGGCGCAGGCTGTTAAGGCGGATAAAGCCCGCTGCGTCCTTGTGGTCATAGTCGCCGCCTTCAAAGGTGGCCAGGTCTTCGGAAAAGAGCGAGTTGGGAGAGGTGCGGGCCAGGGGCCAGACGCCGCCCTTGTAAAGTTTGGCGCGCACAGTGCCGGTGACGGTTTCCTGCGACTTGTCCATAAAAGCCTGCATGGCTTCGCGTTCGGGCGAATACCAGAAGCCGTTGTACACGCACTGGGCGTAGCGCACGGCCAGCATGTCGCGGATGCCGAGCAGCTCGCGGTCAAGGCAGATGCCCTCAAGGTCGCGGTGCAGTTTGTAGAGCAGGGTGCCGGCGGGGTTTTCGTACACGCCGCGGCACTTCATGCCGACAAAGCGGTTTTCTACCATGTCGTCGCGGCCAATGCCGTTGCGTCCGGCGATTTCGGCCAGGGTGCTGATGATGGTGGCGGGCGAAAGGGCCTTGCCGTTGACGGCAACGGGATTGCCACGCTCAAAGTCCACACTGACGATTTCCGGCGTGTCCGGGGCCAGTTCCACGGGCACGCAGCGCTCGTGGCAGGATTCGTGCGGCTCGCTGCCGGGGTTTTCAAGTTCGCTGCCTTCAAAGCTTGTGTGCAGCATGTTGGCGTCCATGCTGTAACGCTTTGCGGCGCTGGAAATGGGAATGCCGTGCTTTTCGGCAAAAGCGGTGAGCGCTGTGCGGGACATGAGTTCCCATTCGCGCCAGGGCGCGATGACCTTGATCTCGGGCGCCAGAGCGGCGGCGGCGAGTTCAAAGCGCACCTGATCGTTGCCCTTGCCGGTGGCGCCGTGCGAGATGGCGTCGGCGCCTTCCTTGCGGGCGATGTCCACCAGGGCCTTGGCAATGAGGGGCCGGGCGATGGACGTGCCGAGCAGATAGCGGCCTTCGTAGATGGCCGCGCCGCGCATCATGGGAAATACGAAGTCTTTGGCCATTTCTTCGCGCAGATCAAGCACATAGGCCTTGGAAGCGCCGGTCTTGAGCGCTTTTTCTTCCACGCCCGAAAGGTCTTCAGGCTGGCCGAGATTGGCGGTGACGGCGATGACCTCGCACTTGTACGTCTCGATAAGCCATTTCAGGATGACGGATGTATCAAGCCCGCCGGAGTAGGCGAGAACAACTTTTTTGATGTCTTGCATTATCAATGCCCCCTTGTGTATTCAGAACCCGAAGTATTGCGTAAATCTGGATGGTGCGCAAGGGCTTAGTGTGGTGCGGCCCAGTTTGCCTTGTGAGAGAAAATGTTGACCTTGCCGTTAAGTGCGTATATTGTTCCTCAGTTTGAGCAAACGGTGGCCCTCAGAGCCGCCCCTTTCGTACCGATCTCCAAAGCCGCAGGAATGTCCAATGCCTAAGCGTACGGATTTACACAAGATTCTTGTCATCGGCGCGGGACCCATCATCATAGGCCAGGGCTGCGAGTTTGACTACTCCGGTTCACAGGCCGTCAAAGCCCTCAAGGAAGAAGGCTATGAAGTGGTGCTGGTCAACTCCAATCCCGCTACCATCATGACCGACCCACAACTGGCGGACGCCACGTATGTGGAACCCATCGAACTCGACACCCTGACTGCCATTATTCGCAAAGAGCGCCCTGATGCGCTGTTGCCGACCCTTGGCGGACAGACGGCTTTGAACGCCGCTCTTGGACTTGCCAAGGGCGGCGTTTTGGCGGAGTACGGCGTTGAACTCATCGGCGCACGGGCCGAAGTTATCGAGAAGGCCGAAAGCCGGGAGCTTTTCCGTGAGGCCATGGAACGCATCGGCCTCAAGATGCCTGCCAGCGGTATTGCCCGCAACCTTGACGAAGTGCGCCAGCTTGGCAACGTGCTGCCGTTCCCGCTGATTGTGCGCCCGGCCTTTACCCTTGGCGGTACGGGCGGCGGCGTGGCCTATAATCTTGCCGACCTTGAAGAGGTGGCAAGCAACGGTCTGGCCGCAAGCCCCACTACCGAGGTCATGATAGAGCAGAGCGTGCTCGGCTGGAAAGAAATTGAAATGGAAGTGATGCGCGACACCAAGGATAACTGTGTCATCATCTGCTCCATTGAAAATCTTGATCCCATGGGCGTACACACGGGCGACTCCATAACCGTGGCCCCGGTGCAGACGCTTACGGATTCCGAGTACCAGCAGATTCGCGATTTCTCCATTGCCATCATGCGTGAAATCGGCGTTGAAACCGGCGGCAGTAATGTGCAGTTCGGCATCAACCCCGCCAATGGCGAAGTTGTGGTCATTGAAATGAATCCGCGCGTGTCGCGCTCTTCAGCGCTGGCTTCCAAGGCGACGGGCTTTCCCATTGCAAAGATTGCGGCCAAGCTGGCGGTCGGCTACACGCTGGACGAACTGCGCAACGACATCACGCGCGAGACCGTGGCCAGCTTTGAACCTGCCATCGACTATTGCGTGGTGAAGATTCCGCGCTTTACCTTTGAAAAGTTCCCCGGAGCCAAGGACGAGCTGACCACCTCCATGAAGAGCGTTGGCGAAGCCATGAGCATCGGCCGTACTTTCAAGGAAGCCCTGCAAAAGGGCTTGCGCTCAATGGAAATCGGGGCCACGGGCCTTGGTTTCAACTTCAACGCCGAGCTGCCCGCCCGTGAGGACATCCTTGAGTCTTTGCAACGGCCCAATTCGCGCCGCATTTTTGCGCTGCGTCAGGCCTTGCTCGCAGGCATCACGGAAGAAGAAATCTTTGCCGTGTCCGCCATTGATCCCTGGTTTGTGCGCCAGTTGCAGGACATTGTGGAGATGGAGCAGCACATCCGCAACTTTGGCATGGCCAATGACATGACCGCCACGAACGCCGACCTGGCGGTAATCTTGCGCGAAGCCAAGGAATACGGCTTTTCCGACAGGCAGCTTGCCGAAATGTGGAAGCGCCCCGAAGCGGACATTCGCCGCTTGCGCCAGGAAATGAACATCCTGCCCACATATTATCTTGTGGACACCTGCGCTGGCGAGTTTGAGGCCTATACTCCCTATTTTTACTCGACCTATGAAAAGGGCGAGGAGCTCAAGGTTGAAAACCGCCGCAAGGTGCTCATCCTTGGTGGTGGCCCCAACCGCATCGGTCAGGGCATCGAGTTTGACTACTGCTGCTGCCACGCCTCCTTCGCCCTGCGCGATGCCGGGGTCATGGCCATCATGGCCAACTCCAACCCTGAAACTGTCTCCACGGACTATGACACTTCGGATCGGCTTTACTTTGAACCGCTGACCTTCGAAGACGTCATGAACATTGTGGAAAAAGAAAAGCCCGAAGGCGTCATCGTGCAGTTTGGCGGGCAGACGCCCCTGAACCTGGCCGTGCCCCTCATGCGCGCCGGGGTGCCGATTCTCGGAACCAGCCCCGATGCCATTGACCGTGCCGAAGACCGTGAACGCTTCCAGGCGCTCATCCAGAAGCTGGGCCTGCTGCAGCCGCCCAACGGCACGGCCATGAGCCTTGAAGACGCTCTGGAAGTGGCCGAGCGCATCACCTACCCTGTGGTTGTGCGGCCAAGCTACGTGCTTGGCGGCCGCGCCATGGCCGTGGTGTATGACGCCGCTGAGCTGACGGCGTACTTTCACTCCCAGGTGCCCGAAAAGCCGGAGCATCCCATCCTCGTGGACAAGTTCCTCGAGCATGCGGTGGAAGTGGACGTGGACGCCCTGTCTGACGGCAAGGACGTCTATGTTGCTGGCATCATGGAGCATATCGAAGAAGCTGGCATCCACTCCGGCGACTCGGCCTGCGTGCTGCCTTCCTATTCCCTGTCCTACGACCATGTGGCCCTTATCGCTTCCCAGGCAGAGGCTCTGGCCCGCGAACTCAAGGTGGTGGGCCTCATGAACATCCAGTTCGCCATCAAGGGTGACGATCTTTATATCCTTGAAGTCAACCCGCGCGCCTCGCGCACCGCGCCCTTTGTGTCCAAGGCCACAGGGGTTCCCCTGCCGTACCTGGCCACCCAGGTCATGCTGGGCAAAAAACTGGACGAACTGGACCCCTGGAGCATGCGCAAGGGCGGCTTTACCTGCGTGAAGGAAGCGGTCATGCCCTTCCAGCGCTTCCCCGGAGTGGACGTGATACTCGGCCCTGAGATGCACTCCACCGGCGAAGTTATGGGCATGGGCTCCAGCTTTGGCGAAGCCTTCCTTAAAAGCCAGCTCGGCGCTGGACAGGTGTTGCCGCAGGGGGGCAAGCTTTTTCTCTCCGTTAATGACCGCGACAAACCCTTCCTGCCAGAAGTGGCCGAAAAGTTTGCCAATATGGGCTTTGATCTGCTGGCCACCAAGGGCACTGCGGCCATACTGCGCGACCACGGGCTCAAGGTTGAAGAAGTGCGCAAGGTCTATGAAGGACGTCCCAACATTGTGGACCTGCTCATCAATCACGAGGTGGCCCTGGTCGTGAATACGGCTTCGGGCAAGCATACGGCCAAGGACTCCAAGGCCATCCGCCATGCGGCCCTGAACTACAAGGTGCCGTATTGCACCACCATTGCCGCGGCGCGCGCCACTGCCACAGCCATAGGCTCGCGGCGGGACGAAATCCATGTGGAAAGTTTGCAGGAATACTATGCGCGGGACGCGCAGGGGTAAGCTATGAAAGCATTACTGGTGCTGGAAGATGGATTTACGCTGGAAGGCAAGTCCTTTACCGGCGAATTTGAAACCGGCGGCGAAGTTATTTTCACCACCGGCATGACCGGATATCAGGAGGTTCTTACAGATCCCTCCTACTACGGGCAGATGGTCTGCATGACCTATCCCCTCATCGGCAACTACGGCACCAGCCGTGAAGATATGGAATCCGCGGGCGTGCATTGCTCGGCCCTGCTGGTCAAGGAGTGCTGCAAAAAGCCCTCCAACTGGCGCTCCGTAATGTCTTTGCCTGCCTTTCTGAAGCGCTACGAAACGCCTGGCATGGAAGGGCTTGATACGCGTGCCCTGACCCTGCATTTGCGCGTCAACGGGGCCATGCGCGGCATCATTTCCACCAAGGAAATGGACCCGCGTGTGCTTCAGGAACGCGCCAGGGCTCTGCCCACCATGAAGGGGCGCAACCTTGTATCCTTTGTGGCGCCTTCGAAGCCCTATGCCTGGTATGACAACGCTGTGCAGGAGGCTCCTTTGGCCGAAGACGGCAGCTATGCCTGGCGTGGGACGGGGCTGCCCCTGCTGGTTTATGACTTCGGCATCAAGTGGAATATCCTGCGCCGTCTGTGTGAAGCGGGTTTTGAACCCCTGGCGGTGCCGCCCAGTTTCAGCGCGGCTCAGGCCAAGGCCAGCGGCGCGAGGGGGGTGTTTTTGGCCAACGGCCCCGGCGACCCGGCCACGCTGACCAACGAGATAGCCCTGGTGCGTGAGCTTATCGGATTGTTTCCGGTTACGGGCATCTGCCTTGGCCACCAGCTTATCGGGCATGCGCTCGGCGGCACCACCGACAAGCTCAAGTTCGGTCATCACGGCTGCAACCATCCGGTCAAGGACCTGACCACGGGCCGTATCGAAATCTCTTCACAGAACCACGGGTTCCACGTTGTTCTTGACGGAGTGGAGGATGTGGAGGCGACCCACATCAATCTTAACGACAATACGCTCGAGGGTTTGCGTCACAAGACGCTGCCTGTCATGAGCCTGCAGTATCACCCTGAAGCCGCCGCCGGGCCGCACGACGGCGAATACCTGTTCAACCGGTTCCGGCAGGTCATCGGCGAGTCCGCCGGAGCCTGATAAGGCGGAAAAGACTTGATATGAGAGTCTTCTTGTGACTAGACTGGAACAAACACTGATAGCGATTAGCGCTTTTAGTCTATTGGTATGAGTGTTCCCCCGGCGGTTCATCCGCCTGTTCTGTAAACTGCAAGGAGCTTCGAGTGAAAAAGTCAGTTTTGAGCCTTGGGCTGGTTCTGGCTCTGGTTTTGGCCTGCGCGCCCGTTCGTGCGGCTGAAACCACCGCCAGCGCTGTGCCTCATAATAATCCCGTTGAACAGCTTACAGGTGCCGTATGGCAAAAAACGACTGAAACCGATAAAGCCGCTTTTCTGCTTGGGGTGGAATCGGCCATTACGGTGGAGTACTTTGTTAACGGCAAGATAATGGAAAAAGCTGCCAAAACGGGCAAAAAGCCTACCAGCACCCTGTCACCCTTTGAAAAGGGCTGGATGAAGGCATTTGATAATGTCAACCGCGCTGACATCATCAAGCTGGTGGACAGCTGGTATGCTGCCAACCCCGACAAGCTTGACCGTCCGGTTATGGGTGTTATCTGGTATGAACTGATCACCCCGCGTCTTGCCGCGAAATAGGGTCAATGCCTTTCAAGCCTCGACTGGACTTTTCAGGAGAATTGCCATGAAAAAAGTTTTAATTATAGGTCTGCTGGCCGCCATGCTTGCCAGTGGCGTTGGCTGCACCAATATGAACAAGACCCAGCAGGGTGTTGCCAGCGGCGCGGCTCTTGGCGCCCTTGGCGGTGCCGGTATTGCCGCCATTTCCGGCGGCGCGGCCGGTTGGGGTGCCCTTGCCGGCGCTGGCGTAGGCGCTCTGGCTGGCGGTATTGTGGGTCATGAGCAGAGCAAGGGTAAAAGCTGGTAAACAGTAACGCCTCAAGCTTTTCGCAACACTTTAAAAGGGCCGGATACGCATATTCCGGCCCTTTTGCCATGGGCAGTCCAGCGCGGACTGCCCTGAGAATTTATTTCCGTTTACCTTTGGGATATCCATATGCACTCCAAAGGCTGAAGACGCCCGCTCCGGAGTTTACCGGCGCAAGACGCTGCGCCGCTCTGCACTGCGGACGCCTGCCCACGCAGTCGCCAGAGCAGTCTGAACATGAATTGCTCCATCTTCTCTGTCATGCAACCCAAAAGAGGCACACATGAGCGGAATACTGCACGCTGTTTTTTTCAGCCCCACGCACAGCAGCAAAAACCTTGCCCTGGCCGTGGCATGGCCCCTGGCGCAAGCGCTGGGCAAGGAACTTTGCGAGCATGACCTGACCTATCCGCCAGGGCGCGCCAAAAAATTGCGCTGTGGGCCGGATGATGTGCTGCTTCTGGCTTTTCCTGTGTATGCCGGGCGTGTACCCCGGCTGCTTGACGGTTTTTTGTCTGCACTTGACGGCGGTGGAGCGCGGGCTGCGGTTCTGGCCGTATACGGCAACCGCCACTACGACGACGCCCTTCTGGAGGCTGTGGATACGCTGCAGAAACACAACTGCGTCGTGGTCGCGGCCTCGGCCTTTATCGCGGAACACAGCCTGACGCCTGCCATTGGCACGGGCAGACCCGACAGCCGGGATATGCAACTCGTCGGGGAATTCGCCCGCCATACGGCCCAGGCCATACTTTCGGGCCGTGACGGGCCGGTCGCTGTTCCGGGCAACCACCCCTACAAGGATCTGCCCCCTGTCGTGGACATCCGCCCGAAAACGTCTGAGGCATGTACCCAATGCATGCTCTGCGCAAGCCAGTGCCCTGTGCAGGTCATCAGTGAGGACGATGCCACCCTTGTGGATCAGGGCTGTATACGCTGCTGCGCCTGCGTGAAGGCCTGCCCGGAGCAGGCCAAGTTTTTCGACCAGGAGCCAGTATTGAAGGTTATCGCCATGCTCGAAGAAAAATGCAGGGACAGGAGAGAACCGGAAATTTTTACGGTGTAGCCCAGGTTGATGAAGTGCTTGGTGGGGGAGGGACCCTTTTGTAAAAGGGTCCCTCCCCCACGCCCCCACCCCCTAAAACTCTTACTGTATTTTACTGTAGTACAATAGGTTTTCGGAACGAAGGGGCCGAGTCAGCTTTTTTCAGGCATCATGCCACTATAAAGTTTATCTGCCGCAAAGTTTATCTGCCGCAAAGTTTATTTGGCGCAAAGTTTATCTACTCTGAATCGGAGCATCTTTGAAATATGAAGAATTTTAAAGATGCTCCGTCAGCTGAAAATGCGATTTGCGGCTGAATCCACGGCACGTTGCAGTATCAGCCTGTCTATCTGTTTTCAACATTACATTGTTCTGGCTCTTTGCCGCGAACGCCTGCGCGGCCAGCAGTGCCGGAACGGTTTTGCCTGGGCATTTAGCTATTCTTTGCAGAGACCGTACAGCTGTTCCAGCAGCGGGTCTGGCAAAGCAACCGATTCTTTGGCCCGCGCAGATGCCTCCAGCGACAACCGCCTGTCGCCGGGCAGGCGCACGCCTTCCTGTTCTGTGATGACACGCAGCAGAGCGTCAATGCGGTCAGTAAAGCCGTCTCCCGCTGTGGCCACCGGATCCATGACCAAAAAGCTTTGCCCGATGCGCGGCGAAGGCCCTTCGGGTGCAAACAGCGAGCTTGCCTCCACCGCCAGAGCAGCGCCCGGCAACACAGCAGCCATGATTTCCACCATCAGCGCCAGCGCGTAGCCCTTGGGGCCGCCAAAGGGCAGCAGCGAGCCAGCAAAAGCCTTGGCCGCATCGCGTGTGGGCTTGCCCTCCGCATCAACAGCCACGCCTTCAGGCAGGAGTTCTCCTTTTTCGGCCGCCTGCAAAACCTTGCCGCGCGCCATGACACCCATGGACATGTCAATGACCAGTGGCGGCGCGTTTCTTCTGGGACATCCCATGGCCATGGGATTGGTGCCAAAAACGGCCTTGCTGCCCCCATAAGGCGCGAGCGCGGCGGGGCTGTTGGCAAATGCCATGGCCAGAAGCCCCTGTTCCGCAAAATCAGCGACAGGAAGGCCCAGTACGCCCGCGTGGTGTGAATTCTTTATTGCCAGCAGGGCAATGCCGTTTTCTCTGGCCGCCTGGGCCGCCACGGGCAGGCTGTCGGCCATGGCCCGAAAGGCAAAGCCGCACCGGGCGTCCGTGAGAATGGCGCCCGGTCTTGGACGCGATATCTGCGGTTTTGCAAAACCGTCTATCTTGCCCGTGGCTGCCTGGCCAGCATAATAGGGAATCCGTGAAAAGCCGTGTGAGGGAATCCCCTGCATCTCCGCCCGGAGCAGGGCGTCAATGGTCACCGCGGCGTTTTCAGAGCTGACCTTGTGCCTCATGAGGGCACGCTGACCGAGGTCGCGTGCTTCATCCAGTGAAATGGAGCCCATATTTCCACCTGCAAAAGTTGGGTCGTTGTCGCCATGCCGGGTGAGGCATCACAGCCTCATGTGCATCAGAACAAATCACCTTTGATAAGCTTTCCAAGGCGCGGCACGTTCGCATTGTCTCTTGTCAGCGCTGATACGCTGCGCATGCGCCTTCACGGCGGACGCCCGCTCGTGGGGCTGTCAGAACAGTTTCATCAGGAAACGTTATTCAGGCCACGCAGGCAGATATCAGTTTATGCAACGAACAGGAAGCTCGCACGGCCCGGCCGCGCGCCGGGCGTTTAGAAAGAAATAGACTGAAACGTGAAAGACCGCGCCATGCGGCGCGGTCTTCAGTCATGCTGGCCTGCAAGTGGCCGGGATGGAGCAGATAAGCTTCGCGGTAGGTGATGCCTGGAAGCCGCTTTGTCTGAAACCCCCGCGTAAAATCAGAAACACCTTAACGCTCTACGCAGACATAACAAGAGTTTTGGTGGGTGGGGGCGTGGGGGAGGGACTTTTTTGCAAAAAAGTCCCTCCCCCACAAAGCTTTCCCCACAAAACACTTCAAAGTGAAACTGCTCTAAAGCGGGGTATCCACGGCCTGGTCCATATCCACCATTTGTCCAATATTGCCAGAAGCAAAACCCGAGAAGAGCAAGTTCGAGAACTCCCCGTCATACCGGGCATCGCCAGCCAGCTCTTTGGCGGCGGCAAGAGGCTCCTTGGCTTCGCTGTACGACCTGTGACTGATCATGGCCGAAAAGGAGTCCGCAATGGCCGTGATGCGTCCCACCCGGCTGATCTGATTTCCCTTAAGATGCTGGGGGTATCCAGAGCCGTCCATGCGTTCATGGTGTTCATAGCAGGCCCGCACCAGTTCTTCAAAGCTTACATCCATTTTGTGCATGAGTTTGATGCCCACAAGCGGGTGGGGCAAAATTTTTTCCCGCTCTTCGGCCTTGAGCGGGCCGGGCTTGTTGAGCAGAAAGGCTGGAACCTTGCTCATGCCCACATCATGCAGCAAAAGGGCAAGCGTCATGCGGTCAAGGTCTTTGCGCCTGTATTCTCCGCCAACCTGCAGCCACAGCCAGAGCCCGACGCTCATGGTGTTTATGGCATGGCGGGCGGGCTGATGCCTGCGGAACAGCCGCCGCATGAAGGTGTTGATGCGGTGTCTGTCTGCCCACAGGTATTCCGTGACGACCATGGCGTCACGGTACAGAGGCTCAAAAAGGGTCTTTATGGGCTGGCTGTCGAATTCGGTATAGCGAAGAAACAGCGCACGGATGCAGATGTCGGCGATTTCGGCTTCTTTGAGGTTCTTGTCCTGCAAAACAAGGTCGAGCTGTTTGACGATGTGGCGCGAATAGATGTGATGGTCTGAGCGGGCCACAAAAAGATCGCCCTTGTCGCAAAGACGGGCCACCTCTTCAACCTGTTCATTGGTCAGGCGCGTTTCTTTTTTGCAATAGGGCGCCAGCACCATGATGTCTTCACGAAAGCTGAAAAGATCCACCGGTGGGCGGTATTTGGGAAAGCTCGAAAGAATTTCGCCGCTTATCTGGTAGTACTCCTCGTTGATATTCTGGGGAACCTCTTTTGCAATCCGTGCGCTTTCGGCCATGGCCTACTTCCAGTAGATTTTGACGAGGTTGGTGCCTCTTGGGGTGGAGGAGGAACCCTTGACCTGACCGGCGGTGATGACAATGCAGTCGTCCGACGCAAAATCATCGCTGCTATGGATGAAATGCTCGGCCCGGATAAGATGGCTCTCCTCATCCTGCGGCCTGGCCACGAAGGCGGGCTTGACGCCCCAGACGAAGTTCAGGGCCTTGACGGTCACCGGATCGGGCGTGAGGGCGTAAATCTGCTGCGGAGGACGCCTGGCAGAAACCTGACGGGCAGAACTGCCGGAAAGACTGTGCGAAACAATGGCCTTGGCCTTGGCCTTGTCAGCCAGCAGGCAGGCAGAATATGCCAGAAATTCAGGAATTCCCTTGTCGGCATCAGGTTCTTCAAGCCTGTGATTGAGCAAAAGCAGCTTTTCAGCCTCGTCGGTAATGCGCCGCATGTAACGCACTGTTTCAACAGGAAAGTTCCCCATGGCCGTTTCTTCCGAGAGCATGACGCAGTCGGCTCCGTCCAGCACGGCGTTGGCCACGTCAGTGGTTTCAGCGCGTGTGGGGGCGGGGCTGTTCACCATGGAAAGCAGCATTTGCGTGGCCACAATAACGGGCTTGGATGCCTTGTTGCAGGCGCTGATGATGCGCTTTTGCAGGGCGGGCAGCAGGGGCAGCGGGCATTCAACGCCAAGGTCGCCGCGCGCCACCATGACCACATCCGTTTCAGCCAGAATTTCGGCCAGATTGTCCACGGCGCTCTGACGTTCGAGCTTGACCACAACGGGCAGTTTCTGCCCGGCGGCGGCTATGAGTTCCTTGGCTTCGCGCACATCGTCAGCTGTCTGTACGTATGAAATGGCTACCGCGTCCACGCCAAGCTTGAGGCCGTCCGCAAGGTCTTTTTTGTCCTTGTCGGTCAGGGCGCGCACCTTGGTGGCCTTGCCGGGCAGGGCCAGACCCTTGCGGGATGTGACGATGCCGGCATTGTCGGCTTCAAGCAGCACGAGCCCGTCGGGGCGGCGCTCCTGCACGATGAACTGAAGACCGCCGTCGGCCAGCACAAGGCGGTCGCCGGGGTCGAGGCTTTCAAGAATGACCTGATGATCAAAAGGCAGGTAGGGCATTTCATCGGTGCGGCTGGCGCTTGGGCCCAGCAGAAGGCGCATGCCCTTGTCAACATCGATGGTTCCTTCAGGCACTATGCCGAGGCGGATTTTCGGGCCGGAAAGATCCTGCATGATGGTGATGGGGCGCCCGAGGGTACGCTCCACTTCACGTATATTTTGTATGATGGTGACGAAATCCGCTGCCGAACCGTGTGAAAAGTTGAGGCGAAAAACACTGACGCCAGCTTCAGCCAGTTGATGCAGTTTTTCTTTGCTGTTTGAAGCGGGGCCTATGGTTGCGACAATTTTTGTTCTCATAATGTATCCTTGCTTTAGATGCCAGAAAAAGCTGGTTAGGCGCATGGGCGCAGATTGAAGAAGAGTATAAAACCAGCACCATAAATCATCCTGATTTTACCACATATTGTCAAGGCTTCCAGTCTTTCGCACAGAAGGCGTGCACTATGGACTTGCTGCCCTGCGCGACTGCGCATGAAAGATTTTAGGAAACGCTGATTTATTCCGTTTGGCATCGTTGCTTCACTTTTTTTGAAACAGTCGAGGACGGAAGAGTCCACTCCTGCTTCAAAAAAAGATCGCGCCTTGCCAAACGAAATAACTGCGCGTTTCCAGGAGGCTCTTTAATCAGTGCTTCCTTTATTCAAAACTCCGCCGCCGGAGTCCCGCATCCCTTTTGCGTGGTAAAAACCACTTTTTCCCACCGAAGCCGCTGGGTTGAAGAAGCTTTTCTTCTGCCCACAATAATCCGTCAAACTGGCTTCAGACATAAATAATACACTTTTTGCCCAGTTAGCTTGACACCCCCATTGCCTTGGGGCATAAGTGGGAAAAAGTGGTAATTAATGGTAATAAAGTGGTAAAAGAAGTGCCAAAACTCTTCACAAAAAGCCTTTCCCGCAGCCTCGACCCCAAGGGTCGCCTTATGCTGCCGCCGGAATACCGGGACGGGCTTTATGCTGAAGGGGGCACGGGCGCTTTCTGGCTTACCGCTTACTATGGCCGCCTTGTGGCCTATCTGCCTGAAAATTGGGAAAAAATCACTGAACAGTTGAGCAGTATTCCCATGCCCTCTCCCCGTCTTTCGCACTTTAAAACCAAGGTCATGGGTCTTGCGCAGGAAATGCTGCCCGACGCCCAGGGCCGGGTGCGCATTCCGCAATCCCTCATGCGTGAAGCAGGCCTTCAGAAGGACGTCATGCTGGTGGGTATGCTCAGTAAGTTTGAAATTTGGGATCAGACCCGCTTTGACGCCCTGACGCTTGAAGACGTCTCTGACGAGCTTGCAGCCAGTGGTGTGACAATCAGCCTCTAGGTTTATCATGATGCAGACCATGCACGAAAATGCGGAACAGGAACGTCATGTTCCTGTCCTGCCTGTGGAAACGCTGGCCGCGCTCGACCCGCGCGCCGGGGGGCGCTATCTTGACGGCACCCTGGGAATGGGCGGGCATGCCAGCGCCGTGCTGTCGTCAGCTTCTGACATAGAATTGTGCGGCCTTGACCGCGATGAAGACGCCCTGAATTTTGCAAGGCAGCGCCTGGCCCCCTTTGGCCCACGGGCGCATTTGTTCCACTGCCGGTACAGCGATTTTGCCGACGCTCTTGGTGAACTAGGCTGGAGCAAGGTGGACGGAGCCCTGCTGGATATCGGCGTTTCTTCTTTTCAATTGGACGAAGCCGGGCGCGGATTCAGTTTTTATGGCGATGGGCCGCTGGATATGCGTATGGATCAGAGTTCTGGGCAGCCTTCGGCCTGGCATTGGGTAAATCGCGAAAGCTTCGACAGGCTCAAGGACTGCATCGCCACCCTTGGCGAAGAGCCGCAGGCGGGGCGTATCGCCCGCACCATTGTGGACGCCAGGCAAAAAGACCCCATAGACACCACCGCGCAGTTGGCCGCCCTTGTGGAAAGGGCCTATCCCGCAGCCTGGCGGGCCAAGGCCCGCCGCCATCCGGCCACGCGTACGTTTCAGGCTTTGCGCATGGCCGTCAACGACGAACTTGGCGAACTGCAACGCTTTCTGGATCAAATTCTGGCCTATTTGCCTATCGGCGGGCGTCTGGCCGTTATTACCTTTCACTCGCTTGAAGACCGCATGGTCAAGCAGGTCATGCGTCATTGGGCTGAAGGCTGCCGCTGTGCGAGGCATATCCCGCGCTGTGTGTGCGGTCACCAGCCTGAAGTGCGCATTCTGCATAAAAAACCTGTGCAGGCCGGGCCGGACGAACTGGCCGTCAATCCCCGCGCCAGCAGCGCCAAGCTGCGGGCAGTGGAAAAAATAGCCGAGGCGTCAGGCTCGTGAAGCGGAACCTCTCGGCAAAACCTGCAGGCGGCAGAGGGTGGCTGTTGTTTCTTGTACTCGGTCTGCTGGCCTGTATGGTCATGGGGCTTGTGCTCGTCTGGAGCAACATTGAGCGCATGGACACCACCTATTTTATCAATATCGCGCAGAATACCCTGCGTGAACGCCGCGCGCTGCGCGCCAAGCTTGAAGTTGAAAGGGAACGCCTGCTTTCGCCCTATGAGCTGCGCCGCAGGGCAGAAGAGTTTTCCATGCGCGAACCCAAGCCCGGCCAGATTCGCCGCATGGAAGCGCGCTAGCCTCAGGAGCCGGATCCGCTCCCGCAACCGGAACGTCCGTCAGGACAGCCCGAACCACACCATTGTGATAACCCGAAAGTATTTGGGATAAGCCATGTTCAAATTCTCTTCCCGCAAGGGCAATAGGCACACGGATGCCCCAAGAGCAGAAAAAACAGCCCGTCCCGTCAACCGCGCGCGGGCCAATGTTTCTGAGGGCAAGGCGCGTTTTGCCTGGGCGGAAAAGGTAGATTGGGGTCGCGTACGCATCAGGCTCGTCGTGGTCATTTTTTGCCTGCTGTGGACTGGCCTGTGGGGCCGTGCCTGGTATCTTCAGATGATTGAAGGGCCACGTCTGGCCGAACGCGCGCGTCGGCAGCACATGGCCTCTGAACTGGTCACCGGACGCCGTGGCATGATCCTCGACCGCAACGGCCAGGTTCTTGCCCGCAGCATTGAAGCGCGTTCCGTGTATGCGCGTCCGCAGGAAATTGAAGACTTTCAGGCCATGGCCAATACCCTTGGCCCCATTCTGGGTATTGAACCCAAAAAGTTGTATGACGAACTTTCGCAGACCAAGCGCCGCTTTGTCTGGATAAAGCGCAAGGTGGACGACTACACCGCCGAGGCGGTGCACAAGACCAATCTTGCAGGCATTGGCCTGTCAAAAGAGTATGACCGCGTGTACCCCTTCAAGCACATGGCCGGGCAGGTGCTTGGCTTTGTCGGCCTGGACGACAAGGGACTTGAAGGCATTGAGCGCTCTATGGAGTCCCGCCTGGGGTGCATCCCCACCAGACAGATTGTGCAGCGTGACGCCATGGGCCGTCGTTTTTACCTGCATGAAGAAGGGCAGAGCGAACCGCGCGGCGAAGATCTTACCCTGACCATTGACGTGCAGATGCAGTTCATCGTGGAAGAAGCCGTGGCCCGCGCCGTTCGTGAATATGACGCGCGCTGGGGCGGAGCCATCGTGGTGGACGTGCCCTCCGGCGAAATAATGGCCTGGGCGCAGTATCCTTTCTTTAACCCCAACACCTACAAGGACGCGAGTCCGCTTGTCTACCGCAACCGCATGGCGGCTGACGCGCTGGAGCCTGGCTCCACGTTCAAACCCTTTGTCATGGCCACAGCCATCCAGGAAAAAAAGATCAGTGCCAGCACGGCCATTGATTGCGAAAGCGGCAGGTGGGAAACAAAGAATTTCACCATCCGTGACACTTCGCGGCAGGGCGTGCTGCCCGCCAGCAAGGTGCTGCGCTATTCGTCAAACATCGGTATGGCGAAAATCGGTCTCATGATCGGCGTGCCTACCTTTCACAAATATTTGCAGGCGCTCGGCTTTGGTCAGCGCACCAGCGTGCCTGTGTCCGACAGCCGGGGCATTTTGCGCATCCCGCGTGACTGGAGTGAAGTGGACATCATGTCCACATCATTTGGGCAGAGTATTTCGGTCACGGGCCTGCAAATGGCTCAGGCCTATCTTACCCTGCTGAATAATGGCTTGTACAAGCAGCTGACGCTTACCCGCGACGAAAATAATGTGGAAGAAACGCACCAGCGGGTCTTTTCGCAATCCACGGCGCGCGAAGTCATGCGCATGATGCGCGACGTGGTGGAAGAAAACGACGGCACAGGCAAGCGCGCCCGCATTGAAGGCGTTGAGGTGGGGGGCAAGACCGGCACGGCGCAAAAGGCCGACCATCGCGCCGGAACCTACGGCAGCAAGCGTCTGGCCTCATTTGTGGGCTTCTTCCCTGCGGACAAGCCCAAATACCTTATTCTTGTCATGGTGGACGAACCCACGCGCAACCAGTACGGCGGCGTGGTGGCGGCCCCTGTGTTCAAGGAAATCGCCAGCCGCACCCTGACCTTCACGGGCCTCGGAAACGATTCCAAGGTCGCTGCGGCTGAGGAAAGTCCCGCAGCCACTCCTGTTTCTGGACGCAGGCGCGGGCTCAAACTGGCCAGTCTCGACATTCCCTACGTGGCCGACGCCTTCAAAAAAGAAGATGCGCCCGCCCAGGATCAGGGCATGCGCCTGCCCGGCCATCTGGCCAAGGCGGGCAGCCGGGTGCCCGATGTTATGGGCAAGTCCGTGCGCAACGCTGTGGAACTGTTTGCCAGGGCCGGGGTCGTGCCCGAACTCAAGGGAACGGGCAGCCGCGTCGTCAAGCAGACGCCAGCCCCTGGTTCGGTCTGGCCCGAAGAAGAAAACAAGGTTGAATACATCCTGTGGCTTTCGGAACGGTAGTAAGCCAGTTGCAATGAATTTTCGGCGGGTATGGCATTGTACGCGCAGTTGTGGAGCTGATTGGTCGCCTGCCCGCTGAAACTTTGGCCGATAAAAAATGGAATTCGGCAACTCAATGAGGTTAGTTATGAATCGGGAATTTGCGGCCCTTTTGGATGAGTGCGGGCGCGGCGGCATTGAAGTGCGCGCTGATTCACGTCAGGTCGGTTCTGGCGATATCTTTGTGGCCGTGCCCGGTGTCAAGGAAGACGGGGCCCGTTTTATTCCTGCCGCAGTGGAGGCGGGAGCCGGGGTTATCGTTTGCGCGGCCCGCAGCGAAGAGGCCGCAGCGGCGGTCAGCGCCGGTCGCAGGGTCATTTATCACGCTGATCCGCGTGAAGCCCTCTGGCGTCTGGCGCAAGCCCGCTGGCATACTGATACCTTGCCCATCCGCATTGTTGGTGTTACAGGCACCAACGGAAAAACCACCTGCACCTATCTGCTGGAGCGTCTTTTCGCCCAGGCCGGGCACAAGCTCGGCGTGATGGGTACGGTGAGCTATCGCTGGCCGGGGCACAATGAGGCCGCCCCCCTGACCACTCCTGACGTTTTGAGCGTACACGCCATGCTGGCGGCCATGGCCAGGGACGGCGTGGATGTGGCGGTTATGGAAGTATCCTCGCATGCCATTGATCAGCAGCGCGTGTGCGGCGTGCCTTTTTCCGGCGCGGCGTTCACCAACCTGACCCAGGATCATCTTGACTATCATCAGGGGATGGAAAGCTATTTTCAGGCCAAGGCCCGTCTTTTTCTTGAACTGCCCCGCGCTGACAAGGCCATGGCCGTGAACGCCGACGATGCCTGGGGCCGACGCCTGCTGGAACTCTGCCCCACGGCCCTTTCCTTCGGGCTGCAAAAAGGAGCGCCCAACAGGCGGCACCTGTGGGGTGAACTGCTGTCTTCCACGACAGAAGGCTGTCATTTGCGTATGAGTCTTGAGGATATGCGCTGGGATCTGCGGTCTCCGCTGGTAGGCGCGTTTAATGCTTCCAATCTGCTTGCCGTTCAGGCTGTGGCGCTGGAAATGGGTATTGACCCCGACGCCTTCAAGGCTCTGGAAAGTTTTACCGGAGTGAGCGGGAGGCTGGAAAGGGTGGACAACCCCCAGGGCCTCAGCGTCTTTGTGGACTATGCCCATACCCCCGATGCGCTTGAGAACGTGCTCAAGGCTTTGCGCGAAGCAGGGTTCAAGCGCATTGTCACCGTCTTTGGCTGCGGCGGAAACCGCGACCGCACCAAGCGCCCCATAATGGGTGAGGCTGTGGCCCGCTGGTCGGACGTGGCCGTGCTGACCTCGGACAATCCCCGCTTTGAAGACCCGGAGGCCATCCTCGAGGATGTGCTGCCCGGCCTCGCCACAGCCAAGGAAGTTGTGGTCGAGGTGGATCGTCGCGCGGCTACCTCCAAGGCCCTTTCGATGCTTGGCAAAGATGACGCTCTGCTTATTGCCGGCAAAGGGCATGAGGATTATCAGATCATCCAGGGCGTAAAGCACCACTACAGCGACCAGGAGGTGGTGCGGGAGATACTCCGGTGCGCCTGACACTGAATGAAATGGCGTCCTGCCTGGGCTTGCCCCTGTTTTCAGGGCCCGAGGGGCATATTGTCCTGACTTCTGTCGCCACTGACAGCAGGGAGGTTGTGCCGGGTTCCCTCTTTGTATGTGTTTCCGGCAGCCGGGTGGACGGACACGATTTCGCCGCCAGGGCGGTAGAGCAGGGGGCCGGAGCCATGTTGGCCTCGCGTCCTTTGCCCCATATAGCCGTGCCTGTTTTTGTCGTGCCTGACACGGTCAGGGCGCTGGGCAGTCTGGCCGCGCTGTGGCGCGACCGCACCAGGGCCCGTGTTGTGGGCGTGACCGGCTCTGCGGGCAAGACAACCGTCAAGGAAACCCTGGCCAGGGTACTGTCCCTGGCGGGTAAAACCGCGCGCAACGCCCTGAACAACAATAATCAGATCGGCATGCCCAGGGCCGTCCTGAATACAGATGGCGATGAAGATTTCTGGGTTATGGAAGCAGGCATCAGCCAACCCGGCGACATGGACGATCTGGGCGCGGTGCTGCGGCCCGACCTTGCGCTCATTCTCAATGCGGGCGCGGCCCATACCGAGGGCCTTGGCGATAAAGGCGTGGCCTGGCACAAGGCCCGGCTGCTCAGTTATCTTGCAGAGGGCGGCAAAGGGCTGGTCAGCGCCGACTATCCCGATCTGGCGCGCGAGGCGCGCGCCACCGGCGCGGACATCCGCTTTTTCAGCGCCACCGGGCAGGATGCCGCGTTTCGCGCGTCCTATCTGGGGGCCGCCCCGGTCGCGGCTGGCGCGGGTGCTACTGACGAGGGCACGGCTGGCGCGGGCGCGGGCATGGCCGCATCGCGCGGCAAGTACCGCCTCTGGCTTGACGGCACGGAACTTGACGTCATCGCTCCCTTCAGAGGGGAGTATGGAGCCGAAAATGTAGCGGCCGTGGCCGCTGCTGCGCATATGCTTGGCGTTGATGCCAGCACCATCGCGCAGGGATTGGCCGATGCCCGGATGCCGGCGCAACGGTTCAATCAGGTTCAGGTCGGATCATGGCTGCTCATAGACGATACCTACAACGCCAATCCCCTTTCCATGCGGCGCATGCTGGAAGCCGCCGCAGAACAGGCCGGATCCCGCCCCTTTGTGGCCGTGCTGGGCGCCATGCTGGAACTGGGCGCGCAGGCCGCGGCAGAACATGAGGAACTGGGCAGACATTTGGCACGATTGAAGCCCGCTGCCGTTATCTGGAAAGGCTCCTGCGCGGAGGACGTTCGCAGGGGGCTCGACATGGCTGGATATGCTGGCGTGTGGCAAGCAGTGGCTGATGCCGAAGATTTTGTAAAAGTGTGGCGCGATTTGCAGAGCCACGGTCTTGAGGCCAGTGCCAGTGCTTGCGGTGGCGTGGCTTTGTTTAAAGGCTCCCGCAGCAACAAGCTTGAGACGCTTGTGTCCGTTCTGACCAACGGGCGCGAGGTATAGAGCAATTTCACTTTGAAATTGCTCTGGCGACTGCGTGAGCAGACGCCCGCTGCGGAGGCGCAAGCGCAATTTATTTGCGCGGTTACGCGCCGAAACGAGCGGCTTGAAAGCATTGAGAATGGATATTCTCAATGCGTAAATGCTATAGTGTTTTTCAGGCGGCGCAAGCGGTTCGCTAGCCCGGCATGGGGGGCGGATCGTCACAGGGGACGTCCCTGCCGCTGACAGCAACGGTCGTAGTGTGGCCAAACGAACGGATTCACGTGCATGTTTTATAATTTCCTTTCCCCCCTCGCCTCCGAATGGACATTTTTCAATGTCTTTCGCTACATCACCTTCCGTTCTATGGCCGCGCTCATGACGGCACTGCTTGTTTCCATCATTCTCGGCCCACGGTTTATCGGCTGGCTTCGCCGCCTGAAATGCGGCCAGTATATTCATGAAGATGTCGCCGCTCACGCCTGCAAGGCGGGAACGCCCACCATGGGCGGCCTGCTCATGCTGTTCAGTCTTTCCGTGAGCCTGCTCTTGTGGTCTGATCTGACAAATATCTACATCTGGCAGGCGTTCTTTGTGTTCGTCGGTTTTGGGGCCGTAGGACTTTGGGACGATATGACCAAACTGCGCCACCACAAAAACCGGGGCATTTCCGGCAGGGCCAAAATGGCCGGACAACTGGCTGTCGCCTGCGTGGCCATGCTGCTGCTTTTTGTGAATCCCGACTACAGCAGCAAGCTCACCATTCCTTTTTTCAAGGAAGTGACCTTTGACCTCGGCTGGTTTTATCTGCCTTTCGGCGTTTTTGTCATGGTGGCAGCCTCAAATGCCGTCAATCTTACCGACGGGCTTGACGGCCTTGCCATCGGGCCCGCCATTGTCGCCTGCATCGTCTTTTCCATCTTTATCTACATTACAGGCAACGCCCGTTTTGCGAGCTATCTGCTGGTTCCCTATATGCCCGGCGTTGGTGAAGTGACCATTTTTTGCGCCGCGCTTGTGGGATCCGGGCTGGGTTTTCTCTGGTTTAACGCCTATCCCGCCCAGGTGTTCATGGGGGATGTGGGTTCGCTCTCCATCGGCGGCGTGCTCGGCTATCTGGCGTTGCTGTGCAAGCAGGAACTGGTACTTGCCGTTGTGGGCGGCCTTTTTGTGGCCGAGACCCTTTCAGTCATTGTGCAGGTCGGGTATTTTCGCTGGACAGGCGGCAAGCGCTTTTTTCGTATGGCGCCCTTGCACCATCACTTTGAACTCAAGGGCGTTCCTGAATCCAAGATCATTATCCGCTTCTGGATTACATCAATACTTTTGGGCCTCATGGCGCTCTCAGTCCTGAAGCTGCGTTGAGGAGAACTGCTATGGCATTGGAAAAAATGCGCGGTAGACGCATCAGCGTTGGCGAAACGGCCGTAGTGATCGGCGCGGGACGTTCCGGTCTTGCGGCTGCGCGGCTTTTGAACCGTGAGGGCGCGCGCGTGCGCCTTCTGGACAGCAATACCCAGGCTTTTTCCGGTCGTGAAGACCTGGTCAGCGAGCTGGGGCAGCTTGGCATTGTTGTGGAACTGGGGCCGCACAGTGCGGCGCAGTTTGAAAACGCCGCCTTTGTGGTGCCGAGCCCCGGCATGCCCGTGGCCCGCCTTGATGGGCTGGTGGACGTGGAACACACGGAAATTCTGGCGGAAATGGAACTGGCCTGGCGCTATCTGGACAATGAACCCGTTCTGGCCATAACCGGCACCAGCGGCAAGACGACCACAGCCTCGCTGGCGGCGGCCATGCTGCATGAGCAGGGATATTCCGTTTTTCTTGGCGGCAACATTGGCACGCCTTTGTCCGAGTACATACTGTCGGGCCGCAGGGCTGACGTTCTGGTGCTGGAGATTTCGAGCTTCCAGTTGCAGACCTGCACCACGTTTTGCCCGCGAGTGGGCATCTTGCTCAATATTACGCCCAACCACCTGGATTATCACAAAGATATGGAAGAATACACGGAAGCCAAGTTCCGTCTGTTCCGCTGCCAGGATGAGGGCGATCTGGCCGTGCTTGGCGAAAGCCTGAAGGATCAGGCCGCCCGGCACAAGCTCAAGGCCCGCCAGGTGTACGTGACGGCTACGGAGCGTTTTGCCGGGAGCAGCCTCATGGGCCTGCACAACCGTATCAATGAAGAGGCCGCCTGGCAGGCATGCCGTTTCTTCGGCGTCAGCGAGGAAAGCGCGGCACGGGCCGTGGCCCGTTTTGCGCCGCTGCCGCACCGTCTTGAACGTGTGCGTGAACTCAACGGCGTTCTTTATGTCAATGACTCCAAATGCACGACGGTTTCTTCTATGAAGGTGGCCCTTGAAGCATTTGACCGCCCGGTACGCCTCTTGTGCGGCGGCAAATTCAAGGGTGGCGATCTGGCCGGGCTGGCGGATCTCATAAAAACGCGCGTTGCCGAGATAGCATTGTTCGGCGCCAGTCGGGAATATTTTGAAAAAGCCTGGCAGGGCATTGTGCCCATGACCTGGCATGCGACGCTTGAGCCTGCCATAAAGCACCTTGCCGCAGCGGCACAGGCGGGCGATGTGGTTCTTATGGCTCCGGCAACCTCAAGCTTTGACCTTTACGCCAACTATGAAGAGCGCGGCAAGGATTTCAAGCGGATAGTGGGCAGGTTGGCATGAAAAACGTCTTTAGAGCCAAGGCAAAGCCCGGCAAGGCGCACAGCGCCATGGCCAGGGCAACGGAAAGCGGCCCCTTTGCGCCCTTTGACTGGTGGCTGTTCACCATTATGCTTATCATTCTGGCCATTGGGCTTGTTATGGTGCTTTCGGCCAGCGGCATTGTGGCGGAGCAGGTAAACGGCGACAAGTACTTTTTCTTCAAGCGCCAGGTGTTCTTTGCGCTGTTGGGGGGCATCCTTTTGTGGGGCGCAGCCCTGCTGCCACGCGACTGGCTCTATAAAATGCAGTATCCGGCGCTTTTTTTTGCCCTGCTGCTCCTGCTGCTGACGCTTTCGCCGCTGGCGCCCTCGATCAACGGCGCAAAACGCTGGATTCGCCTGGGGCCGGTAGGCATTCAGCCGATGGAACTCGTCAAGGTGGCTCTGGTTCTGTATCTCGCGTATTTCATGAGCGCCAAACAGGACATCATCAAGACCTTCAGTCGCGGCGTCATTCCGCCTTTCGCGGTGACGGCGCTTTTCTGTTTTCTTTTGCTGTTGCAGCCGGACTTCGGCAGCGCCGTCGTTTTGGCCAGTATCCTGTTCTTCATGTGCGTGGCCGGGGGAACCAGGTTTGTCTATCTCTTTTTCTCCATAGCCCTGGCCTGCGGGGGCGCCATGGCCCTGGCCATTTCGTCTCCCTACCGACTCCGCCGTCTGCTGGCCTTTCTTGATCCTTTTGAGGATGCTCACAACACGGGCTATCAGCTCGTGCAGTCCTTGCTGGCCATTGGTTCGGGCAGCTTTTTTGGCGTTGGCGTCGGCGCAAGCAAGCAGAAGATGTTCTATCTGCCTGAAGCGCACAACGACTTCATTATGGCTGTTCTGGCTGAAGAAATGGGTTTTGTGGGCATGAGCGTGGTCATGATACTCTTTGGCCTTTTGTTCTGGCGCTGCTACAAAATCATACAGGGGCAGCGCAACCTGCGTGACCGCTTCACCGCCTTTGGCATTACCACCATTCTCGCCATGGGCGCGGTCATGAACCTCGCCGTGGTCATGGGGGTAGCGCCGCCCAAGGGCGTGCCCATGCCGCTCATGAGCTACGGCGGCAGTAACCTGATGGCTACCATGCTCTGCGTGGGTCTGCTTTTGAACTTTTCACGAACGGCGGACACATGGACCTCAACATCCTCCTGACCACGGGCGGCACTGGCGGTCATATCTTTCCGGCTCTGGCCGTGGCTGAAGAAGTGCGCCGGCGGCATCCTCAGGCCAGGCTGCTTTTTGTGGGCTCCCTGTACGGGCCGGAAGCACGTCTGGTTCGCATGGCGGGCATACCCTTTGAGGGGCTGCCTGTGCGTGGCTTTCTGGGACGCGGTCTGCGCTCTGTGGAAGCCGGTTTTCGCATGACCTGGTCAGTTGGCAAGGCGCTCGGCATTGTACGGCGCTTTAATCCGGATGTTGTGGCCGGTTTTGGCAGTTATGCGGCCTTTGCCCCCATGCTTGCCGCGCGTTTGCTTGGCCTGCCGACCATGCTGCATGAGCAGAACGCCATAGCCGGGGCCAGCAACCGCGTGCTGGCAAAGCTGGCGCGGCGTATCTGCCTGTCACTGCCGGACACCGAGGGCTTTGATCCCGCCAAGTGCGTGCTTACGGGCAATCCCGTGCGCGCCGGGGTCAATGAGGCCGGGCGGCTGCCGCGAGCCAGAGGGGCCAGACGTCTGCTGGTTATGGGCGGGTCGCAGGGAGCGCACGCTCTCAACACGTTCATCATGGAGCACCTTGCCGCTTTGCGCGAAGCCGGGGTGGACATTCGCCACCAGACAGGCAGCGCGGATGAGGCGTCTGTACGTGCTGCCTATACGGCGGCAGGCTATGATCCTTCTTGCGTGACGGCCTTTATTGACGACATGGCGGCGGCCTACGCCTGGGCCGATGTGGCCTTGTGCCGCTCCGGAGCCACCACCGTGGCGGAACTGTGCGCTGCGGGCCTGCCTTCCGTATTGGTGCCTTTTCCATATGCCATACACGACCACCAGACCCGCAATGCCGAAGTGCTGGCCAAAACAGGGGCAGCCATTTTGGTGCCGGAATCGCGCATGATTGAAGACGGTCTGGCGCAAACTCTTATCCGCCTGCTGAATGACAGCGGCGAACGCACGCGCATGTCCTCGGCTGCCCTGGTCTCTGCCTGGCCCGATGCCGCTGCGCGTGTGACGACTGTTCTGGAAGAAATTGCCCGTTCCCGGTAATTGCCGGAGAAGGACGCATTCTATAACAAACTGTTTTTATTTTATTATCTAGACTTTCTTTAAAGGTGCTACATGAACAGCAAGATTCGTCATATCCATATGGTGGGCATCGGCGGTGCAGGCATGAGCGGTATTGCCGAAGTTCTTCTTAATCTCAAATACGAGATATCTGGTTCGGACATGAGCGATTCCGCCGTGGTGCGCCATCTGCGCAAGCTTGGCGCGCATATAGCCATTGGTCATGCCGCGGAAAACGTGGGGGATGTGCAGGTATTGGTCAAATCCACCGCCATCAGTGACGACAATCCCGAACTGGTTGAAGCACGCAAGCGCAATATCGCCATCATTCCCCGTGCCGAGATGCTGGCCGAGCTCATGCGCCTGCGGCAGGGCATAGCCATCGCGGGCACCCACGGCAAGACCACGACCACCTCGCTCACGGCCTCCATTTTTGACACAGCCGGGCTTGATCCCACCGTCATCATCGGCGGACGGCTCAATGTTTATGGCGCCAACGCGCATCTTGGACACGGCGAGTACCTTATTGCCGAAGCCGACGAGTCTGACGGCTCCTTTCTCTGCCTGCTGCCAATTATCAATGTTGTCACCAATGTGGATGAGGATCATCTGGATCACTATAAGAGCCGCGAGGCCATTGACAGCGCTTTTGTGCAGTTCATGAACAATGTGCCCTTTTACGGCCTGAATATTGTTTGTGGTGATGACCCCGGCGTTCTGGCCTTGCTGCCAAAGGTGAAGCGCCCTGTGCTCACGTATGGCTTCGCCGAGGATAACGCGCTTCGGGCCATCCCGCTGGAAAGCGGGCGCATCAACCGCTTTGAGGTTTTGTTGCACGGCAATCTCCTGGGCGAGGTCAGTCTGCCGCAACCGGGCCGCCATAACATTCTTAACGCCCTTGCATCCATTGGTGCTGCCATGGAAGTGGACATTCCTTTTGACAAATGTGCGGAAGGTCTGGCGGGATTCAAGGGAGTGGGGCGGCGTTTCGAGTTCAAGGGCGAAATGAATGGCATTACAGTGGTGGACGATTACGGTCACCACCCGGCGGAGATTGCCGCAACCCTGGCCACAGCACGGCAGGTTTTTGCGGGCAGGCGTATTGTGGCGGCCTTTCAGCCCCACAGGTTCAGCCGTACCCAGGCCCATTTTGGCGAATTTTGCAAAGTTTTTGATGCCGTTGACCAATTGCTGCTGACCGAGATTTACGCAGCCTCCGAAAAGCCCATCCCCGGCGTTTCCGGGCAAAGTCTGGCACAGGGCATACGGCAGGTTTCCGATACTCCTGTGGAGTATTTTCAGACTCTGGATGAACTGGTACTGGCTTTGCCGCAGATTCTGCACGAAGGGGATGTTCTGCTCACATTGGGGGCAGGCAGCATCACCCGGCTGGGCCCGGCCTGGCTGGAAGGACGCGATCATGCGTGAAATAGCTTCGCCGCTGCTGTCCCAGCGCACGACGCTGCGCCTGGGCGGTACAGCTATCGCAGAGCTGATTCTTGAAAACCCCGAAGATGTGGCGCGGTTGCCGGAACGCCTGCGCGCTCTTGGCGGCGCGTCCGTGATTATGGGAGCGGGCAGCAACATTCTGGCCCAGGACGGTGATTTGCCGCTGGTGCTGGTGCGCCCGGACTTTAGTCAGGGGCCTGAAGTTGTCGGCGAAGACGCGGGCAAGGTGTTTGTGCGTGCCGGGGCTGCTGTACCCCTGCCGAGGCTTTTGCGCTTTTGCGCAAGCCACGGTTTTGCAGGGCTTGAAGGCCTCGTTGGCATACCTGGCACTGTTGGCGGCGCAGTGGCCATGAATGCGGGTTCATTCGGCGTTGAAACGTGCAGAAAGATTGAAAATATTCGAATAGTCTATAATGGTGAAGAGCGTGTTGTTGTTGCGCAAGCACTGCACTATTCGTATCGCAAGCTGTGCATTGATGATAAAAAGAATGATTTTATCGTCTTGGAAGCCACATTTGGCTTGACCAGAACTGCAAGGGATGGCATCTGTAGTTGCATGCGTCACAACTTTTTTGAGAAAAAGTCTAAACAACCTGTGACGGCCTGGAGCGCTGGCTGCGTATTCAAAAACCCCTCCCCAGAAATGCCTGCAGGTAAACTTCTGGATCAAGCGGGATTCAAAGGTAAAAAAATGGGCGGCATGGCCTTTTCAACCTTGCACGCCAACTTCATGATCAATGAGGGCAAGGGTAGTGCTACGGCGGCTCTGGCTCTTATGCAGGAGGCCAAAGAGGCTGTGCTGGAAAGGTTCGGCATTGCGCTGGAACCGGAAGTCAGGATAATCCCATGCCTCTTTCCCTGAAAAAAAATGCCCGTAAGGCCCGTAACTCGTATACAAGAGCCAGCAGTGTATCGGGCAGAAAGGGGCCGAAGACCGCAAAGCTGCGTATGCCGGCTTTTTTGGCAGCATGCTTTGGCAGGATCAAAAGCCTGAGTGGATTGAAAAGTCTTGCAGCCATTGTGACGTTGTTAGTGGGCATGGGGCTGGTGCTCGCCGGGGTGTGTTTTACATCCCTGTGGCTCTATAACACAGCCATCACCAGCGATTTTTTTACGACCCGGCACATTGACGTGGCAGGGAATGTTCGCCTCTCCCGTGACATGGTTTTGCAGTATGGCGGCTTGCAGGAAGGCGATAACAGCCTGGCCGTAAGCATAGCCAAGGTGGAGCACAACCTGAGACAGACCCCCTGGGTGGAAGAGGTCTCGGTAAAGCGCCTTCTGCCTGACAGGTTTGTGATAAAATTGAAGGAGCGCATGCCCTCCTTCTGGGTACACAAGGACGGCGCCCTTTATTACGCCAATGAACGCGGGGTGGTCATCGCCCCGGTAGAAAGCAAAAATTTTTTGTCCCTTCCCACGCTGCGGGTAGAATCGGGGGCTGAAGATGCCATCCCCTTTCTCACCCGCCTGATGAAGGACATACAAAGCGGGGTGCTGCCTGTTGAGGCTGGAGCCATAGCCTCCATCACCCTGAGCCCCGGACGGGGCATTGAAGTATACCTTGAGGACAGGGAAATGCGCCTCTCCATCGCTACAGATGATTGGGAGGGCAACCTGGCCCGGCTGGGAGTTACCCTCGGAGATCTGGCCCGAAGACACGAACTGCGTAATGTGCGCGAAGTGCGGGCCGTAAATGGCAATGTATGGGTTTTGCTTAATCAGGCTGTATCAAACTGATATGGAATGGTTGTTGCTCGTGAAGAACAGGCGTCTTAGGAGAATGGCATGAATAAGTCCGAGCTCATCGTTGGTCTCGACATCGGCACCACAAAGATTTGCGCTGTGGTGGGTGAACTTACGGAGTCGGGCCTTGTTGATGTGGTGGGCATCGGCACCAGCGTTTCCACCGGCCTGCGCAAGGGCGTGGTGGTCAATATCGAGCAGACCGTACAGTCCATCCGCAAGGCGGTTGAAGACGCCGAACTGATGGCAGGCTGCGAAATCCACTCTGTTTATGTGGGGATTGCGGGCAGCCATATAATGGGCATCAACAGCCACGGCGTCATTGCCGTCAAAGGCGGCGAGGTGGCTCAGCGCGACGTTGAGCGCGCCCTGGACGCCGCGCGGGCCGTGGCCATTCCTGCTGACCGCGAGGTCATCCATATTTTGCCGCAGGAATATATCGTCGATAACCAGCGTGGCATTGCCGACCCTCTCGGCATGGCTGGCGTGCGGCTTGAGGTGAAGGTGCACATTGTCACCGGAGCCGTTTCTTCAGCGCAAAACATCGTGCGCTCCTGCCATCGCAGTCAGCTTGAAGTTTCTGATATCGCCCTTGAATCGCTGGCTTCGGCCAAGGCCGTGCTCACAGAAGAAGAGCGCGAAATTGGCGTGGCCCTTGTGGACCTTGGCGGCGGCACCACTGATATTGCCGTTTTTGCCAATGATGCCATAAAGCACACGGCGGTGCTCGCCCTGGGCGGCCAAAACCTCTCCAACGACATAGCCTTTGGCTTGCGTACCCCCATTGCCTCGGCCGAAAAAATCAAGCTCAAATACGGTTGCGCGCTGGCTGATCTGGTGCGCCATGACGAATTTATCGAGGTGCCCAGCGTCGGCGGCCGCGAACCGCGCCGCCTTTCGCGTCAGGTACTTGCTGAAATCTGCGAGCCGCGCATGGAAGAAATCCTCTTCCTTGTGGATCAAACCCTTGTACGCTCCGGCTACAAGGACATGATCGGCGCTGGCGTCGTGCTTACTGGCGGCACCGCCCTTATGGAAGGCTGCCAGGAACTGGGTGAGCAAATCTTCAACCTCCCCACGCGTATTGGATACCCCAGGAACGTGGGCGGCCTCAAAGACGTTGTAAACAGCCCCAAGTTTTCTACTGCTGTGGGCTTGCTGCGCTATGGGGCTGAAAAAGAACTTTCCGGACAAAAAAAGTTTACCACAAGAAGTGAGAGCGGCGTCTTTGATGGCGTTTTGGCTCGCATGAAAAAGTGGTTTGCTGATATTTCATAAACAAAGCAACCTCAAGCGGGCATTTTGAGGGTAGTTTAAACAGGAGAGGAACCATGTCTCAGTCAATCGTCGATGATATCGACACCTCGTTGGCAAGTAACGCTAAAATCAAGGTTATCGGGGTTGGCGGCGGCGGCGGCAACGCGGTGCAGAATATGATAGCCTCTGGCTTGCGCGGCGTGCAGTTTGTCTGCGCCAATACGGACGTGCAGGCTCTGGCCAAAAACGGCGCATCCGTTAAAGTGCAGATGGGCGAAAAGCTCACCAAGGGGCTTGGCGCTGGGGCCAATCCTTCTGTGGGGCGTGAAGCCGCTGTGGAAAGCGTGAATGCCATTCGTGAAGCCATCGGCGATGCGGACATGGTGTTTGTTACCGCTGGTATGGGCGGCGGTACCGGAACGGGCGCGGCCCCTGTTGTGGCGCAGGCTGCAAAGGAAATGGGCGCGCTTACCGTGGGCGTGGTGACCAAGCCCTTCAGCTTTGAAGGCGCAAAGCGCAAACGCGCTGCCGAGGCCGGGCTTGAAGAATTCAAGCAGCATGTGGACTGCCTTATCACCATTCCCAATGACCGCCTGCTTGCTTTTGCTCCCAAAAAAGCTCCCTTTGCTGAAATGCTCCAGAAAGCCAATGACGTGCTGTACTACGCCGTGAAGGGCATTTCTGACGTGATTGTGGGTGACGGCCTCATCAATCTTGACTTCGCCGACGTGCGCACCACCATGGCTGAAGCTGGCCTGGCCCTTATGGGCACCGGCATCGCCTCGGGTGAAAACCGCGCCCGTGAGGCCGCCCAGCGTGCCATCATGAGCCCGCTGCTGGAAGACGTCTCTCTCGAAAGCGCCAAGGCTGTTCTTTACAACATCACTGCGCCTGACGACATTACCGCTGAAGAAATTGCCGAAATCGGCGATATCATCGGCGATGCTACTCCTGAAGATTCCAACATCATCTTTGGTGTTGTTTTTGATGACAATATTGGTGATGAAATTCGCCTGACCGTCATTGCCACGGGTATTGAAGCTCCTCAGGCCATCCAGAGCGCCCAGCCCCAGGCTGCCGCCACTGTGACCAACTTCCGCAAGCCTGGCCCCGATGCCGTTATGGCCGAACCGCGCCGCATGGGTCGCATGGTTCCCCAGTCCGGCATGATGCAGGGCAATATGGATGAGCACGAAATGGGCGAAAGCCGCCTGCCGCGCACGTCGCGCCGCTCTGAAGTGGAGCGCTGGTACGATGAAAACAGCAGCCGTCCGCCGTATCTGCTCAAGCGTGAAACCATGACCCAGGGCCGTCATCGTACGCACAACCCCGGTCAGGAAGATTTCACCTACGATGAGGACGATTTCGAAATTCCGACCTTTATCCGCACCCAGGCCGACTAAATCAGGCTGGGAAGCGTATGGAACAAATTTTCAGGGCTTGCCTCTTCGGCCCTGAAATGCCCGCCGGGAGGCCCATTGGGGGCCTCCCAGTGTGGGGCGTTACGCTCCGCTGATGTCCGTGAATCCTAAGGATTCGCGGATTTTTTGTTTATGAAGAGGCCGCTGGATTCCGTGTGGTTCCGTTGACAGCCGCAATCATTTGGGGGCATTCTTGGGGGCATCTGAAACGCATAAAAATATGGATGCCCCCAAATGTCTCTGACAGTCAATCAAATTAAAGCATTACAACCAGAAAGCAAGCCAAGACGCTATGTAGACGGGCATGGTCTATATCTGGAGGTGTCACCTCAGGGTGGCAAGCTGTGGCGACTCAAGTATCGGTTTCTGGGCAAAGAGAAGCGGCTTAGCATCGGGATTTTCCCTGATGTTTCTCTGAAAGAAGCTCGAGACGCAGCCCAAGCTGCTAAACAACTTTTGTCGAAAGGCATAGATCCTTCCGCTGCAAAGCGCGTCTCTGTCGAGAGTGTGGCACATGTCTTCCGAGTGGTGGCACTTGAATGGTTCGACAAATATCATATATTGTGGACAGGAGCCCATGCCACAAAAATTAAAGCGCGCCTAACTGACAAAATCTTTCCAGCCATTGGCGATCTGCCTATAGATTCAATTTCAACTGGTGCGGTACTATCTTTTTGTCGTGAAATCGAGACAGAAATATCGCCATACATGGCGCATGTCCTGCACGGGGTGATCAGTCGTATTTTCCGGTTTGCTATCGCATGCGACTATGTTGCCTCAGATCCATGTCGTGATTTGCGTGGTGCGCTTACTCCACACAAAGAAGTAAAGATGCCAGCCATAACGGAGCCTGTCAGAGTAGGGGAGCTTGCAATAAAAATTGACGGCTATGATGGGCTTATCACAACGCGCTGCGCCATGCAGATGCTGTTGCTGTGTATGTGCCGGACTCAGGAAATTCGGGGTATGCGGTGGGCTGAGATCGGTGAAGATGGAGTGTGGCGTATTCCAGCAGAGCGAATGAAGATGCAACGCGAACACCTTGTCCCTCTGTCGCGTCAAGCCCTGGGGATATTGGCACAGTTGAGTCCTGTAACTGGTGAGCATGAACTGGTTTTTCCCTCATATTGCCGGGGAAGGAAGGATTCACCTCTGGGCAAGAACACCATTAACAACGCCTTGAGGGTGATGGGGTATAAGAGCGGTGAAATTGTGGGGCACGGCTTTAGGTCGGCTGCTTCTACAATTCTAAATGAACTTGGCTGGAATCCTGACGCCGTTGAGATGCAGCTTTCACATGCGCCCAGTGACAAGGTGAGGGGCGCCTACAACCGCGCCGCCTATTTAGACGAGAGGCGGCGCATGTTGCAAGCTTGGGCAGATCATCTGGACACCCTCAAAGAGAAAGCTGGCCGGATTTAATATCTTCTATTACGCGCGTCACTTCGGAAGAGGGCCACGCTTTTGATCTTTTTGTAAGCGCGAGTGCAGGAGGAATTTTCCCTTCTTTTTTGGCGGCGTAAAATTTTGATTTCTTGATGCCCAACAGTTCCATGAACTCCGGGGCTCGAATCAGGCGTTCCTGTTTTTGTGTCTCTTGATGCATATATACTTCTCCGATCCTTGATTGAGGTCAGGGCGTTTCTGTGCTGATGGGGCGGAATTCGTCCAGCTTTGCGTCCAGTCGAGCGGCAGAGGCCGCAATCATTTCCAGCGAGGCGTAAATAAGCCTTCCCCGTGGAACGTCGATACTCACCATGCCGCGCACCTCTTCGGCCAATTCCTGGATGTTGGCCACCAGTTGCGAGACATCAAACAGCGTCAATTCCAGGGCAGAGGGAGTGGGTCTACTCATAGCTGGCCCCCGCTTCGATAATCGCCTTGTTCACAGTTGGCCTGTTGCATTCGGCCAGTGTGAACAGTTTGCGCACAAGATTATCCAATTGCATTTTTACATGGTCGGTATCACCGTCTTCCAATGCTTCAAGGGCTGAAAGGGCCTTTGCCCCAAGCCCAAGGAATTCTAGAGCTTGATCATGCGTGTCGGAATTTTCCAAGGCTGCCTTGAGGGATTCGGGGCGGGGCTGGAATGCAAAAAGTATTTGTCCGGACTCCGCGTAGGCTTGAATGAGGCCAGGCAGGGTGGCAGTTGAGAAGGTCAGGCGGGCGCGTGGGTTCGTGTTAGGGCTATTCATGATTGGCCCCTTTGCCGTGCTTCTGTGCCAGGCGCTCAAATACACCAAGTTCAGTTTGGCATTGCTCCACATACTCGCTCAAATTCTTTGCAGCAAAAGCAATCATGTTCAGTCCGGCATAAAGGGAATGTTCGGCAGTATCGTCGCCAGACTTCAAGCCGTGGTCGAGGTAGGTTTCCCTTAATCCTTGCGCCATGAGTTCAATGGATTCGGACAGCATGATTGCATTGCCGTGGTCTTTGATGGTCAGGGGAGTGTTAGTCATGGCTGACCTCCTTCCTCCTGATCGGTGCAAGTCCTATGGCGTCAATGGTGATCTGTTCGCAGTGTCTGAGAATTCGGCCAAGGCCTTGGCGACCGCTATCACTCATTTCTATTTCAACGTCACGGCCATTGCTGTGCTGGAAAAGATCGCTGAGGCAGGCAAGCACTTCGTGAGCTTCCCAGAGAAGGTCGTTAAGGTCGGGCTGTGCCTCCTCAAACTGGTATCCGGTGAGGGCGGGATATTTACTCATGGCATTCACCGTCCTGCGCGTTATCGTTAACAAGAGGTTCACGCCATTCGCGCGGAACATCCTTCGCGCTGTTTAAAGTTTGAAGTTCCATAGCGATGTGAGGATAGAGCGCCCCGTTATGAACGAGACCGTGTCCGCGCGAGGTGTTTTCGCACCAGCGAAGAGCGTGGCGCATGACGGATAAAACATGTGATGTAAGGTGATGGCAGGGGAAGTTTTCAATTAAGGCCAGCAACTGGCGAAGGGGGGCGCGCGAGCGGACGTATGCAGGGTTTGCTGGCCCGTGTTCGCCATAAACAATCCACCCCTCGTTCTCGAGTGCTTCCTTCGCAGCAGCAAAAACTTCTCCAGGGTGCTCAGCGGTTCTGGCATCGAAAACAGCGGACAACACGGCAAAAAGGGTAGCGGCGGGTATTGCGAAAGATTCTCTAATTATCGCTTCTTTCTTCTGTCGCTCAGCTTCACTCCGTAGAACATCTTGGGCATCTTCATACGCGACTGCCAATGTTCTTCGGGCGTCGTTAAGCTTTTTTTGTTCGGCGTAACTGACGGGACAGGCATCCATGTCTGGATCAAGGTTATTCAATATGTCGAATAGATAGCCAAATTCTTTGGCCAGTCCTGAGGGGGAACGCACTACTCTTTCAAGCTCTTCCAACCCTTCACGAAGATCAGACACGGCACCAGATATATACGGCAAAGTGGCGTATCCGCCGGCCTTGGAAACATAACTGGCGCTTGCTGATTCTGGTCGACCGTCGTCTCGTCGGGGGACATTGTTTTCTGTGGACATTTCACACTCCCAAAAGTTTGCTGCAAATAATTACTGCCAGAAAAGCCACTCCGCCCAGAAAAAGAGCGCGAAGCCAGTCACCAAGGTAAAACATTGAATTTCTCCAGTGTTGGAACCTGGCTGCTTTCACGGGTCTCGTTCGTGCGCACTACTGCTCCGACTTAGCATTGAGGTTCGTCGTGGTTCGTTTGCTTCCTGCCACCCAAGCAGCCGCCATGTTGGATTCCAGCTTGTTGCTACTTTTTGCCCGTGGGCTAAGTTCGCTACCTTCTTCCTCGTTGGCAAAACCAAATTAACAAAACGCAATTTATAAATCAAGAAAAATAAATTAATAGCAATATAGTTGGAAATAAAAAAGCACCCCTTGATGAGGTGCTTTTATTTCGGATGGTTATATGAGTTTATTTGTTGCTTATGTCTGACCAAGCCCAAACAACACGCCCAACGATTGCATTGCCGAACTCTCCGTCAAAATCTTTTCTAAGGCTATATATTTCTGGAGGGTTGTCGAGGGCATTGTCAGAGTAGTATATTACTGAATAGTCTCGATCTTTTTCTTGTACATCTACGCGCTTAACTTTCCCGCATCCATCTGGGTCTCTAACCAGCATTATATGTCCAGGGCGATCCACATTTCTATCGGCCCTATCAACGAGCACAATATCCCCTGGCCGAAGAGTGGGCTGCATGGACGTGGAATTTTTGCCAATTTCCACTGCGATCAGATCATTTCTATTGCGCACTGCAGGTTGATATTTCCATACTAAAAACCATGATTTAATCCCATCTTCTGGAAAATACCCTGGGCCGGCACCAACTTCACCAACAACGGGTACAGCTAAATACGCCTCTGCACTCGGCGGGGAGGCTTGTCCGCCCGCGTCCACCTTCCGGGCATTAACAAAGCAGACTTCCCGTGAGGCATCGTCACCAGGTGAGACAGCCTTCACGCCAAGCGAATCAAGGATGACAGATATCTCTGCTAGACGTGGAGTTCTTTTCCCTGAAAGCCAATAGCTTATGTTCGCAGGAGACACACCAGTTGCCGCCGACAAGGCTGCGGCGCTCCCGTACTCTTCTACGGCGTTCCGGAGAATATCCAAGACAGATTGGTGGAATGTCTTTTTCATGGGGACAGTATTAACCAAACGCAATTTTAAATCAAGATTGCGTTTAGTTTATTTTTTGTTGATTTTTATATTGCGCTTTGTTAATAAAGGGACATGTCAAACGTAACTATCGCCACCGAGGTCAGCCGTTTTTTGGACCAGTACTCTTTATCCGCGGCAGTTCTTGCCAGGGAGTCTGGAGTCAGCCCCGTCATTCTGTCTCGTATGAAGAAAGGAAAACAGAAAGATGTGTTGGCTGCAACCGCAGACGCATTACGAGATGCGATGAAGCGCTTAGCCGAAAACCATAGGCCGCCGGAAGAAGAGGGATAGCAACATGACGTTCAGCAGATTTTTGGAACCCTGCATGTGGCTTGCCTGCGCGCTGTGCCTTGTGAGCCTGGCAGGAACTGGCAAATGGCTTTTCACCCAATGGAGACGACACAATGAACGCGAACGTTGAAAGTCTCGTCGCCGAATACGCGACAAATAAAACTGAGGCCGACCGATTGACCGCACGAAATGCGGAAATTGCTGATGCCCTTCTTGAGAAGGCTACCTTCAAACCGGGTTCTGAATCCGGGCATCTGACCGCTGCCGGATTCAAAGTCACAGTGACCAGGCGCATCAATGAAAAATGGGACCAGGGCAAGCTGGAGGCTGCACGCGCGGCCATGACCGACACGCTCTTTTTCTCCATTTTCAAGAGCAAGTATGAGCCTGACCGCCGCGCTCTCAAGACGTTCATGGTCGGGCAGCACGATGGCGCTTTCCGTCGCATGCTGCTTGAAGCTTGCACCGCAAGCGCCGGAAAGCCCGGCGTGAAACTGGAACCAGCCAAGGAGGCAGCGGCGTGAGCGGGCTTAAAATTATCAGCGCTGACCAGCGTATGGCGGAGCAGGGCGGCATCAAGGGTGTGATCTTTGGTCCGGCCAAGATAGGCAAAACCTCCCTGCTTTGGACCCTGGACCCGGCGACTACCTTGTTCGTTGACCTTGAGGCTGGCGGGTTATCCGTTCAGGGCTGGAGCGGCGACTCCCTTGAAGTGCGCGACTGGGACGCTGCCCGCGACATCGCATGCTATCTCGGCGGGCCGAACCCGGCCATGCGGGCAGATCAGGCATACAGCAACGAACACTATTCCTATGTCTGCGACCAGTACGGCGACCCTGCCGCGCTCCAGAAATATCAGACTATCTTTGTTGACTCCATCACCGTGGCCAGTCGCTTGGCCTTCCAGTGGGCATCCGGTCAGCCGCAGGCATTCAGCGAAAAAACCGGCAAGCCTGACACGCGCGGCGCTTACGGCCTTCTTGGCAAGGAAATGATCGGTTGGGTGACGCAACTGCAACACGTAGGTAGCCGCAACGTCTGGTTTGTGGGGCTGCTGGATACCAAGCGCGACGACTTTAACCGCGAATATTTCGAACCGCAGATTGAAGGCAGCAAGACCGGGCTGGAGTTGCCTGGCATCGTTGACGAGGTCGTCACCATGACCGAACTGCGCCCAGAGCAGGGAGAACCATACCGGGCCTTCGTTTGCCGCCGTCCCAATCAGTGGGAATTTCCGGCGGGTGACCGCAGCGGCAAGCTGGACCTGGTGGAGCCGCCGCACCTGGGCAAGCTTATGCAAAAGATACGTGACAGCCGCCGCCCGGAAGCTGCCAGCTACAACTACGACATCGCTACCGATTAAAGGAGAGGAACCATGTCTTACGATTTCAACAATGCTGATCACCAGCAGAACGGTTTTGACCTTATCCCTGCTGGCACCATCGTCCCTCTGGTTATGACCATTCGCCCCGGTGGTTCCGGTGAAGGCGGCTGGCTCAAGGCCTCCAACAATTCTGACGCGGAAATGCTCGACTGCGAGTTTGTCGTCGAATCCGGCCCCTACGCCAAGCGCAAACTCTGGCAGTTCATGGTGCTGTCCGGCGGCAAGCTCAACGACAAGGGTGATTCCGTTGCCGGAAACATCAGCCGATCCACCTTGCGCGCCATTCTGGAAAGTGCGCGCACAATTATGCCCGACGATATGAGCGACGCTGCCATACGCGCCCGCATCATCAACGGCTGGCAAGACTTCTGTGGCATTGTCTTCCTGGCCAAGATCGGCGTGGAAAAGGACAAGACCGGGCTATACAGCGACAAGAACAAGATCGCCACGGTCATTACTCCGGATATGAAGGACTACAGCGACGGCGGGCAGAGCGCCAACGCCAAACTTACTACAACCGCCACCAGTGGTTCTCCTCAGGACGCGGCACCTGCCCCCAAATGGGGCGGCACACCGTCCTCTTCTTCTAGTGCTCCAGCGGCTGCTCCCACAGCAGCCATGCCCCCGGCCCAATCACAGCCGCAATCCTCTCCCACGCCCGCGTGGGCAAGATAAAATCCTCTCCTCAAACCGTATAACCCCCTGCCCGCTGAAAGGTGGGCAGGGGCACAGGAGCCATGTCCATGCTTGAACTTAATGTCTCCACGCTGTCCCAGGGCGGAGCCGTGGAACGGTTTCAGGACGAACTGACCAAGGTCATTGCCAATATCACCGATCCCAATACTCCGGCAAAGAAGACACGCACGGTCACGCTCAAAATGACCATCAAGCCCAATGAACAGCGCAACATGGCGGAAGTGCTTGTGGCCACTTCTTCCACTATCTGCCCGGCAAGCCCCATTGAAACCAGCATCTACATTGGGGCCAACCCCAAGACTGGCGAAATTGGTGCTTCTGAAATGGCCAGCGGAGAGAACCCCATGCAGAACATCCTGCCCGGCGCTGAATCCGCCATGCCTGGCAAGATCACGAAGTTTGCAAACAACTAACCGCTTGAAGGAAACAACATGCTGAAAGCACTCTACAATGCCATCCGTGGCGACGCTGCTCCTACCGTTATTGAAATCAAGGGCCGCAACTACACCAGTAAGAACGTTGTGCCTGTGTCCACCCCGACGCCCGCAAAACTAACTGTGTCCACTCTCACCGGGCTTGTCGACTATATCAAGTCCAATGTGGACGAATTGAACGTGTCCAGCCTGCTCTGCCATGTTGAAAGCCCGTCGAAGGTCACGCTCAATTCAAATTTGCTTGGTGATTTTGCTGACCGCGCCGCCTTCCTCGCAGCAGAGCTTCACCAACTCCAAATCCCGCTCAACAAGTACTTGGACGCCGAAGCGTTCAACATCCTGCTGCAATCCTGCTTTGTGGAGCCTGAAGACTCCATGCAGGGCACTGACCGTGGGCTTGTCCTCAAGTATGTATCCAATGTGAAGAAGACTCTTGAAGCTGGATATGAAGATGATGGTGTTTCTCAGGGCGTTACCGTCAAAAAAGGTATATCTGGCTCTGAAAACGTGGTGCTTCCGAATCCTGTCACGCTACGCCCATACCGCACCTTCGTTGAAGTTGAACAGCCTGCAAGCAAATTCGTCTTTCGCGCCCGCGACGACGACGGCATGCAATTCATGCTGGTTGAAGCCGATGGCGGCGCTTGGCGTGGCGAAGCCATGAAGAACATCAAGGCATTCCTCGAAACGGCTGTCCCCGGTCTGAACGTTATTGCGTAACCAGCAGTCAACAGTACCCCCGTCGGGTTCCGGCTCGGCGGGTAAATGGAGAAAAAGCATGATCAAACTTCAAGCTGGTCAGCATCGGTTCACGATTGTTCATGTCCTCGACGAACCCGGCGCAGGGGGCGCGTACCATGAATACGAGGTCAAAAATGTTGCCCCCAACGACACCGCCACATCCAAGGAAGCCCCCTACGCCGTGGTCAAATTTCAAAAAGGCCCGGTGACCGAGAGCGGCGTAAACGGCATCTTCATGGAAGATTTGCTGCAAATTTGCCGTCACCGTTTGCAGTGCTTCCAGGCGGGCAGTTTCGCTTGCAGAGAAAACGCTCTGGCCCTGACCAAAATTGAAGAGGCTTTGCACTGGCTCGACCACCGCACCAAAGACCGCCAGGCGCGCAACGTTGAAGGCACAATGGAGAAATAATCATGCCCAACGCAGATTATCCCGCTCTGGTGATGTTCATCGAAGACAACTGGGACGCCTTTGTCCAGTACTGCGATGAAGAAAAGGACGCTGAAGAAACGCTGGCAACGCTCAAGCGTGAAGCCGGTATGTCTTAACCCTTCCCCTCACACCGCGCCCGTCTTCGGACGGGAGCGGAACCGAGCGGGAGAGTTGCAAAGGAGGTTTAGCATGGGTGGAGGCGGATATGCCGGATATCATATCCCTGAGCCGTACAGCACTCTTGTTCGCGCAGGTAAAATTACTGTCAGGCCACAGGCCAACAAACAGAATGCGCGGCAAGGTTGGTTACACTCTTGGGGCATTGTGCTGGTTGCCTTGGTTTTATGTGGAGGATTTCTTTTTATGTGGATGTGCGCAGAAAAACAGCCTGCCCCACATAACCCTCCAACTAAGCCGCCAATAGCAAAGCAGGAAAAAAACCAACCTGCCCCCGTGCCAAGGCCTGGACATCTCAACAATATGTTTGGTTTTCCATCAAAAAGATCGTTCTTTTTCGGTCTGCCATTCTGAAAGGTATTTTATGATCCTTCGCCCGTATCAAAAAACAATGGTTGACCGCGCGCAAGCGGCCCTGAAAAAGCACGGTAATACCCTGGCTGTAGCCCCCACGGGCGCGGGCAAAACCATTATTCTTGCTGCTTTGGCCGGACGCCTGGGCGGCAAACAGTGTGTACTCCAGCACCGTGACGAATTGGTGGGGCAGAATCTGCGCAAATTCCGGGCCGTGAACCCCGGGCGCGGCACAGGCTTGTACACAGCCGACTGCAAAGACTGGCGCATGGATACAACCTTCGCAATGGTGCAGACGCTGTCCCGTAACCTCAAGAGTATTCCTGAACTCGACACCCTCATTATTGATGAAGCCCACCACGCCGTGGCCAACAGCTACCGCAACGTGGTCAGTGCCGTGCTGGACAAAAACCCCGACTGTAAAATTTTTGGCGTCACTGCCACCCCGGCGCGCGGCGACGGCAAGGGGCTGCGCCCCATATTTTCCAATTGCTGCGACCAGATTTCCCTGCACAGCCTTATTGCCCAGGGTTTTCTTGTCCGCCCGCGTACCTATGTCTGCACCTTGGACGGCACGGACGCCAAGCTGGCGGCACTGCGAAAGACCGCAAGCGGCGAGTACGACATGCAGGAAGCTGCCGAAGTTCTTGACCTCGCCGTACACAACGAAGCTGTGGTGCGCGAATGGAAAAAACTGGCAGGTGAGCGCAAGACCATCGTTTTTTGCTCCACCGTAGAACACGCCGCGCACGTTGCCGGGGCATTTCGCACTGGCGGCGTGAGTGCTGCCGTTATCTCCGGAGATCTCCAAGCTGCCGAGCGCAGGGCTCTGCTTGACCGTTTCGACCGTGGCGATCTGCAAGTCATCGTCAATGTGGCCGTGCTTACCGAAGGATATGACAGTCAGCCCGTAAGCTGCGTTGTGTTGCTGCGTCCCTGCTCTTGCAAATCCACTATGCTGCAAATGATCGGGCGCGGACTGCGCACAGTTGACCCGCAGGCATACCCCGGCGTGGTCAAAAGCGACTGCGTTGTTATGGATTTCGGGCGCTCGCTCGTCACCCACCGCGACCTGGAAAGCAAGGTGCGCATGGATGACAAGCAGAAGCAATGCCCGGAATGCGGGGCAGAAATTCCGCTTGGTGTTATGGAATGCCCCATTTGCGGGCATGAATTTAAGGCCCCTGAGCGGACGCCGGGCGGCATGGACGGCGAAGACGGCCCGGAAATTGTCAGCAATGTGGCTATGGAGGAAGTGAACCTGCTGGATTCTTCGCCCTTCCGCTGGTGCGACCTCTTCGGCAGCGGCAAAGTCATGATCGCCAGCGGCTTTGAAGCTTGGGCCAGTGTGTGCAGCGCTGATGGCGAACACTGGGTGGCCTTGGGGAAAGTGAAAAATGAGCGCGAAATACGCCGTTTGTCCGTTGGCGAGCGGGTGCAGAGTTTAGCGGCGGCTGATGACTTTCTGCGCATGAACGAGAGCGACGACGCGGCCAAAAAAAATCGCCGCTGGCTCAACGACCCGGCCACAGCAAAACAATGGGAACTGTTGCAGCGCCTTGGCTATGGCGACGGAACCATGTTGGCTTTCACCAAATACAGCGCAGCCTGCACTCTGAATTTTTTCTGGAACCGTGGGCTTATCGAAAGAGAGGTGTTGCATGGTTAATCTAAAACTGCTGGGCACGTCGCTGGCGGAAGCCGGGCTTATGCAAAAAAGCTTTGCAGATATGGGCGAAAAAGAAGTGCTCCATGTTGCACGGCTCGTGGACATATGCAGCAAGAAGCGTTGTGTGCATTGCGACCAGTGGGAAAAAGTGCCGGAAGCGCCGTGGTGGATAGGGACGTGCCGCATGGATGGGCACAGTCTGGAAAAGACATCATATTGCACCATCACTACTGACGAACCGCCATTCTAATGGTTTTACGGCGAAAGCTTTCGAGTCGTGAGCGCAAGGCGCTGTATCAGGAATACCTGAAGACGCCGCACTGGAAGGAACGGCGCTCCCGGGCGCTCAATCTGGCTGGCAACCGCTGCCAGAAATGTGGAAAGGGCGGACGGCTAGAGGTCCACCACCTCACATATGCCCACCTGTTTGCTGAACTGGATGAGGATTTGCTTGTGCTGTGCCGTGGCTGTCACGGTCGCCAGCATGAACATTACGGAGAGGATGATATGCTTGATCTCAATACACGCAATTCCGGCGGCAGGGTTGCCCACCTTATAGATACTGCCATGCTGGCGGACGCGGCTAAAAAAGATGCGGAACGTCTGGCGACACGCAGCCCGCGCATCGGCGCTTCAAGACTTGGCGAAACCTGCCTGCGCAAGCTCCAGTACGAATATTTCAAAACTCCAAAAGATAAGGGGTTCAGCGGCAAGACGTTGCGCATTTTTCGCCGCGGGCATGAGGGCGAAGAATGGATGGCGCAATGGCTACGTCTGGCCGGGTTTCAGCTTTTTACCGCCGACGCCGAAGGCAACCAGAAATGTTTTCGTGCTTTGCAGGGCCGCGTCCTCGGTTATGCCGATGGAGTGGTTATAGCTGGCCCGGACGAGTGCGGCCCGTACCCGCGCCTGTGGGAAAACAAGGTGCTAGGGGCCAAAGGGTGGAACAAGCTGGACAAGGAAGGAGTACGCCGCGCCTATCCTGTGTATTATGGTCAGGTGCAACTCTACATGGCCTATTTTGACCTGACCGATGCCCCGGCCCTATTCACTGCGCTCAACGGTGACACGATGGAGATATTTGCCGAAGATGTGCGGTTTGACGCACAGGCCGCTCAGGAACTTTCCGACAAGGCGGTAAACCTGGTGTCTGCCTGCGAGGCGGGTGAACTGCTGCCCCGTTGCACAGACCGTGAAGACTGGTTCGAATGCAAGTTTTGCGACTGGCATAACCGCTGTTGGGCCTAGCCATGAGCGCGGCCATATTCAATTTCAATGATGCCGGCGCGCAGCCAGAGGCAAAGCCAAGGTCGGCGCCTGTGGCGTCAGCCAACAGGGCGGCGGAAGATTTTCGCGCGTGGCTTTTGTCCATCGGGCTCAAGCCGGATGGCGTAGAGCCCACAGGCGACCGCGTGGCGCGTTGTCCTACGCTGGACGACAAGCCAGGACGCACGTCCGGCTGGTATGTATTTTACGCTGACGGGCTGCCTGCAGGCGAGGCCGGAAACTGGAAAACCGGAGAATGTTTTACCTGGTGCGCAAAAGAAAAAGACTCCATGACGTCTGCGGAGTTGAAAATCGCACACGCACATCAGGAACGCGCCCGCACAGCGCGGGAACAGGAGCGCGCGCGACTCGCCACAGCGGCGGCGCAGCGTGCAGAAAAGAACTGGGCTAAAGCCACAGCGTGCGAAGCCCATCCATATCTGAGCAAAAAGGGCGTTACGTCATTAGGGCTCAGAGTTCTGGCCGGGAAACTGCTTGTCCCGGTGACGACAGTCGATGGTGCACTGCGCTCCATTCAGGAGATCGACGCCACAGGCGAGAAGAAATTCTACTTTGGCGGCGAGGTTGGCGGAGGCTTCTTCCATATTCCTGGCAACACTGTAACCGCTGTCGCCGAAGGCTACGCCACGGCGGCCAGCATCCATATGGCTACCGGGTGGAGTGTATTGGTGACATTCAACGCGGGGAATCTGCAACCTGTGGCAGAAGCCTGGCGCACTACACACCCGCAAGACCGCATGGTCATCTGTGGCGACGATGACAGGTGGCTTCCTGATCCTCTCCCGCCAAATCATCCTGGCAACGTCGGGCGCATTAAGGCAGAGGCCTGCGCTGCGGCTCTGGGAGTCAGGGCGATGTTTCCTGTCTTTAAGGATTCTACAGGGCAGCCCACGGATTTTAATGATCTGCACGCAATGGAGGGGATTGCGGTAGTGCGCACCCAGCTGTTGGCAGAGCAGCCCCTGAAGCGCGATATACGGCAATGGGGTCTTGAGCAGTTCGCTGGCGAAGCTCCAGAGCGACATTGGGTTGTTGAAAACATTATGCCAAGCGGGGCTGTATTTATTCTTGCTGCTATGGGCGACGCGGGCAAAGGCATGCTTACCCTGGACCTGGGCCTTAAGGTTGCGGGCAAAGTTCGTCTGCCTGAGGCCGGGTCAGGAGGAATGGACTTCAATAGCCTGACGGCCTTTGGCAACCGTATCATGCGGCAAGGGCCAGTGGTGATCTTGTCTGCCGAAGACGACAAGAGCGAGATACACCGCAGACTGCAAAACATCGGCTCCGGGCACGCCAAGGATATGTACGTTGTGCCCTTGTCCAATGCCGGTGGTCCATTGCCAATTATCGTACCTGGCAAACACGGACCGCAACTGTCAGCCGAATGGCTGGAAGTGCGGGACCAAATTGTGGCTATGCGTCCAGCCTTGGTAGTTATTGACCCTCTGGCCAGCTTTGTCATGGCTGACATCAACACCGATCCGGCCGTGGGGGCGTTCACCATGGGGCATATGTCGCAGTTTGCTCAAGAGGCCGACGCTGCCGTGGTGCTGGTGCATCACCTGGCCAAGACAAAAACCAATATCAGTACCCCAGAAGAAGCGCGTTCTCTCATCAGGGGTACGTCCGCTATCGTAGACAATGCCCGTGCGGCCTATGTGCTGTGGGGCGTGGAAGAAAAAGCGGGGAAGGCTACCTGTGGGGCTTTAGGGGTTGAATGGCGGCGTAACCGCGTCATGCGCGGCTGCCTGGTTAAAAGTAATGGCCCGGGCGACCGTGAAGTTAAAACTTGGGTTCGTAATGACACAGGTCTTTTGGAAGTGCGCAACGAGCAATTAAAAAGCGCGGCGCGTGAAAAGGTGCCTGCGCTTATGGACAGCCTGCTGGCCTGCGTGGCTGAGGCAGCGGAGAAGGGGCAGCCCTTCACCAAAACGGGTAGCAGTGGGTTATTTGCACGGCGTCAGGAACTTCCGCCTGAAGTTATGGAAATGGCGCGTCATAAGATTGAAAACATGGCTCAAGAGTTGCTGGAAAAAGGCTCTCTGGTGCTGTGCATTGCCAAGGGGAGCACCACTAAAAAATGGCTGGATGTGCCTGAAGGCGATTTTGCATTGGGCATAGGTGAGTTTGCGGTTGGTTCTACCGTTTCCAACGGTTTCCAGAAAAACATTTCCAGCGCAGGCCAATGAAAACAATGTGTTATGATACATTTCCAAGCGTTTCCAAAAATCCGTTTCCAAGAAAATTTGCTGTGAAAAATTTCATAACTGATTTCCAAGATGCCCTTGGAAATTGGAAAGGGTTTGGAAATGGACCTGGAAAAGATAATAAAAACAAAACATTATCGTTCCCATCGAGAAAGCTTAGCATTAGTAAATAACGTTTTGATATATTTAATCTTTCCACGTTTCCAAAAAATTCCCCTACTACGTAGGGGGTCGTAGACCGGGAACGGAGGCTTTCGCCCCGTATCCCTACGACCCTACGACGGGGTCTAGGAAAGGGGACGCTCGACTGGAAAGAAAATAATAATATGGAGCAAAAGAGTATGAAAAGCGTAATTGATATCCTCGGTTGGAATGTCGTTTTTAAACAACCTATGCATGGTGGCGAATGGACGAACATTGATTGTAAGTTAGTGGCAGAAGTCTGTGCTGTGACTAATGATGGCAAGCTCGCAAGGATTCGTAAAAAATATTCTCTTGGCTGGAATGGTAAGCGGTTCGCCAGCGGTGTGCATTTTGATGATATTAAGGCGAAGAATCCAAAACTTTTTGCCGCGATATGCAAGGCTATTGGGATCGCGGCAAAAACGCAAAAATAACACGGAGAAAAAAATGTACGATTACGAATACCCCGTGATGATGGTGGTCGAGGCAGAGCCACGGCCAGTAAAGCTCGTCGGCGTTGGCGTCGGCTTTGAGCGGACCCGCAGGATCACCGGGTACCTTGTTGGGACGCTGGATCGGTTTAACAACGCCAAGCGCGCTGAAGAGCGAGATCGGGTAAAACACGGTCTTTTTTAAAAACCTGTCAAGCCCCCTCTTTTAAACAACAATGAACCTTAATGGCATTCAACGGAGTGGTTTAAAAGGCTCTTAAAAAAAACGTATGGTACAACTTTTGGCAAACGCCGGGGGATGTATCATGGCCGACAATTTCAGCATTGCACACAAATTTACTGCCAAAGCGGAAGGTGGAGAATCTGATCATCCTGCCGACGGCGGCGGCCTAACCAAATACGGCGCCAGCCTTGCATTTCTGAAGGGCGTCGCTGCCGAATCCCAAGCCAACCGCGACGTGCTTGAACGTATGGGCATCCGGCTGCCCATCACGCGCCAGGTTATTATCGACCTGACCGAAACCCAAGCTGCCAGCCTTTTCCGTTGGCAGTTCTGGGACCGCCTCAAGCTAGATCTCCTTCCGCTGCGCCCTGCCGTGGTGCTCTATGACGCCGCAGTCAACAGCGGCCCCGCTCAATCCGTCAAACTTGCCCAACGCGGCTACAACCGCTGCGTGACCTACGGCCAGCCTTTGGTAGTGGATGGCATCATGGGCCCGGCCACCCGCGCCGCCATGCAGCTCGCCGACACCGAAAAATGCCTCACGGCCATGCTCGATGAGCGCGAAAAATTCTTCCAAACCATCGTCGACAAGAATCCCAGCCAGCAAGTTTTCTTGAAGGGCTGGATTAATCGCGTGGACGATCTGCGGCGATACGTGCGGGGGCTGTGATGCGGGCGCTGGCCGCTCTCGCCATCTTCTGCACGGTATCTTTGTTCGCCAATGCTTTTCTGGCCTGGCGGCTGTCGAGCGCTGTCGATGAGGTCGAGCGGCTGGAATCCACGGTCACAAATCTCCGCGCCGCCCGTCAGGCTGACAGCTTGGCGCAATCACTTCGGGACAAGCTTTACCGGGAGGCTGAAGACAATGCCCAAGCAAAATACAACGCGCTCGAAAGTATTCCGGATGGTCTGTCCGACGCTGATTGGCTTGATGCTGTGCGTTACGGGCTGCGCTCCAAAGGTGGAGACGGTGGTACTGACACCGCCGGAAAGCCTGATGCAGCCAACGCCACACCCGGAACTGCCGGAAGCGCTCATGCGAACTGACAACCTGCGTGAATATTCCAAGGCCGCCACATTGGCCATCGCTCGATACAGTGAGGCTTTGGACAAAAGCAACGCTGACAAAGCGGCGGCATTGGCCTGGAAGCAGACGGTCAATTCGGAGATGTCCCGATGATACAGCATAACGTCGGGCCAGTGGATGGCCTCGCTTACTACACGCAGAGCCTGCTTGCGTGGTGGCCGCAAAAGGTCGCTATCAGCGCCGTGGTTGGTGGTTGTACCCAGTTTTTCGGTGGGGACGTTGTGTTGGTGTGGCTGGTCTGCGCCATGTGGGCAGCAGATTTTGCTTTTGGGTTGACGGAAGCCCTGCGGCGTGGGCGCTTTAGCTGCCGCCTGTTCGGGCGTGGTGTCCTCAAGCTGCCTACATACTGCCTCTACCTTGCATTGGTTGGTGCAGTCAGCGTCAGTCTTTCCCGCGCTATGGGCATCAGTCTTCCCCTCCTTGATATGTTCTGCGCCTACCTCCTTGCTACCGATGCCGTTTCTGTCATGGGGCACATGATCCGCCTGGGGCTGCCTGTGCCGCGTACTTTGCGGCGCGTCATTCTTCGGGGGCAAGCGAAAATACAGCGCAGTGTGGAAACACTGTTTGACGATCATGGCGGTCAGTGATGGCTAAGCTCACTCCCAAGCAAGAAGCATTCTGTCTTCACTTTCATGAATTTGGAAATGCCAGTGATGCCTATCGCCACGCTTACAACGCCCAAAACATGAAGCCCGAGACAGTCAACAGGAAGGCGAAGGAGCTTCTTGATAACGGCAAGATCACGGCAAGACTAAAAGAGCTTTATGCTCCTGCATTGGAAAAAGCGGAAGTTACGTCCGAGCGCATTGTTACCGAGCTTGCGCGCATAGCTTTCGGCAGTGCCCGCGATGTCATGGAATGGGGGCCGAACGGTGTCATTCTCAAGAACAGTGATGATCTCACGGACGATCAGGCCGCTGGAATAGCTGAGGTAAGCGAGAGCACTACCAAGGATGGTGGAAGCTTGAAGCTTAAGCGGCACGACAAGGTCAAGGCGCTGGAACTGCTGGGGCGACACCTCGGTATGTTCACCGACAAGGTGAAGAATGAAATTTCAGGCGGGATTGCAATTACATGGCAGGAATAAAAGTCACTATTCCTTATCGCCCGCGTTATCCGCAGGTACACGAAAGGCTTGAGGCCCACCGCTTTGCCGTGCTGGTTGCTCACCGACGCTTTGGTAAGACAGTGCTGGCTGTCAACCACCTGCTCAAAGCCGCTGTACGCTGCCCTTTAGAGCGCGGTTCCTACGGATATGTCGCTCCATTCCGCACACAGGCCAAACAAATAGCCTGGGCCTACCTCAAGCACTATAGCGCCCCCATTCCCGGCGTGACGGTCAATGAGTCTGAGTTATCCGTAACTCTGCCCAATGGCGCGCGCATTCGCCTTTTTGGAGCAGACAACCCCGACGCCCTGCGCGGGCTCTATTTTGACGGCGTAGTGTTGGACGAAGTGGCCCAGATGCGGCGCGAGGTCTGGCAGGAGATCATCCGGCCCGAACTGGCTGACCGTAACGGCTGGGCCGTGTTCATCGGCACGCCCAAGGGCGTCAACCTGTTTCATGAGCTTTTTGTGCAGGCCCAGAAGGATACCAGCGGGCAATGGCTCGCTCTGGTCTACCGCGTGGGCGACACAGATGCGCTGTCTGCCGCTGAAGTTGAACAGATGCGGGTAGAGATGAGCGAAGGCGCGTTCCGGCAGGAATTTCTTTGCGATTTTTCCGCTTCATCTGACGACGTACTCATCACCATTGACGAAGCCACAGAGTCCAGCCAGCGGATTTATCTGCCTACGGCCTACCAGTCTATGCCCCTGGTGATGGGGGTAGACGTGGCGCGCTTTGGCGATGACAGGACCGTGATTTTCCCCCGGCGCGGGCTGGTGTCCTCTGATCCGATCATCGTGTCCAAGCTGGACAATGTGGAAGTAGCGAACAGGGTTATCAGCCTTTACCACCAGATGCGCCCGCACAGCATTTTTGTTGATGCCGGACAGGGACAGGGGGTTATCGACATCCTGCGCCAGGCATTGCCCTGCGTGTATGAGATACCATTTGGCGGCTCTGCCCTTGATGCGGCCAAGTATTATAACCGCCGCTCAGAAATGTGGTTCCTCATGCGTGAGTGGATCAGAGCTGGCGGCGCTACTCCCAAAGTTGACGGCTTGGTGGGCGAACTGTCTTCCCCGCTCTACAGCTACGACGCCAAGGGTCGCATATCTCTTGAAAAGAAAGAGGACATCAAGGAAAGGCTCGGACGCTCGCCTGACCTTGCCGATGCTCTGGCGTTGACATTTGCCATGCCTGTACTGCCGGAATCCCAAGGCAGGCAGGAATACGCAGACCGGCAAACCAATGTCCTCATGGAATACAACGATCTTTCTAACGGTGGAGGTTATGCGGATGGGATTCCACAGTCTCTCATCTGATTTCTACTGCCGCTGGTACACGGGCGACGACAGCGGACTTGACGACGACAGCCTGCTGTTTGCCCTGGAGTTGATGGAGGCATCCGGCTACACGCGCACCGTGCTGTATGACCGCGATAGCGCGCCGGAGCCTGCGGAATGGCTGGATTTCGTCAAGCAGCCAAAGTTTCTGTTTTTCCTGCTCTACGACGCGGCCCGGCATGTGCCCATTGCCGCCGTCTGGCTTGAGATGTGTACAAGCACGGGTGCGCAGCGTTTTGTCCATTTCTGTTCCTTCAAGACAGGCAGCCGCGAGCAGTTTGTGGCGGCAGGGCGGGCGCTGTTTGCATGGGTGGGTGAGACGGCTGGCATCAGGCAATTCATCGGCGTTACCCCGGCCTGTTACCGCCATGCGTTGGCGCTGGTGTATGACATCGGTTTTTCAAAGGTGGCGCGACTGGAAAAGGCAGTTTTTTGCCTTGGAAAGAACCGGGACGCCATTTTGACAATCAGTAATCTTTCGACCTTGCGAGGATAGACATATGGGCGGTGGAGGCGGCGGCGGTAAAGGCGGCGGAAGTGACAACAGCGCGGCTTTGTACGCGCAGCAACAGGCGGACCTGGCACGGCAAAAGGCCGAACAGGAAGCCAAGGAAAAGGCAATAGCGGACGCTGAACAGAAAAGGCGCGATGAACTGCGCAAGCAGATGCTGGGGCAGCGCGACGTACTGGCAGATGAAGACAAGGACGCAGCCGTACAGCAGAACCAGTTGGGGTAAGTTATGGGCGCTTTTGATGAAGGCCTAACCATGAAATACCGACCGGGAAAATTCGGTCAGGAAACGAAAGAATCCTACCTTCAAAATTACAACAGGTCTGTACTCTCTCCGAATAGCGACACAGGTAATGCTATGTTCAGTCAGAAATACTACAACTCGCTGCCCACCAATGCCGAAATACAGGAGCGCACTGCACGCGAGACAGAGGCACAACAAAGACAGGCTCTTCAGGAACAGATGCGCCTGGGGCGCACGGAATATCAGGCAGGCGACAAATGGGTACGCAAACAGGTTTTGGGGTGATGTATGGGAACTGAAATAGCCATCGGCGCAGCGGCCATGCTGGCTTCGAGCCTGATCTCCTACGCGGTGACGCCCAAGTCGCCGTCTATGGACACGACCAATTACGATCTGTTGCGCCAGACCCAGGAGCAGGCGGACACGGAAAGCGAAGCTGCCAAGGCCCGCATTGAAGAGGCCCGCAAGCGCGAGGAGCTGCGCACGCAGCAGATGTACGGCAAGGACATCATGACCTCAGAAGTAGGGGCGGACGTGGACAAGGTCGGCACCAAGAATCAGGTGCTCGGCAATAAGGACGATACGGAAGAGGAATCTTCCGGGGTGGTGTAGTCATGGCAGGGAAGCGCGCCAGCGATTTTGTACAGCAGTTGAATACGCAGTTCGGGCAATTCAAGTCCGAGCGTGCGCCCTTTGACGACATCTGGCGCAAGGTGGCCGTGTTCGAGTCCGAGCGCATGACGCTGTTTGACGGGCAGCTTGGTAACAATCCGGCCCAGGCCATGCGCCGCGACGTGCGCGACGTTGATAACACCTGCCGCCAGGCCATTACGGTGTTTTCGTCGGGTATGCTCTCTGGCGTGTCGCCGCCGTCTGATCAGTGGTTCACCCTGCGCATTGCTGACAAATCCGGCGGGGACGATCTCAAGAAGTATCGCCCTGTGGCCAACTGGCTGGAGCAGATTGAAAGACTGTTCCTTAAGGACTTCACGGCCAAGAATTTCTACACACAGCAGGTCAGCAGCTACAAGCATATCGGCCTGTACGGCATGCAGGCCATGTTGGTGGGCGAAAGTCCGCAGATGGGCACCTACTACCGTGACGTACCTGTGGATGAAATTTACATCGCCAATGACTACGCAGGCCGCGTCAATGTTGTGTACCGCGAAATGCGGATCACATTGCAGCAGGCTCTGACCATGTTTGGCAAGGAGAACCTTTCGCCTTGCCTGCAAGCCTTGGCAGAAGACAGAAATGCCAACCCGCAGGAACATGTGACCATTGTCCATGCAGTCATGGAAAAGGCTCCCGGCTACGAGAACATCATTGGCGACAACAAACTGGCTTACGCCAGCTACTACTTTGAACCGGGCGAGGATCACCTGATTTCAGAAGGCGGCTTTGACAGCCTGCCCTACATCGTTACCCGCGCCTATTCTGATGGGCGCTCTCCATATTCCATCAGCCCCGGAACTATAGCCCTGGCCGACGTGCTCATGATCAACGAGATCAAGCGGCTCATGCTTCAGGCCGGGCAGCTTTCCGTGGCTCCTCCCATGCTCTTGCCGGACCGTGGCCTTGTGGGGCGGCTCAATTACACCTCCGGCGCGCTGAATACCTATCGCAAAGACGGATCAGGCATAGACGTGAACGACTTCCAGCCCTTGAAACTGGTGGGCGAGTTCAAGCTTGGCATGGAACTTATGCAGCAGGCGCAGAAGGACGTGAATGCCGCCTTCTTCGTTGACCTGTTTCTTATGATCCACAACCGCACACAAGCGGGCAAGGGAACACCCACTGCAATGGAGATTGAGCAGCTTGCCACGGAAAAATCCTTTCTGCTGGCTCCAATCCTCATCAATCAGCAGCAGGAAAATTTCAATCGGCTGTTTGAGCGCGTCTTTGAGATCAAGAAAAAAGAGCATGGCGCAATCCCCGAACCGCCCAAGGAACTGCTCAATGCAGACATTGAGATTGAATACATCTCGCCTCTGGTGCGCGCGCAGCAAGGCGTGAGGACGCAGCAGATGTTGCAGGGGCTGCAAGAGCTTGGCGGCATAGCCAATCTTTTTCCTGACGTCATGGACATCGTGGACAGCGACGCCATCACGCGCCGGATCATTGAAAGCCGGGGCATACCGCAATCCTGCATCCGCACGGTTGAGGAAGTCATGGGGTTGCGTCAGCAGAAGATGCAGGCTCAGGAGGCCGCGCAGAAGGAAATGCAGCAACAGCAGATGCTGGCTGGCATGATGCAGGGCTACGAAGGCCTTTCCAAGGCTCCTGAGGCTGGCAGCCCTGTGCAGTCAATCATGCAGCAAACAGCCGGGGGCATGTAATGAGCGCTGAACATCGGGACTACCTCATGCTGGCGTCACGCATTCGCGCGGCGCTGTCCACTGAATCCGGGGTTATCCTGAAAGAATGGCTACGACATGCCTGCTTTATGGATACCCCCATGAACAATATGGAATTCGAATCACAGGCGCAGACGCAGCGCATCGGCGCCAGGCGTGACCTCTTTATCGCGCTGGAACAAATTGAAAAGGACGGAGCACATGTCACAAGCGATTGATGGGGCACAACCCCCTGCACAGGTTACGCCGCCCGAGGCTGCGGCTGGTGGCAATACTATTTTGGAAGGTAACGGCGCTGGCGCAACGGACAACAAGGACACGCTACTTGGCAGTGCCGCCCAGCATGGAGCAGATGGTCAGGAAGGCACTGACGGCAAGGGTGCGGCTGATAACGCTGGTGATCGTCAGGCCCAGCCTGGTGCATCCCAGCAGCAAACTGAGCCTGTGCAGGGCCTGGCCCCGCTTCCCGATGATGCCAGCGACGACCAGCGCGCCGACTTTGACAAGAAGATGCGCGCGTTGGCTGGCGTGCCGCAGGACGCCAATGCCTATGGCGACTTTGGCTTTGGTGAAGATGTCAAAATCGACACAGCCAGCGCTGACTATAAATACTACACCGAGCTTTTCCACGAAGCCGGAATTTCCAAAACCCAGGCCAAGAAGCTGCTGGAAGGGCATCACAAGTTTGCTCTGGAGCAGGTGGAACACCATAAGCGCACGGAAAACGACACCATTGCTGAATACCGCGCCCAGGTGAAGCGGGATTTCGTCAAGGAATGTGGCGGCGACGCTGCCTTCAAGGAATTCAACGACACCGCTGTACGCGGCTTCAAGGCTTCGGCTCAGGGGGCCGGGCTGACGGACAAGGATGTGAGCGGGCTTTTGTCCGTCATGGGCGACGACCCGCGCTTTGTGAAGATATTCAACGCAATTGGCAAGATGCACCGCGAGGACGTGCTTATCACTGGCGCGGCTCCGCGAGCCCAGGAAAAAACTTTTGATGACATGTTCTCGGGCATGTTCAAGGGAGCGTAAGTTATGCCTTTCGGTAATTCTCTCAATCAGCTTTCCATCGGGAAGGCCAAGACCTTTGTCAATCAGGTGGACAACATCACCGAAAATGCGCCGGTGGTGAAGGCCATGCCCTTTGTGGTCAGTTCTGACCAGCTTTGGGACGTGTCCAGCGAAATCAGGATGATCGGCAGCGGCATGAACAGCGTTGATCTCAACGCGCCCTTGCAGGAAATCCAGATCGCCGACGCGCTCAAGCAGACCCAACTCAACATCTTCGGCGCGAAAATGTTCGTGCCCGAAGACACGGCCAAGCTGGAAGGTGGACCGGACAAGTATTTCGGCAAGAACCGTCCGGCCTTCGAGCGTCAGACTGGCATGGATGTGGAGCGTAACTACATCTACAACGCCTTTTTGCCCTTTGCCTTGTCGCAGTATGCGGCGGGCAAGACCGACTGCGTGCAGAGCGCGGGCGGCACTGGCAACACCAACTACAGTTTGCTGGCTCTGCGCTTCGATGAAGTCAACATGTCCGGCCTGTATTCGCCCCTGTGCTTCAAGCGTGACACCTTCCTGGACATGCAGGCCATTAATGGCGGCACCCTTTACGAAAACCCTGACACCAACAGCAAGTATTACAAGGTGCTGGGCTACGGCATGCGCATGAAAACCTACATGGGCGTGCGTATGCAGAGCTACCGCAATATCGGGGCCATTGTGAACATCAATCTGGCCGCGCCCACGCCGCTTACCCGCATGATGGTGGAAAAGGCTCTGCTGTCGGCGCGCACGGGCGAAGCGGGCAAGACCATCCTCATCTGCCACCCCAAGGTCAAGCTGCACCTGGCCGAAATCGGCAAGACCGAGTTTGTCCAGTCCAGCTACAGCGACAAGAATCCCGACTTCCGCGTGGATACCTGGAGCGGCGTGCCCATCATCACTTCGTACAACTTCATGGATGGCGCTGAATCCGCCATCAGCCTGTAGGAGGCAGCATGTACAACGTCAATCTTCGCCCTTACGGCGAATACTTTGCGCAGGCGCAAGCCATTACCACTGCTCCTGTCGTGGGCAACCAGGCCGCCAACAACCCCACGCGGCTTGATGCCTCTCAGGGCGGCACGGCCATTCGCGTGGCTACCCCAAAGGCCTCCGGCAGCCTGACTGTGGCCAGCGCTGCCACTATCACCCTGACCGTGCAGGGGGCCAAAACGGAGGCAGGTACGCCTGTTACCCTGGGCACTGCCGTCTACACCAACGATACCGGGGCGACCAGGTATTTCGGTCCTGACGCCGTGGTGTGCGATTTCGTGCTGCCCGAAGCCGCGTTCAAGTATCCCTTTATCAAAGTGCAGATCAGCGGGTCAGGCGCGTTCCCTGGCAGCGTGGATATCTTCCCGCACTACATCAGCCACCCCCGGCGCGGTTAGGAGTCACCAATGGCAAGAGCAATCAAACCCTTTGCAGTTATCAGCGCTTCCGGCTCCATGCTCTTCATGGAGGGGCAGGAGGTCCCTGAACACGTTGCAAAACAATACCCTGAGCACATAGAAGGCACGGCGGCGATCACCGCCCCTACGGTGCACAATCCGAACCTCAAGGCCAAAATGACCAAGGCAGAAGTGGGCAAGATGCCCGAAGATGACCTTATGCAGTGGCTGCGCCAGTTCCACCCGGCCAGCGTGCCTGCTGAAGCGATGGAAAAGAAAGAACTGGTGGAACTCGTACTCACTCTTAGCTAATGGGGGCCGTCATGGATCAGGGGCGCACAGGCATTATCAATCAAGCTCTGCTCTATATGGGGCAGGACACCATTCTCGATCCTGAAGGAGAGAGCAAGAACACCAAGCTGTGCGCCGCTGTCTATGACGAAACCCTTGCGGAAGTGCTGAGCGGTCATCCGTGGTCATTCGCGATTATGGCCGCTCGCCTTCAGCAACTGGAAGAGAAGCCCAGGGACATCAGATTTTCCTATGCCTATCAGTTGCCGGAAGACTGCGGGCGCATCCTGTCGGTGGAAGCCACGCAGTTACAGTCACTGTGGGGCGAAAATGCCGCCAGTAACACGCAGCCAGTTGCTGAATACATGGTGCAGGGGAAGAGCCTCGTGTCCAACCACCAGGGCTTGCAGATCGTTTATATCCGCACCAGCGTGCGCCCTCATGAAATGACGCCGCAGTTCAGAAACTACTTTTCGGCTATGATTGCCAACCGGCTGCATTTCAAGATCAACGGCTCAACTCAGGGAGAACAGTCCATGTACAAGCGTGCAATATCCCTGCGCATCGAGGCCATGCACACGGACAGCGAGCAGACGGACACCATGCCCGTGAATCGCCCCAACCTTTTTGTAAACGCCAGGCTGTTCTGACATGAAAATTTATCCTGACGTGCATTCATTTGTGGGCGGGCTGCTTACAGCCAAGCTTGAAGGCCGCGTTGACTACTCCAAGTATGGCGTGGGCTGTCGCGTGCTGGAAAACTTCATTGTTACGCCCACGGGCGGCATCTACAAGCGGCCCGGCCTGCGCTTTGTAGCCAAGGCCAAGGCAAACGGGTGCAGGCTCATACCCTTCGACTTCAACGGCACGGACAAGCAGAGTTACGTCCTTGAAATAGGCAGCGGATACATTCGTTTTTTTACGCGCGGCGGCCAGCTTATGAGCGGGAGCGCCCCCCTGGAACTGGCTGTCAGTGCGCTTAACGGCGTGGATGTGACAAAACTGCGCTATGTGCAGTCTGCCGACGTGATCTATTTTGCCCACCCGGACATGCAGCCTTGGCGGCTTGAACGCCTGAGCGCGACTAGTTGGGCCTACCAGGGGCTTTCATTCATCACCAACAGCAGCGAACCGCTGCCTTTTGAGGCAGGCAATTATCCCTCGCTGGTGCGCATTTACGAAGACAGGCTGGTATACGCGGCCACGCCCAAGCAGCCGCTAAACATATGGATGTCCAAGCTTGCGGACTTTACCAATTTCAATATCAACACCAACGCGGATCAGACCAAGGAACCTCTGCCCGAAGACGCCATTTTTCTCAGAATCAACGGCTCACGGGTGAACCCTATCAAGTGGATGCTGGATATGGAGCAGTTGGTGGTGGGCACCAATGCCTCAGAGATCCGCATTCAGGGTTCTGACATTGACAGCCCGCTCACTCCAAGCACAACCGGGCACAAGCGCCAGTCCAGCTATGGCAGTTGCGATGTGCAGGCCATCCTGCTGGGCAGTTCGGCCATGTTCGTGAGCCGCACCGGCACCAACGTGTACACGCTGGACTACCAGGATTTTGGATACCGCTTCAAGGCCGCGCCGCTCAACCTGCTTTGTCCCGAAGCTACCAGTCCCGACGTGGTGGAAATGCACAGCATGAGCGAGCCCGAGCCTATTGCATGGTGCATTCTTTCAGACGGCACGTTCTCCGGCTGCACCTATATCCGCGATCAGCAGATATTTGCCTGGCACAAGCACAGCACGCAGGGAGCGGTTAAATCCGGCGCCATCATTCCCTACCTTGAAGGCGACCAGTTCTGGATGGCCGTTGAGCGCAATGGGGAAACCTTCGTCGAATACCTTGAGACGCCCTTTGATGTTTATGCCGAAGACGCCACCTACAGCGTGTTCATGGACGCCATGCTGACCGGAACCACGGATGAGGCGGGCGTTATCAAGGGTATGCCTTATCTGGCCGGGCGCAGCGTGCAGGTCATGCAGGACGGATCATATCTCGGGGATATTGAGGTAGATGATGACGGATGCGTGCGTGACACCAAGATACGCAAGAACGCCTATGTGGCGGCTGGCCTTGGCTACACGGCGGAAGTGCAGCCCATGCGCGTGAACTATCCTTTGAAGAACGGTCAGGGCGTGAATTTCAAGAAACGCATTGTGTCGGTAATGCTGCGGGTTCTGGGGTCCATCAAAGGCGACATACGCGCCGAATATGAGCAGCCAGTGCCAGCCCTGAACAGGCCCGGCGAATACGGCCAGTGGCAGGAAGTATTGGCGTTCAGCGACGGCGCTATCGGCGGCAAGCCGCCCCCATGTCTGACCAAGACCATAGAAGTGCCCCTTTCTGGCAACACCACTTATGACGGACTGATTCGCGTGCGTCAGGATTTGCCCTTTCCAATGTTCATAACCTCTATCGCCTTCGGCATAGAGCAAGGCGGGTAAGCATATGGGCGGCATGGGAAGTTTTTTTGCATCCTCAAGCGCGCAGTCTGCTGGCAAGGGAGCCGTAACCGGCTACCAGACCGGCAGTTCCATTGCCAATGCACAGTACAACGCTGCGGCCATGCGCATGCAGGCAGACGCACAGGACGAGCAGACAAGGCTTACTGGCTACCTCATCCGCAAGCAATACGAGAGCGATTACCGCACGCTGGTGGAAAAGCAGGAACAACAGCAGAGCATGAACCGGGTTGTAGCCATGAAGCGCGGCATTACAGGTGCTTCGGCCACTGCGGTATTAAGCGCACACACTGCCAAGGGACAGCAGAATTTGGAGCAGCTTTACTATAACGCGGCCATGAAGACAGGCACCATGAGCCTGCAAAACAGTGCCCGTGCCTCTGGTCTGCGCGAAAGGGCCAATCAGTACGACTGGCAGGCCACCAGTTCCGCCGTGGCCGGGCTTGTGGGCTTTGGCGCGGGCGTGCTGTCGCTGGAGTCCAAATATGGAACGAAAACTGAAAGCCCCGAGGATTCTGTAATGAGCGAAGAAAAAATCAGCAGCGAATTTTACGGTAGCAGCGGTTCTTACAACGGACTTTACAGCAGAGGCGACACGTCCGGCATGTCCAGCATGTCCAGCCTGCCTTCTCTTAGATCGTGAGGTGTAACACATGGCACTCAGAATAGAAGGGCCCGGCGATCTCCGGGCCATTGACGCAACAGCCTTTGCCCCATCCGGCGGCGGCAGCGGCGCGCATGCGCCCACCTGGGGCGTAAGCAATCCTGCGGCCGTAGCCATGTCTGGACTGCAAAAGGCTTCAGAGCAATTCGCCGATGTCTATGACGATGTGCAGGTCAACAACTACCTGATGAAAAAGACCAAAGAATTTGAAGATCGCTACTATAATCCTGACACAGGTCTCTTTAATACCCGTAAGCGCGGCGACGCCCAAGGTCTGTACCAGGAAGAAAGGGAGTATCGGTCAAAAATATGGGATGAGGACGCGCCCAAGTATCTTTCTGAGCGCCAGTTGCGCATGGCGTCCAAGCCCTTTGGAGCCCTGTTCAGAAATCAGGCCCGTCTTGTTGCCAGTCACGAAACGTCTGAGCTTATGAGCCACCAGGTGGACATGGCGGAGAATTCAATTTTTGCAGCGCAGAATCTTGTGGCCTCCGGCAATCTTACCGAGGACAAGCTTGACGTAGCCAAAGCCAGCATCAATATCGCTACGCAAAATCTTGGCCGCATGCAGGGCTGGGACGCCGAAACCACGGAGCGGAAAAAGCAGGAGGCCTGGGGGCAGGCGGTGCTGAAAGGCACCGTAGCTCTTGCAGCAACAAACCCTATGGCGGCGCTTGAGTTCCTTAAAGAGCATCAGGATTCAATACCAGCCGAAGAGTTTGCCGGGGTACTGGCGGCGGTTGATGGCAAGGCACAGGATAAGCATATTGCAGACATAAAAGAGCGTGTGCTTACTGGTGACATGCGCGGGGCACAAGAGCTTATGTTTACTGCTGGTGCCAGTGGCGGGACAATCGCAGAGCGTTTTCATAACCCTCTGAACCTGAAGAAGGTCGGTGCAAACACAGGCACGAGTGCCGATTTCCGGCAGTTCAATTCTGATGCCGAAGGTTTCTTGGCTGCCCGTGATCAGCTTTTGATTTATCAAGATAAACACGGACTGACTACACCAAGACAGATGAATGAACGGTGGGCACCAGCGTTTGAGAACAATACTAGTCAATATAGCAAGACGTTCGCACAGGCTAGCGGGCTTAATGTAGATAAACCTGTTAATATGCGTGACCCTGCAGTCGCGGCCAAAGTCCTTTATGGTATGGCTGTCGCTGAATCCCCTCTCGCGAAAAAATACACGGCGAAGAGCATCGAGGACATGCTGACGGGAAAGGCTGTGCAGCAGCCCCCAGTGTACTTGGCAGGCAATACACAACCTGCGGGCTTGATAGAAACTGGGAACGTCAACCTCAACAGCCGTCCGCGTGTCAAAAATGCTGACGGTTCAATAAGCACAGTGCGCAGCATGTCATTCAATGATGGCAATGGTGAGGTGCTTGTTCCCACCGTTTCGGACGACGGCCGCATCATGTCGGATGATGATGCCGTTGAGCAGTACAAAAAAACCGGAAAACACCTCGGCAAATTTGACACACCAGAACATGCAACCGCCTATGCCGAAAAGCTCCATACCGAGCAAGAGCGCCAGTATGTGGGGACTGAGGGCGATAGCAGTGCTGGCTACATTCCCGGCACTGGCATGCTTTCTCCAGCAAAGAAAGTGGCATTGCAAGAGTGGATGAGCGTACACGAAAAGCGCGCGCAAGAGGCAAGGATTCAAGCTGAGATTGATGGCTTTACCGACGACACGCGTGACCTCTCGTCCGCTCAACGGCTCGGCGAAGCAAAAGCCCGCTTTGGCGACAATGCCAAGAAATACGAATTAGCTGTGAAAACCATTCATTTTGAGGAGGGCCTAAAGCAAGAAACAAAAAAACGTGAACAGGAAATACGCCTAAACGAGCAAAAGGGCACAATAGAACAAATTGCCAAGCAACCCATCACCGAAGGATGGCCAGCTTATCAGGAGTTTCAAAAAACTCTTGATCCTGAAGATCGCGATAAAGCTATGTCCATGTACAAAAACCTTGTGGCGGCCTATGGCCCTGAAAACGCGACAACATCAGCGCCAGGTGTCTACAACGCCGTGCTAGACCGCCTTGCCTCTGATGAGGATTTTGACATCGATGCGGAATACGGTGCGGCGCTTTCGGCTAGAGATCGAGATAAGCTGAAAAAAAAGCAATCCTTGGCCGTGCTGAAGGATGTAAAAACCTCTTTCTTGATAATGGCTCAATCATACCTTGGCGAGCATGGCAAAGACATAAAGAAGTTCCTAGGCACGGCAAGCGCTGAAAGCCTTTTTGCCCGCTTTGTTGACGGTCTTTCACCGGAAGAGATTCAGTCTGAATCAATGGTTAACAAAAAAGCTGGAGAATTCTGGAAAGAAACCATTCTTAATCCTGGAATTTTCCGCAGCAATAAGGCAATCCCTCAAGGCTTGCTGCCAGCTTATCTTGATAAAAACCCTGATGCGCTCCCAGAAAGAGGATCAGTAGAGTTTGGTATGGTGAAGGAGTTTCTTAAAGGACTGGGCATTAAACCTGATGGTTCATTTGGGCACTTCTCCGATAAGCAGATGGCAGACGGATACCGGGCTATCCTTAACGCGCCAAGGATTAATGGGGGGAGCAAATGACCATGCTGAACGACATTAACATTGAGGCTGCCCGCAAACTGTACGACGGATATAGCGGAGAAAAGAAAGAACCGTCCGAAGTCGGCACCTCTCTTGATATTGCTCCTGGGGTTTTTGTCGGCCCTGCCATTACCGGGCGTCAGCCTGGCGGTGAAAATGGGACTGCCTTTCTGGACAAGCCCGTAGTGAATCTTGCCGATGCTGACAATGACTTTATGGAGCCAGAGCCGTCCGCACCTTTTGTTGACATCATGCCCGCCGATGAGGCCATGCGCGTTTTTGGCGAGAGGAACAAGGCGGTGGACCAGAACTTTGAGGCCGAGTTGGGCGGTCTTGGACAGACACTGCACGCGCTCAGGAACAGCCTGAACATGCGCAGTCCCGCAGAACTTAAAGCTCTTGCAGAGCAATCAGGCTTACAGCCATCTATCGTGGACAACGATCCCGCTTTTGCCCGTAAAAAGGTGGAGTCTGACAGCTACGCCCAGAATGTCAGCCTATCCCTTGGAAGATTCACAGACCCGTCGATGGTCACACTTACATACCTCAAGGACGCCGACGCTCTTGACCAGCTTGCTCTGGCCGCTGACACAAATCTGATGGCGCTTGAGAAGGAAATCGCGGCAAAGCATCAGGGATTCCTTGATACAGGTTTGATTGGTTCGGCACGGCATGGCTTTGATTATGGTATGGCTAGTCGTGAACTATACGAGTTGCAGGCGCAAAAGCTTGAAGGCAAGGTTTTTGATACAGTAACAGAGCAGCGCATACGCACTTTAAAAGACGTTACAGCCTACGGCGCAAAAATCTACGGCAGTATGCCCTTGGGGCAACAGATATCATGGGCAGGCGTTGGGAGCGTTGGCGTGCCGGGCCTTGGCATGCTCTATGGCGGTGCTAAAAATGTTTTTTCCCCTGCCGGGGCTGCGATGATTGGCTCAGGCGCTGCTATGGGCGGCATGGCTGGCGGTGGTGTTCTCTCCATCCCCGGCGCGATCTCTGGTGGTTTGGCTGGCACAGGCGCTGCCATGACGGCTGGTGCGTATCTGGATATTGCCCGTCAGGAAGCTGGCAGCATGCGTACCACGCTTGAGGATATGACTGATGATGCCGGAAATGAGATCGACCCCGACATTGTTCGCTTTCTGTCAGTAGCATACGGCGGTTTTGCCGGTGCGGCTGAAATGTACGGGCTGGCCAGTGTTGCAAAGATTTTTCCCGGTGCTGCAAAGCTGTTGAGTCCGAAGGTTGCCGAAGCCTCCCTAGTCTTTCTGCAAAAGAATCCCACCCTGAGCGCCAAACTGGGCGATACTGTCATACACACGGCAAAAGGGCTTGCAGGCGAAATCGCCACAGAAAATATACAGGAAGTAGGCGCTGTTATTACAGAAAACATCGCTCTTTCGACATCAAACGTGAATCAGGCTTATACCGGAGTTGGTGGCACATTTGAAAGAATGTGGGACACCACCAAGGAAACGGCCAAGGGCATGGCTCTTTTTGCTGGCGCTGGCGGTGGGGCACGGCTTGTCCGCAACATGCGCGCCCAGGGCAAGTTTGATAGCGCCATGAGTCAGCTAGCGGACTACCAGGCCTCCATGATGGATTCCATAGCCAAGACAGCCCAGCAGTCTACCGTGTTCAAGGACATGCCCGAAACGGCGCAGTCTCTTGTGCAGGCTTTGGCCGACGGTGGTAAAGTGCCGGAAAACGTCTACCTCAAACCCGAGGCCGCACAAGCTTATTTTTATCAGGAGGGCAATCCCGACCTGATGCAAGCCGCCGAGGCGATGGGCATCACGCCGGAGGTGTTGGAGGAAAGCCTTACTCTGGGCACAGACCTAGTTGTTCCCACACAGCTTGCGGCAACCCATATCATGCAGGACGCGGCCCGCTACGAAGCCCTCAAGCCGGACATGCGCTTTGATCCGGCCATGCCCACCATAACAGATGCCGCAGCACTGACGGAAATGGTGGAAGATGCCGGACAGCGCAACGCCTACCTTGAAAGCCTTATTGCTCCCTATGTTGAAGAAGAAAACAAGGCATTGAACCGCCATGAAGAACGCATGGCGGTTGCCGCGCCCTATGTGGAGCAGTTGCAGCAGGCGGGCTATTCGCAGGCCAAGGCGCAGGCCTACGGTACGGTCATTGCGGCCAATGCCGAACGCATGGCTCCTGTATTCGGCATGACTCCGGCGGAATATCTTGAGAAGCGGCTGGCCGGGTTCATGACCATGACGCCCCAGGAGTTCATGGAACTTGGGCGAGGCGGGCTTGAAAACCTGGAGGCTGACCGCGCTTACAGTCAGCTTATGGAGGATATGGGCGTCAAGAAGGGCATGGGCCGTGTACAGAAGCGGCGCGCCTTGCAGCCGGAATTTGCCTATGCCTGGGGCAAGGTCAATCCAGAGAATTTTGCTAACACCTACGGCAAGGATGCCTACCTTGAAATGCGGCAGCAGTTCGGCCCCGGCTTTTTTGCCAGAAAGGGGCAAGGCGTCGGTATTGACGTGTTGGCGCAGGATTTCAGCAGTGAACAGCGCGGCGGGCATGGCCTGAACCGTAATGACATTGACGTGGACGGCTTTGCCGAAAAGGTGATGATGCCACACGACGAGTTTGAAAGCTCACTGCGCCAGAGTCTTGGGCAGGGCATGCTGTGGCAGCCCAAAAATGCGGACGTTGATCTGGACACGCCCGTAAGGGTGGTGGCGGTACAGCCGCGCTTTGCGGGACAAAATGCCAAGGTGCTGCGCAAGCGCTTTCCTAAAGACGTCAGGGCCGCAGTTCTGAATGAATTCAAGGCCGGGGTCGTCAATGAGGATACCGGGATGGCGGTTGGCATGACTGCCAAAGATTTTCATGAACACATGAAATTTGGAGATGCCGATGTTATTGACGGAGTGCAGCAGCTTGAGGCAGTCGCTGCCCTCCCCAATCTCATGCGTGAAGCCATACTAGTTGAGAGCTATGAGGACAAGAAAAATAGAGACAGCAACCTTAAGCAGTTGCATCGTTTTCAGGCTGCTTTGCGCATAGGAGAGAAAGACTATTCGGTAAAACTGACAGTAAAAGAATTTAAGGATGGGACTCTACACTTTGCAGATGACAACCCTATTAAGCTTTACCACCACAGGCTTGAAAAAGAGATGCCTGCTGGTAACTCCGATACCCTCCGGAAATCCGGTGTCAATCGGCCCTCAGCAGGCATTCATGAGTATAGTTTAAGATCGCTGCTTGAGGATGTCAACGACAGCGAGGGGAATCTTTTCTTTCAGCCAGAAGCCCTCTTCCACGCAGATTCCGCCAAGCCGCGCGGCGGCATCAGGCAGATGGCTGACGGTAAATATATTGTCGGTCTGTTCAAGAAGGCTGACGCCTCCACCATTCTGCACGAAACGGCCCACTTCTGGTTGGAGGAGTTGCGCGAGGGCTCCAAGCTGGAAACCGCGCCGGGATGGGTAGGTGAGGCCTGGGGCAAGTTGCAGAAGGCCTATGGCTTTGAAGGGTTGGTGGACGGCAAGGACGCCAATTCTGTCACCGCGTGGACAGCAATTCAGGAGCGTTTTGCCCGCGAGTTCGAAGCCTACGCCCGCGAAGGCAAAGCCCCCTCGTGGGAATTGCAGGCAGCCTTCAACAAGTTCCGCAACTGGCTGACGGAAATCTACAGAACCGTACGCAACCTGTTGGGCAATGACGGCGTTTCGGAGCAGGCGCGAGAAGTGTTCGACACACTTCTGGCCACGCAGGAAGAAATAGAACTTTCGCAGCGCCGGGCCTCCGATGATTCCGTCATGGATCTGCTCGGCGATACCGTGAAGCCGGAACTGCGCGACAGATACGCCCAGGCCGCCCAGCGCGCCTATGACAACGCCAGCGCCCTTATTGCCAACCGCAGGCTTGTGGAACAACGCAAGGCAGAGCGTGAATTCAGCGAGCAGGCCACCGCCCTGGTGGATAGCAATCCTACCTATCAGATGCTGAAAGCCCTGCGTGAAGGCGGCATTGACTTTGAGGTGTTGAAACAGACCGTGTCTGAAGACATGGCGTACAGACTGCGCGAGAAATGGAAGGGATCTCGCGGCGAGGGTAAAGGGCTTATCCGCAAGGGCGGCAAGCTTGATCTGCTGGATGTGGCCGCGCAATTCAATGAAGACAGCGTAACCGGGCTTGCCGCCGTACTGACCGACATCCCCACCAGGCGCGAGGCTATTGACGCCGAAGTGCAGCGCAACCTTGCGCAGTGGAACAGCGAGTACGACGCCGAAGTCGATTACAGCAATGCCATGGATGAAGCATTGTCCATTGAGCTTGAAGCCTTGACCGGACGCAAGCAGACCAGCCCCGCTTCGCTACGGCGTGAGTTTGACCTGCTGGTGGACGCCAAAAAGCTCTCCGAGCTTGACCCTCAGTATAAATCTCTCAAGGCCCGCCTGCGTCAGGACGCGCGCGTGGCCCGTGAGGCTTTCAGGGCTGGCAAGAAGGAAGCCAATGAGAAAGGCAAATCCAACATGGACAAGCTGCGCGCCAAGCTGGCCGAAGTGCGCGAAACGGAACGCCTGCGCCGTGCGGCTCTGGGTGCGGCCTACCGTGCCCGCATGGAGCGCGACCATATTATCAGGCAGTTGCGTAGGGACGCGTCCAGCAAGAGCGTCAACGATGCCTATAAACAGCAGGTTTTGCGCATCCTGTCTAACTGGAAAGGGCTAGGCACGGAGAGCATGGTTCCGCGTGACCCAGTAGGTATGCAGATCTTCAAGGATTTTGTGGCAAGCAGCGTGTCGCTTTTTGATGATCCGGCCACTTTCGCACCAGCTTTCATTGAAAACGGCTCTGAGGGGCGCGCCGGAGACCTGACGCTTGAACAGTTGCGGGAAATACGCCGGGTTGTGAAAGAGCTTACCCACCAGGGCCGCGTGCATAACCGCATGTTGGCGAACCGGGAAAAGACGGAAATTGCCGTTGTGGCCGGAAAGTGCGCCAAGCAGATGGACACGCTTTCAGCAAAGAAATTCCTGTCCGACCGGGAAGGTATCTTGGGGACCATCCAGGGGGCGCTGCGCAAGGGACTTTCATCCCTTACCAGCGTGCGCTTTATGGCCCGCGCTCTGGATGGCTTTACGGATAACGGCCCCAACCATGACGCATGGTTGTTTCCTTTGCAGGAAGCCAGAAGCCTTGAAATGCTGCACACCCGCAATGTGGACGAAATACTGAAAGACGCCATGCAGCCAATTGTACAGGCCGGGAAGCTCACAACGGCTTTTACCATTGATGGCGTAACTCTGCCCAGAGACGTGGCCCGGCTGTGGAAAGGTCTGTGGGATATGGACAAGGTATATTCTGTAGCCCTGAACATGGGCAATGCTGGCAACCTCAAGGCCCTCATGCGCGGTTACGGCTGGAGCGAACAAGATTTGCACACCATTACCGCCAGACTTACTGAGGTCGAGTGGCGGGCCATTGAAAAAACATGGGACGCCATAGACAGCATATATCCACTGCTGAGTGAAACGGTAACGGCTCTCAAAGGCTCCCCGCTTGCCAAGGTGGAGGCGCAGCCTTTTGAAGTAGCCACGGCTGACGGAAAGGTGATCACGGTCAAGGGTGGATACTACCCCCTGATATTTGATCATAGACTGAGTAGTCGGGCTGCGGAACAAATAACTACGGACGAACTGCTCAACGGTATGGAGGCCGTGTTACGTCACCCCAATCCGCAAAGCGGCATGACCAATGAGCGCAAGGGCGGCACACTGCCTCCCAGTCTGACCCTGAACGTCATAGATAAGCATGTTCGAGAGTCTATCCACTACGCCACACATGCCCTGCCGCTGCGGGATACCATGCGGCTTTTCAATAACGCGGATTTTGAAGCGGCTTTTACCAGAGCTGCCGGAGTGGAAAACTATAAACAGCTTCAGCCCTGGCTGCGCGGCATCGCCCGGCCCGACAGCGAACGGCTGGAAGGTATGACAGCGGCCATGGACTGGCTGGCCCGGCGCGGCACCATGTACGCCCTTGGAGCAAACATGAAAACGGCGCTCTTGCAGTTGACCAGCATAGGCAACTCATGGAGCGAAGTAGGCACGGGCAACTTCTTTACTGCGGCCAGCACCATTCTGTCTTCCCCCATGCTGTCTATGCAGACCATCCGTGAAAAATCGGCCTACATGCATGAACGCGCCAAGCTTATGGACGACACTCTGCGCCGGGAATATGAGCGTATGCGCGCTAGCGGCGTAGCTGGAGTGCGCTTCATGAACGTCAATTACGCTCTGGACACAGTGCAGCGGGCGCAGTTTGCGTTGATCGCCTCGCTTGACGCCACGGTGTCCTTTCCCACATGGCTGGCAGCCTATGACAAGGCTATCGCTCAGGGCGTCGAGGAAAGCAGAGCCGTAGCCATTGCCGACGGTGCCGTAGTGGCTGCCCAGGGTGGCGGCGGGCCCATTGATACTCCTGCCGTCATGCGTCAGGCCGGACTGATACGCATGCTTTGCCCCTTCATGAGTTTTGCCTTGGCGGACTTTAATAGAAAAATGGAGACGGTGCGCGGACTGGAGGAATGGCGGCAGACGGGCAACAGCGCCGTAACGCCCGGTGTGGCCATGCGTGATTTTGCCTTTCAGTGGGTGATGCCTGTGGCCTTGACGGCACTTATGATTTCCCTGGGACGTGATGGTGAATTGCCAGAGGCCGAGGATTACGTATGGGAGGCATTAGGCTTTTACAGCATGGGCGTGCCCATAGCGCGGGACGTGGCTCGTATGGCTGAGAGCGCCTACTCAAACGATGGCATCAAGGGGGGCCGCACACCGTTGATGTTCGCTGGCGTGGGCAATGCAATCAAAGGTTTTGGCCATGCCGCCAAGGCCATTGGCAATGACGACGAACGTGCAACCTACCTTGCGATCAAGGAAACGACCAATGCCATTGGCTTTGCTCTGGGGTTGGGCACACCACAAATATGGCGAACCATAGAAGGTTCACAGGCGTATTTTGTGGATGGCGAAGGCGGTGTGTTAGCGCCTCTGCTGGGTAAACCGCATCCGCGCAAAGATTAATTTCACCCGTTCATTAAAAATCGCATAGGGCTGAGGGGGGGGATGGGGACAGGTATTTTACTGCACTAGACTCTTAATCGTGTCTTCATACACTTTTATTTTCTTGTCTTTATCCGCGATGTTAGATTCTTCTGCAATACTTCCAAGAGCATTTAGGCTGTTATCGAGCTGATCAGAATTTATAATTTTTGTAATATACATTAGAACAAGCTGAATCATACCGTCTATCTGTATATGCTTATAGTCCTTGTTTCTATATAAAGTGTCAAGAAACTCCGGCACGACAGCATATTGCCCATCACTTGCCCTTGAGCCAAGGCAAAAAACGCTTGAACGATTCGCGCCGCTGTCCATTGTACATACAAAATTAACGCCAAGCCTATATCCAGAGACAACAAGCGTTTTTTCTACCGGCGTAAGCTCGAACCAATTTTCAGCCCAGTTTGTTGCCAATGAACTAGAGGGAATGATTAGCGCCAGAATAATAACAAGCATGCTAAATTTTTTCATGTCCGCCCCTTCCTTTCCTGCAAGCATGCCCTAGCGATACGTTTTTATCAACAAAGGAGCAACCATGTCAGTTGACAACACGCCTACGGGCATTGTGTACACCGTGACAAACGGCGCGGCCGGGCAGCAATACCCGCTGACCTTCCCGTACATAAAAGACGACGACGTCCGCGCCTATTATGTACATGGAGGAACGCAGGTCACTATGTCCCTCGGGTCTGGATACTCCGTATCCGGCCAGACATTCACGGCAAGCATCGCTCTGCCTGTGGGGGCCAAGCTGGCCATTTACCGAGAAACGGACATCACCCAGGAAATTCTGTGGGTCGATGGCCAGGCTGTGTACACGCCAGACATTATGCAGGCCGACGACAAGCTTACCTTCATTGTTCAGGAAATTGCCGGGGAGGTGAAGCGCGCGGTAAAAGTCTCGCGTGAAGAAGAGGCGGGCGGTAGCACGCCGGAGGCGTTGCTGAAAAGTATTTATACCGCGCGGGATGATGCAGCGAACGCTGCTGTGAATTCAGAGGGCTCGGCTCAACGGTCTGCTGCCCAGGCGGATAGATCGCAGTTCGAAGCGGATCGAGCAGAATCTGAGGCGGACAGAGCCAATACTGAAGCCAATCGTTCCAAGGTCGAGGCCGACCGGGCGGAAAGCGCTGCGGAGGTCGCTGCGGATGATGCTCACGCGGCTGTCGCGGTTGAGGTTGACCGTGCCACCGCCCAAGCAGACCGCGCAAAGGATGAAGCTGACAGGGCACAGAGCTTGTCCAACATTGGTCCGGCCACGGTTGACAAGCTTGGCTTTGTCAAGATTGGCGATGGTATTGCCGTGGAGGCAGATGGGACGATTTCGGTTACGCCCGTAGACTTCGCCTCTTCCGAAAAGCCCGGCACCGTCAAACCGGGCCTGGGTTTAACCATTGCCGATGGCGGAGCGCTGAACGTCTCATGCTGGGACGCTTTTCCGCCATATGTGCCCATACCTGTCTGGGGCGTAACTTTTGGGGGCAGTGACGGAAGGCGGGCCATCATGCCCGGCGAGGCGACAGCGAGAGAGAATTGGATGGTTTGTGATGGGGGCTCTGATGATAAAGGCGGCACGCTGCCCAACCTGAAAGGCAGAGTGTTTTTGGGTGCAGACGCTTCTCATAATGCCGGAACGCTCGGTGGCAGTGCCAGCCATTCACACACTGTCAGCGGAAGTGTGGACGCTACCACTATATCGACGGCACAGATGCCAAGTCATGGGCATGCTTATACAAGCACAAACAATCAAAATTCTCAGGGTGTACGCGGTGAGGCAACGTACATTAACAACGGCGTAAATGGCGCCACAACGGGTGCCCAAGGCGGCAGCGCGGGTCATGCACATTCTTTTAGTGCCACAAGCTCGGCCACGGCCAGTTACATGCCCTATTGTGCAATAAACTTCGTTATGAAGGTCGCGTAGGAGAACACAATGGTTGCAGTTACAGTAGTTCCCAACGATAAGCTTATTTCCGTGGGTGGAGTCCCACTTGTTTTTGACTTTCCTGCCCCACAAAATTTACACGCCCTGCAATGGGACGGACAGCAGGGGCATATGGAATGGATTGACGACTTCAACTGGCCGTTAATGGCCTCTGACGCCACAGCCTACACGGATGAGGTGGCCCCCTATGTAGCCCTGTGGCAGACAGAAAAAGAACGATTGGAGCAAGAAGCCGCCACTCGTGCCGCTGAAAATGCCGCAACCGAGGCCGCCCGCCTTGCAGAGTACAACAAGCCTGAAAACGCGGCAGCCCGTAAAATCGCCGCCATCGACGCAGAGACTTCCGCCACCATTGTCGCAGGCTTTGACAACGAAATCGGTGGAGAAACCCTTCATTTCTCCTATGACAGCTTCGACCAACAGAATTTTGCCGACAGTGCCAACGTGGCTCAGTTGGTTATAGCTGGTGGCGAAGGCTTGCCCACTGATGTTGTGTGGAACGCATACCGCAATTTCTCCCCGGAATCCAAAGGTGAACTTGTGCGCCTGAAGCTTGGCCCGGCTGTTTTCATTGCCCTCTACATGAGCGCTCTGGCCCACAAGGCTGCCTGCATGGAACGTGGTGGGCAGCGAAAAGTTGCTGTTGCCGAAGCTTTGGAGCGTGGCGCCACGGCAGAGGAGATTGAAGCCATATGACCCGCGCCGCCACCTTCCTGCACAATGCAAAGCAGTTGCTGATTGCCATTGACCAGGGCTTAAACGCCCTGGCGGGATTCATTGTGTCCATGATCTGCCTGCTGCCTGGTGCGCGAAAGGCCGGCCTGTGGTGGGCGGATGAAACCATATCCAGCCACTGCTGGCGCTGGCACATCAACGGTGTTCGCTCGTGGCCCTGTAAAATTGTAGACGCGGTGTTCTGGTGTTTGGGTGACAAAGGGCACTGCGAGGATTCGTACTGGTCTGAGGTAGAGGGGCGGCAGTTGCCGCCGGAGATGCGCGACAAGATGAGGAGATGAAAAGAGGGCCGCTCAGAAATGGGCGGCTTTTTGCATCATTTGGCCTTATTGCTCTGGTGCATCAAGACGTGTTCTCATATCATTAATAACCTCTCGCAGTCTGATATTAAAGCTGTCTTTTCTGACTATAGACGTATTCATCCCGAGCAATTTATGTAATTTTAGGTCATCAGACGCTGGTGGAACACTTTCAAGGTATTTATTCCAATTGGATAAAAGGCGCTTCATCTCGACACGTTGATTTGGACTTATGTACATTATAATTCTCCTTTCTCCTTCCAGGTTGGGATAACCCACGTACAAGAAAGAGGCTGTCAATCCGTATATCACACGGTATCATACGACTTGTAACTTACTGAATGTTAACAGGGTATTTATTCTCATCATCTTTATGGGGCTCTTCCTGCTGAACATCGCCAAATTGTTCATACATTGAAAGCACCTGATAAATATCGTCTTGGCCCTCTTTAGCTTCATCCCACCAAGCAACTCCTCTGTTTTTTAATATTTTTTCAATCTGTTCAATAAAACTGTCCACTCCTCTTGTTTTGTACGACGCCCCATCTTCAATACTTATTTCCATAGTCTTTTCCATAGTCTTGCCATCGCCTATAGGTGAAATCGTCATAACGTGACCATCTTCAAGTGTGAATCTTTTTGCACCGTCACTTTGTAATGCCATTCCAGCTAACTTGAATAAATAATGCATAAAACCTCCTGTCTATCTCTAGACTACTTACACATTAACATCATAGTTAGAACATGTCTGTATAATTTAAAAAAATAATAAACTTGTGTAGCAAAGTGCCCGGACGGGCATGCACCCCACGGGTGATGCTTTCAACCTAGCGTTTGAATAGAAAATGATATGTTATAGGCATAAAAAAATACCTTCTTGAGAGCCATTGCTTGTTGATAACTAAGAGCATATTCTGATTTGGACACGACGCCTCTCTTTTACCTCTCTCAATCTCCCTCCATAATCCCTCCCCCTTTTTAGGGCCGGTACCCCCATCCGGCCCTATCTGCTGATAAAGCGTAGTGCGACGCTTGGAGATGGGCGGCTTTTTTGTTGCCTTATGCCAAGCGTGGTTTCCGAGTTATCGGGTAATGATTGAATATTAGTTGCGTCGATATTGGGAGGTTGGTAGTTGTTGAGAAACTACACATCAAGGGAGCCTCATGAAAATATCAACGCGACAGGATATGGTTTTTGCGGCCTCAGCTATTATTTCTGGCAACATATCTCCTGATGATTTGGAGTTCTCAGACTATATTACTGACTCTATAAAAATATTTTCTGATAATTTTGAAAATGCAAATATACTTGACTATAGAACTGCACAGATCATTAATGCAGTTCAAAAAGATATAATAGGCATCTACAATATAATTTTTTGCACAGATGTTACGTTAAAGAATCTTGACAAGCATGAATTCTTAATTGTAAAATTTTCCATAGAAGACGGGTGTATTAAATTTATTAGTCGCATTGCAAAGAAGCTTTTTGACCTTGTATTTGAAGACAGTGGAAACCCACTTGGGAACGAGGAGCTATTCAGAGATATGACCGCAAAGCAAAAAATTGCCACCGTGCTGCTCTTGCTAGCTCTCGCTGGTGTTTGGAAGCTACCGGATGTTATTAGAGCAATAAGAGAAAATCCTGAAATTAGCGTTCTAATTGACGGAAACTCTAAAATCACAGAAGGGTTGTCTAAAAATCAAGAAACGTCGCTGGTCATTATCAATAATCTTGGTGATGGGCATGTTGAATATAACGGAGTCCCTTCTGGAAAAGATGATTATAAAGATAATTTATTTAAGTCAGAGAAGAAGGATATAGTCCCTGTACAGTTGGATGATGATTTTTTTATACTACAGTATGATTTTAAAAATCAGAAAATATTTCTTTTCCAGACAGGGCAAGAGCCATTCTGGGCCTCAACTGCATGGCTTGGTCAAGAGGCGCGTGACAGGCTAAGGGAGATAACGTCTTCAGCTATTGCCAACCAAACGGTTGCCCGTCAGTTCGTAAACATGGCCTGCAAGATAAAAGACAATAAAATAGTAGGTGCTGTGGTAGAAGGGGTTGGACTGCCAATCCGTCCCGAAGCAAAGGGCTTTATAGACACGATGCAAATTAAGAGGACGCAAAAAGGAACACAAGAACAGCGCAATCTCTTCGAATAAATCAAGGCCGGGGCTATCCCCGGCCTTTTCCTTTTCCTCCTTCCTACCCCCGCCACCTCACCACCCTGGACAGCCAATGGAGTAGGGGGGGAGGGAAAATAAACTTGGGGGCATTTAAGGGGGCATTTTGAGATTTTTTTTTAAATAAAAATATTTATTTAAAATAGTTATATTTTGATGGTGCGGCCCATTGGGGGCCTCCCAGTGCGGGGCGTTATGCTCCGCTGATGTCCGTGAATCCTAAGGATTTGCGGCTTTTTTGTTTTTGAAAGGCCGTTGGATTCCGTGTGGTTCCGTATTGCGAGTGCCCCGGCCTGGCCGCGGGCATGAGGAATGGCAGCGGGGTGACGCGCGCCGTCACGATGTGCCTTAACGGTAACTTTGAACCGTTTCATATTTCAAAACTCATCTGATCCAGACAAATGCCTTTGACGGCGGCATTTTCATTGGCTACTGTCTGCTTATGGAAAAAGAAAATTCTCCGATTGGCATTCGTCCCTGCATCAAGTGCGGCAAACTTTCAACCACAATTGAAACGTCGCGCCCGCTTGGCCGCACCCGTGATCTTTATCGCGTGATCTGTGAGTGCGGGAACGGCCCTTTACGCTGGTCGCTCAGCGTATCCGCAGCCATTCGGTTGTGGAATTCGCATGACGCCTCTTGAAGGCGCGTCTTGATTTTTAGAGCAATGTACTTTGAAATTGCTCTGGCGGATGCGTGAGCAGACGGCCGCCGCAGAAGCGCAAGCGCAAACAAAGAGTGGTACGACATCGTCTGTCGTGATGCTGCCCTGCCCCGTAAGACGGTTCCGTCTACGGTTCCGGCAAAGCCTATGGACAAGGCCTGAAGCTGCGTTTACGCCTTGGTTGCCGGTGACTGCACACGCAGTTGACAGAACACTTCAGGCTGAAAATGCACGAGCCTGCTCCTGACACAGGGGCGGGCTTTTTATTGCCTTTCGGGGCAGAAGCTCCTGAGCGCGGAGCCGTGCAGGCCGCGAGCGGTGCACAGGCCCGCGCGGTGCTGCACAACCACACGTTATACGCAGGCAAGCAGGCCGGTTTTGAAACCGCAGTGCCCGTAGTGGAGCGTCTGGTTGCACTGACGTTTGTGCGGCGAGCCGCTTGCTGTCAGTCACACATACCCGCGCATATATGGCCGTTTGAACAAATACTCGTGCTGATTTTCAGGCAGGACAGCCTGTGTGTCGGACTGCGGCGAGCCGCAGGTGAGCTTCTGGTGGCAGCAGGTGAGGTTTTGCTGCGCAGCGCTGCGGCGGCATGAAGGTAATGAATAGTGCTAAACCTGTTCGCCTAGAATCTGTTGGTATTTGAATTTATTCTTGTACAGATACATGTTCGCATCGGCACGGTTGAGAGCGGAATGCACAGTGTCATCAATATCAGGGTCAAAGACGGCCATCCCGTAGGAAAATGTCAATTGAAAACCCTTGATTTTTATCTTTTCTGCAATGGAACAGAGCTTGAGCATCCGTTCTTCAAGGGATTCAATGGTAATATCGCGTAACAGGGTAGTGAATTCGTCTCCACCGATGCGGTATGTTTTGCCCAAATCCTTAAATTGATTGCGCAGCAGGTGGGCAAGAACGCGGATATGGGCATCTCCGGCTGCGTGTCCGGAGCGGTCGTTGATGGTCTTGAGCCTGTTAACGTCACAAACGAGTATCACCAGTCCTTCTGCCTCGCCAGCGGCCATGTGGCGAAGGTCCAATTCAAATGCGTTTCTGTTGAACACTCCCGTCAGCAGGTCTGTATAGGCCAGTTTGCGATACAGTGGGCCGGAAACTTTTTTCAGCAGCAATGCGGTCACCGCTGCCACCAGTATGGCCACGCCAAACGAAAAACCAAGACATATCAGTGCGGTACGCCGCGTATTATTGACAAAAGACTGCACGTCAAACTCAACCACCAGTGCGCCTATGGTGCTGCCATCCTGCTTGATAGGCTCACAGGCGGGTATGATTATCCCCCATGAGGTGTCCATTGTATTTTTACCGCGCATGGACTGGCCATCAAGGCAACGCGTCACAATGGGAATGATTTCACTTTCAACGGGATCGCCGATGGAGCGGAAATCTTCCGAGTCAGGGGAAAGGCCGTCAACAACGTATATGGGCTCGCCCCCGGCAGCGCGCTTTACTGTGTACAGGTAGCGCACATTGGTGGTTTTGCGAAGGTCTTCAAGAAGGACATGGGTTCTTTTGTAGGTCTCGGTATCAGCATCGCCCGGGACATTAAGATTGGTGATGCTCTGTGGGGGAATGCGGCTTAACAGCATGGAAAATATGGCATCGGATCGGCCTAATAGTCTGTCGTCAAGATCGAAAAACAAAGAACGGTAAAAGATGAAAACTGTAACCAGAGCTGTGAAAAACGTAGAGCCTATAACAAGCAGTAAAATTTTCCTTTCAGTCCCGGATATGGGCTTTTCTGTGATTATCTTGCGTATGTTTGGTGCAGTTTCTGTCGGCATGAGAGTGGCCCCACGATGTGACATGTCGGGATAGTCAGCGACTATGGAACGGGTTGGCGGGATGAAATATTTATTATTGCGTATGATGGTGCGCGTGGTAATGCGCGGCACTATTGCCATGAACTGATGGTTTTATGCGGCAATGAATACATTATGCAGATTCCATTAATGCAGTTCTTCCCTGTATTCACTGTGCGTAGTATGGTTATAGCAATGGTTATTGTTTGTAAACATCATTGATGCTGAACGGATTGGCCAATGCGTCGTCTGCAGGTTTTATGCGCTTAGACATATTATTTATTAGCATTTTTATAATATAAGTCTACCATGATGTTTTCACGGGATAAATATGCCGAGAATGTTTCTGGCGCGCCCCTCGAAAACAAATACGCGCCAATAATTCCAGCTGTGAGTAACACTTTTTGGCTTTTTCATGCCGCCGCATGGGCAGAACCCGGTTTGTGGTGTACGCGCCTCTGCGTCCGTTGCGACAAGGCCGAGCCATTGTTTGCAGGCGCAAGTGCTGCTACTGGTCTGGCACAATCTGTGGATTTTGCGTTCGCAGCGGCAAACTTCACCGCATGTTGTCAAGGCAGGTTTTCGCCTTCCACCCCACACTCCAGGCATCCGGGGGGCTGCGTTCAGCCTGCGCTGCCTGGCTCTCTGGCACGAAAAATCGCCCACCGGCTGGCCCGCTGCGGTTGCTCTTGCCCTTGCCCGGCGGGCACGCTATTTTGCGCGCATGAAGATTTCACCCGCGCATCTGGAAATTCTTGGCGTAGCTGACAGCCCCGCAGAAAGGGAAGGTCTGCCCCTCTATCTTTCACCGGTCGAAGCCGGATTTCCTTCTCCTGCCGACGACTTTCTTGACCGCCGTCTTGATCTGCACAGATTTCTGGTTCGCAATGAGAGCGCCACGTTTTTTTTGCGGGCGCATGGTGAATCCATGATCAATGCAGGCATCCACGATGGCGACCTTCTGGTGGTGGATCGTTCGGAATCCGCCGGTCACAATCGCATCGTCATCGCTGCGGTAGACGGCGAATTGACCGTCAAGCGGCTCATCCGCCGCCGTAACAGGGTGCTGCTTGCGCCGGAGAATCCCGATTATCCTGAAATTGACATAACAGAGCATGAGTATGTTCATATATGGGGAGTGGTGACCTATGTCGTCCACAAACTGTAGTCAGCCCTTATGGGCGCTTGTGGACTGCAACAATTTCTATGCCTCATGCGAAAAATTGTTCCGTCCAGATCTGGCAACCAGGCCGGTGGTGGTTCTTTCCAACAACGACGGCTGTATCGTTGCGCGTTCGGCCGAGGCCAAGGCCCTGGGCATTCCCATGGGAGAGCCGGAGTTCAAGGCCCGGCCGCTGCTCCAGCGGCATAAGGTGGAGGTTTTTTCTTCCAACTATGCCTTGTACGGTGATATTTCGGCCCGCGTCATGGCCACGCTCGAGCAGCTTTGCCCCCATGTGGAGCAGTATTCCATCGACGAGGCTTTTGTGCGCCTTGAGGGCCCCATGGCTGCCAATGCCAGCGACATTGCCGAACAGCTGCGGCAGACAGTGCGCCAATGGACGGGTATGACGGTGTCCGTAGGGGTTGCGCCCACGCGGACGCTGGCCAAGGTCGCCAACCATCTGGCAAAAAAATCTTCTGGCGTCTGTGTATGGAATTCCGCTTTACCCGATGCCGCAGCGGTCTTGCGCGCCTTTCCTGTGCGCGAGGTGTGGGGCATAGGCTGGCGGCAGAGCAAAAAACTGCTCGAAATTGGCGTGACATCGGCATGGGGGCTGCGCGAGGCCAATGATGTGTGGCTGCGCAAGTTTTTAACCATTTCAGGCTGGAAAACGGCCATGGAGCTGCGGGGAGTTCCGTGCATCAACGAGGAAGAAGGCCCGGTTCCACGCCGCACCCTGGTGTCGTCCCGTTCTTTTGGCGAAAAAGTGTACGACCTGGCTTCTCTGGAGCAGGCCGTGGGAACCTTTACGGTTCGGGCCGCCGAGCGCTTGCGCCGTCAGGAGCTTGTGGCGGGCGGCATTGCTGTGCATATACGCACCTCCCGGCACGGCAGCCGACCAGCCTTTGATGCAACGGCGCAGCAGCCTTTTTTTCCGCCCACGGCAGATACTGTCACCATGCTGCAAGCCGCCAGAAAAACACTGGACGCCATATACAAAAAAGGGCCCGCGTATGCCAAGGCTGGCATCATGCTTTATGATCTGTGCCCCGTGGACTGCCAGCAGGGCAACCTGCTCGCTCAGGCGACACCGGGCAAGGATGCGCGTAACGACGCCCTGATGTCGGCGCTGGATACTATTAACGGCAAATTCGGAAGGGGATCTGTCCGGTTTGGCGCTGAAGGGCCCAAAGAAGCCAAATGGCATTTGCGGTGCAAGAACTGTTCACCGTCTGTGACGACCAACTGGAAGGAACTGGCAACAGCTTTTTGCCGGTAACCTAGTCGTTTGCAGCCAGGATGCCTTATCAGGGCGGCGTCGTTCGTAAGTTTTTTGTGGGGGAGGGACCCTTTTGCAAAAGGGGCTTCTCCCCCACGCCCCCTCGACAGTGTCATCACGAGCGCCTTTCCAGGTATCTCTGCGTCGAACTTCGCCTTTTATTCCGGTCGAGTACCATCAGAGTACACTCCCTGCATAAAAGGCTTATTCTCCTTGATATGACTGGAAATTCATCTTGCGACGACACTGTCTAAAATCTTATCATACTTTGCTATAATCAGGGCTGCGTGCAGACGTTCGCTGAGCAAGCGCCAACGCGGCTTATTTGTGTGGATAAATGTCGTAAAGGGCGTGGCGTAAACGTTGAGAATCTACATTCTCAACGTTTGTTTTCTCTGGCATGTGCATGTTGAAGCTGCAGGGGCGGCATTTTTGTGCCAGCTATGGCGTGATGTCGAGGGGGTAGCCTGATTCCCGATGTGTGCTGCCGCTCCTGCTCCAAAGAAAGAAAAGCCGCCCTGTGGAGGGCGGCAATATCTGTGGTGGGTGAAAATATTTATGAAAGCGCCGGCGGTTCATGGACGTGCTGTCATGCTGGCTGCCAGTCCTTGATGCCCACGTCCACCGATGTGATACCGTTGTAGGTGTCAAGACGGGGGGTATAGGCCACACGGATGCGCTTGCCCGCGATGCCCGGCGGCAGGGCCTGCCCCATGCGCCATGCCTTGGCCGTGAGTATCAGGCCGCTGTGCTCGTCCTGAAGACGCAGACGCACATGCTCGCCGCCCCGGCCCAGGGGGGAGCGATCCTTGACCAGCAAGGGCGGTGAGGCGAAAACAGGCTCGGCATTGCCGGGGCCAAAGGGCTGCAGCATTTCAAGTTCTTTGAGGAACATCTGATCGCTGGCCTGGGCAAAATCCAGCTGGCATTCCAGTGTCAGGCTTGGACTCAGGGGGCTTGTACCAAGGTTTTGAGCCACTACAGCCTCAAACGCGTTACGGAAGCGGCCCAGGTTTTCCGGCAACAGGCGCACGCCCGCCGCCAGTCTGTGCCCGCCAAATCCCAGAAGGGCCTCGGCGGTCTGGTTCAGCCCGGCATGCAGATCAAATTCCCGCACCGAGCGCCCTGAACCCTTGAGGCTGCCCTGATCGTGACAAAGTATGATGGTGGGCCTGTAAAATTCTTCCACAATGCGCGAGGCCACAATGCCCACAATACCGGGATGCCAGTCCTGACCGTACAGGACAAGACTGGCCAGAGGTTCGCGTGAAAGCATGTCCAGAGCCTGGATTCGGGCTTCATTATGGATTTCGCTTTCCGCGTTCTTGCGTTCTGTATTGAGCCCGTCAAGCTGTTGGGCCAGCGGCAGGGCTGAAGAAAAATCTTTTTGCCGTAAAAGGCGCAGGGCCAGTTCGCCGCTGCCTATGCGACCGGCGGCATTTATGCGGGGCACAAGCTGAAAGCTCACCTGGCCGCTGGTAAGCCTGGTTTTGGCATCCATGCCGCTGGCGACCTTGAGGGCGGCAATGCCCGGCCGCGCGGCCATGGCCAGATGTGCGAGGCCAGCGTGTACCAGAATACGGTTTTCGCCCGTCAGCGGCATAACGTCGGCCAGGGTTCCCAGCGCCACAAGGTCAAGGCAATGATCCATTTTATGGCGTTGGCCCGTGTGCGGGGCAAGTGCCGCGTTGACGGCCCCCATAAGATAGAAGGCCACGCCCACTCCGGCCAGATGCGGGCAGGGCAGGGTGTCGGCAGGGCAGATCCGGGGGTTACAGATAGCGTGGGCCGGGGGCAGATGTTCCTGGGGCAGATGGTGGTCGGAAACAACGACAGTCATGCCCAGTTGGCGCGCGCGCTGTACGGCTTCGGTATCGGCAATGCCGCAATCCACGGTGAGCAGTATGCCGCAGCCCTGTTCCGCCAGAGCTTCCACCTGGGCGACATTGAGTCCATAGCCTTCGCTGCGGCGATCAGGGATATGCCAACCCGCTTCCAGACCATGGCTTTCCAGCACATCCAGCACCAGAGTCGCGGCGGTGATGCCGTCAACATCATAGTCGCCCCAGACCACCAGTTTTTTGCCCGCCAGCAGTTCGTGCGCCAGCAGTTGGGCAGCCTCGGGAATCTGGGGCCACTTGTGCGGCGGCGTCAGCGAGCCGGGCCGCGCGTCGAGAAAGGCATTGATGACTTGCTTGTGGGTAAAACCCCGACGCCAAAGGATTTCCAGCAGCAGGGGCGAAATGGAAAGGTCTTCGGCCCACGCTGAAGGCGGGGAAGGGGAAACGCCCTCAGGAAGCGTACGGAAAAGCCAGTTTTTCACAGAACCTCAGAGGCCGCAGGCCGGTTTCAGGATGCGGTGTTCGCGCTTTTGGCCGCAGCCTGCAAGGCGGAACGGACGCCGTCTATCCTGTCGGCAGGAACAAGTTTATTTTGTATGAGCCACGCAAGAAATTTGAGCGAAGTTTCATGTCGTGGAGAAATTTCAAGCGCCTTGAGCAGGTGATCCACGCATCCGTTGATGTCCTTGGTCTCCAGCAGTACCCGCGCCATGTTCATATGGAGATTTTCGTCATTCTGGGTAAGTTCCAGCGCGCGCCTGTAGTATTCCAGCGACTGTTCCAGCATCTTGTTCTTGCGCAGGCTGATGCCGAACTCGTTGAAAAGGTGCTTGTGCTCGGGCTCAAAAGCACCGTCCAGCTTTACGAGGCGCTCAAAGATATCCTGCGCCCTGTCGGCATCTCCACGCTCAAGGTAGGTAAGGCCAATACCAAAGTTGGCGCGTACGTTGTCATCATCAATCTTGAGGGCGCGGGAATACTCGAATTCGGCCGCAAAAGTTTCGCCTTTTTCCCTGCGCTCATCGCCCTGTTCAATGGCGCGCTGCATTTCCTGCATTTTGGGGTAGACCGAGTTGAGGTAAAACTCCGGTTCGGGCGCAAATTTGGCGAGGAGTTCGTCCATGGTGATTTTGCGCTTGGGGCCGCTTGGCACGTAGTTGGTGTTGAGCGGCTGGCACTCGATGACTTTGCCGTGCTGCTCAATGAACCAGAAGCTTTTTTGCACTGTTTTGCGGGTCGTGGTGCCAGTGCCTACCCGGCGGACTTCCTGCGTGGAGAACACGCCGCGCACATCGGTTTTATGCCCCGCCGCATGGCCCGCACCCGAAGAGGGTGACGCCTGTGTAACCTTTGTCGTTTCCTGGCCAGACATCTGAATCCCCGTTGCTATGTGGCAGACGCCATGTCTGCCAGAATCTGTTCCGCTGCCGCTCGCGGGTCTGAAGCGGCGATGATGGGCCTGCCCACCACCAGATAGTCCGCCCCTGCCGCCACGGCCTGGGCCGGAGTCATTGTGCGGCGCTGATCGTCCGCCACAGAGCCGGACGGGCGGATGCCGGGGCACAGGCAGCTGAAGCCGGGGCAGGCTGCCTTGATGCCGGCAACTTCGTGCCCGGAGCAGACCACGCCGTCCAGCCCCCAATTCTGTGCGCCCCTGGCAAGAGCAAGGGCGAAGTCGGACGTGTTTTCACGTATGCCCGGCATTTCACCCTGAGCAAAGCTTGTCAGCACCGTGACGCCAAAGAGCAGGGGCTTTTTTCCGTTTAAGCTGGCGACGGCTTCACAGGCAGTGCGGCACATGCGTTCGCCGCCCTGACAGTGCAGGGTGAGCATGTCCACGCCCACGCCAGCGGCGGATTTGACAGCCTGGCCCACAGTGTTGGGGATGTCATAAAATTTAAGGTCCAGAAAGACCTTGTAGCCCATGCCGACCAGTTCCTCCAGAAAGGCAGGGCCGGCATGAGTGAACATCTCCATGCCTACCTTGCACCAGGGCGCGGTGCCCTTGAGCTTACGGGCCATGGTCAGGGCATCGGCCCTGCTGGGCACGTCCAGGGCTACCACCAGTTGCGGACTGGAAAGTGTGTTTGTCATCAGCGCGTTTCCAATGATTTCGCTTTGCATAAAGGCCCGTGCGCACGCCAGTGGCACGGGTTCATTACTGTAACCGCCGCACGTATGCGGCTCAGTGGGTCAGCAGGTAGTCCGGCAGGTCGGGATTGCGGCACGGAGCAAGGCCAGCGGCCACAAAGACGGCGCGCAGGGCGTCGTATGCCGCGTCCAGTTCGTCGTTGACCACCAGGGCATCATACCAGCGGGATTCACGAATTTCTTGCCGTGCATTGGTCAGGCGCCGTTCGATGGTGGCCTCGTCATCCAGCCCCCGGCTGCGCAGGCGTCGCTCCAGCTCTTCCATGCTGGGGGGGAGGATGAACACGAAAACCGCTTCGGCCAGGGAGAGTTTCATCTGGGCCGCGCCCTGCACGTCAATGTCAAAAAGCACGTCCTGCCCGTTTTGCAGGCTGCTTTTCACTGGCGCAAGGGGCGTGCCGTAAAGGTTGCCATGCACCTCGGCCCATTCGGCAAAATAACCCTGTGCGCGGCGTTGCTCGAATTCTTCACGGCTGAGAAAGATATAGTCCTTGCCATCCACTTCACCCTGTCGCGGTTGACGGGTGGTGCACGAAACTGAATAGCCGAATTGGGGAAATTCCTGCATGAGGCGTTGGACCAATGTCGTCTTTCCGGCCCCTGAGGGCGCGCTTATAACCAGTGCAATGCCTTTTCGGGGCATCAGATCCCTTCCTCTTGCGCAAAACGTTGACTGATGGTTTCAGGCTGTATGGACGACAGAATGACGTGATTGGAATCCGTCACCAGGATTGAGCGTGTTTTGCGCCCTTGCGTTGCGTCAATAAGACGCCCCTGAGTTCGTGCGTCTTCACGCAAGCGCTTCATGGGCGAAGACGCCGGGCTGACAATGCTCACAACCCGGCCAGCCAGAACGTAGTTGCCAAAGCCAATATTGATTAACCGTTCACGAGACATGGCTTATTCCAGGTTTTGAACCTGCTCGCGGCATTTTTCCAACTCATTTTTAAAGTCCACCACAAGGCGCGAAAGCTGCACGTCCGGCAATTTGTTGCCGCAGGTGTTTATTTCGCGGAAGCATTCCTGGAGCGTAAAGTCCAGGCGTCGCCCCGCGTCGCCGGCAGACTGCAAAAGATCGTGCAGGCGTTCCAGGTGGGTTGTAAGGCGTGTCAGCTCTTCACTTACATCCAGACGGTCGGCAAGAACCACAATTTCTTGCAGAAAGCGGTTTTCTTCGAGTTCCTGGCCGTGTTGGGCCAGAGCCTCGCCGAGGCGCTCGTGCAGGATGGCGGCGCGTTCTTCCTTGATGGCCGGGGCGCGTTCAGCAATAAGACCTGTCCATTCTTCCATGCGCAGAATACGCGAATGCATGTCTGTGGCCAGGGCGCGCCCTTCAGTGGCGCGGGCCTCGTTCCAGTCTTCCAGGGCGAGCGCCAGGCCTTCTTCAAGGCTGGTGGTCAGCTCTTCATCCATTTCTTCGCCGTTGTCACCCCACAGAGAAGATATCTGCATAAGGGCGTTGTAGTCAGGCGTAAAATTTTCGTTCCGGGCCTGGGCAAGGGCCTGCAGGCTGTCCAGAATGGCGTTGGCCTGGCTGGCGTCAAAGCGCATGGCAGGGGCATCGCCGGGGGCGTACTGCAGTATGAGGCTGATGTCCACCCGACCGCGCGAGGCAAAGCGCCGGACGACCTTTTCAAGGCGTGGTTCAAGACTGCGCACAGCAAGGGGAAGACGCCACTTGAGATCAAGATGGCGGCTGTTGACGCTTTTGATTTCCCATTGCTGGATGGTGTGGGTATTTTCAACAAGGCAGCGGCCAAAGCCGGTCATGCTGCGTAGCATAGGTTCCTTCCCGGGTAAGAGTATCTGCGCAAGTGTAGAGCAAGCCCCTTACGAATGCAAGAAAGCCCTTGTCGCGGGAAGCGCAAGGGCTGAAATCTTTGAGGTAATCGGCTGAAATAGCCAGCCTGACCCCGTCAGGAAAGGCCGCCGCCCGCTCCGCTGTTTGTTCCGCAGCCGCCGGAAGGGCAGCCGCCAGCGGCGCATGGAGGTTTGGTCTTGCTCATGGGGCGCACCGGGCCGGGCTTGAAGGGAAAAGCGCCCGTCTTGAGCGGGCTAGGAACGCTCATCTGCCTTTGGGTAGCTGCACCGCACTTGGGGCAGGCCGGGGCTTCATCGCCAAAGACCAGCTCTTCAAAGACAGTGCCGCAACCAGTGCAGGTAAAGTCAAACATGGGCATACTGAATCTCCTGAAATGCGCTGCTATGCAGGATTTGTGGCGGTCTGCCAGCTTCGGTGCGGTTCTGCCGCAGATGCGGAGCGCGCCGTCTGGCACCCGCATCAACCATGCCGCCGCGTCAACCGGAACAACCGGATCAACTGCAGCAACCGCGTCAAACGGGGCACCTGCGCCAACCGGGCCAATAGGGCGGTGTGCGTATGGGGGCTTGCCCACAGGCTATCTCTGCTTATATAAACACATATACGCGTAAAGCAAGGGCGGCATCATGCTGTCCGGCAAGCGCAAACCGGCCCCTGGCTGTTAAACGGCCCGGAGCCGCAGGAGGATGATTATGAAAAAAATTCTGGTACTGGCCGGTGATTATGTGGAAGACTACGAAGTGATGGTGCCTTTCCAGATGCTGCTCATGCTGGGGTATGACGTGCATGCCGTCTGCCCCGGCAAAAAACCCGGTGATGTTGTGCGAACCGCCATACATGACTTTGAGGGCGACCAGACATATTCTGAAAAGCGCGGCCATAATTTTTCCATCAATCATGACTTTGACAAGGTGAATACCGCCGACTACGTGGGGCTGGTCATTCCCGGCGGGCGCGCGCCCGAATATCTGCGTCTGAATCCGCGCATTCTTGAAATTGTGCGCGAGTTTGACGCCGCCAAAAAGCCCATTGCAGCAGTGTGCCACGGCCCGCAGATACTGGTTTCTGCCGGGGTGTTGAAAAACCGTACCTGCACGGCATACCCCGCCGTGAAGCCCGATGTGGTGGATGCTGGAGCCATGTGGGGCGAGCTTAATGAAACCCTCACCAATGCGGTTGTGGATGGCCATATTGTTACCGCTCCGGCCTGGCCCGCCCATCCCGCCTGGATTGCGGCCTTTGCCAAGCTGCTTGGTGCAAAGATCAGCATCTAAGGAAACGCTGATTTATTTCGTTTGGCGGTGTTGCTTCACTTTTTTTGAAACAGTCGAGGACGGAAGAGTCCACTCCTGTTTCAAAAAAAGATCGCGTCTTGCCCAACAAAATAACTGCGCGTTTCCAGGAAGCTCTTGAATCAGTGCTTCCCTAATTCACGGCACGTTGCAGCGCACTGCATTCCTGTGCAGTGCAAAAGCTGGTAACTTTATCAAAAGTAAAATGCTCTAACGGCATAATCAGATCATAGTCTTTGCGGTTGACGGCCCATAAAGCAAGCGCCCCGTGAGTCTGTCACAGGGCGCTTGCTGGTCTGCAGCAGGCTGACATAAAGTTTTTCATGAAGGTTTTTGCCGGGGCCGTGTTGTCGGCCCCGCTGAAGCGCCAGAACCTTGGGCAGAACCTTAGCGCCAGAACCTTTGGCCGCCCGTATGGGTCTTGTTGCACAGCCGTGCGGCAAGGCAAAACATGAGTAAAGCGCCGCTGTTCCGGCGCATCACAGCCACGTGAAATTGGGAGACGCCATGTCTGGGGAATATGTCGCTACGCTCACTTCCGGGCACAAGAGCTTTCTTGTGGACCTGTTCGGGGACGGGGTCGCTTTTGATCCGGAAGTGCTGCGGGTTTACGCTTCTGACGCCAGCCTGAAGGTTGGCACTGTCCTGGCCATGGTGCGCCCTGTAAGCGTTGCGCAGGTGTGCGAGTTCATGCGCTGGGCCGAAGCAGAAAATATTGCGGTTCACCCTCGTGGTCGTGGAACCAGCCTGTCTGGCGGATGTGTGCCTACTGTGCCTGGAATTGTGCTTTCCACACTTGGCATGGACAGGATTCTGGACATTTCCGCAGAAGATTTTGTGGCCGTCATTGAGCCTGGCGTCAATACGGCCCGGCTTCAGGCAGAATGCGAAAAGCTGGGGCTGTTTTACCCACCGGACCCCGCCAGCGGCAAGGCCACCAGTGTGGGCGGCAATGTGGCGACCTGCGCGGGCGGTCTGCGCGCCGTGAAATACGGCGTCACCAGGGACTACGTGATCGGCGTTGAAGTCGTGCTGCCGGGGGGCAAACTGCTCAAGTTCGGCGGGCGTTCGCACAAGGATGTCATCGGACTTGATCTGGGCCGCCTGTTCGTGGGCAGTGAAGGAACGCTTGGCATAATCACCAAGCTTGTTCTCAAGCTCATTCCCAGGCCCGAGGCATCGGCATCCGTGCTTGTGGGTTATCCCTCGCTGGATGCGGCCCTTGCCTCCATGAGCAAGGTGTTTGCCGCCGGTATTTTGCCCAGCGCCGTTGAATTCATGAATGAGACGGTGCTGGAAATTTTAAGCAGAACCGGCGACGCGCCCTGGCCAGATACGGTCAAATCCCTGCTGCTTTTTCAGGTTGATGGAAGCAAGGATACTGTTCCGCTGGAAAATGCCCGCCTTTCGCGGCAGTTGAGCGACGCGCTGTGGCGCATGGAAGGTGTGGGCAAGGAAGAGGAGGATGCCCTATGGGCCTGCCGCCGCAGGGTGTCGGCAGCGTCCTATGTGCTGGGGCCGGATCGCATCGGCGGCGACATGGCTGTGCCCCGTGGGTCTATCCTCAAGGCCGTGCGTCGCTTTGAAGAAATCGCGGCTTCCAACGGAAAGCGGCTCATTGCCTTTGGCCATGCGGGCGACGGCAATATCCATGCGAATCTGCACTATGACGCCTCCGACCCTGACGATGCCCGTCGCACGGAAAAAACCCATCACGAACTGGACGCGGCCGTCCTTGAGTTCGGCGGCAGCCTTTCCGGCGAGCACGGTGCGGGATTTCTCAAAGATGTGGGCAGGCAGATAGGCAAGGAGGAACACGCCCTGATGCGCGGCGTCCGCCGGATTTTTGATCCCAAGGGGATACTCAACCCCGGCAAGGGCTATTAAGATGAAAAGAGGCTGCACGCAATGTGGCGAATGCCTGAACGTTTGCCCGGTATATGAAATTTTCAAGCGTGAAGAATACGCGCCCAAGGCCAAGCGGCTGCTCATGGAGCCGCTGGACGCAGAATACGGCAGCGGGGCAGAAGAGGCTCTTTCGTGGGACACCATACGGGAACTGTCGCGCCTGTGTGCGGGCTGTGGCCGCTGCCAGCGTGCCTGCGCGCGCAAGCTTTCCACCGCCGACCTTCTGGCGGATGCGCGCGCGCGAAACCCCCACTGGTCGCAAGCTCTCTGGGAACTCTGGATACAAAGGCTCGGCCCTCTCTGGCCCATGGCTGGCAAGATCGCCATGCTTGCTCCTGATGGTATCATTCCCGGCAGTCTGCATTCCTTGCTGGGAACCGCCCGTGCGCTGGTCGACCTGCCGCCTTGCGAACTCTGGATGCTGCTGCAACCACAAGAGCGCGTTCAGGGGACGCCCGTAATTCTGTTCAGTGGGTGTACCGCCAACAACGTCCGGCCACGATGGACGGAAAAGGCGGAGACGCTGCTGCGGGCCTGGGGCTATGACGTTCTTGACGCTTCAGGCTTCACGTGTTGCGGCGGAACCCTGCACCATGCCGGACAGTACAAAGCGCAAAAAAGCGCACGCGACCAGAATGTGGACGTCTGGCGCTCGCTGGGTCGCCCGCTGGTGGCCAGCTTTTGCGCTTCGTGCAAGCACAGCCTTGAGCAATACGCCGCAACCTTGCCCGAAGATGAAGGCAGGGAGTGGAAGCAAAAATGCCAGGGGCTGTCCGCCCTGCTGACCAGTCCGCGCGTATGGGCCACAGGGCATGCCCCGGCGGTGGTGGCCTATCACCAGCCCTGCCACTGGAATGCGGCAGACCCTGACCTGCCCCTGCTCAAGCCCGGTCTGCCCGGACTCAAGAAGGGCACTGGCCTGTGCTGCGGCATGGGGGGCATCCTCAAGATGAGCAACCCCGGCCTTTCAATGGACATGGCCCGACGGTGCTTCGAGGGTTTTGCCCCTGAAGCGCGCGCGGTCATTACCGGATGCAGCGGCTGCGTCATGCAGCTTGCCTCCGCCGCTCCAAAAGGGGTGGAAGTGCGCCACTGGCTGGATATTGTGGATGCAAAAAGCGCGTGAACGGGATTGAACAGTCTGAACCGGGTGGGCGCGGCGTGTGGTGCGTCAACGCTGGGCAAATCTGAATAAGAAAGAATGAGAGTGGAACAGGCGGTAAGCCCCAGCCCGGTTTTTTGCCGGGGCTTACCGCTGTGAAACTGTTTGTTACGCCTTGACCATGGCGGCGTAGTCGCTGCCGCTCATGCATGCGTTTTCATCGTAAGGGGTCGCGGTGACGCGCACCAGCCAGCCCTGACCGTAGGCATCGTCATTCAGCAGTTCCGGCGTATCGGCAAGCGCGCTGTTGGCTTCCGTCACGGTGCCCGAAATCGGCATGATGGCATCGCTGGTAACTTTGACGGACTCGATGGAAGCGCAGGATTGCCCCTGCTCGAAACTGGCTCCTTTTTCCGGCAGATCCACAAATATGACGCTGCCAAGCTGTTCCTGGGCGTAGTCAGTGATGCCGATGAGCCAGGAACCGTCATCCTGCTTTTGCGCCCACAAATGGTCAGCGTGGTACAGTCTGTCGTCAGGAAAGTGCATTGTCTTCTCCTTATGCGCCTGTGATGGAAGATTTTGGCGCCCGTATGGCCGCTGGGATAATTTCATCCAGAGTGGGGTGGGCGAACATGACTTCGTCCAGCCTGGATTCTGTATACGCATCCTTTATGAGCAACTGGGCCACCGTCACCAGATGCGACACTCCGTGCCCCACAGCGGCGATGCCAACCATGCGGCCCTCATGCCATACCACTTTGACAAAGCCTGCGGTTCCGCCGCTGGCCTGCGCAATGGGGTTCGCCGTCAGGGGAGCCTGGGAAACTTCCACTGTTTTGCCTTCACGGAGCAGCGCGCCTGCGGTCTGGCCCACTCGCATGATTTCCGTGCCGCCGTAAACGCAGGAGGGAACAGGCCCTGGCTCATAATCGCCCTGGGTTTCGCCCAGGATATGCCTGGCCACGTAGGCGGCCTGATGTTCCGCCGCATGGGCCAGAAGGGTAAGGCCGTTGATGTCCCCTATGGCGTACAGGTCGGGGCCGCTTTGCAGCTTGGCGTCCACCTGTACGTATCCACGTGGCGTAAGGCTGCCGCCAGCGCTCTCCACACCAAGGCCCGCGCTCTTGGGCTTGCGGCCCACGGCCACCAATGCCTTGGCTGCCGTGATAATTGTGCCGTCTTCAAGTTCAAGCCGCGCTTTGCCGTCAACAGATTCCAGGTTTTTGGCCTTGGCGCCTTCATGACAGACAAGGCCCTTCTTGGTCAGAGCGCGGAGCATTTCTTTTGCAATGTCAGCGTCTTCCGTAGGCGCGATGTGTGGTGCGGCTTCAACTATGGTCACCGTACTGCCCATGGCTGAAAAAAAGTCCGCCATTTCAAGGCCGATGGCGCCCGCGCCCACCACGATCAGACTTTCGGGGATGGCGGCGATGCGCAAAAGATCGGTGCTGTCCAGCACATTCTGGTGATCAGGCACAAGCCCAGGAAATGACGCGGATGCTGTCCCGCAGGCAAGGATTATCTTTGTTCCCGCCAGTGAGACAGGGCCCTGGGCAGTGGTGACCTGTACCTGCGTCTGTCCTTCATTCTGGCCGGTGCAAACGCCACGTCCTTCAAAAAGGTCTATGCCAAGAGCGGCCAGACTTTTTGCCAGAGTCTGGCTTGTTCCCTTGGTAAAGCGCGTGACGCGGTTTTGCAGGGCCGTGAAGTCTACCTGTATGCTGCCCTTGGCAATGCGCACACGCTCCTGGGCGTGCAAAAGGCCTTGCGGGGCCGTGGCGCCAAGCAGCATTTTTGTGGGGATGCAGCCAGCGTTAAGGCAGGTGCCGCCCCAATGGCTGTCCTCAATCAGCGCGATTTTTTTGCCAGCCTGAGCCAGGATGCGGGCCGCAGTGGTTCCACCAGGGCCGCCTCCAATTACAATGACGTCATATATCTGCACGAAATCATCCTCCTATTTTGCGACGTCAGCTTTGAACAGAAACTGGCGTGAAGCGGACCGGTAAACGAGCAGCGTCTGTTCAGGCAAAGCCTCCAGTCCGTGCATGTCCCAGGCCATATCCGGCGTAACGGCCTCGATGACATAGGGCAGGGTGGGCACATTGCAGGCCTCGGAGACCATCTTGGCTGCGGCAAGCGCCTCGGCCCTGTCAGGCCATGCCCAGGTTCCGTCCTGGCCCGGCTGGGGAACCGCGAAAAAGCGTATGATCCCATCAGGCGTTGCACGCACAAGTTCTATGGTTTCAGCAAGCGCTTCCTTGGAGGGCGCGCCGCCAAAAATGCTTTCCGTTGTGGCGCTTGTGCCCACAACATTAAGAATGACGTGCACGTCCTTGATGGCCAGGAGTTTGCGCAGCAGTTCGGGCTTGCGTCCGTCCACCTGCAGCCATACCTGAAGACCGCCCTTTGCCAGCCGGTCCACAAGGGTGAGCATATTTTCTTCCTGTCCCTCGGGGCATTGGGACGGATAGATGCCCGCGATCTTGCCGTGGAGCATATCGCTTCTGGTCACGCAGCACTCAAGAACGCGGCCGGAAAGCAGGTAGGCCAGTATTTCGCCGGAGCCCTGCTTGATGACCTCGCCGTCATCAAAGAGCGGAAACTCCACGCCTTCGGGATTGCGATAGATGGCCTTGCGGTTGGTGCGGTAAAATGTGTTGAAGGTCTGCGCATCGGCCTTGAAATCGACGGTGCCATAATCCAGCCCGCGTTCGGCAAGAAAACTTTTGACAATCTTGCAGCGTATACATTCGGGCGCTGTGTAAAGGGTGATGCTCATGGCGCTCTCCTTGAAATTACGTAAGCCGGGCAGGCAGAAAGTTTTGGCCGATCTGTCCCGCCCGGCAAGCAGAAAAAAGGTTAGTAGCCGGAATGGTTAGGCGATGTCTTCCAGCGACTTGCCTCCGGTGCGCGCGCCCCACAGGGCAAGCACAATGGCGGGCACTACGCAGAGTGCGCTGAAAATATAGAATACACCGTCAAAGCTGTATGCAGCGTACACTACAGGAATGAGAGGTTGTGAAAAAGCTACCGCAAGACGGCCTATGGAAGAATGAAAGCCGGTAGCCGTGTTGCGCAGGTGCGTGGGGTAGGATTCTGCCGTGTACGAAAAAATGGTGAATCCCAGGCCCATGACAAAGGCCGTAAGCAGCGCGCCTACGCCAACAACGACCCAGTAGGAACTGACATTGCCGAATATGGGCGCCAGCACCGACATGACAACCAGCATGATGACCAGGGGTATCTTACGCCCGCCCATATCGGTAAAGGCGCTGGAAGCGAAAAGGCCCAGAGGCACGCCGATTGAAATGAGCGTGGTGGCCATCAGGCATTCTTCAAGGGTAAAGCCGTGCGCTTTGAGCAGCGTGGCCGTCCAGTTGGTAACCACAAAGGTGGCGGGGTTGGTGCAGAGCACCAGCACAAGAATGACCAGCGTGCGTTTAACGTATTTCTGGCTGATCATGCCCAGCAGCACTTCACGCAGTGGCGGTTTGTGGGTGGAGCCTTTGCTGGCAGCCTCTGAAAGATCAATATTCATGTGCGTCAGGTCAAGCATGACGGCTTCCGCTTCCTTGATGCGGCCACGGCTCACCAGCCAGCGGGGGGATTCGTCCAGGTACTTCCAGGCAATAAACAGGGCAATGTACCCCATGCCGCCAAGATAGAAAATGTAGCGCCATGCTTCTTCATGCAGAGGGATGATGGCCCTGCAGAGCATGCCGATGACGGGCACGGCGCAAAATCCCACCCCTGCCACAAGGTTTTGCCATTTCCCCCGGCTTTCTGCCGGTGCCATTTCTGCAATATAGGCTTGTGAACAAACCATCAGGCAAAAGACGCCGAAGCCTGTCAGGGCGCGTGAGGCCACAAAGACATGGAAGTCGTCCGTCATGCCGTTGATGATGGACGCTGTAGAAAACAGGGTGATGGCAATAAGAAATGTTTTACGACGGCCAATAAGATCGGATATGAACCCGCCCACAAAACCGCCGCATGTCATGGCTGCAAAATACCAGAAGGTGACCGTGCCTATATCGCGCATGGTCAGCCCCCAGTGTTGCATCAGGGCCGGGGCAATGAACCCGAAGTTCCAGTTGTCCATCTGTTCGCAAAAATACGCCACCATAATGATGAAAAAAACGGCTTTGTGGCGCCCTGTGACTTGAAGTCCGTCGAAGTAGTTATTGCTGATTCTCTCTTGGCCTGGCATGGATTTTTCCTTTTGGCGCTAGGAGTTGAGCGTGATTTTTTATTGTGTGTCGAAACTGCCGACTTCAACGGGAGCAGGAGGTTGTGCTTTTAATAACTGGATGAGCTTTTTTAGTTGTAGACTGCGCTACGTTTTTAGAAGTTTTTTTAGATGTCATAGTAGTTCAGACAGTTATATATATTCTGCCAAGATCATTAGATATATTTGATGTGAAAAAAAGATTTATTTAAAAAAAATGTCGCTGGGACTACAAAATTGCATCAAAGAACACGTCATTGTCCTGTGCAGGAAGCGGGAGGTGCAGGAGGTTGCACCTATTTTCACAGGAGGATTTATGAGAACTTTGGGCAAAAAGTTGTTTTGCTTGCTGTTCTGCGGCGTATCCATTCTGCTTCCCATCCGGGGTAACGCCGTGGACTTTAAGGTCAAGGGGGCCTTTGACATCAGCTTTCAAACATCCAATGTCATGCCGCTGGGGGTGAGTGGCAAAGACACGTTTCAGGCATTGCAGCGTCTGCGGTCGCAGTTTGACGCTATTGCCAGCGAAGATCTTTCTGGCAGTCTGATTCTTACTGTTGGTACAAACGGGCAGTCCTGGGGCACCGCCAAGGACGGAGCAGCCCTTGGCAGTGACGGCAACAATATAGTAGGGCTTCGTTCCGCCTACATTGACTGGCGTGTGCCCAAAACCGAAGCCAAGGTGCGCATGGGCATACAGCCCCTTCTGCTGCCCGGTTTCGTGACTGACTGGAGTGCCGTGTACGGACAGATTACAGCGGGTGTTACAGTCAGCGCCCCTGTATATCAAAACAACGGGACGAGCGTGGGGGCCACGTTTTTTTGGGGACGCCCGTATAATGACAACTCCCAGAATACCCAGAACGGACGTTTGGAAGCAAACTACCTGGACAATCTGGATGTTTTCGCCCTCGTTCTGCCCATCAAGGCTGAGGGGCTAAAGATTTCGCCCTGGGGCATGTACGCCCTTATTGGTGAAAACAGCCTGCGGGGCATAAACGACAACACTTCACAGCGCGAACCCGCCATTTATGCGCCGCGCGGCGGCCTCATGCCCATACTCGGCAGCGGCATGAACTATTACCAGGCGTTTGAAAAAACGTACCGCAATGCCAACAATACCTGGGGCAACGGCTGGTGGGGTGGTCTGACGGTCAACCTGACCCAGTGGGAACCGTGGGATATTGCCCTTGAAGGCACCTATGGCCGTGTAGATATGGGTGAACTCAAGGATTATACCCAGTTTGATCCCAACGGGCGGGGCAAAACCTTTCAGCTTGTGCGCGAGGGCTGGTATGCGGCCATGCGCGCGGACTACAAATTCAGCTGGGGCACGCCCGGAGTGCTGGCCTGGTATGGTGGCGGCGATGACGACAACCCCTATAACGGTTCTGAGCGTCTGCCTGTTTTCAACACGCCGTGGCCGGTAACGCCGCTGGGCTTTGGCGGAGGCTTTTTTGACCTGGATACCTGGAAGGTGCTTGGGCACAACCCCAGCGGCATGATGGGCGTTGTAGGCAGCATCAAGGACGTGAGCTTTATTAATGATCTGAAGCACACGCTCAAGTTCGCCTATTTTCACGGCACCAACAGCTCGGAAATGCCGAAAAAAGCCAACATGACCTCGTATCCCACACGCGCGGACGGACCCATGGCCTATCTTACCACTACCGACCATGCGTGGGAAACAAGCCTTTCCAGCACTTACAAAATCTATGAAAACCTTCAGGTCAACCTTGAAGGCGCCTTTGTCAAACTGTATCTGGATCCTGACACCTGGCACGGTGTACAGGATTCACAGTACGAGGACAACTGGCGGGTATCTTTGACATTCCGCTACACGTTTTAATTTTTCTTCAGTCTTGATATTACGGCTCTGAGCGGGAATGCCTGCCGCTCAGGGCCGTTTTTTCGTTTTTAGAGCACCTGACTTTTTCAAGGGTAAGATGCTCTGGACCGTGCCATCATGAGATGAATTTTCCGTCATATCAGGGAGAATGAGCCTGCTATGCAGAGTGTACTCTGCTGGTGCTTGATCGGAATAAAAGGCGAAGTCGACGCAGAAATACCAGGAAAGGCACTCGCGACGGCACTGTCTAAACCCTGCGGATGAGATACACCAACAGCAGGGGATCAAAGCATTTATCCCATATTACGGATATGCCGTCAAAAAAAGATGAGACCCCGGCGGCAGATCCGGGGTCTCATCGCAAACGGAGGAGGGTAATGGAGTCGGATTATTCGGTTGCGGCCACGCAGTGTCCTGCGCCGCTATAGTAACCTATGGTACCTTCCACCTTGACGGTGGACATGGCTCCAAAGGGGGCGGCCCCAGGAACACGGAATTCCTTGACAGTCAAAGGCTCGATGGCTTTTTCTTCGGGAACTTCGGCCTGCGGCACCCAGGAATACGGCACGCGGTACGCGCGGTACACCCAGTTCATGGGCAGGCTGATGTGTCCCTTGTACGGGCAAACATATTCCCACACGATTTCATGTTCAGCGGTCACTTCAAACACGCGGCCGTCGGAACCTTCGCAGATGAGCGTGTTGCCATTGGGCAGACGCTGCGCGGAGCTGATGAAGGGGCTGTAGAAACGGTAGGCGTCGAGCGGGATAAGGAAGCCCGCTTCATGCGGCGTATACTGCCACACGATTTTCATGGCCACGGGGTCAATTTCAAGTATCCGCGAGTAGTCGCGCTGCGCGGCCTTGACGCCATGGGGCGCGCCAGGGTTGGGGTTGCCGTAACCGCCCCAGCCGCCGTTGTCATACACAAGAATATTGCCTTCGCCAGGCAGACCGCGGGGGATCATGTGGGCGTGGTGCTGGCCGATGATCCAGCCAATGGCTTTTTCTTCGGGCGTGCGGTCATAATCCGGGCCGAGCTGCCACACGATCTTTCCTGTCTTTTTGTCCAGAATCAGGATAATGTTGGTTTCACGGCCGTCAATGATGATGTTGTCTGGATGGAAACGGGCGTCGCCCGCGTCAAACCACTTGTTGGGTCCAAGCGTGGACATGGAGTTGACATGCATCCAGTCACCCACGCCAGGCGCGTTTTCCATGATGGTTCCGCCACGGAAGTTGGGGTCGCGGCACATGGCGTTGCGTGCGGCCTCGCCAAAGCCCATTTCTTCCGCATGGTCGGCACAGTTCCATTCCCAAACAATGTCGCCGTCCCAGGTTACTTCATAAATGACGTCATCCACCAGCATCTTGTCGCTGATATAGGGATTAACGGTGTTTTTGTGGCAAAGGACAAGCGTATTGCCTGAGTCTATTTTGGGCTCCTGTCCGGGAGCGTAATATCCGGTGGAGCTGCCTTCGCGCTGGAAGTCATGATGCTGGCGCGCCATCCAGCGGCCTTCCATGCCTGGATCTTCGATGAATTCCGCTCTGTCGAACTTCCAAACAATATTGCCGTCCCAGTCTACCTGAACGAGGTCAAGCTGGTCTTGCAGGCCATGCTTGGGGTGACGGGTACCAGTGCTGCCCATGAGCATGCCACCAGGGAACATTTTATTGGGAAAGCCATGCAGATCCTTCCACATACGAACTTCGTGTCCGTTCATGCCAATCAGCAATGCGCCGTTGTCGGGAGCCTGCAGAATGGTAAAGCCGCTCCATGCCTTTTCCGGTTTGTAAACTGTGACGCCAGTGGGATAAATAGTCGGGTGACCCATGAAGACCTCCAAACATGCGGGTTATTTTTTGCACAACAGGGTTGACTGTAAGTAGTTTCCTCAACCTCTTCGTACGATAACCGCATGATAGTCCTGGCTGACAGTGAAAATTGTAGTTCATGCAACAATATTCACAAAAAAAGGGCGCTAGGATTATTTCATCAACAAGTACCTGCCTTGGGCCACTGCCGTTGTGGCCCTTTTTAGCATACCCCGGCAGCGGGATATATTTCCCACTAATACTCTAAGTGATGGAAGCTGTGCTGCTTTTTTGCTATGGCTATCACGTGTGGACTATTCAGTTGGTCTAACCTCTTTATCGGGAGGGACTAATGTCTTTCATCGAACTGTTCAACCAGAATGAATGCTGGGGAAAGGTTGTCAGAGACAAGGCCCGTAAATGGGAAAAGGGCTGGAAGTTTAGCGATGACGCGCCGACAATGTACTATGTTCTCAGCGGCAGAGTGCGCCTGATGGCTCTGGATGTCTGTGGCAATGAGAAAACGCTGTGGTATCTCAGCAAGGGGTGCTGTTTTAATGAAACCATAATGTTCGGCACAACCCCTGGAGAGACCCATTCTTCCACCCGAAGAATGAGATTTTACCATGAATGCACAAAAAATTGCTATCTGCACGTATTCTCGCAACGGGATGTAGTGGAACTGGGAAAAAAGAATCCCGAGCTTTTACTTAATCTTTGCCAAAGTTATGCAAAAAAGGTCGGTCTGCTGGCAGAGTCTCTTGTGTCGCTCAGCCTTGAATCGCCCTTGACCAGAGTGTGCAAGTATCTGGCCTCGCGCATTGTGCCGGGGTCATCGCCACTTTGCGCCCGGCGCGATATTTCCTATCGCGAAATGGCAGATCTGCTGGGCATGCACCGCACTTCAATCCACAAGGTCATGCGCCAGTGGCAGGTTGAAGGCGTGTGGGATTTTGAAAGAAACAGCTCTGAAGTTATTATTTTGCAGCCAGATGTTTTTTTTGAAGAAGCCAGCATGTGTCAGGAAGATGCGCCGCCGCAGCACCAGGTCTGAGAGTGTAAGAAAAATATGGACGCCATAGCCCTGCATGTCAATATATAGTTCATCCTCTTGGGCGCTACAGATGGGCTTTTTCTTGGACATATGGGCGCGAGGCGCGCGAGGCGCACGAGGCTGGCACAACTAGAAGCTTGTGCAGGCCCCTTTGTTATTTGGAGCGGGTGTACGCGTGTGCGTATCCCGCTCTTTCATGTTTTTCGGGCACGGCGGGCACTACGCGCTTTTTCTGCTGAAAGCCATGGGGCGAATATTCCGGTTCGATCTGGCCGGTTCAATCTGGCCAGTTCAATCTGGCCGATTCGATCTGCCAGTCCGATCTGGCCAGTCCGATCTGGCAGTGTGATCATTCCGGTGTGTACAAACTGGTATGATCTTTGGGGACGCATCCTGGTAAGGTGGGGTGGTTACGACAGGGTTCCAGGCAATTCCGTATGCCAGGGAGATCTGCCACGTGTTCACACCCCGCTATCAGGTACTCGTTGCCGGGCCCCGGGCTCGCAACAAAACAAGATATTACATTTGACGATAAATGTTTTTATTTTTTATTGTTGGAACAGCTTGTTGCGACGGTTGTTTTGCGCGTTGGCTTTGCGACTGTTTTGTCAAAGTGGCGAAGCTTGTTTGCGACAGATACATCTGCCTCGCTGCCGTCCGCTTTTTATTCTATCACCAACATCTGCTCACAGGAGCGTTCTATGATTTATACCCCAAAAGTATTCAGGTGGGTTTCGCCCGTGGTCAGCTTGCTTCTGGTCGCGGCAATAGCGTGCGAACCGGTGCTGGCCTGCACAAGGACGCTGTACGTCTCTGCTGACGGCACTGCCGTCATTACAGGGCGGAATATGGACTGGAAAGAAGACATGGGCACCAACCTGTGGGCTTTTCCGGCAGGGATGGAAAAAGATGGAGCAGCGGGGAGCCGATCTGTACGCTGGGTGTCCAAGTACGGCAGTGTCACTGCCGCCGGGTATGACGCGGGCACGACGGATGGAATGAATGAAAAGGGGCTTGTGACCAGCATCCTGTATCTGGCGGAGTCAGACTATGGCCCGCGTGATCCTGAAAAGCCCGTCATTTCCATAGCGACATGGGCTCAGTACGTTCTGGACAATTTCGCCACTGTTGCGGAAACAGTGGCCGCGCTCAAGAGTGAACCCTTTCAGATCGCGGCCCCGACACTGCCCAACGGGGCCGCAAGTACAATGCATCTGGCCATTTCAGATGTTACGGGCGACTCGGCCATTTTTGAGTATATCAAGGGCAAACTGGTCATACATCACGGTAAGGACTACACCGTAATGACCAACTCGCCGAGCTATGATCAGCAGCTTGCCCTGAACGCCTACTGGAAGGAGATAGGAGGGCTGGTTTTTTTGCCGGGAACCAACCGCGCGGCTGACCGCTTTGCCCGAGCCGCGTTTTTTCTTGATGCCATTCCCAAGGCTATGGACAAAAACTACATTGCTGCCGTCCCCGGAAAAAGCTTCAATAATCAGGCCATTGCAAGCATGCTCAGTCTTCAGCGCGCGGTCAGCGTGCCTCTTGGCATAACCACCCCCGGCCAGCCCAACATCTCATCAACAATCTGGCGCTCCATAGCTGACCAGAAAAATTTGACCTATTATTTTGATTCTGCCACCAGCCCCAATACCTTCTGGGTTTCTTTGGACAAGCTGGATCTGAGACCGGGAGCCCCAGTGAAAAAGCTGACGCTCCAGAACGGCGCAATCTTTTCCGGAGAAGCTTCGGCGCATTTCAAGGAAACAGCGCCTTTTGCCTTTCTTCCCGCCGGGCAATAATGACAGCCTCTTGCCCTGGCCACTGCAGAAACGTGTTGCATGACAGAATATAAAAGCTGCGGAGAATTTTTTTGCAAAATTCTCCGCAGCTTTCTTGCGTCAGTATATTACGTGATATTACATGCGAATGCTGTTGCGGATGTCCTCCAGGCGGGCTTTGGCAAACAGCAGGTACGACAAAACCAGCTCCCCGGAGTTGAAAGACGACGTAATGTACAGAGGGTCGTAGTCACAGATGCGGGTCAGGTACGACATGGCGGAAGCCATGTTTTCTTCGTTGTTTTTGGCCCGTATTTCCGGGTACAGCACATACAGGGTGTGGATGAAATCACGCAGAACCAGCACAATGCCCTGTACTTCATAAATACGGTTATCCAACGTGTAGAAGGGCATGCCCTGTGCGTTTTGCAACAATCCCAACGCATATCCCAACATGTTTTCGCCAGTTACGGCCACAAAGGACGCATAGAGGTCATCCGAGCGGCAGTTGAACACGCCTGTGCCGTTGTCCAACGACTTTTTGTAATCTTCCAGTAATTTGAAGCCCTTTTTGTAGGAGCCTTCAGCGGAAGGGAGCATAAAGCTGCGCGGATCAATGGCAAAGCTGTTGATGCGCGCCTTGTATAAAAACTCGCTCTCGCGGTCGCTGCTGCCCAGTTTGGCAATCTGGCTGGAATAGAGGTCAAGAAGAAACCGTGTGGCGTGATATACGCCATACTGACGGTAGGCGCGATTGTCCATTATGAATCGGTTAAAAATGATGTCGTTGAGGCTCCAGCCAAAGGTGGAATTCAACTCGCGGCGCATCTGAAAGGTAATGGAATCCAGCAGGATTTTACCTTTTTCGGTTTCCGGCAGCTTGTCCGCCTCGGCGGGTATGGGCATCGGATCCGGAAATGTCGTGGCGTCAATGGCTGAATACGCGCGCTGCAAACCCCATAGCAGAAACAAGATGCCCAATAAGATAGCCGCTTGAATGGCCAGGGTTTTTACTACGACCTGGAATTTTACTATCGGCGGCAATGACGGCAGTTTCATAATGCTAATCTCCCAAAAACGATCTTTGTATACCTTAAATTTAACCAGCTAATCATCTTGTCAATATACAGGTGAATCAGCAAATGGGGAAGTACAGATTTTCCATTTTTATATATTGTTGTGATATTGTATATATAATAACTAATAACCATTGTATGCTATAAAACAACTTTAATAATTATATATTATTGTTCATGTTGTAGTCATCCGTGGATATTAAATCCGGAATAATTTTGACGTGAAATAATTATCGGTCTTTAAGGCAGCATATTATGGGTGTATGTTGTGCTATAATCAATCCGAACGGCACTGCCCCATGAGGCTGATCTTCTTGGGTTTGCCAGGGGCTGTCCATCGACGCCGCATCCAGTAAACAGGCAAGGTCTCGCTAATGTGAAAAAGCAATGGACACGCACCAGGTTTTAGCCGACAATTCTTCAAGTCTGTTGCTACCCTGGTGATACGTTTTTTTAAACTTTTCCGCGCGGTTCACGTTTCAAAAAGCATGTTCACCGGCTCGGCTGACAGGTATGAAAAGATTGCCCATAAGGGAACTTACGCCAGTAGGTTCCCTTTCTCGTCTGAACGTCTGTGGCCATGACTGAATGTGCCCTGCAGCCGGTGCGACAGGGCAGTCTGTTTCGGTTCTGCGTCTGTTTTGATTCTGCGCATGAACATGAATTTTTTTGGGTGTGCATCATACGCCACAAGAACGTAACTATCAGAAATATTATGGGAGGAAACACATGAATCCAATTAAAGTTGCCGTGCATGGCCTGGGCAATATCGGCAAGGGCGTCATAGACTGCCTGCTCAGCGCCAATGATTTTGACTGTCTGGGCGTGGTGCGGCGTGCCCCCTCGGTGGGCACGCAGGCATTTTCGCTGCGGGGGCTGCCAGACTATGCCTCCATTGACGCCCTTATGGCGGCCAGGGGCAAACCTGATGTTGCAGTAATATGTGGCCCTTCACGCAATGTTCCGGCCGATGTCCGTCATTACCTGGAAAAGGGCATCAATACGGTGGACAGTTTTGATATCCATTCGGAAATCCCCCAACTGGTCGCAGATCTGGATCAGGCGGCCAAGGCATCTGGCCGGACGAGCATAACAGCGGCCGGGTGGGATCCAGGGACGGATTCAGTCCTGCGCGCGCTTTTTGAAGCCATGACCCCGGTGGGAACCACCTTTACCAACTTTGGGCGCGGTCGCTCCATGGGGCACTCCGTTGCGGCGCGGTCCATCGCCGGAGTGGCAAACGCCTGCTCCATCACAATTCCTGTTGGCGGCGGCAAACATTCACGGCTGGTGTACGTCCTTCCCGCTGCCGGAGCTTCTTTTGCAGACATCAAGCAGAGAATCGCCGCTGACCCCTATTTCAGCAGTGACCCCCTGGATGTCCGCGAAGTGGGCAGCCAGCAAGAACTGGATTCTGTGGCTGACAACTCTCACGGCGTGCTTATGGAGCGCATTGGCGCTTCCGGGAGCACCTCCAACCAGCGCCTGAGCTTTGACATGCGCATAGACAACCCTGCCCTGACGGCGCAAGTGCTGGTGTCCTGCGCCAGGGCCACCACGCGCCTTGCTCCCGGTTGCCATACGCTGATTGATGTGCCGCCGGTGGCCTTGCTTGCTGGTGACCGGATGAAGCATATTGCCAGACTGGTTTAGGGCATTTTACCTTTGAAAAAGGGAGATGCGCCAACGCTGCACAAAAGTGCTGCGCGCCGCACCATAAGTGGTATTCTGCCGAAAAATATGTTTTTCGGCAGAATACCACATTGAAATGTAAGGCATTATAAAAGTAGTCCGGAACTGGTTTCTGCTTGCCGCCCGTAGCCTCAAGCGGTGTCAGGCATGCTTATTTGAGTTTTGCGCGGCGGTCGATATCCAGTTTGTGGAAGATCGTGCGCAGGTGCGCGCGCACCGTGTTTTCCGTAACCAAAAGCCGTTCCGCAATTTCACCATTGCGCAGGCCCTCGGCAGCCAGCAGCGCGACCTCGCATTCCCGCGCGGTCAAATCGGCGGGCAACACCCCCCTGGCAACGGCGTGGCGCAAGGCCTCCCAGCCGGTGCCGTATCGCGCCCTGGCCGTGATGAAAGCCTCAAGATGCGTGGGGTACCTTTTCTTGATCAGTTCTTCTGTCAGGCCCTGGAGAGTCTGTATGGAGCATACGGCCAGGGACAGCACAAAACCGTCAGGCAGGGCCTTTTCGGCGGCGCGCTCCAGAAAGTCCGCAGCCTGACCGCGCTTGCCCAGCAGGGAATACCCCAGAGCCATGAAGAGCAGGAACAGAAATTCCGAAAAAGCGGTTTTCCTGGCTACCTCCTCCGGGATGGCCTCCAGCGTCCCGATGAAGCGCGTGATTTCCCCCTGGTTGAGCAGATAGACCACATGCGCGTACAGCGCGTTGTTGCGCATGGGAGGAAAAAGCGGCAGGGAAGAAAAATCGCCGTCCTTCAGCCAGCCGGCGATGCGGATCTGCTGTTGCAACTCGGCCAAAATAGCGCCGCGAACCGTATCCAGTGCCATCCGCACCACCCAGGCCGTTTGTCCGGGGCTGGATGCGGCGCGATCCATGGCCTTGACGGCGCGCCGCCAACCTTCCGCGTCGGCTTTGAGCAGCGCGATGTCGGCCAGCACCTTGGCTGTTCCGAGCAGAATAACGCTCTGCCGACTGCTTTCGGCCAGAAATGCCGCCTTGTAGGCGTAGATCTCCGCCGTGGCCATATCCCCTCTGTGGTAGGCGACCTCGGCGCGAAAGAGCGCATCCGCGCCGCTGCCATGGCCGCCGGTCAGCCGGGAATAGAGGGGAATGAATTCCTCAAGGGCTTCGGCCTCACGATCAGCTTCACCCGGCCGGAGGTGGAACTCCGCAAGCTGGCAGTAGTCGCCGGAGCACCAGGGAGCTTCAGGCAGGATCACTTGTGAGCATGCGCCGTTAAACAGGGCCGAGGCTTCGCGAATGTTCGGGAGCATTTCGGCCGCGCGGGGAAAATGGCGGTAGGCCGACACAAGCAGCCACTCCGCCCTCAAGGGCCCGCTTTCTTCAAGCCGCTCGTCCAGGTCATCCAGCACCTTGCCAAAAGCGGCGTCCAGGCCCGCAACCTTGAGTGTCCAGGCGACGCACAGCATGGCCAGAGGATGCTCGCGCCTGATTTCTTCCGGGCAATGCTCCGCGATATCCAGGGCAATCCTGAAAAAGGGCGTGCCGCCGGTCTTTTCAAAAAGGACAGGGGAAAGATCCAGGGCGAGTATGCGGTCATACGCGCGTACTTCGGCATACAGCCCCAAAGCTTCGGCGAGCCTGCCCCGGTCGCGGCAGAGGTCGCCCGCGCGCAGAGAATCCTCGCCGCCCCTGGGGCGACCGGAAGAACGGCGTACACGGGGCGACGTCTTGCTGGGGGATGAACCCTCTGCCTTGGAGCTATCAGCCATTCCCCTTGCTCCTTTTCTCTGTCGTGGAGGATTTACTGCATGTAGCATTCATTATTTTGCAGCAAAAATCCATAGAGCAGCCGTTTTGAAGCCTGGACTCGTTGGCCCGGCACGGCCGAGATACCTGTTCGCATGCGCTATAGTCCATTCGGACGATGCGCACGGATTGATATTTTTCTATTATTATAAAAAATCAGTATTTCACGGTTAAGCAGAAGCTTCTGCACTCTCTGTCCATATGGGGGCGAAACATGGCGCAACCGGTGGAAAACTTCATTCGCAAGGCTGGCCTCATGGCGGGCAGTTGCAACATTGTGCTGAATTCCCTCTTTTCCTGGCTGGGGAACATGTCCAGGGCGGACGTACAGCAGGGTTCGGCCGCTGTGGATACGGTTATTACCAGCATAATCATGTCGCTGCTGATGACTCTCTTCATTTCCGCCGACACACGGCGCGCCCTCAAGGCCGGGACCATTGCACTGCCCATAACGGATCTCAGCGCCGGACGTCTGCTGCGCCGTCTGCCCGCACGGCCCTGGAAGCTCGGTCTTCTGCTGGGACTGGGCGTTGCGCTTGTTCTTACGTCCTGTATGATGGGGATTTTTTTCCTGTTTGGCGTGACGGCGCTTTCATTTTTCGCCTTCCTTTCCATTAAGGTCGTGTACTCAATGCTTCTCGGCTATGCCGTGGCCCGTTGGGTGATTTTGCGGCAGTTGCTCGCCGTCTGAGAATACCGGCCGCATGCACACGGAACCTGAGCCGGTGACGCCGTCAGGGCGGCATTCCGGGCCGCACTCGCTCCGGGGTCGCACAGGACGCCAGCGCCAGCACATTTGTGTTTCGGAACCTGTAAAACCAGGAGAATCATCCATGCACAGCAGCTATTTTATCCCACTGGAAAAAGTGATGAAATTTATGGCGGATGCCGCGATGAACAGTATGGAAGGAGTGTATGTCTATGGTCTCACCGACCCCAGCGTGAAACGGCTGCTGCCGCCGCCTCTCGAACCTGCCGATCCTGCCTATCCCATGTTTATGCTGTATGCCGTCAATATCCGCGAACCAACCTTCGCCCCCTGGTATATGGAGGCTGGCGTCGGCGTAATGGCGAAATGCGAGAATACCACCGGCCTCTACTTCTTCAACCTCCAGTTGAGTGGGCCTGGAGCCTTGATGGGAGCCTTTACCGGGCGCGAATTTTCGGGATTGCCAAAGAAAATCTGTGATCGGATACGGGTCGAGCGAACCGATGCGTATGCGCACTGCTTTGTGGAACGCGGCGGCGTCAAACTGGTCGAGGTGGAAATGGAAATGGGGCGCTATAACCATCCCGCGTTCCAGCTGGAGCAGGAAAACTGCCAGACGACGCCGGGCGGCAAGCTGATCGAAGGGGGAGGATGTCTTTTGCACAGATATGGAATCAGCGAGGAGGGCGGGTTCCGGAATATGGAAATCCTCTACTACGACAGCCCCATGCTATTTCACTTCTGGGAACCGGCGGCGGCGACGGTAAAGCTCGCATCCGCCATGGACGACCCGTGGGGTGATATTCCCCTGACAACCGTCCTGGGCGCAGGCTGGGCCAGGGTCGACAACAGAGTTCGGAGCCAAACCGTCATACATCGTTATAAGCCTGAAGCGGGACCCGAGGTGATGCAGTACCTCTACTCCGGCAGATATGACCGAAGCCTCCTGTGCCGCGAGCACCAGCGCTACGAGTAAACAAAAAGGAGCCTGAAGCATGGAATATAATCGCGACTATTTCGCCGGAAAAACCGCTGTTGTGACAGGGGCAGCGTCCGGCATCGGGCTGGCGCTCGTGGGGGAGCTGCTTCAGAGCAATGCGGCCGCCGTGGTGATGGCGGACATAAACTCGAACAATCTGGAACAACATGAAAAAAGACTGCAAGAACAGTACGGCAACCGGGTGAAAGGATTTTTGTGCGATGTCACCAGGGAAGAGGCGGTACAAAGCCTGATTTCCGATGCCGTGTCTTTTTTTGGAGGTCGGCTCGATCTTCTGATGAACAACGCTGGAGCCGGTTTTCCGGGGTACTTCGCCGACATGACAAATACGGACTGGAAGGCCGCGTTCGACCTGAATTTTTTCAGTGCCCTGTATGGCATGCGGGCCGCATTGCCCATCATGGTCAAACAGGGGGGCGGCCAGATCATCAACATCATCTCCGGAATAGCCTTTACGCCCATGGCGCAGCAGTCGCGCTACGCCGCCACCAAGGCGGCGCTCAATGCGCTCTCCATCGCCTTGCGTACCGAATATTGGGACGACAACATCAAGATATCCTCCGCCACGCCGGGCACGACCGTGACCGCCATATGGGGCGATCTTGAACCGCCCAAAAGCGCGCAGACGTCACAGCAGTCCGCAAGCCGAATCCTGAACGGCGTTACGAATAACGACAGGGTAATTTTTGGCGACGACAACGACGCTCTGGGTGGCGCTGCGTGCTATGACACTCGAAAGCAGGAGGAAATAGACGCGTATCTGCTGCACGTGGCGCGCGAACGCCGCAAAGGCATTACCGCCATCTGAAGGCAAATGTCCCAGCTATGGGCATGCAGTCTGTACCACGCGCATGGAGGGCCGCTGAACTATGGCAAATGGGATCGTCTATCAACAGATCGGCATGACGTGCACGTGGGGTCGCTTGCTCTGAATCTGTACGGGCCTGTGATCGGCAACCATGACCGCTGCCGATATCCATTGCCGGTATCCATTATAAGCGCATGGGAGCTGCGGCGGTTTCGAGCAGCGGCGCAAGCGCCATAAGCTCCGCATCAAGGCCAAAACGGCCAGCCGCCTGCACGCCCAGCGGCAAGCCGCTGCGCACTTTATCCATGGGCAGGCATACTACGGGCAGGCCTGCATGCGTCCACGGCACGTTCATGACCGGGTTGCCTGTGGAGGCGAATCCCTTGGGGGCCTCACCAGGCGCGGCAGGGGCCAGAAAGGCGTCTGCCTTCATGTCGGCCAGCAGATCATCCAGCTTTTTACGCTGATTGGCGCACGATGCGCGCCCTGTCTCAATGACGCCCGCGCCAAGGATTTGCCCAAATTCGATAAATTCACGCGTCTTTGGCCGGTATAGCGGGCCAAAATCCGCAAACCATTCACGGTGCATTTGCGCCAGTTCCGCTGCGGCAAGCTGCTGGTGGCGGTCGCGTATGCCCTGCCAGTCGTCAAAAACCGGCATGGTTTTGATGCGCACTCCCGACAGGCGGGCCAGGCGGTTGCAGTATTGGTCAAAGGCTCTGCGCATGCCCGGCTCGACCTCGTCCATATACGCGCCTTCAGGCACGATAAACAGGGCAGAAGCCTTGCGCCCCTCGGCTGGCGCATCACAAAAAAGCGACAGGGTGGTTGCCGCATCCTGTGATGTTGCACAGAAAAATCCCGCCTGATCCAGGCTGGGCGAAAAGTTGATGATACCCTGGCCCGGCAAAAGCCCCTGCGAAGGTTTGAACCCCGTCACGCCGCAAAAGGCTGCGGGGCGTATGACTGATCCCATGGTCTGCGTGCCGAGCGCCAGCGCAAAATACCCGGCCCGCACGCCTGCGGCAGAACCGCTGCTGGAGCCGCCCGGCGTATGCCGCCTGTTGCAGGGGTTGCGCGTGGCCGCCGGTTCGGCGTGGGTGAACTCCGTGGTGGCGGTAATGCCCATAATAATGGCCCCTGCCTCACGCAACCGCGTCACCAGAGGGGCTTCGTCTCCGGCAAAGAGGATTGACGGCAACAGCGAACCGCAGCGGATGGCATACCCGCTGGTGCGAAAAACATCCTTGATGCCCACAGGCACGCCAAACAGCGGCGGTCTGCCTGCAACTTCGGGCCAGCGCCGCAGGGCTTCCTCCAGTTCGTCCAGCACCATCTGGGGGCGAAAACCGTTCTCTGCAAAGATGAACAACTTTCCCTCGCTGGCTGCAATACGCAAAAAAAGCCCCCTGTATATGCGCAGCAGCGTGTCGGCATCGGCTTTACGAAAGAGGTCGAATCCAAGGACAGGGGGCAGTGCGAAGCGGGGCATGGTTCCTCCTCAGATGCTGGTTGAGGGAATACGCCTGCGGTGGAGCGCTGTTATGGGCACGGCGCAGATTGCAAGTCCCTGGCGTGACAATCCATGTACTTTGTCCCTGCGCCGCGCCTGGCTGTTTATGCGCACCAGTCCGCCAGCAGGGCAGAGTACATTTTTGTACCAAGCTCTATCTGCTCCACGGCGCAGTATTCGTCCACCTGGTGGGCCATGGAGGGATCTCCCGGGCCAAGTATCATCATGGGCACGTCTGGCAGCCGGGGCCGCAGTGCGGCCGCATCGGTGAAAAACTGCACCGTGGCCACATCGGGCCTGTGCCCCAGCAGAGGGGTGAGCACGTCAAAGGCGCGATTCATCCAGGGATGGGCGGGATCTGTCCATACGGCGGGCACGTCAAGGGTGGTTGTCATGCTGATGTCAGGCCCGGCCATGGCGGCCACAGCCGTGCGGATTTCGTCATGATTATGTTGGGGAGTGGTGCGGATATCGATGGTCATGGCGGCGCTGTCCGGTACGGAGTTGCTGTTGCACCCCGCGTGCAGCGTAGAGACGACGCATGTGCCGCCGCCAAGCTGCGGGTGGTCGCCCTCAAGACGGAATGCGCACATGGCGTTGGCAAAGGGCAGCAGCTTTGCCAGCGCGTTGTCGCCCTTGTGCGGCATGGATGCGTGCGCCGTAACTCCCGTGGTTTTGCAGGTAAGCCACAGAGCGCCCTTGTGCCCGCACAGTGGACGGCATGAGGTAGGCTCCGCCACCACAACCGCCGCTATATTGCGCAGAAATTGCGGCTGCGCCGCCATATGGAAGGATCCCTCGCAGCCGGTTTCTTCGCCGCCGTAGACCTGCACGACCAGATCTCCGCGTATGTGCCGGGCCATTTGCGCGGCAGCGCAAACCATGGCCGCAATGCCGCTCTTCATATCGCTGCTGCCGCGACCGTAAAGCAGGCCGTTTTGTATACGGCCCTCAAAAGGAGGCATGCGCCATTGTGCAGCGCCCAGGGGGACAGTGTCGATATGGCCGCACAGGCACAGGGCAGGCATATCGCTCTCGGGGCGCAGGCGTGCAAAAAGACTGCAACGCTGTGGGTTGGAGGGGTCGTAGGCGTCAAAAGCAACGCTAAAGCCAGCATCGGACAGTATCCGTGCAAGGGGTTCCAGAGCCTGACGCTCGTTGCCGCCAGAAATGGTGTTGTAGCCTATGAGGCTTTGGGCCAGTTCAACTGATGATGGTGCGTATGTCATATGGGTTTCGTCTGCCGGGCACTGCCCAGGCGACGCCTCCTTACCGGGTTCAGCCAAAGTAGGCTTTTTGCACTTCGGCGTTTTCTTTGAGTTCTTTGGCGGTGCCGCCAGCCACAATGCGCCCCTGCGAAAGCACGTAGCCCTGATGGGCTATGGCCAGGGTTTGTCGTACGTTTTGCTCTACCAGAAAAACGGCAATGCCGCTCTCGCAGATTGAGCGTATTACCCTGAAGTTTTCACTGACCAGCGCGGGCGAGAGGCCCAGCGACGGTTCGTCGATGATCAGCAGGCGAGGCTCGTTCATCAGTCCACGTCCAATGGAGACCATGGCCTGCTCGCCGCCCGACATGGTGCCCGCAAACTGCGCGCGTCTTTCGCGCAGACGGGGAAAGATTTCGTAAACTCGCGCCAAGCGTTTTTGTATTTTGGCGGTGGATGGCTCCTGATATGCCCCCATGAGCAGGTTTTCTTCCACATTCATCTTGGGGAACACGCGCCGCCCTTCTGGTATGCACGATATGCCCATCCGCACTATTTTGTACGGGGCCATGCCGGTAATGTCCACACCTGCAAACTGAATATTGCCCGACCTTGGGGGCGTCAGCCCCACTAAAGCGCGGATGAGGGTTGTCTTGCCCGCGCCGTTGGAGCCGAGCAGGCAGGTTGTTTTGCCGGGCTGGATGTCCAGCGATACGCCGCAGAGCACATCGGCCTTTCCGTAAGCCACATGCAGATTTTCGACCATCAGAGGTTTAAACTTGTTCATCTTCGCACACCTCCGTGCCGAGATAGGCTTCCTGCACCATGGGGTCGGCGGTTACTTTCTCGTAACTGCCTTCGCACAGTTTTTCACCAAAGTTCAACACAACACAGCGGCTGGTTATGCGGCGTATCACGTTCATTTCATGCTCGATAAGCACAATGGCGGGTTTGGCTTCGCCTGTTTCCATGCGCACAATTTCGTCCATGAGCTGCTGGGTTTCCTCGTGGGTCATGCCTGCCGAGGGTTCGTCCAAAAACAGCAGCTTGGGTTTGCCAATCAGCGCGCGGCACAATTCCACCCGCCGCCGGTCGATCATGTTCAGCTCGCTGACAGCGTGGTGCAGCTTGCCTGGCAGGTCTGGGTTCAGCGCCCGCAGCAGGGCGGCTGCGGTTTCTTCATATTCGTGATATTTCTTTATAAAGGCCTTGCGCTGCAGTATATTGTGCATAAACGACAGGTCGAGGGTCTTGTGGCTACCGATCATGATGTTGTCGAACACCGTAAGATCGAGGCACAGGCGCGAGCGCTGAAACGTGCGCGCTATGCCCGCCCGGTAAACCTCCTGCGGCGAAAGACCTGTGATGTCTTGCCCGTTGAACATGACCTTGCCCGCGCATGGGTGGTAGATGCCCGTCACAACGTTGAAAAACGTTGTTTTGCCCGAGCCGTTGGGGCCTACAAGACCCACAACCTCGTGGCTGTCCACGTGGATATCCAGGGACTGGAGCGCCATAAGCCCGCCAAAGCGCATGGACAGCCCCGTACATTCAAGAAGATGGGCGCACATTATGCCATGCCTCCCGTGTAGCTGCGGACGCGGCGGGGCAGTAGCCCGGCCGGGCGAAAGATGATCATCAAAAGTACGATGCTGGAGTAGATGAGGTACCGGTATTCCTGAATAACCTGGAATTTTTCCGGCAGGGCAACCACAAAGGCGGTGGCCACCAGCACCCCCCAGCTGTTGCCGATGCCGCCCAGCAGCAGGATGGAAAGAAAGAGCAGCGAATCGGCAAACGAAAAGTTGGCCGGGCTGATGTAGGCCAGCATCATGGCGTAAAACGCGCCCGCCATGCCCGAAATAAAGTTGCCCATGGTGAAGGCCGTTATTTTCCAGCGCGCGATGCTTACGCCAAAGCAGGCCGAGGCTACCTCGTCACCTCGCACCGCGTCCATGGAAAGCCCGAACCACGAGCGCTCCAGGCGACGGATAAAGCCAAAGGTCAGGCAGAGCATCAGCAGGGCAAAAAGGTCGTATTTGGCGTAAAACGAAAAATCCAACCCGCCTATACGCATATCATTCATAAAGCTTAGGCCGAGCACGTTCAGCCCTTCAACCGGTATGCCCTGAGGGCCGCCAAACCATGGGCAGACCTCAAGAAAGACCCTGAACAGCAGGGCAAAGGCCATGGTCACAAGAGCCGCATAGTGGCCCGACGTGCGCAGTACCGGCAGCAGTAGTATGCAGCCCGTGAGTGCCGAGGCCACGCCGCCCAGCGGCAGGGCCAGCAGCGAGGGCACGCCCGCGTTGGCCATGAGCAGGGCCGCCGTGTAGCCGCCCACACCAAAAAACGAGGCCGCGCTAAAGTTGATGACCCCCGCGTAGCCCAATTGCACGTTGAGTCCCAGCACCGCAACGGAGTAAGTCATGATGGTGCCCAGCAAAAACAGGTTGTAATGGTCGTCGTGGAAGATCAATATCAGCGCAAGGCTCATGCCGAGCATGAGGCGCGTCCAGAGGGTTTCGTTCTGGCGGGCGGCCTGCAACAGCACGTCCAGCAGGCCGCAAACCTTGAGGTCCAGCAGCAAAAACAGCCCCACGCCGAGATAAAGCAGAATGGTAGTCTGTTCTTCAGCCATCAAAAACAGGGCAAGAAAAGCCGTTATGCCCACTGCGGTCAGCACGCAGGTGAGGGGCCCGGCAGGCGTATTACGTAAGGAAAACATGGCTAGACCCTTTGGCTGGATTTTTCGGCAAGAAGGCCCGTGGGCTTCCAGGCCATAAGCACGATAACGACGCTGAACGCAAAAACATCTTTGTACGCGCTTGAAAATGGCAGGGCCACAGCGCCGATGGTCTGCAAAAACGCAAAGATGAATCCGCCCAGGATGGCCCCGTAAATATTGCCCAGACCGCCGATGACGGCCGCGCTAAAGCCGATGGCCCCCAGCAGCAGCCCCATGCTGAAGTTGATCTCATTGTAGTAGATGCCGTTCATGATGCCTGCCAGCGCGGCAACGCCACAGCCAAGAGCAAAAGCGGTCAGCACCACCAGCGAAAAATTTACGCCCATAAGCTGCGCGGCTTCGCTGTCCTGCGCCACGGCGCGGATGGCCATGCCCAGCCGTGTGCGCGAGATGAGCAGGTGTATCAGCACCACCGCCGCCGCACCGGCGCTGAACAGCACCAGATTGTCAAACCGCAGAGAAAGCTGCCCGTAATTCAGTGACCAGTCGGGCAAAAGATGCGGAAAAGGCTGGGGGTTTGAGCCGTTGGGAAAAAATAAACGTATGGATTCGCGCAGCACTGTGCCCAGCATCATGGTAGCCAGCAGCGTGTTGAGCGCGGGGGCCGCGCGTAGACGCATGATCATGGTGCTGGCCAGCAACATGCCCAGCAGGGCCATACTGGTCAGCGCCGTAAGCGCCACCCAGAGCAGCGACCAGCCCGGAGCAAGCCCCGGAAACATGTGCTGCAGATACATATACACGGCGAGGCCGGAAAAACCGCCCAGCATCACCGTGTCGCCGTGGGAAAAAATAATGACATCAAGTACGCCGAAAAAAATGGTGAATCCCACGGCGACCAATGCGTACATCATACCCAGCATAAGGCCATTGATGACGAATTGAATGAGAAGTGACATGTCCATGCGGGAAATCCTTGCCTTGCTGGTCTTTGTCTCCGTCCGGCGAGAGGATCTCGCCGGACGGTATGCCCGAAACGTGTGGTTTACTTGTTGGGGTACCTGAGCTGGCGCTTGCCGGAGGCATAATCGCTATCGCTCCAGAAAACCCACTGGCCGTCCTGAACCACAAATGTACTGACAGCGGGCTCAATGTTCTGGCCGTGGTCGTCAAAGGTCACCTTGCCCACCAGGGTATCCGCGCCTTTAACTGCGCTCAGCGCTTCGGTGATTTTTTCACGGTCGGGGCCAGTGCTTTCAATGGAATCCAGAACAAGCTTCATGCTGGCGTAGGCAAAGGGGCCGTAGGCTTCGGGCGATTCGGCGTAGCCGTGGTCCTTGTAGCTCTGCAAAAAGGCTTCGCCACCGGGCAGCTTTTCAAGCGGGGTACCTTCAATAAAGCTCAGGCTGCCCTCGGCCACCTCGCTGCCCACGCCGGTCACAAAGGCGTCAGACTTGATGCCCGAGACGCCCTCAAACTGGGCGTCAAGGCCGAGTTTTTCCATCTGCGAGCGCACGCGCACACCCACGGGCACAAGGCCGCCAAAGTAGATCACGTCGGGGTGCAGAGACTTGATCTTGGTCAGCTCTGCTGTGAAATCCTGCTGATCAGGGGTAACCCCAAAGGTTTCTATAACCTTGCCACCCTGTTCGGTGATGAACTGGGTAAAGTAGTCTTTGTGGGATTTGCCGTAATCGGTGATGTCGTGGATGATTGCAAAGGTTTTATAACCCTGGTCGGTCATGAACTTGGCTGCCACCTGGTTCTGGTTGATCATGGTGCCGGGCGTGCGGAAAATTTCCTTGTAGTCGTTGCCGTAGGTAATGCCGGGGTGTACCGCGCCCCAAACCACCGCAGGCATATGGAAGCGGTGGTAGATATCCACCGTGCCCAGAGCCACGGCAGAGCAGTAGTGGGTTACGGCAGCCGCAACCTTGCGATCCGAGGCCAGCTTTGTAGCCACCTGAATGCCGATGTTGGGCTTGCATTCATCGTCGTAGGATACAAAGAGGTAGTCGAATTTGCGGTCGGGGTCTTCGTTGCGTTGCTTGACGGCCAATTCTGCGGAATTGCGCCCGCCAACGCCAATGGCGCTCACGCCGCCGGTAAGGGGACCCACAAAACCAACCTTGACGGTCTCGCGGGCCTGTACGGAAGTGGCGAGGCATAAAATTGCGGCGCAGCAGCCAAGTGCTTTGCGCCAATTGATCGAAATACGGGACATGGCAATCCTCCACATGTTTGTTTGAACTTATAAACAGCAAAAACAATGCCATGCTGGATTTAAACTTAACACTGCTAAATATATTATTTTTTTAAAGTTGATGGTTTTCAGGTGATACAAATTTGTTGTTTTAACGGGCTAATGAGATGTTTTTGTATCAACCTGGGAGTTACTCCCACTAACGCGCCCCTGAAATCCTTCAGGCATACTGCGAGCTGTACTTTCACTGTCTCAGGTTGGGCATTGCATTTTTATTTCTTGCTGAGAGCAAACTACCTTAACGAAACTGGCGTGTTACTGGAAATCAGTTAAGTGGTTCATCGCAATCAAGGACGAACACACCACGCATCCCGACTGCCCAACTGGCACAGCATGGAGAACATGCTTCGGACTCCATTTTTGAAAACGAAAAAGGCTGCACGTTCATGCAGCCTTTTTTCAAAATCGACCTCCAGGGCTAAGCCCTGTGATCATCGGGTAAGGTCTTATTTCACCGTATGGTGAGGTTTATTTCTTTTCTGGGGGGCAGGGCATGTGGCCGCAGCTTGGAGATGCCGAAAAACTGCCCTCCCACAATCACCTCATGCTCTTCCACACCGAGAAAATTTTGGAGGGGGGCGTATTTCGCGCCTATAGAGGTAAAATAACCCGCCCAGCAGCAGCCAACCCCATGGGCCAGGGCATGCAATTCAAAATAGGTGAGGGCCACAGCGCCATCTTCCCTTCCCCATGACCATTCCTTCGGGGCCACGGCAATCATCATCTGGGGAGCGCCCCGAAAATAGACATCCGTACCAGAGCGCCATGCTGTGACTGTGGAGCGAAGATGGGCATCATCAGGGGCCAGGGTTTCCATACCCTGGGCTACAAGATCGCCGACTTTTTTGAGGTTTTCACGGGAGTTAATCAATATCCATCGTAATGGCTGCGTATTTGCCGCACTGGGCGCATAACGCACTCCATCCATAATCGCGTCAATTGTGGATTGGGGGACGGGCTCTTTACGGTATTGACGTATGGAGCGTCGGCTCAGCAAAAAAGCCGTAAGTTGATCTTCGGGCGGCCTTTTGGCGAAATTTGGCGCAGGCGTATCTGCAGCGGCGACACCCTCCAGCGAACAGGCCCCATGAGGGCAAAAGGCAATGCACTGACCACAGGAAATGCATCGCGCCGCCCCTTCCGGAGTGTTTTCAGGGAGTTTGTCATCGTTCAGGCGCAACGCAGCGGCAGGGCAAACACTGACGCAAATGCCGTCTTTTTTACAGTGGTGGGTGTCTACAAGAAAAGCTGGCATAGTATTTTCCTTTGAATATTGTGGTGTTAAATTTTTTGGCGTCATGCAAGAGATCTTGCACGCTGTTCCAATCATACTGCTGATGCTCGAGGGGCGAAAGATGTACGCATGTGGAAAATCCAAATATAAAAGGCCCGCTCTGTGTCCCTTTCAGGCGGGAATAGAGCTCCCTGGTTTTTGGTTTCGCCCCATTGGCAGATGGGGCTGTCTCCAGGAAGTTTTTGGAGACAGCCCTTAATGTCCGCTAGTGCCTAGATAAATGGTGCATCTATATCAACGATGCAAATCAGCTTGTGGTTGACGAACTCCTTTATGCCAAGGTCCGTCAGTTCACGCCCATAGCCGGAGCGGCGGATGCCTCCGAAAGGAAGGTCCGCTTTGGGGGATGTGGGATGGTTGACAAACACCATGCCTGTGGAAATGCGCTTGGCGACTGCAGCGCCGTGCAGGGGGTCGGCCGTAAATACCGAACCGCCCAGCCCGTACGGCGAGTCATTGGCGATTTGAATAGCTTCCTCTTCGTTTTTTGCCCGAAAAATCATGGTAACCGGGCCGAAAAATTCCCAATAATAGGCCGGATTGTCCGGAGTCAAATTACTGAGGATGGTCGGCTGCACAAAAGCGCCCTGCGACGGAACCCTTGGCCCCACTTCGGTGGCAGTTGCACCGTGGGACACGGCCTCACGGATCTTGGCCCGGATTTCATCGGCCGCCGCTTGTGAGGACAATGGTGCCAGCGTCGTGGATGGATCAAAAGGATCGCCCGCTTTCAGCTGGGCCACGCCTTCGATGTAACGGCTTAGAAAGGCATCATACACCTCATCCACCACAATCATCCGCTTGGAAGAGACGCACACCTGGCCGGCGTTCCAGTGACGCCCGAATACGGCCCAGTTTACAGTTTTGTCGAGTTCTGCGTCAGCAAGCACCACAAAGGCGTCAGAGCCGCCAAGCTCCATTGTGGATTTTTTCAAGGCCTTGCTGGCCTGAGCCGCGATTATAGCCCCGGCCCCTTCGGAACCGGTCAGAGCCACACCATGGACTCGCGGGTCGTTGATGATCTTTTCAACTTGCTGCCGTGTGGCGAAAAGATTCCGGAAAGCCCCGTCAGGCAGGCCAGCGTCGTGCATCAACTGGTCAAAGGCGGCGGCGCTTTGCGGCACATTAGAGGCGTGCTTCAGCAGCATGGTGTTTCCTGCGGCCAGTTGCGGAGCCAGAATGCGGGCGACCTGGTAGATGGGGAAGTTCCAGGGTTCGATGGCCAGAATGATGCCAAGCGGTTCGTACACCAGGGTCGGCTTGCCCTCGTAAGGGTGCGCGACGCTCAACGCTACCGGGGCCAGCAACTCTTCCATATTGTTCGCGTAATATTCAAAAATACCGGCGGATATTTCCACTTCGGCCAGCCCTTCAGCTGTAATTTTTCCCATTTCCAACGTCAGCAGGCGGGCATAGTCGCTAGCCCGCTCGCGCAACAGGTCAGCCGCACGCTGTAAAATGGCCTTGCGCTTGGAAGAGGGGGTGTCTTTCCATAAAAGAAAGGCATTGTGGGCGTCATCAAGCGCCTGATCCACCTGGCTGTCAGTCTCGTCAGGAAAAGTTTTCAGCACTTCGCCGGTGTAGGGATTGGTTGTTGCGTAAGCCATGACTTTCTCCAGCATTGTTGGATAGTGTGTTGCTGTTAATGAATGCTTCAGCCATGCAGGATTAAAGGCTGGCTTCCAGTATGCGCCGACTGATCTCGGGGGTGATGTCGCTCTTTTCGCCAAGCGCCGTCATGCCGTGCGCTGCAAGCTGCCCGACAATGGCGTCAATATCCTGCTGGCCAAGGCCGTATGCGGACAGAGTGGTCGGCAAGCCGAGGCTTTCAAAAAACGTCCGCGTCTTTGCGATGGCGGCGTCAATCCGTTCTTCTTCGTTTCCATTGGTGATGTTCCAGACACGGGCGGCGTATTGCAGCAGTTTTTCGCGTTTCGCGGCTCTTCGGACCTGCAGGTTGGCCGGCAGCACAATGGCCAGGGTACGCGCGTGATCGATGCCGTAACGAGCGGTCAGTTCATGGCCGATCATGTGGGTTGACCAGTCCTGGGGAACACCCGCCCCGATCAGTCCGTTGAGCGCCAGGGTCGCCGTCCACATCAAGTTGGCGCAAAGGTCGTAGTCTTGCTTGTCTGTCATGAGCTTCGGGCCGATCTCGGTCAGGGTTTGCAGCAGCCCTTCGGAAAATCTGTCCTGAACGCGGGCATCGACCGGATAGGTCAGATACTGTTCAACAACGTGGACAAAGGCATCAACAACGCCGTTGGCAAGTTGTTTTTCAGGCAAGGTAAAGGTCTTGGTAGGATCAAGTATGGAAAATTGCGGAAAGACATGAGGACTCATGAAGGGCAGTTTGGTCTGCGTTGCGCTACGGGTTATCACTGCTCCGTTGTTCATTTCCGAACCGGTAGCCGGCAAGGTCAGCACGCTGGCGAAGGGTAGGGCCTGGGTAACGTTGGAGCCATGCGCTTCCATAATAGACCAGGGGTCGCCCTCAAAGCAGGCGGCTGCGGCAATGAATTTTGTGCCGTCAATAACCGATCCACCCCCAACGGCAATCAGGAAGTCATTTTTTTCGCGCTTGATCTGCTCAACGGCTCGCATCAGGGTTTCAAAGGACGGGTTGGGCTCTATGCCGCCAAACTCCTGAACATTACGGTCGCCAAGGGCCGCTCGCACCTCATCCAACGTGCCGTTTTTGCGTGCGCTTTCCCCACCGTACAGAACGAGCACACGGGCTTTAGCGGGGACAAGTGCATCCAGTTGCGCGGTGGTGTTTTTACCGAACACGATACGGGTGGGGTTGTAAAAGGTGAAATCGTTCATAATGGGCTCCCTTTTTTATTGGCTGATGTGACGTACTTTATATTAGACCGGTCGACTATAAAATAGAACCAGATTTACCCATTGGCAACGCCATGCTGTGCAATAACCACCTTATTTTTGGGGGGGAATATTGAGAATACGGTGCGTTGCAGCCATGGCGGTTTTCAGGGATTCACCATTTCTGGTAATTTTTTCAAGAAGACTCGCCCCCAGCCACAGCTGGTACAGAACCTCGGACAAGAAAAGGGCATCGCCCTCAACAGCCAGAGAGCCATCAGCGCGCGCGTCTTCTATTGCTTTGGCCAGGCGCTGCATAATTTGCGCGGTGCCAATCCGCAGCGCACTACGCATGGCTTCGGACAAATCCGCAACTTCGGCTCCAAGCTTGACCGCCAGGCATTTGCCCTGGGAGTCGCAGCCCGCCTGAGTCTTGAGCCATTTTTCCCAGTAGGCCATCAGGCGCTGCGCGCCGTTTTGTCCTGGTTCTTCCAGCAGTTCTGTGAGTTCTGCCATGTAGTCAGCAAAATACTGCTCAAGCAGGGCTTCCCCAAAGGCATCCTTGGATTTGAAATAATAGTAGAAGGAGCCCTTGGGCACACCAGCTGCGGTCAGAATTTCGGTCAAGCCAACGGCCGAAAACCCCTTGCCGCTCATGATGGCCTGCCCGGTTTCGAGAATATGGCGCCGAACTTCGGCAGCTGGTGTTATCGTTTTCATGGGGCACAAATAGGTCATAGTAGACCGGTTGTCTAGTGGGCAGGCAAGTTTTATTTTGCCCCGCACCGTATTCCTTCCAAACTCGGGCAAAACTTAATCATGAATTTTACGGTGAAACCTTATGGTTATGTATGAAAACCCCAGTTTGGCTTTGGCCACAAAAAAAGGGTATACTACAAAGCCTGGGGCAGATTTATCCCACAACGAAAAAGCTCTTACGATTCCTCATAAGAGCATGATTTTCATTGGCGTCCCCAAGGGGATGTGTAGGTGTAAGTAAGTATCTAGAATGCAATATTATCTGATGGAATGAATTTGTCAATGCCTACATAAATACCTATAAATTAAAAGAGTTGGAGTAGGTTTCGCTGGACTGTATTGGCCGGTTATGGGGCATTGTGTGGAGAGCCGAGAACGCCTATATAGGTATTGTAATCGCAAAGAAAACCTGCAAATATAGAAATATATTTATGATTATGGAAAAAGTAGCAGTTTCACTTTGCACCAGTAATACAGCAGAGTACGCATGGGACACACTAGAATTGGCCGCATACCCAAGTCTAAATCTTGGGAAAAAATCATAGAGCTTTTGAACTCTTCTGGCGATGAAGCTCAACGCTTGTCGAAAGAGGACATTGCCTCTATTGCCAACGACTCCATACTTGCGACAGAAAAGGGACTGATTGAAGCCTCAAATGATACGGGCGTTTATAATGCGATATTTATTGTAGCAAAAATTCTTGAAGCTATTGCCACCAAAGTAGAGTCAGGTGAATATTATATCGACATAAATAAGATGGCTGATTCGCGAGAATTTGCTTTTGAAGTACACTCTAGAGTGCGTTCATTTTTTGTCGAAAATTGTATTAGCTCCGATAAGTCAGAAATAGCACTAAGGTCTATCTCTAAGTCAATCTTGGAGGCAACGGCCCAAAAGCAATTATCTCTTGACGGTAGCGGCTCTGGTAATGAACTTAAAAAGCTCGCCAGCAAGAATGGATTCGCCGAGTTTGGTCAAAGATTCATCGCCAACTACACATACTCTTATGTCAACTTTTTTCTGAGCAGGGTCTCAAACTATAGCGTTGGTAGAGAATGTATACAAAACATTAATCAGCTATCTCATTTTAACGCTGAAAATCAAAAACACTGGAATGAAAGTTCATATATCGTAAGAGATTTGAGCGGAACTTGGTTTGCGAAAAAGGTTTTTTATGAGAAAGACCTCACTCCTCAAAGCGTAAAATCTTATCTATCCTTAGCATTTAGGAAAATGAGTTCCGAAGCAAAGACACAGCGAGGCAAACAATGAGCCGGGCTGTAAGTTTTCTTTGCAACGGAGCGCAAGAGACTCCTTTATGCGCAGGGCGTGTTACAAAAGAAATAGTCTCTGATCCGGGTGCCGCCAACCGCAATGTCAATATCGTCATTGAAAATTTAGACTCTAGATTAAGGCAGCATATCTCAAGTCGTCAGTACGATTTAATTGAAATTGCATCTTTTATCTATACTGCTGATGCTCTTGTGCTGCGTACGGATAAAAAATGGACGGGAGAGGATACTGACGATGGATGGGAACGCGACTTCCATTTTGTAATTCCCGTTTATGACTTTGAGTTCTGGAATACAGAAGCTGTAAAAACGGCTCTTCAAAAATTGCTTACCTTTTTGGTTAATGGAAAGTTTTTATTTGAATTTTTCCCTAAAACGGCATCTTCAAGACAGTATCAATATTTTCTTGGTGAAAGTATCACGGCATTACCCAAAGTAGAAAAGGTAATTCTATTTTCTGGGGGATTGGATTCGCTTGCTGGGGCAATTGAAAATATTTCTGCTGGAATTCCTGTTGCTCTAGTGAGCCATCGCTCTGTCTCTACCATGAATGCGCGCCAAAAAAAGTTAATTGATGAACTTGGAAAGATATATTCTGGAACATTCATGCATGTGCCTGTTTGGATCAATAAAAAATCAGCGCGCTACCATGAATATACTCAACGGAGTCGTTCATTTCTATATTCTTCCCTTGCCGTAGTTGTCGCGGAGATACTCGGGGTTCGAGAAGTTAATTTTTATGAGAATGGGATTGTAAGCCTAAACTTGCCTCTTACCGATGAAGTGCTGCGCTCTCGTGCAACTCGCACAACACATCCGCTTGCGCTCAAACTTTTTCAGGAATTTTTCAATTTATGCTGCCAAGAACCGATAAGCTTTCAAAATCCCTATATATTCTTTACAAAAAAAGAAGTTGTCGGGATAACTTTGGAAAGTAAGGCCAAAGACCTTATTCACCTATCTTCTTCATGCACAAGAACTATCATGGCATCTTCCGTACAGAAACATTGTGGCGTGTGTAGTCAGTGTATAGACAGAAGAATTGCTGTTCTTTCACATAAATCTATAGACACGAGCTTTGACTATGTAACTGACGTATTTTTGGGTGAACGCAAGGTCGATCAGGTAAAAAATACTTACGACAAGGGTGTCGCTGTATCTTATATGCGCTTCGCAAATGAAATAAATAAGATGTCAGAAGAAGAATTTGACTTAATATATGGTTCGTTTATTAACGATGCGGCAGACGCACTTGACGGTTATAACTCTATACGTCCTTTGATAGATATGCATAAGCGCCATGCTGCAACAGTTGTTGATGTGCTTGAACAACAAATAATTCAAAACAAATCAGTCATTGCTTCTGGAGACTTGCAGCCCAATTCATTGATGAGTTTTGTCCTCTCTGGCGCGCACACACAAGAAAGTTCGAAACTATTTACTGAGAATATAGGCAACATACTATCCAAGGCGATTCCACTAGCCTGTAGAAGTGAAAAACCAAAAAACGAAACCCATCTTCAGGACATATGCAGCGCAATTCTTGCCAGCGCCGAGGAGGATATTCAACGGGAATTTCCTTATGTTGCTTGGTCTTTTTCCCTATCCAAGCCTGACTTCAGCGATGAACGCACCGGAACATTTATTGAGTTAAAATATGTAAAAAAAGGACAGACTCCTTCAAAGATTACTGAGCAAATTGCTGCCGACCTTACAAAATATGATGTAAATAACAGAGCTGTGCTATTTGTGATTTATGACCCGGAACGAGTAATTCCAGACGATGATGTTTTTCAAAGTGGCATCAGTCATCATCCTACTGCTTACATGAGAATTATTCGTTAAAAGTGAATGGGCATCGTCTCTCCAAAGCCAATGGGTTATTCTTGGTCAAAGTCAGGTTCAACATCTATAAATTAAATGACTTCTCTATCCAGATTGACGCTAAATTCATCCATCGTCCATGTGTCATCATCATAAAAAAACTCGGCGAACACTTCACATTCTAAATCAATATCCTGTGACTCACTGCTGTCGCCTATAGGATAATATTGGTTATCTTCTTTGTCATATATACTGAATGAAAATGGCCCTTCAATCCATCCGCTCACTGTGAAAACAAGTTTTATTTTTATTGTTTTTTCATCATTATCATAATTTATTGGTTTTATATCAATTACTTCTATTCTATTTGTTCCTGCGGATACGACTTCTGCATCAACATAATACGCTCCTGATGGATATGGATTAAGTTCAAATGGAGCATCTTTCATCATGCTGGATTGACCCTCCCCCCGAGAAGTATGCCATTGAAAAGTTGGTGTTCCTGACATAGGAGCACAAGAATGAAACGTAGCAGATTCACCGAAGAACAAATTATAGCGATCTTGCGGCGAGCCGAGGCTGGAGTGCGCGTTGTCGATCTGTGCCGTCAGAATGGCATTTCGGATGCGACTTTTTACAAATGGCGTAGCAAGTTCGGTGGGATGAACATCTCTGATGCAAAGCGGTTGCGCCAGTTGGAAGATGAGAACGCCCGACTGAAAAGACTCGTAGGCGAGCAGGCTCTTGATGTTGTCGTCCTGAAGGATGTGATCTCAAAAAACTTTTGAAGCCCGCAGCTAATAGGGCAACCGTGCAGCACATTCAGACTGCGCATGGCTACTCAGAGCGGCGGGCTTGCCGAGTGATTCAGTTTAACCGCTGTGCAGCCAGGCGATCACCATCTGAAGACCGTGATCTTCTTTTACGGACGCGGATGCTGGAACTGGCGGAAGATCGGCGGCGTTTCGGTTCTCCACGCCTACATGAGTTGTTGCGCCGGGACGGGTTGGTGCAGAACCACAAGCGGACAGAAAGGATTTACCAGGAAGAAAACCTTTCGTTGCGTACCCGCAAACGCGTGAAGCGTCCAAGCCATGCCCGTATTGTCCAGGCTGGCCCTGATGGCCCAGATGAACAATGGGCGATGGATTTTGTAAGCGACTCCCTTATGGGAGGGCGACGCATCCGGATTTTGACAATTGCTGATCTGTGGGATCGTTCAAGCCCGGTGCTCGAAGTGGATATGTCGTTGCCTGGAGCTCGAGTTGTGCGCGTCCTTGAAAAACTACGCCTCCAAGGAAGGTTACCGCAACGTATCAAGGTTGATAACGGTCCAGAATTTAGCGGTAAGGCCTTGGACGCTTGGGCTTTTGAGCATGGAGTACAGATAGAGTTCACTCGTCCGGGGAAGCCCACGGACAATGGGCACATTGAAAGCTTTAACGGAAAATTTCGGGATGAGTGTTTAAATCAGAACGTGTTTCTGTCCCTGTATGATGCCCGAAGAACGGTTGAGACCTGGCGACAGGATTACAACCAGCGGCGACCGCAAGCACATTGGGCTGGCTAACGCCGGAAGAATTCCGTGAAAAGAGTACAACCTGCAACCCATTGGGAATCGCTAACTTACAACTGGTATACACAGTGGGGTAAGGTCAGGCAGATCAATAGTCAGATGTTTTATTATTAATCTTTTCCTTCGTTTCTTCGTCAATATTTTTTCTAAAGAGAGTCAATGTATCATCCGCATCTGTTAGCTCCTTCCCATAGGCGAGATTGAATTTATAATCAAAATTTATCGGATTGCGTCCCTGATTGTGTTGTATGAGCGTTTCCAGTTTATCCAACCCCTTCACCAGCTTCGCTTCGTCTGTACTGGCACTCTCATATTCTTCCCAGGTTGAGAGCATCTCTTTTTGCAATCCTTCGGGCAATGTGCTGCAAATTTCAGCCAAGGCCGCCCGCTCACGGACGGCCTTAAGTTCTTTGTTTTCTCTGCAAATGGCTGGAGTGTCGCCACAAACCGCCTCAGCAAGATCATGAACAACTGCAAGGCGGAGCAGCTTTTCGCAATCCAGGTTTCTGAACCACGGGGCGCAGGCCATGACAAAGAGGCACAGACGCCAACTGTGCTCCGCGGCACTTTCCTGCCTGCTGTTTGATGTGAAGGAGTGGCGGAGCGTGTTTTTCAGGCCCTCCGCTTTTTTTATAAAGGCCAGAACTCCACTGACTTCTTCGCTGTTCATGTTTTTTCCCGCCAGAGCGTTTCATTGCGGACGCTTACGCAAAAATTTCAGCATGCTGCTGCGTCAATTACGGATAATGCCCTGTAGTATTATCGGGCAAGGATATGGTCATCGGTATTGATGTCCGGCATGGTGCCGCCCAAAAGGCCACAGGCGGTATTTTCCTGCCTGCCGAACGAGGCAAAGAGCTTAACCTCAAACCCCTTGTCTTCAAGCATGGTGGTCAGTTCAGCTGCTTCTTCCGGGCTGATTTCGCCGTTGGTTCCCACCGAATCACAGGGATTGAATTCGCACAGACTGATGCGGCATATGGTAGGATCAAGCTCCGAGGCAATGGTTTCTATTTCCTTCATGTCCGTGCAATGGCTTTTAGTTGAACTGCCGTTGCAGTAGTTTTTGAACAGTAAAACGCCCACGCAGGATTTTTCTCCCGTAAGCTCGTAAAGGCGGGGAAATCTTTGTATAACTTCACGGTAACTATAGATATTTTCTATTGGCATCACGGAGCCCCGATCGCTAGCGGCATGCAGAGAATAGTGAAAAGTCACCCTTGTGCCGTTGAAGTAGTCATTTTCCAGGTCTGACATAAAGGCGTCAATCATTTCCGTAACACCGCAGGTAGCCAGAAGGTGACGGTGCACTTTCTGCCCCAGGGCAGACATGGCCTTGTTGGTGATGCGTATGGCTTCGCGCAGTTGAGGGTATGAATAGCCCGGTTCTCCCTGCCCCATATAGGCGAATTCGCGGGGATTGTCCGCTGCCGCCTGCCCGATCTGCTCCATGTCGGACAGGACCATGAAGACGTTTTGCAGGGCTATTTCTTTTGCGCTCAAGTGGCCGGAAAAGCGCAATGTATTGCCAGTACGACAAAACCTGCACGGCACTTTGGCTGCGGTAAGGGCGCAACCCCCGCTCACCGATGTGGTATAGGCCGAGATATGGCTGTCCGCATCAGAAGTGGGAATCTTGGCCCTGGCCCTGAACGCGGCGCTCTCAATATAGGGAGCATTGTCGCGAAGTTGCCAGACGTAGCGGATGCCGTCGGCATTGACCTGTCCAAGGTGGCTGAATCCTACCGGATGAAGTCGCATATTGTCTCCTTGATATGTTTTGCCAGTGGCTTTTAAGCAAAATCGATTGGATGCCGAAATCTGTATCCCACTTTAATTTTTGCATATTGTAGTGGCTCGTCAGGGGGGTGAAGCCGTAAGCGCGCACAAGCGACAGGCAACGGTGCTGCGCCGACATTGCAAAGAAAGCGGCCTTCTAGAGCGCGCCGGTCTCATTGCCCATCTTTTCCAGACAGCTACGAACATAACTTTCGGGAAATTCGGACCGCCTGGCCGTTTCTTCCACGGATAGCCCCTGGCGCAAAAAACGCTTGATAACAACCTTCATGCTTTCCCCCACCTCGATGACATGGCCGTCAGGATCATAAAACCGTACCGCCCACCGGCCCCAAGGATGTTCGCGCACCTTGTGCAGCATGCGCACCTCCGGAAAGGCGCCCAGCCTGCGTAGAAAAGCCCGGATGTCGTCCACTTCAAAAACCAGTTGTCCCGATAGATGCCGATAGGCCAGATCTGCCGTGGCAACGCCGGCAAATCGACTCCAGTCGGCCTCGAGCAGAAGTGAAAAACCTTCGCTGAACACGACATGGTTGCCCATATCCATCAGCACTTCTGCCTGCATGACCCTGCAATAGAAGTCCCTTGAAACATCAATGTCCCTGGTGATCAGCATGTAGCCCTCAAGCCGCATATGCCCTCCTGAAACGGGTAGCGCTGCCAGCGCGCCCGGAACCGGCAACCGAGGCGCACGTCTGAAAGCGTGACGGCGGACCGTAAAAAATTTGCAAACATTCTTGACAGCATTTTTGATTAGCGATAGTTTTCATAAAACGGAACAGCATACCGCAATTCGGTATAAAGAAGTGTAGCTGAAGATGGCCTTGCTTGCAAGCCATTCCAAGCCTCAGGTCGGTTTCTGCAATTGTGTATGCGCCGCCGCATTATCCAGGTCAGCTTGTTGACTGTCGTAAAGTTTCGGCAGTTGCCCTTTTAAACGAGTTATTCAGGAGAGGGGTATGGCAGAGAATCACCAGGGCCTTACAAGTTTTGAAGACGCTCCCTTTTCGCCGCTGCACCGAAAAATTGCGGCAGGAGCCTTTCTGGGGCAGATATGTGATGGCTACATCTTGGGCATCGTGGGCATAGCATTAAGCTACGCGGCAAAACCACTGGGGCTGACCAGCTTCTGGATGGGACTCATCGGAGCAGGCTCACTGCTGGGCATTCTTTTCGGCAGTTTGCTTATGGGTTCCCTGGCCGACCGCATAGGCCGCAAGTTCCTGTTCTGCGTGCTTATGCTGATATCCGTAATCATTTCTCTGGCCCAACTTTTGATTAATGAACCGTTGACTCTGGCTATCGTGCGTTTTCTGCTGGGCATGGCCGTTGGGGCGGACTATGCGGTGGGCATAGCCCTGCTCAGTGAATGGACGCCCCGAAAAAGTCGCGGCAACATCCTGGCATGGCTCCTTGTCGCATGGACCGTTGGCTATGTTCTGGCCTATTGCGTCGGCGTCGGGCTGCAAAGCTTGGGAAATGTGAGTTGGAACTGGATTCTTGCTTCGTCGGCGGTGCTTGGCACAATTACCATGCTGGTGCGCCTTGGTACGCCTGAATCGCCGGGTTGGCTGGCTGGCAAAGGCAGAACCCAGGAGGCATTGGTCATTATCAGGCAGCATCTGGGCGAAGGCTACGGCTTGCCATCAGCAGTAGGAAAAAAAGCTTCTACTTCCTGGGTACGCCTGTTCCGCAAACCTCTTCTTTTCAATACCATAGTATCCGGGGTGTTTTTTGCCTGTCAGGTATTGCCATTCTTCGCCATCAGCATCTTCTTGCCGATGGTATTGACAGAATTGAAGATTGAAAATCCCTATGCCACTGGCGTACTGTATAATGCTTTCACCATGATAGGCGTGCTTGTTGGTACATGGCTTATCAGCAGGATTTCCCGCCGCGCCTTTCTGTTGGGAACCTTTTACGGCGGGGCTGCGCTGCTGTTGGTTCTCACTGTCTGGCAGGGCATGCCGCCCCATATAGCCCTGGTTTTCGTAGCGGCTTTTGCTCTGGTGCTGGCAATTTCCATCACATTGGAATTTGCCTATCCCCCCGAGCTGTTCCCCACGGAACTGCGCGGCTCGGGCGTGGGCCTCACCATAGCCATCAGTCGTATAGGAGCAGCCGGCGGAACGTTTCTGCTGCCGATTATTTCCGAACAGTTTGGTATAGCGGCCTCCCTCGGCGGCTGTATTGCCACCTTGTTTTTGGGCGGCGTGGTCTGCCATATGTGGGCGCCTGAAACTTCTGAAAAGTTTATGGGGGACACTCCCACAGTGGATGGCGTACCCGTGCCTATGGTCGCCCTGAGAAGCTGACCTGCACGTATGACGCATCCCTTGTGGCGAACATCGATTTGGTATTGTGGAACAGAGCATCTCAAAAATTTTGAAGAAATAGAGGCGAGGAGAGTACCAATGAGCGACGTAAAAATTTTTCCGGCAGAGACTGGAGTTTCTGGCTGGTTTGAAACGTCATCCTACAAAAAACACCAGTTTAACTCTCCGGAGGAAATACTGGACAGCTACGATTTTGTTATTGTTGGCTGCGGTTACGGTGGATTTGGCGCGGCCTGGCGGTTTGCCGAGCTTAACCCCGGCGCAAAGATAGCCATTTTCGAAGCTATCCGGGTGGGTACCAACGACAGTGGCAAGAATGCGGGCTTTCTTATTGATGTGCCGCACGCCTTTGGCGGCGACGAATCCACCCTTGAGGATAAAAAGTGGTGCGTTCGTCTGAATGTGGCCTCTCAGAACAAAATGCGCAAAATCATCAAGGATCACGGCCTGAAGGTTGATTGGGACGACTGCGGCAAATACCTGGCCGCCAACGAGCGCAGCGCCTTCAAGTTTCTCGATCATGAGGCCAAGGATCTGGATGACGTGGGCGTTCCCTACCAGTATGTCGAGCATGAGGAGCTTTCACGGAGGCTGGGCACCAGATATTACAAAAAGGCGCTGTTCAATCCCGGCTCGGCGCTGGTCAACCCTGCTGATGTGCTGCGCGGCATGTGTACCGTGCTGCCGCCCAACGTGCATCTTTTTGAAGAAACTCCTGTCCTGCGCGTCGAAGACGAGAGAGAACCCAAGGTGGTGCTGCTCAACGGCAGAAAGATACGCTGCAAGGCCGTGGTGGTTCCTGTCAGTTCCTTCCTTGAGCAATTCGGCCTGTCCAAAAACGAGTTTTGCCCCATCATTTCCTTTGGTGCGCTTTCACGGCAACTGGACGAGGCGGAACTGGAGGCTCTCGGCAAGGATGTGAAACCCTGGGGCGTAACAGCGGCCCACTCCGCAGGCACTACGGTGCGGTTTACCCACGACAACAGGCTGCTTGTGCGCAACGGACTCATGTATGCCACCTGGCTCACCAGCTCCCCCGAGCGTATCCGCCGGTCGCGCCGCATGCTGCGCAAGGCATTTAATAACCGTTTTCCCAATCACAAGCATGTAAACTTTGAGTACGTCTGGGGCGGCATGATCCACTTGACCATGAATGCCAAACCCGTCTTTGGCCGCAAGGGCAACATTTTTTACTCGGGCGTGGGTGAAGGCGCGGGCATCATCAAGGCTTTCACCATGGGTACCTATCACGCAGAGTGGGCCAATAACATGCAAAGCGATGTGCTCGAATACCTCAAGAACGACAAGAAGCCCAATCGGCTGCCGCCCGAACCGTTCCGCACGGTAGGCGCAGAATGCCGCCTGTTGTGGGAAACGGCTACGGCTCGGGGTGAAATTTAAGGAAACGCGGATCTACTCCGCTTGGCGGACTTGCTTCCTTAATCCTCCGCAACCTCTTGCCGACAGAGACTTTTTGTCGGCAAGAGGAAAAAAATAACAAGTATTCGGAACGACATACCGTAATTCGGTACTAAGTGGTCGCATCATTTATCTCAAAGCCATTAATCCCTGTGAGGACTCAGGATGAAAGAAACACTGTTCCTGAAAAATACGGAAACCTTCGCCGAAAGCATGATTCGGTGCGGTGTTCGTTGCCACTTCGCCTACCCCATCACGCCAGCTACAGACGTTATGCGGTATTCTTCCACCAAGTTGCCGGAATACGGCGGGCGCATGGTGCAGATGGAAAGCGAATTGGCCGTGGTCAACGCCCTGGCTGGCTATGCCTGTACCGGCAAGATTGGGGCCACATCAACGTCTGGTCCAGGCATGACCCTCATGCAGGAAACCATATCCTTCATGGCCGGAGGAGAGCTGCCCTGCATACTGCTGGACGCCATGCGCGTAGGCCCTGGCGACGGTGATATCGTCGGCGCGCAAAGCAACTATTATCAAGCCACGCGCGGCGGCGGCCACGGCGATTACCGGGTCATCGTTCTTGCCCCTTCCTGCGGACAGGAAATCTACGACCTTATGCCCCACGGCATCAAGCTGGCCTACACCTACCGTACCCCCGTGCTGTTCGTGGTGGACGGTGTAACCTGCCAGATGACCGAATCCACCACCTTTGATGAACCGCATGACTACAGCGCCGATTTTGACACCTCCGAGTGGCGGTTTACTGGTACCGGCGAGCACTCCAAGCGTTTCCTGCTCACGGGCAGCTATTCCCATGCTCAAGGGTATGAAATGAACGAGCGCCTGCGCAAAAAATACGCGCTCATCAAGGAAAAGGAACAGATGTGGGAGCAGGAGCAGGTGGAAGACGCCGAAGTGCTGGTTGTGGCCTTCGGTATCCACGGCCGCATGTGCAAGGATCTGGTGGAAAGCTGCCGCGCCAAGGGAAAGCGTGTGGGCTACATCCGCCCCATAACGCTCTGGCCTTTCCCGGACAAAGCTTTTGAAAAACTTCCCGCTTCGGTCAAGTCCATTCTGGTGGTGGAAATGAACCACGGCCAGATGATCGACGATGTGCGTCTGGCCGTGAACGGGCAGGTTCCTGTGCATTTTCTGGGCAAGACCGGCGGCGACATCCCCATGTGCACACTGGCGGACATGAACCGCGAAGTCGGCAAACTGCTTGAGGGAGAATAACATGCAGACACTGGCAGACTACTACGGCAAGACGCTGAAATTCGACAAACTCTTCAGCTACTGCCCCGGCTGCGGGCATGGCATTGTCACCCGGCTGGTGGCGGAAACCATCGAAGCAATGGGCATCAGGGAAAAGACCGTTTCCGTGGTGGGTATCGGCTGCGGCGGTTTTTCCCACCACTACATGGAGATAGACGCCATCGAGGCCATGCACGGGCGCTCTCCGGCCGTTGCCGTCGGCTACAAGACGGGCATGCCGGACAATATTGTCTATACCTATCAGGGCGACGGCGACATGAGCGCCATTGGCCTGGCGGAACTGCTGCATGCCGCCAATCGCGGCGTCCCCATTACCTGCATCATGGTCAACAATTCCCTCTTTGGCATGACTGGCGGCCAGATGTCGCCCACGACCATTGCCGGGCAGGTCACTTCCACCACCGCCAAGGGACGCGACGTACATACGCAGGGGTATCCTCTGTTGGTGCCGGAACTTATGCGGGCCATGAAGGGCGTGGCGTATCTTGCCAGAGAAAGTGTTGTTGACGCCAAAAGCATCAACAAGGCCGCAAAGAGCATACGCAACGCCTTTGAGTGTCAGGCCAAGGGGCTGGGCTTCTCCTTTGTTGAAGTCATCGTGCCTTGTCCCACCGGCCTCAAGATGAAGGTTCTGGACTCGTATGCATGGTCCGCCAAAGAGGCCCTCGGCTACTTCCAACCTCAGGTTTTTAAAAACGAACTGGAGCAAAACCGTGAAGTATAAGTGCGCATTTTCCGGCTCCGGCGGGCAGGGCGCCGCTCTGATGGCCAAGCTGACCTGTCTTGCCGGCATCAAGGATAAAAAGCAGGTGGTCATGACGCAGACCTATGGCATTGAACAGCGTGGTGGCGACTCCACCGGCTATGTCATCGTCTCTGACGAACCCATCGGCAATCCCATTGTGGAAGCGGACGCCGACGTCGCCGTGGCCATGAGCGAAAGCATCTACCAGTCGGCCCTGGAAACCGCCAAGGAAGGGGGCACGCTGTTTGTGAACAGTTCTTTGATCAAAAAACAGCTTGTGCGCCCGGAAGTGAAACAGGTTCCCCTGCCCGTGTCAGAAATGGCGCAGGAAATGGGCAACGTGCGCGTGGCCAACATTATCATGCTGGGTGCGATTGTGGCCAAAACCGGCATGTTGAGCGCCGATGCCGTCAGCGCCGCCCTGACGGATCTTCTTGGCAAGAAAAAGGCAGCCCTGCTGGAGGTAAACCTGCAGGCCCTGAATTTGGGCATTACGGCAGTGGAGAAGGAGGCGTGCAAATGAACAAGAATTCGAAGCTGCACCTGATTGAAGGCGCTCGTTGCAAATCCTGCGGCTTGTGCGTTGCCGCCTGCCCCAAGGAGACTCTTGGCATAGGCTCCGAACTCAACCAGCAAGGCTACGCCTTTGTAGTTCAGGTCGCGCCCGAAAAGTGCGTAAAGTGCAATATTTGCCGCATTGTCTGCCCTGATGTCGCCATCGGCGTCATTGAGGCGAACCAGTAGCATATCCGAGGTATCTGTTTATGTCAGACCTGACTCCTCTTTTTAGGCCCAAGAGCGTAGCCCTTATCGGGGCTTCGTCAGACACCAGAAAGTATGGTTATTGGACAGCCAAGAGCCTCATAGACAACAAGTTTACCGGCCAACTGTACCTCATATCAAGAACAGCGGCTGATGATATTTTGGGGTATAAACCCTATGCCAGCATTTCGGACGTTCCCGGCCCTGTGGACCTGGCCATTGTGGGCATAGCCCCCAAGCATATTCTGCCTGTACTTCAGGAATGTGCGGACAAGGGCGTGAAGGCCGTCATTGTCGTGTCCACCGGCTTTGGCGAAACCGGCCCTGAAGGCAAGGCGCTGGAGCAGCAGATGCTCGCCATTGCAGCCAAAAGCGGCATGCGCATCATGGGGCCCAACTGCATGGGCATGTTCAGCGCGCCTGTAAGCCTCAATGCCAGCATCATTGATCTGGAAAAAGGGCATATGGGCCTTGTGCTGCAAAGCGGCAACTTCGGCATTGACATCAACTTCAATGCCAAGTCGCGCGGCCTCGGCTATAGCGGATGGGCGACCATCGGCAACCAGATCGACCTGCGCTTTGCGGACTTTGTGGAGTATCTGGGGCAGGACGAAGCCACGCGCGTTGTGCTCATGTATATGGAAGGGCTGCGTGTTTCATCCGTGGACGATGGACGGCGGTTTGTTGAAAAGGCTCGTCAGACGGCCCTGAAAAAGCCTGTAGCCGCCATCAAGATCGGCCGTAGCGAAGCGGGGGCCAGAGCAGCCGCTTCCCATACAGGCTCACTGGCCGGCAGCGAGAAAATTTTTGACGCTGCCCTGAATCAGGCCGGCATCATCCGGCTGAACACCCCCAATGAGCTGCTTGATGTGGGGGAAGCGTTTTCACGCTGCAAAACGCCAAAAGGCAACCGCATAGCCATTCTCACCGACGGTGGGGGGCATGGCGTCATGGCGACGGATACTGCGGAACAGTTCGGCCTGGACGCATTTGTGCTGTCCGAAGCGACCCAGAGCAAGCTGCGCGCCATTCTCAAGCCCCATTGCCCCATCAGGAACCCTGTGGATCTTGCGGGTACGCCTGAAGGCGACATGTGGGTTTTCGACCGCTGCGCCGAGGTGCTGCTGGACGATCCCGAGGTAGACGGGCTGGTTATCGTGGGACTTTACGGCGGCTACTGTGACCTGTCGGAGGAATTCCGCCAACTGGAAATGGATGTGGCCAAAAGCCTGGCGCAGCGCGCGATAGCGTCCGACAAGCCGGTGGTCATGCATTCCATCTACCAGGCGCAGCGGCCCGAAAGCCTGACCTATCTCATGGAACACGGCTTTCCTGTCTATGCTTCAATTGATGCGGCCATGCGGGCCATGGGCGCGCTTGTGGGCTTCAACGCCCGGCAGGAAAAGATACGCGAGGAACTGGCCGCAGCGCCCCCGCGCCTGCCCGAAGACCGTCATGCGGCCGTGAAAGCCATTTTCGACAAGGTGCGCGCGCAGCACAGGATAAACCTTGTGGAGACCGAAGCCCGTGAAGTGCTGCGCGCTTATGGCTTTGACCTGCCGCCCCACCTGCTGGCGGCCAGTGCGGACGAGGCGGCAAGCATGTTCACACGGCTTGGTGCGGACAAAGTTGTCATGAAGATAGTCTCGCCCGACATTCTGCACAAAACCGACGCAGGAGGAGTCATCCTGCATGTGGACTCCGAGGACGCGGCCCGCAAGGCATATGAACAGCTCGTGGCCAACGGGCTCAACTATAATAATTGCGCCGATATTTTTGGCGTCATGCTTACGCCCATGCTCCCGGCGGGCGTAGAGTGCATCATCGGCAGCAGCTACGATACCACTTTCGGCCCGACGGTCATGTTCGGACTTGGCGGCATCTTTGTGGAAGTGCTCAAGGACGTGTCTTTCCGCGTAGCGCCGGTGAACGCTCCTGAAGCTGAAAGAATGATTAGAGAAATAAAAGGATTCCCGCTTCTTACCGGCGTTCGCGGTAAGGCTGGCACGGATATTCCAGCTCTGGTGGAAGCTGTGAGCAAGCTGTCCCACATGGTTGCGGAACTGAAGGACGTGGCGGAGGTGGATTTGAATCCCGTATTTGCCACGGAAAATGGTATTGCCTTGGTTGACGCCAGAATCGTGCTGCACCCCCAGAACCAGAAATAGCGGGCAGGCAAAAGGCCATAAATATTACAGCCTAAAAAAGGAAGAAGTAGTATGGAATTCGTGAACGACAAAAAGGGGCCGGTACCCTGCGGGCCCTATTCCCACGCGGTCAGAAGCGGCAACATGCTGTACGTGTCCGGCCAGGTACCCTTTGATCCCATTTCCGGAGCTCTGGTGGGGGCCAACATTGAGGAGCAGACGGCACAGACCATGAAGAACCTGGTTTCACTTCTGGACACTGTGGACCTAGGTCTGAAGAACGTGGTCAAAACCACTGTCTATCTCGCCAACTGGGATGATTTTGCCAGCTTCAACCGTGCGTACGCGAAGTATATGGGCGATCACAAGCCGGCCCGCGCCACAGTGGAAGTGAGCCGCATCGCCGAGGGAGCCCTGCTGGAACTTGACGCCATTGTTGAGTTCTAGAGCAATTTCATTTTGAAATTGCTCTGGCGGCTTCGTGAGCAGACGGCGCAGCTTCAGCCGTTGCCTGCAGGGCTGTCCTGCCCCGTAAGGCGGTTCCCGCCAACGGTTCAGGCAAGCCCGCAGGAGCGGGCAACGGCTAGCGCGAGAATGGGTATTCTCAATGTGAAAATGCTCTAATAACCTTTGGGGCAGTGGCCTTCTTTGGGGGCTAATGCGACTCTCTGGCCTAAAAGCTTGGGCCACTGCCCCAATATTGTCAGATGTACTGCAAGATGCAGAAATGAATTTTTATATAGGGGTACTTAATTGATAATTAACTTGTACTAAGTAACACTGTTGCGTATCTGGGGGGATACAATGAGTTGTACATCATTGGTAGAAATGTTCGATAATGCGCCGCTAAACAATTTTCATAAGCGTTTGGCCATATATTCTTCGGGTGGGCCTCTTCTTGATGGTTATGTGCTGAGCATCATTGGCATAGCCCTTGTGCAGGCTACTCCATATCTGGGGCTCTCCTTATTCTGGGAGGGCATGATAGGGGCATCAGCTCTTATCGGTATTTTTCTTGGCGGATTTGTGGGCGGGTGGTTTACAGACAAGTTCGGCAGACAGGTATTGTACACTCTCGATCTTGTGGCCATAGGCGTTTTTTCTCTGGCCCAATTTTGGGTGGAAAGCGCGGAAAGCCTGTTTTTTTGCCGTCTTTTTCTGGGCATCGCCGTGGGGGCGGACTATCCCATTGCCACAGCACTGCTTGCGGAGTTCGCGCCTAAAAAATATCGTGGGCCTCTCACCGGCATGCTGAACGTCATGTGGTTTGTTGGGGCAGCAATAGGTTACATTGTTGGAGGCATATTATTGCACATGGGACCTGACGCCTGGCGCTGGATGCTGGCCAGTGCAGCCCTGCCCACAGCAATCTTTATTTTTCTGCGGCGTAATACGCCGGAATCCCCACGCTGGCTGCGCCGTAAAGGGCGCTATCTGGAAGCCAAGGCTGTTCTCAAGCAGGTATACGGACAGGATGTCAGCATGCAAGAGCTTGAGTCCATTACCACAGAGCCCAAGCCGGTAGGTATAACCGCTTTGTTCCGGGCCGGTTACGGAACCCGCATGATCTTTGTCTCTGTATTCTGGACCTGTACCATCGTACCCCTGTTCGCCGTATACGCCTTCAGTCCCAAGATATTGACGGCGCTGGGCCTTACCGGCGACCTCAGCAATATGGGTTCTGTGGCCATTACCATTCTTTTTATGCTGGGTACCGTCTTTGCCTTGTCTCTTGTCAATAAAATTGGACGGCGCGCCCTGTTGCTGCAAAGTTTTTTCTGGACCAGCCTGGCCCTTCTCCTGCTCGGCCTATTCGCCAATAGCACACAGTATGTCATTCTTCTGCTTTTCGCAGCTTATGCCCTGACGACCGGCGGATCGCAGATTTTGCAGTTCATTTATCCCAACGAGCTTTTCCCCACTGAAATTCGTGCCTCCGCAGTGGGGCTGGCCTCGTCGCTCAGCAGAATTGGAGCCGCCGTAGGCACCTACCTCGTACCGCTGGCTCTTGTGCGCATCGGTATAGGCGCAACTATGCTGGTTGCCGCCGCAATAACACTTGTAGGCTTTGTGGTCAGTTATAAAATGGCTCCCGAAACCATGCACTGCAGCCTTGAGGACGCGGCAAGCCTTGCCCAGTAAGTCTCTGTGGGGCCTGTCCCGCAGCCTGGCGTAGCATCATTGCCAGTCCGGTGCATTTGGTCTAGCATTATGGGATAAGCCATAGCGACCATATTTAATTTTGACAGGAATATCCAATAGTGACGCAAACGAAAAAATATTACGAAATCGGCTCGGTCTCAAAAGCCTGCCTGCTTATCGAAACGCTCTCCACACAAAAATGCTGGGAGCTGGCCGAACTGAGCCGAGCCGTGGGTCTGCCCAAAACGACAGTGCACCGTATGCTTCTGACCCTTGAGGACAACGGCTACGTTTTTCAGGAAAAACAGAGAGGTGAATACTGCCTTTCATTCAAGCTGTTTTCCATAGGCAGCAGAGTGCTGCAGCACTCCAGTCTGGTGGACATGGCAAGGCCCTATTGCAGAGAACTTCTTGAAGCTGTGGACGAAACTGTGAACCTCTGTGTGGTTTCAGGTACAGAAATGCTCGTGGTGGACAAGCAGGTCACCTCGCAGATGCTGCGCCAGGACTCCATCATCGGAAGTTCATTCCCCCTGTTTCAGTCAGCTTCAGGAAAGATTTTTCTGGCCTTTGCTGAAGAGGCAGAGGCAGAAAAAGTGCTCAAGCTTATTGGTGAACAATCGCCAGCCCTGCATATTGAACAGACCATGGAAGCCCTGCGCGCCGAACTGGAAAAGGTCAGCCAGACGGGTCTGGGCTATGACTATGAAGAGGTTTTCAAGGGCGTGCGGTGTATTGCGGTGCCTATTTTCGACTACCAGAACAAGCTGGTTGCCACGCTCAGCGTTTCCGCGCCCACAGTGCGGCTTAATGCGTCTTCTCTGGTGAACATTGAAAAAAATATCATCCAGGCTTCAATAAACATTTCTCTGCGCCTTGGCTCTTCACCGGCCAGGCTACCTTTTGGAGAGAAATAGTATGAGTGCAGGAATTTCTTCTGTCCCCATTGGCTTGATCGGCTTTGGAAGCATGGGGAGCGCTCTGGCCGGTGCCATGACCCGTGCAGCAGAGTTTCGCAATGCATTTTCACTGTATTTATATGCAAAAAACGAACAAATCCGGGCCGCCGCGCCGCGAGGAATCCTATTTGCAGAAACAGTGCATGAGCTCGTTTCAACCTGTGAGATTATTATTATCGCAGTCAGGCCGGAGCAGATGGAGGCCGTTGTGTGCGAGATTGCTGGTTTGCTGCCCGGGGGCAGCACCGGCAGAAAAATTCTGATATCTGTGGCGGCCGGGGTTACACTGAAAAGTCTTCGCAAATGGGCTGGGAGTGAATTTGCGGTTATTCGGATTATGCCCAATACCCTGGTCGAAGTTGGCAAAGGGCTGTTTGGTTTTTGCGCCGGGCCAGAAGTTTCTCACAAAGAGAAAGAAATGGCCCGCGCACTGCTCAATGGCCTGGGAACCGTGATTGATATTGATGAAGGTGACATGAATGCTTTCACGGCTCTTGCCGGATGCGGTCCGGGCTTTCTTTTTCATATTATGGACAGCTTGTGTGAAGCTGGCGTGAGTGTGGGGCTAGCCAGAAAAACGTCGCAAACCATCGCTGCCGCGCTGATGGATGGATGCGCGAGCTTGGCGATACAGACAGGTAGACATCCTGTGATCCTTCGAGAACAGGGAACATCTCCCTCGGGCATGACGATCGCGGGGCTGAATCACCTGGATCGCACGGGAATCCGCGGACATATCATTGATGCTGCCCGTGCCGCTCTGGACCAGGGGAAAGCTATGGATTCTGAAATGTCCTGCCTGAAAAAATGATTTGATAAAGGGAAAAGAAACAAATTAATTCACTGGCCCCTCCGGATTTAAAATGCCCATCAGGATTTGAAATGCCCATCAGAATTTGAAAATTTCAGCCTGGGGGCTTTTTTACTTTGTCCTCCTTGATGGGGCATATCCCTTTGCGTTTTTGGAAATACAATTTCCATGTCCTCGGGAAAGCCCGAGCCCATCGACGCTCGCGATGAAAATGGCCTGCATGTTATGCACCCTCCAAATCAGCACCACCCGCATTTACGCTATGATCCCCTTCAGGTAGACAAAGCAAAAAGCCCCACCAGGCTTAGCCTTTGAAAACATGCTGGGGATCATAGCATAGGCGGGTGGTTTTCTGTTTCGTGCTAACGCGCTCAACTGGTTGAAGCCATAAAAGAGAGTACGGCATGCAAGCATGCCGTACTCCGTATTCTTATGAAGGAAGCACTGCGCAATCAGCGTTCCCTATGGTGTTATGCCCATATGTCGCCAATGGTGTATCCATTGACAAAAGGATCTGTCGGGTCAAGCACATATGTGTTGTAGCCGTAAATCCAGACCTGACCGCCGAGGGTTGGGATGACGCCCTTGTATTTGCCAATCTGGACTTCTTCCACCAAATGCCCGGTAAACACGTTGCCAAGGATGCCTTCATGGCGAAAGGCCTGGTTGAGGCCCAGTTTGCCCTTGGCGTACAGGGTTGCCATTTTTGCGCATGTGCCTGTACCGCATGGGCAACGGTCCAGGGCTCCTGTCCAGGTGGCCGGGTTGTTAAAGTCCACTTCACCGCTAGCCACAGTGACAGCATTTTTCCAGTCGGCCTGGGGGTTATCCGTGGGGCCTGAAAGCTGGGAAATAGTGATGCCCACATCTGGGTAATCCGGGTGCTCAACCGGCAACTGATCTTGTGCCGCTTTCATTATGAGTGAGGAAACACGGGCAATTTCGCCGCCCTGTTCGGGTACCAGTTTTATCCAGTCAAACTGACGCACATCGGCGATGACATAGAACATGCCACCCCAGGCTACGTCCACTGTTACTTTACCGAGATTCGGCACATCAATCACAGCGTCAAGGTGGACGGCAAAGGCAGGCACGTTTTTAAAGGTCACGTTTGTAACCTTGCCGTTGTGGCATTCTGCCTTGATGCCGATGAGCCCGGCAGGAGCTTCCAGTGTGAATTCGGTAACAGGTTCCTGCATGGGGATCATGCCTGTTTCCAGCAATACCGTTGCCACGGACAAGGTGTTGCCGCCACTCATAAGAGGGTATTCAACCTGCTCCATAATGATGTATCCGGCAACAGCATCAGGGTGCTTGGGTGGAACAATAAGATTGCAACAAAGAGGGGGATAGCCACGCGGTTCACGCAACATCAGCAGTCTGACCTGGTCATCATTTTTTTTGAGCCACTGCATTTGCTCGTATACGGTATTTCCGGGAATATGCGGCACCCCCCCGGTAATAACGCGCATGGGTTCGCCAGCATGCGTTTCAACAGCATGAAATGTTCTTTTAAAACTCATGGTTGCCTCCATTAAAAGATGGTCGAGGTTGTTCACAACACGAACGAAAACGCTATGGCACAATACCTGGAGATGTATTTCTTACGCCTTGATGCAAAGGGGCAGGTTGTATGTGAGAATGTAAAAATGCCTGTTGTGGTTGTTTTTCACTCTTTCCGCTGTTTTTTCTGCTTATCTCAGCCAATACACGCTGCTATTTGAACTTTTGCGATGTTTCAGGCGCCCATGCCTGGCAAACAATACCGCCAAGCCAGAGGGACACGGCACAGCCGCCAAGCGTCACATAAATACCGCACTGCTCATTAATGACGGGAAGCAAGAAGGTTCCGGCAGCAGCCCCGATACGGCTTACCGCAGTGGCAAATCCAACGCCCGAAGCGCGAAGATGGGTGGGGAACAGTTCGGCAGGATAGGGGTTTTCCAATACAATGCCGATATTGAGAATAAAGGAGAAGAGAGTCAGCATGACAATAAGAAGATTGGTAGGCATGCCTTGCCATAAGGCGATGATGCTCATCAACAGGGCTGAAGCATAAAAGGTGGTGAGGAGGAATGTTCTTCTGGAAATTTTTTCAATGAGCCACACACCGACAAGAACACCAATGATCATGAAGAGGTTGTATATGATTCCGGGAGCAAGTTGCCCGGCCATGTTCATGTCAGCCAGAACCATCGGCAAAAAGATACCAATCCCGAAGAAGGGGAAGACCTGGGTTGCATAGAAAATGCCCGCGGTCAGAGAGGCGCGCCATTGATCTTTGCTGAAGAGTTGAAACCATGAGGTGGAGACTGCTCCGGTCTCAAGGTTTGCCGTCATATAATATTCTGGTCCAAGGTGTTTGCGGATAAGCTCTTGCCCTTCCTCAGTGCGGCCCTTGCTTGCAAGCCACCTGGGGGATTCCGGGATGCCCGAGCAAAGACGCCATAAAAATGCAAGAGAGGAGGGCAGCAGCGGCGAGACCAGAATCCAGCGCCAGGTGTTTTCGCCAAAATCAGGCATGGCAATGCCGATAAAGTAGGCAAATACAAAACCTGTCATCCAAAGGATCAGGAAAGAACCAAGAAGACGGGGGCTTAAACGCCTCGGAACCCATTCTGTCAACAGAGAAGGGCTGCTCGTATAGTCCATGCCGATGCAAGCGCCAATCAGAAAACGTGTAGCAACCAGCGCCAGTGGATCGGAAATAAAAAATTGGATGGCGGTAACAATGGAGAATAAAAGCATGGACAGTATGAAGAGTGGCTTTCGCCCAAACTTGTCAGATAAAGGACCAAGACAAAGACTGCCAAATAGAATGCCCAGTAATGCTCCTGCCCCGATCGCCCCCATCCAGAAACTGGTCAAACCCAGATGTGTCGTTGCCAGGGTAAGTGCCGTGCCCACAACACAAAGTGTATAACCATCAGAAATCTGTCCCAGATAGACTCCCAAGGTTATTTTTTTGTGTACTGGTAAAAATGGTGCGTCTTCATAGTTTATGTGTGCCAGTTGTGCCATAACAAAACTCCAGATGTAAGTGTTGCGTGATGGTACTCTTACTCGTTTACGCACAGTGTGATGCTCTTCAAGCAATGGGAGCAGAATCGGACAAACTACTTTTCTTGAGAAAGGATTACTACTTTCTCAAACACAAAGACAAATCGAATGTGTGATTGAAGCAATCTAATACTTTAATATTGGAACGTTCGAGCGGTGTTATGGCTTTTGTACGGGTGCACAGTGCTTTTATCCGGCAAAAAATATGCCCTGCATCCATGCTCATTGGTGGTATTGGAGGGGGACTGGTGGAGATGTATTTAGGGCAGATCAACCTTGAAATGCTTTACATTTCAAGGTTGAACTGCCCGAGAGCTGCTGAACAGGTCTGCGGGGCATTATAAAAAAAGCTGACAAAGCGCGCGCTTTGCCAGCTATAAAATGCCTGGAGCAGTTTACCCTTGAGACTATGTTATGTTTGGAAGGCGCGACCTCTGCCACCGCCTCTGAAAAGCAATTCAAGTGTACTTTGTTCCGAAAGAATGATGTGGAGACTGGCAGTGCCAGAAAAACTCTATGTCAGGATCCAGTTTTTGCAGAAAACTGGTAAAGCAAGAGGCATTCTGTTCACTCACAGCGCCTGAATTCAATAACGCTACGTAGGCACTTTCTGAATAACTCAGCCCGCAATAAAAATTGATGGAGGCTCTTATTTGCTCGCTTTTCAAGTAGGGTATTGTTCTATGTATACAATACCAGGTGAAATATGTAAAAAATTACGCATCATTCATTACTGATACAATATCTTCAGCATATTCAATAAAAATTTTTGCTGCCGGAGAGGCCTGTTCTTTTGATGCTATTGCAATTCCCAATTGCCGGGATATGGGGGGGGAAATCGGCTTTACCACCAGCTTGTGCAGTCCGCCGGCCTCTATGATTCTTGTGAAAAGAAGGCTGGAACCCAGACCTTTTCTGACCATAGCCATAATGGAAAACGCTTCTGTGGAATGGCAAAGGATGTTTTCTGGTTGAACGTCATGCATTTTTAAAAAATAGTTTACATCGTGCTCATAAAAACCTGGGGATGTTATAAAAAGTTCGTCTTTGAAAAGGGTAAGCGGGATACATTCTTTGGAAGCACACCGATGCCCTTCGGGAAAAATGGCTTGCAACTGATCCGTTGCGAGTTGGATCCACTCGAAATTTGGCCTCTCGCGCAGACTTGTGAAAGCCAAATCAACTTCATTATTGAAAAGAGCGTGTTCGACATCATCATCGCCGCCTTCCCATATGTTGATATGGATATGCGGGAAATCATGCAAAAATTGCTCTAATATTTCGGGGAGCCATGTTATTCCAATACTTTGGTAGCTTGCTATCCGAATTACGCCGCGCGTCATACCGTTTATCTGAGCAATGGTCTGATCAACTTTTTCCTTTTCATTCAAAAAATTGTGAATGACAGGCAAAAGCTCCTGGGCTGAAGCCGTAAGCGTAACTCCCTGCGGATGGCGAATAAAAAGAGGAAACCCCGTTTCTTGTTCCAGGCATTTTAAGGTGTAACTGACTCCGGATTGGCTCATATCAAGTTGGTCAGCCGCAGCCGTAACATTCAAAACTTCAGCTACTTTCGTAAATACCCGCCATTTTGAAATATCCATAGAGCTTTCCCCCGATAATCACCCCATTTTTAGATCCATTGCCAGTAGCTCTCATACCACATTGTTCTCTAGAGCAGACTAACTTTGAAATGTTAAGCATTTCAAAGTGTTCATTCAGCAGAAAAATGTGATTTGCGGCCGAATCCGCGCCACGTTGTGGCGCGCTGCACTTCGTGCAGCGTTAGAGCATTTACACTTTTTCAAGGGTAAAATGCTCTAAAGCCCTGCCAGTGCCTTTTCCCTGTGCGTTCTGGTCAACGGCTATCTTCCTAATCTATCCTCTGGCTGTCCATAGGAAAAGAATGACAACATATTGGTGTCCACAGCCAGGCCTCATTTTTGAAACGCGACCAGATATTATTTTGAATATTGCCAAAAGAAAACTACCTTAACAGGACTGCCTTGTTAATGGGGGCCGTATATAACCCCCTCCTAACCCTGTTGGGGATTGGGAGCGTCCGTAAATGCTTGTCATGGAGGCTTTTGCGGATAGGTAAAAGCGGGAGAGTGTTTGAGGCCGGAAATGGCAGTTCAGAAATAGCAGTTTTTTCAAACCGTTTTTGTAACCGTTTCCGCATGAAAAAAGGGTTACACCTTTCGATGTAACCCATTATTTTCATTGGCGTCCCCAAGGGGATTTGAACCCCTGTCGACGGCGTGAAAGGCCGTTGTCCTGGGCCGGCTAGACGATGGGGACGCGCTGTGAGGTGTTCTTTTAAGGGAAAAAACAGCAAAGTGTCAAGCAGAATTTTATAATTTTTTTCGTCATGTTACACAAAGCGCTGGCAGGGGCTGGCATGCTGGGCCGTGTTGCCCCAACCATGCTTCACAGTCAGGGCAATTTTACTTTGAAGCTGGCCTGTAAAAGCCTGGCAGGCGTTTGGTTCAAAGCGTATACGCGGGATATTTGCGCGGTGTCCGCGCGGTTCATGACGGAGCTGGCGCGTCAAGACCTCTAAAGCGCGTCTTCGCAAAAATGACCTGCTGGGAAAACCCAGCCGTTTTGCGCCAGCCAGAGGGGCCACACGAAAAGGCGTCGGCCATAATGGCCGACGCCTGCACGGAAGGAAAGGGTACAGCGCTATCCCCAACGCTGCGGAGGGTTCGGCTTTCGACTGCGCTTGAGCCGAACCCTCCATCCTTTCAAACAGATTTCTTACTATCTCTTCATGCCGATAACGGTTTCCAGCATGGTGTCCACGGTTGTGATGCCCTTGGAGTTCGCCTGGAAGCCACGTTGAGTAGAAATCATCTGCACGAACTCTGTGGTCATATCCACGTTGGACTGTTCAATATTGTAAGCTCGTGTCGTGCCAAAGCCATTGTCGCCCGCCACGCCCAGTCGCGGTTCGCCGGAATCATTTGTCGCAGAGAAGAGGTTGCCGCCTTCGCGATACAGACCCTGATGATTCTGAAAATCATACAGAGCTATCTGATACAAGGGCAAGGTTTTGCCGTTGGAGTAGACCCCATGAACGACGCCGGAGTTATCTATGCTCACGTTGCTCAATGTACCCGAAGCATAGCCATCCTGAGTGCGGTTTTGTACAGTATAGGATGTCGTGTTGGCCACGCTGGCGTATTCCTGGCGTTGCCCGGTGGTCATGGTGGGAACATTGGAGTAGTCTACGTACGGGGTAGGCGTCGTGGCAGGTGGAGTAGGACTGTGCACCGCCAGGTCGGCGAGTGTTGTCGTATTATTCGTCCACGTAGGCGTGCCCATGCTTTTGAGGCCGAAATCCAGTTCTGTAATGTAATTCTGCACCTGGCTTACAGGCGTTCCCGCGCCACTGGACATGGTTTCGCTCACACTGTTGGCCAAGGGTTGTCCCGTGAAGTTGGCGGAAAAAACCGGCAGCCCGTTGCTGGACACCTTGGTTGGCTGCCAGGAAGTTTTGAGCGAAGGATCCACGGCCACCTGGTTGTTGGCGGCAGGCGTTTCCGTAGCGCCATAGGTGTAGGCGGTCTGGTTGACCAGCTGACCACTGGCGTTAAAGATCATGACGCCGCTCATGAGCACACCCGCATTCTTGTTGGTGCCAGCCGTGGGGTCGTTGTAAAACTTGGTCGGCTCAGTAGTCCAGGTGTTGGTGGCCTCATTGTACCCTGTGCCGCCAAAGCTGCGGTTGTCCTGCGAAGGGGGAATGGTGACCAGATATTCATACACCGTGTATCCGGCGGGCAATCCTTTGATATTGTAGATGGAATCACCGTTGGAATCTGTTTTGCTGGCGTCAACCTGGTCATAGTAGACCGTCATTGTATGGGTGCCGCCGCCTTCATCGTAGACATCAATGCTGGACTGCGTGGCATAGGCGGTATCGGCTATTGGCGGGGTGCTTTTCCCATCCCACAGATCAAAGAGGGCGGTCATGGGGCTGGTGCTGCTTGTGGTGCGATCACCATTGCCATCATTGGTAAGCCCCATGGTGAAAGTGACGTTGGTGGTCTGCTGGGGAACGATATTCCAGCTGTCCAGCACGATGTCCGTGGGGGTTCCTGAACCAACATACGCCGACTTGCTCAGATTGGCATTGCCAAGGTTGGTAGCGCCGTTGTTGAACGTCAGCTTCTTTTCGTTGTTAACCTTCCAGCCTTGCAGCAAATAGCCCTCAGGGTTCTGGAGTTCACGGCTTTTGTTGAAATAAAAGTCGCCAGCGCGTGAGTAATACATCTGCTCGCTGTTGGGCTTGCGCACCTGGAAGAACCCATTGCCGTCAATAGCAAGGTCAGTGGCTGAGTTGGTGGTCTCAAGCGACCCCTGCGAAAAATCGCCCAGGATGGCGTACACGCCGGCTCCCGCGCCGATCTGGCTGGTGCCGCTGGTTGTGCCGATGCCCCTGTACAGATAATCGTTGAAGTCCATACGCTGGCTCTTGAATCCAAGAGTACTCACGTTGGCTATATTGTTGCCGACCACGTTCATTTTTTGGCCGTGGGTGAGCAGGCCTGAAACGCTTGTCCACATGCTGGCTGAAAGACCCATAACTTCCTCCGTGTCTTGGGATAGGGGGATATCTTTATTATTGAGCGGGCGCGTTATTATGCGCTGCCTTGGCCCATTTTGCCGATTTACAGTTGTTAAAGCACGTCGCTCAGACTGATGTTGCTGTTGGCTGCCGCGTCGCTGGCTGCCGCCTTGATGGCCGCTGCGCTGCTGGCTGCCGCGTCACTGGCTGCCGTCTTGATGGCCGCAGCGCTGCTGGCTGCCGCATTGCTGACTGCCGTACTTATGGCTGCTGCACTGGATGCTACTGCACTGCTCGCGGTGGCCGTGCTGCTGTCGGTGGTTGTACCCGTGCTTGTGCCACTGCTGTCAGTTGCAGTTGTTGTCGCGGGCAGCATGACCTGGCGTACATTGGCAAGGGGCATGAGCTGGCCGCCCTCAAGGCCGAGGTAAACCACGCCGCTATCAGTCACAACGCCTGTTACCTTGGCGTCCACCACCTGGTCAGAAAGAACAGCGTCCCCCTTGCTGTCGCGCAGTACAAGGTTGACCGTGTATACGCCGTCGCCTGCCACAGTGCCGTCAGTGTTCTTGCCGTTCCATAAGAATTCGTAAGTCGTACCCTTGTTCTTGGCGCTGAGCTCTTCGACGTAGACGGCATTGTTATCGGCATCGCGAACCGTGATGGTTCCGCCAGCGGTATTGTCCGCAGGAGAGTAACGGAAACGCGTGATGGTGGTTTCCTTGGTCGTCTCGTCAGTAGTCTTGCCTATGGAGTTGCCCGAAATCGTCACCTGCTTGCCTATGTAGGAAGTGGCGTTGATCATCTGCTGATTGTTGGTGGCAGTTGTAAGGCTTTCCATGCTCGTATTGAGGTTCATGAGCTGCTCAAGACTGGAGAACTGCGCCATCTGGGCAATAAATTCCTTATCATCCATCGGATTCAAGGGGTCCTGATACTTGAACTGCGTCACCAGCAAAAGCATGAAGGAGTCCTTGTCCAGACTACTGCCCTTCTGCTTGCTCAGGGCGGTATTGAACTCATTGTTGGTCTGGTTCAGTGAATTGGTAATGGTGCTGGCCATGGCTTGTTCCTTACGCTCGGCTGGTTTTACGCCACCACATTTAATGAACGGGTGGCATATCTTGCCGCATGGGCAGAAGAATGCACAGGCTGTTCCAAAATGGTTCCATCAGAATTATCTGTAGGATTTCGCATTGTTGAAAGTTGCTTTAACCGCGCAAGTTCTTCACGCCGGGCATCTTCTTCCTGCCATGAGTTGTGCTGATCCAGATTTTGCCAGGCATTTTCGTCCTGCTGGTGCGAACTCAGTTGCACTTCCACCTTGTCAACTTTAAGGCCTTGCTGTTCAAGGTTGGCGCGGATGGCATCAAGCTGGCGGGTGACAATTTCGGCGGTCTCTGTTTTTTCGGAGCGTATGGTCGCGCTCACCTCGCCATTGCGCAGGCTGAGGCTGAGGGTGATGGCCCCCAGTTCCTGCGGGTGCAGCTGCAGGTCAAGACGCGTCGTGCCATTGCGGGAACTTGAAAGCAGGCCCTGCTCAACTTGCTGCCCAACATACCTCGCCAGGGGGGCGGGCTGCGCAACGGCTTCGGTCTGCTCAAGGACAACATTGGGATTATGCATTATGGAAGGCGCGACCTGAGTGTCCTGCCGCATGGTAAGGATGGGGCTTGTTTCAACTTTGCGGGTGAGCTCATTCCAGGATGAATCACGCTCAGTCCCGCCGTTGGCGTCCTGGCGGTTCTCGCTCGAGTGGCGGCGGCCTGTATCGTTTTGGCGCTCGTCAGTTGCGCGCGTCAGAGGCGTATCTTCGGAGCGCCTGTTGGTGGCGCTCTGGGTGTTGGATGCCTGATCCCTGTTGGAAGAAACCTTGGAAAACCCTGTGTCGGCAGAAGCTTTTGCTTCCTGACTTCCTGCATGGCCAATACCGGCGCTCTGGCTGCCGTCAAGCTTTCTGCTTATGGCGTCGCTCTGGCGCAGTGCGCTTTCGGCGTCAACGGGGCTTGTGCCTTCATTGCCCGCAGCATTCAACGTCTCGTCCAGCATCTGACGGCTGTTTTTGGATACCGTTTTGCTGATGAGAACCTTGCTTTGCTGGGCTTCTTTTATGCGCAGGGCGGCTGCCTGACGTTCTTTTTCCGTACGGGCGCGGGCCTTGCTCACAAGGGGCTGCAAGGTCGTTTGCAGGGCAGTGTCCAGTTGCTTTTGGGCTGTCTTTTGCTCATTGAAAAAACCGCTTGCAGGAGCCATGAGTGTGGAAAACTGTCCAACAAGAAGATTGGCGCTGCTGTTGCCGCCAAAAGTGTTGACCAGTGTTTGCAGGCTTGAGGTATCAAGTCCCAGACCGCGCCCGAAGGCAAGGGCTTCTGTCGCGCCCACCTCAAGAGTCGTGGTGGCGTCCATCTGTGAAATAAAAGCATAGACAGTGCCGAGCGCCGCTTCTCCTTTGCCTTCGGCCATGAGCTGCTGCACCCGTGCGTCCAGAACGCCCGAAGGGTCTATTTTTTTGAGCAGCGAGGTGATCTGGGCCTTATCGTCATCACTGAGTTGGGGCGCGCCGTCCAAGGTCTGTAAGCTGGCCATAACCTGAGCAAGGGTTGCGCCGTCGGGCTGTCCTGCCAGAGCATCAAGCTTTTTCAGGGCGGTTTCTGGCGCTCCGGCCTTCACAAGGTCGTAGCGCAGCTGCGTCAGTTCCTGCTTGGTGAAGCACACCTCATCAAGAGTATATGTTACGCCATTGGTAGTGGCGCGGCTGTAGGGACTCTGTACCTTGGGCGCAGCGGCTGCGGGCTGCTCTTCCTCAAGCGCTGAACTAACCGAGACGTTTTCACCTTCTTGCATGCTGTTGATAGCGTCATGCACAGAAGCGAAAAAGTCAGCAAAGGAAGAGTCTTCCTTGGTGCTGCTGATGAAGGAATCAAATGATCCGGCGCTTGTGGGAATAATCTGCATCGTGCACTCCTTGATGTCCTTCCCATTCAAAGAGTGTTCCAAAATATAAAAATAATAATATTGGTATGTTATGTTTTATGGCGTTTGAAGGAAAAGGCAAGTATTGCCGGAATTGGGGGGGAGAGGACAGGGCCGCAAGCACGGCGCATGTTGGCGGAAAAGGAACAATTTTCAGGGCAAGCGGGTGAAAAAGGAGCTGATTTCATCCAGAGTTTTCAGCGCGTTGTTCCAGGCTTGGGAAGAATAGCCATCATTCTGCAAGCGCATATGAATGTAGCCGGTAAAAAGACGTATGGCAGGCGGCTGAGAACGCCAGAAGCCGCCCGGCAAGACAGATCCGGACATCCTGAGATGTTGCGCGCACTGGCCGCACAGCGCGGCAAGGCCCATGGCAATGCTTTTGGTCACAAGAGGAAAGGCGGTATGCAGCGTTTCGAACCTCTGCACCAGTAACCCGCGCTGGTCGGGGTCATAGAGGAAAAGAAAGACGGCCTGCCAGAAATCTTCCAGCAGCGGGCGGCAACTTTTTTCTGCCGGAGCCTCCAGCCGTTCAAGGCTGTGCAGCCCCCTGGCATCGCGGCCCGTACGGGACAGGGCCAGACCCGGCGGCACAGCCGGGCGCCCGGAAGAGTGCAGCAGGCTCATAATCAGGGCCGCCACACCGGGGGGCGTGAAAGCCTGCTTGCAAAAAAGCTGGCTGCGGTGGCACTGCCAGCAGCCGACGCAGCTCATGGCGGCGCGCAGTACATACTGCCCCGGAGACAATGGGCCCGTTTCACGGGCATGTACCGGCCCCATTGAAAGGTTAAGCACCGGTACGCCTGTCATATCCGCCAGATGCATGGGCCCAGTATCAGGGGTGACGCACAGATCCAGTGTGCGCATGAGCGCCGCAAGGTCTTTGAGAGACAGGCGTCCGCACAGGTCAGCGCCGCGCAGTCCGGCTTTACGGGCCACTTCGCGTCCCATTTCCTGTTCTGCGGGGCCGCCAAGAAGCAGCGGCAGGACGCCTTCCGCAGCCAGACGCCGCACCAGCCGTGCCCAAAAATCGACGTCTGGCCGTTTGGCCGCTTCACTCGCGCCAAGCACCAGCCCCACGCGCCGCGTACCGGCAGCCTTTGCCCGTGGGTGTGCTACCCCCGACAGGTTGGGGTGTGTGAAAAGATCCAGCAGGTGCAGGTCTGCCCAGTGGAATGCATTGTTCCAGTTGTTTTGCGTCAGGGCGGCCCGGTACAACTGCCAGTAGCCGCGAACATGCTGATTGCTGAACCCGCCGGGCACGCTGTTTTTTGCCAGCAGTTCCGGGCCAAGTTTGCGGGCCGCCTTGAGCCGCGCCTGGCAGTCCAGAGCCTGCGGCCGGCTGCTCAGATTAATGGCCAGCTCATAATGGCGCTGGGCCAGGGCGTCGCAATGACTTGGCGGAAAAAAAACCACATTGGGCAAAAGAGGCATGAGCCCCTGAAAAAACTGCGGTTCGGCTGTGACCCACAGTTCATGTTCCGGGCGATGACGCAGCAGGTGCAAGAGCAGGGGGAGAGTGAGGATCAGGTCCCCCATACGGTGCATCTGGAGGACAAGTATGGGGTCTGCACTCATGCGCGCTCCCTGTGCCCCGGGGGAGTATTGGCGGCAGGGGTTCCGTATACCTGGCGCATGTGCTGCAGCAGCGTTTGCAGGCGGTGCGCCCAGGTATGGCAGGCCAGAACACGCTTGCGGGCCCGCTGGGCGACGGCCTGGCGTTCGGTGTGGTTGGCCAGATAGTGCCGCGCCAGATGCGGCGCTTCATCGGGGTCACGGTAGCAGACCATTTCATGCGGCTCAAAGAGCTGCTCCATCTGGGGTCGCCAGTCAGTAAGAACAAAGGAACCGGCGGCGGGCACGTCAAAAATTCTCTGGTTCACCGCCCCTTTCATCTGCTTGCTGGTACAGTTGAAATTCACCAGCGAGCGGCAGTAGAAGCGCGGCAGGTCAGTGTAGTAGCTCAGCGCGTCCAGATAACGCGGCTGGACTGGCTCGTGCCTGAATTCGGCCTTCCAGCCGTCATCACCCACAATAAGCGGTTTCAGGGGCAAAAGGCGGCGCACGCAGCCATTGCGGTACAGGCGCGTGGCTTGCCAGGTGACGGCAGTTTCATAAGCGAGCCTTGCCTCATTATCAGGCAGGGCTTCATACAGGGCAAATACCTGAGGAAAGGCCTCGCGCAGAAAGTCGGCCACAGAGCGCTGCTCGCTCTCCATAAAAGCCTGTGAAACCTCATTGAAGGGGATCAGCAGGGCACGGGGAAAGCGCCCGTGTTTCAGGCGGCCGGCCACTTTGTAGACCATTGAATTTCCCACAAAGGAGATATCCGCCTGCCACGCAGCAGGGGTGTCTGCGCCCTTGTCGGGATGAAAGCGATCAGGATCCGTGCCCAGGGGCAGATAGAAAACATGCTCAAAGCCTGACGCACGCAAACTTTCGATATTGTCCGCATCCCAGGTGAACAGGGTTGTCCAGGGGCTGACGCAACGGGAATACAGGTGGATGATGAGATGGGGATTGTCCACAAACCATGAGGCCAGGGGCAGCTGCAAACGGGCCAGCAGATCCATGAGCACGCCTTCAACGTCCACGCCCATGTGATTCAGCGTGATGCAGCAGTCCGGGCGGAACGACACCACGGCTTCCAGCAATTGCTGTACAAAATCAGTGCAGGCCAGAGTGTCGTCCTTGATATGCACAAGCTTGTACTCAAGGCCAAGCCTGCGGCACGCCCCCTCTACCTCACCCATGAGAAAATATTTGCTGGTGAGCAGAAGTACACGCGGCTGCGCGTCCGCAAATCGCGGCCCTGTGGCCCGGCTCCAGAAGTCGAACTGGGCGCTGGCCGCAAGCTCTTTTTGCAGGCGGCCGTAGTAGGCGCGGTCAAGGCGCAGGTAGAAGGGCAGGGGCAGGGGCAACAGGCGCAAGTCCTTGTGTTGTGCCTGCCAGTGGGTCAGCTGGCGCAAGGCTTCATCCGCGTTACAGGCGGAGACAAGCTGCACTCTTTGGCGTTCTTGTGGAGGCAGAGCGGTAATGGTACCGCTAAGTTTCTGGATTTCAACTTCTTTTTCCACAACGGCCACAGGGCCTGCACAGCGCTCAAGCAAGAGCTTCAGGGCATGCCCCATGCCACAGCCGAGGAGCACAGGCAGGGCGTCGCGCAACTGTTCGTCCGGCAGTGCCTGGACGACGGCTGTTTCTCTTTCCGGGCCGCCAGGTGAAAGCATGGCGAAGCTGCGTACGCCGCTGACGGCTTCCAGGTCAACAGGAGCAGCATCGGGGGCGATGTTCTCGCCACAAGGGTAGATTGCGCGAAACGAGTATTGGTCTGGCAGGGAACCTGGCTGGCTCATTGAGGCGCGCCCAGATGAGAGTGCTGCAAATGCTCGATGATAATTTCATTATCAACCAGACGACACACCACCTTGTCGTGGATGCTGTCAATGGTGAGGAAGGCACGCCCGATGGAAAGCTCCACGCCAGGATATATGCGCCCCGGCACCAGCAGGCGACAGTTGTGCATATAGTTTTCGTCCAGGGAAAGGCGAGTCCAGAGATCGTTGCGCCGCTTGATGAGCTGCTGGCGCTGCGCCCGCAGAGCCTCCAGTTTGCGGCTCGTTTCATTGGTTTCGGGCGGCAGGTGTCCTGCAACGGCATTGAGGTGGGTGATGGTCTGTGACTGCTGGGCAATGATGCTGTCGATTTTTTCCAACTGGCGAATGCTCAGCGGGTCATAGCCCAAGTAGACCTTGGTGGGAATGCCGGCCTTGTTGCCAAGCTGCTTGCCAATATAAACGCTGCCGTAGGCGTTGATGATGCCCCCGTACGCAAGTTCACGGACGACGATGCTGGCTCCGGCATACACAGTGGAATACAGGCAACTTTTTTCAATAACGATATTGTCGCGGGCGCGGGCCTCCACTTTTTCCAGAAAGGGGGAGAGCAGTTTGCCCCCGGCATCCACCAGGCTGTGCTGTCCTGCGCCGCCCCGCACGCCGCCGTCAATCATGAGATTGCGTCTGGCGCGCACAACGCCGCCTTCCACCATGCCCATTATGCGCACATTGTTGGCCTGGACGGAAAAGCCCGCCCGCACGGAGCCGTGAATGGCCATGTCGCCCACAAAGAAAATATTGCCTGTCTGAAAGCTGATGTCCTGACGGACATTGAGCAGACATTTTACCGTGATTTTGCCGTCGAGGTAGAACACGTAGCCGTTGGCGGCAGCGAGCAGATAATTGGGATATTGGGGGTCTACGCGGGTGTTGGGGCCAGCCGGAAACTTGTGCTGGTCAAGCATAAAGCGGGGGTCAGGATCCGGCCCGGCGTCTTCAAGGGGGATGATTTCAGCGAGCACCTGCCCGTCAATAGCGTTCTGGACATACCCCAGGCTATAGACGTCAGAAGAGCCGTTCTCTCCGCCCGGTTTGAGGTGGAGGTGGTCGAAATCGGGATTGAAGTAATGCCGCAGATAGTATTGCACCATGCACCATCCGTAAAGCCTGTAAGCATGCGCCCGGGCGGTCAGTCCGCAGCGTCGGGGATATAGCCCTTCAATTCCTCTTCGCTGTCAAAAGTGGGAAAAAAACCCTCAATTTCCACTTTTTTCAAAAGCTCCGCCACATGAGGCGCCGGTGTCAGGAGAACCAGTCTTCTGCCGTGCCCCCGGCTCTTGGTGCTGGCGCTCACAAGCACTCCCAGCCCGGAGGAGTCCACCTTGTCAACGTGGCTCAGATCCAGAATAACCTGTTTGATGCCAGGGGCCAGAAGGTGTGCTTCCAGTTGGCGGCTGAACTGGGGAACATCAGGCAAGAGCATATCGCCCAGATAACGCAGAACCGTGACGTTTTTATGAGACTCCGCTTGCAGGGTAAACACAGGCTGCCCTCCAGGCTACGCGGGCGTCAACTGGCAAAAAGATTTGCCGAATCAAGCCATATGGTGACAGGTCCCCAGTTGCACAGGCGTACCGCCATATCGGCACCGAAGATGCCTGAAGATACGCTGACGGCACAAGATTCGTCAACCATCTTCACAAAATAGTCAAACATGGGTCTTGCCCAGTCGGGGTTTCCCGCATCGGTAAAGGATGGGCGTCGCCCTTTGCGGCAGTCTGCGTACAGGGTGAACTGGGGGACAAGAAGAAGCTGGCCGCCAAACTCTTCAAGCGAAGTATGAAACTTGTGGGCAAGTTCGCCCTGGCCGGGAAAGATGCGCAAACCAAGCAGCTTATGCGCCATGCCCTGAAATGCCGGGCTTGTATTGAAATCAGGCCCGTCTTCCTGCCCAAAGCCCACCAGAGCCATAATGCCAGGGCCGATGGCCGCCACCTGGCGGCCATCAACGCTGACGGAAGCTTCCGTGACCCTTTGGGCCAGAATACGCATCAGGAATGCCCCATGGGTTCTTCGCCATTCCCTGCCGCGCTGGCTGGTGTGCCATTTTGCGCCTTGCGCTGCTTGCGTTTGGCCATCTTTGCTTCTTCCTCTTCGCGCAGAGCGCGCCTGAGTACTTTGCCCACAATGGTCTTGGGCAGTTCCTTGCGGAACTCCACAAGGCGCGGCACTTTGTATCCGGCAAGCTTCTGGCGGCACCAGGCGATGATGTCGGCCTTGGTGAGTTCTTCCCCTTCCTGGGGCACAACATATGCCTTGAGCACTTCACCGCGAACATCGTCGCGTATGCCCACGCTCACCGCTTCCTGAACCTTGGGGTGTTCCAGCAGTACTTCATCCACCTCTCGGGGGTACACGTTGTAACCGCTGACAATGACCATGTCCTTCTTTCTGTCCACAATGTAAAAATAGCCGTCTTCATCCATGGTGGCCAGGTCGCCGGTATAGAGCCAGCCGTTGCGCAGGGCGCTGGCCGACTCATCGGGCCGCCGCCAGTAACCGCTCATGATCTGCGGCCCCGAGACGATAAGTTCACCCATCTTGCCGGGGGGCAGGGTCAGGGAGCCGCCTTCCATATCCACGATGCGGGCGTCGGTGCCGGGCAGGGGCATGCCAATGGAGTTGGGCTTCTGCCCCTGTCTGCCCAGGGGGTTGCAGTGGGTGATGGGCGATGCCTCGGTAAGCCCGTAGCCCTCAAGAATGGATGCTCCGGTAGTTTCCTGAAACTGGCGGAAGATTTCTCTTGGCAGCGGCGCCGAGCCGGACACGCATATCTTGATGCTGTGCAGGTTGAATTGGGCCAGATTTTTTTGCTGCAAAAGAGAAATGTACACCGAAGGCGCGCCAGGGAAAATGCTGGGTTTGTGCTTGGCTATGAGGCGCAGCACGTCTTGTGGCACGTACCGGGGCAGCGGCAGGGTGGTGGCGGCCAGGGCAATGGGGATGATAAGCCCGGTCGTAAGACCATACACATGAAAAAAGGGCAGAAGCGATATGAAGGTGTGGTGGTCTTCTGCCTTGACGTTGATGATGTCCAGCACCTGACTGCAGTTGGTGCCCAGGTTGGAATGCGTCAGGGTGACGCCCTTGGGCAGGCCCGTGGTGCCGCCCGTGTACTGGAGCATGATGGGGTCATGCATGGGGTCGGCAATGGGGGCGGAATAGCGCTCCGCGCCCTTGAACAGTTTTTTCCACTCAAAAACGTTTTTGCCGTCGTAGGGGATGGGGGCCTTTTTGCTACGGCCCTTTTTAAGACGGTACAGCCAGTTAAGGGGAAAAGACAGGGCGTCGGCCGCACCGGTTATGATAAAATTGCGCAGGGGCAGGCGGTCACGCAGAGCGGAAACGCGCGGCCAGAGCATGTCGAGCATGACAATATGTTCCGCCCCGGAGTCCTGCATATTGGCCATGATTTCTTTTTCCATATACAATGGATTGGTCATGACCACCACTGCCCCGGCCTTGATGATGCCCCAAAAGGCGATGACCGTCTGCGGCATGTTGGGCATCATGAGGGCGACGCGCTGGCCGGTCTTTACGCCAAGGCGCTTGAGCGCCCCTGCGAAAAGTTCGGCAGATTCGTGCAGTTTTTTGTAGGAAATGCGCGTATTATGAAAAATGATCGCCGGGCGGTTGGGATATTTGTCCGCGGCTTCGTCCAGCATGGCGTATAGAGGCTTGTCCCACGGCTCGGTAATGCGGGGGACAAAGGCGTCATAGTGGGCAAACCAGGGACGGTGCAGTTCTGTGTTCATGGCGATCCTTATGGAATCAGATGTCGCGTTGCAATGGAGAAGGCGGCACAAGAGCGGGGCAGTCTTCTGCCCACGCTGTAACAGCGGCGTATGCCTTGATGCCCTCGGCGCGGCCCGTAAAGCCCAGTCCCTCCTCGGTGCTGGCCTTAAGATTGACGCAGGCGGGCGGCAGAGCCAGCAGGCGAGCGATATTTTTTTTGATCTCTTCGCGGTAGGGCGCAAGGCGTGGCGTCTGGGCAACAACTGTCATATCTGCGTGGCACAGGCGCACGCCTGCCTGCCGCGCCATGTCCAGAGCCTGATCCAGCAGAAGCGCCGAAGAAATGTTGTCAAAGCGGGGGTCTTTGTCGGGAAAGTGCTGGCCGATATCGCCCAGGCCCGCGCAGCCGAGCACGGCATCGGTTAGGGCATGAAGGAGGACATCGCCGTCGGAGTGGGCCACAACCTCGGGGCCTGCGGGAATGAGAATTCCCCCCAGTCGCATGGGGCGGCCAGGGCCGTAACGGTGCACATCATAGCCCATGCCGGTGCAGGGACGCGGCAGGGCAGGGGCCTCATGCAAAAGGGCCAGGTCGTCGGGATTGGTAATTTTCACGTTGGCAGCCTCGCCTTCAACCACATGAACGCGGTGTCCCATGGCTTCCAGGAGGGAGGCGTCATCCGTGACGTTCAATCCCGTTTCCCTGGCATGGGCATGCGCCTGGCGCAAAAGGTCTGAAGAAAAGCCCTGTGGCGTCTGAACAGCCATGAGGGCCTGACGCGGCAAGGTTCCTGTGACAAGGCCGTCAGTAACGGTCTTGATGGTGTCCGTCACGGGCACGGCCGGAATAACCCCGCACGCGCCGCGCTGCAAAGCTTCGCAGACGCTGCGCACCAGAGCGGGCGTCAGGAAAGGACGCGCCGCGTCGTGGATAAGTACATGACGGGCATCCGCGGGCAACACGCACAGGGCGTTACGTACGGAATCCTGCCGCATTTCGCCACCGACAGCCGTGAGCCAGGGAATGCCCAGATCTTCGGCCGCATGAAGCTCACGCAGGCTCTCCTCGTGTTCCGCATGTCCGTTTTGGGGAAAAACAAAAACAATGCCCGCCACTACCGCGCTGCGGCTCATGGCCCTGGCGGAGTGCCAGTACAGGGGCGCGCCCCGCCAGTGCAGAAACTGCTTGGCACGGCCGTCAGCGGCGGCGGCAAGGCGGCTGCCCTGCCCGGCCGCCAGAAGTATGGCCCAGGGTTTGATCTGCCCTGAGAGGGGGATGGAACTTTCAGGCATGATTGAGCCTTTGGCTGACAGTATGCGGGAGTCGGACTGTAAGCCGGGTTCTGTCACAACGGTTGCCCGTGTGTGACCGTCATTCCTCTAGGAGTACGGTTGC